>ERZ827452.2-NODE-2-length-392373-cov-7.429180_pt1 | contig 392373 bp, 358 predicted proteins | sample MGYA00519866_ERZ827452 | MGnify/ENA primary metagenome ERZ827452 (study PRJEB31778, sample SAMEA3449307) | human gut metagenome | biome: human gut; feature: human-associated habitat; material: faeces | place: United Kingdom | collected 2010/2012 ... | reverse complement strand
CTGTCACGCATGGGGTCACGGGTTCGAGTCCCGTACGCACCGCGAAAGCAAATAGTAAATTAAAGAAAAATCCCGAAATTCAAAAGTTTCGGGATTTTTTTTGTATTAACAAATGTGATGTTCAATGTATTTGCCTATAAGTTTTTAGACAACCTTTCTTGTATATTCATCTTTAATAAATATCTTTGAAGATCATAAATTATGAAAGATGGAAGATCTTGTAAATAGACGCTGTGGATGGGCTGGTACGGACGATTTATATGTGAAATATCACGATGAGGAATGGGGTAAATTGGTTACCGCTGATAAAATCTTATTCGAATTTCTTGTTCTGGAAAGTGCCCAGGCTGGATTGGCTTGGATTACTATTCTTCGTAAGCGTGAAGGGTATAAAAAAGCATTTTATAATTTTGATGTTGAGAAAGTAGCTGCGATGACCTCGGATGATATTGACCGGCTGATGCTTTTCGATGGGATTGTCAGGAATCGGCTGAAGATTGCATCCACGATCACGAATGCCAGATGTTTCATCGCGATTCAAAAGGAATTTGGCAGTTTCTATAATTATACGTTATCGTTTTTCCCTGAACAGAAACCGATTGTAAATAATTTCAAATCGTTGAAGGAGATTCCGGTTACAACCCCAGAATCTGATGCGATGAGCAAAGATATGAAGAAACGAGGGTTTAAGTTTTTTGGCTCTACGATCTGTTATGCTCATATGCAGGCTACAGGGTTTGTAAATGATCATTTGGTAGGGTGTCTTTGTCGGAAAAAGACTCTTGCTGATTGTCCGGTTTAGGAGTTTTTGAGATGATAACAACCTCTGTGAAACGGAGCTCTGATCCGGATAGAAATTATGTTTTGACAGTCTTAACAAGAAAAACGAGAATTTATAGGTTGTAATAGTTGTTGGTTCGATTAATAGTGTTATCTTTGGGTCAGAGTTTGAGTTACGTATTATTAGCGTATAGTTCTTCTTTATTATTAAGTAGGCCTCTCCATTAATTTTCCTCCTCATACCCTAATTAGTATTTATTAAAAATAAAATTTTAAATGAACATTTACATTACAGGCTTAAATTATAGCATTAATGATGCTGATTTGAATGATTTATTTGCAGAGTATGGAGAAATTACATCTGCAAAAGTTATCATGGATAGAGAAACAGGAAGATCCAGAGGATTTGGTTTTTTTATATCCTGCATTTCCATATACCGGAAATATCTTGGCATTCTACTCTGAATTCTTACAAAATAGATTGATTATTAATATAAATAAATATAGATAAATGGCAAAATCCGTAACATACAATAAACGAGAAAACGAAAAAAAGAAACAAGCCCGAAGGGCCGAAAAACAAAAAAAGAAAGAAGACAGAAAATTGCTTGGCAAAGCAAATAGTTTTGATGATATGATCGCTTATGTGGATGAAAACGGCGTGATTACATCGACTCCTCCCGAATTGAATCCTAATAAAGAAGAAATTAAGCAAGAAGAGATTCTTATCTCTACCCCCAAAAAAGAAAATATAGAGATACTTACAGTACTGAAAGGGAGGGTTGATTATTTTAATGAATCAAAAGGATATGGTTTTATCAAAGACCTTGGTAGCGGCGAGAAGTATTTTTTTCATGTTAGTAATAATACACTGACCGATATTTCGGAAACCGACATCGTTACTTTTGAACTTGAACGCGGTCTGAGGGGAATGAATGCAATTAATATTCGTATTGAAAGCGAGGTTTGATGATATGGAAGAAACCCTGGAAAGCATTTTTCGAGTCATGATTTTATTGTTCAGGAAACTCACGATGTAGCCTGTGATGCAGGCTGCTATCAGGGAGCCTTCTCTGACTCCTTCGATCCGTTGAGTGAAGATCAGTGATAAAATGATGGCGACCGTTACTAAGGTGAAATCGAAAATGACCTTGAATTTTCCGAACTCTTTATTGTAACGGCGGGCGGCGTAGTTGACGAATCCTTCTGCACTCATCATCGCAACCTGGGGTTTGATTTCTAATACGACACCAATAGACTGGATGAGACAACCCAACAGTAACAGCGCAATCGACGTTATATAATTGGATGGATGCAGGTCTTCAGTGAGTGCCATATTGAAATCTATGAATGTTGAAAATATGAACGAAAATGGAATTTGCAACAGGATAGATATTTGGTCTTGACGGCTTTTCGTCCCTCGGATTAACCAGAACTGTCCTAGTATCAGCAATACGTTTACGATAAAGGTACAGGTCCCTAAAGAAAGAGGGCTGTTGAGGCTTAACACATAATTTACACTTGAAATAGGAGTCGTTCCTAAAGCGGAATGTATAATCAGGACGATTCCTGCAGCTAAAAAATATAATCCAATGACAAATACCAAATACTTTTTTAAAATCGTTTTTATATCCATATCTCCCGACAACATTTAATTACTTTCTTGCTTGGAGCAATATAAGTGTACGCAAAGGTCGCTATTTTTTCGTGAAGAGATTCTGATTTAGTATGAAAAAACGTTATCCATCGAAGCGATTGTTACTATTTGTCAGTCGACTCTTGGGAAAGATTTTGTACCTTTAGAGCAATTAAAAGGGTATCTTATGTTTGAAAGTTTTGATTTTCAGCAAATGATCAGTGCATTCATTGTGTTATTTGCTGTGATTGATATTATTGGTTCCATTCCAATTATTATTAATTTGAAAGAAAAGGGTAAGGACGTGAATGCTATGAAGGCAACGGTTATCTCTTTTTTGTTGATGATCGGGTTCTTCTACGCAGGCGATGTCCTGCTACGGCTTTTCCATGTGGATATCGAATCGTTTGCAGTGGCAGGTTCGTTTGTTATTTTCCTGTTATCATTGGAAATGATACTCGATATAGAAATCTTTAAAAATCAGGGACCGATAAAGGAGGCGACACTGGTTCCGTTGGTCTTTCCTTTACTGGCGGGTGCCGGTTCGTTTACCACATTATTATCTTTGAGGGCGGAGTATGCTAATGTCAATATTGTGATAGCCTTAATACTGAATATGATATGGGTCTATTTTGTCGTTCGCATGACAGCCCGTATCGAACGCTTTTTTGGAAAAGGCGGAATCTATATTATCCGGAAGTTCTTCGGTATTATTTTGTTGGCGATATCAGTCCGCTTGTTTACCGTTAATATCAATCTTCTGATAGAAGCTTTGCAGGGGCATTGAAAAGGGGGTTACAGAGTTTCCTTTTTGCTTTCTATCTGTTCCTTGTTTTTACAGGAGGCAGGTGAGTAACTGTAGTCTCCTGCAAACTGATGAGGCATTAGTTCGACGGGCTTCACTGCAATTTTGCCACCTTTTTGGGTGAATACCAGGCATTGATTGTTAAGTTTCCGTTCTTGCAGGTCGAATACCAGATTCGGATTGAAGTGTTGCCCGTTTACCCGTACTTCAAAATGAAGGTGTTCCGTCGTAGCTCTTCCTGTGCGTCCGGTCAGTGCAATCGGTTGTCCGGCTTTTACATAGTCTCCCGGCTTGACCAGATTTTTGGAGTTATGGCTATAGACTGTTTCCAATCCGTTGTAATGGCGTACAACAATTACGTTTCCGTATGCATAATAAGGCTTAGCTAGACGGACGATTCCGTCGAATGCTGATATGATCGTATCATTGGCGCAAGTTTTCAAATCTACACCCGAATGGTGTTTTCTACGTCCGGCATATGGAGAGATTACTTTTGCGCCGGGTAAAGGGAAAGCATAGTCTTCTTTCTGTATCAGGCTTAAATCGATAAGCATCGAATTCTCATCTGCCATCAGGAGCGGATCCGTTACGGCAATATCATTTTTTTCTCTGTTGGAGAAGTTTATTGTTATATTTTTGCGGGGAGATGTTTGTTCGTACAGTTTCGGTTCTTCCGGAAACAGAAAAGCAAAATCTGTGTTTGGAAGAGGAATATCCGTTGTTGGCAGGACCAGGATTGATTCCTGCTGCGGGGCAGGCTGCGTTTGAGCCGTCCACAAAGAATGGCATGCGCTTAACACTAGTAATAATATGACTGACAATATGCTGTAGTGTGTTTTAGACATTTTGTAAAATTATTGACACTACAAAAATAGGAAAAAAAGTGAAACGGGAGAGAGGTAAAATGAAAAAGGCGTCCGAAAAAGAATCAGACGCCTTTCAATGCCAAACTATTTGTGATTACTCGTCACTCATTATTTGAATAAAGAACAGGCAATACCCAGTTCTAAACCACGCAATTCAGCCAAACTACGCAAACGACCGATACAGGAATAACCTGGATTAGTCTTCTTGTGTAAGTCATCGATCATCTGATGCCCGTGATCCGGACGCATTGCGATTGAGCAACCGCGTTCCTGCTCGATTTCAAGAAGGGCTTTCATTACTTCATAAACGTTTACGTCTCCTTCCAGCAGGTTTGCTTCGAAGAAGTTTCCGGCTTCATCGCGTTTGGTACTACGTATATGGACGAAGTCGATACGGTCACCGAACCGTTTCATCATACCGGCTAGGTCATTATCCCCACGAACACCGAATGAGCCGGTACAGAGGCATAAACCGTTGCTTTTGTTTGGTACGGCTTCGATCAACTTGCGGAAATCCTCTTCAGTGCTCAAAATACGGGGCAAGCCTAAGATCGAGTAGGGAGGATCATCCGGATGGATAACCATACGTGCGCCTACTTCGTCGGCAACCGGAGTAATCTCTTTCAGGAAATAAATCAAGTTGGCGCGGAGTCTTTCCGCATCGATGTCTTTGTAACGATCCAGTTCGGCCCGGAATTGATCCAATGTGAAACTTTCCTCGGAGCCGGGCAGGCCAGCGATCATATTGCGTACTAGTAGTGCTTTGTCATCTTCGCTCATCTCGTCGAAACGGGCTTTTGCGATTGCTTTTTCTTCGTCTGTATATTCCTGTTCTGCAGCAGGGCGTTTCAGGATGTAGAGATCGAAAGCCATAAAAGCTGCACGTTCGAAACGTAATGCTTTAGAGCCGTCAGGCATGGTGTAAGCCAAGTTTGTACGGGTCCAGTCCAAAACCGGCATAAAATTGTAAGTAATCACACGGATGTCACATGCAGCCAAGTTACGGATACTTTCTTTATAGTTGTCGATATATTTCTGGAAGTCTCCACTTTGTGTTTTGATATGTTCGTGTACGGGAACACTTTCCACTACGCTCCAGCGTAAGCCGGCTGCTTCGATTATATCCTTGCGTTTCTGTATTTCTTCGACAGTCCATACTTCTCCGTTCGGGATATGATGCAAGGCATTTACAATTCCGGTAGCGCCGGCCTGGCGGATATCGGAAAGACTAACAGGATCGTTCGGTCCGTACCAGCGCCATGTTTGTTCACATAAATACATAATGTCTTGTTTTTAATTGTGAGATTAAATAGAGAATGCATCAAAACCACCGTCTACGATAGCGATTGTTCCGGTTACGAATTTGGAAGCGTCGCTGATCAAGTATTGGATTGTACCAAATAATTCATCCGGTGTACCCAGACGTCTGAACGGAGTATGTGCAATGACAGATTCAGCACGTGGAGTGTAAGATCCGTCCGGATTTGTCATCAAAGTACGGTTCTGCTCCGTCAGGAAGAATCCCGGAGCAATTGCATTTACACGCAAACCTTCTCCGAATTTGATCGCCAGTTCACCGGCCAGGTATTTAGTCAGGTTGGAAATGGCGGCTTTGGCAGCACCATAACCCACGACACGGGTAAGCGGGCGCAAAGCGGATTCGGAAGAGAAGTTAACGATAGCACCTTCTCTTTGGTTAGCCATTACATCGGCAAATACCATTGTCGGGAGAACTGTTCCGAACAGGTTCAGGTCTACCACTTTACGGAAAGCGTCGATGTTCAGGTCGAAAATCGTGCTGTCCGGTCCGATGGTCGCGCCAGCCATATTACCGCCGGCTGCATTCAGCAATGCATCGATGCGACCATATTTGGCCAGGATATCTTTTTTGTTCTGTTCCAGAATTTCTTTGTTTAATACGTCGGTCAGGAAGAAGCTTGCTTCTCCTCCTTTAGCTTTGATGTCGGCTACAATTTGTTCACCAACTTCGGCTGCACGGTCAAGAATAACGATTTTAGCACCTTCTTCAGCAAGGTGACCAGCAATACCTCTGCCTAAGATCCCGGCTCCACCGGTAATAATGACAACTTTGTCTTTAACGCAAAATAAATTAGCCATATTTTTATTGTTTATGATTGTGATAATTTCATTGTTACTATCTCATTGTGCTCGCGCACACATTGGGCACAAAAGTATAGTATTTATTTATCAAACAAAAAGAAAACGGATAAAAAATACCTTTTTATGTTTTCAAATATAATTGTTATAGTATTTGATATTCTCTTTCATCAGGATATCAATCGGCATATAATTGATCTGTTCCACTTTTTCTTTGAGGACTAAATGGCGGAACAGTGCCCGTATGCAATTGAATCCCTGCACTTCCGGCCGTTGGGCGATCAGGTGCGTGATGGAACCGTCATTTAGGCAAGTGATATTCGGGTCTATCACATCATAGCCGATCAATCTGAATTTCTCTCCTTTATCGCGGAAGTATTTTCCCAGTAAGTGGGCACGGGAGTTGAATATGATACCTGCGTTCACCTCTTTATGCTCTTCTAAGAAAGTATTCAGTATGCTTATGTTCTTTTCCGGTTCGTCGGCATGTAATTGTACGGAATAGATACGTCCGTCATAGTTCTTTTCTGCCAGATAATTCCTGAAGCCTTCCTCGCGTTTCATGACCTGGGTTACCTGCATTTCTCCTTTGCGGATAAAGCGGAAGATTGCGATATTTTCGGTCGGGTTGATTTGTTCGTATAGCAAACGGCCGGCAATGTATCCGGAATCGTACGAGTTAGTCCCGTAATAGGCCACACAATTGGTGTTTTCAATGAATGCGTCTATCAGTATGTAAGGTATTTGTAACTGATCCAGCCGGGATGCCAACTTGACGACACTGTCATGGAACTGTGTTGCAATCACGACTCCCTGACAGTCGGCTTTTTCGATCCGGGGAATGAGCTCGTCGAAACTGCTTTTGTCGTATTGATTGAAGCACATACGTTCGACTTCCACGTTGTAGCTGAAAAGTTCCTGCTCTGCTTTATCTATTCCTTCGCAAAGTTTATCCCAATATTCGCCTTTTGCAAAAGAAGGGATCAGTGTGATAAAATGGTAGTTCTTTTTTAGTGCAAGGGAACGGGCTATCAGGTTCGGGTGATAGTCTATTTCTTTTAAAACTTTTTCTACTTTTTTCTGTGCCTCTTCGGATACTTTGCCTCGGTTGTGCAATATGCGGTCGACGGTTCCGGTCGAAACTCCGGACATCTCTGCAATGTCTTTGATTCTATATGTCTTACCCATAGATCGGAAAGCTATACAGCCCGCAGAATGTTTATTTTTGCGGGCTGTTGTCTATTTATGATTTGATATTATAGTTGTTGTACTTCTTCTTCTGTTGAAATCGTATTTAATTTTCTGAATGTGTAGCACTGCATCATATAGATAAGAGGAACGGCGACAAAGAGTCCGACGAAGAACAAGATGCAACCGACGATCGCAGTGCCGATCATGGCCAACAGTAATAAAAACAACGGCATCCCCTGTCCTTTAGTCAAGTCCCAGCTTTTTTGCAGTGATTCTATAATTCCGCAGTCTTCCTCTACGATATAGGCAGAATAAAATTGCAGGCGGATAGCCAGATAGATACCCGGAACAATCAGTAAGAATATTCCGATAGCCACTGCGATCCCCATAATGATACTGGCAATAAGATAAGTGAAGATTTTACGGGATTGCTGCCCGTATGCGGAAAACTGTGGTTCTTCTCCATCCATTGTCTGGAACAGATTTTTTATGTAGCCCAACATGAAAGCACTGGATATGACGGCACTGATCAGATTCACGATGATCTTACCGACCATCGAACCTTGCGCTGGCATACCGAACAGACTAATGATTGATGACAGGATAAAATATCCGATAAACAGCCCTACCAGTACCCAGATCTGAGATTTAGTGTACTTCCATGAAGTGCCGAACACTTCCGATATCATAAACTTTGGTTCCATATGAATTGATTATTTAGGTTATATAAGCCGTAAAATTAGGATAAATTATTGAATAAACAAATTCTGTGTTAAAATTATGTATCAATTTAAACGAATATATTTTCGATTGGTCAAATTCTCAATATATCTCTGATACAGAAATATAAAATAAGCAATTTTTTAGTATAAAAGATTGTATAAACGGAAAAAGTACAACAAAAAGATTCTACATTTGTACGTTTTTTATGAGGAATAGGCTATGAACCCATAAGTTTAGGACAGCATCGTTGTGGAATTTTTTTTACTATGGATGCAGCGGATCTCACCCGTTGCGATGGCTTTTTGATGGCCTTCTAATGACTAAAAACAAGAATAGTATAGAAGATATATAATAATGAATATGGATAAACAAATGTTGAGAACTACTATTACCCAATTAAGGCAAATTGCATTGTTTGCAGTAGGGGTATCTTTATTAACCGCTTGCGGGAACAATCAAAGCGGTATGAAGTTAGGGGATAATGAATTTGCTGTCCTTGCTGTCAATTCGACAACGAGCGACCAGACAACATCCTATCCGGCGACGATCAGAGGAACGCAGGATATTGAGGTACGCCCCCAGGTTTCGGGTTTTATCGTTAAGTTATGTGTGGATGAAGGAGCAACAGTTCGTAAAGGGCAGGCTTTGTTCCAGATCGATCCGACCCAGTATGCTGCTGCGGTCGGACAGGCAAAAGCGGCTGTCGAGATGGCTAAAGCCAATGTCGCTACTTTGACCCTGACCGAAAAGAATAAAAAGGCTTTGTTCGATCAGAAGATTATCAGTGATTTTGAGTATCAGACAGCGGTCAACCAGCTTATGTCTGCCAAGGCAAGCCTGGCTCAGGCAGAAGCATCTTTGGTAAGCGCAAATCAGAATTTATCTTTCTGTACGGTGACAAGCCCGTCGAATGGCGTTGTCGGTACATTTCCGTACCGTATCGGAAGTCTGGTCAGCCCTTCTGTTTCGCAGCCGTTGACAACCGTATCCGAAATCAACGACGTGTATGTTTATTTTTCTATGACGGAGAAAGAGCTGCTGCGTCTGACAAGAGCCGGGGGCACTTTGAAAGAACAGCTGGAAAAGATGCCGGCTGTCCGCTTGCAGCTGTCTGACGGCACAACTTATCAGTCGGAAGGCAAGATCGATGCCGTTAGCGGTGTAATCGACCAGTCAACCGGGTCTGTCAGCATGCGTGCTGTTTTCCCGAATGATAAAAATATATTGAGAAGCGGCGGTACCGGCAACATCATATTCCCATACACGATGGATGGGATTATTATTATCCCTCAGTCCGCTACTGTCGAAATCCAGGACAAAAAGTTTGTTTTCGTCTTGCAGGCGGACAATTCCGTGAAGAATACGGAGATTCAGATCTCTAATCTGGATGACGGGAAGAATTACCTGGTGACAAATGGTTTGAAATCCGGTGACAAAATCGTGATTGAAGGCGTACAGAACCTCCATGACGGCCAGGCTATCCAGCCGATCACGCCGGAACAGCAGAAAGCGAAATATGATCAGGCCTTGAAAGATCAGAACGAAGGTAATCTGAAGACCGCTTTTAATTAATAACTTCCATTTGTTCGTTAAAAACAGAAGATATGAAATTAGATAGATTTATAAACCGCCCGGTGCTCTCAACGGTGATCTCCATCTTGATTGTCATACTGGGTATATTAGGCTTGCTGTCCTTGCCTATTACCCAATATCCGGATATTGCCCCTCCAACCGTTTCGGTGAAAGCTACTTATACGGGGGCAAACGCACAGACGGTATTGAATAGTGTGATTGCGCCGCTGGAAGATCAGATCAATGGTGTGGAGAACATGATGTACATGACTTCGTCGGCTTCGAATAACGGATCGGCCGAAATCTCCATTTATTTTAAACAGGGTACCGATCCTGACATGGCTGCCGTCAATGTGCAGAATCGTGTTTCGATGGCACAAGGTTTGCTGCCGGCCGAAGTAACTCAGATCGGTGTGACGACTCAGAAACGTCAGAACTCCATGTTGATCGTGTTCTCTGTTTATGATGCCGAGGACCGTTACGACCAGCGATTTATCGAGAACTATGCCAAGATCAACCTGATTCCGGAAGTACAGCGTGTACCAGGTGTGGGGGATGCGAATGTGTTAGGAACCGACTACTCCATGCGTATTTGGTTGAAGCCGGATGTGATGGCACAGTATAAACTGGTTCCGAATGACGTTGCAGGTGTCTTGGCTGAGCAGAACGTGGAAGCCGCTCCTGGTTCGTTTGGTGAACGGGGTAACCAGAGTTTCCAGTATACGATCCGTTATAAGGGACGTTTGCAGGAAGTAAGCGAATTTGAGAACATGGTCGTGAAAGCTTTGCCGGATGGTGAAGTGCTCCGTATGAAAGATATCGCCGATATCGAATTGGGACGTCTGACTTATAACTTTGTCAATAAAGTAAACGGTCATAGTGCCGTAACTTGTATCGTTTATCAGATGGCAGGAACCAATGCGACGGAAACCATCAATAATATCCAGAACCTGCTGGAAGAAACAGAAAAGATATTGCCTCCGGGCTTGAAGATCGACGTCGGTATGAATGCCAACGACTTCTTGTACGCTTCTATTCACGAGGTGCTCAAGACATTGATTGAAGCTTTCATCCTGGTATTCATCGTTGTGTATATCTTCTTGCAGGATTTACGTTCGACTTTGATTCCGGCTATCGCGATCCCGGTAGCATTGATCGGTACGTTCTTCATGCTATCGCTGATCGGCTTTAGCTTGAACTTGCTGACTCTTTGTGCTATGGTGCTCGCCATTGCGATCGTGGTCGATGATGCGATCGTGGTCGTCGAGGGTGTCCATGCTAAGTTGGACCAGGGATACAAATCAGCGAAACTGGCTTCTATCGATGCCATGAACGAGCTGGGCGGTGCTATCGTCTCCATTACGTTGGTCATGATGTCCGTGTTTATTCCGGTAAGTTTCATGAGCGGTACGGCCGGTACATTCTATCGCCAGTTCGGTTTGACGATGGCTATCTCGATCGGTTTGTCTGCATTGAACGCCTTGACGCTGAGTCCGGCTCTGTGTGCAATGTTCTTGAAGCCGCACGAAGAAGGGCATGAGAAGAAATCGACTTTCGTCTCCCGTTTCCACTCTTCTTTCAATGCCGCATACGACTCTTTGCTGAACAGCTATAAAAAACGTGTTGTATTCTTTATCCAAAAGAAATGGCTTTCGTTCGGTATCGTTGCCGGATGTATCGTCCTGCTTGTTGTTTTGATGAATGTGACCCCGACAGGTATGGTTCCGAATGAAGATACCGGTACGATCATGGGAGCGGTGACGCTGCCTCCGGGAACATCCCAGGAACGTACGATAGAGGTGATGAACAAGGTGGACAGCCTGATCGCTGCCGACCCGGCAGTCAAATCGCGTACGGCCATTATTGGTTTCAGCTTTATCGGTGGCCAGGGGCCTTCATACGGTTCGTTCATTATCAAGTTGAAAGATTGGGAAGAACGTTCCATGATGCAGAGTTCGGATATTGTGTATGGCAGTTTGTTCATGCGTGCGCAAAAGATTGTGAAGGATGCACAGGTGCTGTTCTTTACTCCGCCTATGATCCCAGGGTATTCCGCATCCAGTGATATCGAGTTGAACATGCAGGATAAGACTGGTGGTGATCTGGAAAAATTCTTCGATGTGACGAAGCAATATATGGCTGCTTTGACAGCGCGTCCTGAAATCAAGTCGGCACAGAGTACCTTCAACCCTAACTTCCCGCAGTATATGATCGATATTGATGCGGCTGCCTGTAAGAAAGTAGGGATCAGTCCGAGTGATATTCTGGCAACCATGCAGGGATATTACGGTGGTTTGTATGCCTCCAACTTCAACCGTTTCGGTAAGATGTACCGTGTGATGGTCCAGGCTGATCCGGCTTTGCGTACCAATTTGGAATCGTTGAAGAATATCAAAGTCCGCAATGGAAACGAAATGGCTCCAATCTCGCAGTTCGTGTCTATCAAGAAAGTGTATGGACCGGATATTATCAGCCGTTTCAATATGTATACATCTATTAAAGTGATGGTTGCGCCGGCGGATGGATACACCAGTGGCCAGGCATTGAAAGCAATCGAGGAGGTTGCCGGTACGACACTTCCGACCGGTTTCGGATACGAGTTGGGTGGTATGGCGCGTGAAGAGGCTGAAACCAGCGGCAGCACGACCGGTTTGATCTTCCTGCTCTGTTTCGTCTTCGTTTATTTGCTGCTGAGCGCCCAGTATGAAAGTTATATTCTGCCGTTGGCAGTATTGCTTTCCATTCCGTTCGGTTTGATGGGTAGCTTCCTGTTCGTACAGGGATGGGCTGCTTTGGGTAATATCCCGGCTTTGAAGATGATCTTAGGTACGATGTCCAACAATATCTATATGCAGATCGCCTTGATCATGTTGGTCGGTTTGTTGGCGAAGAACGCCATCCTGATCGTAGAGTTTGCCCTTGATCGTCGCCGTATGGGTATGAGTATCACGTGGGCTGCCGTTTTAGGTGCTGCCGCTCGTCTACGTCCTATCCTAATGACATCGTTGGCTATGGTAGTCGGTCTGTTGCCTATGATGTTCGCGTTCGGTGTAGGTGCTCACGGTAACCGTACTTTGGGTACTGCCGCCATCGGAGGTATGTTCATCGGTATGATCTTCCAGATTTTTATTGTTCCGGTTTTGTTTGTGGTATTCCAGTACTTGCAGGAGAAATTCAAACCTATCGAATGGGAAGATTTGGATAACAGCGATATGAATACGGAAATAGAACAGTACGCAAAAACAAAATAAGAGATGACAATGAAGAAACAGATTATATATATGGTATGTGCAACCGCTCTTTTGAGCAGTTGCCATATCTATAAGGCATATGACCGTCCGGATACGATCGAAACTTCCGGTATCTACCGTGATCCGGTCTCTGCCACCGACACGTTGGCAGCAACAGATACGGCCAATATGGGAAACCTGCCCTGGAAGGAAGTTTTTCGTGATCCTAAATTGCAGGCCTTGATCGAAGAGGGATTGGCAAACAATGTGGATATGCAAGCCGCTATTCTGAGGGTAGAGGAGGCCAAATTGTTGCTGACTTCCGCTCGCCTGTCTTTCCTCCCTTCTTTGAATCTGGCTCCGCAAGGAACCATAACCAAAATGGAAAATACAGGGTATGTGAAAGCCTATACCTTGCCGGCGGCAGCCAGCTGGGAAGTCGATTTGTTTGGTAAACTATTGAATGCGAGCCGCGGGCAGAAAGCCGCTTACTTGCAGAGCCAGTACACGCAGCAAGCGATACGCTCGCAGCTGATCGGCGGAATCGCCAATGCCTACTTCACTCTGTTGATGTTGGACCGCCAGGTGGAGATTACTTCCAAGACGGTAGATATCTACAAAGAAAATGTGCGGGCTATGGAGGCGATGAAGGTTGCCGGTATGACAACAGAAGCCGCAGTCGTCCAGATGCGTGCCGTGTACCATCAGGTATCCGGTTCGTTGATCGAACTGAAGCGTCAGGTGCGTGAAGTGGAGAACTCCTTATCTGTATTGCTAGCGAAAGCACCGCAGCCTATCGACCGCAGTACGCTTGAAGACCAGGTGATGCCAGAAGAGCTGATGGCTGGTGTTCCTTTGCAGTTGTTGGAAAACCGTCCGGATGTGAAGGTGGCCGAGATGACATTGGCTAGCGCTTATTATACGACCAATAAGGCCCGTGCCGCTTTTTATCCGGGAATCAATATTACGGCGACAGCCGGTTGGACGAATGGTTCGGGTGTTACGGTTTCCAATCCGGGACAGTTTATGTTTCAGGCGTTGGCTTCGTTGGCACAGCCTATCTTTAACAATGGTAAGCTGGTGGCCAACCTGAAAATCTCAAAAGCGGAAGAACAGATTGCCAAGATGAACTACCAGCAGACGATTCTGGAAGCGGGAAAGGAAGTGAGTGACGCTTTGCATCTTTATGATGCTACCAATAGAAAACTTATCCAGGACAAGGCTCAGATAGAAGAGTTGGAAAAGGCGGTAACCTATACTAATGCTTTGTTCCAATCCGGACAGTCCACTTATCTGGAAATTCTTTCTGCCCAGCAGAGTCTGCTCAGTGCGCAGTTGACGGAAGTCTCCGACAATGTCCAGCGTATGCAGGCTGTTATCAATTTATATAGTGCCGTCGGTGGCGGAAGAGAGTAAAAAGCAATTGACAATTTAAAAGGAGATTATTATGATTAGTCCGTTAGCTTATGTAGATGCAAGCGCGAAGTTAGGAGCGAACGTAACCGTCCATCCGTTTGCATACATCGATAAGAATGTAGAAATCGGTGATGACTGCGAGATCATGCCTCATGTCAGTATCATGAGTGGAACCCGTATGGGAAAGAGGAACCGCATCTTCAATGGTGCTGTCATTGCTGCCGAACCGCAGGATTTTAACTATAAGGGAGATGATACGATCGTCGAAATCGGAGATGACAATGTGATCCGTGAAAACGTAGTGATCAACCGTGCGACCAATTCTGGCGGGAAGACGGTTATCGGTAATGGCAATTTCCTGCATGAAGGCGTGCATGTTTCCCACGACACGCATATCGGCAATCACAGTGTGTTCGGATACGGGAGCAAGATTTCCGGCAACTGCATGATTGAAGATTATGTGATTTTCGGAGGTAACGTGCTGGTGAGCCAGGGATGTCGTGTCGGAACCTGGTCGATGACGCAGACCGGTTGCCGCTTCCGCAAGGATGTGCCTCCTTATATCGTGGCTGCATTGGAGCCGACGACCTATTACGGGGTAAACTCCGTAATCCTGATGCACGAAGGCATGAGCGAAAAGATCGTAAAACATATCAGCCATGCTTACCGTATCATCTATCAAGGTAACACCAGTATATTCGATGCCTTGCTGATGATTAAGGACCAGGTGCCGATGAGCGACGAAATCCAGCATATCATCGACTTCATCAGTGCTTCGAAATTGGGCATCATCAAATAAAATAGGATTATCCGACAGAAAAGAAAGAGTTGTTCTTTATGGAGCAGCTCTTTTTTTATTTATCTTTGTTGAGTTTTATATTCTCAATGTCTAATCTAAAAATGAAATGTAACATGAAAAACTTATTTAAATCGTTTGTGGTTCTTTTAGCAGTTATGGCTGCTGTCCCTTCTTTTGCGCAAAAAGCGAATAACACGTTGACTGAAAAAGAAAAGAAACAAGGTTGGACTTTGCTGTTCAACGGGAAAGATTTTACCGGTTGGAGACAATGTAACAGTACCGGTATGGCCCCGAACTGGGTAATCGAAGACGAGGCGATGAAAGTCTTTACCGCTCCGGGCAAAAAACCTGGACACGGTGCAGGAGGCGATATCCTGTATAAGGAAAAGAAGTTCAAGAACTTTGAGCTGTCTGTAGATTGGAAAACCAGTAAAATGGGAAATTCAGGTATCTTCTATTATGTACGCGAAGTTCCGGGCAAACCGATCTATTATGCAGCTCCCGAAGTACAGGTTCTGGATAATGTGGATGCAACCGACAACAAGCTGGCAAACCACCTTGCCGGTTCTTTGTATGATATGCTCCCTGCCGATCCGAAAACGGTAAAACCTGCCGGCGAATGGAACACGATTGTGATCAAGGTGAAGGATGGCAAAGTGACGCATACCCAGAATGGAAAGAAGGTCGTTCAGTATACTTTGTGGAGCAAAGAATGGGATGATATGGTTGCCAATAGCAAATTCAAAGATTTCCAAGGCTTCCAGGAAGGCATTTCCCATGAAGGGTATATCGGCTTGCAGGATCATGGTTATCCGATCTGGTTCCGCAATATCAAGATTCGGGAATTGAAGTAAGTTATGGTTTAAATCTGCTAATTTAAGTGACAATTGGCATGCTTCTATTGCCAAACAGCCTGCTCATAGACCTTTTGCCTTTAGTCGAAAACCTTTTCGCCCTTGGTCAAAAGCCCTTTCGACACAGGTCAAAAACCTTTTCGACTAAGGGCAAAAAGGTAAGGAGTGGTAGAAATAGCTGTTAATACCTGTGTATTTGTTGATTAATTGATATTGTAGTATCCTTGTTTTTCATTTAATATATATAGGTGGACGTGAAGATGGGGGCATGGCCAACCCGAATCTGGGCGAGACAGGGTGAAGGCAAATTTTTGAGGTGAAGGCAGTCCGGTTGTCTGCCTTCACCCTTGTATGACATGATAATCGAAAAGTGTCAAAGGGTGGGTGAAGTTGAAATGATTCATATCTGCCTAAAAATGAACTTATATCATTTAATATGAACTATAAGATGGAGAAGGTGTATAGACAAAAAGAGGATAACCCCGAAGGACTATCCTCTTTTCTATATTATCAAACCTTTTTTCCGATTATTAAAGAGCGCCGACTTCTTTCAACGCTTCGTTTGTTTTGTGAACGGCTGCTGCACTCTTGGCGAAGAGTTCTTTTTCTTCAGCTGTCAATTCCAGTTCAACGATCTTTTCGATACCGTTCTTACCCAGGATAACAGGAACGCCGATGCAAAGATCGGATTCTCCGTATTCACCTTCCAAGTAAACGGAACAAGGAATCATCTTCTTCTGGTTGTGGATGATAGACTCGACAACATAAGCTCCTGCTGCACCCGGTGCATACCATGCGGAAGTACCTAACAGCTTAGTCAGTGTAGCACCGCCGACCATAGTGGAAGCGACAACTTCCTGCAGTTTTTCAGCGCTCAACAACTTACTTACGGGAATACCTTTGTAAGTAGCCAGACGAGCCAACGGGATCATAGTCGTGTCACCGTGACCGCCGATTACCATACCTTCGACTTCGTTAGCATTGCAACCTAAAGCCTGAGACAAGAAATATTTGAAACGGGAGCTATCCAGAGCACCTCCCATACCGATGATACGGTTTTTCGGCAGACCCAGAGACTTCAATGACAGGTAAGTCATTGTATCCATCGGGTTGGAGATCACTACCAGGATTGCGTTCGGAGAATATTTCAGGATGTTCTGAGCAACACTCTTAACGATACCAGCGTTAACACCGATCAGTTCTTCGCGAGTCATACCTGGTTTACGAGGAATACCTGAAGTGATGACAACAACGTCAGAGTTAGCTGTTTTTTCGTAGTCATTTGTGCAACCTGTAACTGTAGTATCGAAACCCAGCAGTTGAGCAGTCTGCATCATATCCATTGCTTTACCTTCGGAAACCCCTTCCTTAACGTCAAGCATTACAACTTCGTCTGCCACTTCATTGAAGGCAAGAACATTTGCGCAAGTAGCGCCTACATTTCCGGCACCAACAACTGTTACTTTTGACATAATAAATAAGTTTTAGTATGTTATTACTTAATAATACGCTATGTTTTTTAACGATGGCAAAGGTACAATCTATTACGGAATAAAGAAATATTTCCGTATATATTTTTGAGGGACATTATTAAATATCGCTAAAGCCTTGTCGAGGCTTCTTGACAACTTGGTACGCTTTTATTTTTAAGATCTTGAGGAAATGTTGTATCTTGGGTGCGAACAAAACTAAACCGAGGGAAGTTTTATTTATATGGGTTATTAATCTTAAATCCAACGTACTTATGAAAGTTTTTATATATATCCGAAAAGTCCTGTTTTTGTTTCTGTGCGGGGCCTTGTCTTTCTCTTACGGCTACGGTCAGGAGCTGCCGCTTCTGCCGGATACGATCAAGCCTCTCTTGTCGGACTCCAATTTGATAGATGAGTTGATCACTGTCGGATATGCTACGGGCAATCGTAGTACTTTATCCGGTTCCGTAAACCGGGTGAATGAAGGGGGGATGAATGAGGGATTGATCTCTACACCCTTGGACGCTCTTCGGGGAAGGGTGTCCGGCGTTAGTATCCCGGTTGGAGGAAATAGCGCCGCTGCCTTGGCTGCCGTCCGGGTCCGGGGTACAACTTCCTTGACGGGAGGTAATGATCCGTTGGTGATTATTGATGGGGTTTTTGCCGATCTTAATTTGCTTAGCTCGATCTATCCGGCGGATATCGAGAACTTCACGATCTTGAAAGATGCCTCGGAGACTGCTCAATATGGTTCTCGTGGTGCTTCCGGTGTTATCGAGGTAACGACAAAGAAAGGGCGGCAGGGAGCTTTTAGTATCAGTTATGATGGGAGTTTCGGTGTGGAGGCGGCTTATAAAAGTTTGGATATGTTATCGGCGAATGGTTTCCGGAAACTGGCGGAGGAACGTAATATCGGTATTTTAGATTTAGGGAATAATACGGACTTTCAGGATGAGATTACCCGGTTGGGGTTGGTGCAGAATCATCATATCGCTTTTGGGGGTGGTTCGGAGACTTCCAGTTATCGTGCCTCCTTGGGATTTGTGGAAAGGGAAGGGGTTATCCGAAATACGAACTCACGTAATTTTACGACCAAGTTGAATATTACGCAGCATGCGTTCAATGATCTTCTGGTCTTTGATTTAGGCATATTTGGTTCCTTGCTAAAAAATGCTTATTTAAATGATGTACAGAAGATGTTCTATTCCGCCGCTACTTTCAACCCGACATTTCCGAATCATAAGAATATGGAGACGGGTAGCTGGGATCAAATAACCAACGCTAGCCAGATCACGAATCCTTTGGCTTGGTTGGAGGTGAAGGATGATGATTCGAATGCTCATATAAATACGCACTTAAAACTGGTTTTTAACTTGAGTAAGCATTTAATGTTTACGGCTTTCGGTTCGTATACCTATAATGTAATAGATAACGCCCAATACCTCCCTACTTCGGTTTGGGCGCATGGGCAGGCTTATCGGGGGGAGCGGAAAACAGAATCTTTATTAGGAGATTTCATGTTGGCCTATAAAAAAGACTTTGGTTTGCATCAACTAAATGTATTGGGATTGGCAGAAGCTCAGAAAATGATAACGAGAGGTTTTTATACGACTGCGACGAATTTCAGTACCGATCGTTTTGGTTATGATAATTTACAGGCAGGTGCGGTACGTTTATGGGAGGGGACCGGTTCTTACTATGAGGCTCCTCATCTGGCTTCTTTCCTTGGACGTGTGAATTATATTTATGATGGAAAGTATATCGCTACCGTGAATGCCCGTGCGGATGCCTCTTCGAAAGTGGGGGCCAATAATAAATGGGGTTTTTTCCCTTCGGCTTCTGTCGCTTGGGTGTTGACCGAAGAGGAGTTTATGGAAGGTGTCTCGTGGGTAAGGAATTTAAAGATTCGTTCGGGATATGGCCTTTCCGGTAATCAAGACGCGATCGATTCTTACAATTCTTTGCGATTGATGAAGCCTAATGGGGTTGTTTCCGTAAATGGTGCGCCCACCGTTACCTTGGGTACGATCCGTAATGCGAATCCGGACTTGAAATGGGAGGTAAAACGTACGTTCAATGCCGGTATCGATGCCGGGTTTTTCGACAATCGTTTTATTCTTGCCGTAGATTATTATAATTCCAAGACGGATGATATGTTGTATTTATACGATGTAAGCGTTCCGCCTTTCGCTTATAATAAAATGTTGGCGAATCTGGGATCGATGCGAAATAGTGGCGTGGAATTGGGTATTGGCGTCACGCCCTTGCGTACGAAAGATATGGAATTGAATATAAACGTAAACGTAACTTTCCAACGGAATAAATTGCTCTCCTTGAGCGGTTACTATAAAGGGGAATATATGTCCGCCCCGGAATATACTAGCATCTCGGATTTAAATGGGGCTGGTTTCCATGGAGGGTATAATCATATCGTTTATCAAATGGTCGGACAGCCTTTGGGTGTTTTTTATTTACCGAAATGTACAGGTTTGGTTTCCGATGGGAATGGCGGCTATAAGTATGAGATTGAGGACTTGAATGGAAACGGGGTGAGTTTGGAGGATGGTGAGGATCGTTATATTGCGGGACAAGCCATGCCGAAAACACTTTTAGGCTCTAATATCAGTTTCCGGTATAAACAATTCGATCTATCAGTACAGATTAACGGAGCCTTTGGGCATAAGATTTATAATGGAACATCGCTAACTTATATGAATATGGATATATTCCCGGATTATAACGTGTTGCGAGAAGCTCCATCCCTGAATATTCAAGATCAGACGGCTACGGATTATTGGTTGGAGAAAGGGGATTATATCAATTTTGATTATTTGACGTTGGGTTGGAACGTGCCTCTGGGTAATTTAAGGAAATATGTAAGAAACGTACGGCTTTCGGTTTCCGTAAATAATTTGGCGACAATTACAGGTTATTCGGGATTGACTCCGATGATAAATAGCTCTATCGTAAATAATACGTTAGGTATAGACGATAAGCGATCTTATCCGGTGGTTCGTTCCTATACGATGGGGTTGAGTTTTAATTTTTAAAAAGGTGTTCGTATGAGAAAGCTTTCTATTTTATCCTATATATTTGCGGGTTTGATGTTATCGTCGTGCGATGGCTATCTGAAAGAGGACCCTCGTGATCAGCTTTATCCGGAGGATGCGTACGATACCCCTCAGAATGTCTATCTGAATACGGTTGCTTCCTTATATAATTATATCGGAGGTTATAGCGATAGCCAAGGATTGCAAGGAACGTACCGGGGTGTCTACGACTTGAATACCTTTACGACTGACGAGGCCATGCTCCCGACTCGTGGCGGCGACTGGTATGACGGTGGTTTCTGGCAAGGTCTCTTCTTGCATAAGTGGGGAACGAATAGTGACGCTATCCAAGCTACTTGGGAATATCTGTATAAAGTAATCGTATTAAGCAATCAATCTTTAGAGATATTAGGCGAGTTGCGGCAAAAAACGGATTATAACGATTTAGATCGGTATGAGGCGGAGGTTCGTGCCTTGCGTGCGATGTATTATTATTATTTAGTCGATATGTTTGGCCGTGTCCCTCTTATCGTTTCTTCTTCCATTCCGGTGAAAGACGTGCGGCAGAGTGACCGGAAAGAGGTCTTTGATTTTGTTGTAAAAGAATTACAAGAATCCCTTTTGTTATTGAGTACGGCGCATAGTAATTCGCCCGGCGATTATTATGGAAGGATTACGAGACCGGTTGTTTATTTTTTATTGGCGAAGTTGGCCTTAAACGCAGAAGTGTTTACGGATAACGACTGGACGGATGGTCTGCGTCCGAATGGACGGGAAATCTATTTTAGGGTAGGCGAGAGGAAGTTGAACGCTTGGCAAACGGTTGTGGCGTACTGTGATTCAATAACGGACTTAAACTATAGCTTATCTCCGAACTATGCGGATAATTTTTCTGTATTTAATGAATCGTCCGGAGAGAATATTTTCACGATTCCGATGGATAAGAACTTATATACGAGCCAAATGCAATATCTTTTCCGCTCCCGTCACTATAATCATGCCAAAGCATATGGATTGGGGGGAGAGAACGGCTCTTGCGCTACGATAGAGGCCCTTCGGGTATTTGCGTATGGGACGGACTCGGTCGATACCCGGTTTTATGAGAATTATTACGCCGATACGATGTTTGACCTCAATGGTGATACGATTCGGTTAGATAATGGGACTCCTTTGGTATATTTACCTCTAGAGGTTAGGTTGGATTTGTCTAGGTTGCCTGCCGAGAAAACGGCGGGTGCCCGCATGAAGAAATACGAGATCGATAAGATGGGGACGAAAGATGGAAAGCTATCGGATAATGATATCGTATTATTCCGTTATGCGGATGTCTTGTTAATGAGATCGGAAGCGAAAGTTCGTAATGGAGAGAATGGGGATGAAGAGTTGAATGCCGTTCGTTTCCGTGTGGGAATGTTACCTCGTAAGGCGACATTAGAAAATATTTTGGCTGAGCGTCAACTGGAATTGGCTTGGGAAGGCTGGAGGAGGCAGGATTTGGTACGTTTTGGAAAGTTTACCCGCCCTTATACGGATCGCCCTCAATTGCCCCATGAATCGAATGGCTATACCACCGTTTTCCCAATTCCCGATAAAGTCCGTTCCTTGAATCCTAATTTGATACAGAATCCGGGATATTAGTAGATTTGGATTGTATTTATCAATTATGTAATAATTTGGAATATAGGAAGATTTTATTTTTCTTTGTGTAAAAAGTAAAACGTTTGTCTATGAGATCGCAAAAAGAGTGTATAGAATTGCTACGTGGCTATTTTCAAAATAAGGCTAAAGATTATGGCATTGTTCGTATGGCCCTTTTTGGTTCAGTCGTGCGAAATGAACAAACAGAGGAGAGTGACGTAGATATTGCTTACGAAGGGGAAGCTAATCTATTATTACGTAGCCGAATGAAACAAGAGTTAGAGTCTTTGTTTGGATGTAGAGTCGATATCATTCGTCTTCGCAAACAACTTGTTGATAGTGTATTTGGACAAAATATCGAAAATGATTTGATTTATGTTTGATAAGGTACGGATTGGCTCATTGTTAGATCGAATAGAAAATTCGATTCTCTTAATACAGAGTAAATCGGGGGAGATAAATTGTCCGGATGATTTCCTTTTGAGTCAAGATGGTATGTTCATTTTAAGTGGCATCTGTATGCAGTTGGTTTTTATTGGAGAAAGTGTCAAGACTATTGATAATAAAACTAATCATAGTTATTTAATAAAATATACAGATATACCTTGGACTGCTATTATGGGATTAAGGGATATTATAGCTCATGAGTATCATCGTATTGATGAGGAAGAGATCTTTGCGGTTGTGAATAAAGACTTAATTTCTCTTTTGAAAATAATTCAGCAAATGAAAATGGATTTAGAGACAATAAATTAAGGGTGAAAATAATATTCAATTTCTCACCCTTAATATCTATTTTACTCTATATACAATACCAATCCCTTTAAATATTCACCTTCCGGATGGTAGATATTCACCGGATGGTCTGCGGGTTGGGTTAATTGATGCAAGATACGAACGCTACGGCCGGATTGGGCGGCGGCGCTAAATACAGCTAAACGGAAGTTTTCCTTGCTGACAACCTGTGAGCAGGAGAAGGTAAACAAGATTCCTCCCGGCTTGATCTTCTCGAAAGCGATCGCGTTTAATTTGCGATACCCTTGTAAGGCGTTACGTAGTACATTCTTATGTTTAGCGAACGCAGGAGGGTCCAATATGATTAAATCATAATTACTTCCCATTTTTTCCAAATACTTAAACGCGTCTTCCGCATATGCCTCATGACGGGGATCTCCCGGGAAATTCAACTCGACATTCTTTTTCGTCAAAGAAATCGCTTTCGCCGAACTATCTACGGAATGAACCACCTTAGCGCCTCCTCTCATCGCATAGAAAGAGAAACCGCCCGTATAACAGAACATATTCAATACGGAGCGATCTTTTGCGTAATACTCCAACAAAGAGCGATTCTCCCGTTGATCCACGAAGAAACCTGTCTTTTGGCCTTTCTGCCAGTCTACACAGAATTTCAGTCCGTTTTCTATAGCGATATCTTCCACTTCGCCTCCGAATAAGTAACCATCTTCGCTACCTAAATTCGCTTTATAAGGTAAAGTCGCTTCCGATTTATAGTAGATGTTTTGTAAAGTATCGCCCAATACCGCTTTCAAAGCCTCCGCGATCTGATGACGGGCATAATGCATTCCTACCGAATGTGCTTGCATAACCGCCGTATGCGCATACATATCGATCACCAATCCCGGTAAGTTATCGCCTTCGCCGTGAATCAGGCGGAACGTATTATTATTTTCTACCCCAGCCAGCCGCAAGGTCTTTCTGAGTTCGTAAGCGATACGGATACGTTCAACCCAAAAAGCATCGTCGATGGCGATTGGGGTGAAAGATAACACACGTACGGCGATACTGCCGATTTGGTAATGGCCGATCGCCAAAAAACGCTGGTTCGCTCCGTATACCTCTACCAAGTCACCCTCTTCCGGATCGCCTTCAACAGATTGGATCGCTCCGGAAAATACCCATGGATGGAAACGCAATAGCGATTCTTCTTTCTTAGGCTTGAGAAAAACTTTACAATACTCCATTTATGCTTGATTCAATAAATTATATATTCTTAGGCAGGCCCAAGCATCGAGGGCCGCATATTTCTTTTGTGAGTCTGTCAATACATCCGCCTCCCAATTCGTGAGGCGTTGTCCTTTTGATATCTTTTTTTGGAAAAGTATCGCATATATCTTTTGCAGGCTGGCATCCTCGATGCCGAACTGGCCTACGTAATTCTGTAAATCAAGGAAATTAGCGGGTTCTATATCCGAACGCTTCCGTATCGCCCCGAAATCATCCCGTAAAGATAACCCGATCTTTAAGGTCGAACTGCTTTTTAGGAATTTCTCCAGAGATTCCGGTATACCGATATGATTCAAGCGGAACAAGAAACAAGTATCATCCGTTGATATCTGCATCAATGAGATCTTGTAACGCTGTCCCTTCTTAAAGCTGGGACGGGTCTCCGTGTCAAAACCAACGATCGGAAAACGCAGCAAGTACTCTACGGCCTTGTCTGCCTCCTCTTTACTAAGGATCGTAATGATACGTCCCTTGAATTCCTCTACGGTAAGTTTCGCTATTTCCTCTTTAGCAATTGTATGTATAAATTGTTGTATCATTCTTCCTCTTCATTCTTTTCCAAATCCTCATCACCACTGTAACGCACAGCGTGCAACGCTTTCAAGGCATTCAATAATTGCTGTCCCCAGTATTCTTGGAAGTTCGTGCGGCACAAAGCGATAGCCTCTTGCATAACTTCCTCGTTTCCTTGACGGAATAAAGATACGAAATTTCCTGTATCTTGATAGACATCAGCCAAGTTCTCGGAAATAAACGCTGCGATAGGAGTATCGCTATACCGCATATCCGCATGAAATGTTTCCAGATAGGAATCTCGTTCGCCAAGCAAACCGGCTATCCGTGAACGAACCGACTCGTACATGTCTTCTGAAACGGAAAGCTCGAGTTCGGTTTCCTCTTCAGATTCCACTTCGGGCAACAGGCTGGCCTTTAAGTATAAAAGAGGCAAAAGTTTTGTCGCCTTATCTACGAAGTCGAAAAGCCCGGTATTTCCGGCGGTCTCAACAAAGGTACAATATTCCAGTGCTACCGTAACAAATTCTAGCGTGTTGCGCTCGTATATCGGATTTTCTTCTTTTTCCATGTGCCTGTTCGTCTAATCATTCTTGATAACAATTCGCAAAAATACAACAAAAATCCGTTTTTTTCGTGATAAAGTCCCGAATATTCTTTTTAGTCGGGGATTGCTCTCCTATATATTTCCTGTTTTATTATTTTTGTGCAATTAATAGAAGGAATGTTAATGATAGACTAATGTTGGATATACTAATTAGGATAAAAAAACCGATCGAGTTATGAGTTCATGTGGAAAGAATGAGAACCCTCAAGAGATGAATCGCCGTAAATTCTTGAAGGTATTTGGGGGTGGGGCTGTCGCCTCTTCGGCGGCGCTTTACGGTTGCGCTCCCAAGAATGAGCCGGGGGCGGCTGTGGCGTTAGGTGAGGTTCCTACCGATAAAATGACCTATCGCCAACATCCTACGAATGGCGATAAGGTTTCTATTTTAGGATATGGTTGTATGCGTTGGCCCTTGAAACAAGGATCGGACGGTAAAGACCAGATTGATCAAGAAGCCGTGAATCGTTTAGTGGATTATGCGATAGAACATGGGGTGAATTACTTTGATACTTCTCCTGTTTATGTACAAGGTATGTCCGAGAAAGCGACCGGTATCGCATTGGCACGCCATCCTAGGAACTCCTATTATTTGGCCACTAAACTGTCAAACTTCCAGAACTATACGAGAGAAAACTCGTTGGCGATGTATCGGCAGTCGTTCCGTGATTTGCAAACCGATTATCTGGATTATTATTTGCTTCACTCTATCGGTGGGGGGAATGGTATCGAGCTTTTCAATGACCGCTATATAAATAATGGAATGCTTGATTTCTTGGTGAAAGAACGGGAAGCGGGACGTATCCGTAACCTAGGTTGGTCTTTTCATGGGGATGTAAAAGTGTTTGATTATGTGTTGGATATGGGCGTGAAATGGGATTTCGTTCAGATCCAGCTGAATTATCTGGACTGGAAACATGCCTCGGGGCGTAACGTAAACGCTGATTATCTGTATGGCGAATTAGAGAAGCGAGGTATTCCGGCGGTTATCATGGAACCGCTATTAGGAGGTCGCTTATCGAATGTTCCGGATCATATCGTTGCTCGTTTGAAACAGCAACGGCCTGAGAATAGCGTGGCTTCATGGGCTTTTCGTTTCGCCGGCTCTCCGGATGGGGTCTTGACGGTGTTAAGCGGCATGACGTATATGGAGCATTTGCAAGATAATATCCGTACTTATTCCCCGCTTATTCCGGTAACGGACGAGGAGAAAGACTTTTTGGAAGAGACGGCCCAGCTTATGATGAAATATCCGACAATACCTTGCAATGATTGCAAATATTGTATGCCTTGTCCATATGCGTTGGATATTCCGGGCATTCTTTTACATTATAATAAATGTGTGAACGAAGGAAATGTTCCGAAAAGCGTGCAAGACGAAAATTACGCAAAAGCTCGTCGTGCCTTCTTAGTCGGTTATGACCGGAGTGTCCCAAAGTTGCGTCAAGCGAACCATTGTACAGGGTGTGAGCAATGTAATCCTCATTGTCCGCAGGGTATCGATATCCCCAAAGAGATGCAGCGTATCGATAAATTCGTGGAAGAGTTGAAAGTGAATGGTTAACCTTTAAACAAACGGAAAATTATGTTACGAAAAATAAGAATATTCGCCGCCACCTTTTGCTTTGTGCTGATAACCCTGTTATTTCTTGATTTCACGGGTACGATTCACGCTTGGTTCGGATGGTTGGCAAAGATACAGTTTTGGCCTGCGTTGTTGGCTTTGAATGTCGGTGTTGTGGTAGGGTTGGTAATCTTGACTCTTTTATTGGGGCGTGTATATTGCTCCGTTATCTGCCCTTTAGGGGTATTGCAAGATATTATTTCGTGGTTTGCTAGTAAACGGAAGAAATACCGCTTTTCCTATTCTCCCGCATTGAAGTGGGTACGTTATGGTACCTTGGTTGTTTTTATAGTGGCTTGTATTGCTGGTGTCGGTTCCTTGGTAGCGTTGATTTCGCCTTATAGCGCTTATGGGCGTATCGCTTCTAATTTATTTGCGCCAATCTATCAAGAGGGCAACAATCTATTGGCCTATTTTGCGGAACGTATGGATAGTTACGCTTTCTATTCGGTGGACGTATGGGTGCGTAGTCTGGCTACGATGGGAATCGCTATTCTGAGCTTTGTCATATTGGCGATTTTAGCTTGGAGAAATGGACGTACATATTGTAATACGATCTGTCCGGTAGGTACGGTTCTCGGTTTTTTGTCGAAGTATGCTTTACTTAAACCTCGTATTGATACCGATAAATGTAATGGTTGCGGATTATGCGCACGTAAATGCAAGGCTTCTTGCATCGACTCTAAGAATCATGCGATCGATTATAGCCGTTGCGTGACTTGTATGGACTGTTTGGATAATTGCCGTCAAGGCGCGATTTTGTATACGAGGGCACGCAAGGCTGATAAAGCTACTTCGGTAAAAGAATCCTTAACGAAGGACACTACGGATGTTTCCCGCCGTCGAGCCTTGTCGGCTACGGCATTGGTAGCCATGTCTTCCGTTTTGCATGCTCAGCAGAAAAAACTGGAGGATTATGTGGAGATGAAGAAAGACGGAGGCTTTGCGCCGATTAAAGAACGTAAAGAGCCGAATCGTTTGGCACCATTGGTTCCTTCCGGAGCTTTGAGTATCGGGAATCTGGCGCAACATTGCACGGGGTGTCAGCTTTGTGTATCTGTCTGCGAGAATCATGTCCTGCGCCCGTCTACGGATCTGATGAAACTGATGCAGCCGAAGATGGCATTCGATAGAGGGTATTGCCGTCCGGAATGTGTGAAATGTTCGGAGGTTTGCCCGACGGGAGCGATCAAACCTATTACGAAAGAAGATAAATCTGCTATACAGATCGGTCATGCCGTATGGGTAAGAGATCTTTGTATTGTCAATACGGACGGTATGAGTTGTGGTAATTGTGAACGCCATTGCCCGACAAAATCGATCCAGATGGTGGCGAAAGATCCGGCAGATCCAAAGTCGTTAAAGATCCCGGTGATCAATACGGAAACTTGTATTGGTTGTGGTGCTTGCGAGCATCTTTGTCCGTCTCGTCCTCAAAGTGCGATCTATGTGGAAGGGCATGAGATGCACAGATCTATTTAATGCCGTTAAAATCTATCCCTAAAAACATGTACGTGTTTCCGCGAAAACATGTACATGTTTTTCAGAAAACACGTACGTCTTTTTTTCAAAGGTTCGTCAGACTCGATTTTTCTATGTACATTTGCGTGTTATAAAAGAATTATTGAGAAACTATTTATGGCAAAGAAGACAACAACAACGAAGCAAAATCATACAGAGCCGAGCTGGTTCGCAGCCTTGAAGACTTTTTTTACAAATGAACGGACCCGTTTCATTACAGGTTTGATTATCTCTATACTAACCATTTATGTAGGGCTTGCCTTGATTTCGTTTTTCTTTACAGGAGCTGCCGATCAAAGCAAAATAGAGAATGTTCCTTTAGGTGCTTTATTGATCAATCGAGGATCGGTAGAGAATTGGACGGGTGTACGCGGGGCGTATTTGTCTGATCTGTTGATGAATCGTTGGTTCGGTATCTCTTCTTTTATGATCCTCTTTTTCTTGGGATCGGTTGGGGCGAAACTCATGAACTTAAATAAAGTATCCTTGTTGAGGCGTTTTTTGTTTAGCGCTTCGGCGTTGATCTGGGGATCTGTGTTTTTTGCTTTTATATTTATCAAGGGATATGAGGATACGTTTATTTATCTAGGCGGTCAACACGGATATTACATCTCGGAGATGTTTATTACCAATATCGGAATCCCCGGTACGATCTTGCTTTTATTAGGCTCATTCTTAATCATCGCTATTTTTACCAGTAAGAAGACAATCCCGTTCTTACAGCGCGTATTTTCTTTAGGTTGGGTGAAAGATCGTTTGAAACGTGAAGGCGAGGTAGATGTCGATCAGACGGAAAAGGAGGATAATGTAATTCCTCGCTCTAAGCCTGTCGTAGAGCAACCGGATGAACAACCGGAAATGGATGAGTATGAGGAGTTCGATACGGAGGCTGAATTGTTGAAAGCCGAAGGGAAAGAAAACCGTAAAACAGTACCGGAATATAAGAACGAAGAGGTCGCTGTTGCTGATGATTTAGTAGTTACGATCGCTCAAGGTGACGACGATCCGATAAACGAAAAAACAGATGAGATAAATACCCCGGAGTCAGAGGATGAGGAGGATGCCGGATTTACGGTGGAAGTTGCCGCCGGTAATGATGAGACCTACGATGCCTCGGCCTTGGGTACGTATGATCCCCGTTTGGATCTTTCCCGTTATGTATTCCCTACCTTGGACTTGCTGAAAGCGTATGATAGTGGGAGCATGGAGATCAATCGGGACGAATTGGCGGAAAACCAACGCTTGATCAAGCAAGCCTTGGAAGATTTCAATATAAAGATCGCTTCGATCAAAGCGACAGTCGGACCTACGGTTACGCTTTATGAGATTGTACCCGAGGCGGGTGTCCGTATTTCTAAGATCAAGAACTTGGAGGATGATATCGCCTTGAGTTTATCCGCTTTGCAGATCCGTATTATCGCCCCGATGCCCGGAAAAGGAACGATCGGTATCGAGGTGCCGAATAAGAATCCTCAGACGGTATCGATGCAATCTGTTATCGCTTCACGCCGATTCATTGAGGGTAAGTATGAGTTGCCTGTGGCGATGGGTAAGACGATTACGAACGAGGTGTTCATGTTCGATCTTTGTAAGACACCGCATCTATTGGTAGCCGGTGCTACGGGACAAGGTAAGTCTGTCGGTCTAAATGCGATCATCACTTCCTTATTATATAAGAAGCATCCATCGGAGTTGAAATTCGTGATGGTAGACCCGAAAATGGTTGAGTTTAGTATCTATTCCAAGATAGAACGTCATTATCTGGCGAAACTTCCGAATGCGGAGAAGCCGATCGTTACGGAGCCAGCTGACGCTGTCGCTACATTGAACTCGTTGGTGATCGAGATGGAAGACCGGTACCGTTTACTGGTGAACGCGAATGTTCGTAATATAAAGGAATACAACGCTAAGTTTATCGAACGGCGGTTGAACCCGCAGAAGGGACATCGCTTCTTACCCTATATCGTGGCGGTAGTGGATGAGTTTGCCGACTTGATCGCAGTGGCCGGACGTGAGATCGAGTTGCCTATCTCTCGTATTGCGGCGAAGGCCCGTGCGGTAGGTATCCATATGATCTTGGCTACGCAACGCCCGGATACAAAGGTGATTACCGGTACGATCAAGAGTAACTTTCCGAGCCGTATTGCCTTTAAGGTTGCTTCTATGATCGATTCACGTACGATTCTGGATGCTCCGGGCGCTAACCGTTTGATCGGACGGGGCGATATGTTGATTGTCGTGGCGGGACAAGAGCCGGTTCGTGTGCAGTGCGCTTTCGTAGATACGCCCGAGGTGGAGGATATCGTGGATTATATCGGTGAGCAGGCTGGCTTCCAAACCGCTTATCTGCTTCCGGACTATGTACCGGAAGGGGGAGAGGCATCGACTTCGGGAGCTGTCGATTTATCAGATCGAGACCCCTTATTTGACGAGGCGGCTCGCTTGATCGTGATTCAGCAACAAGGTTCTACTTCTTTGATCCAGCGTAAATTCGCTATCGGTTATAATCGTGCCGGACGTTTGATGGATCAATTGGAGGCTGCCGGTATTGTTGGCCCGTTTGAGGGAAGTAAGGCCCGTCAAGTATTGGTGCAAGATGAGTATTCGTTGGAGCAAGTATTAAATGCTTTGAAATAAATATGAGAAGAGAACATAAAATAAGAGTGTGGCGGTGTATCGCGTTTGTCGGATTATTCTTGTGTTTCCTGTTGGGGTTAGGAGTGGGGGCGCATGCCCAGAACGCGAATGATATCTTGGGGAAGGCTGCTGCTGCTTATGAGAATTCGAACGGGATAAGCGCTTCTTTTACGATGTTTACCCGTTCTGCCGGTCAAAATGCGGGAGAGAGTTTTGAGGGAACCATCCAGATGAAAGGTGATAAGTTTACATTAGTCACGCCGGATGCGCTTACTTGGTTTAATGGTACGACGCAATGGACGTATGTGGAACGGAACGATGAGGTGAACGTGACGAATCCTACGGGAGAGGAGTTACAATTTACGAATCCTGCTCTTTTATTAAATAGTTATAAGAAAGGATTCACGGCAACATATAAAGGCGAGAGTACGGCACCGAACGGAAAAGCCGCTTACGATGTGGAATTGACACCGAAGAAAAAAGGGGATATCGTGAAAGTGGAGTTGCAAATCGAGAAATATTCAAATTTCCCGGCTCGTATCACGGTTACTTCTAAAAACGGCGTTAGCAGTACGATCCAGATCAGCCAATTGAAAACAGGTATAAACCAACCGGATCGTTTTTTTGTTTTTAACGAAGGGGATTATCCGGACGTAGAGGTGATAGACCTTCGATAATAGAGAATTGAAAATTGATAATTAATACTTAGATACTATGAGCGATTCAGTGAATGAGAAAGTACGTTGCCTTATTATAGGCTCGGGTCCAGCAGGTTATACGGCAGCGATTTATGCTTCCCGTGCAAATTTATCTCCGGTGCTTTATGAAGGAATACAGCCGGGGGGACAATTAACAACAACTACGGAGGTGGAGAATTTCCCGGGATATCCGGACGGTATAACCGGTCCTGAGTTAATGGAAGATTTAAAAAAACAAGCCGTCCGTTTTGGTGCGGATATCCGTTTCGGTATCGCTACCGCCGCTGATTTGGGTGAGGCTCCTTATAAAATTACGATTGATGGTGAGAAAGTGATCGAGACGGAGACTTTGATTATCGCTACGGGTGCTTCCGCGAAGTATCTGGGTCTTCCGGATGAGCATAAATATGCGGGTATGGGTGTATCCGCTTGCGCTACTTGCGATGGTTTCTTCTATCGTAAAAAGACGGTAGCGGTAGTGGGTGGTGGAGATACGGCCTGTGAGGAAGCGATTTACTTGGCTGGTTTGGCGAAGCAGGTTTACTTGATCGTGCGTAAACCCTATTTGCGTGCTTCAAAAGTAATGCAAGAACGTGTCTTCAAGACTCCGAATATCACGGTACTTTTCGAGCATAATACCTTAGGTTTGTTTGGAGAGAATGGCGTGGAGGGTGCTCATTTGGTAAAACGTATGGGAGAGCCGGATGAGGAGAAAGTGGATATCGCCATCGATGGTTTCTTCTTGGCGATTGGCCATAAACCTAATTCGGATATCTTCAAGCCATGGATAGATACGGACGAGATCGGTTATATCGAGACAGTTCCGGGAACTCCCCGAACGAAAGTTCCGGGTGTGTTTGCCGCTGGAGATGTCGCTGATCCCCATTATCGTCAAGCTATTACCGCTGCGGGAAGTGGTTGTAAGGCTGCTATCGAGGCTGAACGTTATTTATCAGAGATCGGAAAATAGTTGACAGTTGACAATTGATAGTTGACAGTTGCGACAAGCGGTATTTAACTGTCAACTGTCACTTGTCAACTATCAACTGTCACTTGTCATTTGTCAACTAATTTAATTTCCATGAATTTAAAATCTACTCTTCTTTTGCTACTTTGCCTGATGATGGCAGGAATGGTAGCGGCAAAGGATAACACGAAAGTGATCGCCCATCGGGGGTATTGGAAAACGGAGGGCTCTGCTCAGAACTCTATCCGTTCTTTGGAACGTGCCAGCGAGATTGGTGCCTATGGCTCGGAATTCGACGTACATCTTACGGCGGACAATGTGCTGGTAATATTCCATGATAATGATATCCAAGGAAAACATATTCAATCCTGTACTTATGATGAATTGAAAGATTTGCAATTGAGCAACGGCGAAAAGCTCCCTACTTTAGAGCAATATTTGAAACGTGCGAAGAAATTGAAGAATGTCCGGTTAATTTTAGAACTGAAAGCTCATGAGACCCCGGAACGCAACCGTGAGGCTGCTAAAGCTGTTGTAGATATGGTGAAGCGTATGAAATTAGCGAAACGTACGGATTACATATCTTTTAATATGGATGCTTGTAAAGAATTTATCCGTCTATGTCCGAAATCTGAGGTTTCTTATCTGAATGGAGAATTATCCCCGATGGAATTGAAAGAGCTTGGTTTTACAGGATTAGACTACCATTATAAAGTCTTGCAATCTCATCCGGATTGGGTGAAGGATTGTAAAGTCCTAGGCATGACTTCGAATGTCTGGACCGTAGATGACCCTAAATTAATGGAAGAGATGATCGATCTGGGAGTCGATTTTATTACGACTGATTTACCGGAAGAGACTCAAAAAATACTACATTCGCGGGCTCAATAAGGCATTATAAAGATGAGAAAGTTTTGTCTGTTGCTTATCCTGTCGCTGGCTTTACCCGTTTTTTGTCTGTTACAAGCGGTAGAGCCTCCCAAAAAGGAAATTCGTGCGGTTTGGTTGACTACGGTTTATGGTCTGGATTGGCCTCATAAACCGGCTACTACCGAGGCGGGACGAAAAGCCCAGCAACAGGCATTGCTTGATATCTTGGACCGGCTTCAAGAAGCGAATTTTAATATGGTCTTCATTCAGGCTCGCTTGAGGGGAGACGTGATGTATCGTTCGGCTATCGAACCAGTCAGTAAGACATTCTCCGGTAAGTATGGAGAATTACCGGGATATGATCCACTCGCTTTTGTCGTTGATGAATGCCATAAGCGGGGAATGGAATGTCATGCGTGGTTCGTGACTTTCCCGTTGGGAACGGAAAAAAGCGTGAAGGAGCAAGGAAAGCTTTCCGTGGTTAAAAAGAAACCAAAACTCTGCAAACGGCATAATGGGGAGTGGTATTTGGACCCCGGCGTACCGGAGACCGCTGATTATATCTTATCCTTAGTCAAGGAGATCGTGAATGGCTACGATATAGATGGCATCCATTTTGATTATATCCGCTATCCCGAAGAGGCGAAAACATTCCCGGATAAAGCGCTGTATAATAGATCCGGTAAGAAAAAGTCTCTGGCAGACTGGCGTAGGGAGAATATCAACCGGATGGTTTACCGTATTTACGATTGGGTAAAGCAAACGAAACCTTGGGTACAGGTGAGCAGTTCGCCACTCGGGAAATATAATCGTATTGAACGGGTACCTAACGCGGGTTGGACCGCTTACGAAAGTGTCTTCCAAGACCCGAAGATATGGATGCAACAAGGTAAACAAGATATGATTGTTCCGATGATGTATTACCTGCATAAGAATTTCTTTCCTTTCGTGGATAATTGGGTGGATAATTGTAACGGGCGTTTGGTCGTACCCGGCTTGGGAGCTTATCGGATGGACAAGAGTGAGGCGGACTGGGCCGTGAATGATATAACGGACCAGATCGATTATAGCCGTTATTACGGAGGAGCCGGCTGTGCGTTCTTTCGTTGTGGAAATGTCCTGTATAATGATAAGGGACTCTATAAAGAGTTGAGAGACAATTACTATAAATATCCGGCCCAATTGCCTCCATTGACTTGGCTGAATGATTCGGTACCTGCCGCACCGGAGGGGATCAAAGTGGAACGTTTGGACGATGAGTTGCACTTAACTTGGGAGAAACCTGTGTCGGAAAAGCAGGACTTAACTTATACCGTTTATTATTCATTGACAGATTCGATCGATACGGCTTCGGCAAAATCCATATTAGCTACAAATATTTATGGCAACGAGCTTTTTCTTCCTATCGATGTAGAGTCTGAACGTGGGTATACATTTTCTGTAACGGCTTCCACCCGTTACCGGATAGAGAGTGAACCTTCTCCGGATACCTATTATTACCTGTCTAAATTTATCAAGTAAAGGGGGTATTTTGATTTCGAGTTTTTTTGCTTATTTTTGCGGCATATGAGACGATTTGCCACATCCTTGTTTCTTGTAATTCTTGCTTCCTTAATCTTTTATGGGGGAGCGGGGGTTAATTTCGTATCTTATTGTTGTGGCGTTTGCGAGAAAGAGGGAGTGGAGGCTTTATTGGAAGCTAAGTGCTGTGAGATTCATGGACATGATCATAGTCGTGATAATCTTGCGAATAATACGGTGGAGTGTTGTGGCATGAACGGCTGTGGCATTGAACGGGTTGATTTTGATTGGAATTCTGTAAATATACAAGTACCGGATCTGCAACCAGTCGTACATGATTTGCTCTTCTCCTCTATTTTCGAGAGTTTACAAATCGCTTCCTTATTTGCTGATTCCTATGAGATTAGGGTGACAGGTCCTCCCGTAGCCTGTCCTCGTGTGTACCTTTCTTTATTGACTACGCTTTTGATTTGATTGTATTCGTGAGGGTGGAAGCTGCTCGCTGAATACCCTTTGGTTTTTTAAGGTAGGGGATGCTCTATCCCTGCGGAAACTGTATTTAACGATTCAATCAAATAACAACTATCATGTTAAGACAATTATATCTGATATTTTTACTGCCCTGTTTGACTTTTACTTTGACTTGGGCCGAGGATTCCGGCAAGAAAGTGAAAGGACGTGTATGTGATGAAAACAAACAACCTATTATCGGTGCAAATGTATATTGGGAAGGAACCCAAAATGGAACCACGTCCGATGTGGATGGAAATTTCGAGTTAGAACGAAAAGGTGACTCCAAGAATCTGGTGGTTAGCTATATCGGTTATATGACTGAGGTCACCCCTGTGGATGAGAAGGACGATGCTATGCAGATTTTCTTAAAAGGTGAGATCGCCTTGGATGAGGTCGTGGTTAGTGAGCGCAAGATGGGAACCATCGCTTCCCGTACGAGCGTATTGCAAACTCAGAAAATTACGTACGATGAGATTTGCCGTGCGGCCTGCTGTAATCTGGCGGAGAGCTTTGAGACAAATCCGTCTGTCGATGTATCGTACTCGGATGCGGCTACAGGTGCCCGGCAAATTAAGCTGTTGGGATTGGCGGGAACCTACGTACAAATGTTGACCGAGAATTACCCGAATTTCCGGGGGGCCGCTTCCTTATATGGGCTGGATTATGTTCCGGGAGCTTGGATGGAAAGTATTCAGGTGTCTAAAGGAACCTCTTCGGTTAAGAATGGGTATGAGGCGTTGGCCGGACAAATCAACGTGGAATTCAAGAAGCCCCCTACGGCGGATATTTTCTCTGCTAATGTGTTCGCTAGTGATGCCGGACGTTATGAAGGGAATGCGGATGCTTCTTGGCATATCAACGACAAGCTCTCTACCGCTTTATTGGTACACTACTCGAATGATAAAATGCAACATGACGGTAATGACGATGGTTTTCTCGATACGCCGCTAAGGGAACAGGTGAACGTAATGAATCGTTGGTATCATAAATTGGATAAATACGTGGCTCAATACGGAGTTCGCTATCTGCATGAGAGCCGTACCGGTGGGCAGGATACGAAACACCATGATTTCACCGACCCGTATCGGATTCATTTAAATACGAACCGGGCCGAATTATTTACGAAGCAGGCCTATATTATCGATAAGGAAAAGGTAGAGAGCGTGGCATTGATACTTTCCGGTTCTTATCATGAGCAAAAATCAAGATATGACCGTACGCCCTATAATGTATATCAGAATAATGTATATGCCAGTTTGCTGTATGAAAAGGAGTTTACGCCGATGCATAGCTTGAGTACCGGATTAAGTATGAACTATGATGGTTTCGACGAGAATCTGGTTCAATATGCGGGAGGAGAGTCGGTCCGTCATGCCTATGACCGTACGGAAGTCGTGCCGGGAGCTTATGCCCAATATACGTTCAATCTGAATGATAAACTGATCTTATTGGCGGGTGTACGTGCGGATTATAGTACGTTGTATGATTTCTTTGTAACCCCTCGTGTACATATTAAATATAATCCTTTTGACTGGTTCCATATCCGGGCTTCGGCAGGTAAAGGATTCCGGACAGCGAATGTGCTGGCAGAGAACAACTTTTTGTTATCCAGTAGTCGAAAAATGTATATCGCCGACAATCTGGATCAAGAAGAAGCGTGGAATACCGGTCTGAATCTGTCATTTTATATACCTTTGTTCGGGAAGGAACTGAGCTTGAGCGGGGAATGGTATTATACCGATTTCTTGAAGCAAATCGTGGTGGATATGGATAGTGATCCTCATGCGGTTCGTTTCTACAATCTGGATGGGCGTTCCTATTCGAATAGCTTCCAAGTGGAGGCTTCCTATCCTTTTTTCCGGGGATTTACGTTAACGGCCGCTTATCGTTATACGGACGCGAAGACCGATTACCGGAATGAGGAGGGTGTGGCGCATCGATTGAAAAAGCCGTTGGTTAGTGATTATAAAGGTTTATTGACCGCTTCTTATCAAACCCCGTTGAAAAAATGGCAGTTTGATTTGACCGGCCAGTTTAATGGAGGCGGTCGTATGCCGACACCGGATGCGTCTAATCCGTTATGGGAGCCGAATTTTAAGGCTTATACGGTTGTGAATGCGCAGATTACGAAATATTTCCGTCAATGGTCTATTTACGTGGGAGCGGAGAACCTGTTTAATTACAAACAACCGAATCCGATTATCGATGCCAGCAATCCCAGAGGGGATAACTTCGATGGATCTATGGTGTGGGGACCGGTGCATGGACGGAAAATTTATGCGGGTATCCGCTTTAATATAAGCAGGGATTGACACGTATATACGTATAAGCCCGTACGTATATACGTGTAGGCCTATGCGTATACTGGTGTGCCCCTACGCCTATATACGTGTAGCCCGATGCCTATAGTGGTGCTTTTCTTTTGGTAGATATGAATGGATAATTAGAACTGTTAATATTAAAAAAACAATTGATTATGAGACGATTAATTATGTTGCTATTTTGTGCCGTATGTACGGTATCGATGACATTCGCCCAAGAAGCGAAAAAGAAGAAGGACTCTGTGACATTCTTTATCGAAGCGATGGATTGTGATCACTGTATCAAGAAGATCGAGAAAAATATCGCTTTCGAGAAAGGAGTGACCGACTTGAAATGTGATCTGAGCACCCGTACGGCCATTGTGACTTACAAGACGGATAAGACTTCGAAGACCCGCTTGGCCGCGGCCTTCAAAAAGATCGGTATGGAAGCGGTTCCGGTAGATAATGGCGCCGGCTGTCCGGTACCTCCGGCGAAAAAAAGTGAGCATACTCACGCTCATTAACATGGAAATTCATAAGAACATCTTATCTTTGCAGATGTTCCGTGAGGGCGGGCCGGAGTGTCCGCCCTGTTTATGAAATAATTTTTCTACGGAATGCAGCGTTTGTTTAATTATTTACATCCTAATATTGTACAGTCTCCAGAAGGGAGACGTTCAAGGCACGACTGAATGAATGAGCTACAACTGATAGAGGGTTGTCGGAAGGGGGAGAGACGAGCTCAAAAAGAGCTTTATGATGCGTATTCCCGAAAAATGATGGGAGTTTGCCTTCGTTATGTGAACGACAGGGAAACGGCTCGTGATTTGTTGCAGGATGGCTTCGTGAAAATCTTTACCAGTATGGATTCCTATACAGGGAGTGGTTCATTTGAGGGGTGGATGCGGAAGATCTTTGTTAATTGTGCGTTGGAATATCTGCGAAAGTCGGATGTGTTGCGTGAAGCGACCGATCTTGACAATACGGCGGAACTGATTCAACCCGATAGTTCGGCTATCTCGGACATGTCGGCGGCTGAGTTGATGAATCTAGTGAAGGAGTTGCCGGTTGGCTTCCGTACCGTATTCAATATGTTCGCGATAGAGGGATATTCTCATAAGGAGATCAGTGAGATGTTGAACATAACAGAGAGTACTTCCCGTTCCCAATATACCCGTGCCAAGCAGTTATTACAACGTAGAATTAACGCATTGTATTGAGATAAGATGAGTAAAAAGGAAAGAGATATATGGGATGACGCGATCCGATCGAAGCTAGAGGATTTCGAGATGGATACGCTACCCGGCGACTGGGAGGCTATAGCCGATCGATTGCCCGGAAAGGCTCCGGTTCCTTTGCGTCGTACGCTTCGCTACTGGGTTGCCGCCGCCGTGATCTCCTTATTGGTCGTATCGGGTGGTATCTATTTATATGACAGGGAGATGGAAGATCTACCTATAGCCCAAGAAATACAGTCTTCACAAGAGTCGACATCCGTGGATACCCCGGTTGTTCCGGTAGAGAAAACGATGGAGCAAGCACCCGTATTAGCGACTATTCCTGCTGCTGCGGTCGTGAAGGCAAAAGCGGCATCTGGAGCGGTTAAAGTGGGAGCTAAGGCTAGGATGGCAGCGTTCCGGCAAAATGTAGAGAGCGCAGAGGATCGGCCTATTTCTGAGTCGGAGGTAATGTCTGCTGATATACCGGCGAATGAGAAAGATACCGTTGAGCCGGAGGTTGAAAGGAATAATGATGAGATAGTTGTTCTCAAGAATGATGTACTTGTCGCGGATGCTACTCCTGTTGCTAAAAAGAAGCCGGAGAAGACTGCGTCCCGGAAATGGGGGTTCGGTATGGGAGGTGGAGGTCTTTCTATGGGCGCTGATAATCTGGTCCCTCAGTATGTGACGAATAGCAGCGTGCTTAAGAGTGAGAATCTGATGAGCTTAAATTCGTTCGATGCGGAGAAGAAAGATCCTGCTAAGACGGATATTCATCATAAGACGCCTATTGGGGTGGGGATCTCAATTAGTCGTTATTTGAATAATCGTTTTTCTTTGCAGACTGGATTAACTTATTCTTACTTAAGATCGGAGTGGAGTACGAATAATACGTATCATATAGAGAATGATCAGCGATTGCATTTTATAGGAATTCCATTATCATTGACTTATAAGATCGCGGAATGGAATCGTTTTATGTTTTACGCCTCTGCCGGAGGTATGGCGGAAGTGAATGTCGCAGGCAAACGTAGAATGAAATTATTCTCGGATGAGGTAGAGATCGCAAAGCAAAGCGAACATATTCGAATGAAAGAATGGCTATGGTCTGTAAATGCCCGTGCGGGTGTAAGTTATCCGATTATCCGTTTTGTAAGCGCTTTCGCTGAGGTGGGAGCCAGTTATTATTTTGATAATGGTAGCGAGATCGAAACCATCCATTCGGAGAAGCCGTTTAACATGAGCCTTCAGTTCGGATTTCGTTTTGGTTTTTAATACTCGATAGATTAACAGTGTAAATACAAATACTTAAAAATAGAAAAATTGAATTATGAAAGCATTTAAATTAATTGGAGCAGCGGCGGCTGCGTCATTATTGTTGTTGACCTCTTGTCTTGGAGAATCGAATAATACGGTGACTCGTGCCGGCTTTGGTGTCGCAGGTCTTTCTGAAAAGACATATAAAACGGTACTGAATACAAATATGGGAGCATTATACTCTCCGTCTTTATCGGCACAAGTAGTTGACGGAGCTTGTTACTTGATCAACTATGAATTAGACCTAAATTCTCCGGAGAATGCGAATGCGGCGACAAATGGTTATTTAACAGCGACAATCTCTGTGGCAGATGAGATAACAAAAGGACAGCCAGTCTTTTATAATGTGCCAGATTCGGCCAGCTTACTTCAGAATGAGATACCTGTAAAAAACCTATTTAGCAATGGCGACTATGGGGTGTATGTAGACGGTTATTTATTCTTCTTTATAACAATGGATATGTTTAAGGATCAGAAAAATTCTTATACTTTATATTGGGATCGTTCAAAGGAGCCTACTATGGTGGATAATGTCCCGACATATGACTTGTTCTTGCGTGTCGCTAAAGTAGCGGACGGAACAGGTTCTGCTGCATCATCCATAGGAGAAGTCCGTGCGTTTAATGTTAAGTCTGTATTGGAGTCTGTGAATAGCGCTGAGGCTAATAAAGATTCAAAGTCTTTTAATCTTAAGGTCAATTATCTAAATACGATTAATGAAAAAGATAGTACGGATTTGAAATGGGCTTCTTATACCGTTCTATTCCAAGTCGTGAAAAACTCATAAAGAAATTAGTATAGAAGTTGAGGGCGTACCGATAAGAAGATTATCGATACGCCCTATTTTTTTGCCGTTTTTTTTATGTATATGGGTAAAGATCGTATCTTTGCGTACTTTAAGAGGAGTATTGTGAAATGAGATACAAGAATTTAATAGGTTTTGTCTGGGTGGCGGTTATCGTGAGTCTGTTTACTTCTTGCCTGAAAGACATAAATAACGTCTATAATCCGGGAACGACCGCCGCTGTGGTTCGTCAACATGGAGATAGCGCGTTGATGATGGCTAATACCCGGTTCGGCTGGATCTATGCGACGAAGCTGAGCTCATACTCAGAGGGTAAATGCTTGTTGGTGAGTTTTGATTATGATCCTAGCTTGCCGGAAAATACGGGTGCGGAACAAAAAGGGTATTATACGGTGACGATACAAGGGGAAACCGCCGTTAACCAGCAAAACGCTGAGAGTCCTCTTACGGATACGCATAAACTATTGACAAATGAGCAACCGATACTTGCGGTTAATCCGAACGACTCTGTTCTGTACGTCAAATTGGAAGATTATTTGTTTTTGCCTTCCGCCTGTTGGACAACAAAAGACCGGGCTTTAAATTGGCAACTGACTTATGATCCGACTCAACAACCAGTTGTTGAAAATCGGAAATCAATTTATTCCTTATATTTACGGGCTGCCGCTACGACCGGAAAGCCAGAGGATAAGGCAGAGGAGGCTATCGCGGTTATCAATGCCTTTAATCTGGCGAATTTTATCAAGGATATGCGAGAACAAGGTGGACGCGACGCGGATATGTATGTTCGGATTCATTATATCGATCAAATTAATCCGAAAGATAGTACCCAGTTTACATGGGGAGTAACAGATCCTTTACTTATAAACTAAAGAAGATGAGAAAGCGAATTTTATACGGCTTATTTTTATCCTTATTTTTCTTAATGACCTCTTGTATGGGGGATGGAAGTAATTCCATCAATTATCATCGAGTAGGAGTGATACGTGAGAATCCTATGCGATGTATCTACACGGCGGATGATCAAGGGGAGATCTTTATCGTCTCTTCCTCTGAGTTTGAGAATCGGACGGATTTGAAAGATGGCGACTGCTGTGTGGTTGATTTCAAGACGAATTTTAGCGAGGAATTGGGCAATGGTGTTTACAACGCTGAGATTTATAAGTATGATTCGGTCGCTGTATGGCCTTTGCATGAGACATTGACTGATACTACGGTTGTATTGGACAAGGAGCGTCTGGTTACGCTGGACTTTAAGAAAAGTATTTATTTGGAAGGACGTTTCTTCTTGCAAACCCAACATGTAAATCATCAGGTAGACCAAAAGGATATTTTCAATTTATCCTATAACCCTGATCAGGAGGTGGAAAAAGATGATGACGGACAACGGATCTATAACCTATATCTCCGGGTAACCCAAGAGGGGGGTACCGGCGATTCCACTAAATGGATCAATACGACCGCTTTTACGATCGATAAGTTTTTGGACCAAGCCAAAGCGATAGAGAGCAGGGAGGGGCAAAATGAGATAAACTTTAAAATAAATTATGCCGAACGCTATAATGCGGATACAACCGCATGTGTTTGGGGGGCTACCGACGTATTTACGTTGCGTTTTACGAATTAAATATATACTTTTGCTATTTAAAAGTAAACAGAGATGTATAAGGAGATATTTAGGTGGGTAATCGCTATCATCTCACAGCCGGCGAAGGCGTGGGTCTTGTTAGCGAAAAAAGGAGAGAAGCAGGAGGAGTTCTTATCCCGATTCGTGTATCCTTTGATCGGCTTCGTTACTGTCGCGGCTTTTCTGGGCGTATTGTTTACGCGGAAGGAGTTTGATTTAGAGCTGGCCTTGAAGTCGTCTATCCGGACATTGGTGTCCTCGTTCGGTGGTTTTTACCTCGGGGCTTATCTGATGAACGAGATATGGCAAGGTATATTTAAACGGGAGAAGGATTTGAAACTGTGGTTGCGCTTCGTCGGGTATTCCTCGTCGTTGATGTTCGCTTTGAATATCGTATTGATGTTGCTTCCCGAGTTTTTCTTCTTGCGGATATTTATCCTTTATACATTCTATATTGTTTGGGAAGGCGCTGGTCCGTATATGGGAGTCGAGGAGAAGATCCGCTTGAAGTTCGTAGGATTTACAACCGCCATTATATTACTGACTCCGGCAGTTATCGAGATTTTGTTATCGATGCTGATGCCCGGTTTGAGTTTTTGACAGAATAACACAAGATGAAGGAGAAGATTAGTAATAACATACAGATAAAGAATAAGCGGGCGACGTTCGACTACGAGTTGCTCGACACTTTTACGGCCGGGATCGTACTGACCGGAACGGAGATTAAATCGATCCGTTTAGGGAAGGCGAGTTTGGTAGATACGTTTTGTATCGTGGAAAAAGGGGAACTGTGGGTGAAGAATATGTACATCGCCGAATATTTTTACGGTACGTACAATAATCACAACGCACGGCGGGACCGGAAATTACTTCTTACCAAAAAGGAATTACGAAAGATCGAGGGTGCGGTTCGTGCTAGTGGTTTTACGATCGTTCCCACTCGTTTGTTTATCAATGAGAAAGGATTGGCGAAAGTAGTCGTCGCGATCGCACGAGGTAAAAAGGAATATGATAAGCGAGACTCCATCCGGGAACGTGACGACCGACGGGAGATGGATCGGGCTTTCAAACGATAAGTCGAGATGGAAACAGGGCAAGGCGTGATCGGTAGGGTTTGGGGATGTATCCTGAAAGCTCTGCCTAAAGCAGGCAAGACGTGTTTATGGCTGCTAAAGATTATTTTGCCTATTTCTTTATTGGTCCGTATATTGCAATATTCCGGAATATTAGGTCAGATCTCGGATTGGTTAGTGCCCGTGTTCTCGTTGGTGGGTCTGCCGGGGGAGACAGCCATTGTTTTTATAACCAGTATATTCTCCCCATTATATGCTCCGATCGCTTTGATCACCTCGATGTCTTTAGGAGTCCGTGAAGCTACGATATTGGCATTGATGTGCCTTACTTCCCATAATCTAATGGTAGAATCCTCCGTACAGGCAAAGACCGGGTCTTCTTTCTGGGAGATGACGCTGCTCCGTTTGATCATGAGTTTCGTGATCGCCTTTTCTTTGAATTGGGTAATGCCCCATGAAGGATGGGGACAGGTCGGGATCGCTCAAAGCGCGGCTGTATGCGATAATTGGTTGGAAGTATTCGTACTTTGGTTTACCAGCTCGATGAAGGTGGTGATTTCTATTTTGATAATTGTTACGGCTTTAATGATCCTTCATTATATATTGGAAGAGTTTAATCTAATGAAAGGATTGTCCTCGGTCTTTTCTCCACTGATGCGATTATTTGGCTTGCCTCAAGATGCCGCTTTTTTGTGGTTGGTAGGTAATGTGGTCGGACTGGCTTATGGCGGGGCTATTATGGTAGAGCAAATGGAGCAGAGGAAGTTGTCTTACGGTGACGGCAACTTGCTGAACCATCATTTGGCCGTGTGCCATTCCCTGTTGGAAGATACGATCATCTTTGCCGCGATAGGGGTACCCGTTCTTTGGGTGGTGCCTACCCGTCTGTTTTTCGCCATCGCTGTGGTATGGATCCTCCGGGGATATAGTTATATGTACGCAAGAAAGGTAAAACATATTTATGAATAAGGAACGATTTCTGCGACTCTTGAATGAGCGCATTTTGATCTTGGATGGTGGTATGGGTACCATGATCCAAAGTTTCAAACTAAACGAACAAGATTACCGAGGCGAACGTTTCGCCGATTTTCCGAGACAGTTGAAGGGGAACAATGATTTATTGTGTATCACCCGCCCGGATGTAATCCAGTCTATTCATCGTCAGTATTTGGATGCGGGAGCGGATATCTTCGCTACGAATACGTTTAACGCGAATGCTATTTCCATGGCAGATTATGCGATGGAGGCCTATGTACGTGAGATAAATCTGGCCGCCGGCCGATTGTCGAGGGAAGTGGCGGATACCTATATGGCAGAGCATCCGGATCGTACGATCTTCGTGGCCGGATCGATCGGTCCTACCAATAAGACAGCTTCCATGAGTCCGGATGTAAGCGATCCCGCTTATCGTGCCGTAACTTATAAAGATTTGTATAATGCCTACAAGGAGCAAGTCGAGGGACTTGTTGATGGCGGGGTGGATATCATCCTTTTCGAGACTACTTTCGATACGTTGAACGTAAAAGCGGGATTGGAAGCGGCTGAGGTCGTGTTGAAAGAGAAAGAAAAAGACCTGCCGATTATGTTGTCTTTGACTTTGTCTGCGCAAGGTGGACGAACATTTTCCGGACAGACTTTATTGGCCTTCTTAGCTTCCATACAGCATACACATATTGTTTCGGTTGGCTTAAACTGCTCTTTCGGAGCGGCGGATATGAAGCCCTATTTACAAGAGTTGGCGAAGTATGCCCCCTATTATATCAGCGCTTATCCGAACGCCGGATTGCCGAATAGTTTTGGTACCTATGACGAGACGCCGGATAAAATGGCCCAACATGTGAAGCCTTTTGTGGAAGAGGGATTAGTGAACATTATCGGAGGCTGTTGCGGAACGACTCCAGCGCATATCTCCCGGTATCCGGAGTTGGTGAAAGGAGCTAAACCGCATATCCCGGCTTTGAAACCGGATTGCCTGTGGCTGTCGGGCTTGGAACTGCTGGAGGTGAAACCGGAGAATAATTTCGTGAACGTGGGAGAGCGTTGTAATGTGGCCGGTTCTCGGAAATTCTTACGCTTGATAAAAGAAGGCAGTTATGAGGAAGCGTTGACGATCGCTCGTAAGCAAGTGGAGGATGGCGCCCAAGTGATCGATATCAATATGGACGATGGTATGTTGGATGCCGTGAAAGAAATGAAGACATTCTTAAACTTGATCGCCTCCGAACCGGATATTGCCCGTGTACCCGTCATGATCGATTCTTCTAAATGGGAAGTGATCGAGGAAGGCTTGATGTGCGTGCAAGGAAAGAGCATCGTGAATTCCATCTCCTTGAAAGAAGGAGAGGAGGTCTTCCTTAAACATGCCGCCCGTATTAAGCAACTGGGTGCGGCTGCGGTCGTGATGGCTTTCGATGAGAAGGGGCAGGCGGATACCTATGAAAGAAAGATTGAGATTTGTGAACGGGCCTATCGCCTATTGACTGAAAAGATCGATTTCAATCCCCAAGATATTATTTTTGACCCGAATGTATTGGCGATCGCTACCGGTATGGAGGAACATAATGGCTATGGTCTGGCGTTTATCCGTGCCGTTGAATGGATCAAGAAGAACTTGCCGGGCGCGAAGGTGAGTGGTGGTGTAAGTAATTTATCTTTCTCTTTCCGGGGGAACAATCATGTACGCGAGGCTATGCATTCCGTATTTCTATATCATGCGATCGGGAAGGGGATGGATATGGGTATCGTGAATCCGTCTACCTCCGTACTTTATGAGGATATAGAGCCGGAGTTCCGTACCTTGTTGGAAGACGTGATCTTGGCACGCCGTCCGGAAGCTGCCGAGGAATTAATTACTTATGCTCAAAATTTACATGTTCAAGCTTCCGGAGAAACTCCGGAGAAGCATGAGGCTTGGCGTGAGCTTTCATTGAAGGAGCGTTTGGAACATGCCTTAATCAAAGGGATCGGAGACTATTTGGAGGACGATTTACAAGAAGCCTTGCGGATTTATCCGCATGCCGTGGATATAATTGACGGTCCGTTAATGAGCGGAATGAATAAGGTCGGCGAGTTATTCGGTGCCGGAAAGATGTTTCTCCCTCAAGTCGTGAAGACCGCACGTACGATGAAAAAGGCCGTGGCTATTTTACAACCGGCCATTGAGTCTGAAAAGAAAGCTTCCGGCTCCGCAAAGGCCGGTAAAGTGATTTTCGCTACGGTAAAAGGGGATGTACATGATATAGGTAAGAATATCGTCTCTATCGTATTGTCTTGTAATAACTACGAGGTGATTGATTTAGGGGTAATGGTTCCCGCAGATGTGATCATAAAGAAAGCGATCGAGGAGAAACCGGATCTGGTTTGCTTATCCGGCCTGATAACCCCTTCTTTAGAAGAGATGGCGCATGTCGCGGACGAGATGCAGAAAGCGGGACTTACGATTCCTATGATGGTGGGTGGCGCTACGACCTCCAAATTGCATACGGCGGTGAAGATCGCTCCGCATTATGATTATCCGGTGATTCATGTGCTGGATGCCTCACAGAATCCGTTGATCGCCGCCAAACTATTGAATCCAGATACCCGTGACGCTTATATCAGGGAGTTGGAACAAGAACAAGAAGCCTTGCGTGCCTCTTTAGGGCAGAAGAAAGAGACCTTGGCTTCTCTTTCAGAGGCTCGTAAGCATCCGATAGAAATAGATTGGACCGGGTATACACCGGTTGTTCCGGCCCGGATGGGGGTACATGTTATCCCTTATATCCCCTTGGAAGAAGTGATTCCTTATATCCACTGGACCTTCTTTTTTAGCGCATGGAAATTGAATGGCCGTTTCTCGGAAATCTCCCAGATACATGGTTGCGATTCTTGTCGTGCCTCTTGGTTGGCCGGATTCCCGGAAAAAGATCGTGCGAAGGCTACCGAGGCGATGCAATTATACAAGGATGCTGTTAGGTTATTGGATCGGCTGGTCAATATGAAGGTTGAATATTGTAAAGCGATTTACGGATTTTTCTCAGCGAATAGTGAAGGGGATACGATCCGAATGGGTGATATAGCGCTGCCTTTATTACGTCAGCAAGTAAAAAAAGAGGAAAATATTTATAAATGTCTTTCCGATTATGTAATACCGGTTTCCGAGGAGCGAACTGATTATGTAGGGGCGTTTGTCGTTACCGCTGGAGCTGGCGCTGATTGTTTGAAGGATAAATTTGAGGAAGAAGGCGATACCTATAATTCAATGTTGCTGCAAACCTTGACCGATCGCCTAGCGGAAGCTACAGCCGAATATCTTCATGAGAAAGTACGTAAAGAATATTGGGGATATGCTAAAGACGAATCCTTGTCTATCCCGGATCTTTACAAGGTGAAATACCAAGGAATCCGTCCGGCTATCGGTTACCCTTCTCTACCGGATCAATTATTGAATTTCACATTGGATGGATTGCTCGATATGTCGCGAATTGGTGTTTCGTTAACCGAGAATGGTGCCATGTATCCTACGGCTTCGGTTAGTGGGATTTATATTGCCCATCCCTCTTCTCAATATTTCATGATCGGTTCTATCGATGAGGAGCAGATGAGAGATTATGCGAGCCGCCGGAATTTAACGGAGGAGCAAGTCCGAAAGTTATTGAGTAGGAATATAGGATAATTTAGTAGCATCACTGCAACCCGGGTTGCAGTGATGCTGCAATGCCTGTGCAGTAATACTGCAACACCTATTGCAGTAACACTGCATAGGCATTGCAGTAAAAAATCGATCAATACGATCTATCTGCCATAGTAATGCTTGGCGGAAGGAACCATGATAACGTTCAATTCCGGATCAGCCATGTCTGGATCGATCGGGAACATCGGTCTCACGATATTCTTATAGGGAAGCTTCTTGAAGTCCTGATCCACGCCTCCCCTTGTAAAAGCCATCACCCAATCCGCTTGTATATTGTACCATTGGGTTACAAGGTAACCCTGTTTAACCATTACGATATCCATTTCCTTCGGGTCAATTCCTGAACCCTCTAGGTTTGGAGTGGGAGACGATGTGCCTACTACCACATAAACGCTTCCGGTCTTTACGATAGCGATATCTCTTTTCCGTCTCCATGATTCCGCGTTCTTGTCTTCTTCCGGACTGACATAAACCACGGTACCCGACAATTTCACGGGACCTTCGTAGGAATTATCGACCATGGCACCTACCATGCCTTCTACGTGTCCGCCTACGCCGACCTTACGTGCCTGCTTAACCACTTCTTCTCCCGGGATGGAGCAATAAAGAACGCTCTTTCCCTTATCAGTCTGGAATTCCGGACGCTTCAAGAGTCTCGCCAAAGTCCAAGTGACCTCGCCTGAGCCGCCTCCGCCGGGATTATCTCCCATATCACTGATAAAGAAAGGCTTCTTTTTGCTTGCTATTGCCAAATCGATACATTTCTCGAGCGAATATCCCGGAGCTTCCAGCGAGAACTGCTTACGGACATCCCAGAATTTCTGGGCGAGTTTCTTCGCCCCGGCTTTTACCTGTTCCTCATCGTCACCGTAAACCATCACGGTTCCTTGGTTCCGTGGGTTGTCTCCCCAAACATAACCGATCCAGATCCCTGCGTCTATCACTCCGGGCATGGCTTCAACCTCGGGAACCAATGCGTACAGCGATTTCGCAGGCTCGACACGGGTACTCGACCATTCGCCGGAAACTAGGACAGGAACAGCAACCCATGCCTTGTATGCCGGACGCCCTTTCCCTGATTCAAGACGTTCCAACAAATTGACAACCCCTCGCCGATGTGATTCACGAGAATCCGCATGCGGTGCTTGACGATAAGTCGTAATCAAATCGGAGTTGAGAGCTACCAACCAAGACGTATTTCCGTGAAGGTCCATCGTGGTGGTAGTCAAGACATCGTTTCCGATCAAGCTACGCACCTTCTCCATGAATTCGCCCTCGGGATCGGCTACGCCTTCCACGCTACAAGCTCCGTGGTTATAAAACCAGAAAGCGTCATATGGCATATTGGCCTTGATCATCTCCAATGTTTTTTCCACAAACGCGTCGTACGATTCTTTTGTCACGGGGCCTCTTCCACCGCCATAGCCAATCTGCGTGGGAAGCCAAGTGGCCGCCTGTCCCATTGCGGAGTCTGGGCTGAGATAGTCCGGCATTCTTACGGGGTGTCCTACGAGCGGCTGCCTATTCGGGACGAACACGCTGTTTTCTATCTGTATACCGGCAATACCGATACGAGGTTTTTTCTTCTGTCCAAAGGCCTCTCCAACGAACGATACGGCCAAGAGACAGATTCCGAGCAATACTAAATTCCTATTCATGCTATTATGATTTTTGCGAATTGTTATTTCCTTATTAATTAGTTATTAAACCGTCACTAATATCAATCTCGGTTTGAGGTATAGGCAATACTTCCGCACCGGCGCTGAAAGGAGTCTTAGCTCCAAATTCCGCCTTCTTGGTTCCGTTAAAGACTTTCTCGCCCCATCCTACACGTACCACGTCAAAGAACCGGAAACCTTCCATTCCGAACTCCAGATGACGCTCATTCATGATGTCTTCAAACAATTGGCTTCCTGTATGGTTTTTAGGAGCCAAGTTGACATGGCTTCTTACCTCATTCAGATACTTTTGCGCATTAGCGATATCGCCGCTGAAATAACAAGCCTCGGCATAGTTCAAATATACCTCCGCGAGGCGGATAAGCCTGAGGTTCGTGGGTTGGTTATTTCCCCGGTTCTCCTCTCTTTGTCCGGGCGCAAGATATAATTTGCGATTGTACCAGCCCGTTCGGTCGTCCGTAACGGGTGCCACATCGCCTTTGGCTGCGGTCTCGATCTCTATGGCCTCTTCCGTGGAAAGGAGAGTGGTCTTCTTTCGTATGACATCCCCCTCAGCATCATAAGCGTCCGCCAAGGCCTGTGTAGGTTGCGCGCAACCGAAGCCGATCGTCATGTTTCGGGGCATAGACATCAGCACGTGACGGTTACCGTTATTTACATTATACGAACTTTGGGTGGAAGAGACATACATATTCACTTCTAGAATAGAAGAGGAGCAGTGCTCGCCGTCCAGTGAGAACTGCCAAGCGTAATCCTCCGGAGCGACCAAGCTATACTCACCCCCGCACTCATTCTGGAATTTCTCGAATGCCTTTTTTACCTCATCGTATTTTTTCTCATACAGATAAATACGTGTTTGCATGGCGATGGCCGCGCCTTTGGTAATCCTTCCCGCATAGCTTGACTCGTAGTTAGCCACCTCACTTTTCTTAGGTAATACGCTAACCGCATCGTTTAGGTCTTGCTCGATAACCGAGTATATCTCTTCGACAGACGCACGTCCGAGTCTCTCATGATCGAGATCCAAGACTCCCGTATAGCAAGGAACACCACCAAAGGTTTTCACAAGCTCGAAATAAGTATAGGCGCGAATAAACTTGGCCTCACCGATCATCTGTTCCCTGTTATATTTCGAGAATAGGGCATCGTCTGCCATTTCCATATCCCGTATAAACAAATTGGCCTTATTAATACATTGGTAAGAATACCGATATTTGTTCAAGATCTCGGTATGATCCGCTTGATACTGATAATTCTCCAGCAACGTGAAGGTTTGTGCGTCGTTCGAAGAACCGCTGTAGGTCGCATCATTCGACAACACGTCGCCGAAACATTGCATTGACCATGTGTAACGGAAGTCCTTCATGACGGAATAGACAGCGGTCAGACGCAAGAAAGCTTGTCTTTCCTCTGATATCTCTCCAGCCTCCGGACTTCCTAACGGAGCTAAATCCAAATCTGCGCAACTGCTGAATCCTGTTAAAATCGCTAGTACGATTCCTATGATATATTTGTTTTTAAACATGACATTATAAATTTTAAAAAGTAACATTAATACCTCCGGTGAATGAAATGTTCTGAGGATAGATACCGTAATCTATACCTCTAGACAAAGAGCTGGACTGACCCACTTCCGGATCCATACCCGAGTAACTGGATATCGTAAACAAGTTCTGGCCGCTTACATAAAAACGTACCTTCTGTAGTTTTATCCTCTGCGTGAGAGAAGCGGGCAGGGTATAACCTAGCTGGGCGTTTCTCAAGCGGAAATAAGTCCCGTTTTCTACGTACATGTCCGAGAAGCGGTCATTGTCGTTTACGTCCGTAGCCGTCAGGCGAGGGATGTCCGTATTTGTATTATTTGGCGTCCAATAGTTCATTAACGCTCTATCCTTGTTCGTTATATCGTTCGGGAAGTAGGTGTAATAACGCATCGCGTTGAATATCTGATTACCGATTGTTCCACCAAACTGCAAATTGAGGTCGAAGCCTTTCCACGCCATACCCATGTTGATACCGTATATGATATCCGGAATGGGATTACCGATCATGCATCTATCACTTGAGTCTAACTTGCCATCGCCATTCGTATCTACGAACAATACATCGCCCAATTCGGCATTAGGTTGGAAATCCGCCCGCTTAACGGCATTCAGCTGTTCCTGTGTTTGGATAAGCCCGTCTGTCTTATAGCCCCAGAACGCACCGATAGGCATACCTTCATTCGTATAGGTGAGGTACATGCTTCCGTTTCGGAATGGTCCATCGGAGATTGGTGTGCCACCATTCAATTTCGTCATGCGGTTACGAATGGTCGACATATTTACTCCCACGTTGTATTCGAAACCACTTTCGGTCTTGTCTCTCCACTCGAGATTCATCTCGATACCGCGGTTGTTCGCCTCGCCGATATTGGTGTAGGTGTTGCTGGCATATCCCATATAGATAGGCATAGGAGCGGCCAGCAGCATGTCCTTCGTTGTCTTGTAATAATACTCGAAGCTGAAGACCATGCGGGTGTTAAAGAAGCTTGCGTCAAGACCGATATTCAGAGATTCCGTGGTTTCCCATTTAATATCCGGATTGCCCAATCTGCTCACGGCAATACCTTGATACAAGGTCTCATTCTCTCTCGCTCCGAATAAAGCGCCGTATTGCGTACTCAATGACAGCAAACTACGATCCACATAATTGGTGATATTCTGATTTCCGATCTGTCCCCAGCCCCCGCGGAGTTTCAAGGAGGAAACCCATTCGGCGTTCAATTTCTGGAAGAACGGTTCGTTGTCGATTCTCCAACCTAGAGCGAACGAGGGGAAGTTACCCCAGCGATTCTTGGAAGAGAATTTAGAGGAGCCGTCTCGCCGGAAAGTGGCTGTAATAAGGTATTTGTTATTGTAATCGTAGTGTAGGCGGCCCAGATAAGACATCAAACCATATTCCGTAGCGCTATTGCTGGCCGTGGTCTTGTTCTTGTCCAGCGTAGCGTCTATATAATGCAGGTTATCCGACTCTCCGATAAGATCTCTCGCATTTACGCTCAAGGTTTCCTGCTTACCCCATTCATTGGTATAACCTACGAGAGCGGATATGGAGTGCTTCTCGGCAAACGTTTTCTCATACGAAAGGGTATTCTCGAACGTATAGTAATGCCCTTTGGTCTGCGACTTCGATAAACTACTCTCTAAATTTCTTTGGCTTGAGGATACCTCATAGACAGGCGAGAAGGTTTTATTGTCTACCCTTCTGATTTCCGCTCCGAAGCTACTCTTGAACTTCAATCCTTTTATAATCTGCCATTCCCCATACATATTGCCGATGAAAGCAAGTTTCTCCCGTTGATTATCCCGATACATGATACTTGCCAATGGGTTATAGTAGTCAATATAAGGAGAGTAACCATATGAACCGTCTGCGTTTTGGGCGGGAGTTACCGGATCCAAACGGATTGCGTTACTTACGACACCATAGTCGGAGTCGTACACATTACTACTGTTGCGCTCACTAATACTTGCGTCGGTAGATCTCGCGATCGATGCGTTGGTACCCACTACCAAATGATCTTTGAGCACCGTTTTTTCCGTGCTTTGACGGACACTGAACCGTTCGTAGTTGGATTTCTTGATCGTTCCATCTTGGTTGATATAGTTCAAGCCCAGATTGAATTTATAGTCGTTCTCTTTACCACCGCTTATGCCGACACTGTAGTTATGCATAAAGGCCGTATGCGTAATCTCGTCCATCCAATTGGTGGAAACATTACGATTGACAAGGGCCAAGTTGATGGGAACGCTCCTCACTGTGTTCAACTGCTCCTGATAGTCGTACCATTCCGGACCTGACATCAAATCGAGATTATTCAATATTTTGTTCATACCCCAATATGCGTCGAGCGTAACGGTGGTTTTTCCAGCGGCGCCTTTTTTCGTAGTGATAAGGATTACGCCGTTCGCGCCACGGGAACCGTAGATAGCGGAAGCGGAAGCGTCTTTAAGCACCTCCATAGACTGTATATCCGATGTGTTCAGGTAGTTTATATCCGTCACGGGCATCCCATCCACGACGAACAATGGCTCCGCGTCGTTTACCGTACCGACACCTCTGATACGGATCGTGGCGGCGGAACCCGGAGATCCGGAACTGGAAGTGACGGATACACCGGTAGCCAAGCCTTGCAATGCGGTAGAAACATTGGCCACTGCTTGGCGAGCGATTTTCTCCTCGCTCACGGACGAGATAGCCCCCGTGATATCACTTTTCTTCATCGTACCGTAGCCAATCACTACCACCTCATCCAACTTTTGTGTGTCCTCTTGCAAGGAGATGCTTAAAACCGATTTATTGCCTACCGGAATCTCCTGGTTCATATAACCGATATAGGACACTTGCAAAATAGCGTCTTTGGCTACTTCCAACGTGAATTTTCCATCTATATCCGTTATTGTCCCGTTTGTTGTCCCTTTTACCATCACATTGGCGCCAATTATCGGCATACCGGTAGCATCAATCACGGTTCCGGTGATCTGACGGGTGTTTTGTTGCGGGGTGGATACGATTGATGGTTTCTCTATAATCTTGATGTCGCTTTTAATGCGCATGTTTGGGGAGTGTACGGAAGCGTATACCCCTGTGGTAAAAATAAATAGCGGGATTGAGGTTAATTTCATGACTCTGCCCAATTTAGTTTTTGTGTTTAATCGGGGTTTAGGATTCCCCTTATAATTTTCATTCATACATTTGTAATGTTTTAGTGTTAGTATTATTTGATTTAAAGGCGCTTAGAAACTTGTTTGGCTGGGTTATGTTGCCATATCTTCCAGCCAGTTTCCCTGTTAGATATGGTTCATGATGGTTCCTGTTTCATAGGCTCTCCTTTCTTTAAGATTAACTTTAGTAAACTAAATATGTTTATTTGGTTGTTTGATTTGCAATATTCGTGAAAAAAAACGACACCTGCAAGCAAGTCTCTGCTAATTTAATATTGTGTATTCAATCGATAGAAGTCATTAATACGGCTTAATTATGTCAATTTGTCATTTCTCTCTCCTTCTGCTTCTCGTATTTGAGATAGGATAGGGTGTGTGTTTATTATATGCGATTCTCCGGTAGTTAAGCCCTGACGAATAGAATGTGTATGAAGGAAAATACTTGCAGTTTGCTTTCTTTTTATCAATATCCGCCGAATTATTATATCTCTTGTTTCTGAAAACTAATAAATGCCTCCTGAATGATATTTGAAAATCAGTCGACTTTTTTGCCGTTCTAGAGCGCAAAGGCTCTATATAGTCTCGTTTTTCAGTGTACAAAAGATTGAGATTAGGAGTAGATCCCAGCTAAATTAGAGCAAGTGCCGGATAATCCGAACTAGGTGCCGGGTAGATGTCGGTTATCTGCCGGGAAATAGAAATTATAAGCCGACTAAATACATACAAGTTCAGGATATATCCTAAAAAATGTGCTGCTTTGGGTACTAAATTCCATAATAATCGGTTTAAAAGCAATTGTTTTGAAAAAGTCTGTGTTTGAAATATATTTAAGAAGTTAACATTATGATAGTGTTTCGGTAATTCTTTTTGCATTCAGATAGTATGGTTACATTTGTCTATTCATTTCAAATATTATTAAAAAACAGAGAGATATGGATGAGAAAGGATTCGTGGAAGGGGTGAGAAGGTATATGTCCCAGTTACGAGAGGAAAAGCGTTATTCCTCCGCCAAAAGTTATCAGGATGCGTTGAACTCCTTTATAAAGTATAGTGGAACAGAGAACATTTCCTATTCGGATATCAATAAGGCCAATCTTCACCGATATGAGGCTTATTTGTTGGAAAACGATTGCATGCGTAATACGGTCTCCACGTATATCCGCCGTTTGCGTTGTATTTATAACAAGGCGGTGGAGAATGGTGATGCGGAATATATCCCCGGTTTGTTCCAAGGAGTTTTTACGGGAGTGGAGAGTAAGCGCAAGAAATCCCTATCCTTAGAGAACCAACATAAGTTGATGACGGTGAAGGTAGAGAGTGAGGTGCTAAGGGAGACACAACTGGTCGTTTGTTTGTTGTTTCAGTATGCAGGAATGTCGTTCGTGGACTTCGCCCACCTAAAAGAAAGGAATATCAAAAACGGGATATTGGACTATAATCGGCAGAAGACAGGCACACCGATGAGACTGGAAATCTTGGATACGGCAGAATTGATGCGCAAGGAATTAATGGGTGACAAGAAGCCGGCCTCAGGCTATTTATTCCCTTTTTTGAGTGGAACGAAGACGGGCTATGAGGCATATCTCGAATACAATGCGGCCCTATCCCGATTCAATCGAAATTTGAAGGCGTTGAAAAAGGCCGCTGGAATAGCATCGGATGTTACTTCTTATACGATCCGCCATTCCTTTGCCATGGCATTGAAAGAGCAAAATGTCCCTATAGAAATGATCAGTGAATTATTGGGGCATAAGTCTATCAAGACCACCCAGATTTATCTGAGAAGTTTCTCTTTAGAAAAAATGACAGAGGTGAATAGCACTTGCTTTGGTTGTGTCTATAATTATGTGTCGAAAGTGGGATGAGGCTACTTAGTGAGTAGCGTTTGTTTCACGCCGCAAATGTAGTAAAAAATAACAAAAAACAAGCAATCATTAGGGTTTGTTTGTGTTTCCAGTTGGATTCTCGTTAAATCTTCGTTCTTATTTCTGATGTATAGACATGGCAATAGAGACGAAATGGCCTCGTATTTCCGAAATCATCACGTCCCCCCCTAAAATCGAACATACATTCTTGTAGAGATGGGTATACCTCGTCTCATCCCCTCTAAAAGATGTTTTAAATTACTGTCAGACGGTGGGAGACGGAGCATGCTCCGTCTCTACAACTGAGTAATAACCATTCTCCCACCTTTTGCGCTACTCACTAAGTAGCCTAATTTCTCACATGGCGAAAAAGGGTTATGGTGCATATATCAAACTATCTCTTTTAAGCAATCAACGAAATGCGAGCGAATGTTGTAAAAACGGTTGTAAATTCGGTACCTCATGAGGGTATCGACGCCGTAGGCGTTGAAAGAACCATTCCTGAAAACCCGTTACGGCGAAAATCTGATCAGAAACATTGGTACATCGCTATCGTCAACAACAAGTCCGAGAAACTATGCCGTGACAAGCTGGAAAAGCGCATAGCCAGTCAGCCGGAAGGCGAGAAGGACTATGAGGTTTATATAGCCTCCCAAAAAGAGATGTGTCTTCTGCCAAGCGGCAAGCGTAAGCAAGTAGACCGGATCGTCTTCCGTTCCATTGTATTCATCCGTTGCACCGATGTCTTGCGTAGGAAGGAGATCGTGCATCTTCCTTATATCAAACGTTTCATGGTAAACATAGCTGGCGAACGATCTGGAGGCATACGCCCCGTAGCCTTCATTCCGGATGAGCAGATGGTGAAACTCCGTAGGATGCTGGACGATTCCGAAGAGCCTGTCATTATCGATCCCCGTCCGCTGCCTCTTGGAGCGAGGGTACGTATTAACGGCGGTAAGTTGCATGGTCTAGAAGGTAACGTGCTGGAAGTGGAGGATGGCAATCTTAACTTTGTGATCCGTGTAGATCTACTGGGATGTGCCAAAGTAAATATCACCCGTGACCTGCTAGAGCTATTATGATACACATAGATGGATACGCACTACGGTAAAAAAGAGGATAGATCCGGAGTACGCCTTATCTCGTTGTTAGGAAACCATTTGAAAGAGATTCTTAAGCGAGAGTCGGATAATCGTGCCTTCATCCATCTTTACTGTACGGGTCCGTATTGGGTGGCGTTCGAGAAATCAGCTTACCTGTTACGCCAAATATCTTCCCGTACCTTAGTGACCCCGTTAAGCCTCACCACGTACCCGTTTCCAATCGTGATGGTCTCTTGGACAGATGGCGAGTTACGTTCCTATACACGTAACCATCTTTTCCATTGCGAAGGCAATGACTACGGTCGGTTATCCGTCCCTACTCGTACGCTTGACGGTTACAAGGAGTGGCATAAGGAAGAGGTGAGGTATTTTCCGATGCCGGAAGTAAAAACCACGTCCATGGATCGTGACATGGAGATTGATTAAAGATACTTCTGAGGTTCAAGAGGGCCTCTAATCAAGAATATATTATCGCTAGGTCGCAATTAGAAAATGAGAATTAGGCGGCCGATATCGATCAAGAGGTCAGCTATCTCTAGTAGCGAGGAGAGTCCCTTTTTCTTTAACCGATAGACTAGACTCTTGCTTTAGCTTATACCACTCCAACCACTTGAGAGGTTCGGTCGCTTATTATTATAGTTAGATAGATATGAATAAAACAAATATGGAAAAGGTGAAATATCGTTATAATCGCTGGCGTTTAGCGCTGGGGCGTCTGGTAAATTTGCGGTATATCAACCGCTGGATCATTTTTTGTGCGGATCTTTTCATTTCCCTATGTGTATCTTTGATAGGAGTGCTGGGATTATTGTCCATCATGCATGTATACATAAGCGGGATTAGTGTATTAAAGGTAGGAATAGCTTCCTTTGTGGCCAGTATCCTTTCTTTTCTTACGTTCAAGGTTTATCACGGGGTGATCCGTCATTCCACGCTACGTGGACTATGGAGGATTGGTGGTGTCGCCATCACAAAATCCATCCTCATGTTCATACTGCTTCATCTTTTGAAGGCGGATTTCAATTCCTCTATATATTGGGTGGGAGGGATAACCGATTGTATGTTGACGATTGTTCTGCTGATCACCTTACGTGTATTCGTGATTAATGTATATAATAGCGTGTTGTCCCAACTTGGAAAAAAGCGCAAGCGTGTACTGGTGTTCGGTATGGATGAGGATAGCGTGATGATAGCCACATCACCCAATCGGCAAGTATTCATGCAAAATTATAGCATCATCGGCTTCTTGACGTTTGGTAGCGCTAAAAAGAACCTTCGCATAGCGGAACTTCCCGTTTACCAGATCGAGGACATTGATGACTTGTTGCGTCTGATCCCCAGAAATAACTTGGATGGTATCCTTTTCCCGAATATAAAGACCGTCCGACGAGAACGTGATCGTTTGATTCATTATTGCGAGCAGGCCTCCTTGAAGCCTCTCGTGGTTCCTGATATGGAGGAGGTCCATGAGGGCGGAATGAAGCGTTCAGTCCGTGAGATCCGTATTGAGGACTTGCTGGGTCGTGAGGAGATCAGTATAAATCTGGGCGAGATCGGTCTCTTATTGAAAGATAAGACGATCCTTGTTACGGGAGCGGCCGGTAGCATTGGTAGCGAGATCTGCCGCCAGCTGGCGCATTTCCCGATCAAGAAACTGATCTGCCTTGATGCCGCCGAGACTCCGATGCATGACTTACGCCTGGAATTGGAGGAGAAGTATAAGGAACTGGATTTTGTACCTATCATAGGCGATGTCCGGAATCCGGACCGTGTAGATTACGTATTCCGCAATTGGCATCCCCAGGTAGTATTCCATGCGGCAGCTTATAAGCACGTCCCCTTGATGGAAGAGAACCCTTGCGAGGCTGTTCGTACCAACGTGTTTGGTACCCGAGTGATAGCGGATGCCGCCGTAAGCTATGGTGTAGAGAAATTCGTGATGATCAGTACGGATAAGGCCGTTAATCCAACGAATATCATGGGATGTAGCAAGCGCCTCGCTGAGATATATGTGCAGAGCTTGAGTGTGGCGATCAGTAAGGGGGCTCTAGCGGGAAACACTAAGTTTATCACGACCCGTTTCGGTAATGTATTAGGAAGTAATGGCTCCGTGATACCTCGTTTTCGCGATCAGATCGCCAAAGGAGGCCCAGTTACGGTAACCCATCCCGATATCATCCGCTACTTCATGACAATCCCCGAAGCCTGCCGTTTGGTGTTGGAAGCCGGTACGATGGGCAAGGGCGGCGAGATATTCATCTTTGATATGGGTGAGCCGGTCAAGATCGCTGACTTAGCGAAGCGTATGATCGAGCTTTCTGGTTTGCAGGTGGATAAAGACATAGAGATTAAATACACAGGTCTTCGTCCCGGTGAGAAATTATATGAGGAACTATTGAGCAACAAGGAGAATACGAAGGAAACCCCTCATGAGAAGATTCGTGTGGCAGCAGTCCGGGAGTATGCCTACAAGGATGTGGTAGAGCACATTGATCTATTAGCTGAATTATCCCTTCATGTACATATTCTTCCTATGGTGAGAGAGATGAAATCCTTCGTCCCCGAGTTCAAGAGCCAAAACTCTCAATTCACGAGATTGGACGGAGTGAATTAGCAATTTAGTTAGTAGATTATAAATCTGAATTATAAATGATTATCGCAGTAGATTTTGACGGAACAATCGTTGAGCATAAATATCCGGCGATAGGGAAGGAGATCCCTTTCGCTTTCGAGACATTGAGAAAGTTACAAACAGAACACCACAAGCTGATCTTATGGAGCGTGCGCGAGGGCAAGCTTTTGGATGAGGCTGTCACCTTTTGCCGAGAGCGGGGCTTGGAGTTTTACGCCGTGAACCGAGATTATCCGGAAGAAGAGAAAAACCTGAACAACCATTTCTCCCGTAAGCTGAAGGCCGATATTTTTATTGATGACCGTAATCTTGGTGGTCTCCCGGACTGGGGTATGATTTACGAGATGGTGAATAAAAGACTTTCCTATGAGGATTTAATGCGGAAATACGAGTCGGAATACGAACCGGAGAAACCGAAAGGCCTTTTCTCTCGTTTGTTTCGCTAAATCCATATCATTCTGTGTTCAATGAAATAAAAAAAGAAAACAAAATAATATGAAAATCAAAAGATTACTACTTTTATTAGCTCTACCTCTATTGGTAGCGAGTTGTACTTCTTACAAGAACGTACCATACCTCCAAAACCCAGAGGCAGTGAACGATTTTGAGGAGACCCTTCCGTTGTATGACGCCAAGATCATGCCAAAAGACTTGTTGAGCATCACGGTCAATACGACAGACCCGAAGGCTGCGACTCCATTCAACTTGACGGTACAGACTCCAATCAATGCGGCTTTGACAAATATCAGTACGACCACGCAACCGACCATGCAGCAATACTTGGTGAATAATAAAGGAGAGATCGATTTCCCTGTTATCGGTCGCTTGGAAGTGGGTGGTCTCACCAAGAACGAGGCGGAGGACTTGATTCGTGAGCGTTTGAAACCTTATTTGAAGGAATCCCCGATCGTTACGGTCCGTATGGCTAATTACAAGATCTCCGTGTTGGGTGAGGTGGCCCGTCCGGGTAGCTTCACGATCGGCAACGAGAAGGTGAACGTTCTGGAGGCTTTGGCGATGGCAGGTGATATGACGATTTACGGTGTCCGTGATAACGTCAAGCTGATCCGTGAGGACGTGAACGGTAAGCGTGAGATCATTAACTTGAATTTGAATAATGCCGAAGTCGTGACTTCCCCGTATTATTACCTGAAGCAAAACGATATTATTTACGTGACCCCGAACAAGACGAAGGCTAAGAACTCCGATATCGGTAACAGCACGACCCTTTGGGTAAGCTCACTCTCGATTCTGGTATCTATTGCCGGCCTGTTGGTAAACATACTTAAGTAATTGAAAATTGAGAATTGAAAATTAAGAGAGATGATAGACGAACGGATAAATAATAACACTGGGATAGAGAACGAGGAACAAGAGATTGATTTGGTCGCTCTTTTATTTAAATACCTTTTTTATTGGCGTTGGTTTGTGGCTAGTATATTGATATGTTGCATCGCCACTTACCTGTTTCTTCGTTATCAAACGCCTGTATATAACATTTCCAGTTCCGTGTTGATAAAGGAGGAGGATAAGCGAAGCGGTTCGGGCAACAATCCGTTGGCGGCCATTCAAGACTTGGGAATGTTTTCCATGACAAATAATTTTGATAACGAGGTGGAGATATTGAAATCCCGTACATTGATAAAAAAAGTCGTGAACGACCTGAATTTATATGTTCGTGTAGCGGAAAAGCGAGCGTTCGGTTATGCGATGCCTCTTTATAAGAATAGTCCGGTGCGGATTTATATGACACCAGAAGAGGCCGATAAATTGGAGGAGCCGATTAAGCTGGATCTTACATTTACAAAAACAGGAAAATTGTCTGTTAAGGCTGAATATGTGCAAGATAAGGAAGAGCAAGAGATAGAACAGGCATTTGATCAATTGCCGGCGGTGTTACCAACACCTGTGGGTGTTTTAAGCTTTACGCAAGGCGATACCTTGTATATGGAAGAAGAGGAAATCGCTTTACGTGTTACCATAAATACGCCGACGGAGACCGCCGAGGATTATATGAAAGACTTGAGCGTGACCGCCTCTTCCCAGACCACGACGATAGCGAAGATCAGCGTGAACAATACAGTAAAGGAGCGAGGCGTGGATTTCGTGAATCGTTTGGTTACGTTCTATAATCAAGATGCGAACGATGAGAAGAATGAGGTAGCTCAGAAAACCGCTGAGTTCATAGAGGAGCGTATCGGTATAATTAACCATGAGTTGGGTACGGCGGAGAGCGAGTTGGCGGATTTCAAGCAACGATCCGGTCTGACGGATTTGACAAGTGATGCCCGTCTAGCCTTACAAGAGAGTTCCAAGTATGAGCAGCAACGTACGGAGAACGCTACACAGATCAGCTTGGTTCAATTTCTGCGTACCTATATCAACGATCCGGTCAACAAGGAAGAGATAATTCCTGCAAACGTAGGGTTACAGGATCAAAACCTCACTAGGGTGATTGAACAATATAACACGATGATCATCGAGCGTAAACGTTTATTACGTACCTCTTCGGAAAATAACCCGGCGGTGATAAACATGAACACCGGCGTTGAGGCGATGAGACGTAATGTCGAGACAACCGTGAATAGTGTCTTGCGAGGACTACAAATCGCCCAGAAAGATATTGAGCGTCAGGCTAGTAAATTTGAGAGCCGGATTAGTGATGCTCCAAAGCAAGAGAAAGAGTTCATGACTATTTCTCGCCAGCAAGAAATCAAGGCGACTTTATATATCATGCTGTTGCAGAAGCGGGAGGAAAATGCGATCACATTGGCAGCCACGGCTAATAATGGTCGTATTGTAGAGGAACCATTACCCGGGAAGGATCCTGTGGCTCCCAAGAAGCTCGTGTTTTTATTGGCTGCGTTTGTGGTGGGCCTGTTTATTCCGGTGGGAATCATCTTTGTCGTGGAATTATTGAAATATAAGATCGAGAATCGTGGCGATGTGGAGCAATTGACGAATGTTCCGATTTTGGGCGAGTTACCTTTGTGTGGTCATAAATCCTCCGATAAGGGAGCGATCGTGGTGCGCGAGAATAAGAACGACATGATGGAGGAGACCTTCCGAGGTTTGCGGACCAATCTGCTCTTTATGCTCCGGAAAGATCAAAAGGTCATACTTTTCTCTTCTACGCAGCCCGGAGAAGGTAAGTCTTTCGTGACTGGAAATCTCGCTGTCAGCTTGGCTTATTTGGGAAAGAAGGTGGTAGTGGTTGGTATGGATATCCGTAAGCCGGGCTTGAATAAGGTCTTCGATTTATCGAAAAGGCAGGAAGGAATATCTAATTATCTGATGGATCCGGAGGATAAGGATCTTTTTGATCTTGTGCAGCCTTCCGGCATCAGTCCGAACCTGGATATCCTTTTAGGAGGAACGATTCCCCCGAACCCGACGGAACTGGTAGCCCGTGATACCTTGGAGAAGGCGATAGAGCAATTGAAATCCCGTTATGACTACGTGTTGCTGGATACAGCCCCGATCGGTATGGTAACTGATACGGCCATAATAAGCCGTGTGGCTGACATGTGTGTTTATGTCTGCCGTGCGGACGTGACCCCGAAAGCCGCTTTCTGCTACATTAATGTTCTTAGGGACGAGCATAAATTTGACAAGTTGGCGGTAGTGATCAATGGAATCGACCTGAGCAAACGTAAGAACACCTATGGTTACGGTTATGGTAAGAAATATGGTTATGGCTATGGTAAACATTATGGTTATGGATACGGCTATGGGTATGGTTTTGAGGCGGAGAATAAGAAAAGAAAATAACTGGATATGAAGAGAGAGGATCAAGACTTCAAATTAAAACAAATAACACCGTTTGCTTCTAAAATATGGCTGAGTTCTCCTACGATGCATGGAGATGAAATCAAATATATAATAGAGGCATATGAGAGTAATTGGATGTCTACCGTGGGCAAGAATATTAATGAGGTAGAACGTCTGGCTTGTGAGAAGATTGGTTGTCAGTATGCGGTTGCATTGTCAGCTGGGACAGCCGCTTTGCATATGGCGGTTCGGTTGGCCGGGGTAAAACCCGGTGATAAGGTCTTTTGTTCGGATATGACCTTTGACGCTACGGTAAATCCGGTTGTCTACGAGGGTGGAGTACCCGTGTTTATCGACACGGAATATGATACTTGGAATATGGATCCGATTGCGTTAGAGAAAGCCTTCGAAATTTATCCGGAAGTGAAGGTCGTTGTGGTCGCTCATCTCTATGGGACACCGGGCAAGATCGATGAAATCCGGGCTATTTGTCAGAGGCATGATGCTATTATCATAGAGGATGCGGCGGAATCGTTGGGTGCCTCTTATAAAGGTGTACAAACCGGAACTTTTGGTCATTACAACGCTATTTCATTTAATGGAAATAAAATTATCACGGGATCTTCTGGGGGAATGTTATTGACGGATGATTTGGAGGCAGCGAACAAAGTACGTAAATGGTCTACCCAATCCCGAGAGAATGCCCCTTGGTATCAACATGAGGAACTGGGATATAATTATCGCATGAGTAACGTGATAGCGGGAGTGGTAAGAGGTCAATTCCCTTATCTGGAGGAACATATCGCTCAAAAGAAGGCTATTTATGAAGGATATAAATCGGGATTTAAGGATCTTCCGGTAACCATGAATCCGTTTGATGCGAGGCATTCCGAACCCAATTATTGGCTGTCTTGCCTATTGATTGACGAGGATGCTATGTGTAAGCAAGTATGCGGGGAGTGCGATGCTTTATATATCAGTGAATCCGGAAAAAGTTGTCCGACTGAGATCTTGGAAAAACTTGCCCAATATAATGCGGAGGGCCGTCCTGTCTGGAAGCCCATGCACATGCAACCTATTTATCGGATGAATGGATTTGTTACCCGGGAAGGTAACGGCCGGGCGAAGACAAATGCGTACATAAGTGGTAGTGTCCGTGGAAAGGATGGCAAGCCGTTGGATGTAGGCATGGATATTTTTCATAGAGGTTTGTGCCTGCCTTCGGATAACAAGATGACGGTGGAGCAGCAAGAGGTGGTGATAGAGATTGTTCGGAGATGTTTTTATAGGTGATTAATAGTGATTTTAATGGACTTGAAGAATTTCTATAAACAATATATAAAGAGAGTAATGGACATTTTATGTTCATTTTTGTTTCTTGTTCTATTTTGGTGGTTACTTGTATTAGTTGCTTTTTTAGTAAAAATTAGATTAGGCTCTCCAATTTTATTCACTCAAGACAGACCCGGAAAAAAAGGAAAGGTTTTTAAGTTATACAAATTTAGGTCTATGATTGATAAATGTGATAAAGAAGGAAATCCTCTACCTGATGACGAACGTTTACCCAAATTCGGTCGTATTCTTCGCTCAACAAGCCTGGATGAGTTACCTGAGATTTTCAATATATTAAAGGGAGATATGAGTGTTGTAGGGCCAAGACCCCTTTTGGTTGAATATCTTCCATATTATACAAAAGAGGAATTGCGTCGTCATGAACAGAGACCGGGATTGACTGGGTGGGCACAGATTAACGGACGAAACGCTACCGGGTGGGACGAACGTTTGCAACAGGATGTTTATTATGTAGATCATTGTTCATTGTTTTTAGATTGTAAAATCATTTTACGTACGGTTCTAAAAGTAGTAAAAAGGTCGGATGTGTTGGTCGGGAAACAAATTCCTGCGGGAAGATTGGATGTCTCCCGTAAAAATAGGCTGGATTTAAATGGTGTAAAATGAAATTTGGAAATGTAAATATCCGACCTTTTACGGAAAATGATATATTGAATAAGGTCCGATGGATAAACGATTGTGAGAATAATAAGTTCCTGCATTACGAACTTCCTTTGGACGAGGATAAGACTCGGGCTTGGTTTCATAAGAATAAGGATCGAGCAGATCGCTATGATGCCATCATTGAATATGATAGAAATCCTGTGGGTGTAATAGGTTTATTATCTATCGTAGATGGACGGGCCGAATATTATATTACGTTAGGAGAAAGTCGGTATAGAGGAAAAGGTATAGCGCGAGATGCTAGTATCTTATTGTTGAAATATGCTTTTGATGAATTGGATTTGCTAGAAGTCTATTTATATACGGAAGTAGACAATATACCAGCTCAGAAATTATTTGAGAAATGTGGTTTTGTGAAGCATCGTTTAGATAAAAACTCTGCGGTTAACAGAGGAACCTTAGTAGATAGATTCTATTATAGCATTACAGCTTCTGAATTTCGTGAAAATAATAAAGGGAAATAGATATGACTCCTTTATACTTTTTGTTTAGTGATTCCAATAAAAATAATATCTATATAAAACGTGATGATCTGATCCCTATCTCTTTTGGTGGGAATAAGGCAAGAAAAGCCATGAACTTCTTTAAAGAAATAGATCAAGGGGGATTTGATTGTGTAGTTACGTATGGAAGTGGTAGCTCCAACCATTGCCGAATCGTTTCAAATATGGCAGCTTCAAGGAAATTGCCTTGTTATATTGTCGCTCCAAAAGAATCTTCTTTGCCTACATTCAATAGTAAGATGATGGAGTTATTCGGCTCTCATTTTATGATTACTCCTGTCAATGAGGTCCATGACACCATCGAGAGATTGTTGGCTACATTGAAAGAGGAAGGAAAGAAGCCTTATTTTATTGCGGGTGGCGGGCATGGTAATCTAGGAACGCAGGCTTATGTGGATTGCTATAAGGAAATCGCAGTATATGAGCATGAGTGTAAAATTCATTTTGGTATTATCTTTCTAGCGTCAGGTACGGGTACAACGCAAGCAGGATTGGTTTGCGGACAATTGATGAGTCAAGATAAACGAAAGATTATAGGTATTAGTATCGCTCGGAAAAATCCTCGGGGAAAACAAGTGGTATTGGATAGCTCGTATGAATATTTAGCGAGTAAAGGGATATATCTATCAAAGATCCAATTAGAAAGTGAAATAGTTTTTGTTGATGATTATGTCGGTTTAGGATATGGAACAAAATCCAAGGATATAGATTATACGATTAATAGCGTCTTAGTGAATTTTGGAATACCAATGGACTCTACTTATACAGCGAAAGCATATACCGGAATGATAAGATATATACAAGAAAATAATGTGACAGGAGAAAATATCCTATTTATTCATACGGGTGGAACCCCTTTATTTTTTGATGATTTGATGAGATTAGAAAATATAATTTAGAAATGGAAATCAATATATTAATCTTAAGTGTAGGGACGAGGAATAAGATAGTCCAATATCTTAAAAAGGCGTTGACGGATCAAGAGGGTAATCGTTTAGGCTCTGTTATCGCTACAGATATGAGTAATATCGCTCCGGCAATATATGAAGCTGATAAATATTACCAAGTACCTCGGATGATGGCTTCGGATTATATGGAGGTTATTTTTGATATTTGTAGAAAAGAGAAGATAACAGCCATATTAAGTTTAATAGATCCTGAATTGAGTCTGTTAGCCAAGCACGAAAAAGAATTTGCGGCATTAAGTGTCAAGGTGATAGGATCTAGTTATGAATTATGTGAGATGAGCCTAGATAAGATACAAATGTATGAATGGCTAACAACGCATGGTTATAAGACCGCTAAAAGTTATACCGATAAGTCTGTTTTTTTTAAGGATATCGAGTTGGGAAAAATCTCTTATCCGGTATTTGTAAAACCTGTCAGAGGTAGCGCTTCTCTCGCTATAAGTAAAGTGAATGATAAAGAGACTATCGAGTTGCTTTTTGCCCATGCGGATAACCTAATGATCCAAGAATTTTTAGACGGTCAGGAAATAGGAGCGGATGTATATATTGATATGTTGAGTGGTGAGGTCGTTTCTATTTTCACGAAAAGGAAAATCGTTATGCGGGCAGGAGAAACAGATAAAGCGGTTTCTTTTAAAGATGAAAAGCTATTTTGTTTGATCAACAGATTTGTGAAAGAGGCTGGATATCGGGGGCAAATAGATATTGATATTTTCGAGATCGGAGGTGATTATTATATATCAGAAGTGAATCCTCGTTTTGGAGGAGGGTATCCTCATGCTTATGAATGTGGTTGTAATCATATGGATTTGATTGTTAATAATTTGTCCGGAAAGACTAATCCGGTGAATATTGGAAATTATTCGGAGGATATTTATATGATGAAATATAATGAAGTTTTGATTCGATAGAATGGATAGAATATGAGAAGTGGTGTACGTAAAAAATGGGATGACCTGAATTTCAAGGCTGAATCTTTTTATCGGAAATATGAGTATCGTAAAAAGGCTAAGCTTCGTTTAAAGCGAATGAATGGCGGATGCAAATGCACGAAAGAGTATAATGAGATTGTGATTCCTTTTTGGAAGAAATATGGATTGAGACCAGATAAAATGTGGTATCAGATCTTTTGGGATCGAACTCATGAGCCGGATCCGCGCTATATCCCGGATGATTTATGGTATGGGGTTATAGTCCCTTATTTCAGTAATTCACAGTTCCGTCGTTTTGGTGAGGACAAATGTTTACATGATGTTTTTTTCAAGGATTTAGTTAGACCTGAGACCATTGTGAAAAATATGGCCGGAATCTTTTATGATGCGCATATGTGTATAATCACTAAAGAACAGGCTATAGAGAAATGTATGGTGTATCAAGGAGAGTTTTTGATTAAGCCCTCAATAGATAGTGGAGAAGGTAGATTGATTAGTTTCTTTGACTCACAGGACTTGGATCAAAAATCATTAATATCAGCTATAGATGGTTTAAAGGCGAACTTTATTGTTCAAGAGGCAGTTAAGCAGCATGCGGTACTGGCTGCGTTGAATCCTTCTTCATTAAATACGATTCGTGTTGTGTCGTTCTTATTTGAAGGTACGATCTATATTTTATCCTCTATTTTACGAATGGGGGCAAGTGGACATAAGGTCGATAATATTGGTGCGGGTGGATTCGCCTGTCCGATTCAAGCTAATGGGCGGTTGACCGAGAAAGGTGTTAATCGAAAAGCCGAGTGGGTTACAGAAAATCAACACGGTATTCGTTTTGCGGATGTTATAGTACCTTCTTATGATAAAATCATAGCTATGATAAAAGAGCAACATTTGAAATTGGCCCATTTCAAACTAATCGGTTGGGATTTTTCTGTGAATGTGAAAGGGGAACCGGTTTTCATTGAATATAATGTTTGCCCGGGTTCCAATCAGATCACTTGTGGCCCCACATTCGGAGATTTGACAGAACGTGTGTTGGAGGAGGTCTTTGTGAAGAAGACTTTGGAATATGCGCAGAATTAAATAGATATATAATAATTTAGGCAAGGAGAATTAAAAATGAAAATTGCTATTTTAGGAGCTGGTAACGCAGGGTGTGCAGTTGCGGCTGATTTAACATTGAAAGGACATGAAGTTACTTTGATCAAGACATCTCATGCGATGCATGATGATAATTTTGAGTATATGCAATCACATAAAGGAGAAATGACTTTAAATGAGTTTGGCAAAGTTTCTACTGCGTATATTCATCGAGTTACAAGAGACCTAGAGGAGCTGCAAGACGCTGAAATCGTTATCATATATATTCAAACGAATTATCATGAGCAATTAATAGAAAAGATAGCACCATATCTACAAAAAGATCAAATACTTTTGATCAATCCGGGATATTTGTCTACCGCATATGTTCTTAAATATTGCCAAGATAAACCTATCATTGTAGCGGAAGCTCAAAGCTCTTTTATAGACGGTCGTATTATGGAACCGGGGCAATTTAAGGTAGGGTTTCGAAATGTAAGGAATCCGATTGGTATTTATCCTTCATCAAGAAAAGAGGAAGCGATAGAAAAATTGGATAAATTACAAGAACGATTTGTTTATTTGGATTCTGTGGTAGAAGCGGCTCTTCATAATCCAAACTTAGTAGTGCATACAGTAGGTTCTGTTATGAGCATACCGCGTATAGAGAAATCACATGGTGATTTTTGCATGTATCATGAGGCATATACCAGGGACAACCCTGCTACCTGGAGAATCTTAGAGGCGATGGATGCGGAAAAGATGAATGTTCTGGAGAAACTAGGTTTTTCAAGGCTAAGTTATGTGGAGGCTTGTAAATACCGAAATTCATTAGATGATAATAAGGACGCTAAAGAGGTTTTCTTGGATTATGCGGAAATGGATACCCGTGCGAAAGGACCGACCCAAGTGGATTCCAGATATATTTCAGAGGATGTACCGCAGGGGTTAGTGATGTTAGAGGCTTTAGGAAAGTCGTTAGATGTCGCAACTCCTATTGTTTCAAGTCTTATCGAAATAGCTAGTGCGGCTTTAGGACGTGATCTTCGTGCGGAAGGTAGGACTCCGGAGAAGTTGGGTGAGGAAAATATTCAGAAAATACTGATGGACTGCTGATTCTAAAAAGAATTATGAAAGAAAGTATTTTGCAGAAATTTATTCGTTTGTTTCGTGATATTGATAAAGAGATTCTTCCTAATGCAAATGTTTTAGAACGAATTTATATAGTCTTTGATTTTTTGTGGGAAAAAATAAAATATAACATAGAATTAATAGACTATGTTCAGTATCGTTTTTATTTTAAAAGAAGAATCGAGAGGGATCAATTTATTACACATGGTAAGTTGTTGAAAATTATAAAAATATGTAATGATCCAAAATCAAGAATATTTTTTGATCAGAAACCATTGTTTAATCAAGAGTTTAAAGACTATTTAGGTCGAGATTGGCTTGATACAAAGGTTTGTTCAAAAGAAGAGTTTTATTCTTTTTGTAAAAGAAATTCAACACTTTTCTGCAAATCTCCTGATGGAATGTTTGGAAAGGGGATTGATATTATTCATTTGGCTAATATGAGTGATTTGGATCGTTTCTATGATACGTGTAAGAAAGACAAGATTTTATTAGAAGAAGTACTAGAGCAAGATTGCGAGTTGGCTGCTTTTAATAATACTGCGGTGAATACGATTCGTGTTGTGACACTGATTTGTGCGGATGATTCAGTTAGAATTATGGCTGCGGTTTTAAGGTTAAGCAGAAAGGGAAAATTTGCCGACAATTTTCATCATGATGGGATAGCCTCGTTAATAGATGTCGAAACAGGTATTGTTAATACAACAGGGGTAGATCGTAAATGGAATCGATATACAATACATCCGGATTCAAGAAAACCTATTGTGGGATTTCAAATTCCAAGATGGTTTGAAGTTGTAGATATGGTAAAGAAAGCAGCAAGGGTTCATCCTGAAGTCAGATACGTAGGGTGGGATGTAACAATAAAAAGCAGTGGAGAAATCGTTCTGATAGAAGGAAATCCTGGGGCTGATCCAGATGTGACACAAATAGAGGATCAGGTTGGAAAATGGCCATTGTATGAGCCTTTGTTACTTGAGATAGAGAGTTGTAAGGAATAATCAGAATCGATCATGAAAAAAATTACTTTTATCGGGGATATTACTAGTGATAGGCCTTTGCTGAATGCTGCATATGATAGGAATACAGATGCTTATGATTTTTCCCCTGTCTTTGGAAAAGTTAAAAAATTGTTTGAGGAATCTGATTATGTGGTAGGTAATTTTGAGACCGTATGTGCGGGTGATAAGAATGGGTTCCAGAATCAGTATCTGTTATGTAACTCTCCAGATGAATTGATCCAAGCAATGGTGAAGGGAGGTGTCAATTGTGTTACGACTGCTAATAATCATTGTTTAGACCAAGGGATTGAAGGCCTTGTTCGTACAATTAAAGAATTAGATAGAAATAAGGTTTTACATACGGGTACTTTTACATATGAGAACGCTTCAAAACGAATTCTGTATTTATATTTGAATCATATTGTAATAGCACTAATATCGAATACCTATTCGACAAATGCGTCAAATACGGGAATTGCTCTAGATGATCGAAATGATTTCCATGTGAATTTGCTTAAAGAGCAAAGTGAATTTATTCTTGTTGGTAAAAGAAAATGGGCTAAAAGAATTTTTTTTAGGTTTATTAAAGCAAGATATCGGAGAAGAATAAATAGGGTTGTGGCAAGAATGCAACTTCGGCGGGGAAAAGTATTCTTAAAGCCGAGGGTAGATGTTATCATGGATGGTGATACTGATAATAAATATTTAGGATTATTGGCAGAAGATCTGAAAACCGCAAGAGAAAAAGCTGATTATGTGATCGTATGTTCGCATATTGGGGGACAATTTAATGAAACTCCGGGAACCTATAGTAGGTTTATGGCTGATTTTGTTTTAGAACATGGTGCTGATATGTTAATAGGAAATCATCCGCATGTTATTCAGAAAACAAGAATAGAAAACAGAAAGGTTGTTGCTTATTCTTTGGGTAGTTTTAATCAATCTCCGAGTGCCGATTATATAATTCATGATGCCCTACCTGAATATTCTATGGCTTTACATGTTTATTTTTCAAAAGATCGAGATAAAGGGAATGTAAGAATGATCACATTCTCTATTTTAAAGGCTGTTGAAGATTCCAATAAGATGATTGTTGTTTATCCAATAGATGAACTAAATGATGAATTGGAGGGGGATGATCGTATTCAATTACAGGAAGATGTAAAGAGAATTTATGAACGAATTACTGGGACTTCTATCCTCAAAGATGTGATACAGAGGGAGTATGTATTGAGATGATGTGATGAAAGAGTATTATAAAATAAGTTTTACCGGGGATATAATGTGCGAACGTCCCTTATTGAGTGCTTCTAGATCTGATAAAAAATATGACTTTGACTTTGTTTTTCATGGAGTGAAGGATAAGTTGCGGGAATCAGATCTTGTTGTTGGTAATTTGGAGACTGTATTTGCTGGGGAGGAGGCCGGATATACGAATGACGTGTATTCATTTAATACTCCGGATCGTTTTGTATGTTCAATGAAAAGTGCTGGTATCGATTATGTAAGTACGGCCAATAATCACTGTCTTGATCGCGGAACCGAAGGGTTGATTAGGACATTGGATCTATTGGATCAGTATGGAATAAAGCATTTTGGAACTTATAGGAGTAAAGAAGAACGAACTTCTTATGAACTTTTGGAGTTGGGGGGTAAGAAGATTGCTTTAATAGCTTATACGTATGGAACAAATGTAGTAGAGAATGGGATTGTATTCAAAGAAGATGAAGAGTTCTATGTTAATGTATTGAAGTCGCAAGAACGTGAGTGGCTGAAATTTAAAAAGACATTAAATACACCGGGTATTCGTAGTAAACTTTCTCGATACATACGAAAGGTTACTACTTTAGAGCAGCGAATGCGAATCAAAAAGAAACTTGGCATGTTGAAAAATCTTCCTAAATCAGATGATTTATTAGAGGATGACATCTATCCAAGATATTTAGAACGGCTTAAATCTGATATAGAAAAAGCAAGGTGTGAAGCCGACTATGTTATTGTTTGTTTACATTCCGGTGGCTTATTCAATGTTAAGGTCGGAGCATACACGGAATATATTGTAGATTTAATAGTTCGTGCAGGAGCGGATGCTATAGTAGGAAATCACCCCCATGTCGTTCAGAAATTCGTAGATAAAGGCTGTTTAGTTGCCTATTCGTTGGGTAATTTCAGCATATCTCCTAGTTCTCTTTATTTAGTAAGAGAAAATTTGCCCGAGTATTCGGTGTTATTACATTTCTATTTTGATAAAGAAAGAATGTCTCTTTATAAAGTTACATTTTCTATATTAAAGATTGTAGAATCTAAAAATGGAAATCTAAGTGTATATCCTATTAATGCGCTGTATGATAAGTGTGATATTACTAGTGAACGGGACATGTTGATAAGTGATTGTACGAAAATATACAATACTTTTACCGGTAAGAAGGAAATGGCGATAGATATATTGGATGAGTACGTATGTTTTGAAAAAATTAAGGATACATTATGAAAGTCTGTTTTTTTGCGCATTATAGCATTACTAATAGCGATGGGGCAACTTTTTCCATGTATAATATCATTGATGAAATGTTGCGTCGAGGAATCGAAGTTGTCGTCGTTCTTGCTAATACAAGAAATTTGGAGGGGCGAATTGCGGAAGGGAAGATTAAATTTATAGTCGCTCCATTATATGGGATGCGAATGGATTTGAACAAAAAAACTCCGATGACGCAAGTGAAGTTCTTTGTGAAAAGTATCTGTAATTCTATGCAGAAAAGAAAAATAGAAAAGGTACTTAAATCGGAAAATATTGACATTATCCATATAAATGGACTAGATAGTAGCATTGGTGCAGAGATCGCACAAAAATTGAAGATTTCATATGTATGGCATATTCGTCAATTCATGGAAGCTGATTTGGGTAAAAAGTTGTTTCGTGAAAAGTATGTATATCGATTGGTTGCAAAGGCCTCATCTGTTATTGCGATATCAAAAGACGTACAGGCTAAATTTGAGCCTCTCTTGGGGCGTAAAATGGATCTTGTATATAATGGAGTTCCGGTTGAAAAATATAAACTGGAAGATGTTACAAGATTTGAATCTCCGGTAACTAGGATGCTTTTGGCAGGGAGAATTTCTGTTCAAAAAGGCCAAATGGATGCGATAAAGGCTGTAGAGTTATTAATGCAACGTGGTATTGATACTGTTTTATTGACTTTGGTGGGACAAGGAGAAACGAAGGAGTATTTGGAATATGTGAAATCGTATGTAAAAGAGCATGAGCTAGAACAAAAAATTTGCATTTTAGAGCATCATGATGATTTAAGGGAGTTGCGAAGACAATGTGATATAGGTTTGACTTGTTCAAAAAAGGAAGCTTTTGGACGAGTTACTGTAGAGAATATGTTGGCTAAAATGCTTGTTATTGGAGCTAATACAGGTGGGACATTAGAAATTGTCGAGGATGGTTATAATGGCTTGTTGTACGAGGAAGGTAATCCGGAAAGTTTGGCTGGGCGTATTGAATATGCTATGGAGCATAAGATGGATATGCAAATATTATTGGATAGAGGATATCTGGATTCTATAAATCGGTTTTCTAGTACAACTCTAATAGAGTCCATATTGAATTTATATAAAAAGATAATATTCTGATATTTAAATTGGATTTATGAACATCGTTTTGAAACGGAAGTTTATCAATAAACTTATGTGGCATGTGATTTTTTGGGGAATACAGTTCGCTTTATTATGTCCTGAATTTATCACATTTACCTCTGCATATAACTATATTCGATATATACATCATGTGATTTGTGTCTGTTCAATAGTTGTATTTTTTGTATTTTTTAGAAAAAATGAATTACTGTGGTTGATTCTGTTGTTCTTTTTCCTGTTTCTATTTGTAACGATGAAGAATGCGGGAAACTTGGGAAATTTTCTTTTGAATTTTGAGAGGTCTTATTCTCTGATATGTTTCTATTGCTTTTTTTACAGAATGAGCAGGCGATTATTCTTTATTGGAACTTCTTTTTTTTGGATGTCATTGATTTTAGTTAATACTATTCTTACCTTTCTTTATCCCAATGGATTGTATTTTTTTAATTCTCAATTTTCAGGTATAGATAAATCGTATTACTTCTTAGGAGTATCTAATCAGGTTATACCGTTTTATATGATTTCAATAGTGTTCGTTTTTTTGAAAAACTTTTATTTGAATAAAAAAAATAAGGAAGTCTTTCTGTTGTTTATATGCATGTGGGGTTGTGAATTTGTGTATCAGTCTGCTACATCGCTTGTTGGATGTTTCTTTTTTACTATTGGCTATTTGTTTTTTGTATTGCCTAAAGATACACAGGGGAAGATTGTACATTCTATTCATCGGGGATACAATTTTATTTTAGTTGCCATGGCCATCACTGTGTTTATGATCCACTATTTGATAGTTGTGTATCAAATACAAAATAAATTTGCCTATTTAGTGGAAGTCGTTTTAAAAAAGGATTTAACATTTTCTACTCGAACTATAATTTGGAATAGTGCTATTAATATGATTGAAAAATCATTTCTTATAGGTTATGGGGCTGTTGAAAACAATAATAGATATATTGAGATAGGAAGTTCTTCTTTTAATGCTCATAATATTATTCTTCAGATATTACTTATGGGAGGAATCATATTGTTGTTGGTTTGTTTTTTACTTGTTTGGAAGTCAATTAAATCAATGTTGTTTTGTTTGGATTTGAGGGTCAAGAATATAGTGTTTTTGCTATTTGCTGTATTCTTCTTTATGTCCTTGTCAGAAGTGTATACACTAAATTTGATGTTTATTGTTCTATACTTGGGTTTTTTGATAAAAGAAAAAATTCCCTATTGTAAACATCTGGATGCTGAATCTTTTAGTAATAATGCAAGTACCCGATTGAATTTATACTAGTACAACTCTTGCATTTGTTTTTTATATTAAATAATTAATCTAATGTTTGGTGAAATTAAATTTTTATTTTCTAGAATTTTAAAACAACTGTCTCCTGTATTTTATGTTAAGCAGAAATATTATAGAATATTTGGAACGAGTTTGGATTTAGTAAACCCTCAGGGTTTTAATGAAAAAATATGCTGGCTTGCCTTGTATTGGCAAAAGCCTATAGTAGTTAAATGTGCTGATAAATATGAGCTTAGAGAATATGTTGGCTCTTTAGGTCTCATGGAATTAATGCCTCAGCTATATGGTGTCTATACAGATGTGAAGGATATAGAGTGGAATCGATTTCCTAAAAAGTTTGTGATTAAATGTACACATGGTTGTAAGTATAATATTGTATGCTTTAATAAAGATGAATTAGATATTCATTCTGCTGATATTTCTTTAAATAAATGGCTTCATTCTGTTTATGGTACCAATACTTATGAGCCTCATTATTCAAAAATGACACCTCGTATTATTGCTGAAGAGTTTATTGAAACTAGTGAAAGAGGACTTCCGGAAGATTATAAGGTATATTGTTTTAATGGAGAGCCAAAGTGTGTGTTGGTTTGCCTTAACAGGGAGTCGGAACTTGTACTTGAATGGTATGATCTTGAATGGAATGTATTTGATATTGGTGCTAAAAGTAATATGCGTAGGGCTAATAAACCTGCTTGTTTGGATCAGATGATAAAATATGCTCGAATATTGTCAAAAGGATTTCCTTTTGTAAGAGTTGATTTCTATGATAGTTTTGGTAAGCCAATTTTAGGGGAAATGACGTTTACACCTATGTATGGAATGGCTAAATATTATTCGAAAGAAGGGAATCTATTATTGGGCAGTATGTTGACTCTTCCAAATAAGTATAAAGGGCATTTTGAGTAATCTTATAAATGGTTGTTTTGAATTTGGAGTATTTGTGATGGAAGGAAAGATAAAAAAGAATCTTGTGTACAATGTATGTTATCAACTATTGGTAATCATATTGCCATTTATAACTGCACCCTATGTGTCAAGAGCTTTAGGGGCATACAATATCGGTATATATTCTTATACACAAGCTCTTGCTAATTATTTTTATCTTTTTGTGATGTTAGGAGTGATCAATTATGGGAATAGAACGATTGCTGCAATAAGAGACGATCGAAATACCTTGGATAAAACATTTTGGGAAATTTATTCTTTTCAGTTACTGGTTGGATTATTTGTTACGGCTTTATATTTTATTTACTGTATTTCTTATGTGAAAGAAAATCGATTGATATATTGTATGCAATTCTTTTATGTTGCATCGGGAATTTTTGATGTTAATTGGCTTTGCTTTGGTTTAGAAAAGTTTAAATTGACTACGATCCGTAGTGTAATTGTCCGATTGGGAATGGTATTTGCGATTTTTTTATTTGTAAAAGATCAGTCTGATTTATCAATTTATACGGGAATCCTTTCTGTTGGAAGCTTATTGGCTGTATTAGCTGTATGGCCATTTGTGTTATCAAATGTAAATTTTAGAAGACCTTCTCTTACTGGCATTGTAAAGCATATTAAACCTAATCTGGTCCTTTTTTTGCCAGTTGTAGCTGTCAGTCTATATAATATAATGGATAAATTGATGTTAGGAAGTTTTAGTACGGAAGAAGAAGTTGGTTTTTATACTTATGCAGAGCGAATAACTCAGATACCTAATACGATAATTTTAGCTTTGAATTCTGTTATTATGCCTAGAATGGCTAATTTATATGCCAAAAACGATACTATTAAGACTAGGAATATGATGGATAATATTATGTTATTTGCAATGTTTATGAGTGTATTGATGGCATTTATATTAGCGAGAATTGCTCCGAATTTTGCTCCTTGGTTTTATGGTGATGAGTTTGCTCGATGTGGATTATTTATAGTGATACTTTGTCCTATTATAATATTTAAAGGTTGGGCTGGCGTGTTGAGGACACAATATATTATTCCTAAAGGTAAGGATCGAGTTTTTATTACTTCATTGACTATAGGGGCAGTGGTTAATCTAATAATAAATTACTGTTTGATACCAAAATATAGTGGGATCGGTGCTGTAGTTGGTACGTTGTTCGCAGAGTTTGCGGTTTGTTTAGTGCAATTTACTATGATATATAAGGAAATTCCATTTAAGATTTATTTGAAAGATGGGCTTGCTTTTTGTTGTATGGGGCTCGTGATGTATAATGCCGTATTGTATATAGAATATTTAAATGTATCTCCATTCTTTACTATGGTAATACAAATTGTAATTGGAACTATTTTATTTACTATTTTGGCTGTATTTTATTGTATTAAAGTAAAGGGAATAAATGTAAGGAATAAAATTTTGTATGAATTGAAAAAATAAATGCATAATAGATGAAATCATTTCAAGAGTTAAAAATAGCCGTGGCCGGTACCGGTTACGTTGGTTTATCAATTGCCACTTTGTTATCACAGCATCATGAGGTGGTAGCCATAGACATAGTTCCTGAGAAGGTAGATTTGATCAATAATAAAAAATCACCGATTCAAGATGATTACATAGAAGAGTATTTGGCTAGTCATAAATTGAATTTGAAAGCTACGCTAGATGCGGTGATGGCTTATAAGGACGCTGATTTTGTGGTGATAGCGGCTCCGACAAATTATGATAGCCAGCGAAATTTCTTTGATACGTCCGCTGTTGAGGCTGTGATAGAGCAGGTGCTTCGTTTTAATCCAAATGCTTTTATGGTCATTAAAAGTACGATACCTGTTGGTTATACGATTTCCGTACGTGAGCGTTTTCATACAAAGCGTATTCTTTTTAGTCCGGAGTTCTTGAGAGAGTCTAAGGCTTTGTATGATAATTTGTATCCTAGCCGGATCATCGTGGGTACGGATTTGTCTGATCCGGAATTGGTAGATGCCGCTCATATTTTTGCTGAACTGTTACAAGAAGGTGCTATAAAAGAAAATATAGATACCTTATTTATGGGGTTGACAGAAGCTGAGGCCGTAAAACTATTCGCAAATACATATCTTGCACTACGTGTTTCTTATTTTAATGAGTTGGATACGTATGCGGAAATGAAGGGGTTGGATACTCAATCGATCATAAATGGTGTGTGTTTGGATCCTCGTATCGGTAATCACTATAATAATCCTTCTTTTGGCTATGGGGGGTATTGTCTGCCGAAAGATACAAAACAATTACTCGCTAATTATGAGGATGTACCCGAAAATTTGATAGAAGCGATTGTGGAGAGTAACCGGACTAGGAAAGACTTTATAGCAGATCAAGTACTTCGTATGGCGGGTTATTATGCTTACGGGGAAGAGAATGAATGGAGTAGTGTACGGGAACATCCTGTTACGATCGGTGTTTATCGATTGACGATGAAGTCTAATTCTGATAATTTTAGACAATCTTCTATTCAAGGAATAATGAAACGAGTGAAAGCAAAAGGGGCTACTGTGATTGTTTATGAACCAGCCTTGTCGGATAATACTACATTCTTTGGGTCAGAAGTTGTTAATGATTTGGATCTCTTTAAAAAACGTAGTGCGGCTATTATAGCCAATCGATATGATGTGGAATTGGATGATGTGAAAAATAAGGTATATACACGAGATGTATATAGAAGGGATTAATCTAAATTAAGGTTAGCGTCCAAAAATGACGTATAGCATCATTCAACAGAAATATAGATCTTTGTTGCTGTAATTAAAACCCAATTAATATGTAGAGCAATAACAATTCTGAAATTTTTTTCCTCCGCTACAAATCCGAAGCGGTCACGAACAAGGATTCCATCCGATCCTTCTGTTTTAGAAATAAGGTACCGTATAACCTGTTTGAAAAATGGTTAAGATGTTTTCATAGGAGATGGGTTGAAATCCGTACATTTAAGGAGGCTGAACATCAACTGTGCCTGTCACATGTCCGGGCTAATATGTTAAAGCGTATGATCAAGGAGGTGAAAAGAGAGCCTTGGTCTTTACGGACAGTTTGGATTTCTTCTTTAGAAAGGAACGTGATTATAATGAAGAGAATCTTATTCTTGAAGAAAGAGTCTGATGATCACTTACTATGCAATGTAACAGTATGTTACACTTTGGTCGTGACGAAGGTGTAGAAATGGCAGCTGCATATCATGGTGTAATCAGTACTGTGAGGCAGCGGGGGAAGTGAGCTTGGGATTTCCTTGGTGAATATTTTAAAAATATTTTTAATGATTGTAAGGACTTTGTTAATCTCATACCCCAGAATATAGAGTTGGTATGTACTAATGGTTAAATTCAATGTTTTTAACATAAAATTAGGTAGGTGCTACAAAAGAGCCTATACATTGGTGCATGCTCTAATTAGAGTACCAACAAAGGTGTTGCGTGATTGCCATAAATTAATTAAGAAAGCACTATTGGCGGTTTACTTTTGTTTATGTGGAGTCGATTTTTAAGATATCTCCTCTTCTATGTCTTCAACTCCCATGGTGTCAATCATGGGAGAACATATCGCCGATATGCTTATCGGTATAACGCCAAAAAAGAAAGAGGAACTTCCATGGAAGTGTTTGCAAGAAATGAGAACCACAAAGGTGCGATGATGAATGTGTAGATGATAGAATAGACTGTAGAATCGATATAGAATAAAGGTTTTGTACCGGTCTTCTTTCTCCCTTCGGGGAGGTAAGGAGGCCGGTTCTGTTTTTATGTATGCCTTGATGATCCGTATATATAATGTGGGATTCGGCCTTCTGCGGTGCAGGGATAAATATTCCCCCTGTGATCGTGGAAATGAAAAATCTTATGAAAGATTTGAAGGGACTGTTGGGCGAGTTTCGGGGTTGGCCTACCGTTGAGTTGTTTAGTGAGCGTCTGGCCGGATTGTCGGCGGAAGATAGGGAGAGGCATTTGCTGGGGTTTTGTAAGCTGGCTTTCGGGCATTATGAGGAGTTGCCGATGGGATATCGGAGATTGGTGGATGGTTATTTGGATGGGGAGCGAGGGGAGAACTTGATGGTGTGGTATTTGACGAGGCATACGCCGTGGAAGAATGCCCGTTATGAGTTGCACCGACCGGACTTGTTTTTGCGGATGGCGAAGCTGGTGGAGTTTACGGATCGGGACGGGCGTTTGCCTTATTCTCATTTGGCGGCTTGTTTATGTATGGCGTTTTTCGTCCGGAGTTTATCGGATCCTAATTCGGAGGTCTTGCCGAAATCCTTGGCTAGCCGTTTGAGCGCATTGAATATATTACCAAGTGATATTCTGGAACTGGCGGGGAAGAGGGAAATAACGGATGAGATGTGATTCTTTATTGATAAATGTTAAATGTACGTGGATTGAAGTCGATGAAATTTGGTGTGTTTTTCGTTGATTTGGGAATGTGTGTGTTGGTTGCTAGGTCGTTAACTGTTTTGCGTCATCGAAGTCCGGCTTTGTGGCTATTATACCTTTGTCATGTGTTCGAAGCATGGTTACATTCATTTATTCATTAAAAACGTATAGTTATGGCATTGAAATTTAAATTGGTAATGAGAAAGAATCTAGGTGAGGATCACGAATCTATTCCTGAAAAGGTATACGCTCAAATGGTGTATGGAGATCTGGTTACTTTCGATGAATTTGCGGAGGAGGTGGCGGATAGCTCTGGTGTAGGTAGCGCTAGCGTGAAGGCGGTTCTGGATCGTATGAATGTGGTGTTGGTCCGTCATTTACAGCATGGCAGGCGTGTCAGTGTAGGTGAGCTGGGACTTTTCCGCTTTTGTTTCGGATCGTCGGGGGTGCCGGATGAGAAGACGTTTTCGACGAACTTGATTCGGGAGCCGAAAGTACGGTTCTACCCGGGCAAGGCGCTACGGGTAGCCAAGAGCCGGACAAGTTTTGAGAAGACTGCGCTTCCGAATGAAGAAGATGCGGGTGGAAACGGGAGTGATAGTGAAAGTCCGGATGAAATCTAAGAGCTATGAGGCGTTTGACGGTTCAATTAATTGTCGCGATCCTGCTTTCAATGAGCGGGATCACACTTCTCTTCAGCGGATTCTGGATTGATCCGCAAGGATTGATCGATAACAGTGTACTGGTGGCTTTCGGTGAGATCAGTACGTTTGCCGGGGCCCTTTTTGGGGTGGACTACTCTTATAAATTGAAAATTAATAATTGAAAATTATGGAAAGACATGATAAAAGGTTAACAGAGCATTTTTGTTTGGATGAGTTTACTTATAGTGGTATTGCCGTGGACAATGCGATAAATAATCAGCCTCCTCCTTATGCATGTCTAGCGCTTCAAAATTTGGCAGTTGGTTTATTGGAACCATTACGTCTATTGTATGGGGCACCGATTGCTATATTGAGTGGATATCGGAATGAGAAGGTAAATCGTCTTGCTGGCGGGGTCGTTACCAGCCAACACTTGAAAGGAGAAGCAGCAGATTGCTATGTTGCCGATGGGCCGGAAAAATTGTTGGATGTGTTGAAATGTTCCGGTTTAGTATTTGACCAAGCTATATTATATAGACGAAAACGTTTTTTGCATCTTTCCTTAATGATAAATGGAAATAACAGGATGCAAGTGTTAGTTTATATGCTTTGTGTTGTCTGTATGTTCTGTAGTTGTGGAGCGTTAGTTCTTTTTTAATAATAAAACTGTGTGGACTGAAAAGGATATGATATATTTGCCTCCTATGATTAAGCTTGAATATCTAAAAAAGATACGTGTTCGTTGGATTATATTGGCGATTTTTCTTGTCGCTATATGGATCGTGATGGGAAATCCCAGATTAGGCGAATGGTATTCCCGTTCGATTTATCCATGGGTATCGGGTATGCTATCTCGTTTCTCCTGCTTGTTCCCTTTTTCCGTAGGGGATTGTTTTATTTATGGTAGCATCGCCGGGTTATTAGGGGATTTGTCATATGCGCTTATAAGGAAGCGGAGGCTCGGGAGGACATTCAGGCATGTCGTGGAATATCTGGCATGGGTGTATGTCTGGTTCTATATCGCTTGGGGATTGAATTATTTCCGGGAAGATTTTTTCACTCGTACGCAAACCACTTATGTGCCTTTTTCCTCGAAACATTTCCAATCCTTCTTGGATGCCTACACGGATTCCCTGAACGCCTCATGGGTTCCGATAGAGACGATCGATCGGGAGGTCGTGAAAGAGGCGGTGCTAGACGGGTATCGAAAATTGCCTACTCGTTTCGGGCTTACCACTCCCGGAGCCTATCTTCATCCTAAAACGATGCTGCTCTCCCGGCTGATGAGTGGAGTAGGGGTGATGGGGTATATGGGACCGTTTTTCACGGAGTTCAATTTGAACGGCCAGCTCTTGCCCGTGCAATATCCTGCCACCTACGCCCATGAGATGGCTCATGTGCTTAGTATATCCAACGAGGCCGAGGCTAATCTATACAGTTATTTGATATGCACGGGTTCTTCCGTGCCGGAAATCCGGTTCTCAGGCTACTTCTCTTTGCTGCCTTATGTGCTGAGCAACGCATATGTGGCTTTGGATAAGGACGCTTTTGAGGCATGGAAGAAAAGATTACGCCCCGAGATCAAGGACTTGTATAACGAGAAAGTCGCCTATTGGCAATCCCTATACAGCCCGTTGATCGGCGAGGCGCAAGACGTGGTCTATAATCTTTTCCTGAAAGGCAATAAGATACCTACTGGAACTGCTAATTATTCGGAGGTGATCGCCTTATTGATCGCTTTGGAAGTTAAATGATTTATTCATCATTTAACTTCCTCCAAATAAAGCACCCGGCTCGAGTAATCATTCTGTTTGTGATAATCGACAATGTGATTATAAGGGATTTCCAGTCCGTTCGCCATGAGATATTTCCCGGTGAAAGCTTTACCCTCGAAGGCCAGAGGCTCGTTGTCGATCCGGTTCAGCTCGCGGACTCTGTATTTCTTGTCTGGGGATAATCCGTTCATCTTTACACGGGGTAAATGCTGGTTGACAAAATGCTCGGTCTTCCACCAGTAAAATACGGCTTTGTCTTTCTCCGGTGAAGTGTACATCAAGGAGGCTACTCCCAAACCATCATAAGGAGAAACCAGACGGTAGATATCGCCGAATTGCACGATGGGGCGGATCGTCTTATAATCGACGATCGCCTTGCGGCAAAGCGTTTTCTCTTCTTCCGTCATATTCTTGGGTTGGATCTCCATGCCCAAACGGCCGCTCATCGCTACGTCGATCCGATATTTCAAGGGAATAACCCGGAATGTTTGATGGTTGGGGGCGGCGCTGATGTGTGAGGCCATGGCGATAGCCGGGAAAAAATAAGAAGTACCCCATTGCATATAGATACGCTGTAGGGCATCGGTATTGTCGCTTACCCAAAACTCATCGAAGTAAGGCATGACCCCGTAATTTGCCCGGCCTCCACCGCTGGCGCAAGCCTGTAGGGTTAAATCCGGGTATTTGGCTCGGATACGCTCACAGACTTTCTTGAATCCTTCGTGATATTCGATATACATATGGCTTTGCTGATCCGAAGGCAGATATTGGGAGCCATGGTTCAGGATGCTCATATTGGCGTCCCATTTGATATAATCGATCTCCGGGTATGTTGTCATCAAGTTGTCGACGATACCGAATATGAAGTCTTGCACCTCGGGATTGGAGAGATCAAGAACGACCTGTGTACCGCCACGCCCCAAGACGATTTCCCTGTTTGGAGCTTTCAATACCCATTCCGGATGCTTCTCGTACAATTCGCTTGTCGTGTTGGCCATTTCCGGCTCGATCCAGATACCGAATTTAATACCATGCTTGTTGGCGTCGGCGATCAGGCCCTCGATGCCTCTTGGTAGTTTTCGGGCATCAACCATCCAATCCCCTAAGGACGAGTTATCTTTATTACGAGGATATTTATCGCCAAACCAGCCGTCGTCCATGACGAACAACTCGCCGCCCATAGACTGGATATCACTCATCATTTGGTCCATACCTTCTTGATTGATATCGAAATATACACCTTCCCAACTGTTTAGTAAGATTTTCCGGGCGGTCGCTCCATTCGCTATCTTATGTTTGCGTGCCCATGCGTGGAAATTCCGGCTGCTTCCGCTTAAGCCGTCCTTGCTATAAGTCAGCGCCAATTCCGGCGTCCGGAAACTTTCTTTGGCTTTGAGGGTGTAAGCCGAGTTCTCCTCGTTTATTCCCGCGAAGAAATGGTGATGGTCGCTATCATCCGTATCGAAGAATAATTTGTAGTTACCGCTATAGCATAGGGCGACGCCAATAACGGAACCGGTGTTTTCCTTTGGTTTTCCGTCTAGGGAGATCATCACTTCGGCGTGGGCGGTATGGGAGTTGCGGATACCATCCTTGTTTTTTATCATCTTGATGCCCGGTCGTAACGGTTCTTGTGCCAATTGAGCCTCGTTTGCCCATGAGCCGTATAAGTGGGAAACCCATACGTCTCCTTTCTGGATCGGCAGATAAGCGGAAGCGAAACGATTGAGGGTGATCGCTTTTTTCTCCTCATGCGTGATCTCTGTCCAAGTCTCGATGATATCGGCGTCCGGATAGGTTCTGTAACAGAGATTCATATAAAAAGGATACACTTTATCTTTTAATCGGATCGTTGTGATATCTGCTGTTTGCTCTTTTCGTGTATCTACTTTTATGACTTCCAGTTGAAGGGTCATATTCCCGTCGCCATGGGTAACGGACAATGCGCTTTCGGAGGGGCAATTCAAGCCGTAGACCGGATAAGCGGAAAATGTTTTCTGCTCGGTCTCGAGCAAGGTAGCCGCATCGGAAGTGGATAACTTGTCTCCATAGTAGATGAATCTTACCTCTCCGCCGACAGGTACGTCTAGCAATAATGAGGTATTCCTCGTGGAAATCAATACGTCTTGTGCCCATAAACTAGTGGTCAATAGGAAGGCGCAACATAAATAACCGAATTTACTCTTAATGTTCATTTTATTAGTAGGTGTTAGATTTAAATTCAGGGGCAAAAGTAGGAGAGAGCCGGTAGGTTTCCTAATAGGATTTTATCAGATACTGTTACTTTTCTGCTTTAACTAAAATTTGTTTCACGCAGAAGAAACCTGTGCTTTCATTAATGAAAATTCCATATTGTCTAATTCGAAAGAAATCACTAACTTTGCGGCAATTTTTTAGAAGCAAGATAAATACATCGCGATATGAGTAAGAAATTTACCGAATATTCTAAGTTTGACTTGTCGAACGTAAATAAAGAGGTGCTGAAGAAATGGAAGGATGGAGACATCTTCCATAAGAGTCTTGAAACAAGAGAGGGACATCCTACATTCGTATTCTACGAGGGTCCTCCATCCGCAAACGGTATGCCGGGTATTCACCATGTTATCGCCCGTTCGATTAAGGATATTTTCTGCCGCTATAAAACCATGAAGGGATTCTTGGTGAATCGTAAGGCGGGTTGGGATACACACGGTCTGCCTGTCGAGTTGGGCGTGGAGAAGGCTTTGGGCATCACGAAGGAAGATATCGGTAAGAAGATTTCTGTCGCTGAGTATAACGCCGCTTGCCGTAAGGACGTGATGAAGTTCACGAAAGAGTGGGAGGATCTGACGCAGAAGATGGGTTATTGGGTGGATATGGAGAATCCGTATATCACGTATGATAACCGCTATATCGAGACCTTGTGGTATCTATTGAAAGAGCTTTATAAGAAAGGTCTTTTATATAAAGGCTATACGATCCAACCGTATTCTCCCGCTGCGGGTACGGGCTTGAGCACGCACGAGTTGAACCAACCAGGCTGTTATCGTGACGTGAAGGATACGACTTGTACGGCACAGTTCCATATATTGGACCCGAAACCGGAGATGGCACAATTCGGCGATCCTTATTTCTTGGCATGGACAACGACTCCTTGGACGTTGCCTTCCAATACGGCGCTTTGCGTAGGCCCGAATATTACTTATCTGGCTGTACAGACTTATAATCCTTACACGGGTATCCCGATGACTGCTGTTATAGCGAAAGATTTATTGTCTGCTTATTTCAATCCGAAAGCCGCTGAGCTTTCTTTGTCTGATTACAAACCGGGTGACAAGCTGGTTCCTTTCAGCGTAGTAGGTGAGTGGAAGGGTTCCGAGTTGGCCGGTATGAAATATGAGCAATTGATCCCATGGGTAAATCCGGGTGAAGGTGCATTCCGTGTGATCACGGGTGATTTCGTTACGACAGAGGATGGTACGGGTATCGTACATATCGCGCCGACGTTTGGTGCGGACGATAACCGTGTGGCGAAAACATTCGGGGTTCCTCCTTTGATGATGCAGGATAAGGATGGAAATATGCGCCCTATGGTGGATATGACCGGTAAGTTCTATAAGCTGGAAGACTTGGCTCCGGAGTTTGTACAAAATTGTATGAACGCCTCTGATTATGATCCATGGCAAGGAAAATTCGTGAAGAACGCTTACGATGATACGAAGACGGATAAAGATGAGACATTGGATATTGAGATCTGCATGATGCTGAAGGCCCAGAACCGGGTGTTCAAGATCGAGAAGCATGTCCACAATTACCCGCATTGCTGGCGTACCGATAAACCGGTATTGTATTATCCGTTGGATAGCTGGTTTATCCGCACGACCGCTTGCCGTGAGCGCATGATCGAGTTGAACAATACGATCAACTGGAAACCGCAGAGCACGGGTACGGGACGTTTCGGCAAATGGCTGGAGAACTTGCAAGACTGGAACTTGAGCCGCAGTCGTTATTGGGGTACTCCGTTACCGATCTGGCGTACGGAAGATGGTAGCGAGGAGAAGTGTATCGGTTCCGTGGTAGAGCTGTTCGGCGAGATCGAGAAATCGGTGAAGGCCGGCTTTATGGAGTCTAACCCTTATAAGGACTTCGCTCCGGGAGATTATACGAAGGAAAACTACGAGAAGATCGATTTGCACCGTCCGTATGTGGATGATATTATCTTGGTTTCCGCTTCCGGCAAGCCGATGAAGCGTGAGACAGACTTGATCGACGTATGGTTCGATTCCGGCGCTATGCCTTATGCCCAGATCCACTATCCGTTCGAGAACTTGAAGGAGTTCGATAATCGTCAGATCTATCCGGCTGACTTTATCGCTGAGGGTGTTGACCAGACACGTGGTTGGTTCTTTACCCTGCATGCTCTGGGCACCATGATCTTTGATAGCGTGGCTTACAAGGCTGTCGTGTCTAACGGTCTGGTATTGGATAAGAACGGAAACAAGATGTCTAAACGCTTGGGCAACGCTGTTGATCCATTCTCTACGATCGAGAAGTATGGTTCGGACCCGTTGCGTTGGTACATGATCACGAACGCTTCACCATGGGATAATATTAAGTTTGATATCGATGGTATCGAGGAAGTTCGCCGTAAGTTCTTTGGTACATTATATAATACGTATTCATTCTTTGCTTTGTACGCGAACGTGGATGGCTTCGACTACTCCGATCCGGATGTGGAATGGAGCAAGCGTCCGGAGATTGACCGTTGGATCCTTTCTCTGTTGAACAGCTTGGTGAAGGATGTGGATGGCTACTTGGAGGCTTACGAGCCGACTCGTGCCGGACGTGCTATCTCTGATTTCGTAAATGATAACTTGAGTAACTGGTATGTGCGTTTGAACCGCCGCCGTTTCTGGGGTGGTGGTATGACGGAGGATAAGTTGTCCGCTTACCAGACTTTATATACTTGCTTGGAGACAGTGGCTAAGTTGATGGCTCCGATCGCTCCGTTCTATGCCGATCAGTTATTCTTGGACTTGGTCGCTGTTACGGGACGTGAGAACGTTGAGTCCGTACACTTGTCTGATTTCCCGGTTTACGACGAGTCTAAGATCGACAAGAATTTGGAAGAACGTATGCAAATGGCTCAAGATGTTTCTTCTATGGTATTGGCTCTTCGCCGCAAGGTGAATATCAAGGTTCGCCAGCCGTTGCATACGGTAATGATTCCGGTTGTAGACGCTCATCAACAAGAGAGTATCGAGGCCGTGAAGAACCTTATCTTGAACGAGGTGAACGTGAAGGAGCTGAAGTTCGTGGATAATACGGCAGGTATCTTGGTGAAGAAGATCAAACCGGACTTTAAGAAGTTGGGCCCGCGCTACGGAAAGATCATGAAGGCGTTGGCCGCCACGATTCAATCGATGAGCCAAGAAGATATCAACGCTTTCGAGAAAGCCGGAACGTTTACCTTGATGGTAGATGGACAGGAGGCCGTTTTGGAGCGTACGGATGTAGAGATCATCTCTGAGGATATCCCGGGTTGGTTGGTCGCTAATGAAGGTCGCTTGACAGTCGCTTTGGATATTACCGTAACCGAGGATTTGCGTAAGGAGGGGCTGGCCCGTGAGTTGGTGAATCGTATCCAAAACTTGCGTAAGAGCAGCGGTTTCGATATAACGGATAAGATCCATGTATCCATTCTTTCTTGCGAGGAGATGGATGAGGCGATCCATGATTATAAGGATTATATCGCTAACCAAGTATTGGCGGAATCTATCGAAATCATGGATAATGCGATCAGCGACGCTACGGAACTCGATTTCGAGGACTTTAAATTGTCCGTAAAGATCGAGAAAGCTTAAAAATAGAATAGCATTTCTTGCGGAAGAATTAGGAATGAAATATAGGAAAATCGATAATTATATTATCTTTGCATGCAAAGAAGAAATAATATGATTTTATATTCATTCTTAATTCTTCTTTTTGATTGATATTTGAACGATTGTTGAACCTAAATTTTTTTAGAACCATGGCAGAGAAGACAAGATATTCAGACGCTGAGCTCGAGGAGTTCCGCGCTATTATATTAGAGAAACTGGAAATCGCGAAGAGGGATTACGAGCTTTTGCGATCAGGGGTTACGAATTCCGACGGTAACGACGTGGCTGATACGTCTCCTACATTCAAGGTGCTGGAGGAAGGCGCTTCTACGTTATCGAAGGAAGAGGCGGGCCGTTTGGCGCAACGCCAGATGAAATTCATCCAGAATTTGCAGGCCGCTTTGATCCGTATCGAGAATAAGACCTACGGTATTTGCCGGGAGACTGGTAAATTGATCCCGAAAGAAAGGCTACGTGCCGTGCCTCATGCGACTTTAAGTATCGAAGCAAAACAAGGAGGTGCAAAGTAAATGAGATATTCTAAAGGTTGGGGAGCAGTGTTAATCATAATACTGCTCCTTCTTCTTGACCAAGCGCTGAAAATATGGATTAAGACCCACATGCAGTTGCATGAGAGTATAGAGATAACTCCGTGGTTTTATCTCTATTTTACCGAGAATCCGGGTATGGCATTCGGTATAGAGGTGATTGGGAAATTATTCCTTTCCGTATTCCGTATCGTGGCTGTATTGTTTATCGGATATTATTTGTATAAGCTGGTTAAAGAAAATTATAAATTCGGTTTTATTGCCTGTATATCTTTGGTTTTCGCGGGGGCGGTGGGAAATATAATCGACTCGATATTCTATGGCGTGATCTTCGACCATAGTTTCGGGCAACTTGCTACTTTTATGCCGGAGGGAGGTGGTTATGCCTCTTGGCTGCATGGTAAGGTGGTGGATATGTTCTATTTCCCATTGATAGAGACCGTATTCCCTGATTGGGTTCCGATCTGGGGTGGACAGGAGTTCGTTTTCTTCCGTCCGATCTTTAATTTGGCGGACTCGGCGATTTGCGTGGGAGTTTTCCTTTTGTTAATATTTTATCGGCATACTTTGTCGGCTAGCCTTTCGAAAGAAGAGAAATAAATGCGGAGAAAATTACGGATATATGGTATGGCTTTATTAGCCACGACGTTGCTGGCGGCATGTAGTAAGGTTCCGGATGGTATTCTGTCGGAGAAAAAGATGCAGGGTGTCTTGACGGATATGTTGCTGGCTGAGGCCATGGTAAATGTGGATTATAATACTTATAAATCCGATACCATGAAGCTTGCCTTGTATGAGTCTGTATTCCGTAAGTATGATATTACACAAGCGGTGTATGATAGCTCGTTGGTGTGGTACGGCCGTAACTTGGATATTTATATGGAGGTCTACAACCGGGTCTTGGCCGATCTTAATAAACGGATCAATAACTTAGGGGATGTGCAGGCGGACGCTGCGCCGGTATCGAACCGGGATTCTGTGGATATTTGGCCTCGCCGTTCTTATCTGGTCTTGTCTCCTACCTCTGTATTTAATGGGGTGACTTTCGATATACGTCCGGAAACGAATTATTCCTCGGGCAGTAGTTTCGTGCTGGGCATGCGTGTCTGGGGATTGAATAACAAAATGGCTTATAAGCCGGAGGTACGTTTAAGCGCAGACCAAGGTGATACGACCTTGACGGTGAATAGTAAGATCACGAAAGATGGATATCACGAGACGATCTTGAAGACTATACCAACTAAGAAAGTAAAGCGTGTGTTTGGATATATCCGTATGGATAATATGGATACGACTTATTATAAGGTGTATATAGATAGCTTAAGCTTGATGAAATATAACTATGGTAAGGAGCTTGCCGAATTACCTAAGGATTCTATTAAGTAATCTCTCTATTTGTTTATTGTACTTATGAGAAGAATTGCCGCTCATTACGTTTGGTGTAAGCAGGTTTATCGTATGCATTATATCGAACTGGATGATAATGGTGTGTTTCATGGTGTTTACCCGTTGAATGAGGAGATAGCTGGAACCGCTTTTTATGATGGAGTGCTGGTGCCGGTTCTTTCCTCGGAACCGGCGATTGGTTTTAAGCAGGTGATGGGATCTTGGCCGGTGTTAACTGAAAAGATTACGCCGGGTTGTTCAGTCCATATATATCGTTTAAGCGGGATTCCCTTGGCGTCTGCGAAACTCGGCACAGACCACGGCTGTAGCGATGGCCACATTGAGAGACTCTGAGGTGTCTCTTCCTTCCGGATAGTTCGGGATATACAATTTTTCGTTTACAAAAGCCTCGATGGCGGGACGTATTCCATTTCCTTCATTACCCATTATCAAGATACCGTTTCCGGATAAGGTTTTCTCATATAAGTTTTCTCCGCCAAGGAAGGTGCCGTATAAAGGTATGGCTTGGGCAGATTGGGCCTGTAAGAACGTTTCCAGATCGGTGTAATGTATTTTTACGTGGGCGAGCGCACCCATAGTGGCTTGTACGGTTTTTGGACTGAAAACATCGGCGGTATCTTTGCTGCATACGATATGGGAAATACCGAACCAGTCCGCTAACCGGATGATCGTACCTAAGTTGCCCGGATCTTGGATTCCGTCTAATGCGAGAACAAGCTCCTTTTCCGGCGTTATTTCCGTTATATCCCAATTGGGGCGTTTAAAGATTGCGAGTACATCTTGGGGATTTTTCAGGAAACTGGCTTTACGAATATCATCTTCTTCCGCTACCAATAACTCCTTGGCCGGAATATCGCCTTGTGTAGCCATCCAAGATGGCTTGGCTATTAATAACTCACATTCAAAGGCCGGTAACATATCGGCTACCAATTTATTTCCTTCGGCTACAAAAACATTATTTTCATTCCGGAATTTCTTTAATTCCAGAGAACGGATGTATTTGACTTTGGTCTTGCTTAGCATCTTAGTTCTTTTTACAAAACAAAAGTACGGTAAATTCTTTAAATTCCAGTACATTCGCGATCGTAAAAAGCTTGGAATGATGAATCGATCTCTACGTATATGCTATTTTATCTGTATCGTACTACTGCTAGCCTCTTGTAGTACGACCAAGTTTGTGCCGGATGGGGAATATTTGCTGGATAAGGTGGAGATCGTGTCGGATAACAAGGATTATAAGTCTGCGGATTTAAAATCTTATCTTAGGCAGCAACCAAACTTCAAGGTGTTTGGTCTGATGAAGTGGCAGTTGTTTGTCTATGATTGGTCTGGTAAGAATGAGAAGAAATGGATCAATAAACAGTTACGTAGGATTGGTGAGCCTCCCGTGGTGCTGGATACGATGTTGGTGGAACAGTCCGCCATGGAACTAGAGCGTTTTTACATTAATAAAGGGTATGTCCATGCGGATGTATCAACGACGATCGATACGACACGCCATAAGAAAGCGGTTGTAACTTACCATATAAAGGCGAACGATCCATATAGGATACGCAATTACACGATGAAGTTCCCCGATCCGAAAATTGATAGTTTGGCACATCTGAAAGCGCCTCGCCGCTCTCCCTTAGCTTCTGCGTTCCGGTCCTCACAGGAAGAGTATAACCAATTAGTTAAGGAAGGAACTTTATTTGACCGGGATATATTGGACAAGGAGCGGGAGCGTATTACGACCTTACTTCGCTGGAACGGGTATTATGGTTTTAATCGGGATTATTTAGGATATATCGCTGATAGTTCTTTTAACCAAAATGTCGTGGATCTTGATATGTCCATGAAACCTTATCGGAAGGTGTTGCCCAATGGGTCGGTAGAGGATCAGCCGCATCGTCAGTATTATATTAAGGATGTAACGGTCTTAACCGATTATAATCCGATGGGGGTAGGAGAGGACGCTAGTTTCATGGCTACAGATACGATGCTCAGCGCAGGGGTGAATATCGTATATGGCCGGAACGGGAAGAGTATCCGTCCGAGCGTGCTCCGGAGGAGTACTTATATTCGTCCGGGGCAATTATTTAGTGAGAAGAATATAGAGCAGACCTATTCAGCGTTCGCTTCTCTAAGGGCTTTGAGGAATGTAAATATACGTTTTACGGAAGTAGAGGAGCGGGATACGATGAAGTTGGATTGTTACATTCTCACTTCTCCTGCGAAGATAAATACGGTGGGAGTGGATTTGGAAGGTACTAACTCGGCGGGTGATTATGGGTTTGCCTCCAGCTTGAATTATCAGCATAGGAATATCTTCCGAGGATCGGAGCTATTCTCGGCGAGGGTGAGAGGGGCTTACGAGGCGTTATCCGGAAATAAGGCGAATGGCTTTGGTAATTACTGGGAGTTAGGTGCGGAAGGGTCCTTGCTGTTTCCTCGTTTCTTGTTCCCATTCTTGAGTTCGGATTTTCGTAGGCGGCTACGTGCGTCAACTGAAGCGAAAATAAGTTACAACCTGCAAAAACGTCCGGAGTATACGAGGGCGATTCTATCTGGTGGTTGGAGTTATATTTGGCAAGATCGGGGCAATACACAGGCACGCCATACCTTTAAGCTTGTAGACTTGAATTATGTGTATTTGCCGGATAAGAATATGGACTTTATCAATAGCTTGCCGGATTATATGGTGTTGTATAACTATACGAACCATTTTATCATGAGTTCGGGATATACTTATTCCTTCAGTAATTATTCTCCCCAGAATCGTTTGAGAAACACGCATTCCCTACGTGCGTCGGTCGAGGTCGCAGGGAATTTGTTGAGTGCCTTTTCGCATCTTACGGGGGCGAAGAAAAATGATGACGGTTATTATGAGTTGTTTGGTACGGAATATGCGCAATATGTGAAATTGGATTTCGATTTTAGTAAAGGAATCGTGCTTGACAGTCGTAACAAGTTAGCTTTCCATATAGGAGTGGGAGTGGGGATGGCTTATGGTAACTCAAACTATTTACCTTTTGAGCGTGCTTATTTCTCGGGGGGAGCGAATAGTGTCCGGGGATGGTCTGTACGAGAGTTAGGTCCGGGTAGTATGGAAGTTGACAGCACGACTTCTTTCGCTCTTCAATCGGGGGATATCCGCTTGGATTTGAACTTGGAATATCGAACGAAACTTTTTTGGAAGTTTGAATTGGCGGCTTACATAGATGCCGGAAACATATGGACCCGGAATGTATCAGATGAACGCTATAAGGCTGGAAACTTTGATTTCTCTCGTTTTTACAAGGAGATCGCTGTTTCCTATGGTTTGGGACTTCGTTTGGACTTTGATTTCTTTCTACTACGTTTAGATACAGGCTTCAAGGCTTATAATCCTCAGGAGAAAAAGTCTAGGCGTTGGGCGATAACCCGTCCTAATTTCAAGGATAATTTCGCCTTGCATTTTGCCGTTGGTTATCCATTCTAAATTCAATATGTAAAAAAGTGTACTAAAAGTTTGCAAGGAAAAGAAAAATCCTTACCTTTGCACCACGAAAATAAGGATGGTCAGGTAGCTCAGCTGGATAGAGCAACAGCCTTCTAAGCTGTGGGTCCTGGGTTCGAATCCCAGCCCGATCACGAGGGGATATCTTGAAGATGTCCCCTTTTTTATTGTGTTATAGTTGATTAGATTGGTTTTCAGCCTATTACAACAAGGGATAAAGGGTTTGTTTTGTCACAATATTAACCTGTATTAACGCTCAAATTGAACATTTGACACTTCTGTTTGTTACTATTGTGATACCGTTTTCAATTTTGTGATACCAAAAAACAAATCAATCATGGAATATCCAACATTAAGGTTTGTGTTCGATCGAAAGAAGGTCGCAACCAAGGAGAAAAAAGGTCTTGTGCAGATCGAGGTATGCTCTGAGAGAAAGAGAAAATGGATTGGTACGGGTGTAAAGGTATACGCCGATCAATGGGATGACAAAAGAAAGGTCACGGCTCGACCCGACTCGTTGGACTTGAATATGAAGCTGGACTTGATGATGTCTAATATCCTAGAGTACGTGAACTCATTGATACGTCGAAAGGTCCCGTTCGATTTCGAGTCATTGGACGTTTTCTTGAAAAATAGCTCGGAATCGGATTCTTTCATTGATTTTATAGTTAGGAGGACTGATGAGAGGAAAGACCGTGCGGAAGGAACCATAAAGCATTATAGGACATTGGTTAAGGTTTTGGAGGATTTTGGGAGGATCAATTATTTTCATGATTTGACCCGTTCCAATATAACTATGTTTGATGATTACTTGAGAAGCAAAGGTATTAAGGATACTACCGTGTATGGTTACCATAAGAATATGAAGGCTTATATAAACGAGGCCATAAGATTCGGTATAATCTCGGAGAATCCTTATGTGGGGCTTAAGATCAACAGGGGAAAGTCGGATAAACGGAAATATCTCACGTATGAGGAGATGAGAAGGATGGAAAGATGTCGTATAACCGATCCTAGCGTAAACAGGGTGAGGGATCTTTTCTTGTTCCAGTGCTATACAGGGTTGGCCTATTCGGATTTATATAAGTTTGACTTCGCGAGCGATGTAGAGCGGAGGGGGAATAAGTTTATTATAGCGGATAGGCGTGTAAAGACCAATGAGGATTATTTCATAGTCTTGCTGTCTCCCGCCATGGAGATATTAAGAAAATATGATTTTGATCTTCCGGTAATAAGTAATCAGAAATATAACGATTATTTAAAAGTCGCCGCTAGTTTCGCCAAGATTGACAAGAATCTGACTACGCACTGTGCGCGCCATACGTTTGCGGTTTTCGCGTTAAATAATGGTGTTCCGATGGAGGTGGTGTCCAAGATGCTTGGTCATACAAATATAAAAACAACACAAATCTATGCGAAGGTGCTCAACACAGAGGTTGAGAAAGGATTTGATGTCTTGGAGCGAAAGATGAAGGTTTAGCGATAAATAGACCAATAAAACACGCCCGTGTCAGAAAAAACACGGGCGTTATACTTTTAGTATGCGACAAACAGGACTATTTTGTTCTTTCGACCAAAATCTTTGAAATTCGAACTTGCAGTTGCTGCAACTCGATATTATTCAGTTCTTCCAAATCAATGTTCGCTATTTTTACTTTCCGATTTTCGTCAAAGGAATTTTTCTTCTCCTCATGAAGAGCGGTTACTAACTCGTCTATTTGACCCTTGATTTTCTCTCCTTTTAACTTGTAATCCGTTGTTCTTGCCATGATATTCGTTATTTAGTTAAACACTATACAAATTTAGGGAATATCCTCGATACAATGATTGTCATTCCTTATTTTCTTTCTCTTTTTCCTCCAACACTTTTTTAAGCTGATATAGGCTTATGATATCATATTCGAACGTAGGATTTTCCCAGTTCTTCCGGACAGAGTTTGTCTGAACCGATATAAATTTCCGAAGGTCGAAGATATATTGGCATTGTGACAGTCTTATCTCGTTAAATGTTATCTCGTAGTTATCAAACCACTCCAAAAGTTTTTTAAGTTCCTCGTTCATGGTATATAAATGATTAACACCCGCAAATATAAACAAAGCCGTCCAATCGTAGAAGAAAGGACGGCTTAAAGTACGGATTAGCATTTATTATTCCGTGTCATCTTCAGATAAGTCTCTTAACTTATCTTCCACGGAGTCTCTTTTCTTGTCCACTACAGCGTCTATATCCACGGATTGCAAGGATGGGACGATGTATTTGACTAGCTGGGTGAAAGCCGCTACCTTGTCTTTTGGTTCCAGTTCCTCGAAGGCCTTCTTGATCTCTTCTCTGTTGGATGTCAACAGCTCCGAGATGAAAGTCCTTATCTCTCCCGTCTTCTTGTTTGGAGTGCCTTTAGCCCTTCCTCCTAGCCTTCCTCTCCCGTCGTTCTTTGGTCGTGCCATACTGAACTAGTATTTAATAGTTTATCTGAAAGTCGATTTTTATTGTTATGGGGCAAAGCTACACGTCTAATTTTGAGGCATAACGATAAAAATCATTTTATGGGAATAATAGGTAGTGTAGTGGGCGGTCTGGCTGGCATAGGTGGGGCCATAGGAGCCGGGATAGCCGGACGTAAGGCTTACAAGAAAAATATGGGGATACTGAATGACATGAGGCAGGATTCCCAAAATTGGTATGACAGGGAGTATAACTCGGATTTCACCCAAAGGGCGGACGCTCAAGCCGCCCTTAACAACGTGCGGCGAATCCTTGACGAGAGATATAGGAGGGCGGAGGGTGCCGCCGCCGTTGCGGGCGCGTCTGATGAGTCCGTGGCCTTGCAGAAACAAGCGGCCAACGAGGTCTTGGGGGACGTGACTAGCGATATCGTAGGCCAAGCCGAGGCTTATAAGGAGGGTGTGCGTAACAATTATGTCAACCAGCAGACCGCATTCAACCAAGCGGAGATGGATTTAAACTCTAAAAAGGCGGCGAACGTGGCCACGCAAGCGGCGGGATTGGCTACGGCGGCTGGAGGTCTTGGAGACGCTTTTGGCGATGGCGTTTTAAGGAGCACAAAACTTGGTAAATGGGCGGGAGTGAAGTGATATGGCTGGAAGAATAGATTTAGTAGAGGAAGAGAGGAGGAGAAACGCACAAGCCGTGGCTCCTCAAGCTACGTCCGGTGCGAGCGTGCCGGCACAGGTACCTGTATCCCAGCCCGTGGCGCAACCACAGCCTCAAGTACAATCTCCGGCACCTGTTCCCGGTACGGTGGGAACGGCTATACCGGATGTGGGGACCGCCCCGTTGCAGGCCCCATCTTTAACGCAAGCGCCGGTGAAACCAGAGGCAACCCCGTTGTCCATGTATGACAAGTTCGCGGATATGACAGCCGAGCAAGCCATTAACACGGGTGAGATAACCCCGCAAGGATATTGGAACATACAAAGCGAGGCGATCAAGGCGGGTAAGCGTGATCCTTACTCCACGGAGGAGATTATCGAGATGATGCGTACGAGCGATCCCGAGTACGAGACGGGCGAGCAAAGGGCGAGACGTGAGAGGAACGACCGGGCGAGCCGTGCCATAACGGGGATAAGCGACCTGATAAGTAACATAGCCGGAATGGTGGGGACGGCCAAGGGATCGAGTCCCGTGGTCGTGAACAATCTCGCTCCCCTTGACGCTAGGCAACGTGAGATAACGGAAAGGAGAAACGCCTTGAAGAGGAAATACGATACGTTGCTCACGAACGCCAAGATGGGTGAGATAGCCTATCAACGTGATCTGGAGGCGGCTAGGCAAAAGGCGCAGAGGGATTATCGTTTGAAGCTGGCCTTGAAGGATATTGACGCTAGGATAAGGAAGGGCGAGATCGATCAAAAGCAAGCTAACGTAATGACATTGGAGGCGTACAGGCAAGCGAACAGAATGGCTACGGAGCAATTCAAGGCGGAGAACCGATCCAAGGAAGAGGCGGCGAACCGAGCGAACCAGATAAAGGTCGCTAACATAAGATCTGGTGGTTCTGGAGGAGCGAAGGATATTGTACTGTTTGGTCGAGATAATGAAGAGTTTCGTATACCTAGAGATAAGGTGGACGGATTTGTTACAGCGGCCTATCAAGCCATGAAGGATTTGATTGCTAAAAAAAATAAAGAAATTGAGCAGGACTCTTCCTTGACCAAGGAAGAAAAAGAGAATCTAAAATTATCAGATATAGATGATATTAAACTTGTGATGGGTGAGGGCGGTGATCAGATAAGCAAAGCGAGAGCGATAGTTGGTAGACGGCTAGCTGATTTCCCGGAACTGTATCCAATGCTAAAAGGCATGCTTGAGGATCGTTCTGATAGTTATAAGAATATCAATCTGAATGATGATGCAAAAGAAAGTGTAAACGAAAAATACAAGTGGATTCATGGACTCTAACATAAAACATTTATATGATACGATGATAAGCCGGGGCTATACTGGTCTTGGTGATTTCTCAAACTTTGAGGGGAAAATGAAAGATTCTGGGAAAAGAAAATTGGTTTATGATCATCTGATGCAGGATGATTATTTCTCTGAGATAGGCGATTTCTCCAAATTTGAGAGTGCCCTAGGGTATTCGCCCGTTGAAAGGAAAGATTACGTTTCTCAGTCAAGAGCTAATCCTGCTCCTATCGCTTTAAGACAAGAGGCTGACGTGCCTATGAAGGATCAATCGGAATACGTTAATCCGTGGACGAACTCACCTGATTATAATTTTGAGTCCTTGCGTAAAAAAGGAAAGATTGAGACCGCTACTCCTCCACCTCCTACGGAGTATGAGAAGGATTCTTCTTTCATGAATAGTTGGGTAGCGGATTTCATTCAGCGTACCGGAGGCCAAGGATTGAATCTTTTAGGTGGAGGATTCGGTTTCTTGGATAAGGCGGCAAAAGATGTCTCTAATATGGGCCTTGGTACTTATGGAGGAATGTTTGGTGACTCTGCTAAATTGCTTAAGGAGGCTGGTCAAAAACTCATGGATAAGGGTGATAGGCACAAAGAGAAGAGTTTCACGGATCTATGGAAAGAAGGTGATTACACCGGATCAATTAGCAACTTGTTCATGGAAGGAGGTTCTATGATCATTCCACAAATAGCTGCAGCTATGGCTACAGGTGGAACTAGTGCGGCCGGTTTGATGGGAGCCTCCGTATATTCGGATAAGCTGGATCAACTCGATGAGTCAAATCCGGATATGCCAGAATTGGCAAAGAGGGTCAATGCCATATCTACATCCGCTTTTGAATTATTATCCGAGAAACTTTCATTGGGTCCGGTGGTTAAATGGCTTAAAGGCGTATATAACTCAAAGGGAAAGGATGTCGCTCAAAAAGAACTAGCTGGAGCCATAGAGAATATGCTTGGCAAGGCTTATAAAGATGCGGGATTATTGTTTGCACCCGTATGGGAAGGTGTCACGGAGGCCGCTTCGCAGATTGCGGAGAATATTACGGACAAGGTAACCGGGGCTGATCCCGATAAAAATATATCTGATGGCGTATTTGAGGCTTTCGGATATGGAGTTGCTGGTGGCGCTCCAATAGGTTTGATCGGATATGGGAAGAATAAGTATGATAATTACAAGTATAATAAAATGTCTTCTCCAGAACCTTCTACTAATTCATCTAAAACAGATCAAGGCGTTAATACTACTCCTCAATTCACTAAGTCTATAATTGACGATGCCTTTGAGCAAGGACGTAATATGAGTGATAAGGGAGATCTTAGGGATTTATCCTTACAAATGGAAGCTTCGAGGACTGCTCTAACAGAAAAAAATCCAAATTTGGCTATAAGAATGGAGCAGTATATAGATAATGGAGCGAGTGAGAACCAAATAAATGAGATGCTTAAAGGTGTAGATAATGAGACAAGAGAATTAGCTTATGATTTCTATATTAACACCCAGAAAATTAAAGGGGTAGAAGATAAATCGATAGAAAATATTAATAACGAAGTGGATTCTTATATGTCTGATAATATTATCCCCTATGTATCGATAAGTCCTAATGGGAGACAAGTCATATCTACCGCTACGTTCAAGGAAGGACTTGAGAACAAGAAAGTTTATATAAGGAGCATAAATGGGGATAACGTCATTATCTCGGATAACGGAAATAATCGTATGGTTCCTATGAGTAGTTTGAGCGATATAGAGGAAAATGACGTGGAACAAATAAGGAACTCTTATCGTCAACAATTATTGGTTACTCGCCAGTCCGAACTTGATATGGCCATGAATCATAATCCCAAGACGCAATTACCCAAGCCGGGATTGGTCATATGGAACGGGGATAACGCATTTATCCTTCAAGGACAAGATGAGAACGGTGATTGGATCGCTCAACCTGCGGCTTTGGACAAGGAGACAGGACAGGTAGCGCCGAAGGCGGGATCAGCTCCGGCTATGCCTATTACGGAGAGGGATATTCTTGCTCTTCAAGATGCCATGTACGATGCTCAACAAGCTAATGAGGTGTCGCCAGAGGATGATAGTGTTGCAAGTGCTGATGCCGAGATAACCTCTGCACCTCCCGTGGAAGATGCGATCAACCAGCCAACGAGTGAGATTGAGACGGAAGGTGCCATTGATCAGATAGCACAACCTAGCAATGTGGAGAATCTTTCCATGGTTATGCGAGAAGATGGTACACCCGATTTCGTATCATCAGGAACGGATATGGCCTTGGATTTCCTCTATGATAAATATGGCGATAAGATGCCAAGGAAGATCGAGGTGACGAGAAAGTCTTTCGATGAAAGCCTTAAAAAAGCGTCCGATGCCTTGGAAAAGGCGCAAGAGGCATACGATGACGCCCCTATCGGAAAAGAGGATAAGGCCGAGGCCGCATTGATAAAAGCCCGACAAGAATATGAGGCGATCAAGGTCGAGGCTGATTTCTGGGCTAATCTTGATGATGATATCAAGGAGGCCAGCAAGAAGCCGGGTGATGTCATAGCGAAGGAGATCTCCGTGATAGGTGATCCTATGAGCGGAGAGGAGCTTGCGGCCATGATGCTGGCTAATGGGGCGATCAAATTGACACGTGACAGTTACAAGAAAGAGACCGGTGCCGGGAATAATGAGACAGCGAGGATGTTCGGACTGTTCGCCTCTCCGGAGAAAGGCGGTGTTAATATAGAGAGGGCGGGTGAGATATTGGAGCTTGCCGATAGGGAGAATGGCACTAACTTCTTCGATGAGAACGATACGAACGCCGGAAGGGACGCTATCATAGAGGTCTTGTCTTCCGCTCATACACGTGGAGACTTGATCGATTATGTCAAGAGGAACCGTGAGGCGATCGCTGAGCGTGAGAGACTGGCCGAGTACAACGCTTACGCTGAGTGGTGCGAGGAGAATTATCATATGTCCCCGGAAGAATACGAGGCGTATGAGGAAAGCATGGTACGTGATTTCTCGGAGAAACAATTGACTGATGAGGAGCGAGGCGAGCTTGATTCGCAAATCGTGGATGAAATACAGGCCATAATTGACGAACAAAATGAAATAGACGCTATCTTAGCGCAAAATAAACCGATAGAAAATGAAAACATTGAAGGAAATGACGAAAGCGGAGGCGATGGCTTACGCGAGGGAGGCGGCGAGGTACTGCCAAGAGAACAACTTGATCAGACCGGGGGAACTGGAGAGGTTGAGGGAAGAGAATCGGCTGGCCCCGACATTGATCGCACGGATGGAGCTACACAAGAAGGCTCATCAAGGGGACTAGTTCCTTTTGTCGCCCCTTCCCCAAAGGAGAGTGAGAACCCATTGGACTATGCCGAGCGCATAGTTGAGGCTAAGAGATTGCACGATGAGGAGCTAAAGGTTAATACTAACCCTTCCGAGGCGCAGAAAGAGGCCGGGAATTACAAGAAAGGCCATATAAAGATAAACGGTTTCGATGTCACCATAGAACAGCCCGCCGGTTCCGTCCGTTCCGGTAAGGATGCTAATGGAAAAGAGTGGTCTGTTACCATGAACAACACTTACGGTTACATTCGAGGTACTAAAGGTGTGGATGGTGATCATATAGACGTATTCCTAGGTCCGGATATGAATAGCGACATGGTGTATGTCGTGGATCAGGTGAATACTGATGGTTCATTCGACGAGCATAAGGTTATGATGGGATTCTCTTCCTTGGAAGACGCTAGGTCCGCTTACTTGTCAAACTATGAGGAAGGTTGGCAAGGGTTAGGCAACATTACCGGGGTAGCGTTGGATGAGTTCAAGAAATGGATTGATTCTTCAATCCGGAAGACCAAACCGTTTTCTGAATACAAGAGTGTAGTTCCTGTATATCCTCTAACTGTATCACGATCTGATAAATCTAATGAATATCCGTTATTAGACATTGCTGTTGATCCGATAGTTTGGATGAAAAATAATCCGGGTAAAACGCCAACTAGTAAGGATTTATTTCCTGCGGGAAAAGCAGATGAATATCTAGGAACTATTATTGATGAACAGGTTGTTACTACAGACAAAGGTATAACATTAAAATATACAAAATATAATAACGGATATAGTATAACAGCAGAGAAAGAGGGCGGCTATATTAAACAATCCTATTACAATAATGGGCTTCCTATGACATCTCCTAAATTTAACATAGGTGTAAACGATTCTTCTTTTAAACAATATATTAAAAAAAGTAAGGATGGAACACTTTATATAGACAACAAAGATATCATTCCTTTGTTTGTGGAAGATGTCTCCCGAAAAGTAAAGAAATTGTCTTTGGTTGATAAAGACGATTATATTACCTCCGCAGAGCGGAAGCATATAAAAGCGTTTCTGGAGAGTGGATTGAAAGAGGCAAGGGTAAACAACTCTATCTATGAGATTTCTAATATTGGTGATGATGGTGTTTATGAGATCGTAAGGCGGTTTAACTATACCGATCCATTGACCTTGGTGAAAGACGAGAACGGTAAACTAGTTAATAAGCGAGGGGAGGGTGAACATGTTATAAGGGTAAAGCCCACTTTTGAGGAGACAAGGCCGGATAGTGGTATTCGTTTCCGAGAAGTAAAAGATAAGAATGGCGAAAAGTCCTTGGTTGGGTTACATAATATCAGTGAGGAAAAACTTCTAAAAGCATTGAGACAAGGAGGCTTCGCCAATCCGAGTGCGGCCGTTATAGACATATCCAGACAATCGCATACTGGCTATGGTTCCATATCGCTTGTACTTCCCTCTTCCATGATTGAGAAACGTACTGGAAAAAATGCTGGTACTTGGAGTCAAGACGCATGGACACCCATTTATCCAACTATAGAGAGGCAGTTTTCAGGGAAAGGCAGTGACGCATTTTCAAAAGACTTGCAAAAACTTCCAGAGGAAATGCGGTCGACAACCAAAAGTGGGATGAACAGCTATATGGATGGAAGAGGCGAGGATAGTCTTGCTTATATGTATTTATATGAGCAAGGTAAAGCTCCGGAAATAGCCCGTACAAAGCCTTCATATCCGGAGAAAACAAGAACCGAAGTTGAAGATGCCACAAATGGATCGTTCTCCATGAGTGGTTTGTCTGACAAGCAATTGTCCCGTCTGAAAGATGCCTATATGGAATATAAAGGATTTAGTACGGAAGGTTACAATGAGGCGATAAAACTTCGTAGAGCCAAGCTTGAAGAAGCTATAGGGAAAATGAATCCAAGATCAATCCTCTACGAGAAACGTAAGATGGATCTTGAACGAATCGATAAGTATGGGTTTGATTACTCTGCGGTAGAAAGCTTCATGAAATCAGTACGTGATGACATAAGCAATTCCGACAAGGTTGATGCTCACGGAACAATGCGCGATTCATGGAATTTCATAGAAGAAAATGGAATGCGAGGCGATTTTAACAAGTGGCTCGATAAATTGAATGAAAGGTACGGGATAAAAGAATTTATTTTTAACGGATTTACTCCTTCCGGTATAAGAAAGTACATTCCTAACACCTTGGAGAACGTATCCAAGTTTATGAAGAAGCAAGGAAGAAGCGCATCTGTCGGAATAGGTGCGTCGTTCCAAAATTTCGCTGCGAGTTTGCTGGATGCTAAAGGCTCACTGAAAGATATACGCAAGGATAAAGGGAAGCTGACTACGGATCATGCTGACGTTGACGCTTTCAGGGATAAATGGTCTAAGGTATTTCATGAGTTAGGAGAAAAATTGCAACCGGATGCCAAAGGATATGACGACTACGGTCTATACAGGTTGGCGGAAGCGGCACGAAGCAAAGACCCTCAAAAATATATAAAGGAAGAATATGGGATAGATTTTTCTGATGAGGATGTGAAGACGCTGAATGATATGGTGGATGCCATAAGGAATGAATATCCGGCAATGTACTTCGAGACTAAGTTTGAACGTCCTGTATATTTGGAGGAATTTGCTGCCGCTGTAGTCCCGGATAACGTAGATGGTGACATCCGTAAGGCGATATACGATGCGGGTTTGAAAATATTCACTTATAAAGCCGATGATGAGATATCGAGAAATGAGGCTGTTAAGCAGGCCTCAGAAATTGATGGCGTTCGTTTTCGTTCTATAGGTGATAAAGGCGCTGCTAATTTAAATAATGCTGAAACTATTGAATCCTCAATCAACGATTGGTCAAACAAGCTTAATACCCCTGTCAGGGTAATCCATGACGTGGACGATATAACCGATACGGATGAGAATATGTTGGCCCGTAAGAGAGATTCCAAAGGCTGGTATGATACTTCTACCGGGGAGATAGTCATAGTATCACCTAATTCCACGTCCGTAGGTGACGCTCAAAGGACTTTCCTCCATGAGGTGGTAGGGCATCATGGGTTACGTGAGCTATTCGGGGATGATTTCGATACTTTCCTTGATAACGTGTATCGGAACGCCAACGAGGATATCCGGAAAAATATCATTGACCGGACTAAAGGCAATCCTCTTAACTTGCGTGAGGCTACAGAGGAATACATCGCTGAATTAGCGGAACGTGGTTTCGATAACAAGGCCGAGCGTTCGTTATGGGAAAAGATCAAGGACGCTTTTCTTGATATGTTGAGAAAGGCAGGTATTAGCCTTGATTTCAAGTTATCGGATAATGACCTCCGTTATATTCTCTGGAGAAGCTATAAGAACTTGGAGCAAGGGAACTTGATGGATGTGGCCGAGGATACGGTAATGAGGAATGATTTGGGTGTCGGGGATTTTTCTGTTCGGTTTAGGGAAGCGAAAACAGAGGTGGAGAATGAAGAACCTTTGAATAAGGAAATGGTTGACGCTTGGGATAAAGTGGCATCTTCAGACAGTTTTAAGTTCAAGGAGGCTATGGTTGATTCTTTAACAGCTATAGATGAGTTCTTGAAATTATTGGCCAAGAAAACCAAATCGAAGATACTGGATTACGAGAACCCATATTACGCTCTTATAGCCTTGTCTTCAAAGAATAAGGCAGATATGGATAGTTTCGACTCTAAATTCCTGAATCCTTTGAATGAGGCTATAAGGGCATTGATAGGTGATGTCTCTGAGGTGTCCAAGAAAGGCTTAAGAAGAACTTGGGATTGGTCTAAAGGGCCATTAAGGGATTTGGTTAAATATGTACAATCTAAACACGGTATCGAGAGAAACCGTGATATGTCCGTAAGGGATGGCATAGAAACTCTTAAGGCGTTTGACGTGGACGCTTTGTCTAAAATGGGGGTTATTTCCGAGTCTGATCTTAAAAACGCTAAAAAAACAGCGGAAAAGGTTGCGGAGGAAAAGGGGAGTGAGGCTTACAAAAAGACGTATGACAAGGTTCTTGGCAAGGAACTAAAGAAAGGTGTTGATAAAGGTAAGGCTGAGCGTTCTGCTGAGATAGCCGCCGATTATCGGCAATCATTTGTCAAATCCGAGATCTATAACAAGGAGATGGATAAATATAAAGAAAAGGTGACCGGAACGTTGATTGATAGGTGGGAAGATTCAAAGAAAGATATCCTTAAGAAGGGTCTAGCGTGGGACGAGGAACAAAAGGAGTTGGATCGAGAGGCATTGTCATTCCAATGGAAGTTAGGCGATAATTCTTATGGTGTGATTCTAGGAAAGGACTATAGTGGTTTGTCTTCAGTGTTTAAGCCTTCGGAGGATGGGGCGAATAAAGATAAATGGCTTTCTGACGCTTATGATTTCGTGAGAGATTATGAGTCTACCCACAATATGGTTTTGGTCGATAATCTATGGGATAAGGTTCATAACGTGTCAGAGTATACGTTAAGGAGGCAGTATGAGTCCGGGCTGATAAGCAAGTCCTATATGGATAAGAACCTTTCCCGGTTTAAGTACTTTATCCCGTTGAGAGGTTTCTCCGATAATATTGCCTCCGATGTTTATGATTACATAGACGCTACGGAGATAAAGATGGGAAACCCAGTGAAGACCGCAAAAGGACGTATCTCTGAGGCTGATAATCCTTTCGCTGGTTTGATACACGTTGGATACGGATCTATTACCGCAGGAAATAGGAACTTGGCGAAACAACGTTTTCTCAATTTAGCTAGCAATCATGACACTGGCGGTCTTATTACCATAGATAATATCTGGGTTCGAAATGTCGGTACCGAGGAAAATCCGGAATGGGTGGAGTCCATTCCGCAAATACCGGATAACGCTTCTGGCGAGGAAGTGGCCAAGGCGGTGAAAGATCATGAGGAAATGATGAGAGAACTTAGAGAGGAAGGTAAGGCTGAGTTGATTAAAGGAGGTCGATCGGATATACCATATAAAACATTGTATGACCAGAGAAGCCAGCATCAGGTACAGGTTTTCGTGGGAGGTAACAGGTATGTCATGACCGTTAATGGCAATCCCCGATTGGCGCAAGCGGTAAATGGATTGACGAATCCGGACGTGAAGGATGATCTCGCTTACGTCGTAGCTAGGAACTTGAAAACATTTATGGCCGGAGCTTTTACGTCCAAGAACGTGGCGTTCTCGTTTGCCAACTTGATAAGAGATACGCCTTATGCCAATAACTCCGTGTTTGTGACGGAGAACTTTAGGTATTTCAAGGATTTTTCAGGGAACCAGAGGCGAGCGTTATTTGGACTTCGGAGTTTAGGTCGTAATCTGTATAAATACAAAAGGGGAGAGATCGATATTTCTGATAAGGAACAGGCAATATTTAAGGAGTTCATGGATAATGGAGGGGCTACTGGATATACGTTCGTGGAGACGCAAAAGGAATACGCCAAGGATTTAGCGAACAAGTTAGAGAAACTTTCGGATGGTAATATTGGGAAGTTACCCCCCAAAGAACTAGTCTCTACTGTTTTTGAGTGCTTTGAGTTCATGGGTAACGTAGCGGAACTTGTGAACCGATATGCGGCGTATAAGACGAGCCGGGAACATGGAAGATCCATTGACCGGTCAATCAATGATGCCAAGGAGGTATCGGTTAACTTTAACAAGAAAGGTGCCGGAAAGAAAACGAAGAGCGATAAATGGTATATTAACACAGCGGCGTGGATATCTGAGTATGGAAGAGATTGGGTGTTGTTCTTTAACGCCGCCGTTCAAAGCATGTATAAGGAATATTCCATGCTGATAAATCATCCAATTAAAGGAATAGGTTCCCGTATTGCCCCACTAATATTCATGGGATCGTCTGTCTCGTTGCTCAATAATATGTTTATGCCTATGCTCTTCGCTTATTTGGGATGGGATAGCGATGATGATGATAGGGATTATTTTGATTCATTGAGCGATCATGAGAGACAGAATAATATATGTATTCGTTTGACTCATGGTCGTTGGCTCAAGATTCCGTTATCTCCGGAGCTTGCCAATTATTTCAAGATCGGAGATATAATTGCCGGGCAATTATCCGGTAAAAGGGAAGTGGAGGCTATGGATGTCGTTAAGACAGGGATTGATATGGTATCCCCGTTAAACATAAACTGGGAGTATGATAGTTGGAAGTTCGCTCTAAATCTCCTGCCTACGGTGGTTCAGCCTATCGCCCAAAACGCCTCTAACGTGAATTTTATGGGTAATCCTATCTATAAGACCTCGATGAATAAGGCTAATGATTATGATCCGGAGTACACCAAGGTATACAGGAGTACCAGTACCACCATGGTCGAGTTGTCGAGGGCGCTTAACTCGTTGACGGGTGGCGACGATGTCAAGAGAGGTCTGAGCTTTAATCCGGCTACTTGGCAGAACATTTTTTCCGGATATACGGGAGGTTTTGGTACCGTAGCCTTGGGTGTGTCTGATTTAGTCCTTGATATACTGTCCGGAGAGGATGGAGATATGCCAGTGAGTCGTTATCCACTGTTAAGCCGTTTCTTGACCGGAGGGGATAAGGATTTGAAGCTGAGCCGGATGAATTCCATATATAACAAGAAGGTCGTAGACTTTGTCTCGGAAATGGATCATGATTACAAAGGGTATCTAGAGAAGTCCATGGACCCATCTATCAATATTCTTGACAGGGCCGAATATATCGTAAAACTTGAGAAGTTTATGAAAAGTGATGATTTCAAGAAATCTCAAGAATTATCTCAATACGTGAGAGCCATATCCGATATGGAAAGGTTCCTTCGTGAGGTAGGTAGCGATAATGATTCTCTGGAGAACCAAGTGTACGAGCTGAAGCTACGAGCGTTGGAGATATTTGAGGATTCAGATGAGTGAAAAGATAGCGGGTGGCGTTTGGTGTCACCCGCTATGTATAATTTTTTCATTTTATTGAAATATATTACCAAGAAGCCCTAGCAAAAGAACAATTATTGATATGTAAGCAAATTCCTTTAAGGAGGTTTTTTGTCTAAATATCAACTTGAATAAGACTGCTAATGATGAAATAAAGAATGCTCCCAGTGTATATCCTAGAGGAGTGGATATTAAAAATATGTAATGACCTATGCTTTGTGGTTTTTCCTTGCTTATATCGTATAGATAAATTATTAAAAATAGAATATATAGTATGATCCATTCCTTATTTTTCAAAAATGCCAACTTAGATGGTTTATCTGGTTCTGCTTTCTTTGAATTTACCTCATTTAAAATCGTATAATGTTTAACCAGATCGCCTTCTGTATGTTTAAGATGATCTTTTATAAACATATCATTATTTCTATTATTATTTTCGCTTGGTGCCTGATCTGTCTTGTTCAACGATGCATCGTATTGATTTCTCTTTTCAGTGTCAGATAATGTCTCATACGCCTCTTTAATTATACGGAACATGCTATCGTCACTGATTCCTTTGTTGAAGTCGGGATGAAACTGGAATGATTTTTCTTTATACGCTTTTTGTATCTCTTCTAATGTAGCGTCTCTCTTAATTGATAGTATATCGTAGTAATTCATAGTCATTCAAATTTATGAGTGCTTTGATCTAGGATGAGTGCTTTTTGGGATATCTTATCTACTAGAATGTATTCATTGACGCTTGAGTACCTTTGTGTCTGCACGTAATTCCATGCTATGAAAGCAAATATGAACATCAAAATCACCTTGAATATCCTGTATGTTTCCTCGCTCATGTTTTATGTATTTAGATTTTTTTGCAAAATTACCTAATCTTCACATCCGTTATCCCGCAGGAGGCATGTTTTACGGCATGTCCGTGAATTTTCCAGTAGTACTTACCCTTCCAACGAAGTATATCTCCTATGGGATGAAGCTATTGATCGTTTTGAGGTATCTAAAATAGAAAACTCCCCAAATCCTCGCGGACAAGGGAGTTTTTATTATTTAACATAATCTATATGAATGGTTTTCAGACAACCTTAAACGATCCGATTCTCACGGACAGGAACGTTATAATATCTAAATCCATATCTAAACAAAGACATACTTAATCATCATTGCCGATCCTCCCGGAATAGCAACGGTGGGTATATCCGTATTAAAATGCTTCCCAATACCACCCAAGGGAAGCTGGAAATATTTATTCAAACTATATTTTATGCCAATTGGCATAAATATACCTCTGGTTCTCACGAAAGAGCGGTATGACTTTGATAAAGTTATTTTATGAATACAACCTAGTGTAATATCTTTAAGTAATGACTCCAGTCCATCACGGATGAGAGCCATAAGGGGTCATAAATATATAACATACCATACTCACGTGAAAAAACGTGTAGCCGTCGCAACTACCAAGACCCGGCATCCCAACGCCAACATAACAGGTAGTAAGCAACGGCCCACGTCTTATATATAGATTATATATACAAATAACGTGGGCGTATTGTTGCTATCGGCTCCCTGTTATGTTTATAAATTTGGGGAATTTAGGTCTTTATAGGAGACGATATCTTTAACGCCACAATGTGTGTCACGTCTTATATTCTATATCGGTGACAACGCGAATATACGATTTTTGTTTATTTAAACGAGAGATTGCTTATTTTTTGTTTATGTGGCAGATGTATTTTCAAGCGTAGAGACCCTTTCCTCTAAGTCTTTCAGGGAGATCCCTAGCGATGAGATAGACGATCCCATTTCGACCACGCTTTGGTCTATCCTGTTGATCTCCATAGTGATCCCTTTTTGCCCCATCACCAGATCTTCAGATTCCCCCAGCTCTTGGGTTATGGATGTTTTCCTCACGTATTCCGTATCTATCTTTGCCAATAGCTGGTCGAGATTGTTTCCTTCCTTGTCATATACTGAGGATGAGGTGGTTACGTATGATATCTGGTTGCCCCACCTGTCCAGCGGTTTTCGTATTATGATCTTCTTCGCCATGCTCGTTACTTTTCCGCTAAAGTATGAATTAAAGCGTAAATAACGTGCGGTGTCGTTAACGTCGGGTAAGATTTATCGTTCCCGGTCGTTCCTGTATCCCGATATTTGCCTTGTCCGACAGCGACCGGACATAGGATATTGAAGTCAAATGCCCTGCATGGTGAGTCGCTGCGCCGTGTGGGGCGACTTTTTTCATGGAGGACGCACGAGGTAATCAAAATAACAAAGTCGTTTTGATCTTATGGCTAAAATTGTGGGAGAAAATAATAATATAACAAGATAAAATATCAAACTATGAGTAGCATTAAAATATTTGAGAATGCCCAATTTGGTCAAGTTAGGATCTATATGGGTGAGAATGGAGAACCATTGTTTTGTTTAATTGACGTATGCAATATGTTGGATCTGATACCCAGCAAAGTGTCTCAACGATTAGACAAGGATGTACTTTCAAAGTACCCCCCTTGAGACAGCAGGTGGTATTCAGCAAACAAACTTTATTAATGAAGACGGACTTTACGATGTAATCCTAGATAGTCGTAAACCAGAAGCGAAACAATTCCGTAAGTGGATAACAAGCGAGGTTCTTCCTTCCATCCGCAAACATGGAGCGTATATGACAAACGACACATTGGAGAAAGCCTTGACTTCACCCGATTTCCTGATTCAATTGGCCACAAACCTTAAAGAGGAACAACAAAAGCGTATTGAGGCCGAGCGGAAAGTAACCGAGGCCGCTCCCGCCGTTGCTTTTACTAACGCCGTTCAATCGGCGAACAGTTCCTGCCTGATCGGTGAGCTAGCCAAGCTGATCGCTCAAAACGGGTATTCCATCGGGGAGAAAAGGTTGTTCGCATGGATGCGTGACAACGGATATCTCGGAAAGCATGGTGAGAGATACAATATCCCTAACCAGCAATATGTTGAACAAGGATTATTTGAGTTGAAGAAAGGCGTAAGATCCGGTAGTAACGGGGTACTGCATACTACTATCACGCCTAAGGTCACCGGAAAAGGGCAAGTTTACTTCGTGAACAAGTTCTTAGGTAATAAGGAGGCTTGTTGAGTGAATTTACGACAATTTCATAGAAAATCATCATGATATATAATATATTCAAGCAAATCCGTATATGGTTCGTCCTCTTGAGGGCGGACATCCAACTCCGATACGCCATAAAGGAGGCCAAGGAGAAGTACTCGAGGCGTAACGTGCGCTATTACGTGATCCCTAATTACGATCATAGGTTGATAACTTGCAACCGATCGGAGGTACGTAAATACAGGACGGACGGTTACTTCGCCCATTCTGTACGGATCAACGATTTCAACCGGGAATGTTTTTATTATACGCCATACGCCAACGGTAAAAATCCCATATCGGCCAAGGAGAGGGCGTTAAAGAGGAGGTCATGGTTGAATTACGTGTTACAGGCGAAAGGTCTTATATGATTAAGTGAAATAGAAAGGGGGTGACATTTATTTGCCAACCCCTTTCTTGTATCAGGCTTACTCGGAAGCTATGATACCCGCGGCTCTCAAGGTCGCTAGGATGCTGTTAACCTTGTTTACCACGTCCGTTAAGGCGGCGGAACTTTCCAGATTATCGATCTTGGGCTGCATGCCGTTCTTGAATAAATCCTTGAAGATTTCCAGCTCGCTTCTAACCTTGCTTACTTTTGACATTTTAACCTCCTTTTTTGATGTTGGTATTTATAATTGTTGATTGATAGCGTCGATGCCTTGGCCGGCTATCATTTGTTGTTGCTGAGCGGCTAATTGTTCCTTCTGCGACTGGATCAATTGCAATAACTGATCGGCGAACGGGAAATTTCCCACCTCGAGCATTTGCTCGATAGATATCTGCTTGGCGTTCAGCAACTGCAATAGCAACTCGTTGGATAACGCCCTGTATACCGGAGTGTCGTAGCTCTCTGATATGGATATGTCGAAATCCACGCCTCCCATGGTCTCCGGGTCCCATTGGACATAGCCGTTCCTTCCAACGATCCTTATTATTTTTTTATCGTCGTAGAATTGCTGGATGTTCTTGCACTTCTTGTACATGCCCGATATGATGAAGCTGGCGAACGATTCCAGCAAGTCCACGATGCTGTTGCTGGCGTTGGACGCTTGTTGCTGGTATAAGGCTCCGCTTGTCCCGCTCGTGGGCTGTTTCCCCTGCATGGCCCCTTGTACCCCGGATACGTCCTCCATCATGGACATCTGTAATTTTATCATGTCTCCCAACCCTGCCGGCACGCTCCGGTTCATCATCTGCTGGGGGACCTGTGCCCCCGATTTGAGTTTCAGCTTGATCACGCCGTTGAACTTCGTCCACTCGTCCGCTATATCCTCTATGCTCATGTCATCGGGAACGGAGGCCTCGTCTACCACCAGCACTCCCTTGGCGCTCGCTTTCGTCACGAAATCGTTCAGGATGATATAATGGTTGATATACCTTTGCTGGTCGATGATGTCGCTGACGAACGAGTGTATCTCCCCGTCAACGAAAGGATATGCCTTCATCGTGTAAGGGTGGCTCCCGTGGCTATAAGGGCTTTCTCCCTCGTCAAGTATATCCCCGAACGGTGAAAGATAACGGTAGTACCAGTAGCTTTGTATCATGTACTCGTACTCTATGAGCGGGACCTCGCTCTCTGGCATGTATAGCGTGGGTTGTCCCAGCTCGTCCAGCACGTAATTCCCCAGCTCGTCCTTGATCCTGTTATCCTCCAGCCGGCCCTCGTTCTCAGCGTCTATGTTCCCCTTGTTCGAGTAACTGTCCACGTAAGCGTCGCCCTTCAGCCAGTCGTGGCACCAGAACGCCTTTCTTCTCTCGAGCGTCCATAGTTCTATCACACGGCATAAGCGGGGGTCTTGCGGGGCCATAAACCCGTTAAGGTCATAATTGTTGCCCTTGAACGTGTCGTTGAACTTGGCGATATAGTCCTTGTCACGGGCGTTCTTGTATATATCTTGCAGCCTTTCATAATCCCTGTCATCCTTGGCGAATACGCTGGCGAGTTGCCCGAAGGTCACGTCATGGATCTCTCCGATCATCTCGATGTCGGTATGTCTGGGGTCGTTCATGGGGCCGTCCACGAAGAACAGGTTCGGGTTGACGTTGTCAGTCCAGCATTCCCTTCGGTTCTCCCTTTGGGCGTAGGTCTCTTTCTGTATGGATAGGCCGCTTATGAGGAACTCCTCGAACATCCTTGCGTTCAGCTCCTTGATGTCGTTGATCTTGTTGTTGTACTCGAGCATGGTGCTCATGGTCTCTCCCAGCGTTTGCTCGTCACGATCCCTCGCCACGCACACGGGTGTCTTATTCTGGTTCCGATAAACGCCGATGACGGTCCTTGCCAACCTTCGGATAAGGTTGTTGGTCATGGGGATATTCCCCTGCATCCTTATATATTCCTCCTCCGGGATCATCCGGCCACAATACTCGATCAGGTCCCCCCATTGGTCGCCGTACATATATCTCTTGTTCCTGTCCCTCTCTTTCCTGAACTTGTCGAGCTTGTCCCATGCCCTAGCGCATTGGTATACCAATGGCATGTTCCGCCCGTCCGTCATGTTTCGTCTCTCGTATTTGACGGTATCTATAGGTGATATCCTCGATTTAGGGATCAATCTAGTCATGGATTCTTTTTTCTGACGAATATGGGGACTTGGCGTTCAATCGTAACGATAAAACTTGTCGGTTGTCATATGGTAGCCTCGCTGATAGGACCATGGGGCCTTACGCCGGGGGACTTATCCTTGGGGATGGACGGCAGATCCATGTCGCAATAACATATATAAAGTCCTATAGCCCTAGTCATGACCTTGTCGTCGTGCTTGCCTTCCACGGCCCCGAACGATCCGTTGGCTTTCTTCTCGTACGTGGACATCTCATCCAGCGTGTCTATATCCCGCTCGATATATGACTGTTCTCGGAGGCATGCCACGAGATAGGATATGATCATTGGCTTGGTGTTCCGGTTCGTGTGGAATCCCCATTCCGTCAGTTTTCCGGCCCGTATCTTGGCCTCGCTCGCCTTACGTGCGTACAGGTTGTCGTAAGCGTCCCCGATCTGGTTGAATATCAACTCGGACTGGTCTCCGTCCGTATCGTTGTCCTTGGTCTCTATGGTATTGCTCTCTATGACTAACAGGGCGTTCCCGAAAAACTTGGCGATCTGGGCGGATTTCCATGCTAACAGGTCATGGTCTATGTGTCCGTGCCATTCGGCCACTACCTCCGGCTTCCCGCCAAACATCATCCAATAGCGGTCTATCACCAATATGTCCGAGAAATCGGATTTCTTTCCACGGCCCCCTATATCCACGATCACGAGGTAACGATTCTTGACGTTCGCTTGATCGTCTGGCAACGACCATACCTTGAGCGACCCGTTATGATCCTCCTTGAATGACAGCTCTGTCAAGGCGCTCTTCCCTTTAACGGACTTGCCCGATATTTCCCCGACATACTTGGGGGGCTTGCATCCCTCCTTCAGCTTGTCTATATGATATACGCTGAATACCATGTTGCCGGAGTTCTTGAACGCCTCCACGTCATCGCTGGGGAACTCCGCCGCCATGTCCGCGTGCTCCATGAAATCCTTCCGCTTGACTAAATACCAGTTTATAGCCTCGAAGGAAGCCCCCAGCTTCCATAGTCTCCAGTAATATTTCCCGGAGTCTAGGCATCCATCCGGAGGATTGTCGTTCTCCTTGTTGTCAAGAAGCCATTTGGCGAATGCCCTCTTGTCCTTCACGGGTAGCTCGTATCTCTCGATCTTGAACCATGGGACGAATACGAACCTCCTGTTGCTTTTGCCTTTCTTGGCCGTGACACATGACCGGTAGAAGAAATTTCCCATACCGTTAGCGGTGGATTCTATGACCTCCACGGTAAGCGGGGCCAATAGCAAGGATGAGGATATGCTCCTTATTATATCTTCCGGGGTTTTCCCGTCCGTGTCATCCCATAATCCCACCTCGGAATAATGTACGCAGCTCATGTCACCGCCTCGTCCCGAGTTTGGGCTGTTATAGGTACCTATGGTTATGACCGTGTCCCTCGCCTTCTCCACGTTACTACCTTTCCCGTACGTTATGATACTGTCCAATTGCGATCCCTCGTAAGGCGTGAATCCCAGCGTGACGTTATCCGGTAGATCCAACAGCCATGTGGGGTATTTTTCCAGCATCTTGCTATACATGGCCTTGATCTTCTTTGACGTGGACGCGTCTTGAGCTACGATGGTGGAGTACCACGCCTCTTTATGGCATAGTTGTATCCACGCTATATATAGCTGTACCAACGTGGAACCTCCCCATTGCCGGGCCTTTAGCAGGATAATCCTTATGGGTAGTCCCGCCAATCTCATATTCTCCATCACGGATAGCAGCAGGCGTTGTGGATAGTTGAGCTTGAAATGGATGTTCTTGCCTCCCTCCTTGTTCTTTATCTCGCAGAAAGAGTAAGCCCAGAAAGGGAAGTCATGCTTGTTCCTTACTTTTATGAACTGTCGTACGACCTTCTCATGAAGTTCCTCGTCATACCTCTTGAAGGTGACCTTGCAAAAGGCCCTTATGGATTTATACCTTATTATTCTTTTAACTAGCTTGTTTGATAGCATGCTGGCTGGCAGGAGCATCTTGTATGGGTACATGTCGGATATCTCGACCATCTCTCTTGTCCCGGGCGAGTTCTCTCCCTTGATAGGGTCGAAATGGGCGTGCATCTCGTCGTTCCTCCTGTTATTCTCCTCTACTAACCAATCTATAGTCATGATATAAATTATATAGCTTTATCCAGCAAAACCCAATCAGCGATGACGCTAGATGTATCTCCCAGCTTATGCCGGGAATGACGTATGATAAGACAAGACTGCTCGCCCATATCGCCCGGTCTTTCCATTTGGCCGAGGCTAGTCGCTCGCCCCACGTGGCGAATATCATGGCGCTCGCCCCGATGACGGGGGACGTGGAGAAGAACGAGGCGAGGACGGCCATGATATAGGACCGTGCAATCTCCCTCTTGCCAATTCGCATTACCTTCAGGGCGTATGAATTCCCGATCAGATGCCATATGTTCACGTGGAAGAACATGTATGACAGCCTCGTCCAGAAGGGATATGACGGCCCGGAGGCGAAACCTAGTGGGTCTAGCGGTAACACGTATATCAGAAACAGTGCCGCAATCGTCGCATGGTTTGCTCGTAACATTCCTTTCTCATTTTAGATATGATGGCCTTGGCGCTCTCGGGCGTAAGTACGAAACATGGGGCGGGACTCTCTATTATGATGGATACGATATGCTTTATGGGCATTTTGGGGTGATCCGATCGGTACGAGACGAATTTCTCGAATAAGGACTTGTAGAATACCTTGGCGTTGTCCTTCATCCCTTTTGGCATGGCCCCCTTGTTCATCTGGTATATGACGGACGAGGCCCTTTCCACGGATACCCAGTATCTGGAGGCTTGCGACGCTACGGTCTCGGTAAGTAGGTCCATATAGACAAGGTCCTTGTCTGATCTCATGTTCCTGTTCAAGGCTTCCCTGTACGCCCTAAGGAGGTCAAGGTTTCTTTCCCGCATCATGGAGAATACGCTTCCGTTCTTCCTCATATCATACCTGTTTTTACCAAAGTTACGAATTTCTGCTTTGCCGGGTAAGATTTATCGTTATGGGGGCTTGTATCGTTATCATATTTGCGTATAGAATAATTTAAAAAAACAATGTATGCCAGAAAATGATATTGACAATAAGCCTGTTACGTCTAAAAGAGATATGTTCTTGGAGAGTATTAGGGGACGTTATCCAGATTTGGACGTGGAGAACGAGGATGAGTTTTATGGAAGATTGAACGACGAATTTGATAGGTTTGATAGAGGTGATAAAGCGCAGAGGGAACTAGGGGACTTGTTGGCCTCTGACCCTAGGAGCGCCGGCTTCTTGATGGTGATGCGCAAGGGCGGTAATCCCGTGGAATATCTTATCGAGAATTACGGGGATGATTTTAAGGCCGCCTTGGAAAGCGAGGAGGGAAAGAACAAATTCTCAGAGGCTTTTTCCAAGTATATGGAGAGGCAGACGAGAGACAAGGAACTGCAAAAGCAGGCGGAGGATAACCTGAGATTGATGATCCAAGGTCTGGAGGAAGCCCAGTCGGAAGGTAAATTCAGTGACGAGGACGCTAGGGCGGCTTATGAGTTCCTTTACGCCGATGGAGGATTGTTGGATCGGATCGTGGTGAACGGTGTCACCAAGGATGATTGGATGATGCTGATGAAAGCGGCAAACTATGACAAGTCCATGATGGATGCGGCCAAACGTGAGGAGGAGGCCCGTAATGAGGGGGAGATAGCCGGACGTAACGCCAATATAGACATAAACAAGAGAAAGAGTACCAAGGTGGATCGGTTGCCGCCCGATCTGGGTTCCAGCGGGGGGATGACATCTCCCACGAAAAAGGAGAGAAACCCGACGATTGACAGACTAGACAAGATCACGGGACGTAAGAGTGTTTGGCAATAATCATAATTAATAACCATAAACAATTAGTAAAATGAGATCAAAGAGTTTTTTTAATTATTTGGGCGGCTTGGTATTGACCGTTTTGGCCGTGATGCTAGGAGCCACTACCGGATGCGGGATGTGTATGGCCGTACCGACAACCACGGATGGAGGGGGAGAGGTGACTGATATTAACCCGGGGATTGCGGTCACGGATGCCAATGGCGGGGCGACTGCTACGGATGGCATTCAAATCTCGAAAGAAACGGATAATCCAGAGTATTATGCGAAGGCTATAGACAAGCGTATCACGAAAATGAGACCGATGCGTACTCCTATAGACCAGATCACGAGGAGCGCAGAGAGTATTAGCAGGGTCAACAGCATGGTCGTGAAATATTACAGTGTATCGACAAGACCCATCAAGGATTCCGTCAAGACCAATACGACCGAGATGGCATCAGGATCATCTTATGTAACCTTGCCTGTGAATGATGCTTCTCTCTTTAGCGTGACTGATACGATCCGGGTATCTGGGATCAAGGGCTATAAAGAGGATGGATCGACTCAGGATACGGTAAAGGACTTGATGCTTTATGTCGTGGGCAAGAGCGAGAACGAGGGATATCCGCAAGTGATTGCCGTGAACGGCAAACGAAATACGACAGGAGAGAATTCTATCGTTCCAGTCCTTAAAAAGAATGACGTGCTTATTCGTATGGGCCGTGCCGCAGGGGAATTGGACGTGGAGACCGGGCAGTTCTATTCATTGCCTACGCCACAAGAACAATTTTGCCAGAGATTCATGATGCAGGTAGAGGAGTCCACGTATAATAAGATGTGGAGTAAGGAGGTTGACTGGAACTTTGACGATATGGAGGAGGACGCTATCTATGATATGCGTTTGGGTATGGAGAACTCATTCCTGTTCGGTATCAAGGGAAAGAGTAAGGATCCCAAGAAAACGGGTATGGATGTTTATTTCACCGGTGGTATTTGGTGGATGGCAGGTCAGGACAAGTCTTTGGGAACCGTTGATGACTCGACCAATGAGATTGTGATCAAGGACGATGAGATGGTTGATTTCTTGAAGGAGATCTTCACGGGTAATGATGCGGGGAACAAGACGAAGATCGCTTTCTGCGGATCTGATTTCTTGGCAGCCTTGGCCAAGATGAAGAGTGAGCGTTTCAAGGTCGTTAAGGAGTTCGAGAAGTGGGGGCTTAAATTTACCTCTTTCGATAGCAATTTCGGTAAGTTGCTGGCTATGCACCATGAGTTGCTTGATATGAACATGAAATCAGACGAGGCCTTTGTTATGGACCCCGAATACCTCCGTAAAAGGACTTTCGAGATGTTTAGCAGAAAGACTTATGACATGGAGAAATTAGCGAAACGTAAGACTAGTGCCGTGGTCTTGAATGAGGCCAGTTGCTGTTATCTGGTATATCCGAACGCCCACATCCGTGTTAAGTTAGGTTCTTTATAAAATAGGGGGGGATTCGCCTCCCCGCTTTAAATCGTTGTGTCATGAAATATTTCTCAGATAGTGTTTTGTCATTTAATCTTAAGGTGCGTGATAGATATCGAAGGATTCGTTTTATCCCTATGACAAGGAACGGGAGTTATTATATCCCTAGGGATAAGGATGAGGCCAAGGCGTTGGAGTCAATGGATTGTTATGGGAGTCGTTTTATAAAGATAGAATCCGATCCCGCTCCAGATAAAAAGTCTAGGACAAAGGATTTGACCCCGGTCGAGGAGATAAGGTCCTTTCAAGAGGCTATTGATTATTTAGAGAAAACTTTCGGTTCGGATATAAGCGGGCTTATATCCCCGGAAAGCATTCAGGGGGAAGCCCGGAAAAACGGGGTGGTATTTCCTAATATGGGATGATATGAGGTATAATGTCGAGGATTTGGTGACATCCGTGCGAATAACCTTGGATGAGAACAGGATTGAGCAAGAGTATATAGTCTCGGAGGATAACAATATGGAGCTTAATGAGATTATAAGGGAGAAGCTGCTTGACGCTGTACGATCCGTGGAGAGGATAGCTCCGGTACAGATGTTAGATAGCGTTCCGTTGGTAATCCCTGAGGCGGCCCAATATTGCGATACCGATGGTTCCGGATACGTGGTGCTTCCACCAGATTTCCTTAGACTGACCTTGTTTAAGATGCGATCATGGCGTAATCCGGTATTTGACGCTATAGGGGATGATACGGAGGAGGCTAGGATGCAATATAACGTATATACCCGTGGCACGCCGATTCGTCCTGTTTGCGTGCTATCAAGGGATTTGTCCGGTAGTAAGATCCTTCGGTATTATACCGTGGGGTTTGAGAATAACGGGAAATATAACCGTAGGGATCACCGGATAGATAGGGCGCTTTATCTTCCCGTTCCTTCATATACGGGGGATAACAACGAAGAGTTAGAGTTCAATTCCCTTCTTCGGGAGGCCATTATAAATTATACGGCCGGATTGGTTATGGTTTCCAGAAGGGAACCCCAAATGGCCGAGACTTTTTTTAATATTGGAAAATCATTCGTGGAGTCATGAGCGAGAAAGATAACAACGTGATGCCTTTGGCTACAGATCCTCATAATCTGGGCGAGTTCGATAACGTGTATGACGCTATGCGTAGGTATCCTAACGGAGGCGTGGACGGGGATTATATTTATATCTTGGGTGTCCAGCATTTTTGGAACGTGAATCGTCAAAGCTGGGGGATACTAAAGGATAAGGAGGATAATTTAGTCCAGATGGTAGAGGATTTTATCGGCCTTTTCGAGAGAAGGGGGTATGTCTTCGCTGGTTATGCGTTACCAGACACCACTCCTGTTTCTGGGCTTGACAATATCTTTTATATAGCGGCCAAGAATGGGGTTTATACTCATTTTGGAAGCGATCTGAAATTATTGAATGAGGTTGCTATCTTACGTAAACCCAGAAGATCATCTATATGGATTAAGGATTCAATGGATATCCCGAACTCGGAGAGGATAGACGTTATAGATGATGCCATATCACGGATAAATGTCGATATAGAGACAATAAAATCGGCGATTATCGGCATGGAGAATGATCTTGATGGGGTACATGATTCTATCGATGATATAAATAAGGATATAGATGCTTTCAAGAAGGAGACCTCCGAAAATTTCGAGGAGGTAAACTCTGATTTAGATAAGGTGGAGAAGCGTCTTGATTACATACCTAAGGAGTCGTTTTTATCAGCCCGTCCCGCCGGTTTCAAGCCGGACATCGACCTTACCCCGGAGATCACGGTAGACCGTGCTTGGAGAGACCATGAGGGTAACGTTATCCGTGATACGTATATCACCCGGAGGGGATTGAGGAACGAGATAATCGACATCACCAACCAACAGGTAACGGACTTGAAGCCCGGCTCTGTCGATCCTGACGATCTTTCCGAGGCTACCAAGCAATTGATCGGTAACAAGAGCATAACCAACCTTCCGGACGAGGAGGATATAACCGTTACGGATAACCAGACCTTGAAACTGAAAGATAAGGAATACGCACCGAAGGATTACTCCGGAATGGGACGGGTGTACCTCCGGAAGCATTACGTGAACGGCGTGAACACGCTCACGCAGCACATGATGAGAAAGCCTAATACCATCTACATCATCCAGTACGACTACTGCTTAGCCGGGCAGACGATCGAAGTGCCGGAGAATTGCGTGCTGGATTTCCAAGGGGGGAGTTTGAGGAATGGCATTATAAACTGCCATAATACTATTATAAGGAATCAATTTAAAGGTTCGACTACATTAATCGGTAGTTATATTTTAGAGGATGCCTTGCCTGATGAAGAAGATATAACAATTGAAGATCATTCATTAAAATTCAAGGATAGACAATACAACACGAATAACTATATAGGTAAAGGTTATAAGATATTGAGAAAGAATATTGTAAATGGGAAAAATGTTCTTACTCAAGAAATGGTTAATGAGGAAAATACGATTTATGATATCAGGTATGATTTTGATTTGGATTTTGATTGGGATAATTATGAGTTCGCTCATAATTATGCGGTGAAAATACCAAGAGGATGTATATTAAGATATTCCGGGGGATCAATATTTAACGGTCTGTTAAATTTTGCTGATGATACCTATATAGAAGGGCCTGAACGTGGGGATTGTATGAAATACGGTTCATATGGATATGTAGATAAGCCTAGGTATAGTGTTCAAAATGACCCTTCTGTAATAAATAGATTATCTGAGATATTTATATCTTATTACAAACAAAATGAGAATTTTCATTATGGGCATGAGAATACTTTATTGAGACCCGACTTTAAGATAGATGAACCTTGGTATATGAATTGCTCCAGTTTTTCTACTGCGATGATCCTTGGTATACCTTTTGAGAATTCTAAATATAACGGAAAAGACAATATACAAAATGGATTTGGATGGTATGACAAAGATTTTATCCAATGGGTTTCGGGAAGTGATAATATTCATTTTTATAAGTATTCTCATAATTTGGCTAGATATTTAAATGATAGAGGATACACATTGCCAGAAAGCCAAAACAATATTGAAAATTTACAACCGGGTGATGTTTTGTTTTATAATTTAGAAAATAAAGATCCATTTAACAATCCTTTCTATTATAAAGGAATAGACCATTCCGCAACTTTCGCATTCAGGGTAAATGATAACAGATTCGCCGTATGGGAAGTATGGGGAGAATCACAGGTATTTGGACTTGGATATTATGATAATAGTTATTTTGATGAACATATAAAATTGGTGGCGAGATTGCCTAAAGCATATAGTGATAATAAACAACAGGCTAACTTGGCTGAAAACCCTTATAATGGTATAACTAAAATTATAGAAGCAAATTCATCTTATCCGAACACCTTGATAAAAAAAGTTACTCTTTCAAAACCCATTCAAGCGTATAAGTATTATACGGTAATAGCTAAACTAAGGTTTTTAACGGACAGAAAGAATGCGTTTCCATATGTAAGATATTCAAAACGGGGGTATTTTTCGTATTATGGTATGATAGAAACCCCGAAAGACGACATGTACTATATACCTTTTTGTTTTACTAATGAGGAAATACAAATTAGCAATCCTCCAAGTCCTATAGAGCAAATACTAGAAATAAGTAGTGTTAATCTTGAAATCTATTGGAAAGATTCTCCTACAGAGGTAAAAGTGGAATTAGATGAATGCTTTTTAGTAGAGGGGATAGTTTCTATGTATAATTCAGATTTTAAACGACCTTCAATTTATCCTACAGGACTACTTAGTGAAGAATGGAATGAGATATTTAAAAATATAGGTAGTGAATGGACAAAGGTTCCGGAAGGTTGGTTGATTTGTGGAAGATTTGAGTTAAAAGATGAAAATGATATAATTAAAGATTTTATTACAATGAATACACTCAAACCTTTAAATGATTTAAAGTTTAATAATATTATATTTGGAAACACGATGAATTCAGAAGGTGGAGTAGGGGTTATATTTCTAGATTTTAGAACTACGCCTTCGTCTCCTACTCTAAAAGTAAGAAATAAAAATGGGGGCGTGTTACATTACTTTAGCATTATAATACCTACTAATGTTATTAAAGAATATAACTAGTGTAAAATTCGTTATAATTCACTTTAATATTATAATAATTAACGAGAATAAACATGAGACAATTCATATACACGATCATCAGAAAGATATTCAAGCTTGTATTCTCTGTTTACAAGCCGAAGGTAAGGATATTGTACAAAGGCCGTAAGAACATCGATCTTACGGAGAACGGCGATCAGCGCATAAGGGTAGGTAAGCCTTTCTATCTGGCCGGGAACATCTACAAGTTGGATCAGTGGGACAATAAAAGCGTATTCAAGCTGGCCCTTTACAAGAAGGAAGGCGAGGATTGGTCAAAGGCTAACGACCTTGATTTGATCTTGAGACTTAACGCCGGCTACAACATATTTTACGTATAACGAACTAAAGCACGATACATCATGGAAGAGCGAAAAGATATTTGCGAGGGTTACGAGAGGGATAGCGTACAGCAGCTAGACAAGCTGGCCAAGGATAAGAACGAGCGTTTCCCTATCTATCCGCTGACATACATTCAGGCCGTATATGACGCTAGGACGAAAGAGAGACTTGATTCCATATTGTGGAAATGCAACAACGTGTATTTGCCTTGGATGGGATCGGCGGGGGATACCCGTATACAATTGCCTTTCTGGATGAGAAGGAAGGGTATCATAATCACTTACAAGAACCTTGACGAGGAGACGATAACGGAGAAGCTCACCTATGATCTTTGTATCGCCGATGATTTCTTCCGTCTTGACTCCTCTTGGATTAGGATAACGGACGCCCTTCCGGTCGGGGGTAACATAACCATAGGCTCTAACGGAAATTGGTTTCAAGATGGCGTTGATACCGGCTTCAAGGCACAGGGGCCTAAAGGGGACAACGGGCTTACTCCCATGCTTCGCACGGTTAATAACAAGCTGCGATACTCGTATGATGGAGAGGTATGGAATGAGATCTCTGAGTATATCGCCGCTTGGTTCCGCTATCAAGACAATAAGATCCAGATATCAAGGGATCAGAAAACATGGTCAGACCTGTCAAAGCCGTTCACGCAAGACCTGTATATAAAAGGGTATGTCGCTACATCGTCAGCCCTTCCCTCTACGGGCGTGAAACAGGGTGATATCTACATGGTAGGCCCTACGTACGCAGCGGAGGACACGGAACATAAGAATCCTATATACCGGATGTACGTGTATAACGATTCAGGATGGGTGGATAACGGGGTTTTCCAAAGCATAGCCGCCGGGGTGGTTCAGACGATCGGGAATAGCGAGACGGAGGTCATGAGCCAAAAGGCTGTTTCATCCATCGTCGGCCTAGACACGTACCCAGTCTTCTCCGATACCAAGCCCTACGTAAAAGGCGAGATCGTTAATTACGGCGGTCTCTTGTATGAGTTCACGGCTGATCATGAGGCGGGGGCGTGGATTGGCACGGACGCAAGGGAGACGAGCTTGAGGGGGGAGGTAAGTAATGTTACGGACAAATTTATCGTTTTAGGAAGTACTAATTTCATTAAAGATTGTTATGACATAACTAAAGATGAGAATATAACTATAACGCCTAATGGTATAATTAAAGATAATAATACATTTGATTATGTCGGTAAATCTGTTTACTTTGAAAATAGTGATTCAGGATTACTTGATTTTAGGTATATATTGAGTAATATTCCAGAATATGTTGAATATGGAAGAAAAATTAAGATTATAGCAGAAATTAGTGTAAAAGGAACTCCAAAAGGAGGTAATAATCAAATCAGAATTATTACTAACAATGAAAATGTAATAAATCATACTTCGAAAGAATATAATAAGGATGGAATATATAAATATCAAGCAGAGATAATATATTCACAAGAGATAAAATCTATAGGAATTTTTATAATAAGATATGTAGAACCTGCTTCAATAGAGGTTGGTAGAGTATATATTGGGTACGATAATTATGGTTCTATCATAGGAGATAATAATATATACAATAATATACAAAATCTATATTTAAAAAACACAGAACAATCATTAGATATAGAAAATAAAACTAATATTTTAGGTTCATATAACTTTATTAGAGATACATTTAATATTGTTGATAGCAACTGTAATATTTTAAATGGAGTAGTTGAAGAGAATACTGTATTTAATTATAATGGCAATGTTTGCAAATTTCATGGTACAGATAGCGATGTGGTAGATTGTCGTATAATATTACAAAAACTTCCTGATGACGTAAGAGTTGGATCTATGATTAAAGTTGTTGCTGAAGTTTTTGCAGAGGATATCCCAGATAAATATTACGTCAATTTTAGTGTTTTAAAAGCAGGAAGCTCCAGCAGACTGAATGAAAAAAAAATAGTAAATGGGTATTCTGTATATAAATCTGATAGTATAGAAGTTACTCAATCCATGAAAGATGCCATATATTCTTCTGTTGTATTATTTTTTCCTATTCAAACATTTGCCTATCCATGTAAAATTACAATAGGAAGAGTTTATATTGGATATGATACTAATGGAAGCTCACTAGGTGATTACAATATATACAAAAGATTAAATTCATTAGATGATACTACGGAAAATATCACTAATAAATTGAACTTATTAAAAGTTAATAATTCTCATAATTTCCTTACTTCATCTACTGATGTAAATAGTGATGTTTCCGTTGGAACATTTAATGCAGAACTTGCAGAAAATACTATATTTAACTATGAAGGTAATATGTTTAAATATAGTGGTGGAGAATCTATTAAAGATTGTCGAATATTTATGCAATACATTCCAAATTGGGTAAAAGTTGGACAAAAGATTAAGATTTTAGCAGAAGTTTATATAGACGGTGCTTATGCAAATTTTAGAAAATTGGTAGCAAATCAAGTTGTAGGAGATGCAACTACTATGTATAGAGGATATAATGTTCTTGAATTTAATGATATAGAAGTTAGTGAATCACTTAAAAATGCAAAAGTAGGTGCTTTGGGTATTTTTACACCTCTACAAGCAGGTGATGTGACGGTCTATATAGGAAGAATGTATATGGGCTTAGATGGAGAGGGTTCATTTATAGGTGATACTAATTTGGATAAAAGACTTACGGAATTAGAGAATTTTAATATAAAGGAAAAAATAAATTATTTAAGTAACGCTAATTCGCCTAATGTAATGGTATCGCCAAATGGTGATAGATTTATACTATCAATATCTGACTCTGGTCAAATCTCAGCAAGTAAAATATCTTGCAAGAAAATATTATACCTTGGAAATTCATTTGTTTCTCATACTCCAGATGAATCAAAAGGTTGGACACCTATTGAGGCATGGGGTATGGCTGCTGAAACAAAGGAAAAAGATTTTGTGCATAGAATTGATACCATGATTAAATCTATTATCCCTGATGCGGAAATAGCAGGAATAATCAACATTGTACCTTGGGAAGGTAATACTCACGGTTTCGAAAAAAGCAAATTAGATTATATACAAGATATTGATTTTGATTGCGTTGTATTTAGGGTTGGAGAAAATGTAAAAGAATGGGATGATTTTGACACACAGGCTATTGATTTGCTTGATAATCACATATTATCTGGTAAAAATAATATACCTGTGTTTGTTTCCTCTATGTTTTCTGTTGAAGCTCCTACTAACAGTATTAGTTCAAAAAATGAGGTATTGAAGAATATAGCAAATCATTATCATACTCCATTCTCTTATATAGGTGTTAATACTGGTACTCAAAATAATATATATAGTGCTATATTATCACCAATTCCTCCTAAATCGGATGGTACAGAATGGAATAAGTCTGATGTTATGTCAAGTGTACTTAATGGACATCCCGGTAATATTGGCCATGATTTTATTGCTTCAAGATTTTTCAATTCCATAAAACTATATTATAAATATTAAATATGTGTTATTATCGTTATCTCTCCTACATATCCGACATCGCCAATTGGTTAAAGTCCATCGCCATAGCCGCCGTTGTCACGGCGATGGACTTCGTGTCGCCGATCGAGAACTTCTTGGTGGTGATCCTGTCGCTGGCCTTCATCGATACGTTTTGGGGGTTGGCTGCGGATCACGGGGATTTCCGGAAGAGTAAGTTCATCCGTAGCTGGTTATACATGCTTGTGTATTTCCTGATAATTATCATTTCGTTTTGGATAGGCGTGATGATGGATATATCGGAGGATAACGCCAAGGCTTTCGTATCTTGGATCACGTGGGCGATGATATGGTTTTATGGTACTAATGTATTGAAGAACATGGGCAAGGTATTCCCGGATAACAAGGTGATAGCCTTCTTGTATTGGGTTGCCGCCGTGAAATTTATCAGAAAGGTCAATTTCTTGGATGAGTATAACAAGACAAAGAATAAAAAAGGCTCCCCAGATCCAAAAGGATAGGGGAGCCGAATAAATTTTCGCTTCCTGTCTTTCGCAAGGGAGGATAGCAAGGTTAACAAAGCGCATAAAAGTATAAAAAAATAATTGATATGAGAACGATTAACAGGAAAATCAACTTGATCGTGATCCATTGTTCAGCCACTAGGGTAGATAAGGATTATACCCCTGAGCAATTAGAGAGAGACCACAAGGCGAGAGGATTCAACTCCGCGGGTTATAACTATTATATCCGGAAGAGCGGGGAGATAGTATCTATGCGTCCATTGGAATTGATTCCGGCTCATGTGACCGGATATAACAAGAACAGTATAGGAATATGCTATGAGGGTGGTCTTGATCCGGACGGGAATCCGGATGATACACGTACGGAGGCACAGAGACAGTCGATTATAAGGCTGTTGTTGGATTTGGTCGTACAGTTCCCGGATAGTAGGATCTGCGGTCATCGTGACCTATCCCCGGATCTTAACGGTAACGGTAAGATTGAACCGGACGAGTGGATGAAGATGTGTCCGTGTTTTAATGCCGAGGAGGAGTATCGCAATATATGAAACCTTGGCAAGTAATATTAATACTAGTGTGCTTGGTAGCCAGTTTCACGGCTGGCTACCATATCCGGGGGGATGTGGATGGCAATCAAATACATAAGACCGACAGGTTTACTTATGTTGACACGATACATGACAGCATCCCGTACCCAGTCTATGAGACATTGGTGCGGACGATACCGGAGCCGTTCCCTGTTTATATCACGTTGGACGGTGACACGGTAAAGGAACCTGTATATGTTCCGGTACCGATAACTCAAAAGGAGTACAAGACGGATGATTATAAACTGTCGATTTCGGGCTACAAGCCAAATCTCGATTACATCGATGTATATCGTAAGACTGAGTATATAACCAAGACGATCTCCCCACGTAGATGGGGAATAGGAGTTATAGCAGGTTATGGGATCGGTAAGAATGGCTTGTCACCCTATGTCGGGATAGGCGGGTTTTATAGAATTTGGTGAGGCTTCCATGGCTCACGCCCGAGAAACCTCTGATAATAGAATTGAATGCGTTATATGAATAACAAGGGCTGACGTTTTTTGTTCATGATTAATTTAATATTAGTTTGATGGTGACTTCGTGAGAACGAACCGGAAAGGGAAGATAAAGAAAAAAGAATCTTCCCTAAATAATCGGATCGGAAGTTTGATTATTTTTTCATGCCACGCACGACGGGAAGATTCTTATAAGTCTTTCTGCCGTGCATTTTTTGTGCCCGGCTTTGATAGTAAAACAAACCACGAAATAAAAAGTTTATGAATAAGGTGGAAATTTTTTACAAAAAAGTGATAGAGGCAGTCTGCAAGGAGTGCGGGACCGATCCGGTAATGATGTTTAGCAACAACAAGGAGAGGAACGTTGACGCTAGGGGAGTGGCTATAACCATACTGGCCGATCGCAAGTTGAGCGACAATATCATATCCGATCTGACGGGGATAACGAGGCAGGCGGTCAACAGGATGCGTAACTTGTACCCGGACAGGATAAGGAGGAGTTATTTCCTGAGAGGAGTATTAGAAAGCGTGAAGGAAAAATTAGCTATAGAAAATCCTCTATATTCGTGAACTTTTTTGATCTTAAAATAGTTGTATATACGAAATAGTGGAAAAATAGTTATCGTTTTGTTTGGAGATAGTAGAATTATAGTTACCTTTGCCCCTATCAAACCTTCGTTGTTTGTTATCTTTTTTTATAATTAAAAAAGAAAGGAGGCCAAATGGTAATGAGAGTCAAGGATGTTATATCCTTACTTGAAGAAAACGGATGGCGTTTTGTCCGGATGCGTGGAGATCATAGGATTTACTATAGGAAAGGAGCCAGAAGACCCATAGTAATTCCGGGTAATCTCAACGATGATCTAAAGGAAGGGACGTTGAATTCCGTTTTAAGGGAGGCAGGACTTAAATAGTCCTGCTGATGCCGCCTCCAGAAAACTTTTGAATTAATACATGAAAAACATAAGAAGAAAAAAAGACAAAAATGTATGCACACACTAAGAGTTATCATTGAACGGGCCGACAATAATTACTCGGCTTATATTGATGGTTTGGATGGTATAATAGCTACCGGTAAAACTATTGATGAGATAAAAATGGGTATGATAGAATCTATTGATACCTTTGTTTCGGAATGTGAGGAGCTAGGCTGTGATATTCCGGAAGAGTTGCAAGGTGATTACGAGTTGGTGTTTAAAATGGATGTACGGTCATTGTTGGAGTTTTATTCTGGCATATTTTCAAAGGCTGGTTTAGAACGTATTACAGGGATAAATCAAAAACAACTATGGCATTATGCTTCTGGAGGGAGAAATCCTAGACCCGAACAAAGCTTAAAATTGGAAAAAGCCTTGCATAAATTAGGAGAAGAGCTCCTTTCCATATCATTATAAAGCCTCCCTTAAAAGGTAAAAGCGTCGTCAATACAAATTGACGGCGCTTTTTTTGTCTCATCCCCTTCCGCAAAGAACTAGCAACAACCTCGCAACAAGCTAGCAAGGAGATATTTATTTAGCAAAGCCCTTCTCATGATTTTTGTCGTGTCCGGTAATGGTGCCGGATTAACGACAAAAATTAAAGATAATGGATAGAAATTATTTTATCGGTACTCCCGAAGGAGGCAATTCCGGTGGAAGTAAGTTTGACATCATGGCCTTTCTCCCGAGCTTGATGGGCGGTGGTGGAAAATCATTGGACCCCAATTTGGTAGCGGCTTTGATGAACAATAAGGGCAATCAAGACGCTTGGGGCGGTGGTGGTTGCTGGTGGATCTGGATCATCCTCCTGTTCTTCGTATGGGGAGGCTGGGGTGGCAACGGCTTCGGCAACAACGGGGCTAACGGATTACCGGCTCAATTGAACAATGACGCTGGTCGTGAATTGTTGATGAACGCTATCCAAGGAAACGGAACGGCTATCAGTCAATTGTCATCTTCCTTGAATTGCTCTACCCAGCAATTACAAAACGCTATCTGCCAGATCCAAGGACAGATCCAGAGCGTGGGTAACCAAGTAGGCATGAGTTCTCAACAAATCATTAACGCCGTCCAAAGTGGTAACAATCAATTATTGAGCCAGATCGCCGAGTGCTGCTGCACGGTTAACAACAACATCACTAAGATGGGCTACGAGAACCAATTGGCTAGCTGCAACCAGACAAACACGCTGGTGAATACGATGAACAACAACACGTTGACTCTCCGTGACTCAGGTCTGCAGAACACCCGTGATATCATCAACGAGGTTCGTGATTTCAAGAACTTGTATCAACAAGACAAGATGGATCGCTTGACGGCGGAGAACCTAGCCTTGAAAGGACAGATCTCCCAAAGCAACCAGAACGCCTATTTCGCCGCTACTCTACAGGCGCAGACCGCCCCTCTAGGTAACGCCTTGGGTGATTTGAGCTCAAGATTGGCCAAGATCGAGTGTAACCAGCCGGAGGTGGCAAAGGTTCCTTACTCCCCCGTGGTAGGCATACCCACTTGCGTGGCCGCCCAGTACGGATTAGGCCTAGGTCTCGGTAACTGGGGAAACTTCGGCAACGGATGGGGATAATGAGTTAATAACCTAAAAATAAAGAGTTATGGCATTCATTAGTCCTTTCATAATGGCGAACAAGAACGGTATCCCACGTTTGGAGAGCACGGGCGTTACGGTCGGGACGACCAACGTTCGTTTCTCCTTCCGCAATCACCCGTTCCTGTCAGCCCCGTTTAGCGGGTTGATCTTGTTCCGTCTGGCCCAGCCTATTCCGGCTGGTACTACCGGGACGTTGCCGGTAGTGTTTGACACGAACGGCTCCACGCAGGCGCTAACGACCATTAACGGCGCAGATGTCACGGCATCCGATATAACCGGCACCGGAATCTACTTGTGTTACTATGAGTCGGGCAATAATACGCTCCAGATAATGACGGGAGTGGTGTGATAGAGTATCAACGAGAGACCGGAGCGATCCGGCTCTCATAAAAACCAAGAAATATGTTCAAGAATCAGAGACAAGGGAATCCTTTATATATCCTTCATAAGGGGAATACGCCGTTTTGTGAGGTTGGAAGCATAGTCAGCGTGTCCCCTCCGAGACCGGAGAATCCAAATTTCAATATGTATGGTCCGCAAGCTAAAATCGTGGTGGACATAAAGGCCAAGGTAGGTGAGGACAACGTCAGCTTCTCCAACGTCTTGTCCGACGTCACCATTACGGATTACCCCACTACAAACGGGGAGAAACTGGTTGTGTCATGCGATCTAGGTGCCCTGAATACGGAGATCAACGCCATGATGCAGCAAAGCCGACAGGCACTTGACAGCATCGATTACCATAAATCCGTGATTGAGGGGTGCGAGAAGATGCTGGTAATACTGAACCCTGAGTTTGCCCGGGAGAAGGAGAGGGAGAGTGAGATCGCTAACATGAGAAACGAGATGTCCGATCTGAAGGAGGCTAACGCAAGGTTGGTTGCCATGATGGAGCAACTTGTCGGTTCCGTGAACGGTAATAATAACAATAATAAAAAAACAGAGTGATATGGGAACATATAGCAGAAAACTGAGAGAGCTGATCGAGGAATTCGACGCCATGGAAGACGAGGATATGTTGGAACTGGCTAAGGAGGCCTATAAGCTTGGCTGTAAGGAAGGAAAGCGGAAGGCCATGGAAGGCTATGGCAACCGTATGGAGGAAGACGATGACGATGAGTTCGAGGACGACGACGAGTTCCGTGAGATGTGGGAACGTGGCGGCTACGGCAACCGTGGCGGCGGTCGTGGATCATCCGGGGGAGGCTATGGCAATCGCCGGGGAGTAAGAGGATCCGGACGTGGACGTAGGTAATAATAATCATGGGAGGGGCGAAAGTCCCTCTCTTAAATCAGCAGATCATGAGATTGGACGCATACGATAAGTTCCCTACGGGAATGAGAGAATATTTAAAGGCGTATGGCTGGCATTTCTCCAAGGCCATGTGCGATTTCGCCGTTTCCCGGATGTGGACGGTAGACGATTCCGGAGATAAAAAAGAGACTAGGAGTTATACCAAGGAGGACGTGGATAAGATACTGAAGCAATATGGCGTTAAGTTAAGTAAGTCAGAAGGATATGACTATGTCTATGTCGCTAATATGTGCCTGTTCGATTTTCAATCGAGATTGCCATTGAATGAGCAAGGGCTAGCTAGGTATATCAAGGCCGTGATAGATGATCCAGATGGCTATGATGGCATGGTGTTCACAAGGTATTACGCTGATTGCATAGGGTCTGGCACGCCTATAATCTGGGAGGAGATGATGTGATGGGAGGCTGGGGCTACATACTGAGGATCTTGAAGGGAGAGTCCCCCAAGGACGTGCTGGCGAGTATGCCGGAGAAGGATTTTGACAAGGTATCCGAGGTGGTTGGCAATCTCAAGGCTACCAATCTCACCCGGCAACAAAGGAGGAGGATAGAGCGGGAGTTCAAGACGGTAAGGAGATGATACGACGGGATTACCATATCAAGAGATACGATTGGGTGATCCACGTGCTGTATAACGTCACCTGCTCGAGGACATCCGATATCATAGCCCTATTGAGGAGGGTCGGTTGCCCGGAAAGCAAGATACGGGAGGCTTATGGCAACGTAGGATCCTGCAAGCTGGACGTGGGACTTACTTATTCCAACTACCGGCGAAGGGAATCCGTCATGGTGATAGGCCGGACCTCGTCTTACGGGGAATTCTCCAATTCGCTGTTCCACGAGTGCCGGCACTTGACGGATCATATGTCCTTGGCCTTGGATCTGGAGATCGGAGGGGAGCCTATCGCTTACTTGGCTGGCGATATAGGAGCCTTGATGTCCGATGAGATAAGGATGTTCATCTGCGATTGCCATCGTCACAGGAACGATATAAACGATGAGTTATGGGAAAGAAAAAAGAAGATAAAAAGAAAAAGGAATCCGTAAGACGGGAGATAGACCGCCTCACGGATTCCTTGGATTTCGAGCCTGTCAACTTCTATGAGGTGATGGCTCGGATTAGACACTTGATGTGCCATGAATATTCTATGAATAAGAAATATCGTTAGTATATTCTGGATTTCACTTCCTTTGAGAAAAAAAATAATGGACATAACTATTCGAAAAGCAGATATTTATAAGGAAGTGGAGAAGATTACCTCTATAACTGGTTCCTCTATAAACATGGAGGATGGATCGACCTTGTATGATAAGGTGTGGGCCAATGAATACGATCAAGATATTTTAGATACATTCTGGAGGAATGCTGTAAACACAGTCATATCTCTGTTCATTCGTTATCTGGACAAGGATACGGTAAAACATAATATTATTGAGACTGACAGAGGAGAGATATTTTCCTTGAAAGTAAAGATGCCTGAGCGTTTTGACCGAAGGCTTGAGGGAGGAATTTGCGACTTGGTCTCGGATTTATTGGCTACAATTGTCTTGTCTGGATGGTTTGAGCTAAAATTACCGGAAAAAGTCAAGACCTATAATGATAAGGCGATAGCGTTATCGTCAGAAATAAGAGGAGAACTATTATATCGTGTCTCCCCGGTGCGAGAGAATAGAAAAGACTATGGATTAGATAATTATATATTCGATCAAGTTTATGGCAAATGTACGGATTGTCCTTCACAAGGATGAGATAATGGCAGATATAAAGGCTATAGCCCATGTTACAGGAAGAAGGTTATTGACCCCGGATAATATGGATAAAGCCTCGGATATACAAACACCGGAGGAAGGCCCGGACCTAGATATTGTTGCCCGGGCATTATCTTCCGCCTTTGATAACATAAAGCATGTATGCTCAAGATACCTAAATGTTGGTAGGCTGGAGGATTGTAACAGCCTAGAGGATATATCAGGAGACTATATGATAAATCTCAATATGCCTTTACGTTGGAACTATTCCGCGACATCCCGCATTAAGAGCTTAATGCACGAGCATATTGTTTGCTGCGGATTGTACTCTATCTTTGAGAAGACCAATCCTGAGGACGCTACTATTTACTTGGAAAAAGCCAGCGTGCAACTGTCTTTGATAAAACCGGCCTTAGAATTGAGGACCGGTCCGATAAGGAGGAGGATTAATCCGTTTATCTAGGCTTGTTTCTCCATTTTGGAGTATAATATACGGATATGACGGATATCGACTTTTTCCTTGTCAGATTAGCGGTGACCAGAATCCTGAAATATTTGAATGGTGTTCCGCATATTCTAGAAAGATACGGGCCAATAACGCTTCCGACGGGAAAATAAAAGATCCCGTCGGTACTAGCGTACAAGACAAATGATATATCGGTCTTGTTGAAAACTCCCCTACAAACAATATTATTGACAGTCTTTAGCATGTCATCCCCCAATTTAATCGGCCTTGTAAGGATAATTCCCTTTTTATTGTCGTTGCTGTCGTTATCTACTTTTGAGGATAGATCTATTATTTTGCTATTGGTTGCTTGTAAAAAGGTCGATGGATAATCTGGAACAGCGTATTTATACGCCGATGATATCGTGCCCCATGTCCCTTGGTTAATGGAATAGACATATGCGTATACCTTATCAGGATTTATTACCATTATTCTCCCGTTCGGATAATCATAGGCCATAAATGCGTCCTTTATGTAATCTTTAAAAGGTGTCATCTGATTTATCTCTCCTGATAGAAGCTCTTTTGTAGCTATCTCTGACAGGGATTTGATAGAAGCGATATCTAGGCTTGGGCCATCGAGGATCGAGGATATAAGCGTGGTATCTCCTCCTGATACTATCATAATGCCTTTCTCGGACGTGAAAGCGACCGCCCCGTCAAGCTGTGTAATAGATCCGGGGTTTGAGCATACGTCCCTGCTCATAGGTTGTTTGGTTGAGTATGTACCATCGGAGGATACTTCCATTGCCCAAATACCATCGGTAGAGAATACCAATAACGGGAATTGTCCGAATTGTCCGGTGGATATAGGTCTTGTCGTGGAAGTTATCCCAAGGATTTTACCTACCCCAACGGTATTTATCCCTTTCAATGGAAAATAAAAGGGATTATTGACCTCGGAGGTATATAGTTTGTTGGGTTGGATGATTGACTTGTCCTCGGTCTCGATTGAATTATTATAAAATCCAAAAGAAAGGTCGTTAAACGGCCTTGCGTAATATGCGCCATTGAGCAAGGAATGCGGAGATAAGAAAACCTCCTCGGTATCGATTGCGCTACCTCTTTCAATAACCATACGATATGCGTCAGTATCGGGATAATATAGGTAATATATATGCCCATCTAATGGTATATTGGTCTGCGATTTTACGACTATTTCTTTCCCCTCTTTCTTGATATGCGTATATACGGAGAAAGAATTGGCCGCCGTGTTGGAATAGCATACCATACTGTCTAGAGGATATCCGTCAAATAGTGTCGCTTTTACTCCGGCTATATTGAGCCTTGAATTGTACGGGTAGATAAAAGATGGCAATAAGGAATGGTTGCCGATATAAGTGTCATCCAGTCTTTCTCTTGTCTCTAGATTCTCCCAATCCCCTACAATGATAGCCTCTCTCTCCCCATAGGTTATATTGTCTATATTTATTGAATCTATTTTATAGAAAAGAGAGATAGAGGAAATATCGTCTATTGCGTTATCCTTGCGTGGCAGTTCCAATATAAGATCATTCTCAAATATATCCGGTGTGTCTGAATATGCGTTTTGATACGCTTCCTTGAAATTAAGTTTCCCGTATTTATTGTCTGTCGGTCTTTTTACTATGCCCCAAAAAGAATAAGGAAGCTGTGTGTTATTTAATGATTTTATGTTGTCGATACTACCAGATTGGTCGAATGTGTATATCGGCGCAGATATAAATATATCAATAGACTTGATGATATCGTTCCATGACGCTAGACTAGAGGATGGTTCGGATATAAACCTGTCTAATCCTCCGGTAATCGACAATACACGTCCTTTAATAGTGTGTATCGCTAACGTCTCCATCTCCTCTTCTCTATCTGTCCCGGGATGTACGATGACGGTGTCTGTTGAGGCTTCGTATGTAATGGCGGCCATTGGAGCCATGTCCGATGATGGTATCATTAAAATAGGAGCTGAATGCATGGTATAATTCCCATCATACAACCTATATGCGTATCGTACAAAGAAGGGGAATATAAACGAGCTATTGCTCCTTGATTTGTTGTTGATAAATTCTATGGCTCTAGCCATTACCGTATCAGTTATAGCTCTTTTATTGTTATCGGTTAAATTGTTTAAGACATCGATGACAGCTATTTTATCCGGTAACTCAATAGAGAATAAATCAGATCTAGCGACATTCCCTCTTAATCCAAATGATATTGACAGGAAGGGAGGCTTCTCGCCAAGGTATTGATATCCATCGTCTTTTAACAAGATATATGACATTCTCTTGTCCGTAAGGATGATCAATGTATTCCCTATGCTGGTGATCTTTTCCCATCTTTCTTCGCCTTGAAGCGTGTAATCAATGGGGACTTCTTCCCTTTCAGAGGCGTCAGACAGCTCAAACCCTATCAGATGATCGCTTTTTGAGCAGATAAATATTTTTCTGGAAGATGTATTATGGACAAATAGCAAGTTCTCATCTGTATTTAGAGTTAGGAATGGTTCTGGGAATGTCACCGCTCTCATGCTTCCGTTCTCGGATATCAAGTTTAAGGATATATCCAAGTCTCCATCGTTACAATCAAGGTTCGATGTATTGGCAGATAAGCCTGTTAATCTGATATTGCTCTCTTCCATGTTTTTTGAGGTAAAATTATCGCCGGATATCATAAATCCAGCGATAAAACTTGTTTGATAACAAGGTTATTGATCTGGCTCGATGATCCGTCTTGTTATAATTGGAGTCCTCTCATTCTCCGTTGCTCCAAGCCTGAAAGACAAAGAAGGCTTGAACAAGTCTTTCCCTTTTATATCGGGAAGCCTATAGACATTATTGGTCACGTTTGAGCAATGGAAACGATAGTGGTTCCCTTTGACAGAGAATGGACGTATACCATCAGGATCTTTTTGGATATAGAGGTTCCCGTTATCATCTATGACGAATGATATGGAATCGTAGTTGCGCAAACCTATTATTTTTGCGGCAGGGCTTAATATCTCAATTAGCCCGCTCTTATGAAACCTTATGTGAGGCTTTACCAATCTTGTTATTATTCGCATATCTCGAAATATTTAATTCCATTTGTTTCTTTCTCTCTTACTTTTAATATCCTAGAACCATGAATATTTATACCGGTAATAGCGATGAAGTACTCAAGTGAAGGAACCGTGAAAAAAAATTTTCCGGGGGTGTCTCTTTCCCCTGTGCGTTCGACCATGTTACATTGTGTCTTGAATGTCTCAGATGGGGTCCTTTTTATTATGGCGAACTTGTCGCTTCCCTTTAGCTTAACAATTTGGATAAAAGCGGGATGCCCCTTCTTGAAATTCATCTTTTTGAATAATTTTCTGCCTATTTTGGCGAACTGATTCTTTTTATTGTAAATCTCGATATACATGGTTTTATATTTAATCGTTTAACATTTATACTTGCTTGGCACTTGATGTGCCTGTTATGATATCTCTGAAATTAGGCAACTGCAAATAGAACGAGAACCGGCTTAACGGTCTCCATCGTTCAAGCAATGATTGGTTGCACTCATTCCATCCATCTTTTCCGAAGCGGATATCCAAGGCTTTAGTTATCTTACGCACGATAGACTGGATATATGGTACATTTGCCCTATTTCCAATGGAAGGGGTATAAATACATATTTTGTATATTCCTCCATTATTACAATCCCAGTTTCCCCTGTAAAAAGTGATATGGGCTTTGTCTAGTATTGCCTCGTCTGACAAGCTTATAAATCCGTTGTAACATCCGACGTACCTAGCTTCGAATACTTTTAATCCAGTGGACGATCGAAGAAGCTTTTTCAATCCTCTCTCGTCCCGGACAATTTGGCTTATTCCCATGAATTAATGATTATATAGTCCCCGCAATCTTCAATATACTTTATTCCGGCACTATCAAGAGTATTCTCTATGTCCACTTGGCACAGGCAAGATTCCGGTATGATATTGTCATACCCTTCCGCTGGGATCATTTTCGTGATTTGCGGGAAATGATCCTCTAGTTGTTTAGGGGATTGTATTTCTACATCCCCGTCGTAAATAAGTACGCACATGTTATTTAAATTATGAGCCTTCATGGGCAGGCTCGGTTAATACTATTCCTCTAGATCGGGTATAGGCATCCACATATCACATTCATAATCTCCGTAATCTTCAAACTCAAAATTCCCGGATGTTGCGACACGTGGAGGTTTCCCGGCTTCAACAACTATATAACCACTAACTATTGCTCCATTTGATACCATCCTGCAAAGAACCATCTCATTTTCTTTAGGTAATCTTTCTTTAATGCTTACCCACGGGGATTGCTTTGCCAGCCATTCGGCACCTGCTTTGAAGTCCTCACGACAATTATCTTTGCGAAGCACATAGTCATCCGCATCCACTTCTTTGAGAACATTCTTGCGAAAACTCGTTTTTCTTATGGCGTAATCCTTTGCCGCTTCTTCTACTGTCTGTCTCATATCAATCTTGCTCATATTTATTTATCTGTTAGGAATTTCTTATTCAAGTGCCCTTCTCTGATAAGCCATTCTATAGCGTCAACCACATTGTCCATCAGATTCTCTTTGTCGAAGGATTTTGCGCAATTGTAAGTATTGTCACCTTCCCCGTCCTTGATCCAGTCCGATGCGTACATTAACTCAACGAAATTTCCGGATAGGTAATAAACCATCCCGTCAATATCATCTTGATATGATTTAGGCATCATATCTATCAGCTTGGATAGAGACCAAGCCGGGCAATCGTCTTGGTATGAACGATCGTAATACTGGCTATCTCTAAGAAGTATAGTTTCTGTCAAAGTGTATGTCTCTCCGTATACATTATAGAAAAACTTTCCTTTTTCGTCTTTACGGATATCCTCCCATGGTGCTATATTACTTTCATCGTCAACATATAGTAAAACCATGTCTGCCGTCTCCGGTCTCACCCCGGCCTCTAATAGCCGGGATGATTGTTCTTTATTCGTGCAAATTTGATTCATGATTTCTATTTATTGTCAAAATTTTAAATTCCATCTTTATTCCTTTTTATATTGTCATATTTCTCTCTAAATTTCTCGTACAATATCTCTTGCTTTTTTGAGAATGGCATGAATGAGTGGTTGAGCCAGCGGCAGATGTAATAGGGTTTGTTGTCTTTACAATCGAGATTTTCCGAAGAGATAACCCAATCTATATCTAAGCGTCCTTTTTCCCTTGCCAATATGAAAGCGTCTATCAGTTTAGGGTATCTCATCAGTCCTATACTGTTTGACGTGAAGTTTGCTTTCGGACATACAATGCATCCCACACGCTTTGAGGTTTCATATTCAGGATTGACAGGCAAATTATACTTCTTAATATAATCCCAAACGTCTGCGTCAGTCCAGTCAATAATAGGTTTCAATTGTATTATTCCGGGTGTTCCGATAGACTGGCACCGATCCTCGAAGTAATCATTGAACAGCGCTTTGTTTTGTTTCATCACGGTTTTGTTTTTCGCTTCAAACGCTTTCCTTTCCCTCCGTTTTGCGCTTTCAGCTTTCCGTACCCCGACAATACTGCAATAATCTACCGACTTCGGGTTGTGCTTGTAATCCACGCAGCAATATGCGGATTGAACGGTAGGGAGAAGACCTTTATGATTTACTCTGATATTGTGAATGAATCCTTCCTTTACATTTTTTCGGAATATTACATCCGGATAATTTTCCCTTATGAACCGAATAGTGATATTACTCTCGAAGCAACGATTGAAATAAGCCTTGAACGCTATGCCAGAGCGTTTGCACAAGTCATAGCATACTTGGCTGTCCTTCCCTCCGGAGAATCCAAGACACACCTCGAATCCCATGGCTCTCGCTATTTTAGCGAACTTTTGAATACGTTCTATAGCTTGTTGTTCTATCTCTTCGTTAAACAAGTTCATATCTATCCCTCCTGAATAATTATACATTCTATCTCTTCGTCCCATGTTACATCCACCGGATCGTACTCATACTCTCCATCGGACGTTCTGATCATTACCTCCGCTTCCGGGTCTTGCTCTTGGAGTAGAGCGATTAGTTCTTTATTTCTCATAATTTTCTCCTGTTGATTTAAGGGGGTACCCCTTGGACGGAATACCCCGGGTAAGTATTAGTTCTGCTCGGCAAGTTTCTTGAACTCCCCAAGCAACATATAGATCGTGGCGATATCGTCCTTGAAACGATCCACCGTTTCTCGTTGATGCACCATGAGTAATTGAATACAAGGTCTGTCAATTGTTCGCACATTTCCGATGGATTGATAACCTTGTTAATGAACTCGTTGAAGGACGTGAAATCGTATTCTTTAGCCTGCATAGCTCAACTCCTCCATCTTTGAAAATCCCAATACTAACATAAGAGAATCGAATTTGTCCACATACCACTCCGGTTGAGTTTCCTTCGGGTTGTTCTTGTTTATCTGATTCTCTCCGTATTCGAGTCCTTTCTTGGATATGGAGTTGAAATATTTGATCTTGCCTTTAGATGATTTACGTGATATACGTTCGATATATCCTAGCTCGATAGCCCTTTTGTAGAATTGATTCCGTGATACCTTGTAACCTTTCTCGTTGAGTAGATCGGTAGCCGACTTCATCACTCCCTTTGACGGTACGTAATCGGGCAATGGTAATCCAAGTGGCGTGGCTACCTTCTCCAGTAATGACAGCTTGGAAACGTCATTGAGGTTCAGCATCTCGCTTACGCCTTTCACCCATTCGATTCCGGCACGTACTTTTGTTGGGGTAACGGACGATGGTCTGGATTGGCTAATTGATTTGCTTTCTTTCAGTCTTTCCTCGCAAGCGATGAAGTAACGGCGGGCTTGCTTCCCTTTCTCGCTTCTTTGGATCATTGATACTTCTTTCGCCATGCTTAATGTCATTGCGTAATCTTGAAGTTCTTGATTCGCAAGGGTGTTAAATACTTTACACCCTACATAGTCCTTGTTTTCGTCGAAACCGTACTGTAGTTGCCGATCAAACCAAGACTGGAATCTTTCTGTACAACCTAAAAAGTCGTACAAAGCTCTTGCGCTAACGGCTCTTTTACCGTTGCTTTCTGTGATGGGGATTAACGCCCCTACGTTTGTTGTAATTTCTGCCATTTTTGAAGTTCTTTAGGCATTACAGGAAAGTTTTGTGCTGCATCCCTATTTAGCAGGGCAAGCGAAAAGCGGTTGCTTCCGACCCGTTGAACTTCACCACATAGGCAGTGGGCGCATTAACGCTCCACACGGGAGAAACAACCGCTATATCATATAGATGCAACGATCTTACAAGCATAAAAAATGCCCGCTATATACGGCAGGCTTCCGCTTGCCTATGTGTATGAAGTTCGCTGCAAATATACCACTTCTTTCCAAAACGCCAAATGAAATCCTTGAAAAATTATCCCGCCCTGTCGAAAGCCTTCTCAAAGATCTCCGGCCTTAGCAAGGCGTTGCTTATCGCCGTGAACGCCTTCACGATCCCGGGCTGCTCATTTAAGTTTATTCTCACGTCCTTTCCGGTGACCTCGCTTGATAACCGGTCGCTCAGGTATTCCACCTTGTCCAATGCCAGATAGGATAGGGGATTGTAGGCTAACGGGACTATCTTACGCATCCTGTCACCGAAATCGCTTATCGTGATCCTCGACATCTGCGCTAGCGTGTTTATCGTGGATGACAGCGAGGCGATCCGGTTCGTCATGCCCGATACCCCGTGATCCAGCAATATTTGGCTGATCGTGTAGTAGTACCGGTCTATATGAGGCTGCACGTCCTCCTCCATGCTTTGCGTTATCTCCGCTAACGCCTCCTTGTTAGCCTTGGCTATCCGGAAGACGTTCGTGTTATAAGCGTTTATCTCCCTCTCGATAGCGTTGGCCGTCCGTTTGGCGTTATGCCTGTAGTGCTCGCTATTCCTTATGGCTTCCATGAGCGATACGGTGTAGTTATACACTTGGTCGTTCACGAAAAGTACCATGTAGGTTAGTGAGGTGACAAGGCCGTTCGTGTCCTTGTCGATCTCTTCCCAATCGTTGTATTGCTTCATGACTTATTTATCGAATTTGATTTGGTACAGGTGGAAACAATTCTCGTGAAAGTTAACAAATTCCTTACGTGGAGGGAATATCTGCGCTACCTGCATGCTGTCCGGCATAAACTTGTATCGTATCTCTTTCAGTTCGTAATATCCGAGCGTGTGATTGGCGGATACGGACAGATGCCATTCACCCATTTCCTTATTTATGAGAATATCCTTTCCTTTGTAGGTGAACATACCCGTCTCGTAGACTCCGTGCTCATCCTCGATATGTTCATATATGAAATCGATCGGAAGCATCGTAAATGCCATTGGTAATGGCCGTTTATATTTCTTCAATTCCTCATTTGTCATTTTCTCTGTTTTTTAATTTATCTCATCATAGATGAATGCAGCTTTCAACTATGATGAATGTCTTTCTTTAAATTGTTGTCGAATATTTTAATACACTCAAACAGGTATTTGGCGACCGTCGGATTTACCGCATTTCCGATCGATCCAACTCTGTGTGTCCAATCGCGAATCCCATCATTGATTCCAATATGCTCACGATCTGGCATTTTGTAAATCCTTTCAGAGAGAGGAAATCTACCGTGTTGTTTTGGTGGCGGGACAAATATTGTTTGAGCCTTATTCCACTCTTGAACCCTCCACGTTTGTTGTTTGATTTCGTTGGAGTAGGCAATAACATACACCCTTTCACGATGATGGTCGAATCCAAAGGCGGCGTTCGATAGACATTGCCATTCCGCATCATACCCTGTTTTGGAAAGATCGCAAAGGACTCGCTCGAAACCTCGAACAAGGAGCATTGGGCTGTTCTCAATGATGACGTATCGAGGTCTAACTTCCCGTATGACTCTATGCATCTCACTCCATAGTCCAGAGCGACTTCCGGTGATACCAACACCTTTTCCCGCAATGCTAATGTCTTGACACGGAAATCCTCCACTAATGATGTCCACATATCCGGGGTTTGACAATTCTTTGATGTCCTCATATTGCTTTGTGTTTGGAAAATGTTTTTTTAATATACTCCTCTGGAATGGCTCGATCTCACAGTTCCACAGAGTCTCTATGCCAACCCATTCCGCTCCAGTCTCAAATCCTCCTATACCAGAAAATAATGATCCATGTGTCATGTCTCTCTCGTTTTAGCAAAAACTACGCTTTCATGGTCCGGCCTCAGATGGGCCATGCAAGCCTTGCTGTACTCGCAGAATCTCGCTCCCTCGTCCCGGAAGACGCATCCCCTGCACGGGATCTTGTTCTGCCCGTTGTAGTACGGGCTGTACTTTTCCACGATAATTTTCATGTCTCCTACCAACACGATCAAACCGGTAGGGGTGTTTCTCAATCTCTCTGTTATTTCCATGATCTGTTTTTAAAATGGCATGTCCTTGTCACAACTCCCGTAATCGTAGAACTTGGTCATGCCGTCATTATGCTTAAATTTTACTAATCCAGTGGCCCCATCTCTATTCTTGGCCACTATCAACTCTCCGTAATTGCGTTCTACGTTACCGTTCTTGTCCTTGACCTCGATCTTGTAATACTCCGGTCTATGAATGAACATTACGATATCAGCGTCTTGCTCGATAGCCCCGGATTCCCTAAGATCGGATAGGAGGGGTTTCTTGTCCGGTCTGGCCTCGTTTCCCCTGTTCAATTGGGATAAGAGCAAGAAGGGAACCTTTAACTCCTTCGCCGTGATCTTGGCGGTTCTGGACATCTTAGCTACCTCACGTTCACGGCTCCCTTCCCGTTCACCGCTCTCCGCCAATTGGAGATAGTCGGCCATGATTATCCCGCACTTGCCTTGTTTCTTCAGTATTTTACATCGTGACCGGATATAGTCCATCGTCACGCACGGGTTGTCATCGACGTAGATCGGAAGTCTCCAAAGCTCATTCACTGCCGTCTCTACCTTGTTAATCTCCTCGTTTGTCATATACCCGGACTTGAACCGTTCCGGATCTACGTCGCACTCGGATAGGATCAGCCTGTTAGCCAAGCTTATGTCTGACATCTCAAGCGAGAATATCGCAACCGGGATATTGGATCTAGCCGCTGATTTGGCCAAGTGAAGCATCACGGCCGTTTTTCCCATGGAGGGCCTAGCGGCTATTATCACCAAGTTTCCCGGTTGCCAGCCGTTAGTGATCTTATTCAGGTCGTGAAGCCCAGTGTCTACACCAGACCGGATGTTTTTCCTAGCCATCTCCACACGCTTGTATAAACCGTCCATGGAGCCTTTAAGGGCCTTGGATATATGCTCGCCATTAGACTTGCCGATAAGTTCCTCCATGAGGGTCTCTGAGCCGTTTATGGCCTTGTGAAGAACGTCCCCTATATCCTCGTTGGAATAGATGGCGTTCTCAAGGTCGTTGGCGATAGCTAGCCCCTTCCTCTGTATGGACCGCTCCTTGACTATCATCGCGTGGTCCAGTATATGGGCCGATGATCCAATCTTGGAGGTAAGGGAGGCTATGTAGATCGGCCCCCCAATACTCTCAAGCTCCCCGGATGACAGCATCGCTTGCGTGACCGTCATCATGTCTATGGGCTTTCTCTCTTTGTATAGCCCGGATATGGCCTTGAATACAGATTGGTTCCTCTTGTCGTAGAAATCGGCCTCAGATAGTTCCGAGGCGATTTTCTCGAAAGCGTCGCTCTCTATGAGGCAAGCCCCTAGTATTATCTGCTCTATCTCCTTGGCTTGGGGAGGTAGTTTCCCGTCAATCTGGGACGATGTAAACCTGTCTCGATCCATTCTGTTGCTTGTCTTCATTCTCGTTTATATTTTCAAACTCACTCTCCCATCTTCGCTGGTTTATCCAAGTTGTCAAGTGCGGATATTCGGGCACCCAATTGCCGGAATTCTTTTTCTCGTTATGCCATTCTATCTCTTTGCTTATGGCTAAAGGCAATAAGTCTATGACCTCGGCATAATCCTTATGCTTTTTGACAAAATTGTTGAATTCAACGTCAAGACCTTTTTTAGTGCCCGGATATGATTTTCGGAAAGCCTCGAATTTTTCTTTTATATATTTTCTTTTTTTATCATTATCAATATCATTATCATATAGGGTTATCTTCGGTAATGTTGGGTTATCTTCGGTTATCTTCGGTAATGTTGGGTTATCTTCTTTACCCTTTGAGTAATAGGGGTTTGACTTGCCTTTCTTGAAATTTGGATTACCTCCTTTTTTACCGGATTCCCTATTGTTGGATACTCTCTCATCATATTTTTTTTGATTGAAATCGATTTCTCTTTTAATGAAGGAGAATGCCATTTTAGCCTGCGGTCTCAGCTCCGATAGTGTCCCCGATACGGCATACCTAATAACCGCCTCGTACACTTCAAGTCTGATCTCCGAAGGATAATCCACTAACACCTCGTACCAATCAGCATTAAAAAGAAATGTTTTTTTAGATGTGTCCATGTCAATATATTATTCCTCTATTATATAATTCCTCCCTATATTGCTCCAACGCCTGAAGGCATCGTTCCTTGTCCATGTATCCCATTGGCATTATTCCGGCCAACCTTGCGTTGCATCGGTCTATGCCATATTTGAGATCCTTGTTTGACATTTTCTTTATATCCATGTTATCTCTTTTTAAAAGTGTTACAAAATCTCGTGGAGTTAGCGACTCTTCCTGCATCATGTATGATGCACCAAACGCATAGACCCTTGTGAGGATGTCCGTTGGCGCAATCGCCACATTTCACCTTTTCTTGCTCGTCTTTCTTCTTCGCCATATCACCAAGTCTTTATTTTTATTGGTAGATCGGCGTACCACCAAGCCAGAATCGTAGCGTCACGTTGATCTTGGTTCGTTCTCTTAGGCAAGGGACCGACTATGTAGGAGAGTTCCTCATGGGTTATCTTGCCCTCGTCCCCTTTCCAATGCTTGGTCAAAGGCTTTACCTCCTCGCAGGGAATCCCTATGTGCTCGCACATCTGGAGAAGCAATATCCCGGTTTGCTGGTTACGACCTACATACTTGGCTATCCTCTCGCCGGATTTACCCCTAGCCTTATGGAAGTTGCTTTTTTCGTTAAGCCATCCGGCCTCGACAATGACCACTATGTCTACCCCCTTGTACCTTTCTCTCGCCTCCTTGATAAAGTCAATCAAGGAAGGGAAGGGGAGGCTTGTTAATATTATCTGTCTCGTGGAAGGAGACAGTACGCATACACCGGATTTATCTATGTCCGGGTCAACGGCTATCACCAATTCGTATCTTTTCTTTCCCATGGATTCCTCCTTTCTTTATCGTTTATTAGTAAGAATACGGCCAATATCAATGCGATCAGTCCTAGTATCGCGGTGATAAGGCATATGGCCATTGTCAAGTGATCTAAATCTTGTATTGTTCCCATGATTATATGTTTGTTATTCGTGGACGGTGCCGGGATCGAACCGGCCTCTTTACGTCATGCGCACTCCGTAACGTTTCATCCCGGAATACTTACCGCCCGAAATCCCCGCATATCCTCACGGACGGCGGGGATAAAAACTAAATCTAATACCATGAAAAACACACTAATATCAATATCAAACCTCTAGCTCTTCAATTAAGAGTTGTCCACATCCCATGAACCATACTTGGGAAGCTGGTGATTTCTGGAGCAAGGCGATCTCTATTGCGGCCTCCTTGAACTTGCTCTTGTCATGCCCGGCCTTTTGCCTGATGAAGGATTGCGTTCTCGTAATGAGATCTCCGTCCCCTTCCTTGGGATCACGGGTTATGATATCCTTGCACTCTCTCATCTTATCCTCTATTGATTTAGAGGTGTCAGACAATGATTTCTCTATCTCTTTTTTATCAATGTCAACAACTCTCTTATTGACATCCGCGTTGAACGGGAACACGTCCATGATCATTGTCTCCGAGACAGAGGCTATGGTGTAATCCGCCATTGTCCCCTTCATGCCTTCTTCTAGCACGGTTATGGCCTCTTTTAGACTAGAGGCTTGGGCTAACATGGTAGCGGCGGTTTTCTTTTCCGCTCCGCTCTTCTCGTCCAACGTTATAAAATAAACCTTGATCTTATAGAACCGGTCACCATTCTCGTTGAAGAATAATTCGGATAAACGAGCTCGTTTGATGTCTGTTACCGTGAACTCACCCGTGATGAAGGGGCGGATCTCCTCGGTGATTTTTGCTTCCGCTTCCGTAAAACTTAAGCTATCAACTAAATATTCTTCTGTTACCCGTTTTTGATTGCCATTTTCTAATAATTTTTCAAATGACACTTTACATGAAAAATATGTTCTTGCCATAATTATTTATTTTTTATAAATTCCCACCTAAAACCTCCAGCTTGTCTATTTTTACCTTGACATACGCAAGATATGTTTTGGCTTTTTATCCCTGTTGATTTGGCCGCTTGTGATATTGATTCAAATTCTCTTATATTATTTCCTTTATTATCAATTTGAATAACAGGTTTACCCGGCGCAAATTTCTTTTTTAAAATATCTCTTCTGTGTATCTGGTTTTCAGAAGAGTCACACCATTCTATATTTGATAGATTGTTATTGGTCTTATTTCCATCAATATGATTTACTTGATTTTTGAAAATATCACGGGGTAGGAACGATTTAGCTACTAATCTGTGAATAAGAAAACGTTTATATTTCCCATTCTTAAATAGTGTCACTGTTAGATATCCTTTACTATGCTTGCCAAGCGATAGAATTTGGGCATTTCTTTTATATCTTCCAGTCCCTTTACTTTCAAATATCCTTTCCTTAGACCTAACTCTACCCATATTAGAAACTTGATATAACCCTTCGTATCCAACTATATCTTTCCAAATTTCATCCATATTTATATCATGTATTGTGCATATTGTTAATAGTTTACGTTATACTTCTTTCTCTCGTATTGTGGTACATACCCCTTGCAAGGGGTGTTCCCTTCAAATAGGGCCGAAGCCCTTACAGTTTCCCCATCTTTTTTAGACGGGTATGTCCAGTGCTTCTGCCGTTGATGGCAAAGGCAATGTCTTTTAGAGCAAGCCTCATTGAGGCAGTATTTAAGATCTCTCATTTCTTTTATAGGTTTCCAGCTTCTTGACCTCCTTTTTAAGGAGTCTGGCCGCATCCATGTATTTGACGCTGCCATAAGAGGCGGTAGTAATAATGTTGGTATGCCTCACGATCTTATCGATAAGGTAATTTGGAGGCCTGTCGCTTTTTCTCATCTCCTGCAGTATTGTTGATACATTTCCTCATAGCCGGGATCTCCGAAATAGGGAAGATAACAACCTAGATCGGTTTGCGCCCAGACTTTCATCTTATCCATGAGTGAGGACAGCTCGGAGGTTGTCATGGAAGATGTCTGGTAATCCACCATCTGTGTCTCTCCGGTGATCTTGTTCATGTCTTCTCTCATTCCTAGTAACGCTCTCTTGACATCCCGTTTGCAATCCTCCAAGGAGGTATAACCGGCATGATCTGCTATCACTTGTATCCATAAGTGGAAGAGAGCGTTTTGGTTCAAGGTTCTTTGCTTCCTTTTCATTGATACCTCGATGAATTCCCCCGATTTAATGATCTTATTGAAATAAGTTATCGCTCTCTCCCTGTCAAATGCGTTTCTCGTGTTGAACACCATACATCAAAAAGGTAAATCGTCTATGGGTTGAGCCATAGGCGGGAAATCAGATTGGGATGGAACGTCGTTGGCGGTCACTTGAGGTCTGGGACCGGCGCTGTCGCTCTTTCCGCATAACATGATATCGTATGCCAATATATCGGTAACATACCGTTTTATGCCGTCTTTCTCGTACTCCCTGTAATTGATCGTCCCTAGGATTGTCACCTTGTCTCCCTTGTGGATGTATTTCTCAGCTATATCGGCCAGTCCACGCCATGTCACGACGTTATGCCATTGCGTCTTCTCCGGCACATCCGTGCCGTCCTGCCTCTTGTAACCTCCGGTGGAGGTAGCCAAGGAGAATGTCGCCGCCTTGACCCCATTATCGAAAGTCCTTATTTCCGGGTCCTTACCTACGTTGCCTATCAATAGGCATTGGTTTATGCTCTTGCTCATGCTCTTTTATGATTTGTAGATTGGTAAATTATCGAATAGCCCCCTGAACTTGGACCATTGGACGAACTCCTTAAGCAATATACGATTGTCTTGCTCCATGGTGTTGTACCAATGACATCCGATAGCCGGGGCGTAAGGCTTAAGCTCCAGTCCACGGACATCATAACCATGTTTGTCCTTGTCGTATCCGACGAACTGGAACAAGTCGAAAAAGAAGTCTCCCACGCCGAATAGCTCCATATAGAATCTCCACTGGCAACTATCCGTGTAATCGGAGTCCTTTATAGGGGAGTATTTCGTCTTTATGTCCCTTATCTCAAGTCCGTTTATGATATCGGCACAACCCGTTATGATTATTTCCCCCATGTCCATGTATTCCCTTATTTCGTGGAAGGCATTGGGGAAGCGGTTCTTGTATTCCAGAGCTGTCTTGCATTGTTTCAAGTCCAGCTTCACGGGGTAGCCGTCTATATCGAACTCCCTCCCCGGGATCTCCGTCTCCGTCCCCGGGATCTTTTTGCATCCGAGGGTATCGCCTTCCACTATCTTATGGAAGGCCGTCCCCACTCTCGTATACTGGTTTCCCGTGAATTGCCCGGTGAGATTGTCTATGACCGATCGCTCGTCATCATATTCGGAATGTTCCGTTATGTAACGCCTGAACTTCTCCAGTTGGGTCACCCTAAGCAACCTTTTCATCCTTGACGAATTTACCCGTTTCCTTGTTAAATACGAATCCTTTCTCTCCTAGGACTTTTATCATCTTCTCCTTGAAAGGTCTCTCGAATACCTTGTTTAGAGATTGTTTTATCTCTATCATACGGTTCGCCTCTTCCTCCGTCTCCACGGCTTCCAGCGCTATATTCGCTCGATCCAACGCTTCCATGGCGATCCTTTGTTCCTCGGTCTTGCTTTGTATGGCCTTTTTAACCTTTGACACTATACCGGCCATGAAGGAGGGAAACTCCGCTGAGTTGCATTCGGGTATCACGGTTGGCGGTATTTGCGCCACGTTCTTCCCTACGGTGGTATCCGTAGGATCGAAACATATGGTTCTCTTTTCGTTTATCATGGTGATAAATCCCACTTGATCCGCTATACGGATCAATAGGTCCTTGGATTGTCCCGTGCAGTCCGGGGAATGCTTTATCAAGTCTCCCTCTTGGGTCTCCTTGTCATGGCATACGAAGATGATATCCGAGCAATCGGACCGTCTCCTGTTGACGAAGTTCTTGAACTCGTCCGCTATGTAACCGAACAATTTAAGCTTGTTCTTGCTCAGCTTGTAATCTTGCTTAACCCCATATACGGCCAAGAAATCATCCAGCATAGATTTCGCCGTGTCCACGATAATGGTTTTATATCCTTTCATCGAGCTTTCCTCGGAGAGGATATCCTCCCATGTTTGCGCCGTAAGCGTGTCGACCTGATTCGCCGCCCGGTCAAATCCCCGGTCGCAATCAATCAATAATGGGTTCTCGCTCGTGTTGGAAAGGGATGTCTTTCCTGTTCCCGGTGTGCCATAAATGACCATGATAATAGGTCTAAGCGGCCTAACGTCTGTTTTCTTTAAAATAGGCATAATATTTATTTTTAAAATGTTTCGTCAGCCTCCGGGAGTCGAACCCGGACTAAGACCATCGGCCGCCCTTCCCTCACTACCGTGTCCCTTTCCACCGGGCCAATGATATCGTCATGGCCTACCACTTGTCTAGGATATCGGTTGCCGGTCTGGGTCGGGGTTGCACCTCGTAAGGGTAGGTGTTACCAATTATATGAATCACATAGGAACCTAAGCTCTTCCATGCTCTCCTCATATTCCTCGTTGTCCTCCTCCCCGTCGTACTCCGGTTCGCCGTCGGGGTCTTTGATGTAGATGTCTCTCATGCGATCCTCCGATAAGCAATGCCTTGGGACTATTGTATTTCTTTAAATACCCCTCCAGCTAATTTGTAATATGTATCCGCCTTTATCTTCTCTCCATCAACAAATTCCGTTTTTACGCAAACGGGGATATATCTTTTCTTTTTATTAGAATAAGACCATTCGGATAATGTTATCCATGATCCTTTTGAGGCTTTTGCTACAGAGTTAATACCTGCGCACATGATGACACAGCCTTCGCCTGTGCTGTCTATCTTGGCATAGTAGCCGGATGATCCTATCTTGGCACCGTCGCCGGATGATCCTATCTTGGCACCGTCGCCGGATGATCCTATCTGGGCATTGTAGCCGGATGATCCTATCTGGGCATTGTAGCCGGATGAATTATCCTTTATGCTCGTTTTTATTTTTTCAGGCGATGTGATATCTTTTAGCCACTCAACTCCAAGATTGATCATGTAAGCCAATTTTAACTCTGCTTTTATTTTTATTTTCGAGGAGCAAATCTTTGTCCCTCTATCCTCCTTGGATATATTCCCGTCTTGCTCTACTTCGCAAAACCTAGATCCTATCATGGAATAATGATCAAAGACCTCTAATGGGCTTTCGCAAGCGTGAAACCCTCTGCTACACACCTTGATCTCTCCATCCATCTCATATTCCTTACCGATTTCATATTGAAAATCCCGGCATTTTAAATTTTTGTCAAATCCCTTGTAAGATTTTATAGCAGCCATTTTATTTATCGTTTATTAGTTCTACAATGTCTTTTCTTATCTCTATCAATTCTTCTTTGCTAAGTGTCTTTAATTCGTCTAGGATATCGTCCTTCCTCGATCGATTCGGTCTTGATGGAGCTTGTACCACGTATAGTACTCTGAAATCATTTTTCTGACTCATAAGTCATTATAACTATTTGGTGTACCACAATAAAGATTGATATGATCGCTAGGATCAAGAGGTGAATATTGAGAGGTTTTTCGTACCACTCAAATATTGACACTATTGACATTAGCCCTAGTACGGTAGCCGCGATCATCCTTAGCGAGAAGATGATAATGCTCTTTATGGCCCGGAATATCTTCCAGAACCATGCTTGGTTTCTCTTTATCATATATATTGTTGTTTTTAAAAATCGGAAGAAAGGCCTCATATCCTCACGGACGGAGACCTGCGTTGCAATTGTGACTGATTTTCTGATTGAATAAGCACCCCTAGGGGTGAAACGTGCTCCCTGCCGGGCTTGAACCGGCGACCTCTCGCTTATGAGGCGAATGCTCTCGACCAACTGAGCTAAGGGAGCGTTTGCCCGTCTTCCCGGGCCGCCAACATTATGAACCGCCATGTCATCACCGTCACATTCCACATGATTTCGTGGAACCTCCACCTCGATAAATACTCTTTGGACTCATTTCGGATTTACCATACCATTTTTATCTACTACTCTATCGGCTTTCCCATCTTCGGACAGGCCCGACATCCGTCCTCGATTCGGATAGAGTGGTGCGTTCATTGATACAAGATTGTGGATGGGAGGGGATTCCAACCCCTATGCGTCTATTACGCTGGCTCAATGTCTACCCATCCGTTTGCTGGGGAATCCCACCCCGGCACAGTTTAAGTAAAAACTAATATTCCTAATTGCCTGCCTCACGGCGGTATAAGGTCTTGGTAGCTTTATTACACATAAACATGTCAAACAGTGCTAATGGTTTCGTCCCGCCTCCGGTCTCGCTCCGGAACCTGCGAGTCTTTGGCTCTCTTGGCGGGAATAGTTGCGGTCTTGGCTAAATTGCCTATCTTTAGGCCGTTAAACAAAAAAACTATATGGAATTAAAAGATTTTATTAAGGAAACGTTACTACAGATCGCTAGTGGCGCAAGACTTGCGGATGATGAATATCGAAAACTTGGAAATGGTGGAGTAAATCCTGAAGGAAAATTTCATTTAGAGGGTATTCCACACATCCTATGCCCGGGAGTAAATGATAAACATGATATCTCTAAGCCTGTCGTATCCGTTCAATTCAAGTTGAATGTCCAGATTGAGGAAAAGGCCCAAATAGAAGGGAAGATCGGTGGCATATTAAACGTTATTTCCGCTTCTTTCGGAGGATCGAAGGAAGATACAAACAAATCCGTTCAAGAGATTTCTTTCTCCATTCCCGTAGCCTTGCCGTCACGCTCTTCGGCTTCGGGCAGATAAAATCGTAAATCCTTTGGGCCGAGTTGATAATGTCTTCCGATTTTGCCATGTTAAAAGGGTCTCGGATGTATTCTAAACAGTACATCCGAATCTCCTTATCTGTTTTTGGATAGTAGTCCATATTTTTTATATAATTGCCATTGAATGGATTAGAGACACCATGGATTATTTATTGAGCAAAGGAACTCCCTGATCTTCTCGGAGGCTATGGTAGCTTCTACCTTTGAGGGGAAGAGGTTACCCGCTTCCTTGAGCAGCTTGATACCTGTCTTGCCCGGCCCTCGATTGTTGAAAATGCCCGATACAGGCTCCGGAAGGAAATCTCCTTCCCTTAGATACCATAGGTCGGTGTTTTGGATGGAGGAGTTACCAGTCTTCCCTTTATCACCTGTCATTATCCAATCGTAAACGGCCTTATGATTTGGATAGGAACGGTTTACGCAATCGCAACGTATCATGTAATCCTCATGATTTCGATTCTCCTTTAGCCAATCGAAAAGTTCCTCCATTTTCCCTACCGGTTCTTGCCCGATGAGTGCAAGAATGTCTCTCTTGATCTTAATATCTTCCATGTCTTTCTTTTTTTTAGTTCGTTCCCGGAAGCCGATTCGATCAGCGGCTCTCGCCTCCAGTCCGGGATATATTTTCAGAGGATAGGGTTTACCAATGCTGGATCATAACACCCCAAGGAATATCCTCTATATAGTACATTAATATAAATATGTAGACTCCAACATCGGAACCGATCAAACTACATCGGGAGCGGGGATCATCATCCCTTCCTGTATCTTCGCCTATCATAACCTTACCACCATACCTATATCTCTTACGTATATCCTCTTATGGGGATAAGGATTTATTCACTAAGTCAAAGAACTCTTTTTAGTAGGCATCCGGGAATCGAACCCGGAGCGGGGTGAAGGATTTGCAATAGCCTTTAGTCTTTAAAATGATCCGCTTCCAGCCGTGACGCTTCACTAGCCATGCCCTTATGCTATTTATCGGCTTTGTTTTGATCCCCTGTAAAATTCTATCGCTCTTTTTCTTATCATGTAAGCGTTTGGGGAACTTGTTACACCTTTTAATGCGTTTCTGACCGTTATCTCTGTGAATCCCGTGTCCTTGGCCAAGGCTCTTATTGAGCCATGCGGCACTATGATCTCTTCTAATCTTGCCATATCTTTTTATTTATCTGTTCATATACGCTATAAGGCCGGCCTTGCTAAACACCCTTTTCCGGCCTTTATGAGCGTGAGGTATTTCCTTTATATGTTCCCTCAGATATCGGATAGATAGCTTGGTGATCTTGGAGGCTTCATCGAAGCCAACGAACTCGTCCTCTTTCTGGGCCTCTTTCTCCAAAACGGACTCCACGATCCTTTTTACCTCCTTTCGCATGAGGGGAATCAATTCCTCGGCTATAAGCCTTGCGTCGTTCCTTGTCATAGCGTTTACTTTAATCTCGTTACAATCACGTCATCAATGCGTCCCGCTGTTTGTATCGTAAAATCATATCCTTTAGTCTTCAAGTAATCCACGCCCCTTTTTACCTTTAAGTATGGTATGGTCTTGTTTTTTATGATTGTGGGTTCTCCTATATTGAATCCCAATAATGTCTCACTAGTCGAGATTTTTGTCTTTACATTTGTAAGATTCTTCATTTTTATACTACTTTTGTTTATTGCTCTTTTTTAGTACGCTGTGATAGTACTTTTGTTCTATCACAATGCAAATATAAGAACAAATGAGCTAATACGGAATATAACAGTGTTAAAAATACCTCATTTGTTCTATTTAGAATGATTCTAAATTAAATATTATATGGAAAATAGTATAATTCAGAGGATTGCGGAGATTATAACAAGTAAAGGATTTTCAGAAAATTCTTTTGCTAAACAAATTGGATCGAATCAAAGAACTATTAATCAGCAGTTAAGAGGAGATCGAAAATTAAGTTTGGATACAGTTTGTAATGTAATTAGCTCTTTTGGGGATATCTCAGCGGAATGGCTCTTACGTGGAGAAGGTAACATGAATAAGTCGGAAGAGAAGAGTAGTGATATACATATAATGTATGAGACTAGTAGAAAACAAATACTATTACGAGACGAAAGGATTAGGGATCTGGAGATAGAGTTGGAGTTGGCTAATACTCGCTGTGAGGAATTAAAGAAGGAGGTTCTGGCGTTGAAGAGAATCGCAAAAAGTAGTTGATAGTGTTAAAAGGTCCCTTTTATGTTCTTAAACATTGAATATTAATATCTGAATCTATTTTGCTTTTGTTTTAAAAGTAATTATTCGTTTTTAATTACACTGTATTATGCCTACGGAAATAGATGTTTACATTGAACATGTGATTAGTCTGTCAAAAGATTACAGCATCCTTTTTGACAAGTATATTAAATTGGAAGAAAAGTGTAGGATTTTAGAAGAAAGGATTCTCTTGTTGGAAGGAAAGAGAACAGCTTCCCCCGCTCTTCAAATCTCTTTTGCTAGAGATTTGTTAAATGATGTTAACGGTGGAGGGTGAATCCTTATTCTATAATTAATGCCTAGGCATTAACGAAGTGGTTACAATTTTCAAGTATTTTCTATTTGTGATACCAATATACAAACAATTAAATTAATTAATCTGTGTATCAGATTGTTGAAGAACGAGATATAACCCCAGCCCGATCACGAGGGAGACTCTTTTAGAGTCTCCCTTTTTTTGTTATAATCAGATGCCAGTTTTTTTCTTTTGCTTGTTTTGATCGTTGTTTATTGATCTTTTATGGAAAACTTTGAGTGTTATCTATCGGTTATTATATAGAAGATTTCGAGATAGAATTTCATAATTTTGTTTTTGATGGGATAAGGGCTATTAAGCAGGATTCCTGTATTTGAGATTAAACAGATTGTAAATATTTAAAAAGTAGATAAGATGGAAACATTTGACGATATCATTAAAGGGGATAAACCTGTATTGGTGGATTTTTTTGCGACATGGTGCGGCCCGTGTAAGGTGTTGAGTCCGACGGTCGAGGCATTGGGGAAGGAGTTGGCGGGACAAGTGCGTGTCCTTAAAATTGATGTAGATAAGAACGAGGCACTTGCCACACAGTTGAGGATCCAATCCGTACCCACTTTGATCATCTTTAAGAAAGGTGAGATCGTATGGCGCTCTTCCGGCGTGATGGATCACGGAAGCCTATTGCGGAAGGCGCAAAGCTATATCGATTAAAAGCCGTTCATCGGGATCAATACCGTTGGGATCAATAATAGGAATCCTAGGATCACTAGGACAAGGATGAATTTCCATGCCCATTTGAACCATTTATCATACGGAATACGGCTTACTCCTAGAACCGCTATCAGAACACCAGATGTGGGAGTTATCAGGTTCGTGAAGCCATCGCCAAACTGAAAGGCCATGACGGTGGCTTGCTTGGATAAACCGATCAACTCCGAGAATGGGGCCATGATAGGCATGGTGAGGGCCGCTTTGGCACTTCCGGAAGGAATAACTAAATTGATAAGCGTTTGAATAACGTACATCATCCCGACCGTAGCTACTTGTCCCAAACCTTCCATCCCTTTCGCTAGGTTAAAGAGAATCGTATCGATCACTTTACCGTCTTGCAGGATTACGATAATACCTCCAGCTAAGCCGACAACCAAGGCGGCGCTCATAATATCCTTGCAGCCCTCTAAGAATAGTTTCACAAGCTCATTCGGATCGCGTCCATTGGCAATTCCCGCCGCTATGCCCAAGGCGAAGAACAAGGTCGCTATTTCCATAATATACCAACCGTAGCCCATTACGCCTGTTATCAAGAAAAAGATCGTGAAGAATAAAAGGTTCAATATATATAAGTGCACGGTTTTCCGTAGGGCAAATATCGAGCTGATCACGAACGCTACGCTAAGAATCGGAATTAAGGGTAGTCCCTTGATTACGCTATTTCCTATTTTTAAGGATGTCTGGGGGTAATAGAACGAAAAGATAACGAGTACGATAGCCAATAGGACGAAACTGATCCATGCGGCTTTCGGGGTTCTGTATACGATTTCCAAGGAATTGGTACTATGCAAATCTCTCCAATATTGATCATCCTCATAGACTGGTGACAATTGAGGGTTCTTTTTTACCTTGGCGGCATAACGCAATATCCATGTGAAGCCTACCACATTGATAATACACCAGCAAACGATGCGATACTCGATACCGGAGAAAAGAGGAATCCCCGCCAAGCCTTGCGCTATACCGATCGTGAAAGGGTTTAAAATCGCCCCGGCGAAACCTAATCCCGCCGCTATAAAAACCATACATACGCCAGTTATGGAATCGTACCCCATAGATATCGCCATCGGGACCAAGACCAGACAAAAAGCGATGGTTTCCTCACTCATCCCGAATACGGCTCCGAATAGGCTGAAAAGTAGCATGATAGCAGTTAATAAGAAATTGTCCACACCTATTTTACGAAGGATAGGGTTGTTCTCCATTTTGCGTGCTTTCCGCAGGAAACTGACTGTTCCGATATCAAATGCCTTACTGTCGTTCACGATCCAGAATGCACCACCGATGATAAGGATAAAGACAATGATATCCGCCTTGTCTACAAATCCTTTATAAAAGGCGGAGAGTACTTCCCAAGTCTGAGGTACGCTTTCCACGGATTCATATACAACGGTTCGCTCTCCGTCCGGGCTGATACTTTCCGTATATTGCCCACCGGGAATAACCCATGTCAATATGGCGCAAAATAAGATGATGTAAAAGATAATTACGTATGTGTGGGGTATTTGTCTCTTTTTCATGATTCTGTTTTTTCGTCTTCTTCTGTTAATATTCCGATCTCGGGAAGGATAGCTCGGGCCTCACGGTCACTAAGCGTATCTACGTCTTTGAGTTTACGTTGGATGGCACGGGTACGGGTACCTAAAACCTCTTCTATTTGCCCGCTGGCGGTTTGCAAGTTCTTTTGGGCTTTCTCGAGCATACCGCCTACTTTCTCGAATTCTTTTTTCACGGCCCCTAAGATCGTCCATACCTCCCCTGAGTGCTTTTGGATCGCCAATGTACGGAAGCCCATTTGTAAACTGTTTAGTATGGCCGCTAGGGTAGTGGGACCTGTTACGACTACCTTGTAGTTTCGCTGCAAGTCCTCCAATAAAGCGGAACGGCGTACGACCTCGGCGTAAATGCCCTCGAACGGCAGGAACATAATGCCGAAATCGGTCGTGGCGGGAGGCGCCAGATATTTGTCCGAAATATCTTTAGCCATCTTCTTGATCGTTGTCTCCAATAATTTTCCGGCTGTCTCGATCGCTTGGGAATCTGCGGCATCGTAAGCGTCTAGGAGCTGTTCGTATACATCTTTCGGAAATTTAGCGTCTATGGGAAGGTATACGAATTCTCGGGCATCATCCCGCCCGGGGAGCTTGACTGCGAATTCAACGACAGCGTCCGAACCTTTCCGGGTACGCACGTTCGCCTCGTACTGCTCGGGGGCCAATAACTGCTCCAATAACATACTGAGTTGGATCTCCCCGATATTTCCCCGGGTCTTAACATTACTAAGTACCCGTTTTAATCCTCCTACATCCTGCGCTAAGGTTTGCATCTCGCCCAGTCCTTTTTGTACACTTTCTAATTGTTCGGTGACTAAACGGAAAGATTGCCCGATACGGTCGTTCAATGTCTTTTGAAGTTTCTCGTCTACGGTGACTCGGATTTCTTCCAGTCTTTTTTCCGTGTTATCCACTAATCTCTGCTGGCGTTCGTCCAAGGCGGCGAATTTCTCTTTCTGCAACCTGTTAAAAGAATCGATACCACGTTCGAAAGCTTCCCTGAACTCGTTCATGGAATGAGCCAGTTCTTCTCGGTTATCTTTCGCTACCAAACGGCTTTCTTCCCGGTTCAGGCGGAAGTCTTCCCTAAAGTTTTTCTCGATACGGTCGAACGAGTGTTGTATCTCGTTTAGCAACTTTTCCAGGTCTTCTTTGTTATTATTTAGCTGTTTAGGACGCAAAAGGATTTGCATCACGATGATTATAAGAAGTCCGCCGATAATAATCCAATCCATCTGTTTTTGATTTTGACGTCAAAGATAGGTAATCTGTATTTTGCAACAGTGGTTAAATAGAGTTAAATAAAAGAACATTGTTTATTTTCGTTTGTTTTATCGACAGAAAGCTGCTTATATTTGTGCAGCCAACTTAAGTAAGACTATTAAATTTACATACAAAGATGGCAAAAGTAACATTAAAAGGTAACGAGATTCATACGAACGGCGAGTTGCCGAAAGTTGGGACAGAGGCTCCGGACTTCAAGGGTGTAAAAAGTGATTTATCCGAATTGTCGTTAAGCGACTTGAAAGGAAAGAAAGTGGTGATAAATGTTTTCCCGAGCTTGGATACAAGTGTATGTGCGGCCTCGGTAAGACGCTTCAATAAAGAAGCCGCTTCGCATCCGGATACGGTAGTATTAGCTGTTTCTAAAGATTTACCTTTTGCGCATGGACGTTTCTGTACTACGGAAGGTATTGATAAGGTGATTACATTGTCTGTGTTCCGGTGTTCATGTTTTGAGGATAAGTACGGGATGCTTCTGGTAGACGGTCCGCTGAAAGGGTTATTAGCCCGTGGCGTGATAGTGGTCGATGGAGCTGGTAAGGTGGTTTATGAGGAACTTGTTCCCGAGATTACTACCGAGCCGAATTACGATGCGGCTTTAGCTGCATTGAAATAAATGTAGTAGATTATTGTTTTTCATTGGTTAAAGTTAAGGGTTAGTGTAGGAGGCCGTCGGATGTGAATCCCGCGGCCTTCGTTTTTGTGTGAAGAGGCTAAAGTTTTCCTTCCAGCTCGTCGACGATTTGCCCATCGAAGAGATTGATGATACGGTCGGCGTAGGTCGCATCATGTTGCGAGTGTGTCACCATGACGATCGTAGTCCCTTCGGCATTCAGTTGACTGAGTAATTTCATAATTTCAAGACTGTTTTTAGAGTCGAGGTTTCCAGTCGGTTCGTCCGCCAATATCAGCATCGGTTTACCTACGACGGCGCGAGCGATGGCGACACGTTGCTGCTGGCCGCCGGAGAGTTGCTGCGGATAATGTTTGGCACGTTGGCTGAGGCGTACTTTGCGCAGGATGTCGAGTACTTGTTGTTTGCGCTCAGCCTTGGGGATGCCGAGGTATTTCAATTGGAGGTCTACGTTTTCCTCGACTGTAAGCTCGTCAATGAGATTGAAGCTTTGGAAGACGAAACCAATGCGTCCCTTGCGATAGCGTGTACGGTCTTTCTCCTTTAGGTGTCCCACCTCTTCGCCTTCTAATAGATAGCTGCCCTCGTCCGGGTTATCTAGCAGGCCGAGAATATGCAGCAGGGTTGATTTGCCGCATCCGCTGGGTCCCATGATGGCGATGAACTCGCCCTTTTTCACTTCCATGCTTATGCCATTGAGCGCGATGGTTTCTACTTCTTCCGTCCGGAAGTTTTTGCTGAGGTTCTTTATTTGAATCATGACTTGTCTTGTTTTTGTGAGAATGTATACCTATTATAGAATGTTGCTTTTATTCGGTCCGGATACTTTTGATGGGGTTACGGCGGGCGACTTTTAGGGTTTGCCCGATGATTGACACGAAAGCGATGGCTATGGTTGCCAAAACTGCCGCAGTTATGAGATACCACGGGAAGGCGATGCGGTTATAGAACGACTCTAAACTGATTTGAACCGCTTTCACGCTGATGGGCAGGGCGAAACAGGCGGCAAGCAACGAGAGTGCCATGAATCGTTTGGAAAGTTCCCATACCGCGCCACTTGTCTCGGCTCCCATCACCTTGCACAAGGCGATCCGTTTGCTTTGCTGTTCGGTGTAGCTTATCGACATGGCCAGCAGTCCCAAGGCAGAGATGAGGATGGAGATGGTCATGAAGCAAAGGACAAGCATCAACGTGTTCTTCTCATGGGTTAAATCCTTGTCCATATAATCGTCGATATAATCGGCTTCCAAGTCTTTCGGCATCCCGATCACTTCATTGGACACTTCCCTGCAAGTGCGGCGGATGGCGGCTAAGGCTTCCGCCCGATCGCCTTGTGCCTTGACGATTTGATGGATGATGTAGCCTTGTGGGTTCAACACCATAACGGCTCCATGCGAATCGGGTTGGGGTGTGTTCAATGCGCCCAGCGAACGATAGTTGCGGATGACACCACAGACGTTGTATCGATAGCCGCCCTTGTCGCTATTTTTTCCAAAATGGGGTCTGCCGGATGAAAGCTGGTAACGACGGCAAGTCTCTTCCGTTACCCAAACCATGCCGGGCAGTGGGTCAGACCAACGTTCTACCACTTCGAAGCCCAACAGCCGGAATGCGGCGCTGTCCATATCCGAAAGGTGGAGCCACGAGTATCCTTCTTCTTCCGATTGCAGTACACCATCGTGACCAGTGAAGAAAGGCAGTCTTCGTGCCAATGCTACTTCTGTCACTTGGGGTAATGCCTGTAAACGTTTCTGGAGGATGACTTGCTTGTCGTAGGTGTGTCCCAAGTCCCATGTCTTGACGAATACTAGGTCTGTATTATAACCGGTCGGCAGGGTGGCAAGGTGGTATATTTGGAAGGCCATGGTGAGTCCCAAGGTGATGAGTACCGTGCTGATGACATTCTGCACGATGATGAACAAGCGGCTGAACAGTTGCTTGTTGTGCATGCGGAAATTTCCTTTTACGATATCTATCGGACTGTATTTGTAGGTGATGATGGCTGGTAACAATCCCGATATGCCGGCGATTCCTACCCATAGTAACAGCGAATAGGCTACCATCGCCGGTGAAGAGACCAAAGCGATCCGGGTGGAGAGCAAGTACTCGAAATAGGGCTTTGTGATGACGGCAACTAAGCAACCGCCGATGAAACAACCGGTTGTGAAGATGGCGGACTCTGCGAGGTAGCGCAATACGATTTGCCCCGCCGAGTCACCCATCAACCGGCGGGTTGCCATTTCATGGGCTCGTTTGCTGGTTTGCGATACAGTTAGGTTGATGTAATTGAAGATAGCCGAGAGGAGCAACACGAATGCCAACGAGAACAAGATTTGTACCTGTTTCCGTGTCCCTTTACGGAAAGGGCCGTATTGGTTCAGGGGAGAGAAATAAATCTCGTCCATGCGTGTCACCGAAGAACCCCAAAAAAGCCTGTTCGTGCTGTTGTCTTCTTTCCAGTATTCCCAATAGCCTTTATACTTATCGAGTAGTTTACGGGTAACAACATCGGGAGTTACCCCTTCTTCCAACGTAATGAGTATTTGCGTTGAACCATAACTGTCCATCCATGCATAATCCTTTTCTGCCAGTTTGAAAGGAATCAAGATGTCTATCGGTTTCAACAGCTCTGTCGAGCTGAAAGCCGGGAGAACCCCAATGACCCGTAGCGGTGTCTGGTTCAAGTACATCACGGTACGGCCGATCGGATTTTCATTCCCGAATACTTTGTGGGCGAATGGCTCGGAGAGGATGACCTCGTCTGTCCCGATCAGTGCTTTGTTGCGGTCGCATCCAATGAGCGTATAGTTGAGCATCTGGAAAAAATTAGGATCTGCCGCGATGCCGTTTACTTGATAATATTGGTTGTCTATCATGAAGTCGGCCGCTTCAATATGGATCAGGCGTGTCCACTCTTTTATTTCCGGAATGGAAGGGAACAATTCCGGGGCAGTCCCGGTTGTCATACCGATCCCATCTCCATAGCCGACGGCATACAATTGGTGAGAGTATGATTGATTGTTACCGATATTAAATTCGGTGTCGGCATACGAGGTCAGAAGGATGACAACTCCCAGTGCGATAGCTAATCCGAAGAACTGGATGGCTGTGTAGAGTTTGTTGCGGCCGAGAAAGGTAAAGTACGATTTCATATTTTGCTTGTTTTTGATACAAAGGTATAGAGCGGTTGGCATCTGGCAAGGGCTTGGATGCCCGGTTGCGGTAGTTTGTATGAAAATCATACACCCGCTTGTATGATATTCATACAGCCTTTTTCCGTACCTTTATCCCCGATAAAAGAGATAAAGGAAAAACAAACGAATCGGATATGGCAAATTACGGGACAATAGTGGTGGTAGATGACAATCCGGCGATTCTTACGGCGGTCAAGATCTGCTTGGCCGGTGAGTTTGACAGGGTATTGACACTCGCTTCTCCCGACACGCTTCTTACGGTATTGGCACAAGAGGTGGTGGACGGGATTTTGCTCGACATGAACTTCACGCAAGGGGGAAACTCCGGACAAGACGGCTTGCTTTGGCTTCGGGCGATCCACAAGAAGCATCCGGCTATCCCGGTGGTACTGGTGACGGCATACGCTGATATCAAGTTGGCGGTGCGTGGTTTGAAGATGGGGGCGGCAGACTTTGTTGCCAAGCCGTGGGATAATCAAGAGCTGATCCGTGTCTTAAAAGATGCGATTGATGCCGGGCGTAAAGTGGTTCCATTGGAACAGGTCGAGGCGGAGCATGTGAGCAAGGTGGTGGAGCGTTGCCACGGCAATATCAGCCGGGCCGCCGAATTGTTGGGAATTACCCGGCAGACGTTGTATGCTAAAATAAAAAAGCGATGATGTTGATAGGCACTTTGGGAGTCGTTGTCGTTCTCTTTATCGGATGGTTCTACCACCATCAGGTATTGTTGAGAGACCGGGCGCATCTGATGCGTGAGGCGATTCGTAACCAAGAATTTACGTTTCGTCTTCCTGTGAAAGGCCTGTTCTTCGGGGAGCGGGCGTTGCAAGAGGCCCTTAACGAGACGGGTAGGGACATCGGGCGGTTGCTTGCCCGCAATGAGGTGGAATCGTGGCAACGGCTGACCCGTGTGCTTACGCATGAGATCATGAATGCCACTACGCCTATCGCCAGTATCAGCCAGGCCTATCTGGAGCATCCCGCGATTGCTGGGACGGTTTACGAGGAGGGGATCCGTGCCATTCACGATACCAGCCGGGGACTTGCCCTGTTCGTGGACAGCTACCGGAAACTGGCGGAACTGCAAGAACCTGTTATCGGAGAGGTCTATTTGAATGATTTTATGGAAGGGATCCGGGCTCTTTATCCCGATTTAGAGTGGCATCTTTCCATTCCTTTGTCTGCTACGATGTGTACGGATCAGAATATGTTGCGGCAAGTGCTGATTAATCTGATCCGGAATGCTTGCGAGGCAGGGGCTACGATGGTGGATGTGCGTTGGAAGAAGGGGTTGTGGGTCAGCAACAATGGTGCGCCTATTCCGGTGGCTATCGAACGGGAGATTTTTATTCCTTTCTTCACGACTAAAAGGACGGGTTCCGGTATCGGCTTGTCGCTTTCCCGGCAGATGATGGTGCGGCAAGGCGGGGATCTTTGTTTGGCGCAGCGCTCTGTGCCGGGTTATCAAGTGACGTTTATAATTTCTTGTGTAGGATAAATTTAGGATAGGATATGAATCGGAAAATACTTCAACTGGCCATACCTTCTATCGTCTCCAATATAACCGTACCTTTGTTGGGCCTGGTGGATGTGGCGATCGTAGGGCATCTGGGATCGGCATCGTACATTGGGGCGATCGCCGTGGGCGGGATGCTGTTTAACATGATCTATTGGATATTCGGCTTTCTCCGGATGGGGACAAGTGGGATGACCGCCCAAGCCTATGGGAAACGGGACTTGACGGAGGTAGTCCGGACCTTGCTGCGGGCTGTCGGGGTAGGGCTTTTGATCTCCCTCGGGCTTTGGATCCTTCAATCCCCGATCCTGAGGGGTGCGTTTGTTTTGATCGACGCGACGGAGGAGGTGAAGCGATGGGCCTCTCTCTATTTTAATATCTGTATCTGGGGAGCGCCGGCCGTATTGGGTTTATATGGCTTTGCCGGTTGGTTCATCGGTATGCAGAATTCTCGTTTCCCGATGTTTATCGCTATCACGCAGAATATCGTGAATATTGCGGCCAGCCTATGTTTCGTGTTTGTGCTGGGTATGAAGGTGGAAGGTGTAGCGCTGGGAACACTGATCGCCCAATATGCGGGCCTCTTCATGGCGTTTGCTCTTTGGTTGAAATATTATGGGCGTCTGAAAGCGTATATCGATTGGGACGGTCTTTGGGGTGGGGAGGCGATGCGTCGCTTTTTCTCGGTCAATAGTGATATATTTTTCCGGACCTTGTGCTTGGTCGCTGTTACTACCTTCTTTACTTCTACAGGTGCGAGACAAGGGGATGTGATATTGGCCGTAAATACCTTGTTGATGCAGTTGTTTACCTTGTTCTCTTATATAATGGATGGTTTCGCTTATGCGGGAGAGGCATTAGCCGGCCGGTTTATTGGGGCTAAAAACGATGTGGGGTTACGTAAATGCATTCGTTTATTGTTTCTATGGGGAATCGGCCTCTCTTTATCATTCACGATTCTTTATGCGTTTTTAGGGAGGGATTTTCTGGGACTGTTGACGAACGATACCTCGGTCATTGAGGCTTCCGGGGATTATTTCTATTGGGTATTGGCGATCCCTTTATGTGGATTCTCCGCTTTCCTTTGGGACGGTATCTTTATCGGGGCCACGGCTACACGCCAGATGCTTTACTCGATGCTTGTGGCCTCGGCTACTTTCTTTATTATTTATTACCTGTTTTATCGATCGATGGGAAATCATGCGTTATGGATGGCTTTCCTTGGATATCTCTCCTTGCGAGGTGGTATGCAATGGATACTTTGGCGATATAGGAAAATTACAATGCCCATTATAAGCAACTGACAATGCCCATCGTAAGCGGCTTATAATGCCCAGTATAAGGAGCTTATAATGCCCATTGTAATAAATAAAGAAAGCGAGGCTTCTATCTGGTTGATAATCAAGTCTCGCCTTCTTTGTTATGTAGAATGATAGTTGTTTATCGTTGTCTGTATGAGATCAATTCTTCTGGGTTGAATCGTCCGATATAACCCTGATGTTTCTCAATCTCAGCCTCTACGTAATTGGTGTAAACAACCGCGGACTTAGCGAACAGCTCCGGCGCTTTCGTCGCATCTTGGATCAATAGATGAGCCATGATGATATCAGCGGCCATCTCCATCAAGCGGCGAGCCACGAAATCGAGTAATTCCTGATCTTGAGACTCTTTTACTTTCGCCATGCTAGCCTCGAACTTATTAGCCATCTCTACTAAACGAGCCTTCAGCGGTTCCATCTCGGCAGAGCAAGGGATCGCCTCGAATTCACGGATGGTAGCTAGGTAAGACCCGTTTGTCACGTAACGTATGGCCGCTACGGTCTGCAATTGCGTCGTGCCTTCATAGATGGAGGTGATACGGGCATCGCGGTAGATACGTTGGCAAGCATACTCCATCATAAAACCGGAACCTCCGTGTATTTGGATGCAATCATAGGCATTCTGGTTGGCGTATTCGGAATTCATACCTTTTGCCAACGGGGTGAAAGAATCCGCCAATTTGGCGTATTGCTTCTGTTCCTTACGCTCTTCCGGAGTCAGTTTACGCTCACGGGCGATGTCGTCCAGTGCCTTGTAAATATCAACGTAACGAGCGGTTTGGTATAACAACGCACGTCCGGCATCCAGCTTCGCTTTCATGATGGCGAGCATGTCGTAAACAGCAGGGAAGTCGATGATTGCCTTACCGAACTGCTTGCGGTCTTTGGCGTAGGCCAATCCTTCGTTGTAAGCGGCTTGGCTGAGGCCTACCGATTGTGCGGCGATACCTAGGCGTGCGCCGTTCATCAAGGCCATCACGTATTTGATCAAGCCCAGTTTGCGATCGCCACAAAGCTCTGCTTTCGCGTTCTTGTAAACTAACTCGCAAGTAGGAGAGCCGTGGATTCCCAATTTATTCTCGATACGGCGTACGTTTACGCCCCCTTCCCGTTTGTCGTAGATAAACATGGACAAACCACGTCCATCCTTGGTACCTTCCTCGGAACGGGCCAATACGAGGTGAAGATCCGCGTCGCCATTCGTGATGAATCGTTTTACGCCGTTCAACCGCCAGCAATTCTCTTTCTCGTCGAAGGTAGCCTTTAGCATCACGGATTGCAGGTCGGAGCCAGCGTCCGGCTCGGTCAGGTCCATAGACATGGTTTCTCCCGCGCAGATACGTGGGATGAAACGGCTGTGCTGATCCTCGTTGCCGAACTCATATAAGGTTTCGATACAATCCTGTAATGACCAGATATTACCGAAGCCGGCGTCAGCCGCCGCTACGATCTCCGCGCACATGGTGTACGGCGTGATCGGGAAGTTCAAGCCACCGAAACGGCGAGGCATCGTCATACCGTTCAAACCGGCTTTTACCATCGCGTCGAGGTTCTGCTTCGTGCCGGAAGCATATTCCACACGGCCATTCGCGCAGTGAGGACCTTCGGCATCTACGCCTTCCGCGTTAGGGGCGATAATCTCTCCGGTGATCTCTCCGGTAATCTCCAGCACCTTATCGTACGAGTCTATCGCATCGGCATAATCTTGCGGCGCGTAGTCGAACTCTTCCTTGTCTCTGTACTCGCGTTCCTTCAGCTCGCAAATACGTTCCATCATCGGATTGTTCAAGTGATACTTGAGTTCCGGTATGTCTGTATAATAATTAGCCATCTTTACTTACTGTTCTTTTTGTAATACTTAATCATCTTAGGAATCACCTCTTCTACCGTACCATTGATTACGTAATCGGCGATCGTGTTGATCGGGGCGTTCTCATCATTATTGATCGAAATGATGATACCGGCGTCTTGCATGCCGGCGATATGTTGGATCTGCCCGGAGATACCGCAAGCGATATACAATTTCGGACGCACCGTGACACCGGTCTGACCGATCTGACGGTCGTGGTCGCAGAAACCGGCATCGACAGCCGCACGGCTGGCGCCTACCTCGGCGTGAAGCTCTTTCGCCAAATCGAACAATAAATTAAAGTTCTCCTTGGAGCCTACGCCATAACCTCCGGCCACTACGATCGGAGCGCCTTTCAGGTTGTGCTTCGCTTTCTCTACATGACGGTCGATCACCTTCACCACATAGTCTGTCTCGGGGACATACTTCGCTACGTCGTGGCGGATCACTTCGCCTTTATAGTTCTCGTCAAGGACTTCCTTTTTCATCACGCCCTCACGAACGGTCGCCATTTGCGGGCGGTGTTCCGGGTTGATGATCGTGGCTACGATGTTACCACCGAACGCCGGACGGATCTGATATAATAAGTTCTCGTAGGTGATACCCGCTTTCTTATCCTCGTGCGAGCCGATCTCCAAAGAGGTACAATCGGCTGTCAAGCCGCTTGTCAAGGCCGAGGATACACGAGGACCCAAGTCGCGACCGATCACCGTAGCGCCCATTAAGCAGATCTGCGGTTTCTCCTCCTTGAACAAATTAATCAAGATGGAAGAATGGGGAAGTGACGTATAAGGGAACAGACCCGGAGCGTCGAACACATGAACCTTGTCGACGCCAAACGGCAATACTTGTTTCTCTACACCCTCAAGACCGGAGCCGGCAACAATCGCTTCCAGCCCACAGCCTAATTGATTGGCTAGTTTACGACCTTTGGTCAGAAGCTCAAGACTTACATCGGCAACGTTCGTGCCTTCTATCTCACAATATACAAATACGTTGTTCATAATCTTATCCGATGGTGTGGTTAGCTAACAGTTCGACAATCAAATCCTCTACATCTTGGTCGGAACCGGAGATCGTCTTGCTTTCCTTGGCCTGGAAGACGATGTTCTGGATCGCTTTTACCTTCGTCGGCGAACCGCTAAGGCCGCATTGAACCAAGTCTCCATTCACGTCGGCCACGCTCCATTCCTGGATATCCAGATACGGGCGGGTCTTGTACAATTCCGGGTAGCGAACGGTCGGTTCTCCATCTTGGTGACAGGCGGGTTGTGCGTTCCGTTCCTGTTTGCCCATGGCGTATTTGTACTTCTGTACCAACTTCGCGTTACGAGGACGGCAGGGAGCGGCGGAACCATTCACGGTGATTACGATCGGAAGCGGACCTTCCACGGTCTCGACACCCCCGTCGATATGACGTTTTACGGTGATACGTCCGGCCTCTTTATCTACGTTCAGGATTTCCTCGGCATACGTGATCTGGGTCAGTCCCAATTTCTCGGCGACTTGCGGACCTACCTGTGCCGTATCGCCGTCGATCGCTTGGCGACCACCGATGATAATATCATAATCGTTGATTTTCTTGATAGCCGTGGCAAGCGCATAGGATGTGGCTAGCGTGTCGGCTCCGGCAAACGCACGGTCGGTCAACAAAAAACCGCCGTCAGCACCACGATACAAACCCTCGCGGATGATTTCGGCGGCACGTCCCGGGCCCATCGTCAGCAGCGTAACTGTTGTCCCGGGGTAAGCGTCTTTCAAGCGTAACGCTTGTTCCAACGCGTTCAGGTCTTCCGGGTTAAAGATCGCAGGCAAGGCGGCGCGATTGATCGTACCGTCCGCTTTCATGGCGTCCTTTCCCACGTTTCGTGTATCCGGGACCTGTTTCGCTAAAACAATAATTCTTAAACTCATTTTATATAGGAATATTAGATTTTTATATTGATATAATACTTCTACTTATTTATTAATCTTGCGTTGCAAAAGTAATCAAACATTCTTTATAACAAAGAACTTTGTGAAGGAATTTGCACACTTCGCGCATGTTTGAGCAGAAAACACTAGCATGTGATGACAGCCTCCTTCCGGGATTTATGACAAAAGTACTGTTTGTATCGGGAATACTAAGGGGCAGGCCATTAAAGAAACTATCGGTATCGGCATGTGGCGTAAGCACTATCGGTGTGGGCTTACGCCACTACTGTTTTGGCCCGATGCCTATACCGGTGTTTGCCGGCGGCGGTTGGGGGAGGGGGGGAAATGAGAAAGCCCCGATGCCGCAAAGGGCACCGGGGCTTTCTGCTTGTTTAAGATAATTAGGTAGATTGATTTATCGAACGATTACTTTCTCCGTATGGGCTTGCTCGCCGTCGCTGGCGTGGATCATGTAGATACCGGCGGGCAGGTCGAAGCTGTATTGCGTCGTGTTCACGGAGAACTGACGCACTTGCGAACCGTTCAGGCCGAATACCTTGATCTCCTTCACCGGCCGGAGGGAGGAGACGATCACTTGTCCGCGTCGTGCGGAGTAGATCGAGATCGTGTTCTCCAGCTCGGATCCTAGCTCGCTATCGCGAAGGAAGTAACGTCCGTGGCTGTCGCCGGCTACTTGCAGGCTGTAGCTATCGTCTTCCAGTTTCACGCTCTTGCGTGTATGGGCGTCGTAGAGGTAGAGCGGCTCGGCCAGGCGGCTGAGTCCCTCGATGGTCAGCGTCACCTCGTCGTTGGTCTCGTTATAGACACCGAGGCCGATGTTTCGGATGGACTTCACGGCGTTCACCTGCGCCGCCTTGCTGCCGGATACGGTGTAGACCATCGGTGCGTCCAGCTCGGAGTCGAGGAGTACGACCGCGTCCTCGTCGGCCTTATAGCCGTTGTCGGCCTTGTCGTAGGTCAGCAGGCTGGCCTTGCTCTTCACGTCGCCGCGCTCGGCGGTCAGGGTGATGACCGGGTTGGTGGCGGAGGCGGATTTGGTGGTCGCCTCGGTCGCGGATGCTCCGGTTGCCGACATCATGGCGGGGGTGAAGGTGATGTTCGCATCTGTACTTGCCTTTGCTGCGTCGCTCTTCAGCTCCACGAAGAATGCTTGCATCGGGGCTACCGTGCCATTCGTGTTTCCACCCTCAAAGTCTACGTCCGGTGTGCCTACCGAGGCATCCGGTGCGCCGTTTGCCAATGTCCAGTATTTGGGGGCTAATACCTCTTTATTTACATCCAAGAAGGTTTCCATATTCAGATACGTCATGAACGGGTTTCCTACCAAGAAGTGGGTACCGTCACCATCTACGTCCTTATCCAATGTAAGTATATAGGAATCATTTGATGATAATTCAACCAGTCTTCCGGAGTTAGCTTTGGAAGTGTCATCCGCTCTTAAAACGGATGCTTTCGTAGCCTCCTCATATTTATAGTCTGTAACAGCGTCCGCTTTCGGAAGGCGTACCAAGGCTGTTCCATCACCTCCATTTCCGGCAGGTACATCCTCCACGCTCAAATAGAAACCTTTACCGATCGTGTAAGGAACACTTACGTCATTGTATTCGATGCTCCAGTTGGATTGAACGGCTGCTACAGATTCTCTGTTTCCTTCATTGTCCGTCGCATATTCGATCGCCTGATTCCACGCCTTTTGATAGAAGGCCGGGGTCCAGCGGCTGTAGGAGTCCGTATTATACTCGATATCCTTGAATGCTTCCGTATCTTCCTTACCGTTTGCTTTAGGAGCGTAGATATCCCCGGCGTACACGTCTTGCAGCGGGGAGGCCATCCAGCGTTTCGCGTTGTTGGCAATCTCGAATTCTACCCAAGCCTTCACATAATCCAGCCGGTGTTGATTCATCAACTTCGCTTCCGGCTTGAAGTAGATTTGGTCTACCTTGTTGCCGTAGTAGGGAACGACTTCTATGGAATTGCCGGCTCCTGTGTTGTTAACGGCCATGTCGTATTGGATATTGGTGGTTGTTCCAAGATCCAATGTTCCACCATTCTCTGGGGATAAGTTCAATATCTTATTCTCCGGAATCGTGATCTTCGTGAAGTACAGCGGGGTAAAGGCGTTCGTCACGTCATCATCACTGTTGGCGTCTGTTTGGTCTTTATTACCCATATACAAATCCGCTTTCGTGGATTGATTCCAGTTGTTATCGTTATACCAAACGGCATCGGCCTCACCTTCCCAAGTCAGGTACTCGGGAACGATCTTGATTTGCAAGTAAGCCGTTCCCTCGCAGGAGCCCTCAATAGGCTGCGTAGCGTCCTCGTTTTCATATTCGCCGAAGGGGATGTATAAGGAATAGGTTTCTCCTTCCTTGAAGAGGCCCTCAACCTCCGATTCAGTCATATTAAATTTCAACGTCAAGCTATTTCCGTCCCCGGACTCCCTGTTTTGGGCAAAGAGCGAGATTAACTCTCCCACTTCCTCATAAAGATCTCCACTCCTTTGCAAGAAGACTTTCTTTTTTTCAAGACTATTGAGCGCTCTCAATACATGGTTCTCTCCTTCTACGCCAAAATCTATCTTGTTTTGGATCGGGATCGTCAATTCACGACTATTGTCCTTCAAATTGACAAGTCCCAAACGCAACGGGACGTTGGTCAAGCTTACAGCGGTGTAATCGACATCGGGGAATCCGACATTCAATTCCGGCACATCCGTACCCTCCGCCAAGGGAATCCATTCTCCTTCCGCGCAGAAACTTCTTGTCAAGACAGTCTGATTTCCCCCCGCGTCCTCTCTTATAGACTCGATATCCGGAATATAAGGCATGGCGTAAACTTGCTCCACAAAGCGGAACTGTACTTCTCCATTTCCCGAGGCCAGCAAAGGTTCGTATCCATTGCCGCCTAAAAGTCTTATCAATAGACTCTTTTCTTTGTCATCCAATGATGAACGAGTTACGTCATCCACATCAAATCTTTCGGTAGACTCATTTTCCGGTAATCCTTTCCGCAGTTTGCCGATAATATCTTGCAGATCTTCTAAAGGCAAATTTCCAATTCCTACATCCTGACAAATAGCAGCAAACTGCTCCTCTGTCCCTAAGTACCAATCAAAGGTATAACTATGATTTGGATATGCCTCCTCGAAAGAGACCAAATCAGGACTTACGATATTACCGACCTCGTCAACTCTCGCTACCCGTAAGTTGGCATTCACTGATTGAATACTGCCTACACAGGCGATCACGTTATCATCCGTCTCCGTTTGCACGGCGATCGTAGTGGAAGGCATCACATAGATTGTATTCTTCAAAGCGCACTCGCTATCCAGATCGAGGACCTGCTCTTCCTCACCATTGGCTGTCGCGATTTGTCTCGCGCTAAACAATACGACATAGTATTCACCGCTAGCGACCTTCTCCTCGTCTCCGTCTTTATATTTCTCTCCGGCGAAACGCAGGTCGGTATTATGCACGTCAATCTCGCTCAGATACAAGATCGTGTTGTCTTCACTGCGCCACGGACAGCGGATGCGAGGGATTTCCAAGCAGGCGTATAGATCTACTACGGCTTTCTCGTATTCGTCTCCTAATCTTTTTTCCACACCATTTATAGTGACTGCTGCGTTGCTTATAATTGCGTCCGTCTTGAAACTATCGTCTTTAATCCTTTTCGGATCCTCGGCACCATCAGCTTCACTACCAGTAGATGGTTCCAATACACATAACTCTCCGATCAACTGCTCCAACTCTTTCACATGCCCATCGTCTGCGTGATCCTTCCAGTAATCACGTTTCACATCCTCCAGGAAATCGTTCATGGCACGTATGTTCATGATGATCTCGCTTCTCTTGGCATCCTCGGGGTTGTCGGGGATCATCGGACCATCCGCTCCTACGGAATTCATATCTGTCTGTACGGCCACGCGCATGGTATATTGCAAGCCCAAGTCTGACAATTCTGGATTCGATGTCAAGTCCTTGTTAAGCACGATCCAGTTGCCTACTTTACCGTTGCTTTCTTTCTCCGTAAAAGCGAAGTAGACATTACCGACATTCGAGTGCAAGATATCGTCCACCGGCGCATAAGGATCGTTGCCCATCAAGCCGTAGCGGTATTTACGGTAATCAGGATTGCTCAATTCGTTCTCATCAATGGCATGCAAATCGATATCCCACGTCATGTTACTCTGTAGCGTTTGGTAGTCCGTGCTAACCATCAGCACGGAGGATTCGCAAGCGTCCTCGCGCTGAGAGGTGATGGCCGGCAATGTCTTGAATACGGAGATCTCGTCGATACCGAAGTCGGCACCATTGGAGCTCTCACAGTTGCTGGATATTTCCAGGACGAATTCATCGGATGTACCGATCTCTGTATTCGAGAAAGAGAATTTGAAGGAGACTTGTTGCCATTGAGCGGTAGTACCATCATCCGCTGTAGATAATGCCCCGCTATAATATTTGGCCAAGATCGTTTCCGTACCGCTATCTTTGTCTTTTCCTTTTAGGGTAAATCCTATATTAGCCGGTGTTCTGCCGTTACCCTCTGTTACGTCACAGACCCAAGCGTTTACGATAAGACTCGTATTCGGGCAAAGTCCGCTGATTGGTATTTTAGCGATAACACCGGGTATTTCCGAGGCGTCTATATACATGAAATAGCCGGATTCACTTCCATTGGTCTTTTCCCACAGACGGTCAGTAACCCTCCTGTTGTACTGTTGTGGAAAGTAATCCGTATAATAGGCGCCATTTACCTCAGTCGCACCTTGGCTTGGTTTGGTAGTGCTTGTACTAGCTCTTGAAATCTCCGGATAGTTCAACGTTCGATACAGAGCGTATTCACCCTTCATAACCTTCAATTCGTTACCTCTGTACGCATGCATCTCCGGGTGGGCGAACGCGTAATAGGAATCGATAGCTTTACCATCCTCTGTCGTGAATGGTTTAGACGTGAAATTCTCTGTCAAATTACTGCGTAAATAGCTCTCAACATTTCCCGTTAAAATCTCGTTTTCTTTTTCGAAAGAGATATGCTCTATTCGCTGATAGAGGGCTGTGTTACCCAATAACTCATCCTCGAAGCGATGCTTATACGCATTCTTTTCAGCTTCACTGAGGTTATTCAAAGCTTCTTTCGTCATGGCACCAGCCCTCTTTTCCAAGGAGATGTTAAGGAAAGAGACGGGATACCATTCACCGTTTCTTGAGTTGCTAACCTCTGCCAAGATACAGGCTCTTGTTGTATTGTTATTAAAGGATACTTCCGTAATGTTGCTTCCGTTGTTGCCTATCGAAGGAGTAGCAGTAGTCCACGTTCTTCCATCGTACCTATTGATCGTCCAACGAACGTATAGAGCTTGAGCTGATCTATTACCATTTGGAACGAAATAGTTCCGCAATTCTTCCGGCAAACGAAAATTTGATGTGGCACCTGCCGGTAAATAGATATCATACGCATTTAATACATACTTTGAAGGATCTGAGGCTTCCCGCAGTGGTTCAAGATTATTCTCTCTGATACCTAACTCTTCTAATGCAGATTGCTTTTCTCTTAATGCATCAACCCTCTCACTCGCATCTTTTATTTTAAACACGTGACGGATACCGATCGCTCGAGGGCGGATATAGCGATCCCTACCAGAACTTCCTGTTTCCGCTCTGACCGAACTGGCTTCATAAACAAGTTTCGTATCTGCATTTACTTGCGCTTGCGTAAAATTACACGTTACATATCCGGCGGAACCTGTAGTACCGGTTGAAGTGGTTGCTAAGCCATTGGTATACTTAGTCAAATTATCATTGGATATACCGTTAATTGTCTTATTTCCGTTTGCATCCTCAACAGACCATCGGATATATCCGTACATCCCTGTATTGTCACCGTCATCTTGAGTACGTACTTCTATATTCTGATTAGGAACTACATACAATATCTCCTCGATGGTATTATCCGGAGTTATACCTTCGTCCTGAATCTGCCCCATCGCCACCTCGGTTCCCCCGAGCAGGAGCACGCAGGACAAGATGAGTAGCTTGCCTATATTATATAATGTATAGTGTTTCTTCATGAGTTACCTCCTTCCTTATTTTTTAGGGTTATGGTGTAAGGTAGGGCGATTTCCCGATTTCCATTTGTTTGGGGATCTTGCTCTACGATAACCAAGGTTAATTGGATAGTCGCTTCCGCCGCGATGGATAGCTCTTGGGCGGTGACCTTGAAAGAACCTTCTGCCGCGTTCTCCTCCGGTAATTTAAAAGCTTTTTTACTCTTGTCTAACCAAGGAGCGTAAGTGTTATCCTTCGGTGTATTGATAAGCAAATTCGTATGCTCGCTCTCTTCGCCATTTGTCAGCAAGACGGCACTTGAATAGATCTCACTGCCTACGAAGTTGTCTTTATAATGCTTGAACACCGGGCTGGTAAAGCTGGATACGTTTGTTAACCTATAAGTAATCGTGATATCGCCGGCATGATCTGTCTCATACGCTCCTTGCGGAACGATGGGGCCCGATGGAAAATGGATGGATCGCGGTAGGCCGCCGATCGGCATGTGCTGCTGGTCGAATTCGATCACGATATCAGCGTCTGTCACGTTGACCGGGATCTGTAGCCAATCGTTGCGGCGGATGAAGTCGATATCGAATGACTGGGGCTGGTCGTTACGGCCGTCTATCTTTGTGGTGATCGTTAAGTCTGAGTTGCCTTGAGAGGCGGTCTCGTTGACATATGAGGTATAAGTCACTGCGCCTTCGTTGGCGATCTCGACCGCTTCGCCTTCCGTTACGAAAACTTTGGACATTGTCTGTCCCCATGCATCTTCGGGGAATTTTGGCTTATAGCTTTCTTGCACATCCGCTTGTAGCAAATTTCGCGGGTTTCCCGCTTCGTCTATATCGTAAGGAAACAAGAATATAGGCTGTTCGTCAGCGCGCAATCCATCTAAGGAAAGTCCGTTTAATGTGATAGGGCTGCTTTGATAATTCGTGACGGTAAGTGTCACCTTGCCTATCAGGCGGATCAAGGGGATCGCCAGTTCCGGTGTGTTTTCGCTGACTTCCACCTCGTAGCCGTAACTGGTCATGGGGATGTAGTTGCTTTGCTCGTCGAAACGGGTCATGGGGGGAAGGGATACGCCTTTGTCGGTAGGAAGCGTTCCAGCTTCGATAGCCTCGATCACTTCCTGCGCGTTTGTCAAACTCCTTAGGTTCGCGAGGGCGTAGATCTTGTATTGTCCGGCCGGGAGCTCTGCCTTGACGCTGGTCTCGGAGAAATCGGCCGGGTTATCAGATTGAGGATCATCCGTCATGTACTTATAAAAGTCCTTATTATCAGTGCCGTTTCCTTTTATAATCAACCACCAGTTCAGGATATGACGCTCGAAATTGTCATGGTTGGGGTCAGCTTTCGTATAAGTGGGCAGCGCGTTCTCCTTGCTTCGCAAGTTGATGGTCAGGGTGTATAGCTTGCCGTCGGGTATGTCCGGGCTGTTGCCGCCGTTCTCGTCGGAGCAGGCGGGCAGGAACGACAGAAGCAGTAGCGTGAACGCCACTGCCGCTGTCTGGATGGAAAAATATCGTTTGTTTCTCATTCTTGTTTACGTGTTTTTAAAGTTCGCCATTGTTGAGTCGGATCACCCAGTCTTTCACCTGTACCTTGTAGCAGGCGTAGCCTACGATGGGCACCTCGGGATCGGGGATTTCCGGGTCCGGATCGGGTGTCGGGTCCGGATCAGGCTCCGGATCGGGATCGGGGTCCGGATCGGGGCAGTCCGGGCAAATGATAGGCGTGAGGAAGAATACGATGGAGTACTCGTCCTGCCGGTCCAGGTATTCCTGCGCCGGTATGTCGTGCCCCTCCATCTGGGTGAGCAGGAGGTATTGGTTGAGGTTGACGTTCAGCACGTCGTTCTTCCAATCCTTGTGGCGCACGATGAGGCGGTAGTTCTCGCCGGCCATGAGCCGCATGGTGTTCAGCTCGGCCACGGCCACGTACTGGTTGGCGGGCTTCCCGTTGATCTGGTCGTCCGCGGATCCGGCGGCGATGTCGACGCTCTCCGTATGGTAGGGCAGGTAGGAGATCGTGTCGTCGTCGAGCAGGGTATTGTCATAGTCCATGTATCCGTTGTCGGCCACGATCCGGAAGGAGAAGTCCTTCACGTCCATGCTGTATCCCTCGGTATCTTGCAAGACGACGCGCAGCTTGTTGGTGTTCTTCGCCAACGATATCTCTTTCTCCTCGTGGCGGTCGCCGGTGATGACCAGCGTGTCGAGCGCGTGCCAGAGGGGTGTCAGTTCATTGGGTTGGGTAGCGTCGGCCTCCCGTAGCGTCTTGACGCGAATCTCCTCGATGGTGGAGGATTCGGGGGTGAGCTCGGGCCATTGGTAGGAGCTCTCGTCCAGTCCGGCCCAAGTGAGCACTTGGTAAGTACCGGGCTCGAGGTCCATCGCGATGCTGTTCGCTTTCAACTCCGCTCCCTCGATATCTTGCCGCCGGATAAAATTACCCTTGTTGTCGCAGATAAACAATGCGGCTTTATCCACCTCGCGTTGGAAGGCGTCGGCAAATTTCATGTTGTAATCGTACACGAGGCGCAGCCGGTACTCGCAAGGGGCGATGGAGTCATCGTGGATATAGTCGCACGCGGCGAGTCCCGTCAGCGTCAGCGCGCCGATCGATTTGATTAATAAATTGGAGAATCTGTTCATATCTGTTTAAACGTTGTTTGTTTACTGCCAAAGATAATTTAATGTCCACCGGGGGGCCGCCCTGCCGTCAATCGCTGATGGGAAGGACGACAATCCCAACCGTGCTATAGGGTCATGTATGTAGGAAGCGGGGATTTCCCCGGTGGCATATATAGGTTCCTCCCTTCCGGCGGAGGGCCGGAGGGGAGGAATAGGATTACAGGCTGACGCCACTGTTGGAGCGAACCACCCAGTCTTTCACGTTAAGAATGACAGTCAGTTGCGCGTCTCCGCTCTCGTCCGGGTCTGTCGGATCCGGGACATCCACCTCGGAAAGGCCTAATCCTTTGATCTCGGAAACAGAGATATCATAGATATTGTTACGAACGATGTCAAACTCCATCACGCCCATCACATGCTGATCGTCATTATTCTCATGACGGATCCAGTACGGATAGTAGCAAACGCCATTGGTATAGACTTTCACGAGCTTATTGATCTCGACCATGTCATTGCCTCCATTTTCATCCATGAAGTCCTCGAATGATTTAACGCCTGTTACTGTATTCATCTTTTTATCACCGTCCGTCTCTGCCTCTACGGCTGTTTTCAAGGCCTTCAAATAACCGAACGGATCCGCTGCCGAGGCTAATGTCTTAGAGTTTTTGAAGTCGGAGACTGTCATATTTCCCAATCCTGCTGTCGTGAAACCGTCGAAGAAGATATATCCCGGGTGCTGTTTGCCATCTCCTATCTCCTCCGCATAGATACGAGCCAAGGTGTATGCGAATACCGATTTGTAATCCTTGAAAATATCGTCGTTATAGGTATAGAATGTTTGAGCGGTTTGCTTAGCTATATCTGTCTCTTTGCTGACATTAGTTGCTTCCACGCTACCATCGGTTTCATCTACTACCATCCACTGTTTTGGATAATAAGTGGCTTGGAACAAGGCACCGGTAGAGTAACCGTTCAAGGACGCGGCCTTGGAAGTGGTATTCTCGCGTGTGTATAGATAAGTCAGGTCATCCGCCTCTCTTCCACTCAGCGGAATGATATTTTTTGTCTGTTCATTCTGCCACCCGCTCCAGATCGCACCGATGGTCTGGTATGTTTGGCCACTCGCCACGCAATATGCATAGTCGTAACTTAGTGCCTTAGGCGTGAAACCGGTTTCCGTCGCGGAGTTGATAGCGGCAAGGTTTGTTACGTTCTCTGCTGTCTTCGCACGAGTCCAAGGATCGATCACGAAGCGCACAGGTAATAATTTATTGGCGTTTACCTCCTCATCGCCTAGATACTCGTCTTTTGTGGCATCAGAGAAATCGCTCAAGTCGCCAGTTGTCGGATCGAACTGGTTGTTCTCCTCTGTCACGCGTTTCAGCAAATAAGATCCGCTACTCAATTGGTTGAAGATAGCTACATTATTCAGGACAACCCTGTCCGTTGTCGCGCCTGTTGGGTTATAAACAAAAGTTGAGTTATTGTTATATTCATTGACTCTTACTTTAGCGGCCAAGCGTTCTACGAATACCTCAACCTCCGGAACATTGTCGGAGCTACGATCGGGGAAGGTGACGGTAGATTCATGATTTTGGTTGTCTTCCAAGGTATGGGAAGACATGATAAAACCACTTTCGGTTTGAAGATCGTTAATCAAGTAGTTGGCCAGCTGGTTACCTGTACTGATTTGATTTGTTCCCGTACCTATCGCCGGCAATTTGTCAGAACCACCCATGTTCGTGATAGCGATTACACCGTATTTTTTTCCGGCGAAACTGGCGGCTTTGTCGCTCATGGTTACCTCGATCGTGGCTTGCCAGCCATGGTTGGTCTCAGTAAGGTCGGTTCCTCCGGTTGTCGGATGGGTTGCGTCCGGATTTTCCTCGGATCCCGTGGCCGCGGTATATCCTTTCGCTACAAGGGTACTCGTGCTCTTGAAGTCGAAATCAGTCGTACTCCCACTATTTTCAAATAAATAGATTGTCAAGTCCTTGATATCACTTTCATCGATATCTCCCTTTTCGAAACCATCGCCATCCTCGCCATTACTGGCTTTCGTAGTGATACCGGCATTGATCTGTACGGCTACGAGTGCGCTTTCACCTAACGCCTCGCCATTCCCGTTGTTACCGTTCGGCCCGCTCTCCAGATCGTCCGAACAAGACACCGCCGCGCAAGCGAAGGCGAGTGCCCATAATGTACTTTTCAGTTTCATGTTGTTTAATTGTTAGATAGTTAGATTGTTTAATTAAAGTTAGTATGTTTGTATGTAATAGTCTTCCGAGGTCCGCGGCAGATCTCGGAAGACATCCGCGGCGGGTCAATCCTCCACCTGCTCCAGGTTGGCCCGGGCCTGCTCGCCCACCCGCGCGTCGTTCGTCTGCGTGCGGAAGATGGTGGCCGCCCGGTCGGTGTCGCCCTCCAGCCAAGCGGCTACGCCCTCGGCCAGCCTACGCTCCGGTCCCTCTTGCGCCTTCGCCAGGTAGCGGTGCGCCGCGGCGGTGTCGCCGTTCAGCAGGGCGGAGTTGGCGGCGTTGAGGTTCGACACGGGGTCGTCCGGATACATGCGCACGGCAATCTCGAACACCTCCTTGAACTCGGCGCTTCCCGTCTCGTAGGTCTGCGCCACGCGGAACATCTCGTCGAGGCTCAGCTGTTTCGGGTCGTTGTAAATCAACTCCTTCGCCTCCTCCACGCTGATCGGACGGATGGTGTAGCTCACCTTATAGTCCGAGTGGCGCAAGGCGGGGTAGATCTCCTTTACGAGGTAGCGGTAAGGCTCGCCCCCGTCGACGCCCCTCAGCTTCTCCTCGCGACGGTCCGGGTCGTCGATGGAAGCGTCCCGGATCACGTCAAGCAGGGCCTCCCGGGCGGGCATCGAGGAGCGTTCCACGCGGGCCTCCAGCCCTTGCCAGTCCTCCGCCTCGTAGCTCGCCTCGGTGTCCGCGCCGTCCAGGCCGTACCGCTCTCTCACGTAGGCCAGCAAGGCTTCGGAGCGGCCCTTGGCCAGACGTTCGTTATTGGCGTATGAGCCTTCGGGAGAGGCATATCCTTTTATGCTGACACCGGTGATGGTGGCGTATTTATCGCCGCGCACGGACTCGATGGTCTCTTGGATCGCCGCCAGCTCGCGCGAGTTCTGGCGGTAGTCCGGGCGGATCTCCGTGCGGTTCACGGGGAAGTCGAGGAACGCGCTACCCTCCTTCGCCCGGTTCTTCACCTCCACCGGCGGCGCCACGTAGGCCATGAGCGGCCGAGGGGTCCGGTTCAGGTGGATCGGGAAGAGCGCGCTCCGGTCGTTCTTGAGGGCCTCCCATCCGCAACCGCACTCGTCGATCGCCAAGGCCATCTCGGAACCGTCCATCCAGCGGGCGTAAGGCACGCGGGCGTGGTAGTCGAAGCGTTGCTCGGTACCGTTCTTGCGGCGCACAGCGAACTCCCCGTCGGTGGCGATGTCGCGCCCCGTGCGCTCGTATAAGATCTGGCGGTTACGCCCGTTCACGATCAGCGCGGGCAGTCTCCTCAGGCTGTCGCCCCGCTGGATGACCGGCGTGTAGGTGACGGACCGGTTGGAGCGGACCACCAGGTCGCTCAGGTTGAGGGTGAGGTCTACTAGCAGGTAGTCACCGGACCGTTCGATGAGTTTTTTCTCTACGCGCAACGTGTTCTCCTGCGCGTACGCGTTCGCCGCCGCCAAGGATCCGGCCAGCAGCAGAGCTATGGGTAAGAATCGTCTTTTCATCAGTTCGCGTGTTTTAGAATAAGTAGATCAAGCTGACGGCCGCCTGCGTAGGGCCGAAGTAGTGCTTCTTGTTGTCTTCCGACTTGTTGCCGCAATTCTTGCAAGGGAACTTGTCGTAATTGAGGTAGAGGTATCCTACGCCGAGCGTGGCCTCCAAGTTCCAGTGCTCGTGCAGGAGCCATTGGTATCCGTAGCTGACGCCTACGCCTGTTCCCCAGCCTTGGCGACGCTCGTTCTCGAGGTCGAGAACCTTCAGGTCGGCGAAGTTATAGGCGATAAAGGGTACGTGAAGCCCCAGGAAATGCCCTTGGAATGACTCGCAGAACCAATAGCGCAACTCGGGGTGCGCCCGGAAGTGTTTCATCGTACGGTCGTAAGATCCGTCGTCGTTCTTCCCGTCGAAGGGGTTGAGTCCCGCCTCCAGGTCCAGCGTCCAGTGCCGTGCCAGCCGGAACTCGGCGCCGAGGTTGAAGGTACCGCCCACTCCCCAGTACGGGAGATTGGTCTTGATGGCCGCCACGGCGCCCTTGTCATCGCCCGGCGAAGTCTGCGCTTGCGAGAGGAACGCTGCGCAGAGAAATACCATTAACGTGAAAAGCCTTTTCATTTTCATTGTATTCATTGAATTAAGTAAATAATCATCTTATGAACGGGTCGTAGTTCTTACCGGATACAGAAGTTGGGTCGGTTTTTTCCTAACGGCCAGTCACTCTCTCTATTTTCAGGAAAAGCCTTCGCGTTTCCATTGGTTCTTCCAGTCTCTCATCCATCACTAAGGGCTTGATATATGGTTCTTCCTGTATAGTGATAACGATCCTTATTTACGAAATAAGGTTTACGGCAGATAGATCTATCGCCGAACGGTTTCGTTATTGGAGCGAAAAAACGGTAAACGACCGTGGTTTTCTTATACATCCTCGTGTACGGAGTTCTTTTGACTGGCAAAAGGCGTGAGAAGAGCTTGTTAATAAAACGTAAAGGCACGATGGTAAGGACAGCCTTTGCCCTCCTTTTGGTAAAAGCGCCTAAAAGGCTTATATCAAGGAAAAAAACGTGAATATTCCTTATGCAGAACTTCTCTTTTCGGGAGAAAAAGGTTGTTTGCTAAAAAAGATTAGAAAAAAGCTTGTTTTTCTAATATATAAAACCGTACTTTGTCGTGTTGTTCTATAACAGAGTTGCCTTGTCGCTTCTTGTTGAATCGCAAACAACTCATTATAGGGCTGTTAATCCGGTTTTGACTTATTTCGTAAATAAGTCTCGTATCCCTTCCTCAGCAGATTATTCAAGAATCTCGTTATTTGTTTATTCGCCTTGTTCAGTTCCGACTGGTCGAGCGAGCTGAGATAGCATCGGGTGGTCTTCTCGGACGAATGCCCCATCGCTTGGCTAATCACGGCAACCGGGACGTGGTGCGCCAAGGCCTCCGAGGCCCATGTGTGACGCATGACGTAAGAGGTGAGCTTGATCTTCAGCCCCAGCCGCTCGCCGATTTCCCTCAAGGCCCGGTTCTGCCGGCTCAATAACCGTTTGTATTCTTGATTATTGGTGTGATCCGGAGATGTCAGCCCCAAGTCGAAGATGAAAGGCGTGTCATTCCTGTATTTCCGGATCAGGGCCTTCATGCCGGAGGTGATTTCGATCCGGATCTGCGTGCCTGTCTTGCGGCGGTTGTACACGATCTCGCCGCCTCGGATATTTTCCTTTCTCAAGTTCACGATGTCCACGAAAGGCATGCCGAAGGCCATAAAACTGAAAATCGACAGGTCAGCGGCCCGCTCAAGGTCCGGTCGCTCCCGTAAGTCCTGTGCCGCTATCTCCCGGATGGCTTCGGAGGGGATGGCCCGTTTGGCGGTCTCTTCCCTTTTCAAGCGTAAGCGTGCGAAAGGGTTCTCCCGTACGGTCACCAGCCCTTCGGACAAGGCGGCGTTGTAGATCGCCCTCAGGCTACTCATATAACTATTGACCGAGTTGGTCTTTAACCCCAGTTTCTGCAAGAAACAGTGGAAATCGGCGATCTGTGTCGCCGTCACATTTTTGATACGGCAAACGCTCTTCCCCAAGAAACGCTCGAAATGTCGTCCCGCCACCTCATATAGTTCCGCGGTACTCAGCTTTCCCTGCTCCCTCTTGCTATGAGCACGTATCTTGACGTACTCGATGAATAAAAGAGCCGTGCTTTTGTTCTTTTGTTTGGATTGTCCCATAGCTTCTCTCCTTAATTAATTACATGAAAACATACTGACCCTATGTCGTGTTTTAAAGACATTCATGGTTTTCCAAAGAGAAACTAAAATATGAAAAAAACTTGGTTTGTACTACTCTCGGGTACAAACCAAGTTCTTACGAAGATATGTATGTTTATTAAGACGATATCAGCCTCGTACCTGTTTTGCGTCTAGGCGTTCTACCACCTTGCCATAAATAATCAAGGCAAAAGCCGAGACTAAAGCGATCGCTCCGAAATAATACCAGATATAATGGGCATTTGCGCTAGCCGTCAGCCATTCCTCATGAGAGGCGAAGAGGGTAGGTTCCGGACAGTATTTACTCAAAAGGAATCCGGATAATCCAAACCCAAAGATAGAGGATAAGAAGGAATGCAAATGGCTGAATCCAAGATAAAGACCTTCCTCTCCCTTGGGAGCTTGCAAAGAGAAATACTCGAGGAAGCGAGGCGATATGAATGTCTCGGCCAAGCCTTGGAACACGATGCCTACCACCATCATGAAGGCAACAGGGTGCATGCCGAGTATATTCGTATTTCCGTCTAGCATATTCCCGGATGCCATGCAAAGAGCGGATATCGGCATGATGAACATACCGACCGTCATGGAAGTAAGCGCTGTCCGCTTCCGCATCATCTGCGTTACTAGATTGACTGTCAGAACTACGACTAAAGGGTTTACGTTGGCGTACCAAGAAGGAGAGGCCCCCTCACCGGCCAAACGAAGCACATATTTAGGCATCGTGGCATACAGCTGGTGTTGCACCATCCAGAATCCGGTGATAATGATGATTAAGGTAATCAGCCGGCCATTACTGCAAACTTTGATCAAGGCGTTCCAAATCTGCCCGAACGTCTTGCCCTCGCCCGAGTGCTGGGCGCTTTTGTAGAAGAACCAGATGGCTAGCAAGGCAAGGAACGTCATGCTCGCCGAGAAATAGTTCAAGGTAATCAACCCCTCGTTACCCAACGCCTCGCGAAGCGGCTTCACGATGGTCTTTCCGGAGAAAGCCCCGATATTTACCATCGCGTAGAAGATAGAGAAACCCTTTGCCCGGGTTTCCGGCGTAGTTTCTTTAGCGACCGTACCGGAGATAACGCTCTTGATAAAAGCCCCGCCGCATACGATCAAGGCCATGATAGGGATAATGCCGTACTGAAGATTGCTCTCCAGCAATCCCGTAAAGGTAGTCGTCGTGCTGTATTCAACAAGTCCGGCGGATTGAAGCCAAGTAGGGTAAACTGCCAGTCCTAGATAACCACAAGTTAACAAAGTGAAAGCCAGTAGCATCGAGTTGCGGAAACCGATCTTATCGGCCAATGCTCCGGCGAACGTGGGCAGCAAATACAAACAGGCGGAAAAGATACCGGCGATGCTGGCAGCCTGAATGTCGTTAAAGCCTAAGATGCGGCTAAGATAAAGGGTGATAACGATAAATACGCCATAATAAGCGGCTCGCTCGAACAACTCGACGGTGTTCGCCACCCAGAACGCTTTACTGAACTTGATTTTCTCTTGTTTCTTAGTTGTCATGATATTTTTATTTAGTAAGATAGATTAGATGGATAAGTAAAAGAGGAGGCGCAGGTGAGAAAATGAAGAGCTGCGCCTCCTCGTCTTTGTTTTATCGTATAGTAATTACGAATTAGGGCTTTACGGTATACGGTTGGTGGATCGCCTTATCGAAAGCTTTCCAATGCTCATCCGTCATGTTGCCCGGCGTAAACAACGCCACGCCAGCCGCTCCGTTTTCCATGGAGCCTCTTACGGCCTCCTCGATCTCGGACGGGATCAGTCCGTGGCCTTCCGGGTCCTTGATATTCGCCTTGTTCTGCCAATCCTCGCAGATGAACAGACCGCTATAAACCGGCTTCTTGCCTTGCACGGAGGCTACTTCCTCTTTCACGATCGGAGCCAGCCAAGAAGCGTCCTCCAGATAGAAATCGTTATAATTCATCGGGAAGAAAGCGTCGATATTCCATTTATTCCATTCTTGACGAACCATCCATTTAGCGTGAGAGTCCGGCCCCGGGAATACGGCGGCGCTCACTTTCTTGCCTTTGCCGTGAACCTCGTCGGCGATGCGGTTTACCAATTTCGTGATCAAGTCGCAACGGAACCGCGCCCATTCCTCGCATTTGGAAGGATCCTCTACGGATTTGATGTCGATACCGGTAGCGGCCTTGAAATCGGCCACGCATTTGTCACAGTAACAATAGTCCGCCGTAGGATATTCCTCGTCCATCACCAATCCGTATTTTTCCCAAAGTCCGCGGGCTAAGATGACATCCACGTAACGGATATAATCCAGATGGATATAATCCACCTCCGGGATATCGGCTACCTTGCCATATAGATTCAGCAAGAACTCCGCCGTACCTTCTTGGTTCGGGCACAGGCATTTGTAATAAGGCACATACGCCTGTACGGAATAGGCCGACTCGCCTTTCCGGTTCACGGCGTAGAGGGTGGAGTCCAATCCATGTTGCAACATGGCGGGAATCCATGCGTGATATTCCATGCCAATGGCATGGGCCGCTTTGGCGGCACGCTGAATTTTCTCCGTGTCATGGCCGGCGTTGTAGCACATCCCGTCTACTCCGTGGGCATGCCATTTACTAAAGTCCGCCTGTAAGGTTTGCTCGGTGGTATTCCCACCTTCGCCTTGCCATGCGTAGACCTTGACTGTTTTCTCGGGAGCCTTGACGCAAGCCGTCAGAGTGACGGCCGCCAAGGCGATAAAGAGCTTCTTCATATCTCGCAAGCGCATAAAGTCGGTATTAAGTTACGGTCGCCATAAGCGTTATCTACACGGGCTACGTTAATCCAAAACTTGCTGTCGTGCAACCATTCCAGCGGGAAGGCGGCCTTCGTGCGGGGATACGCGTGTTTCCACTCGTCGGCGGTCACCTCGTATTCCGGATGCGGGGCGTTCTTCAAGACGTTGTCCTCCTTGGATGCCTTGCCTTCCTCCACCTCCTTGATCTCGCTCCAGATACATTCCATTACCTCTACGAAACGATCCAGCTCGGCCTTGCTCTCGCTCTCGGTCGGCTCTACCATCAAGGTGCCGTGTACCGGGAAAGATAGGGTAGGAGCGTGGTAGCCGAAGTCCATCAAACGCTTGGCGATATCGCCCTCGTCGATGCCCGAACGCTCTTTTACCGTGCGGCATTCCAAGATCAACTCATGACCTACACGGCCTGTCGCTCCGGTATAAACGATACCGTACGTATCCTTAAACTTAGCGGCCAAGTAATTGGCGTTCAAGATGGCCGTCTTCGTCACTGTCTCAAGACCTTCCGTACCCAGCAAGCGGATGTAAGCGTACGTGATCGGCAGGATACCGGCGCTACCATAAGGAGCCGCGGATACCGTATTCAAGTCGCTGCCCCAAAGCACCGGATGCTGCGGCAAGAACGGAACCAGATGCTCGGCCACGCAGATCGGGCCTACGCCGGGACCACCACCTCCGTGAGGAGAAGAGAAGGTCTTATGCAGGTTCAAGTGACATACATCGGCGCCGATCGTACCCGGATTTGTCAATCCAACCTGCGCGTTCATGTTGGCGCCATCCATATAAAGCTGTCCACCGCAAGCGTGAACGATCTCGCACATCTCCTTGATGTCCACCTCGAAGATACCATGCGTAGACGGATAGGTAATCATGCTGGCAGCCAGACGCTCCTTGTTCTCCTCGGCTTTCGCGCGGAAATCTTCCAGATCGATATTACCATTCTCGTCGCATTTAACGGTTACGGTCTTATACCCGCATTGGATAGCACTGGCCGGGTTGGTTCCGTGGGCGGAAGCCGGAAGCAAAACGATATCACGATGGCCTTGGCCGATGCTTTCCTGATAAGCACGGATCACACGAAGACCCGTGTACTCGCCGGCGGCGCCGGAGTTCGGTTGCAACGTACAGCCCTTGAAGCCTGTGATCGTGCATAAGTAAGAAGACAGGTTCTCGATCAGCTCCGTATAGCCCTCCACTTGCTCCTCCGGAGCGTATGGGTGGATATTCATGAATTCCGGACGGCTGAGCGGCAGCATGGAGGAGGCCGGGTTCAGCTTCATCGTGCAAGACCCCAGTGAGATCATGGATTGAGCCAAGGAAACATCCTTTCGTCCCAAACGGGTGATGTAACGCATCAACTCGGTCTCCGTATGATATTTCTTGAATACGTCTTGCTGCAAGAAATCGGAGGTACGGGCGAATTTAGCGTCGAAATAAGTCTGGGCGGGGATAGACTCGTCCAGCATATAGTCTTTACCTGCGGCGCCGGCGAAGATGTATAGTAATACGCCTATGTCCGTAGGCAATGTCGTCTCGTCTATGCTGACGCCCACTTGTCCGGCCTCGAAGTAACGCAAGTTCACCTTGCACTCCAAGGCGATCTCACGCAGCGCGTTCACCGACACGTGTGAAGGAAGCTGTATCTTCAAGGTATCGAAATAATCCTTGTTTAATTGCGTATATCCCAGTTTCTCCAACTCCTTGGCCAAGAATCCGGCCGTGGAATGAATCCGTCCGGCGATGTTACGCAACCCCTCCGCTCCATGATATACGGCGTAGAAGCCGGCCATGGTAGCCAACAACGCCTGAGCCGTACAGATATTGGACGTAGCCTTCTCACGTTTGATATGTTGCTCGCGGGTCTGCAAGGCCAAGCGATAAGCCGGATGGCCGTAAGCGTCCTTGGAGATACCGATGATACGTCCCGGGATCGTACGTTTATAATCGTCCTTCGTAGCGAAGAAAGCGGCGGAAGGACCCCCGTAGAACATCGGGATACCGAAGCGCTGGCTGCTACCGAATACAACATCCGCTCCCCATTCTCCCGGAGGAGTCAACAATACCAAGCTCATCAAGTCGGCGGCTACGCCTACCTTGGCTCCGGCGGCGCCCGCACGGGCTACGAATTCCTTATAGTCCTCGATCGAACCATCCGCGTTCGGGAACTGTACGATGGCGGCGAACACATCCGGTGTGAACTCGAATTTCTTATAATCGCCCACTACCACCCGGATGCCCTGCGGGACCATGCGGGTGTGGATGACGGCCAGCGTAGAGGCGAACACATTCTCGTCGATGAATACCGTATTCGCTTCCGCTTTCACCTGCGCACGGCTACGTGAACCATGGAACATGGTAACCGCCTCGGCTGCCGCTGTCGCCTCGTCGAGTAGCGAGCAGTTTGTCAAAGGTAATCCTGTCAATTCACTGATAACAGTCTGGAAGTTCAGCAACGCCTCCAAGCGTCCTTGGGATACTTCCGCCTGATACGGAGTATAGGAGGTGTACCAAACTGGGTTCTCGAATACGTTACGTTGGATCGGGGCCGGGCAAACCGTGTCGTACCAACCCATACCGATATAAGAGGTGAATACCTCGTTCTTGGAGGCCAGCTCGGCGATATGCTCGGCGAACTCACGTTCCGTCATGGCCTCCGGGAGGTTCAACGGCTCTTTCAAACGGATGTTGGCCGGAATGGTCTGATCGATCAACTCGTCCAAAGACTTCACGCCAATCGTCTCCAACATAGCGGGAATATCTTCCGCTGAGATGCCCACGTGGCGGTTTACAAACTTATTTGTGTCCATAATTCTAGTATTTTATAAATAAGGATTATTTAATTTCTCATCAATGATTCGTGTCTCGGGGCCATGGCCGGGGTATACCACGGTCTCGTCCGGCAACGACAGTAATTTGTCCTTGATAGCGGCAAGCAGTACATCTTGGTTGCCTCCCCATAGATCAGTACGGCCGATGCTTCCGGCGAACAAGGAGTCTCCTACGATCACGAAACCGTTCTTCTTGTTATAGAAAGCCACGCCTCCGGGCGAATGACCGGGAACGCTCAATACCGCCAGCTCGGATTTCCCGAACTTTATGATTTCCCCGTTTACCAGATATTTCCCTACCGGGATGCTTTTCGCCTTCATCGGCAGGCCGAATGCCTTGGCTTGCTCCTCGGGAGAGGGAAGGCCCTCCACGTCCGCTTTATGGGCTTCCGGGCTCAATCCGTAGGTGTCATGGATGAATTCGTTACCGAATATATGATCCAGATGGAGGTGCGTACAAAGGTAACGTTTCAGCGTCAGCCCGTTCTGGGCGATAAAGTCGCTTACTTCTTTTTGTTCCTCTTTGCGCAGGCAGCCGCAATCGATAAGGACCGCCTCCTTGGTATCATCGTATAGCAAGTAAGTATTCTCGGAGAAATAGTTTACTTCGAAAGATTTTATCGTAATCATAAGGGTACGTACACTACTTTTTTAGTTTCAAAAAACTCTTCTTTAAAATGGTCTTTCAGATCCATGCTTATCGCTCGGTTCCGGAAAGGCAATATCTCGTGCGCCAGCTCTCCACCTTTCAGGCAAATCAATCCGTTGGGCAACGCGTTGATCTGTTCTTTCTTTATATTCTTGCGGACGATCTTTACCAGATCCGCCAGAGGCATCACGGCACGGCTTACCACGAAATCGAAAAGCTGCTTTTCCTCCTCGCCCCGGCAATGGCGGAAGGATACGTTCTCCAGCCCGATCGCCTCGGCCACGGCTTGTCCCACCTTGATTTTTTTCCCGATGCTGTCTACCAGATGGAAATGGGTCTCCGGGAATAAGATCGCCAAGGGGATGCCGGGAAAACCGCCTCCCGTACCCAGATCCATCACCGAGGAACCCGGCTTGAAACGCAACATATGGGTGATACCCAGCGAGTGAAGCACGTGATGCGGATATAGGTTCTCGATATCCTTCCGGGAGATCACGTTGATCTTGGCGTTCCAATCCGTATATAGGTCATATAGGGCGGCGTATTGCTCTTTTTGCCGGTCGGTGAGATCGGGGAAATAAGATGTGAGAATTGAGAATTGAGAATTGAAAATTGAAAATTTCTCTGTATTTTGTTCCATAGGACATCTGTTTATAGGTTTATCTATCATTAATTTTCAATTCTCAATTTTCAATTAACTGACTTATCGGGCTGTCATCCCGCAGCAAATAGCGGATTTCCTTGTAAGGGAGATGGACGTTCGTGACGCCTACCACGTATGCCGCTATCTCATATTCGTTGAAAGAATAGGTGATACCCGTCTCGTCTACGAGGAAGTTCCCGTTCGGGAAGATCTCGTCCACGCTAAAGAAACCGATATTTTCCAGTTCCTTGGCGTCGGATACGTTGTTTTGCTTGGCGATCTGATCTACCAATATTCGCGCCAGATTGTCTTGATAGTTGTCCACGAATATCTCCTCCTCGGTGATCGGCTTACCGGTCTTGAGGTTCACTACATGGTTATTGTAGGAATGCGCGCCATGCGCTCCGCCCGTATAGTTCTCGAAGCTTACCGTATAGCTGATGATATCGTCTTGGTTGAAGGCGATATCATCCGATGACATCTCATAGTAAGAGAACCAAGAGCCCACCGGTGTCTCGTCGGATTTCGCCACCTCAGCCTTGTAATCCTCTTCCAGATCCTTATAAGCGGCCAGATAGTCATCGGTATATTTCCGTACCGCCTCCTCGGGGGATAATTGCTCATAATTCTCGCCGAAATAAGAGGAGACGAACTGTCTCTGTAGATTCTTAAGAACCTCTTTATCCGAATATTTCCGGGGATAAACGAACTTGATCTCTAGATTGCAATTGGGATTATCCGGATTATCTAACAAATGGTAAGTCTTTTCCACGCTGATAGAATCAAACGTGATACTGTTTTCGGAAGCCTTCTTCGTTCCGGTATCGCAACCCGTGGCTAAGATACCTATCAAAAGAAGCGCCAGCATGCTTTCGCGTAAATGCGTTCTCATCGGACTACAGATTTAATTTATTTGTACGCGAATGTACGTTATTAAATTGTATAATCAAATTGCACGATGAAGTTTAATAAGAGGACAATCTTTCCTCGGTGGTTTTCGGGTTGAGTTGTCTATTTGTCCGATACTTTCCGGGTGTTCTCTTGCGTGAGAAGGATAGTTCCCATTTTATATCACCTAGGGGCGTACCTAGCCTTATGAGAATATAAATGTTATTTTCAAGCTTTCATCTGGATGAAAGCAAACTGTATAGGTTATCATATTTAGAAAATAAGAGCTTTCTGCCACTATAGACATCACATCCATAGGCTTTAGATCAAAAACAGTCTTTCCTAAATAATCTGTATATAAAACAGAATCTGGCTTAATGACTGTATTATGCCTTTTATACTTTAATATTCCATTTCCTTCATAAGATGCAAGGCCACCAAACGCTGTCGTTATATTAATGTTATAATACAAATACACTTTTGCGCCTGCATCAGGTTTTCTTGAGCTTGTACTTTCTTGGTCATAATAAACCTCTATTTCGGCTTGAGGATCTTCTGGTTTTTCCCCTTCATCGATAATGTCATTTTCACTACAACCAATAAAAATGACCATGAAAAATATAAATAAAGAAGTTCTCATGTTTCTGAATCAGTTTTAATTAGTTAACAACTAAAATAGGATTGCCCTAAATGTACAATTAGTTTTTATCATACCATTATAGTTTGAAGGAAATTATGGGTAATGATGATAAAATTTAACTATAGCCTATTGGCACAAGTCTACCATCAATAGGATGTGAACGCATTAAAAAGGTTAAACAATAGTGAGCTACCTATATTCTCACGAACGAGATAGCTCTTTTCTTTATTTAACTAAATAACCAAACTTTTCCTCCGAAAAGCCATGTTGTTAAATTCGATTAATTATAGGCCAAATGTATAATTATTGGAAAAATAGAGTTTTTATGGGCAGACACAAAAAAAAGCGTGAAGCTGCCGTTATATTGTTATGTGTCTTTTAGGTATCCCCATACCCTTTCAGCCATAACAAACGACAGCTCACGCCTATATTATATTTGAGATAATACAACAGCGTGAGCATGAAGTTTGTTATTCTGGCTGAGTTAAATGGGGAATTTTAAAAGACACAGAATAACACTCGATGCTCTAATACATAATATGTCGCCATGCTTTTCAGCTAACGCTATAGCCACATGACGATGCAAATATAACTATATATTTTGTAAATCAATGTTTTTATTGGCGAATTATTAACAGATATGCAAGTGCATATTACTCGTTCTTATGCTTTCTCTTTAGCTATCAGCCCATCGAAATACCTCCGCAGCAACCATGCCATGGCCTGCTGTCGCACCATCGTCAGCCGATAGTCCTCGCTGATGGGCAGGTGACCCGGTGGTCTCCAATGGGCGAAGAGGCTCATGGCGTGGCGTTTCTCCTCGGGGGTATCGTGTATCAATCCCCGCTCTTGCAAGGACTGATTGAAATGGGGCGGGTAAAGAGAATTTCTTACCCGGCTCGGATAGTCTTCTTATTTCTCAATGATTAACGATGAATTGCTCTTTTTGCAAGATCGAATTCGAATTATGAATCGTAACAAAGTACATTCCATTCGCCAGAGAAGATATATCTATGGAATTGTATCTATTTAGTAATCCAGACTTACATTTTGTTCCATTAATAGAGTATATTTCATAAGAGTCTTGCGACTTACTTAATAGATTGTTAGTTTCTTGATTCTCTAAATTGATATTTAGTATAGATGAATTGTCATTCATGATGCTATAGGTGTTTTTTAGATATAGGCGGAATGTCTGCGTTAAAGTGGAGCCATCAGCTTTAGCTGTAATGACAATAGGCGATGTGCTACTTGAATTTGCTAACACAGAGGCTGTTGTAGATGATGAAGAATAAAAATTACCGGGATTTCCACTGCTGCAATTCCATTTGTACACTATATTCGTTGGGAATTTGATTGATATATTTACAGGTGAATTTAAGGGAATAGTCCAGTTGATAGTTTCCATACCGGAATAATTAAATGTCTCTCCACGTTCTACTGCAATCGTTCCGCTCGTAGTTCTTGCTCTCATCCCATTTAGGGCTAAAAAATGAGAGAGTAAATCCGAAGAATAGTGTTGTGGATCTTCATTTTTCTTATCATGAGTCCTTGCGTAATCATATGCTTCATGAGCTGTTGTAAAAGCGTCTTGGTTAACATCTCCTACCATATATCCAGAAGAAGCTTTCTTCGTGACAGCCTCCGTCCAATAGTAAACGAATTCATCGTAACGGCCGTCACTCATGGAAGAAGATGGCTGATCTTTAGTGGAAGCCGTTGATATGGAAACCTTTGGATTATTTTTAAAATAAGAGATAAAACCGCCACTGAAACATTGTCCCATTACGATATTGATCGCTTTGGCATTAATGGCATTCACCCAAGGAGCGAAAGTTGATGCATACAAATTCTCATCGTTCCATAATGTTAAACTAGAGTTCCCGGAAGAGTCATAATTTCCGTGATCTATTGTGAAAATAAAAAGATAGTCGTTGGAGGTAAGCCTCGACGCAAGATTGCTAAAAGTAGTCTTGATATTATTGCTTGTCGCCGCAAATTGTATATCGTTTGTTCCATTTCCGTCTAAATCTAACGGCGAAGAATCGCCAGTGCTTCTATCGATGTTGCTGCTCGTTCCATCTGACATTATAACGGTAATATGGGCAGAGTCATAATTATACGTATAAAGCAATGTCTGATAAATAGAAGAGCAATCGTTCCAATATCTCGGGTAATTGACAGAGGGATTTCCTCCTCCACTAATTATTACTGCATATTTGTTGCTATCATATGTTGCCTTTGTTTGAAGGAGCTGAGGCCTTGCCATAGGCTTGACAAAAACAGACTCATCAAATGTAACTACGCTAGACTTTATTTTATCCATATCAGCCAATGATGGTTTAGTAGGGTAGAAATTACTCTCTATTATATCTACTTCACCATTGTTACTTCCGATAAACATATAGTTACAAGAGTGTCCCCAATTGGATAAAGGATACTTATTTATGAAAAACATCCAAGAGCCATAATCCGGGGATTCTATACTTTTATCACCAATCTCAATGACTGTGTTGGCTGGTAATATCTGCTTGGATACAAATATTTCAGTGGAATCTAATGTAGTCGAATCAATGCCACTAATAACTATATTATAAGCTTCGAGTTTAGTTATGGATTTATTTGCGCTGTTTATGGCTCCTATAGATAGTAGAAGCACATAAATGATGATAAAATACATTTTTTTCATAATGTCGTAATTTAATTTAGATTAATTGTTTGTGTTAGATCTCTTGTGAAATCAAATTTAAAAGAGGCATATTCACTATTCTCTTGCATGATCACACAATCATAAGACTGCCCTTCTTGAAGGTTGCTGATTTCATATGTTAATTGTCTTCCACAAAGACAATTAGCATCATCGCCAATTGGCGTGAATTTAATTATGATTACTTTTTCATTATAACTGATACTCGACTCTATTTTTTCCAGAGCGCAATTCAGTTGGACATGGTACATGTCCACTCTTAGAGTGTTTGTGTTAACTGCACTGATTTCTACATAAGCGGTCTCTTCTTGCGCCTTGGTCAAGTTTTTCCCCGTGGCGCATTCCGAGTAGGAACCATTTTTTAGGTACACGCTGTTTTCCTTATCGTTACAACTTATAAGGATCATAGCGATTATTGCCATGAATTGCAAAATAATGATTTTCATAAATAGAATGTTAATTTAATATCTTTATTATTAGAAATAGAAAACCATACGCTTTACTAAAAAGTAGAAGTTGGTTTGGCTAGTTTAGATTCAGTCTTACATTTTATAGAAACATGAAGGCTGTTAGAGCATGACTTGTAATTTTATTTTATCTTTTTTCCAAAGATATGATTTAATTATTATTTATTGGCTTGAAAAAGTATTATATTTATGATTTTGCATTAAATTAACAATGTGTATGTTTTATTTCTTAATCTCCAAAGGAGATGGTTCGTTTTGCTTTCTCTTCTGTTATCGGCCCATCGAAATACCTCCGCAGCAACCACGCCATCGCCTGCTGTCGCACCATCGTCAGCCGATAGTCCTCGCTGATGGGCAGGTGACCCGGTGGTCGCCAATAGGCGAAGAGGCTCATGGCGTGGCGTTTCTCCTCGGGGGGGGTCGTTGATCAATCTCCGCTCTTGCAGGGATTGGTAGACATGGGCGGGGTAGAGACGTTCCAGTGGGTAACCGGCCTTGTATTGCTGGAATACCTTGCGGAGGAAGGCAAGCTCACGCTCTTTCTTGTAGGCCGTGATATAATAGCCATTGGCATAGATGTCACAAAGCAGGGCAATATATAATGAAAAGCGTCAGATCCGTATTTGCGCTTTATTTGACGGATTTTACGGTTGCTTAGTAAATCCGTGTCGAGCGGGAAATAATCCGGCTCCTTTTTAATAGGTCGTGCCATTACTCCTTCTTTTCCGGGTATCCTTGAATCAGAAGAATTTTACAATAAGCAGAAAATGAGGTTTTGTTTGCAAGGGGTTGAAAATCAGAGTCGTAAAAAACATCGTAATGTTTGCGTTAAAACACGTACATGTTTTTCCGAAAAGTCGTACATGTTTTTGGATATTCACGTACGTGTTTTTCCGGAAATGATATTGATGTAAAATAGGAACATTAAAAAATACAATAACCTTACCTAGTGAGATTCTGTCACAAGAGATATTCCGGGTATTTTATGGTTAGATCGATTTGGGTACGGTTCTCCTATTGGTATCCGAGGACGATGTGGATTTTGGATATTTTCTATTATCTTTGTCTGCTGAAAGTGTATTATCAATTCAAAATGTAAATAATATCATGAGAAAATTATTGTTAGCCTTTTGTGCGTTCGCAACGATTTGTAGCGCCGGGGCGCAGTGGAAGCCCGCCGGAGACAAGATCAAGACGGACTGGGCTGAGAAAGTAGATCCCCGGAATGTATTGCCAGAATATCCACGCCCCGGGATGGAACGTGCGGATTGGCAGAATTTGAACGGCGAGTGGGAATACGCTATCCTTCCAAAAGGACAGGCAGAGCCGACGAGTTTCGATGGGAATATCTTGGTGCCGTTCGCCGTGGAATCCTCCTTGTCCGGCGTGCAAAAAGAAGTGGGGGAGAAGAATGAGTTGTGGTATAAACGAACCTTTACGGTGCCCTCCTCATGGAAAGGAAAAGATATCTTGTTGAACTTCGGCGCCGTGGATTGGAAAGCGGACGTGTTCGTGAATGATATCTTGATCGGTTCCCACACGGGAGGCTTTACCCCGTTTTCCTTGAATATCACTCCCTATCTGAATGGCAAAAGTACGCATAAGCTGGTGGTGCGTGTATGGGACCCGAGCGATAAAGGCTACCAACCCCGTGGAAAGCAAGTGGCCAACCCGGAGGGAATCTGGTATACGCCGGTCACCGGAATCTGGCAGACCGTATGGCTGGAGCCGGTCGCTTCCTCGCATATCACCTCTATCAAGGCGATCCCGAATATCGATAATGGCGTGATGAGCGTGACGGTCGGGGCTTGTTCCGACTCCCCGGTGTCGGACATCGTGGAGGTCAGCTTGCTCGATAAGGGGCAGGTGGTTGCTACCGCCAAGGGCGTACAAGGGACAGAATTACGCTTGGCCGTGCAAAATCCTACGTTGTGGGAACCTTCCAATCCTTATTTATATGATATGAAGGTGAGCTTGTCGAAGAATGGCAAGAAGGTGGACGAGGTGAAATCGTACACCGCCTTCCGTAAGATATCCGCCGAGCGTGACGCCAACGGCATCATGCGTATGCGCTTGAACAACAAGAACCTGTTCCAATACGGCCCGCTGGATCAAGGCTGGTGGCCCGACGGGCTTTACACGGCTCCCACGGACGAGGCGTTGCTGTATGATATCGTGAAGACGAAAGCGTGGGGCTTCAACATGATCCGCAAGCACGTGAAGGTAGAGCCGGCCCGCTGGTACTATCATTGCGATAAGGAAGGTATGCTGGTTTGGCAGGATATGCCTAGCGGCGACATGGGTAACCAATGGGCGCCTCATACGTATAACGGTGGAACCGACAAGGAGCGTACCGAGGAGTCTATCCGTAATTATTACAAGGAGTGGAAGGAGATCATGGACCTGTGCGTCTCGAATCCTAGCGTAGTAGTATGGGTGCCCTTCAACGAGGCTTGGGGCCAGTTCGATACCGAGAAGGCTGCCGAGTGGACAAAAACATACGATCCTTCCCGTCTGGTGAATCCGGCCAGTGGCGGTAATTTCCGTGCGTGCGGCGATATCTTGGATTTGCATAATTACCCGGGCCCGGCGATGTACCTGTTCGATCCGGTGCGTGTGAACGTATTGGGCGAGTATGGTGGTATCGGCTTGGCCGTGGAGAACCATTTGTGGTGGAACAAACGCAACTGGGGCTATGTACAGTTTAAGAATAGCGATGAGGTGACCGCCGAGTACGTGAAGTACGCCCGTGAGCTGAAGAAAATGGTTCCGAAGGGCTTCTCCGCCGCTGTCTACACGCAAACCACGGACGTAGAAGGTGAGGTGAACGGCCTTATGACCTACGATCGCAAGGTGATCAAGATCAATGAGGCCGAGGTGCGCAAGGCGAACCAAGAGGTGATCAAGGCCTTGTCTGAGTAGAAGGCTTAGAAAAAATAGTTATTTGACTCGATGATAGATCCGGTCCGGGCAAAGAGAGATTCTTTCCCGGATCGGATTGTTTTAGCGAAATGAATATGATTCGGAATGTGAGTTTGCGAGACGCCAAGGCGATCGTGGATATATACAATGAATATGTCGTGAATAGCGTGGCTACGTTCGAGACGGAACCTTTGCGGGTGGAGGAGATGGATGGTCGCATAGCCGGGATCTCGGCGAGTTATCCTTATCTGGTATACGTAGATCATGATGAGGTCGTGGGATATTGCTATGCCCATGCGTGGAAAGAAAAGGCAGCTTATAAATATACGCTTGAGACCACCGTTTATTTATCCCCGAGATACAAGGGCAAGGGGATCGGCCGGCAGCTTATGGAAAGGCTGATCGAGGAATGTCGGGCAGGCGGCTACCACGCCTTGATTGCCTGCATTACCGAGGGGAATGAGGCTAGCTGCTCGCTGCATGAGAAGCTGGGGTTCAGAAAAGTATCCCACTTCGAGAAAGTAGGGCTGAAATTCGGGCGGTGGCTGGACGTGGTAGATTATGAATTGATAATTAAGCCTAACGAGAGGTAACTTTCGAATCTCAATTTTCAATTCTCAATTAATATACCTATCTTCGCGATAAACAAAATGTAAAGAATGAAATACAATACAGAAGGAAAAAGATTGACTTTGCCCGAATACGGACGCAATATCCAAAATATGGTGGACTATTGCGTGACTATCCAAGACAGGGAAGAGCGTAAGCGTTGCGCCAACACGATTATCAACATTATGGGAAACATGTTCCCGCACTTGCGTGACGTAAATGACTTTAAGCATATCCTCTGGGATCATCTGGCGATCATGGCCGATTTTAAGCTCGATATAGACTATCCGTACGAGATCATCAAGAAGGAGAACCTGTATAGCCGTCCGCCTCGTATCCCGTACAACAATAACCGTATACGCTACCGCCATTACGGAAAGACCTTGGAGCTGATGATCCGCAAGGCCACGGAGCTGCAACCCGGTATGGAGAAAGACCAGCTCGTGCGGCTGCTGGCAAACCAGATGAAGAAATCGTTCCTTACTTGGAACAAGGAAAGCGTGGACGACCGTAAGATCTTCAAGGATCTGGACGAGCTGTCTAGCGGCAAGATCGTATTGAGCGAGGAGGAACACAAATTGGCCGAGAGCCGTGATATCTTGGCCCGTAATAACAGTGGCGGCAACAAAAGGAACTTTACGCGTAAAGGCAGATGAGCTCGTTCGTTATAGAAGGTGGTTATCGCTTGTCCGGCGAGATCGTTCCGCAAGGCGCCAAGAATGAGGCGTTGGAGGTGATCTGCGCGACATTGCTAACACCGGAGAAGGTGACCATACACAATGTGCCTGATATCTTGGACGTGAATAACTTAATCCAGCTCCTTAGGGATATGAGGGTCAAGGTGGAGCATCCGTCCGCCGATACCTATACCTTTCAGGCGGACGACGTGGACATGGAGTATTTGAGTACCGAGGAGTTCCTGCGCAAGAGTGGTAGCCTGCGGGGTTCCGTGATGATCGTAGGCCCGTTGGTAGCCCGCTTCGGCAGGGCGCTGATCCCGAAACCGGGTGGCGACAAGATCGGGCGACGCCGGCTGGATACGCACTTCGTGGGAATCCAGAAGCTGGGCGCTTGCTTTAGCTACGACGCCGGGCGGCAAGTATACGAGATAGAGGCACGCCAGTTGAAAGGCGCTTATATGCTGCTCGACGAGGCTTCCGTGACCGGAACGGCGAATATCTTGATGGCTGCCGTGCTGGCCGAGGGGGTGACGACGATCTATAACGCCGCCTGCGAGCCTTACCTGCAACAACTTTCCACGATGCTGAACCGCATGGGAGCGAGAATCTCAGGTGTCGGTTCTAACCTATTGACGATAGAAGGTGTACGGTCGCTTTCCGGCACGGAGCATACCATCCTCCCCGATATGATCGAGGTGGGTAGCTTTATCGGTATGGCCGCTATGACCGGATCGGAGATCACCATCAAGAATACAGGATATGATAAGCTGGGGATCATCCCGGACGCTTTTCGCCGCTTGGGTATTACCGTGGAGCAGCGAGGCGATGATATTTATATCCCCCGGCATGATTCCTACGAGATCGATACGTTTATCGATGGGTCTATCATGACCATCGCCGACGCTCCTTGGCCGGGGCTTACGCCGGACTTGCTGAGCGTATTTCTCGTCGTGGCTACGCAATCTGTGGGGAGCGTGCTGATCCACCAGAAAATGTTTGAGAGCCGTTTGTTCTTTGTGGACAAGCTAATCGATATGGGAGCCCAGATCATCCTTTGCGACCCGCACCGGGCTACGGTGATCGGGCTGGGCAACCGCTTCAAGTTACGGGGCTCTACGATGGTATCCCCGGATATTCGCGCGGGTATCGCCTTGCTGATCGCCGCTATGAGCGCCGAGGGTACCAGCACGATCCATAATATAGACCAGATCGACCGGGGATATCAAGGGATCGATAAGCGATTGAACCAGATCGGGGCACGTATCACGAGGATTTAAAGATTTTAGGCGATGATTAGAGAAGAAGAGGTTTTCAAGATCGGGCAGTTTGCCAAGCCCCATGGCATCAAGGGGGAGTTGTCGTTGGTGACGAACAGCGATGTGCTGGAAGATGCCGAGGACCCGTACATTGTTTGCGAGATGGATGGTATCTTGGTACCGTTCTTCGTGGAGGATTTCCGCTATAAGACCGATACGGTGGTCTTGGTGAAACTGGAGGACGTGAATTCCGAGGAGGATGCCCGCATGTTTGTGGGCAAGGAGGTGTTCTATCCTTTGGACGCCGTGGACGAGGAGGATCTCGTGGGGGATATGACGTGGGACAGTTTTATCGGTTATACCGTGACGGACGTGCAGAAAGGTTATTTAGGAGAGATAACAGACGTGGATGAGACGACAATCAACGTCCTTCTGCGTGTCGATCATAAAGGCGAGGAGCTGTTGATCCCCGCCGTGGAGGAGTTGATCACTGAGGCCGACCATGAGGCCCGTAGTCTCACGGTGTCTTTGCCGGAGGGACTTATAGAATTGATAATTGATAATTGAAGATTAGGGGTTGAAAAAGAAGAATACGAAATCGTTTTGGCACCGGATCCGGTTTAAATATAAACTTTCCTTTATCAATGAGGGGACGTTGGAGGAGGTGTGGTCTTTCCGGCTTTCGCAGTTATCGGCGTTTGTCACTTTGGCGGTGTTCGCCTTTTTCTTGATCGCCGTTACCGCCTTTATCATCATCAAGACACCGATTCGCAACTACTTGCCGGGCTATCTCGACGTGGAGGTTCGCAAGGAGATTATGCAGAATGCCTTGCGGGCGGATTCGTTGGAGCGTATGATGGAGATCCAGTCCCTTTATCTGGATAACGTGGCCGGAATCCTTTCCGGTACGATGCCCTTGGACTCGATCCGTCAGATAGATTCTTTGGCTAGCAACGATATTAACTATGAGATTCCTCGTAGCAAGGAAGAGACTCGCTTCGTGAAAGATTACGAGGAAGAGGAGAAATATAATTTATCGGTATTGACCGACCCGGGCAAGGTACCGACCGAGGGGGTCTTTTTCTATAAGCCCGTGAATGGCGTGGTCACCTCTCATTATGAGACGGATGTCCATCATTATGGCGTGGATCTGGCCGCGGCCCCGAAGGAGAGTGTCTTGGCTACGTTGGATGGTACGGTGATCTATACCGGTTTCGATCCGAACCACGGAAACGTAATTCAAATACAACATAAGAACGGATTCATCTCGGTTTATAAGCACAACGAATTGTTGCTGAAAGAGGTGGGAGACCATGTGGTAGCCGGTGAGGCGATCGCTCTGGTCGGGAATACGGGAGAGTTGTCTACCGGACCGCACCTGCATTTCGAGTTGTGGTATAAAGGCAATCCGGTGAATCCGGAAGAATATATAGCTTTTTGATAATCCATGAAAAAAAGACAGTTAGCGATATTAGGCTCGACCGGTTCCATCGGAACCCAAGCCTTGGAGGTAGTGAGCGAGCATTCCGATCTTTTCGAGGTGTATGCCTTGACCGCGAATAACCAAGTGGACTTATTGATCAATCAGGCCCGGAAATATATGCCGGAGGTGGTGGTGATCGCCAATGAGCGGAAATATCCCGAGCTGAAAGAGGCCTTGGAAGACCTGCCGATCAAGGTATGGGCGGGTGCCGACGCTATCGCCCAGATGGTGCAGTCGGAGCCGATCGATATGGTGCTGACGGCGATGGTGGGCTATTCCGGCTTGCGACCGACGATCTCGGCGATCAAGGCGGGAAAGGCGATCGCCTTGGCGAATAAGGAGACATTGGTCGTGGCCGGCGAGCTGATCATGAAGCTGGCCGCCGAGCATAAGGTGCCTATCTTGCCGGTGGACTCGGAACATTCGGCCATTTTTCAATGTTTAACAGGTGCGTACGATAATCCGATCGAGAAGATCTTGCTGACGGCTTCCGGTGGTCCGTTCCGGCGGAAGACGCTGGAGGAGCTGGCTACCGTGACGAAGGCGCAGGCCTTGAGGCATCCGAACTGGACGATGGGGGCGAAGATCACGATAGACTCGGCCTCGATGATGAACAAGGGCTTCGAGATGATCGAGGCGAAATGGTTGTTCGATGTCACGCCGGATCAGGTACAGGTGGTGGTGCACCCGCAGTCGGTGATCCACTCGATGGTGCAGTTTGAGGATGGCGCTGTGATCGCCCAGCTGGGAATTCCCGACATGAAATTGCCGATCGCCTACGCTTTCTCGTTCCCGACACGTATGAGGAGCATGGCGCCCCGTCTGGATTTCAACCAATATTCGACCTTGACGTTCGAGGAGCCGGATATGGAACGTTTCCGCAACTTGGCTTTCGCTTTCGAGGCGGCCCGCCAAGGAGGGAATATGCCCTGTATCTTGAATGCCGCCAATGAGGTGGTGGTGGCCGCCTTCCTGCAAGATCGTATCGGCTTCTTGCAAATGAGCGACGTGATCGAGCAGACCATGCGGAAAGCCTCGTTTATCGTCAATCCCTCGTATGAGGATTACGTGGCTACCGACACCGAGGCTAGGCGGTTGGCGGCCGAGTTATTTTGAAATAATTTAAAACAGAACAAACAATAGTAGATGGAAACTTTTTTGATTAAGGCGTTACAGCTTATCTTGAGCTTATCGATACTGGTGATTGTCCACGAGTTCGGGCATTTTATCTTTGCTCGGATTTTCAAGGTGCGGGTAGAGAAGTTCTACCTCTTCTTCGATCCGTGGTTCTCGCTATTCAAGTACAAGCCGAAAAACAGTGACACGGAATACGGCGTAGGCTGGCTTCCGTTGGGAGGATATTGTAAGATCTCCGGTATGATCGACGAGAGTATGGACAAGGAGGCGATGGCCCAGCCGCCCAAGCCTTACGAGTTCCGCTCCAAGCCGGCCGGACAGCGTTTGATGATTATGGTAGCGGGCGTGGTGTTCAACTTCTTGCTGGCTTTGTTTATTTATTCCATGATCTTGTTTACGTGGGGCGATACGTACTTGCCTTTGAAGAACATGAAGATGGGTATGAATTATAGCGAGACGTTCCAGAACGTCGGTTTTCAGGACGGTGATATCTTGCTGAGAGCGGACAATGAGGAGTTGGAGCGTTTCGGTAGCGACAGTTTCCGCAAGGTGGTGGAGGCAAAGACCGTGACGGTGCTCCGTGACGGGCGGGAGACCGTGATCTCCATACCGGAGGATATGATGCAACGTTGCATGCGTGACGGAAAAGGCTTCGCCGATCCTTTGCGTATCCCGATGGTTGTTCGTGAGCTTCCCGACAAGAATGCCCCGGCGGCTCTCGCTGGCATGCTGCCGAAGGATAGCGTGGTGGCTATTAACGGTGTGGCTACCCCGACGTTTTATGATGCCTCCGGGTTATTGTTAGAGAATAAGGGCGAAGAGGTGACAGTAGATTTCTACCGGAACGGCCAGTTGGAGTCGTTGACCATGAGGACGGACTCGGCCGGGAAAATTGGCGTAGCGGTGATGTTGCCTACGGATCTCTATCAGACCGTGACCCGCGAATACGGCTTTTTCGAGTCGTTCCCCGCCGGTATTAAATTAGGTATTAATACCTTGAAGGGATATGTGAACGACATGAAATATGTGTTTACGAAGGAAGGTGCCTCCAGTTTGGGCGGTTTCGGTACGATCGGCGGATTGTTCCCGTCTGTCTGGGATTGGCGGATTTTCTGGGAACGTACGGCTTTTCTATCTATCATCTTGGCGTTCATGAATATCTTGCCGATTCCGGCCTTGGATGGCGGACACGTGATGTTCTTGATCTATGAGGTAGTGGCCCGTCGCAAACCGAGCGATAAATTCCTAGAGTATGCCCAAATGGCAGGTATGTTTATCCTGTTCGCTTTATTGATCTATGCGAATGGAAATGACATCTTCCGCTTCTTCTTCAAGTAACGTACGTCTCTACAACTAGATACAAAAAACCTCCCGGATCACTTTTCTATGTGATCCGGGAGGTTTTTTTGTATGAATAAAGTCCTCTTTCTTATTTCAGGATGTCGTTGATAGAAGCGAGGATCTTCTTGGAGTTCTCGTCTTTCGGGTCGAGTTCGACAGCCTTTGTCAAATATTCTTTCGCTTGCTTGAAGTCTTTGTCGGCTTTCGCTTTCTCGGCGTTGTATTTATCCGGCTCGGAAGTAGCGATCGGGGTAGCGGCCTGTAATATCTTCGCTCCGTTGCCATACAGCATGGCGCCAAGGCTGTAGTAAGCGTTGCTCTGGTAATCCTTGTTCGATACGGCTAGGACCTCTTTGTACATTTTCTCGGCACCGGCCAGATCTCCCTTCTTTTGGGCGGCTTGTCCTTGTTTGATGCAGTAACCGTAAAGCAACTTTTCCAGATTGGTCTTATTCTTGTTTCCATCGGGAATCACTTTTAATCCCTCTTTTACGGTAGTCAGGAATTCTTCTGTCTTGTTTAAGTTACGGTAAGCCATGGCCTCGCCTACATAAGAGTCGTCTACGTTGTAGTTCATCTTAACGGCCATGTCGAAATACTTGGCGGCCTCGGCGTAGTTCTTCGCTTGATTAGCGGCGTATCCGCAATTGAAGATACGGGCGGTGTCTTGGTAATTGTTTTGTTTCAAGTATTCGCCGTATTTTGTTACGACGGTAGCGTAATCTTTTGCTTTCAAAGCAGCGTCACCTTCATCTCTTAATTTGTCAGCGTCTTGTGCGAATAGGTTTCCCACACATAGGCATAAAGCCACTAATAAAACAATTTTCTTCATGGTAATTATTAAATTTAATTGATTTTGTGCTCTAAGTTAAGGTGTGCGGGAAAAGAAGCCAAGATATTTTACGTTTTTTAGAAAACAATAAAAATAGAAAACATAAAAAAGGGATTGCCGCAAGCAATCCCTACTAATGAAAGATTCTTTGGAACTTATGCTTTGAGTGAAGGAAAAGCCTCAGCCACGGCGGGGTAGACAATCTTTCCTTCCACGATGTTTAATCCCAGTTCTAGGCCCGGATCTTCTTCGCAGGCTTTTTCCCAACCTCTGTCGGCAAGCTTGATCACGTACGGCAGGGTAGCGTTGGTCAAGGCTAACGTGGAAGTCTGCGGGACCGCTCCCGGAATGTTGGCTACGCAGTAATGGAGGATATCGTCTATCTCATAAACCGGATTGGCGTGCGTAGTCGGATGGGAGGTCTCGAAGCAACCGCCTTGATCGATGGCTACATCTACCAATACGCTGCCCGGTTTTAATAATTTCAACATATCCCGGGTGATCAAGTGCGGGGCCTTGGCTCCGGGGATTAATACGGCGCCGATCACTAAATCGGTTGTGGGTAATTCCTGTTCGATCGTATGCGTGGAAGAGAACAACGTCTTCACGTTTTTCGGCATCGTCTCGGACAGATAGCGTAAGCGGGGAAGCGAGATGTCGGCGATCGTGACATCGGCGCCTAGCCCGGCGGCCATCAAGGCGGCGTTGTGGCCTACCACACCACCGCCTAAAACCAATACCTTACCCGGTTTCACGCCCGGCACGCCACCTAGCAATACGCCTTTGCCACCTTGCGGTTTCTCAAGGAAACGAGCGCCTTCCTGTACGGACATGCGTCCGGCCACCTCACTCATAGGAATCAAAAGGGGTAACGTATGATCTGGGTTCTCCACGGTCTCGTAAGCCAGACAGATGGAGCCGCTCTTTATCATGGCAAGGGTGAGAGCCTCGTCGGATGCGAAATGGAAGTAGGTGAAGACAAGCTGTCCTTTGCGTACCAAGGGATATTCGCTGGCGATCGGTTCTTTTACTTTTACGATCATCTCGGCAATTCCATATACATCCTCAATGGACGGGAGTATCCGGGCCCCTGCCGCCACATAGGCATCATCGGCGAAACCACTGTTTATACCAGCCGTGTGTTGTACATACACGGTATGACCTCTTTTCACCAACTCTTTGGCTCCGGCGGGAGTAAGAGCTACCCTGTTCTCGTTGTTTTTGATTTCTTTTGGAATTCCAATAATCATAATGGTAGCATTTAATGGGTTTATATGCCTGCAATATACAAAAAAGAGGAACAGATTGGTATTCTGTCCCTCTTTTTTTATCTTATTTCTTGTTCCTTATAAACCTTGTCCGTGGCAGTTCTTGTATTTCTTGCCACTTCCGCAAGGACATGGATCATTGCGTCCTACTCGTTTCTCGGCACGGACCGGAGCTTGCTTCGGCTGAGGTGCCTCGGCTTGGGTGTTGTTTCCGCTCAAGTCTGTTTTCTCCGTGCGGTAACGGCTCATATCCTCGTGCTTCTCCGGGGCGGCCTCTTGTACGGCGATACGTTGACGGGCTCTTTCCTCGGCGATCGCTTGGGCTGCTTGCTGGGCTACGGCCGCTTGACGGGCTTGCATGGCTTGGCGTTGCTCCTCGGTCGGCTCCTCACGTACCGGGATCTGTCCACGCATCAAGATGGCGGCTGTCTTACGGTTCATGTTGTCTACCATTGTCTTGAACAGGTTGTAAGATTCAAGTTTGTAGATCAACAATGGATCCTTGTTCTCGTAGCTAGCGTTTTGTACGGAGTGGCGCAGCTCGTCCATCTCACGTAGATGCTCTTTCCATCCCTCGTCGATCATATGCAATACGATTGATTTCTGGAAGGATTTAACGATTGCCTTACATTCCGTGTCGTAAGCCTCTTTCAGGTTACAAGATACATTATACATGCGCTTGCCGTCCGTGATAGGAATCATGATGTTCTCGTACATCGCTCCTTGATTCTCGTACACTTGCTTGATGACCGGGTGAGCGACTTGCGTCATGCGTTCCATGCGACGTTTATAAGTCTTCAATGCCTCCTCGAACAATTTCTCTACGAGTTGCTCCGGTTTCATGCTCTTGAATTCGTCTTCCGTGAACGGACTTTCCATGGCGAATGTCTTGAACAATTCTAACTTGAAGCCCTCGAAGTCCTCGGCGTGTTGATCGGCGATAGCCGTAGAAGTATCGTAAATCGTGTTCAATACGTCCAGACCGATACGCTCTCCCATCAAGGCGTGGCGACGGCGGGTGTAGATTACGTTACGTTGTGAGTTCATCACGTCGTCGTATTCCAACAGACGTTTACGGATACCGAAGTTGTTTTCCTCTACCTTCTTCTGGGCACGTTCTACGGACTTGCTCAACATATTGTGCTCCAGAACCTCGCCTTCCTTGAAACCAAGCTTATCCATCAAGCCGGCGATCTTCTCGGAAGCGAATAAACGCATCAAATCGTCTTCCAGAGATACGAAGAATACGGATGAACCCGGGTCTCCCTGACGTCCGGCACGACCACGTAACTGACGGTCTACACGACGGCTCTCATGACGTTCCGTACCGATGATCGCCAAACCGCCTGCGTCTTTCACGTCCTTGGACAGCTTGATATCGGTACCACGACCGGCCATGTTGGTAGCGATCGTAACCGTACTCTTCTGACCTGCCAAGGCCACGATCTCGGCCTCTTTCTGGTGCAACTTAGCGTTCAATACATTGTGCTGGATCTTACGCATCGTAAGCATACGGCTCAATAACTCGGAGATCTCTACGGATGTTGTACCCACCAATACCGGGCGGCCTGCCTCCGTCAGCTGAACGATTTCCTCGATGACAGCGTTATATTTCTCACGTTTTGTCTTGTAGATACGATCGTTCATATCGTTACGGGCGATCGGGCGATTGGTCGGGATCACTACCACGTCCAATTTGTAGATATCCCAGAACTCGCCTGCTTCCGTCTCCGCCGTACCGGTCATACCGGATAATTTATGGTACATACGGAAGTAGTTCTGCAAGGTGATCGTGGCGAATGTTTGTGTAGCGGCCTCTACCTTTACACGTTCCTTAGCCTCGATCGCTTGGTGCAGACCGTCGGAATAACGACGTCCGTCCATGATACGACCCGTCTGCTCGTCAACGATCATGACCTTGTTGTCCATAACCACGTACTCATCATCCTTCTCGAATAAGGTGTAAGCTTTCAACAACTGGTTGATGGTATGTACACGCTCGCTCTTAACGGAATAGTTCGCCAAGATCTCGTCTTTTTGAGCTTGTTTCTCTTCCTCGGTGCCGGTCATGTTCTCCAATTGAGATAATTGGGAAGTGATATCGGGAAGTACGAAGAAGGTCGGGTCGTCCGTCTTACCGGTCAATAGGTCGATACCTTTATCCGTCAATTCGATACTGTTGTTCTTCTCGTCGATCACGAAATACAACTCATCGGTCGCCTCGTGCATATGGCGCATATTCTCGGACATGAAATATTCTTCCGTCTTCAACATTTGAGCTTTTACGCCTTGCTCGCTTAAGAACTTGATCAACGCTTTGTTGCGGGGATATCCCTTGAAGGAGCGGTACAGAAGGATAGAGCCTTCCTCAACGACCTTCTGGTCGTCGCTAGCCATTTTCTTTTTGGCCTCGATCAATAATTTGGAGCAAAGGTCTTTCTGCGCGTTCACGACAACCTCCACGTTCGGGCGGAATTGCTCGAATAATTGTTCCTCGCCACGAGGGATCGGTCCGGAGATGATCAGCGGCGTACGAGCGTCATCGATCAATACGGAGTCCACCTCATCGACGATGGAGTAGTTATGCTTGCGTTGTACCAAGTCTTTCGGGCTGATCGCCATATTGTCGCGCAAGTAGTCGAAACCGAACTCGTTGTTCGTACCGAACGTGATATCCGCCTCGTAAGCCTTACGGCGAGCCTCGGAGTTCGGCTGGTGCTTGTCGATACAGTCTACGGAAAGCCCGTGGAACATATAAAGCGGTCCCATCCACTCGGAGTCACGTTTTGACAAGTAATCATTCACGGTTACCACGTGTACGCCGTTACGTGTCAAGGCGTTCAAGAATACCGGAAGGGTAGCCACCAAGGTCTTACCTTCACCGGTCGCCATCTCGGCGATCTTACCTTTATGAAGAACGACGCCACCGAATAGCTGAACGTCGTAATGGATCATATCCCAAGTGATCTCGTTACCACCGGCTTTCCAGTGATTGGCGTAGATCGCCTTATCGTCCTCGATGCGGACAAAGTCGAAACGAGCGGCCAGATCCCGGTCGAATTGGTTAGCGGTAACTACCACTTCCTCATTCTCGGCGAAACGGCGGGCCGTATCTTTCATGATGGCGAATACCTCGGGCAAGGATTGCTCCAGTACCACTTCCATCTTGTCCGTGATGGCTTTCTCAATTTTATCTACCTCGGCCCAGATCGCCTCACGTTCTTCCAGTTCCTTATCCTCGATGCCTTTGCGAAGCTCTTCCACTTGCGCTTTCTCCTCGGCTACGTAGTCTTGGATACGTTGTTTGATCTCATCTGTTTTCGCACGCAACTCGTCGTTCGAGAGTGCCTTGATTGACGGATATACGGCCTTTACCTTATCTACGTAAGGTGTGATTTCTTTAAGGTCACGCTGCGACTTATTGCCGAACAGCTTCGTCATAAACTCATTAAATCCCATGATTCTTATGTTAATGGATAGTTGAGCAACTATCGTCTGTTATTACTTTGTTGTTTGAATAATTAGATAATAATAAATAAAAGAAGAGCCACACAACCCTTGATAATTATCAACTTTAATGATCAATTCTCTATTATTTGGTTGTCAGCTCCCAGAGTGGCAAGCTTTGCGTAGCGTTTGGTGGCCTGATTCTTAGCACATGGGTTACCGTGGGGGCTACCTCAGTGGCCTTGACTTCGCGGTAGATATGTTGGGGTTTCAACCCGTTGCCCATAAATACCAGCGGGGTGATAACAGCATTATTGCGTATAATCTTGACTTTTTCTTTCGGATTGTCGAGGTTCACTTTCCAACCGGGTTGCAACTCGATGATCAGATCGCCCCGTCTCAAATGGTGCGTACCTTGACGGAATTTGGCGGTTCCCTCGTTCCAGTCGCCCGTAAGCAAGCTCCTGCCCGTGGTGACGAGTTGTACGCCACTAAATTCCTGTATGAATTCGGCGGCCTTGTTCTGTAAAGTCGTCAAATCCAGCTTGGCGTCTTCTATCGCCTTGCGGTTCAAGTAGATCTGGTTGTTGTAGTATCCTTGTACCCAACTGGTATGTTGGCCGTAAATGGCCATCAAGTACATATTAAGCAGGGCCAGACAACGTTTCGGGTGGAACTCGCCACCGTTCACCATCAGGCCGTCCGGATAAGACTCCTCGCTTTTATAATAACCGGAACCGGTGAAGACTACCAATGTATTGGCCAAGCCCACTTTCTTGTCGATCGTATCCAGTAGCTTCTCGATATCTTGATCGAGTTGATAATACGTATCTTGAATCTCCCGGGTGTATTCTTTGCTCATCGTACCCCGGTAATTGCCCGCGTAGTACGTGATAGACAACATATCCGGGCAACTGCGTGTACCAAACCCTCCGTACTCTAGGAACTGGAGGGCCAAACGATTGATCTCCTTATTGATAAACGGCGAGGTCTTTAGGTTCGGATAGCAGTTCGCGAACTTCTCGCTGAACGTATAGCGGAAAGGAAGATCATCCAATACGTAAGGAAAGGCATCGTATTTCTCCATCGGAAGGGTAGGAGTCCATACCATGGTTTCCAAGCGTGACACCAAGGATTCCGGGCCGTTATTATAGCGGTCTACATACCAAGGGATACCCTTATAGTACGTCGTGGTAGCCCATTTCCCGTTGGTGTTATCCATCCAGAAAGCTCCGTTGGCCGCATGTCCGGCGGAAAGGATGGCGCTCTCGGCATCCGGGGCGATGGAATATACGTCGCTTCTTCCTTGAGAGGCGATTTTCAACTCGTCGCCGATCGTGGAACTGAATAAATTTTTGGGCGAATAATTCTCTTTCGTGTAATTACCCAGATATTCAGGATCATTTAAGATCGAGACCTCTTTCTCTTTCTCGAAATCAAACGTCTTCTCCCCCGCGATACCGCTGAAGCAAGGGTTGCTTCCGGTAAAAAGAGTCGCGAACGCGCTGGCTTGGTCTATGTCCGAGAACTCGAAGCGGATATTGTTGTACACCAACCCCTCGTTCATCAAACGCTTGAAGCCACGTTCACCAAATGTATTATAAAAGTATTCTATATAGTCGCCCCTTAGCTGATCCACAGTAATACATACCACCAATTTGGGGGTACGTTGCTGCGCCTCAAGGTTTGTTACCACGAGGATAGCGATAAGTGACGTTATAATTTTTCTCATCCGATTCTCCATATATTTCTGTAAACACCCCAACCCGAACGAACCCAAATCGAGGCTACAAGCGGAATAAAGGCACTGTTTAGATGTTGCGGAATGAAATACCATCCCAGTAACATCAGCGTAAGCGCCGCAAAGTTAATAAAATGATAGTAATATGCAGCCTTCTTCAGCTTTTTTACGCAAAACAAAATAACAGCGATCAAATCCAGCGGCTGTAACCATACCAAAGACCAGTTCGGCCACGTGCAGGGATGGACGGATATGAAGCTAAGAAAGAAGAGGATGACACCTCCGGCTCCGGCTACCGAGAAAAGGACACAATCCACCCACAAGAAGTATTTTTTTTTGCGCCATTCGATCCAAGTAAGCCCTAAAACGATTCCGAACAGAAGCCAAGCGCAGACTAAAGGAGTGAATAAATCCCAGATATCTTTTTCCGGCTCGTCGGCTTCCCCGGCTCCGATCACGTGGGTCTCGCTCACCAATGGGCGGATTGTCCCGTCCGGGCCCGTGATGGTGGCTTTAGAGAACGCTTCTTTTAGATAAGGGGGGAGGAAGAGCATCTCGTGCTGGGTGGCCTCCCGGTCGGTGGGGCTGCCTAGCGCTAGGTCGCATCCGAATGTGAGCCACGGATGGTTTCGGGTACAATAATTAATAAGATCCCGGAAGGTCTGGGATTGATAGGGATACTGATAATCGACGCTCCCGTTGATCTCCTTTTCCAAGATCGCGGCAGGGCGGGTAGCGCAATTATCGAAGAAGAAGTTATAACGATATACCCTGTTCTCCGGCCTGTAATTAATAAGCAGGGCATCCCATATATGCTCTTTCTCTTCTTGGGTGAGGTTCAATACTTGCTCCGTGATATCGCTGCCCCGCATTTGGTACTCGATCACGTAGTCTTGGAAATCGGCTACTCCCAGTTTATAATCCGTCTCTCCTTTAGCGAATCGGTAGATAAAATTAGGCTTGGAGAAATCAAATATACCGTAATTGAATATATAATCTATATTTTGCTTGGGATCGTATATGCGTAGAGCGGCATGCCCGTACACGGTGAATACCTCTTCATCGTATGGTGCGCTGGTCATCAGACTGATACGGGCTTCCTCGCTCAGTTTGGGTTGCGCCATCGCCGATAGGGAAAGAATCCCCAGCAGAAATAGAAATATGCTTTTTGTCATTCTCTTCTTGATTATTTGACGCAAAGGTAGATTATTTTTCTTAAACAGTATAGATCGTTTAAGCATAACATATGGCTTTATGTCGAGAAAAGAGATAGCTTTGTTTTTATTATAAAGGGAAAAGGAAACTTGGTTACGTCTTTGATTATAAGAGTGTTGCAGTTTTTGCGGATTTTTTTTAAGAAACTTTAGTTTCTTCTAGGGAAAACAAAAGTTTTCCTATGAGGAAACAGAAGTTTCCCTTGCACAAAACTCTAGTTTCTAGCTAGAGAAACAGACGTTGCTTTTAGAAGGAGCATTGAGGAGATAAAACAAAATTAGGCGACCATCCTTATTTGGATAATCGCCTAATGCCTGATAGAGCGGTAGGCGAGGCTCGAACTCGTGACCCTCAGCTTGGGAAGCCCTTGTCTTTTTCTGATTATTGAGTTGGTAATTAATCATTTAAATATTGTGTGTTTTAGTAATTGTAGAACTATTGTGGAACAAATGCAGAGGTTCTACGATTCTGGGTTAATAAATATCTTGCCTTTACCTAAGAGCAACCAGTCCGATGAGATTCCGAAATCTCTAACCATCGGTACTAGCCAAGATACTTGGAAATAGCCTCTGTTATAATCTTTACTTTGAGCATTAAAATTTAGACGGTCAATATTGGCTATCCTGCAATAAGTAGCCTTGCCCCGAATCTTTTTCATGGCGATAAGCGTGTCGATAGCCGCAAAGAACCGGCTGATTACGGCTATCGTTTCAGCGGTATATGCTCTAGTCCTACTCATTGTTTTTATCTAGGTAGTTAGAATTCTTATTCGTGTCAATTGGCCGGAATCGTTTTTCGGCTTCAATCTCATTAAGTCGGGATAGCTGTTCTTGAGCCATTTTGTGCAATAGGTAGTATCTATCCTGTTTGTCTTTGTTTAATTTTAATAGTTCCGCATTGAAAGATTCCATATTTGATAGAACGACCAACTCGTTGATACTAGCGACATCTCGGATATTTATATTTTGCGAGGAATAATTGGGGTTGGCCTCTCTCCACTGTTTGGCGGTACATCCCCAAAGTGCTAGGTTTAATAGATCGGCTTCGTCGGCATAGGCATATAATTTTTGCTGTTCAATCTCGATAGACGGTATTATAAAATCTCTGATTGCGTCAGTGTGAATCGTATAGTTTACCTTGCTTAGTACCCGCTTTACGTTCCATTCTCCTAGTAATGGGTGTGATTCGGATTCTTTAAGACGCTGGTACTCCTTGATTAGGTATAGCTTGAATGCGGGGCTAATCCACGCCCCAAATTCAAAAGCTATATCTTTATGGGCGTATGTTCCCCCGTACCGTCCTGATTTGGATATTATTCCAATCGCTCCAGTTTTCTCAATCCACATCTTGGGAGTAAGAATAAAACGGTTTGTGCCTGCTTGTGATCTAAACACATCGAATTCGATGTGTTTAAAATGGGGATTGTTGATGCTTTCCCATAATCCGATATATTCTACCGTATCTTTGTTTCTCATCCAGTTTTGAATGATTATCTCACTTCTAAGTTTTGCGCCATCAGCGCTATCCTTAGCTTTGACCATATCGGTTAAGCAGATATAATCCTCTCTTCCGGCTTGCTCCGAAATGGAGATAGCAATATCCTTGACTTGTATCTTCTTTACAGGGGTCATAGCTGATACGTTATGTATTGTAAATCATTTTTCAGCATCTCTAAGGCGCTTGCATCTTCTCCGGCAATTACAGCCCGGTCGATAGCTTTGCTTAACTCCGTGATGCCATTTGATAAGGCGACATCATCTTTTGTCCCAATTGCCACATACGAGGCAAAGGATTTCTTTATTAGGTCGATTGTAAAGTTATTATAGTCCATATATTTAGTATTTTACATTAAAAACCACCTGCATCAGTTTTTTTCTCATTGTTTGTAATGCTTTCGGTTCTTTCGGACATTAATATATTGTTATATATTTGGCAGTTTATAGAAAAATAATTATCCATTTCATGTTGAATGCTTATATTTATACGCTTTTCCATTATATCCCAATTGAATAGAACTACGCTATTCTTATCAAGTAATTGAGAACTTACATATTCTTTGTCTTTTTCAATAAAAGAGGGTTCTCCATATTTTGATTGAATTTTCTTTCTTAGTATTTCTACTATTTTTAGTAGTATATCAAATTCATCTAATGTTTTCAACCCAGAGTTGATATTGATCTTGTAAAGAGCATTGTTGTAAAAATCTGCATAAATATTGCTAAATTGATGACCTCCAATAAATGTACTATCTCGTGATACAAATAATATACTATCACTTTGGCTACAATTGTTGAATGTCCGGCTATTTTTAACTTCTTGAAAAGTCATTCCAAATTTAGTGTCTCCCCATGCAATTAATGACAAATCTTTTAGCATCACAGTTTTTATAGAATCCTCAATCTCTCTGTTATGCTTTTCCTCTATAACAATACTATCAAGTGTTCTTTCCTCTTCTAACTTTTTCTTTTGATGATTACAACTACTATAAATAAATATAGAACATAGACAATAAAGTATATAAGTTATGTTTCTCATTTTTTATTTAATATCTCAAGGTACAACATATATTATTCCTGCAATCCAGACATGCTTTTTACAGCACATTTGGCAGCCTCCGTTTGGACAACCGTTTTTTCCTTTTCTTCAAGCAGACGTATTAACGAACCATTCTGGCGAATTAATTCTGCGTTCATTTCGTCATGCCGTTTTCGCTCTTCCATTAAAGATTCAACAAATTCATAAGGAACCATTTGTTTTGACTCAACAATCTGTTCATCTGTATCTGATTCATTATATGGCATAACCTTATCATTCCCATAGGCATCAATTAACTTTTGTAAAAAGTGAGCGGGTAGAGCTTCTCTACCATTTTCAACACGAGAGATGAAACTTTGTTTACAACCTAAAATGTCCTGTAAATCAGATTGTTTTAAGTTGTTTGCTATTCTAAAGTCTTTAAGTTTAAACATTCGCTTACGTAAAAAAAGTTAAAATACAAAATAAGTATATACGAATATATTAGTATATATACGAATATTGTTATATTTGCAATGTGATTAATTTAATAACACAACAAAAATAGTTGAAAGCTAAGTAACTGACAAATTAAACTGATTCAAAATGGGAAAAATGACACGACAGAAGGATGTACAGGGAGGCAACATGGTTGGGAATATGACATACGTATGCTATCGGACGAGAGGAGATCCAATGAAGGGTCTGACACGGGTGCCCTTATAATGCTATATATAGATTATGACACTATGTAATGCTACATTGATTGACGGGAGGGTGGGAGGAAAGAAGGGCGCCCAATTCTCACGAACCAAGCGCCCTTATAATGCTACAATGATTATGACATCATTGTCCCGCAAAGATAATTCAATTTTATTGATTACGAAAGAAAGGATAGAAATGAGAACGGAGAATTTGACAACAAAAGGTAATATGACATTCCGTCAATTGTATAAGTCTTTGCCGGAAAGACAAGCGGTGAAGGCTCCTAAGGCGGCATTTGTTGAGAGGATGGCGAAGATAACCTGCAAATCAACGAAAACGGTATGGGGATGGATATCGGGGGCTTATACTCCAGATCCACTTACTCAGAAGGTTATTGAAGCTGAGTTAAAAATACCGGCGACAGTGCTTTTTCCAAAGGAGGAGGCTAATGTATGAATGCGATAGAATTCTACACGACACCGGAAGGTGAGGTAACCGTCAAAGAGCGGGGACTACCGGAAAGGCAGTTGAATGAGTCAGACGTTGACTTCATACAGCAGTTTCTTGAGGTGCTTGAGGAATTCTATCCAGAGGCTTATAAGGCTTTACGTGAGGCATACGCCAAATATGATGGTAACAGGATTTTCCGTGATTTCCTCGCTATCCGTCGTTTCATCAAATGTAACTTCGGGTTGTATGACAACGAGGTTGATATAGACGAGAATTGGAACTTTCATTTTGAATTCGTCAGTTGTCCTTTGAGGGGAGAATGCAAATACTTCAAAAAGATTTGCCAGCCGAGGTTCAATAGTAAATTATCCGATCGGCAACTGGAGATAATGAGATTATGCTATGAGGGAGTTCCAGACGATGATATTGCGGATCGAATGTTCCTGTCTATTCATACGATAAACAACCATCGTCGCAATTGCTTTAAGAAGCTGGGATTGCACTCTATGGCGGAGTTCAATAGATATGCTGCGGAAAAAGGCTTGTTCAAGGCCACTATATAATGCTACAATGATTTTAATGCTACAATGATTATGACAGAAAAGAGCGATACAAAAGAAATGACTGCGAGGCAGATAGTTATTGCCTTTGGTTTATTGTTCCTCTCGCTAGGCGTGATGTCCCATGCTAAAGACATTTGGATGTACTTATTATCCGTGCTGATACTTTTGATAGATGTGATCTGGATTATAAATGGAGCAAAGAAGGGAGGTTGATATGACTGATAAAGCGTATTTGATAAAGAACATGATGATGAACATGGCTGAGCTGGGGGCGGCTGTACAGCGTAAGTATGATCATCCTAAACATGATTTGCTGACCCAAAGGGAAGCGTACAAGTTTTTCCATGAACGGGACAAAGCCTATGGCGAGCCTTTTACGCATGGTGAGGCTTGGGTAAAGCGGATGGTGGAAGAAAAGAAGCTCAACCCCCGTCGCAGGGGGAAATCAGAGAATTCGCCGGTAATGTATTCCAAGGCTGAAATGATCGCTTTGTACAACGCCGAGTATGCGGAGAAGCACGATATTTTTAATGGAACTCAGATATAGAAAGAATATGAGCTTAGATGAACTTATAGCACAACTTGAAGAATTAAGGGATGAACATGGGGGCAATCTTGATATCGCCGTACAAGTCCCACCAGCAACAAAATGTTGGGAATATTCGTGGACGCAATTCTCTGTTAATTGTGTCAGTACTGATGGAGGTTCGATTTATTTACAATGTTCATAACTAATAATAATTGAACCTTATGGTGTATAGGTTAACCGTATTATTAACATGAGTGATAAAGCAATTGGCTCATTTATTGGAACCGTGATAGTTTGGGCGATTATGATCGTAGTTTTTGGTGGCATGTATGGGTGTCCTAGATACAACGTTTGGCAACAAGAAATGTCAGGGAAGGCGGAATTCGCCAAAGCAGAGCAAAATCGACGTATCAAGATTGAAGAAGCAAAAGCCAATCTCGAAGCAGAAAAACTGAATGCTCAAGCTGAAGTGGAACGTGCCAAAGGGGCTGCGGAAGCCATCAAGATTGAGAACGGGAGTATCACGCCAGCGTACATTCAGTATTTATGGGTTCGTCAGCAAAATAACCTGAATGATAAGACGGTTATTTATATTCCTACTGAAACAAACCTTCCAGTTCTGGAAGCATCTCGAAGCAAGTAAATAATTAGGTTACCCTAGGTATTAACTAGGGTAGCTATAAATTAAAAAATAATGAATATGAATGTAGAACAAATCATTTTCAATATTCTCAATAAGAGCGCACATACGTGGGTTAGATATTGGAAACAGAAAGAAATTTCCGGCTTAACGATGCCTGGCGAATACGTTGAGATAAGGTGTTCTTTTTTATCAGATATAGAACTTCTTGAAATTTTAGAAGCTGGATTTGCAATCAAAACAATATGGGCAAAAAAAATAGATGCAGACGCTTATTGTGATGTCCTGTTAATGCGTAAAATTTAAGTAAAACTAAAAAATATGAGAACAGCACAGATAGTAAAATGTAAATGCGGCTCAGTTATCGCAGCTTGTATAGTTCCTCTTTGCTATGAAGATAGGGAATGGCAGAAAGATATTCGTGATTTTAAAGATCAAGGGTACACAATTGATGAATTACCATGTGATGGATCGTGGCATGTGGGACAATGCGAATGCGCAGATCTTCCTGTTAACTCCTTTACGAAAAATGAGATAAGAGCGGCCATTTTGGAATATTGTGATGAGAACGGGATGGATGATAAAGAATCGGAAGAATGTGCGAATGATTTCATTAGTAAATTCTTGATAAAAAAGCATTTGGAGAACAAGAAACAATTAGAAATTCAATTTTAAAAATAAAAGAGCAACATTAATGCTACAATATTATGACAACGATTAGATTAGTAAAAATGAGAATTACCAACTTCAAGGGTCAACGTTACCTTGAGGTTGATTTTGACCCGAATGTCACGTACATCATCGGTGGTAATGAGACAGGAAAGACAACCATCATGGACGCCTTTATCTGGACGATGTTCGGAAAGGACAGTTTGGGACGTTCCGATTTTAATATCAAAACGTTAGACTCGGAGAACCATGTGATTCCAAAGCTGGAACATGAGGTAGTCGTTACGCTAGATGTCGATGGAACACATACGACCTTCCGCCGCTGTTACAAGGAGAATTGGGTTAAAAAACGTGGCGCTGTCGAGGCCGTAATGGAAGGGCACAGCGTAGATTATTATGTTGATGATGTTCCGCTAGGCAAACGTGAGTATGATCGTCGTGTGTCTGATATTTGCCCGGAACAGCTTTTCCGGCAGATTACCAATCCCGCTTACTTTCCTTCGTTGAAAATGCAGGAACAAAGAGCAATGCTGTTCGACATAGTTGGTGACATAACGAATGAGGATGTTTTGAATTCGTTGATTACGATTAAGAACAAGCATGATTACGATCCTTTAATTGAGGCTTTTAATTCCCGTAAATCCTTGGAGGATTTGAAAACACAGGTCGTATCTCAAAAGAATATGTCCAAAAAGGAGATATCCGATATTCCCGGAAGGATCGAGGAGAACAACCGCAATATGCCGGAGGCACAAGATTGGGTGTCCATTCGCAAGCAGATTGAGGATAAGAAAGCGGAAATTAGCGCCATTGACGATCAAATTGCCGATAAGTCAGAAATAGGGAAAGCTATATCCGATGAAAAAAATAAGTTGCGCAAAGAGATTGATTCGAAATCCAATCAATTGTCGGACATTATACGGGAAATTAAAAAGAAAGCTAACGCCGACTATGAAAAATGGTATTTTGCCCTGCAAGGTAAAAAGAGCGAGTTATCCCGTGCGGAGGGAAACTTGTCTTCCTTACGGAGTGATCTTGAGTTCCACCTTAAAGACCTTCAACGCCTTCGGGATCGAAGGAGTGAGCTACTTACGCATTATTACGAGATTAACGCCATGACCTTCAATCTTGATGAGAGAGCGATGGTTTGTCCTACCTGTAAGCGTCCGTTTGATGGGGACCTGTATAGTCAGCAATTATCATTACTTACCAACGAGTTCAATAAATCGAAGTCCGAGCAAATGGATGCTAATAAGTCCTTGGGCAAGAATATCGCCGGACAGATTGCGAAAAAAGAGGAAACGGTTAATGAGTTTAACGGCAAGATTGATGAACTACTGAGTAAGATTGCGGATCTTAAAGCTGATATTGAGAATGAGGTGAGGAATGAACCGCAAAAGCTGGATATTGAAGAGGAACTGAAAAAGAGCGAGGACTATGTCCTTGTTTCCGGACAGATCGAGGATTTGCGGAAGGAGCTTGACAAGGAGCGTGACTTGCCCGATATGACCGGCTTGAAAGAAAGTAAGCTGACTATCCAAGCGGAAATAGACCGATTGAACCGGGAGTTGGCGAAGGAGGACCAAATAAAGCGTACCATTAACCGTAACGAGGAACTGGAGCGGATATTGCGGCAAACTCAGGAGCGAATAGCGGAGTTCGAAAGGCTTGAGCAGGCAATATTGAATTTCATGAAAGCCAAGGTTGCGTTGGTTGAGGAAAGAATCAACGGTGCATTCTCTTATGTGAGATTCAAGATGTTCGGTAAACAGGTAGATGGTACCGAGTATGATACGTGTGAATGTATGGTGAACGGTGTTCCGTATAGCGATCTGAATACGGCCGCAAAGATTAACGCTGGGATTGATATAATAAACGCCATTAGCTTGGCAAAAGGGGTGACAGCGCCAATCTTCATCGATAACAGGGAGAGCGTTTGCGATCTCATCCCTTGTCACTCACAATTGATCAATCTGGTAGTAGAGAAAGGAAGACGGTTGACTATTCAATAATATATTAATTTTTAATGCTACATTAATTATGACAACACAAGCACAGGGCTCAGTATTTGGGCCAACAAATCAAACGAAATCACAGCAACAAGCTGTGAACCAACAACAACCTCAAGAGGCATTGGCGGTTCAAAAAGATGTTGTGGATAGTGTTCTCGCAAAAATTAACACATTCGAGGAGAACGGGGAACTAAAACTCCCGGCTAATTATTCGGCTCCCAACGCTTTGAAATCCGCATGGCTGATTTTACAGGATGCGGTTGATAAGAACAATCAACCGGTCTTGGTGAGCTGTACACGGGAAAGTATCGCCAACTCTTTGTTGAGTATGGTCGTACAAGGGCTTTCACCCGTAAAGAATCAATGCTACTTTATTCCTTACGGAAAAGAATTGCAACTTCAACGCAGCTATCTCGGTACGCTGGCTGTCGCCAAGCGTGTCGGCGGTGTCAAGACCGCTGTCGCCAATTGCATCTATGAAGGTGACAAATTTGTATATTCTATCGATCCGGAAACCGGGTTGAAAAAGATCGTTGAGCATACGCAGGATTTGGAGAACCTAGACGCCGATAAGGTGAAAGGAGCGTATGCCATCCTTACAACGGAAGACGGTCGCACCATCGTTGAGATAATGAACATGGGGCAAATCCGTAAGGCTTGGATGCAAGGTTCGATGAAAGGCGGTTCACCGGCACATAAGAATTTCGGGGACGAGATGGCGAAAAAGTCAGTCTTGGGCCGGGCCTGTAAGATGCTGATCGGTATTTCCGATGATGCCGACCTTTACGACGAACAGGATATTGAGACCATGGATAACGTGGCTGGTCAACGCAATGCCAACATTGCGGCAAACGCCAATAAGAAAGCCGTCAAGAATATCGAGGATGCCAGTTTTGAGGAGGTAGGGCACACAGAGGCTTCCAGTAAGAATACCCAGTCTGTCACCGAGAACAAGGTGACCGCATCACCAAGTAACGAACCTCCTTATTAATCTAATTATGGCAAAGAAAGTAGATAATCAAAAGGGCTTCTTGGTGATTGAGGTTTCCGCAGCGGAACTGTCCGCCCAAACAGGTGGGGTTGGTATATGTGACTATTGTAATACCCATGCCGAAAATGGCTATTATATAGCCGTTCTGAATAAATGGTATTGTCCGAAATGCTATCGTGAATTTTGCGAGCGCTCAAAGCGTTATGGCGAGGATGATATGATAGAGAAAAGAAACTATGAACGATATGCTAAAATGTTCGGCTTATGAAAGTGCATTTGGAAAACTGGAATGTATCGACCGGTAATAGGTTTAGCTCTATCGTTGGAGCGGTAACGCAAGATGTCAATCGCATGGAGGATATTGTTGATCTGTTTGCTTATGACGGTGTACTGGTCTGTGAGAGCGTAACTTCAAGGGAACATGCCGAGCTTATCCGTATTGCCCCTAGCATGTTGCGACTTATGTTGATGATCGAAAGACGATCTGACGATGGTGCTCTTGCTGACTCTTATTATGAGAATCAAATAGTAGAGCGCACCAGAGAACTACTGAACGGCTTTAGGGCCCGTATTGTGCCGGAAATGAGATTTCTTCCATTACCCATAATAAAGATTGAGCCATGAGATTGATAGTGCTAGGAAGCAACAGCCTTGGTAATTGCTATATCCTTGAGAACAAGAAAGAGGCTCTTATTATCGAGGCGGGAGTTCCGTTCCAAGAGGTCAAGAAGGCCATGAATTACGATATAGGTAAGATCGTTGGGGGGGTGGTTAGTCATGAGCATAATGACCATGCCGGCCACTACATGGAATTTCTTGGTTTCGGTTTTCCCGTGCTATCTCCGGAAGCCGTATATAATCATAAGGGGAGTACGGTAATGCCGCCGTGGGCTAGGATCGTCCAAGCGAATGAAGGGTATAAGATCGGTAATTTCAAAATCATACCTTTCGAGTTAAAGCACGATGTCCCGTCGTTCGGATATCAGATCGATCATCCGGACGCTGGCCGTATAGTGTTCTTGACGGATACCTTCTTTTGCGAATATACTTTTGATCACGTGACAACATGGTTGATCGAGGCCAATTACGCCGATGATATCCTTGATAGGAACATAGCCGGTGGAAACGCCCCATCCTCCATGCGTCCACGCCTATTAAACTCTCACATGGAGCTGGAGACGACAAAGGGTATATTACGGAGCAATGACCTCTCGGATACCAGTAATATTGTACTGATACATCTGAGTGACGGGAATTCGGATGAGAGACGGTTCGTCCGGGAGATAACGGAATTGACCGGAAAACAGGTCTATGCCGCCAACAAGGGCCAGTCTATTGATGTAGGCTTGGTTCCATATTAATCATAAATGATTTGTGTTATGAGAATTACGATAAAAAAAGGTGAATTTCTAAGCCGTTTACAGGCCGCTAGCAGGATAATTTCCTCTAAGCCAACTCTACCCATCATGTCTTGTTTCCTGTTCAATATAAAGGGCGGGACGATGTTTATAACGGCGGCTTCTGCGGATGGACAGATAAGGACCTCTTTGGAGTATTCGGGGGACATGGTGGAGACCTCTATTTGCATAGACGCAAAGATGCTGCTTAATTCCTTGAAAATGCTTCCGGAGCAACCTCTGGAAATGAATATACAGGGATTGAATGTATGTGTCAGATATGAGGGGGGGAAATTCCAGTTAATGGGACAGGAAACAAAGACGTTTCCGGCGATGAAAGATAACGATCCTCTGGGTGAGATAAGAACGACCTGCAAACAGTTCTTGAACGGCCTGCTAAAGACGCAATTTTGCTCAAGCGATGACGATGAGCTTCGACCTATCATGAATGCGGTTTATGTTGAGGTTTGTGACGGGAATATGAACTATGTCGGTAGCGACGGACATCGTCTTTCCCTGTTACAACAGAAGATGCCGAGCGTACCACGTATATCGTTCGCTTTGCCAAAGAAGATATCATTGATTTTGAAAGCGATCGTTCCCAATACGGATGATGAGATCGTAATCCTGCCTAGCGGAAATAACGTTGATTTCTCTTTTAAGAACTATCAAGTAGTAGGGCAATTGCTAGAGGGCCGATACCCCAATTACCGGTCTGTTATTCCCGGGGATAATGATAAGATTGTCACCATTGAGACGAATATGCTTATGAGCGCAATATCACGGGTGGCCGTGTTCTGTAACCAATCGTCTCGCTTGATAAGATTCTCGATGAAGAACAATATGCTGACGTTATCCGGTAGGGATTATGACTTGTCAACGGATGCGGAGGAAAAAGTACAATGCGAATATGATGGCGTAGACTATGAGATAGGCTTGAACCATATCCTTTTGCTTGAGATTCTTTCTATCATACCTGGCGACCGGTGCCAGATGCTTGTCTCCGATCCATCAAGAGCCGTGCTGATAAAGCCGGAGGCCAATGAGGACGGTGAGGATCTAACTTGTTTGATCATGCCCCTAATGCTTGAATGACATGGGGCGGTTGAATGAGTATAAAGGTTTCTCCATTTCTCCGGGTGTTGTCCGGGAGGGGAAAATGAGGTATGTCGGGCTTATCGCCCGTAAGCGGGGTATAAGGATTGAGGCCCCGGAACAAGAGAGGTACGATCGACAAGGATTGTATGATGCTATCAAAGAATTCACAAACAAAAAATAAAATCATGGATATGTTTTTTTTCAAGGAAATATCGGGATTAATCCCCGAAGGGACAGAGTTGACAGTAACGATCAAGAGAGTTGGAAATGAAATGATCGTCAGTGTATTGCCACGGGTCAAGGATTTGAAGGACGAGGCCGCTAAGAAATTGGTTCCCTTGGTCGTATCCGGCACTCCGGATGAGTTGGATAAGGGCTTTTCGGCGGCCATATCGAATCCCATACAAGAGGCAACCGGATTGCTTGTCAATATGAAGGATTTCGAGAAGTCAGTAGGTAAGGCGCAAGGCAGTAGCAAGATTGCGGATGCCAACAAGAAGAAGTACGATCAACTGGTAAAGAATGCAGAGGAACTGGAAAAATCCAAAAAGCTGAAAAGCGCAATCGCATGCTTGAACGAGGCTATGCCGTACGCTACTGATAAACCGGCGTTAAAGGCAAGGATCGATAAGCTGAAAGCTAGACAAGGGGCGGGTTCCTTGTTCGGCGCTGAGATGGATGAGGAAATACCGGAGAGCTTCCTTGGCGACGAACCCGAAAGCGTGAATGATACCGAAGCTGATGAGGAGGACGAGTAATGGCTGAGGTAATATATAGAGCCGATAGCCAAACGAACAGCCGGTTTCGTTTAGAGGTAAACTCGGCCAATGAGTATGATACGGTTCTCCACGTGGAGATTATCGACCAACAGGAACATTCGGCTAATGGTGTTGAGTTGAGCAAGGGGGACGTTATCGAATTGATAGATCACTTAAGAAAACAACATGAATTAATGGAGGATGAATAATGGCACTAAATGTAACAGCTATACAACGGGTCTTTAAACATGGGAATATTGAATTGGCAGACCCCAGTTCAAGCCTTTCACCGGATGATGTATTAGGCTTCTATTCCAATACCTATCCGGAATTGACAACGTCTAATGTTATCGGCCCTAAAATCGAGGGCTCACGGGCTGTATATGAGTTTAAAACAGTAGTAGGAACGAAAGGATGAGCAAGAAATGCAAGCAGAAACGAGACATAAAAGAATTTCATATGGCACTGGGAAGCATTCTAATGCAAGAAAAAAAACTGTCTCAAATAGAAACAGGAACGGGAGAGCGCCAAAAAAGGCGCACCCCGTCCTCGGGGCTCTTGGAACCGATATTTTGAACGTCCGCATTGAGCCATATCCTTTGGAGATAGCGGGTGAATCGGTGGATTTATCATGTATAGAGTCGAAGATAGATTTCGATGAGAGTCTTAGGAACTTATTTGATACGGCGGAAAACTACTTCTCATTGATGGGAAGGAAAGTGAGAACGGTATGTACAGGAGATTTTCATGTCGATATACCTAATCTGTATTGTGAGTTTAAGGAAGTCTTGCCTAAAGGGGTAGACATCAATATTGATGTTTATCAAAATCGTTCGCTAGGTTTTGAGCTGTATAATTGCCGATATGACTTTCCGGATGAGTTTATCTGGTTCCCGGTTTGCGGTATTGAGAAGATGAGCGAGCCGGTAGCTAATATATTCAAGCGCTTCGTCTCCTTCTTGGCTTCATACCAAGAGATACCTTTTCCGGAACAAAACGAAGAATTGGACTATGTCCTGGAAGATCCGGAATCTTACGCTTGCGGGGATGATGACTTCATGGAGTTGGCAAGACGATATAAAGAGGGAGATATACATGAGTTGTTTGAGGAGATACAGAATTTGGATACTTCCCCTGTAGAGATAATTTCTTTATGCGATAGTCTGGATTTACAGTCTATCAATTCGAAGGAAAAAGAGATAGTGGACTGTATAAAGCGTGGTGTGGTGTTGTTGGAGCAGGATTGCATAACCCATTATAACTATCGGGAGTTGGAATCATGTATTTGCTATGACATTTATGAGGATGATATTTTTCCGGTGGAGTTCAAGCGAACTGTCGCTATCGTTTATGGCTCATCAGACGATATGGTAAATTCGATGAGTGGGGATCTGAATTCTATGATACAGGAATATGGTTGTTATAGTCCGGCTTGTTATGCTGAGATTTGGCCGTTTACCAATAAGTTGTTCCAGCCGTCTGACTATCCCATACGCTTTTATCGCTTTATAAATGACTTAATCTTCAAATTGGATAACTTATGAATAAGATAACTGAAAATCTTACGGCCTGTGTTAAGCCGGAATTGGCTGTAATAGTATATAGATACAAGCCTATCGAAGATGAAAGCTCCTATTACCTAGAGAGAAGGGATATAGACGATTCCGGAAAGATGGGAGCGGGTGTTCCTCTGACGGAAGACTGTATTTCTGGAATAGCGAAGTCTTTCTCTTCCACCGACCGTTTAATCGTACATGGGGAGATTCCTGCCAATATGTTATATGCGGATTGTAGGCATGGGAGAGAAAAATATGTGTGGTACCGGAAACCGGAGAAAAGGGCTATATTTTTTACCGATAGCCTTGGTATCCCTTCTGGACAGGTGTTTGTTCCCGGTCTGGTGTATAAGGTAGAGAAGGGGGAGCTCTATGTGTTCTCCTATGTCGCCAAAAGGTTGACATCTAAGACCCAACTTTACAGGGCTCCGTTTCTTAACGTGTACACGGACGGGAAGATTTGTTTAGGTAACGCTAAAGTGAAGAGGTCGCAAGAATGTACTTATTCCGGAATAATGGAATATTGGGAGGATATGTTTTGGAAGTCGGAATTTTCTCATTTGCTGGGTATGAACCCCGTACGTTCTAATATCTCATTGCTTTATAAAAAACTTGTAAATACTGGCGAGGCGTTCCCTGTGGAGGAACTCGTGAAGGAAAAAATGAAAGTGGGAGGGTTGCTAAAATGAAAAGAGTACATATGACAGACGGATATTTGCTTAATCCTTCCCATCCTGTTACCGTAGACTTAATCGGTGTAGGTGGAACCGGATCACAGGTGTTGACCTCGTTGGCTCGCATCAACCATGCGTTGCAAGAGCTTGGTCATCCCGGATTACGTGTTGTGGCTTATGACGATGATATTGTTACCGAGAGCAATATAGGCAGGCAGCTTTTCAGTCCTAGCGACCTCGGCCATAACAAGGCGGAGGTATTGACCACTAGGTTGAACCGTTTTTTCGGTACGGATTGGGGCATTGTCCCGGAACGATTCGACTCATATAACTCATCATCGGCAAACATTACTATAAGCTGCGTGGATTCAGTTAATTCCCGGCTCTGTATAGATAAGGCCTTGGATATGGCAGGTTCCGGTTATGACCATCTTTGTAGGATATATTGGCTAGATTTCGGTAATACGACAAATACCGGACAGGTTGTTTTAGGGACTGTCGGTGATGTCCAGCAACCGGAATCTACGGATGAGGTTGATTATATATCTGACATGAGAACCGTGACGGAATTGTTCGATCTGACGAAAGTTGACGAGAGGGATTCCGGCCCTAGTTGCTCTCTGGCGGAGGCGCTGCGTAAGCAAGATCTTTTCATCAACTCTACCCTAGCCCAGCTGGGCAGTGCGTTGTTATGGAAACTCCTAAGCACCGGGAGCATAGACTATCAAGGTATGTTCTTGAATCTTGAAACAATGAAGGTTAATCCTATAAAGCTGTAAGCATGACCTATATTGACTATATAAGGAACTTTTGGATGCAACAGAGCTTCTATCTATTCACCCCTACGGAAATAGCGTTGTATTTCTATCTACTGGAATCCGCTAACCTCCGTAAGTGGCCGGATACGTTCACCTGTATCAACCGAAAGGTCGAGAATGATCTCGGGGTTTCTTATAAGACATTGGCCGCTGCAAAAAATAGGTTAAGACAAACGGGACTGATAGATTTCAAATCGAAAAATGGCTCAAAAGTGACTACCTTTTCCTTAACCTTTGGAAATATTACAAAGGTTAGGGACGAGGTTAGGGATGAGGTTTTGGGTGAGGTTAGGGATGAGGTTTCTTCCAGTAATTTGTCAACCTTTGGAAATTCTACCAAGGTTGTAGAAACCATTGGAAATTCTCTAAAGGTTGGGGATGAGGTTTCTCCCTCGCATAATAATGAATTCGATAAAGAGAATAATATATATAATAATATAAATAATAATATATATAATATTCCCCCCATACCCCCCAAAGGGGAAAACGAACAGGAAAAATTATTACTAGAGAGAGAAAAAGCCTTAAGGGACCTAGAGGCCGACTTGAAGAAACGGGAAGAGGCCCTAGCCGCAAGGGGTCAATCAGCTAGCAATCCGAAGAAACCCCCATCCAAATTGAATTCGGAAGCCCGTAAGATTTTCGAGGAACATTACCGGACAATATTCTCGTCAGATTACTATTGGACGCCCAAGGACGCCGGAAACATGACCTCCTTGTTGCATAAGCTAAAGTTCCAGAGAAAACAAAAGGATTTGACGACGGATGACGAAGGTATATTAACCGCATTGAGATACTTGCTTGGTTCCATCAACGATGGGTGGCTGTTCGAGCATTTCAACGTGGCTAACATCAACTCTAATTTCAACGAGATCGTATCTCAAGTGAAAGGGAGGTATTTGGCGAATAAGAATATGCCGTTGTTCTCGCAACAACAATCGTCCCCTCCCTCAAAAGTGGATAATTTACAACAAACGGGTGATGAGGCCGCAGAGCTTGCCCTGAAAATTTTGAATGGCAATGGATGAAAGAATAGCGATTGCGCTGAAAAGCGATAAGATATCGGATATACCGTTAGAGACGTTGGTAACGAAGGTGAAAACCATGTTGTCTTCCGTGTATATGCTGACGGGATTCTCTACTCCCAATCCGAAGGATTTAGGAGCATTGGTGGCGAAAGTGACCTCGGATTTGAAACAATATCACGTCGGCTTGTCGGTAAATGAGGTTTCCGTGTGCCTTGAAAACGGTTCTAAGGACGAATACGGGGAGTTCATGGGGATAAACGTTCGTACTATTACCAAGTGGCTGAAAGCCTATAAGACGAGCGATAAACGGTATAAAACGATAATTGAGATCGAGAAGACAGCCCAAGCCCTACCGCCTCCCGGAAAAGAGTACGGGGACCAGAAGATGAGGGAAATGAGCCTCCGGTACTTTGACTCGTACAAGAACACCGGTAATCCGGGCTTCGCTTGCGTTACCGTGTATCAGTTCCTACAACGTGCAGGGATCGTTTCTCATCCTCCCGAGATTAAGATCAAGGCGTTCAACGACGCTAAATCTAGGTTGCTGATCTCAAAGAATAGCTTGGCGATGCCTCTTGATGTCCTTGAATTCCGTGCCAAGTCCGAGGCTCAAAAAGAGTTGTTGTGCGACTTTTTCAAGGAACTTGTCGATATGGACATGGAGTTGATGGATATGTTTAACCAACAGCAGGCGGTATGATGGAAATTCCGGATATCGATGTGGCCGACCTGCTACGGAATTCAAAAATCCGGGTCAATCCGGAGCAAAGCGAGGAGATACAGGCCTTTATTTATTCCATCGGCGGCGGTTGGGCTGGGACACCGGATTTTCGGATAAGGTACACGGATATGCCATACCTGTTTATCGATAGCGCATTCTTGATGCGTCCGGGAGGTTTTGATGAGGCGCTGTTTTTGCTCTCCCCATACCGGGAGACGACTTATAGGGAAGCGCAAGAGATAGCGCTTGAATATTACTCGAATTTATTTTAATGGATTAAAAATTAGAAATATGCATAATTGGTTTGAATGTAAGATAACTTACGAGAAGATGCTAGAGAATGGCATGCAAAAGAAGGTCACGGAACCTTATTTGGTGGACGCCTTATCATTTACCGAGGCCGAGGCACGAATAACTGAGGAGGTACAACCGTTCATTACGGGTGAATTCACGGTAAAAGACATCAAACGTGCCCGTTTGTCCGAACTGTTCTTCAATGAGAATGGGGATCGGTTCTATAAGATCAAGGTTTATTTTATTACGTTGGACGAGAAGAGTGGGGCGGAGAAAAGGACGGCCGCTACCATGTTGGCGCAGGCTTCCACGCTAAAAGAGGCGATCGAAGTGTTGGAGGAAGGCATGAAAGGTACTATGGCCGATTATTCGATAGCCGAGGTTATCGAGACACAAATATTGGACGTGTTCCCGTTCAATACGGAAGTGGGAAAAAGAATGGATGATTTGAGCAAACTGGAAATCGAGAAGGCGATAATTGATGAAGGTAAGTCTATTGAAGATAAGATGCTTGAATCAAAGAACATTATCACCCGAGACCCCAAGTCTGGGGATGGTGACCTTATTACCCGGACACAATCTTTCATTCGGCAGAAAGCTAGGTATGATAAGGGAAAATTCAAGGAGGTGGCTATTGAAATGGCGCTTTTGCAGAAATCCCTTAAGGCGCAATGCTGGCTTCTTGGCTGCGGCCAGTTACTACTTGAGGAATTAGAGGTTTAGATCAGATATTATAAATTAAAAATGCTACATGATTATGACGAAAATTTTGAAAAACATTGAAGTATCGACGGGAGATATCCTGATCGTATGTGGTAACGTTATTTTGTCGGACCGAAAATATAAGCCGATATGAAGATAAACGTTTTTCGTACCCAACTCAAAATTGGGTCCCCAGTAAAGTACAAAGGTGTGGAATATAAGGTGCAAGATTTCGACCGTACAAGCAATGAAATCAATCTCTCACGTAATAAATGGATTCGCTTTTCCGAAGTGGAGTTATTGACTAAAAACAAGAAAAATGGAAAGAAAAAGGTCAAGAATAAAGTGGGATCACGAAAATGACGAAGAGTTACGGGCACTCTACCCGATAACCCAGACTGATAAACTGGCGGAAAAATTCGGTTGCTCCAAGTACACGATCTATAACAGGGCGTTCGCCATGGGGCTAAAGAAAAGCGATGAGTTCCTACGGTCCCCGGAATCCGGGAGGCTGGTAAAAGGATCAACAAGGACCGAGGGGATAAGGCATCAGTTCAAGAAAGGCCATATCCCGGCCAATAAGGGTAGAAAGCAATCCGAGTATATGAGTCAGGAGCAAATTAACAGGACGAAAGCGACTAGATTCGGTAAAGGCCATATCCCGGCGAACCATAAACCGGTAGGGTATGAGCGTATCACGAAGGATGGATACGTCGAGGTGAAGACTGCTGAACCTAACGTATTCGAACTGAAACATCGGCTTGTCTGGGTTGAGCGGAACGGCCCGATTCCATCTGGCTGTAATATTCAGTTCCGGGACGGAAATAGGCAGAATTGTTCTATCGATAATTTGTATATCATCAGCCGATCGGAACAAATGAGGAACGAGAACTCATACCACGCTCGTTATCCGGAAGAGGTAAAGAAACTCATACAGCTCAAGGGAGCCTTACATAGACAAATTAATAAAGCATCGAAAAATTAATGATTATGGACGGAATAGATAAACTCAAGGAGATGGTGAACAAGCCTTTCCTGTATAAGAACGAGGAAGTGGTTATAATCGGTTATTGCGACGGAACCGGTGATGACGGAGACGAGATTGAAATATATCTCAATAATGGAAAAACGATAGTGTGGCCCGTATATGACTTGGTGATGAAATTGCCACGATTCCGACCGATTACCAATACTGTTGTGGTTTTGGCGAACGAGAGGCTAAATAAGGTCTCGACAGTCAATCCTACCGTTCTTCAAGAATTGAGGGAAACGGTGTTGGGGCAGATCAAGGCGGTGAAAGAAGATCCGGCGAAAGTGAGCCAAGCGAAACAGGTGTTCCAAGGGGTTAATACCCTTATAAACTTGGCTAAGACAGAACTGGAGTATCGGAAGTATATTGACAAGAATCCGGTGTGATATGAAAACAATATCATTAAATACGCCTGATTCTGGTATCTTCCAAAAGATAGTGGGTGTCGCTAAGACCGGTTTGTTTGACGGCCGTTCAATGACCGCTTATTTTGAGGAATGCCGGTGGTTCGTGGAACGATATGATTGCATCATAGTTTTTACCCGAGACATAGGTTATCATTCAAGTGGTTGGTGGAAAAATCCCGATTACGAACGCTGTTATCACTTGTCTATCTCTTTTCCTGGAGGAAGGAATAACAAGAAACTGGAGCATATCCTCAATAAATTCTTTGGGAATAACAAACGGTTGTTATGGTGTGAGCCTCCATATAGCGAGGAAGGTAAAAAGGCAGGGGTATATCATTATCGGCTCTTTTGCGATGAAAATTGGCAGCCAATATTTCCTCGTGGTGAGGTCTATTCTACACAGTTTACCGAAATAGGCTGGAAATCATTTTCTGAATTACATCGTATAATTTAATAGCCAAAGGAATATGGAACTTAACGATCAAGCGATAGTAACGTTAACTGCGACGGGTGCAAAGCATCTGAATGATTTTTATGGATATTATGCGAAAAAATTCCCTTCTCTGGGCTGGAAAACGGACTTTAAGGAAGGGGATGACCTTAAATCATCCTTATGGGATATACTGGGAATCTTTGCCGGGTATTATCAAGCGGGTAAAGAGATTGTATTTACAAATTTGAGAAAAGAATAAAAATCAAATCATGAAAATAGAAAATCAAATATGCTCATTCAAGCAAGCGATAAGGTTGAAAAAACTAGGGGTAGTACAGCGTAGCTTGTTCCATTACGTGAATAACTGGGCTACACCTAACGGGTATTCCATTGATGACGGGCAGCATATCATTTCGGTGGGCGAGCAACATATCACTAGACTGGCTGGAAGAAAGAGAGGGGTTGAGGTTGAATTCGTTTCAGCTTTCACGGCAATGGAACTGGGGCAACTTCTTCCGCATGTACTTCCATCTGATATAGTCGAATATGGTTTGGTTCTTATGCAATCTTTTCCAGATGGCAAGGAGCAGGATTATTACATGGCTTCATACGTAGAAGTATATTCTGATTTGGAATTATGGGGCGACTGCGCATAGCTATTCCGCTGATTCGGAAGCGGCGTCGAGGGCCGGGTTGCTACTTGATTTAATTGAGACGGGGGTGGTTAAGGTTGATGATATAAACACTAAGTATTCCCCGGAAGAGAATGAGTGTTATTTCTAATTTAAAATAACGGACATCATGGGAACATTTAATGAAAATCCATTTGCAAAGGATACGCCTGTAATTCCGTTTTCCAACGGAACGGAAGCGCAATCGTGGCACGAATGTAATTGTGATAAATGTATCAAGTATGAGAACCAATCCGAATCAGAGGAAGAAGCAAAATGCAAACTGGCATATCATATTGATTTTGGGTTCGTGTTAGGAACTATCCCGCTTTGGGTTGCTAAGGAAATAGGGGTTAGATATGATCCTCTGTACCAGACAGGGCGTTTGTACTCGCAATGCCGTGAGTTTAGGACCGGTGACGAACCTTTTTAAGAATGGAATGATATGGAAAATCAAATTTGCACGAATAAAGAACAATCATCCCGGCTATTAGCGGCTGGGGTGAGGCCGGAGACATCGGATTGTTACCTGCATCGCATAATGGAAACCGACGATTGGTCAAGCGAGAATGTTCAAGAACAAATAATCGAGTCATGGATGAACAAACCGGAACTGCTGGATATGACCAGCCGTTATCCAGCGTGGTCCTTGTCCCGGTTGATCTGGATGATGCCTAGATCTTATCAAGACGATATAGATGGAATGATTTATTGCCTATCTGGGAATTTCGTAGAGTTCATGTATAGTACGGATTTTCATCTTGACGAAGAAGGAGATAGGACTTATACCTGTGCTAATTCTTTCAACAAGGAAAATTTGCTTGATAATGTGGTTGACGCTATTGAGTGGCTCATCAGTATGGACCATTTAGATAATAAATACTTAATTGATAAAGGAGGCGAGAGATGAGATTAAGCAAAAAGACAAAACGGGCGATAACCGCCCAAGCGAATCGTTTGCGCAAAATATACGAGACCCCGAATCCGGAGATTGACGCTATTGTTGATGATATTAGGAAATCAGCGAAAAATCAGCCTAAATTCAAGACAAGGGAGGATGAGATCGCTTACATATTGGGAAGCAATAATCTTGGTTAATCCGGCTATTGTTTCAATTACTAACAACTAAAAATATTGAATCATGCTGGAAATATTACAATTTATATTTCAAGACTTCTGGCATTGGCTAGGCGCATTCTTGCTAATTCTAGCCGCCGGGAATTTACTTCGTGGAATAGTTATCCGCAATACTGAAATTAATAATTACGATCGGAAATAAAAAAAGATGAAAGTACATATTAAAACAGATAAAAAGCATCATCATGACGATGGCTTAGTGAATGGGTTGGTTGTTGAAGTTGAATTCATGGGAAAAGACATCGGAAATGGGGGCTATTATAAAGCGATTGGTATAAATCATCGTTTTTATTTGACCAAAGAGGATTTTATTGAATTGACTAATGATTAAATAATCATGGGAAGGCTCATAATTAAAAATATATGAAGATACGGAGAGAATTAATTATGCAGATAGAATCTTGGAATGTTAAGCACGAAGAAGCAACAGCTTATCTGCAATCTTTAGGGATGTTTTTAGATCCTCGTGATTTTAAGACGAATACATTTCCTATCTTCAAAAAAGAAGATAGGGTTTATGTAGGTATAATAAATGGCGAGTGTGATATTAACTCTATTCAGTTCAACGAAAACTATGTGATAACAGGCGAGCACAACCAATTAGAATTAAATTTAAAAAATAGATGAGCCTTGGGCGGCTTTGTAAAACCCACAAAAAATTATGGAAGCTCTATTTGAAATGAATGTTGATTGCGGAAGGATGGGCAATCTTGAAGGTGTTTTTGTTGCTGAAAAAGAGGATGTTGATTACATGATCGAGAATAAAGTCGGTATCTATTTTGGTGAAGTTCTTGGAAAACATTCGGATATATCCGGTTCTATTGATTCTAATGAAATAAAACTAATTACGACTGATGAAAATGTGATCAATGTATTCAAAGAAAACGACATTGAATGTGGTTATAATCCATTGACACAAACGCTGAGCATCAGTGATACTGATAATTTCGAAGAGTCCGAAGATTCTCCGATTGAATGGGGGGATTGTATGGTACAGGAATACATTGACTTTAAAAGAAAAGGGGCTATTCCTGAATACTATAAGGAAGAATATTTAGCTTGGATAGAAAATAATTCTGAAAATTAATAACTGAATATCATGGACGAAAAACTAGAGATTGCTGCGGCTACAAAATACCCAGCACATACATTACCGATTGCCGAATGTTCTCATAAGAGAGAGGGCTTTATAGCCGGTGCCGAATGGCAAGAATCACAGGACTTATCCCAAGAGCGGATTGATGAGTTGTTAACGACATATATCAGTAGTGTAGATCCGCTGGATAAGATTAAAATAGCCCGGTATGCCCTTGTCGTATTAGCGCAAACCGCTATTGATACCAATTCGGGTACGGTGAAACTCAGTACCGATATGACATATAAGGATAGATGTTACGACGCCCAAATGGTAATTAGTTTCAAGGAGGACAAGAAGAAATCCGAGGAGATACGTTTGGAGGAGATAATGGACATGATTATGAGAGGTGGGAAACCGACTTTGACAGGTTTTGTCTTCACTCAAGCTCAGTTTGATAAGCTGGCCCCATACGTTAAGGATTTGGAGTTTTTGAACGTGTTGAAATCAAGAGTTTTAAGAAAATGAGAAAGAATAGAAATCACATGAGAGTGTATGTGCTGATGCTCTCTAAAGCGTTCCCGAAAGAGCATGCGAAAGCGGGTCAGTGGACCTATTTTGAATTTGCTTTAAAAATGGCCTTGGAACGTCGTAAAGAATGGCTGGTTATAAGTGGGGAGGGGGAAACTGTTGTAAAGGTTCCGAAGCTCCATACGATCCGGACTAATTATGAGAGATGGGAGAAGCGGATAAAGGCCATACAGGAAGGCAAGGCCGAGTTATCCATTCGCCAGTGGAAAGGACGGCCATACGAGAAGGGTAACGTGCAGATCGAGATCGCACGGCTCGGGAAGAATAGCGGTATCGGTATCGAGAAACTTTTCTTGCATAAGTCGGAGGATGGTTGTCCCGATGGTGGAACGATAGAATCCATCCTCATTTCCGGAGAGCTGCTGGCCATTAATGATGGATTGGGTTACAGTGATTGGAGGACATGGTTTAAGGATTTTGATGAGGCGGTTCCCCTGCCTATTATTCACTTTACAAAGTTTAGATATGGAAAACAAGAATGATGCCGGTTTGAAGTTGACCGGACCGGAATTACAAACAGAGCTTCTGAAAAGGATGGGTTATCGGGATGAGTCAAGGAAGTGCGAGAATTGTAAGCATTATCTAGGGGTTTATGGGACTACATCTGAATGTTCGCTGATGCCTATAATGCAAATGAAAGTGAGCGGTGAAGGTTATTGTGATTATCACAAGTTTAACAGTGAGTCTGAAAAATAAAGTATCATATTAATTCTATAAAGTTATGCAAGACAAAGACATGATGAAAGATATTTTGAGAGAACAAGTATCGAATGAAAATTTGCAGGGGTTGGCATCTTATTTCGGTCAATCGCCGGAAAATAAACCGGTATCTGAAAAAGCGAAAGTGCAATTGAACCCGGCAATCAGTATACCGGCTCCGCTCAAAAAGAAACGTTTCTCCGTCGATTTGATAAAGGTGCTGAACGATACACACGATAGACCGGCGAGTCATCACGACGAATATGGCGAGTACAAGGAAGGCACTTTCCTGCATGGTTGTAATATCGTGGTGACGAGCTTGGTTAATGGGCGATGGAATTTGACCGTGAGAAGCGACAAGGCTATCAGCATGTACGAGATAAAGGCGGCGAGGTATAAATACATACCGAATGCCGTTTATATGACAATCGTATTACCGGCACGGGAAACGCTTGAGTTATTCACGTCCGCAAACTGTATGCAGTTAATCGAGATCGAGGTGACAAAACCGGGCGAGAATATCGGGTGATTTTTGGGGGGGACTAGAGGGGGGGCGTGTGTTATTCTCTCCCTCTCCCTTTCTTTAATCTGTGATGGATTTTAAAACTGATGGATGATGAGTAAAAGATTGGAAGATGATTTGCAAGTGAGCTGCGTGTTTTGGTATAAAATGCAATACCGAAATCGATTGATAACTTCTTTTCCCGCGGGATATGCGTTTGGTGGAGATAAGGCAAAAAGGGCCATGACTGGAAAGCGAATGAAAGATATGGGTTACTTGATTGGGATACCGGATATCTTCATTCCCGAGCCCGTAGGTAAATATCCCGGATTGTTCATTGAGTTGAAAGTTGGAAAGAATACCACAACTGACAGTCAAGATAACGTATTGGAAGAATTGAGCCGAAGGGGATATAAAGTTGCGGTCTGTTATTGCCTTGATGCCTTTATCAAGACCGTTAAATCTTATTTTGCTAATTAATGCATTGATATTTAGATGTTTTGTGCGCTTGCTGAAGTGGCGTTATTCCCTCAAATTCCTCTAAAGTGCTTCTAATAAGCTCACTTTCTATATATTTGCCCTACAAATTACAGATGTTACACCGTAAAGTAAAAAAAGTAGGATGAGAAGTTTAGAGAGTTTAGAGGGGTGGGAGCTGATTGCCGGTTATTTCGCCGCAATGATTGCGCTGGTGTTTTTCCTTCGGAAGCGGGAAAAGACAAAAGAGGAGTTTTTGGTTGCGAACCGGTCAATGCCGTGGCTGTTGACCGCCTTTTCGATGGCTGCCACATGGGTGTGGGCTCCGTCGATGTTTGTGGCGAGTGAGAAGGCCTATACACAGGGTATTGCTGGTGTTTTTTGGTTTGTCGTGCCAAATGTGTTAACGTTGGTTTTGTTTGCTTTCTTTGCCAATAAGATGCGTAAGCTCCGGCCAGATGGCTGGACGTTCTCCGATTATATACGTGAGAAGTATTCGAACCGTTGTCATTCGTTGTACTTGGTAGAGTCATTTGGTTTGCAGGTAATGAGCTTTGCCGTACAGCTTTTGGCCGGGGCTACCATCTTTTCGAAGATTACGGGCATATCGTTTGCCACGACAACGATCGTGATGGCGGTATGCCCTTTGTTCTATACGTTTGCCTGTGGCATACGAAGCAGTATCATAACGGATTTTTGGAAGATGCTCTGGATCGTGGTTGTCTTGGTCGCTGGGCTTCCTATCATGCTGTCAAATGCCGGACCCGGCGCTTTGGCAAATGGCTTGGGAGGTGTAACCGGGGATTTCGGTAGCTTATTTTCCCATAACGGTCTGCTGGTTGCTTTAGGTTTTGGGATACCTACGACGATTGGTCTTTTGTCTGGTACGTTTGGGGACCAGATGTTTTGGCAAAGGGCTTTTTGCGTTAAATATGATTCTGTTAAACGCACGATGATGATGGCGGCCGTTATTTTTGCAGTTGTACCTATTTCCTTGGCCTTGTTTGGCTTTATCGCCGCCGGGACAGGCTTAGATATCAGTGATACACAACTGACGAACGTGGGGGCCGTGATCGCCTTTTGCCCGAAATGGTTCCTCTATCTGTTTTTTGTATTGATATTATCCGGGTTGATCTCAACGGTCGATAGCATAATATGCGCCGTTAGCTCGGTCGCCGGGCATGATGTAGTAACTCGCTTATCCCTTAATGAGAAATGGCATGAGAGGATACAGAATAACAATCTGCTATTTATCCTTTTTGCTAATGAGGTACGCACAGCGAGGTTCGCCATGATTGCCGTTACGATTATCGCTATCCTAATTGCTAATACTCCCGGTCTTACTATCTTGTATCTTTTCCTCCTTTATGGTACGCTCCGTTCCTCGGTCATGTTACCGACAGTCTTCGCTATTATGGGTAAGCGAATGACGGAGAAAGGTTTGTTCTACGGTATTCTCACAAGTATGATTGTTGGCTTGCCTGTATTCGCATACGGGAACTTGATCGGGAATATCCCTTTGGTTGTTGCTGGTTCGCTTTTTACTATCCTAGCTTCCGGTGTGATTGCGTTGGATTATAGGCGGCATCTAAAACCGGGACCAATCGAATTAAAGATAGTTGTGAGGGATTTGGATGACTTGAATAGTCAGTTGACCAGATTCAACGGAAAGCTAAAAGAAGCTCGTAATAGCTTAATTGAGCTTAATAGAGTTTACGACGAATTGAATGGAAAGAATTTAACTATTAGTGTAGAAACGGAAGATGAAAAAGTTATGCAAGGTTGAGAAGTACATTATCGCTATATCAGACCCAGAAGAGTACAATGTATTCGTGTGTCCAGAGCATGGCGTTTATGCGATAAGAAAGGGTAATAAGAACACAGCTTGTTCATATTGCCGGAAGCAAGGTGAGGCGCTGGACAATCAGCGTGAATTGTATGAACAGTACAGAAAGGAGTTGGCGCTATGCGACAGGTAGTATATATCATTTTGTTGGCTGTTCTGGCTATTTCCGGAACGCATGCGCAGGTTTACGACGGCATAACGCAGCCGACCCGCTATCGGTTGTTTATGCCTGTATCAGTATCACTGAAAGATAAAGGCATAAATGTCACCCCTTTTGTTGGTTTCCGGGCGGACGTTGCCGAATGGTTATCGCTCACCCCGGTTCTGCAGTATAACAGGGTCGCCGAAGCGGTAACCGTTGGCACATGGGTGAATGTGAACTATCAAAAACACTTCTATTTGCTTTCCCGGAACATGTACGATACTAAAACCGGGTTATTCACTGAGACGCTTTCCGCTACCATGAAGTTGCCTCATGACTTCATGATTGATTCAACGTGGGATAATCTTTATAATGGCCGGGCTTTTCTCGATGGTGACCGTTTACAGGTGGTTGGCGGCTGGGATTATAGGCGAATAGTTGTGAATGCCGGATACTCGCTTCGTGCGTGGTCCGGCTTTATAGCGAATCTCCGTTTTAAAGTCACGCAGTACAATTGGTTACAGTTGAAGTATGATCAAGGGCAGAATGTGGTTAGTGTAGCAATGGCTTTACAGTTTAATTGATATGGCGATTGGAAGAAAACAGAACGCTCGGAACGAGGATTTCGTATGGGCTTGGGAACATATCGAGAGCTTGGTTTCCCGGGCCGAGGCTGAGGCATTGGTTAAGAAAACCGTTTATGCTATCTGGAAGGTAACGAGAGGCAGGCGTGTTGGTTACGCATGGTCCGGTGGGAAAGATAGCATCGCCCTGCAGTATGTATGTGAGCGGGCCGGAATCTATCGCTGTGTCATGGGGACATCAAGATCATTGGAGTTGCGAATGTTCATGGAATGGGTTGAGCGGAATAAGCCGGAAGGCTTAGAGATATACGATGTCAATATCGGTATGAGGTGGCTGGCTGATCATCCGGACATGCTTTTCCCGTATCGCTCCGATATCTTGGCGAAGTGGTATAAGTTACTGCATCATTCAGCGCAGCGTTGGTTCGTGACTCATAACAATCTTGATATGGTCCTTCTTGGCCGTCGCCTCATGGATGGGAACTTTGTGGGGCGAGGAACGAACATTTACACCGATCTCAATGGGATAACCCGTTATTCGCCATTGTCCGACTGGTCGCATGAGCAAGTACTTGCCGTGATCCACTATTTTATGAACAGGGAAATACCGCCGGTGTATGACTTGCCGGAGGGATGGATTAAGAGCACCGGGGTATGGCCAATGCAATGCTCCGGTACAGATGAGGGCTGGAGCTACTATTGGCAGGTCGATAAGACTGTCGTTATGGAGGCATCCCGCTGGTTTGAGAGTGCAAGACGTTTTATTAATAGTTTGTGATATGAAAGGTAGAAAGTTAGAGAAAAAGAGAGTTTTGTTATCGCAGTTGAAGGAGTTCCCAAACAACCCGAACGTTCATCCGGAGGAACAGGTCAAGGCGTTAGCGCAAAGTATGGAACAATACGGGCAATATTACCCGATCGTGGTTGATGAGGATTTCATGGTACTGTGTGGTCATGGCAAGAAGAAAGCCCTGGACTACATGGGGGAGAAAGAGGCCGACGTGACAGTCATGTACGGCCTGTCCGATAAGCAGAAAAAGAAACTGCTATTGGAGGATAACAAGATACAGGATATGTCCTATGTTAGCTTCGGTGATGTGGAGCGGATCATAAAGGAGATTGGCGAGGTCGATATTATCGGCTATACTCCGGAATATCTCGACGCCATTATTAATGAGATCAGCCCGGATAACATGGGGGTACATTTTGATGAGCCGGCGAAGAAGGAGCAGAAGTTCACGCCGGAGAAAGAGCAAGCCGATCAGGAAGAGGTCACGGAGATCGAACAAGGGATGCAGTCGGCTAGGACGATGGTTTGCCCTCATTGTGGTAAGGAGATAACCCTTTAAACGTATGGACATGGAACAAAAGGATTTATTTAAGCCGCTTCGGGAACTGCAATTTGTCGATAGGGATTTGGTAAAGCCCAATGACTACAACCCGAACAAGGTATTGGAGAAGAATTTGAAGCTGTTGACGGAAAGTATCATGAGCAACGGTTTTTGCTTTCCTATCGTGATACGTCCGGACTTCACGATCATCGACGGGTTTCACCGTTGGCTGGTATCCGGGCGGGAACCGCTCAAGACCTTGCTAAGGGGTAAGATTCCGGTGGTGATCGTGTACCATGACACGCAAGCGGATGATATGGCTGGGACAATTACGTTTAACCGGGCAAGGGGTACGCATTTGCTTGAACCGATGGAGAACATCGTTAAGAAATTGCTTGGCGAGGGGTTGTCGGTTGAGGAGATATCACGGAAAATCGGTATGAGTAAGGAGGAGATATTCCGGCTGTCAAGTCTTGACCGGGATCAGTTCCTCGATCTCTTGACCTCACGGGAACAAAGGTTTAGTAAGGCTCAAATCATAAGGCGTAACTAGATATGTTTACAAAAGAGTTGAATGTTAATGTAGTGGAGGCTGCTGAGCGTAGGATACTCGAAGCCTTCAACACAAATAAGATCGTTGGTGTCAGCTTCTCTGGCGGCAAGGATTCTATTTGCATGTGCGATATGCTGGTTAAGACTATGCGCAAGTATGCCATTCCTTTTAGCCGTATTATCGTGGTTTTCTTCGATGAGGAAGCTATCTATCCGGACGTTGAGCAGATAGCCCTTGAATGGCGTTCCCGTTTCCTATCTCTCGGTGCCAAGTTTTATTGGTTCTGCTTGCCTATCCGGCACTTTAATTGCTGCAACAGGTTGGAGAACGATGAGAGCTTTATTTGCTGGGAACCGGGCAAGGAAAGCGTGTGGGTGAGACCTATGCCTAAGTTCGCCATCCGTAATCATTCCATGTTCCGGATGGGGATGACCTATCAGCAATTCGGGAAGAAGATGTTCCAAAGTATCCAGTGTATGGTCGGGCTGCGTGTGGCCGAGTCTATCCAGCGACGGCAGTCGATTGCCATCATGCGTAATTCCATATTCCTTTATCCGATCTATGACTGGCGGGATAGCGATATCTGGTTGTACATAAAATTGAACCGTCTTACGCTCCCCATGACTTATGTCTATCTGTATAAGACTGGGGTCCCGGTCAATAAGTTGCGGATAAGCCAGTTCTTTAGCATTGACACGATCCGGTCGTTGCCGAAGGTTATGGAGTTCTACCCCAATCTTTACGAGAGGGTATTGCGCCGTGAGCCTAACGCCGATCTTGTCATGCTTTATTGGGATACGGATATGTTCCGGAGCTCGCAACAGGACAAGAAGTTTGATATCGATAAGGACAAGGATTACCGGATAGTGCTAAAGGATGCGATGCTAAAGGCGGCCAAGCATCCGGATATGTATCCTGGGCATGAGCCGGCGAAGAAACTATATTCCCGTATGACCGGACGGGAGTCGTCTAGGACATGCCAGAGGGTATATCAGATATTGGTGGCCGGTGATCCTAAGAAGAGAAGTTATCGGGCGGTACTGGGTGATTTATATAGAGAAAGAGGAGGAGGTGTATAATGCCGAAATCAGATGATGATATTCAGAAAGACAAGGAAAAGCTATTGGCATCCTTGAAAGATAGTAGCGGTATCGTGACTTACGCTTGCGAGAAAGCGGGATTTTCCCGTCAGACCTTTTATCGCTGGTATAAGGAGGACCCGGAGTTTAAGGCTCGTGCGGATGATATTGGCGAGTTGCAGATAGATGTGGCTGAGGCGTCGCTATTGAAGAAAATCCAGAACGGTGACACGGCGGCTATCATCTTCTATCTAAAGACAAAGGGCAAGGATCGGGGATACTCGGAGCGTAGGGAGGTTGTCGTTCCCGGTGGTGTCCAGGTCAAGAGCGAGTTCGATTTATCGAGGCTCTCGGATGAGGAGAGAAAAGTGTTGTTGAGTATTGCGGAGAAGCGGGATAAAGAGGCTAAAGAGTAGTGAATCTGTCGGGTGATGATATATTAGGTTTGGCAAGGGCGGTGCAAGCGGATGAGTGTAGGAAATCTTTCTACTATTTCGTCAAGACGTTCTGGGCGGTTATTATACCGGAGGTTCCGGTATTCAACTGGCATATTGAGTATATCTGCAAGGAGCTCCAAGACCTGTCTTATTACATCGTCAATCGTTTGCCGAAGCCATACGATATTATCATCAACATTCCTCCCGGTAGTACGAAATCCACGATCGTAACCATCATGTGGCATCCTTGGTTGTGGACACAGGACCCCCGGTTAAGGGTTATCTCGAATTCTTATTCCGGTGATTTGTCGCTAGAGCATGCCTCGAAGTCAAAGGACATAATCACCTCCGACCTGTATCGGACGTTGTTTCCGGAGATAATCATAAGGCATGATAAGTCCGGAAAGGGCAGTTATGAGAATGTGAAGGGTGGCGCAAGGTATAGCACGTCTACCGGCGGTACTATCACGGGTAAACATGCCCATATCATCCTCAATGATGACCCCGTGAACCCGAAGCAGGCCGAGTCCGATTCGCTGCGTCTACAGGCTAACGAACATACGAAGACACTATCGTCCCGTAAGGTCGATAAGAAGAACACCCCAATGGTCACGATCATGCAGCGCTTGCATGATGACGATGTCACGGGGTATTTGCTCAAGAAGAAGGGAGACAAGATCCGTCATATCTGTTTGCCGGCCGAGGTGTCGGACCGTGTCAATCCTCCGGAGCTGAAAGAACGGTACATTGACGGCTTGCTCGATCCGGTACGTATTGACCGGGAAGTTATCGCCGAGGCGAAGATAGACCTTGGTTCACGACAATACGCCGGACAATATGAGCAGGCCCCATCCGTGGATGGCGGTAATATCATCAAGGCGGAGTGGTTCGGACATATCTCCCTGTCCCAGTTCCTTGCTATCCGTGGAAGGGCTGCGATACACTTCTTTCTTGATACCGCCTACGACGAGAAGAAACAGAAGAGTGATAATGACCCGTCAGGCATACTGGCGGCCTGTCTGTTACAGAACTACCTGTTTATTTTTCATGCGCAAAAGGTGTGGAAGGAATTTCCGGAGCTGATGAGGTTCATCCCGGATTACGTAAAGGCTCATGGATATGATGGCCGTAGCTCGATCCGGATTGAGCCGAAGGCGAACGGTATTTCGGTAATACAGGCGGTTCGAAAGTATACTAAGTTGAACGTGACAAGGACTCCGGCCCCGACCGATAGCAAGGAGGTCCGCTTGCATGCCGTATCGCCTAAGATCGAGTGTGGCCGGGTGATCTTGGTCGAGGGAGACTGGAACGAGGAATTTGTTGATGAGGTTAGCCAATTCCCGGCTAAGACTCACGATGAGTATGTGGATATCCTTGTCTATGCGATTAATTATCTGCTGGATGATAATTATGAGTTTTCGGAAGATGATGAGGAGGACGTGTTGAACGCATTAGGATGATGTAGAATTAAAATTTATAGACAATGGGATTGTTTGGTTGGTTTAGGAATGGGGTGAATGCAGCCCTAGGGAGGAAACAAGAGTTTGAGGTCTTGTTGAAAGAGAATGATGTTGGCCGGGCTATCGCTCAAATGACCGATAACTCGAAGCGTGTGGGTGAGGCTTTGAAGGTATATGAGACAAAGCAGCATGATGTGATGAAGCGACCTAAAAAGGCTGTTTTCGGAAAGAAAGATCCCGCAACAGGTGAGCGAAAATTTTTACGTTGGGAAGAGAAATGGAAGATACCTATTCCTTATCCGGTCTTCATCAATGAGATAGCGTTAGTCTTTTTGTACGGCCGTCCCTTGAAATGGATTCAATCAACCAAGGGAACGGATAGGGCTTTCTCCAAATATCTTGATTTTCTTAAGCATATACGCTTTGACGCAAAGATACGTGAGGCGAAACGGCTGGCCGGGGCTGAGACCCAAAGTGCCTTGTTATTCCATACGTTCCAGAATGATGATGGCAAGGCAGATGTTACCTTGACGGTGTTGGCGAAGAGTCTTGGTGATGACATCTATTTCATGAAGGACCAGTTCCGTCGCATGATAGCTTTTGCCCGTGGATATTATTTGCAGGAGGGTGGTGGCGAGGTAGTCTATCATGTCGATATCTACACGAGCAAGATCATCTATAATTGCAAGCGGCGTTCCTTTGGCTGGGAAAGGGAGGAAGAAATAAATCGTGCCGGAAAAATCCCCGTGATATTATTTGAACAAGAGGCTGAATGCGCTGAGGTTGAGCCTATGATAAAACGAAAGGAATGGATGGTGAGCCGTCGGGCGGACGTGAATGATCGCTTTTCCGATCCGGCCTTGGTTGCTGACTCGGAAATCATTAATTCTCTTCCCGAAAAGGGAGAGGATAGCAAGTTGTTCATACTGAAACCTACCGCAGACGGGACGAAAAAACCGGAGGTTCGCTACTTGACGTGGGACAACTCCCCGGAGAATCAGAAACAGGAAGGGGAGGAACTGGACGAGAAGATACACAGGTTCTCTTTCACTCCGAAACTTGACATGGAAACGATCAAGGGATTGTCTAACGTGTCGGCCAAGGCTCTCCGGCAATTGATGATATTGGCGGTGATCAAGGCGGACAAGCACAAGGAGAGACACGATGAGTATGCTAACCGGATATTCAAGTTGAGCAAGGCTATCATCAGCAATGTGCTGGATATATCCTTGAAAGCCGAATTTGACGCATTAGAGGTAACGCATGAATTCCAAGAACCGTTTGGGGAGGACATTGAGGCTCTTATCAACAATATGGTAAGGATGTATAACGCCGGTGGAATGTCACAGGAAACCCTCATTGAAATGAACCCGTTGATTAAAGACAATCAGGCGGAGAAGGAACGTATCCAGAGAGAACATGAGGCTAGTTTAGCGGAGGAAAAGGAACGTAATAAAATGGACACTTTTGGTATGGCGGAATGATGGGACAGGCGAATAGTAAACTTCCGGTACTGGTTGATTGCCGGAATTGTAAGCATAGCGGTAAGAATGGCGATCACATGATCTTCTGTAATAAGGTCGGTCATTATAGGTCATGGGGAAATAGGGTATGTTCCATGTTCGAGAAAAAGTAGGTTATGGCTAAGTTTGACGAGGAAAAGATAAGGAAAGAGCTGTTTGACCGTATAGAAGGCTATGCGGCCGGGGTGCGGTCGATTTATCTGGACGTCATGCGGAGGCTTATCTCGTTAGCGTTGGAGATAGAGCCGGATTATGATCCGGAAAGGGCTTTTACCTTTTCTGACTATCCGATGATATCCGATCGGGCGAATGCGTTGTTGCGGGAACTTTATAGCCGGCTTTATCAGCAAGTACAATACGGAATAAAGAACGAATGGGAACAGGCTAATATCAAAGCGGATGAGCTTGTAATGTCCATATTCGGGGCGAACGCTATTTCGGATAAACGTTTCGCTATGTACTTCAACCGGAATAAAAAGGCTATGGACGCTTTCTTTTCCCAGACGAGGCAGGATGGTGGCCTAAACCTATCACAACGTATATGGAAATATGAGGGCCAGTTCCGGCAGGATATGGAGTTGGCGATCGATTGCTACTTGGGGCAAGGAATGTCAGCTAACAGGATGGCTACTTTGGTCAAAGGCTTTTTGCAAGAGCCCGATAGGTTATATCGTCGTGTGCGTAATGAGCGGGGAGAATTGGTTCTGTCGAAGAATGCTAAATCGTATCATCCTGGTCCCGGCCAATACCGTAGCAGTTACCGAAACGCCCAGCGTTTCACCCGTTCCGAGATCAATAGAGCTTACCGAACAGCGGATTTTGAGCGGTGGGCGCAATTGGATTTTGTTGTCGGTATCGAGATACGGGTGTCTGATAACCACCCGGATAGAGATATCTGCGACGAGTTGGCCGGACGGTATCCGAAGGGTTTCAAGTTTGTCGGTTGGCACCCGAATTGCCGATGCCATGCGGTCGCTATACTCGCATCGGATGATGAGATATTGACGTTAACGGATATGATATTGATGGGCGAGGATATTTCGAAGTTCCAGTCAAAGGTAGAGGTGAAAAGACCTCCGAGGGCTTTCGTCATGTGGATACATAACAACAGGGAACGCATAAACGATGCAGCTTCGTTACCGTATTTCATTAGGGATAATTCTAAGTATGTAAATTTGTAGAATTAGAACAGAGGAAATAAGATTTGAACTATCTTTGCTCAAAAAATTGATATGAATGATCTTTTGACTTGGAGTGCAATTGGAGCTCTTGTCTCATTTATGATCCAGCAAATGATAAAGAGTTATCTTGATTGGAGAAACTATAAGAAACAATTTGTATTCAGTGAGTTACATAAGGAACGGTCGAGTGTAATTAAAGAGTTGTACCAAGATTTAGTGCGTTTGCAGGCCGCTGTAACTAATTATACTATGAATGTTCATCTTACAGATGATATAGATGAGGAAGAGTTCGAAAAGGGATTGTGGCATAATTATAGAAACACATATTCAGCAGCGAATGACTTTTTCTATTTAAATCGGATTTATTTATCAGATAATTTGTGTAGGACTATTGAGAACTTGTTGTCTGGCCTTTTCGATAAAGCAGATGAATTTCATACGATAGGGATTCGGTTGCGAAATCGTCAAGCCGATAGTGACTTGGAAAAGTTAGGATTCTTAAAAGAAAGTGAAAGGATACATAAGACTGTGAGAGATGATTTTTCAAAAACGCTAGATTGTATCGCTGATGAATTTAGGAAAATATTGGAAAGTTCTTAAAAAGGGACTGTCTAAGTAGATAACAGCCCCTTTGGTTTTATTCTGATTTTTCCTTGCAACGTAAAACTCCCAGCTGGATGGTACATTTATCGTTGCTGTACGGCTCTATCTCAAGGTGAAATTTCGACTTTAAATAACCGTAAGATATTCCTACCTGCTCGGAGGAGAAAGTGTCGTAAATCGCCGCCTGTGAGCCGAAGTAGAAATGTTTCTCCGGTTTTCCATCGATCTCGATTGGTGAAACGAACTCAACATGGTATACTTTCCTAATTTGTTTCATCTATTAAATCTTGTCCTGTATGTTCATAATAAAAGTTTTGTAATTCATGGACTGAAGTGATGATTTTTTGCCATAGACTACTGTCTTCTAATTTGATCATAAATTGTGTCTCCTTTTTTCCGAAACTAGATATATCCTTCACTTCAACTCTTATACAGGCCTTTTTGTAGATTCTAAGGTTTGCATTTCCTGATTGTTCAAATTTCAAATTTGTTAAAATTGATTCGGTAAGGTTGAAAGGGAATATCTGTTCCATGTCTGTACCTTGCTTCGTTCGGGCTATTGCTCCATCTTCTTTCAATAAAACAATAATTGCAGGAGTATTCTTTTTTACGCCTGCTTGTACGATATTTCCAATTCTTAAACTTTTGAGATCCATATTGCTATTTTTTAAATAATACATTTCTTACCATATCGCTGCTGATTTTGCGATCTCTGATTTGATCCCAGACATCGTTTTCTGAAAGATTTTTATTTTTCTCATCTAAAGATAGCTTCTTTTGTAGTCTGGGAACAATGTCACATCCGAAAGAGTCAATAGCAGTGGTTGATTCTAAAGTCAAGTACTTTGTTTCGTCAATTTGTTTTAATAAATCTTCTAATGATAGTTCCATACGCATTGTTTTTTAGGTTTAGCGCAAAAATAAATCAAATATTTAATATATGCAATCTGTTTATGAAATATATAATCCGTCAAAATCGTCCCAAATCTTCGATCCGGGAATAAAACACATGAGCCACTCTTCTTCCGTGAGGCTGTCTGATTCGTGAACCAGTATTCCGTTGAGAAATAATCTATATCGTTTCATTGTTTTCTTTTTTATTATTAATCAAATAAACTTAATTGAACCGGTTGGCTCTTTTGTTGTGGAGTTGTTAGAGGCGGATCGGCAGGAAGAACTTCATGTTTTTTCTTTTCATACTCTGCCTTCATGTTTTGCCAGTTCTGCCATACATACGATTCTTCTTTTTCTATGCTTCTTACATGGGGTATTCCGTAGTATTTACTAAGAGGGTTGTTGAGTCCTTCGTTCACCTTCCATCCGTAAAACCAACTATCCGGATTGAGCGAGTCATGCCATATCACCTCTCCTACGGCCCCATGACAGATAAAGTTACAAACAGTCATCATGCAACATGTTTGGTCTATATCCTCTGCGCAAAGGTAGTTCCCGAGGTGCTTAATGTGGAACGCCAGTAAGTTACGGCCGCTGCCGCATGTAGGGTCTGAACATATATCGGTAGATTTTTTTTCTTCATTGTCGCTGATAGCTACCATTAAATCACATATACCAGATGGTGTGAAAAATTGTGCCCGGCCGCTTTGTCTTCCGGAGGATGCTATACATGACATATATAAATCGCCGAAAGCGTCGTACCATTCATGAAGGGCTATCTGTTTATCCATTACCATTATCCACTCTTGTAACAAATCAAAGAAAAACAGGCTCTCTTCCTTCTTGTATTTCCAGTTATCGATGGGCTTCCCATCAAGGGAGAAAGCCCATATGATATAACGGAGGAAGTCATCAAAGACTTGGTCGATATTATATCCTTTCCGATAGCTGAAATCATTAAGTCTTTTTTCAAGCTCCCGGACCTCTGCCGGAGCTTCATAGCTGGAGGCCATATCGCCTAATCTTCAAGTTTGTATTTATTGAACTCATCATCCGGCATTGTCCGGACATAGTAATAAGAGTCGAACCATCCGTATCCCATAGAGTAGCGTTCGGGGCGATCGTTTTTGCGTTGCACGTGATCCATCGAGGCACTCTCTTTGTACGTTTTCAATAGGACGACGTGATTCTCGGGGTGGTCTCCATGGAAAAACACCATTCCGGGCTTTAGCTCATGCCTCGGGATCGTTTGTAGGATCTCACATGTGGAGCCGACCCATGCGCAACAGTCATCCCCATTGGGGGACGTGAAATCAACAGCATTGCTCACTGGATCGAAAACACCTTTGATAACACTTCCGGTCTCAACGCCGCTCCGGTTCAATTCCCAGAGGCATGCGTCTGAAAATCCGTCACCTTTTACATTCTTGATCATTATCATGACCGGGCGTTTATCGTTAGTCTCTACCGGTTTCACATAAGCGGCAACGACCTCTTCATTGTCCTCTCTTTTGGTTACGATGAAACTACCATCCTCGCTCTCGGTAATCATGATCTCATTCTTGTCATTGTTGATAACTAATACCTTGGTATCAACGGATTGTCCTTTAATAATCACTTTCATAATCAATGTAGCATTAATGTTGATAATAAATTGTTCTTGTTGATGGCACCGGCCTTTACTTCTTTCCACTTTTGGTAGTGAGCAGGCTCAAGTATCCTTTTTTACCATAGGTAACTACTTGGTTCCATTTGGTCTTGACACCAAATTGCATCATTTCTTCACGTGTTTGAAACTCTTTTAGATTTCCATCTACAAATAATACTGCGTAATCCATATTCTTAAAATTATATGCGTTTAATAAAATCATTTATTCATTACAAAAATATACCAAATGTTTAATATATGAAAGATTTGAAAGATTTTTTTATGATAAAAAATCAATTATTAGTCCAATATACTGATTCGCTTTTAGCTGTAAAGTGTGTTTAATAGATGCATATATAAAAAACTTTATATCTTTACCGGCAAAATTGAATGTTGGTTATGAAAAAGAAACTTTTGGATGCGTTGAAGACCAAGTTTGTGGGCATAGACGAAGCGGTCCTAGATCGGATTGCGACTAAAAAAGCGGAAAATGTAACGGATGAAAGTCAGATTACGGCCATTGTGGACGGCATCACTATTCAAGACGTTGTGAAATCGTATGGTGATTACCGGGCTAATGAAGCTGCCTCGACTTCTGTAAGTAATTACGAGGAAAAGCACGGATTGAAGGACGGGAAACCTGTGAATGCCGGTGGTAGCGAAGAGGGAAAAGGCAAGGGAGGCAAAAAAACTTACACTGCTGATGAGCTTGATGACTATTTCTCTTCCAAAATGGAAGAAAGATGGAAGCCTTTCCAGCAGAAGATCGATGCCTATGAAGCCGAAAGAACCAAATCGGAACGGCAAACGAAAATAGCCAGCGCAATGAAGGATCTGGGTTTGAGTGAGGATGAGATGCAGTTTGTTACCGTACCGGAGGACAAGGACCCGAAAGAATACCTAACGGGTTACAAACAACATCTTATCAACAAAGGTCTAAAGCCCAAGACCGCAGAAGGAGCGCAGGTCTCCGACGATCAGGCGAACAAGACTGTCGCTGACGGTTGGTTGAGTGCGATTGCCTCTGCGGAAAAGTAAGTTTAACTATTAATTGAGAGTAAAATGAAATTTCGGAAACAAAAGTTTGGCGGTATGCGTCCCGTTTGTACCGGTTCGCCTGCCTTGAGTGTTAGCGGCGGTTTCAATCTGGATATTGTCAAGGTGAAATATCCTATTGGAGCTGTTATTCCGGAAGCGTCCCTAGCCCAATATGACGAGATACTTCGTAAGGTCGTTGTATTGAAGGCGTCAAGGGTTGTCGCCATTAATGCGACGGACGCTAAGAAGGTTTCCTTGGAGTGTGATGAGTATCTGACTCCTATCTTCATGGTCAATGACCATGTGGCGAAAGATGAGACAGGGAACTTTGAGGACACGGCTAGCATTGAGGAAATCAAGCATGACCGCAATGGTTATGTGATCACTTTGTCGAAGGAGATAACCGGCTTGAAAGTTGGTGATGCCTTGTTTGAGGTTATGGCGGGTTCCGTTGAGGGTGAGGGCAAGGCTCCGGTTGTTTTCCCGGTTGACGCCCCACAGGGAGTTACTAACGCTGCGGAACAGCAGGGTACGGTTGTCGGTCGGGACGAGACGAGTGTTGATGTCACGACGGACTCTAAGGGGGCGTATTTCTACGAAAGACGTATCCCGCCTATCCCGGAGAAGTTTATTGCGGGGCACTGCCTTAAGACAAACCCCAATATCCAATTCACGAAATCGTATTAAGAGAGGAGGTTTAAAATGCGTTCTATATTTACGACATTTGATGTCAATCATCCCAAGACAGGTAAACCTATCGATTGGCTTGGGTCGATGCAGATCATGTTTGATCAGGCTAGCTTAGCGAACAAGACATTGTGGGAACAGACCTACGTGGATCGTCTGTGTGATTTTCGTCCGCCTAAACTGGGATTGACGGCGGAAGGTATCATGGGGCAATACAGTGTCCGTATCCGTGCCGCCGTGATCGGTAACGATTCCGATACTCCGTTGCGTACAGGGCGGGGCTTCGAGGTATGGAGTGGGGAAATCCCCCGTTTCGGACATAAGTTCAAGATGACGGTAAAGACGTTGAGGTCTTTGCTTGAGGTGTATGAGAACAATCATCTTAATCCGGAGCAGAAAATCAAGGAAATGGAGAAGATCATCCTAGGTGATTTCAAGGACGGTTATCTGGGTTGTAAGGATGTCGCAGACGAGATCCTTTTGAAATCGCTTTCCGGTGGTGGCGTTGCCTTGTTCGACCCAGCGGTTGATAATCCGGAGGGTATAACTTATGAGGTTGATTACGGGATGCCTTCGGAAAATAAATTGTTGCTCCCGAAGGAATTTGAGTGGACCGAGGCCAACTTGAATAATGAGAGCATGGATCTTCTTGGCCTGTTTGTCAAGATCATTTATATGTATCGACAAAAAGGTATCGAGTTCAAGGAGATATGGGTGGCGCCATGGGTCAAGTACTGGATGCTGCGTACGTTGAATATCCGGTTGGCCGCCCTAGGTCGGGACAAGGCCACGAGGATCGTGAAAGAAGACGAGTTTGACGCCTTGCTTTCCTCCATGAAAATTCCTCCTATCGTGGAGATCAATAAGCGTACGGCTTACCAAAAGGACGGTAAACCCACTAATATTATCCCTTGGGATGAGAACGTCGTTACTTTTATCCCGGAGACTAAAGACAAGAAATTGGCGGAGGTTCAACCTGCGGTCGAGGATAATAAACTTATGCCAGACCCCGATGTCGATTATACGGACGCAGATCACGGCATCCGTATCGCTAAATGGCGTACGGGAGAAAGCTCCGGCCAGACTCCGGCGGAGTTCACTCAGGCTACTTGGCGTGCGGTGCCAATCGTGACCGCAATCAATGGCGTCGTGAATCTGCAGGTCCGGAATACCGACAAGAAATTTGCGGAAGACGCCTCAGTTATTAACCCTACTTCGGCGGACAATGTCCCGGAGGTATAAACAGGTACAGTTATGAAGATTGTAGCGATTAAGGCGTTTCGGAATAAGGAAACGAGAGATATGTTCTATCCGGGTGACGTAATCACGTCACTACCGGATGATCGTGCGGAACATGCGATCGAGAAGGGGTTGGCCTTGAGAGTGGCCGATGGGGAGAAATCCGGGGAAGCGAAGGTTGATGCCCGTTCTAGTGAGAATGGTAGCGGCGGAGGTAAGCCGGACACCGGGCACTCGGAAAGGGAACCTGTTACCGATATTGACATGACCCAGCAATGGCAGAAGATCGTGGCCGCAGTCAAGACTTTTGAGGACGCTGAGAAGCTGAAAGGCTATCTGGCTGCCGAGAACGCCTTGGAAAAGCCTCGTGTCTCTGTCGTACTGGCTCTTGATAACCGTATCAAGGAGCTGTCGGAAACTAATAAGGAGTAAGTTATCATGAAGAACTCGGAAGTGTTCATTGCCAAATGCTTGCATTTCAATCCTACAAAGTTGATTGTTGATGATGCCCTCGATGATGTTGGCTTAATGCCTGATGATGAATGTGAGGACAAGCGTGTGGTTGTAAAGGCTGTTTTAGGTTATCTATCTGGTCTACGTTCCTTGACTTCGGAAAAGGAAGTAGATTGTGCGAATTCTTATGACCGGGAAGGACTGGAAGTGCACATGAGGATGTTGTGTAAGCAATTTGACTTTGATTCCTCCGAGTATCTTCTTGATAATGACTTGACATCTATTGAGGACGGTTCCAGTTATTGGTAATATGTGGCACGATGATAAAATAGAGTTGTTGGTTAGAACCGGTGGCGGTCATGACGATGATTTCAACCCGGTGAAAGCAGATGAGAACTGGATTGATTTAGGTGCATGCAAAATTCATGGTAACCAAGCGGCGAGAACCATTCCGTCAGCAGACGGAAAGGACGATGTGTACACCTATCAGGTAGTGTTAACTTCTATTTTATCCGTGATCCCAAAGCTGGGGGACCGTGTTCGTATTACGAAAGCGGATGGGACTGTCTCGAATGTCGAAATGAGGGTAAAAGGCTTTGGTACGGTGAAACGTAAATCATGCATATTCTTATGAGTTTCAAGAGGACTGGGGATTGGAATAAGGTACAGGGCATTTTAGAATTGCAGCTTCAAAGAGTCGAGGCGGCTATTTGCTTTAACTTCCGTGTTATCGGGGAAGGCTCCGTAAACCATGCCCGCAAACATGGAACCTATATCGATAGGACTAGTAATCTACGAAACTCGATAGGTTATGTCATAGCTTTCGATGGTAAGATCATAGAATGTGAGTTCAAGCGTAGCTCCGGAATAACGGATAAATCCGCATTTCTTGCGGATAATAAAATACATGAGATGCTGGCCGGGGATACCGGATACACTCTGTTGATTATCGCTGGAATGAATTACGCTCGATCGGTGGAGAATAGGGGTAAGAACGTCTTGTCTGGAACGGAGAAGTATTTAAAGGATGAGGTAAAGGCGAAAATGAGGAATATACTTTCTAAAGCGGGTTTTTAATGAGAGGACAGGAAGCCATAACGATAATATGCAAGATCCTGACGGCTCCTAATTTGGGTGTCCGGATTTTTAAGAACAATCGGGAGAGTAATTTCTCCGGGAGGGAATATATCGTCGTTAATCATCTTCCGTTTCCCCAAGAATCCGGGTTGCAAGAAGGATATGTCAACGTGAATATCCATGTGAAGGATAGTGATACCGATGAACCGGATAGCGGTAGGATTGATGAGATATCCGATCTGGTAGCCCCATTGTTCAAGGAGACCGAAGATGCGGAAGGCAATGTTTACACAAAACGTTCCGGTGCTGAATTCTCCCTTTATGATGAATCTTTTTCAGATGATGATGATAATACTCATTATCAGAATTTTAGAATTAAAGTAACGTATTATAATTAAATATCAGTGATATGTCAAAAACAGCGGTATATGGTATTGATTACCTAAAATTGGCGCCTGCTATTGAGACTGGCGAGGACGCAGGCAATTATCCGGATTTCGAGACGGTAGCCAATATTTTTAAGGTGACTGCGATCCCGAAAGATTCGCTTTCTCATAATGACCAAGCTCCGGGTGACAACGATATAGAGGTCGAGGATATGGATACGCTCTATGCCTCGCTTCCTTCCGACGCCGGTAGTGAGGGCTTTACCGTCCAGACCTACGACATGGGGGAAAACGCCTATAAATATCTTTATGGATATACAAAGAAAGGGGAGTGGAATGAGGAAACGGTAGGTTATAAATTGCCTAACCAAGCGGTGGAACTAAAGACCAAAGAATTCCAAGATTTCCCTGCTCGTATTTTCCAGTGGGCTAAGATGAAAGTGAAAGTGACAAAGACCGGTACGATCGGTAAGTCCGGATTCCCGAATTTCAACCTTGAGTTCAAGAAGGTCGCTAACCTTGATAAGACAGGGAAGGAGATCAGCGGGGCCCGTAATAAGATTTATACGGCTCCCGCCCCCGCTGAGGTGTGATGTTGTTTAGCCGGATTCCCGGCGTTGATATGTAGTGTTGGTTGTTGATGTTGAATTAGCCCCGGTCGATACGGGCCGGGGCTTTAATGTAGAGAGAGGATGAAAGACGAGAATGTACAAAAACGGGTAGCCGATACCATAGGGGAGCGTCCGACGATTATTCGATTCGGTCTGCTTCCTTTTTTCGTATATCCCATAACCTATAACCAGATTTGGGATATCGGTGAGATAACCAAGGATTTACCAGAGATTACACAGGATAAGGTAAAAGGCCTGTTAGATGTATCCGCAACCTTACTTTTCCATGGGGAATCCAAGAAAATGGCGGAAATAGCCGTGCTCACGATGTTCCGTAGCTCATGGATGCGTTGGCTTTTCGGGGGGTACATTAAAAAACGATTAACCGTGCGGCGTTATAAAAAATTGCAGGATTACATGGCGAAAACGATGGACGCCACTTTTTTTTTACACACTATCATTTTCCTAAAAGGGCTAAACGAGATAACGAGGACGACGAATACGCCCGAAGTGACTCCGCTTGGTCAACCATCAGCGGAGTGATGAAATATTACCGTATGAGCTTTGAGGAGGTAGTATCCAAGAGGTCTTATCTCAATATCATCTTACTCAATGCCGCTATACCGGGTAGTAAACCAAAAAATGAGAAAACGGATGATCCGTCCCGTATTCTGGAAAAGAAAATTCACGCTAACGAATATTTTGCACAATTCATGTAACACGTAAATGGACGCTCAAGGAACGATAGGAATTAAAGCGACGCTGGATATATCCGAAATGCAGCGAAACGTACAGAGATATGTACAGAACATCAATATGATGCAAAGCCATACCGATACGGCCAGTGCGTCTGTCGCTAAATCATTTGGGCGGCTGCAGGCGGCTGCCGGTGCCTTTCTGTCATTGGACATGGCTAAGCGTCTCGCCTCTGAGATGGTGTCGGTGTATGGAACTTTCCAACAGCTGGATATCGCTTTCCGGACGATGTTACATAGTGGGGAAAAGGCAAAGGTATTGATGGGAGAGCTCGTTAATTTTGCCGCAGTCACCCCGTTTAACTTGACGGAGGTAGGGCAGGGGGCGAAACAGCTTCTTGCGTATGGTACGGCTGCCGATAAGATAACCTCCGATCTGGAGATGCTTGGAAATGTCGCTTCCGGTGTTTCTGTTCCTTTAGGTGATCTTATCTATCTCTATGGGACGTTGCGTAGCCAAGGGCGTGCTTACACCGTGGATATTCGTCAATTCGCCGGGCGTGGTATCCCTATTTATGAGGAACTGGCGAAAATCCTTAATGTTAGTGTCGGCGAGGTGAATACCTTGGTTGAGGCCGGTCGTGTAGGCTTCCCGGAAGTTGAGAAAGCGTTCCAGAACATGACCAATAAGGGTGGAACCTTCTTTAATTTGATGAGGGATCAGTCGAAGGCTGTGACAGGTCAGATATCCAATCTTATGGATAATATCGAGACCAAGTTCAATGAGGTGGGTAAATCTAATGACGCTCTTATAACAGGTGGTATTTCCGGGGCTAATTACTTAGTTGATCATTATAAGGAGATCGGTTCCGCCTTGGCTGGACTTATCGCTTTGTATGGTGTGCATAAGACCGCCCTTATAGCTAATGCAGCTTATTATGGCGCTCTCAAAAAGGCCGAGAGCGTGGCGATTATCAAAGCCGAGTCCGAGGCGTTAAAGAACCTAGAGACAACCGAGATTAAGGCGAACCTATCTAAGCAAGGCTTGATCGCCGGGACGAAGGAATATATCGAGGCGTTAAAGACCGAGATAAAGACCGAAATGGACCGCTTAACCCAAGTGGCTGTAGTTGCCAATACGGAGCTTGATGCCGCCAAGGATCGTTTGGAGGCGGCTGATGAGTTACGTGAGCAAGCCATAAAGAATGTCCAGTTGAGGAAAGAGGAGTTGGAAGCCGCCCGCTCTTCATCTATAGCCGATAAAGAGAACGCTGATACGGCGAAAGTCACTGCGCTAGAGAAGAAGATGGCTATGGAGAGCGAGAAGCAAAGCAGGGCGGCTCTCTTGGCCTTGAAATTACAAGACCAGAAGCAGACTGCGATTGCGAGTGTGGAGGAAATGAAATACCAGCGATGGCTTCTTGCCTCTGCGGGTGAGGAAACAGCGGTTATAGATTCCCGGATAGCCGCAAAAAACCGGGAGATAGCCAAGATATCCGAGAAAATTGCCATAGCCAAGGCGGAGGAGGTTCAACACGCACGAAATGTTGTCGCTTATCGTACGGAAATCAAGGCTGTTGATACATCTATTTCCACGAAAGGAATAGAGAAAGCTGAGACAGCGTTGAATACGGCTGAGGAAAGGTTGAACACGGCTGAGATCAATAAGAATACAGCCGCTAGGGAAGTAAATTCAAAAAGAGCCTTGATTGATTCCTCTGTCCGGAAGGCTAATACACTTGAAACAGGTTTGAATACGGCCGGTGTTGCTGCCAATACTGCCGCTAAATCGGTTGGAGCTAGGGTTACTGGATTACTTACTGCCGCTACATCAAAATTGAATGCGGTTCTTGCAGCTAATGTTTGGACAATTGCGTTAGCTGGCATATTGGCGGCTTCTTATGGTATCTATAAGTTGATAACTTATCAAACCGATGCCGAGAAGTGGCAGGGTAAGTTGAATGACCGTTTTCGGGAGTTCAATAGCGAGGTCACCATGGAACAGACGGAGATCGATCGCTTGTTCGGAAAACTGGAGGCTGCGAAAAGGGGGACCAAGGAGTATGACGACGCTAAGAAATCGATACTTAATAAATATGGCGAATATCTGCGTGGGCTTGGTGAGGAGATAGAGTCGCTGGATAATGTCACCCGGGCTTATGAGGCCGTGAGTGCGGCGGCTAGGCAATCAGCTATCGACCGGGCTATAGCCGATGCCAAGGGTGTTGCGTCCGACACATATAAGGAGGATTCTAAAAAACATCTGGAGCAATTAGAGAAGGCTATCCGTAGCAAGGTGAAGAATGAGCGTGACGCCTCGGCCCTTTATTCAACGATCGTCCAGGATATCCAAAAGAATGGTGTCTTGTCTGATGTCGCTGCCGATATTGTCAGGTCTTTTTCAAAGAACGTTTATACACGTGGCGCTGATGGGGTGGAACGTTTGTCGAAGATTGATAACCCGGTCCGGGATGCGATTGAGGCATTGAAAAAGGATAATGAGACATTGACTTCCGCTTTCTCCGATATTGATCAGAGATTCGGCAAGGAAAGCGTCGATTACCTGTCGATGACCTCAAAGAAGATACAGGAGCTTATTGATGGTTATCAAAAGGCGGTCGATGAGGGAAACTCATCTATAGAGATCGAATTAAACCTGTCACGGGCTCGGGAAGCGTTGATCGAGGTACAGAAGAAGGAGAGTAAGCATGCCGAGACCGTCGCCGAGAGAAAGGTGCGATGGACAAAAGAATTGACGGAGGCTGAGGAGAAACTTAAAAAGTTGAAAGAAGATAACTCTACCGCCACTAAAAAAGAGATTGAAGACCAGCAAAAGATTGTTGATCAGCTAAAGAAAAATCTTGAGATTGATAGTAAGACGCTTAATTCAAAGGAGAAAAGGCAAGAGGAAGCCAACCGCTTGAAAGTAGAGAGTGCGGAACGCTTACGCCAATTGAATGAGCAGACGCAACGTGAGAAGGAGGCTTCCGTACAGGCAGAATTGGAAATCTCCCAGGCTAAGATTGATGCCATGGAAGAGGGGTTCCTTAAGCAACAGGCGCAAATAGAACTTGATCACCGGAAAGCCAAAGCGGAGAATGAGCGTCGTGCCTATGAGTATATAAAAAGTCAGCAGAAGATCGAGCAGTTGGCATGGGAAAAGGAACATCCGGATTATAAGAAAAAAGGCCTTGTTTTTGAGCCTAAGACAAAAACAAGGGCGGATTTGCCACAGGATAAGAAGGATGCCCTTGTAGCTTATGAGAAAGCCGCTGCAGACGCAAGAAAGAAGGCGGAAGTCTCTTTATATAAGTCGTTGACGGATGAGTACCAGAGTTATACTGATAAACGGGTCGCGATAGAGAAGAAATTCAACGATGATATCGCGGCCTTACGTGCGGAACGTGGCAAATACGTAGATAGAGGAGATACCGCAAAGGTTGAGAAGATAGACCGGGCCATTGCGCAGGCGACCAAGGATAAGGGTAAATCTTTGATGGGGCTTGATTTTGAACAATTGAGGCAAACCCCCGAATATGTACGTGCTTTTGAGAATCTTAAGAACACGTCCTCTGAGACATTGAATTCCTTATTGAAGCAATTGGAGGATGCCAAGCAAACCGCCGCACAGGTGTTGAAGCCGGAGGATTTGCGAGAATATACCAATACCATCCAGTCGATCCTTGACGAGTTGGAGAGCCGGAACCCGTTCAGGATTCTCATGGACCGGAAACAGGAATTGGCGGAGGTGGGACAGGAGCTCGCCAACGCTAAGAGCCAGCTTGACTATGTACGGTCGGGAGGAAAGATCATAAAGGGGATAAAGAGCTCCAAGCTGAATGGTGATACGGGTACTATCGATATTGAGAACGAGTATCTAAGCGTAGCGGAGGCCGTCGATATATATAATAAGGCGAAGGATAAATCCGTAAAGGCTGACAATAATTACAGGAAAGCCGAGAAGTCCGTTTCGGAGCAAGTCGAGGAACTAGGGTCGAACTTGAAAGGTGTGGGTGATTCCATCGGTGGAACGTCGGGACAGATCATATCTTTCATGGGTGATATCACCTCTTTCACGGCTTTATCCATGGATGGTATCAGCACGTTGGCCAGCGCTGCGGCGAAGGAGATGTCCGCCGTGGAGAAAGCGTCTGTGATATTGGGAATCATTTCAGTCGGTATCCAGTTATTGCAGCAGTTGAGCTCTTTGTTCGGTGACGCATACAGCCAGTATGAGGCGTACTCGGAAAAGGTCAAGGAAATCAATAGGCTGAAAGACTCTGTCAACGAATATACTATCGCTGTCCTTGAGGCAAGGCAAGCGGAGGAGGATTGGTTCTCAGGCAATGGTCTGGATAGTCTGGGTAATTACAGGAAGATTCATGATGAGGTTTTAAGGTCCTATTATGAGAAACTGAACGAGGGGCAAGCTACATATCAAAATGAAAAAGGTGGTGGTTGGCTTACTGGTGGATTAAACGGTATAATGAATTGGCTTTCTCCTTTGGGTTGGTCTGGGATGTGGCAAAAGTGGACTGGACAAAACTATAAAGAAGGAATATCAAAAGCCGTTGATAATCTCCGAATTGAAACAAGGAAAAAGAGCAAGGGATTTCTCGGTACCGGCATTGGCGCAAAATCCCAGAAAACGGAAGATCTTATCTCATGGGTGAAAAATAACCTGGGAGAGGATTTGTTTGATGACAAGGGATTAATCAATAAAACACTTGCGCAAGACCTTATCGACAATTATGGAGAGAAACTTGTCGGTGAGACGAAAGAGACCTTGGAAAGCCTTATTGAGCTTAGGGAAAAGTACGATGAGTACCTTGAGCAGCTGCATGATTATGTGAGTTCCTTGTATGAGCCTTTAGTCGGGAACTTCGTGGATAGCCTTTGGGATTGGTTGGACAGTGGAAAGGATGCTCTTACCTCATTTAAGGGATATGCGTCTGATACGTTTAGGGATATTGTCTCTGATATGATGAGGACGATCGTGCTTAAGAAAGTTGTAGGCAAATTCGATGATGATATCGCCGCCCTATACGATAAATATGCTTCGGGGGATTTGACCGAGACGGAGTTGATGAAGCAGGTGGCGGAGCGTACGGGTACGTTGGTAGGGGATTATGAAAAGAACCTGCCTCTATTGCAGAATATCCTTGGTACTGTGAACGGCTATTTGAAGGATGCCGGAATTGACTTGAAACAACAGGATGAGTCCTCTCGTTCTGCGGTGGAGAAGGGAATAGAATCTGTCTCACAAGACTCGGTAACGGAAATGAACGGTCGGTTGATGGCCGTCTCTATCATTTTGAATGATATTGTTGCGGCTATAAATGAGCAGACTGCGGCGCAAGATGGCATAGTGCTGTCCATTACGGAAATGAAAAACTCGACCTTGATGGTAAACGAGAATGTCAAGATCATAAAGGATAACATGATTGTCATAACCGGGCACTTGAGGAATATCGAGATAAATACCGATAAGTTGAATGAGATCAATAAGAAGATGGGGGCTGTTTGTGAACATCTTGAGATAATTGTGGATAAAGGAGTAAATATGTTGTGATATGAAAGGAGCTTGTTACATAGATGGAATAGATATATACACCCAATACAGAGCTGTTTTTATCCGGGGTGGTTTTGATGAGGTGGCAACGTTCCCGTCGTTAGATGATCCTGATAGTAATGACTGGCCGGAAGAGGATGGCATTGAGGTTGACCTTGAGACACCCATTTTAAATCCCTGTGAAATCACACTGTCATTTTATGCGGAAGATGCTTGTAGTTTAATTGATCATATAGGTAAGCCCGGTTATCATATATTCTACATTACGGCATTGGGACGTGAATGGAGCTTGCGTCTGTCGTCGCATAACGATAATAAGATTTGGTTTGACGCAACTCGGTTTAGCCTAAAGCTAGTAAAGGATAAGCCGGTGAGATTGGTTAATTACGCTCCGGCCGGGGATTGTGGCGTGATCATACCAAGAAGTGATTATGAGATTGACGGGTTATCTCTTAGGGATTATGGTATCACTGTGAAAGATGGCCGGAAGGAATTGCTTAAATCCCCGACCGTGAAACAGAACTTGCTCCGTAAGATTGAGATCAATGACGGTCAGATATATGACGTTGACCAACTGGTGTTCAATAGCAAGGAATGTACGTTCAAGTGCTTGATGCAAGCGAGGGATATCGTCCGTTTTTGGAGATGCTATGACGCTTTTTTCAATGACTTGATACAACCGGGCCTTCGTACCCTATATGTGGAATATACGGGTGAGGAATACCCGGTGTATTATAAAAAAATGTCAGCTTGCAAGTTCTTGCAGCTGGATAAGTATGGGGTCGTCCTTGAGTTTGACTTGACGTTTGTATTTACTGTCTTCCGGATTGGGGAGACGGAATATATCCTAGCTACGGAAGACGGTGAGTGGATCGTGTTGGAGGAGGATGGTGAAACTTGTATAGATATGAAGACTTATGCCGATTAAGAAAGTAAAATTATCACAGTTAAAGGCGGCTACGTCCTTTGTTGGATTGTGGACGCTAGGAGTGGATGCGACAAACAAGAGCGTAAAGGTTAGCCTTGAGTTTATCAAGACGGCTTATGACAATGTGGTGAAGGCTACGCAGGATGCTATTGCAGCGACAAAGAACGCTATCACCGCCACTAACAACGCTAATACGGCTAAGTTGAATGCGGAGGCGGCCACGGCTAAGGCTAATACGGCCACGGCGAATGCTATCACTGCGACAGGGAACGCCAATACCGCAACCGGTAAGGCTAATACCGCAGCTGATCTAGCCAATAAAGCTGCGGCTAACGCTAATACCGCCCACGATGGGTTAGAGAAGATCAAGGAAGATACCGAGATCGCAACTAAAAACGCAAATGATGCGGCGAAATTGGCGAATGAGAAAGCTTCTTACGCCAATACGCAAGGAAATTTCGCCAAGACTCAGGGGAACCGTGCTAAAGAGTATGGAGATAATCCCCCTAAGATGGGCGATAACGGTAATTGGTGGCAGTGGGACGAGGGCACGAAGAAATATATTGACACGGGAGTCTTGGCGAAGGGTGGTGTTTTGTATCCCACGTTCTCTATCGACGAGATCGACATGGGGCTATATATGAGTTTCGACGACGAGGTGAGTCCAAACTTGATCAAGTTCGATCAAATCTCTGGTGAGCTTTATTTGAATGTTGGATTATAAATCATATAGTTTATGACAAAGATTTTTCTAGGAAAGGTCGCTTTCACTGATGCTGGTGCCTACGCTTCCGGTACTTCATATGATCGCTTTGATTTTATCACTACGGACGATAGTTGCTATTTGTCCGTGAAGGATGAGAATAAAGGCCATGCCTTGACCGATACGGCTTGGTGGAAATGTATAGCCCGTGGTACGCAAGCCACGGAGGCGGCAAAGACCGCCCTGCAGGAAGCAAATAAGGCCATCGAGGCCACGAGGAATGCCATATCAGCGGCGGGCTTAGCAAATATCAATGCTCAAGAGGCCAAAAAACAGGCAGGCTTGGCCGGTCAAGCGTCCGATGATGCTCTTGCCGCCGCTGTGGAGGCCGAGGCTATGATCTCCGAGGGTAATGCGCAGATTGCGTCGATGAGAGCCGCCGAGCAATCGTTGATGAGTCAAGCGTTATTGGCTCCCACTAGAATGGAATTGAGATACGTTAAAAGGGTGACATTGGGGAATACTGTCTCCCAGAGGATTGCCGTGAGTCTGTTCCCGGCCTATGTCCTTCCTAACGTGATATTTCAGCAAGCGTTTTATTCCGGTGACGCATTGTATGTGGACCCACGTGGGAACTTGACTGTCCGTAAGACCGGCACAGCCACGATCCACGTTATCCCGTCGCATAACACCTCGTTGGCCCAAACGATAGTCATCGAGGTCACTGCCTCGGTTATTCGTAAGGCTGGTAGTGTAATGAGGTTGTTATCCGGTAGCCGGATACGAAAGGTATAATTGTTTAACATTTTAATAATAGAATTATGTCATTAACAACAGCAGAGGAAGATAAGGTGCGTGCGATCATCACGGCCTTTGATAATGGCAAGACGATCGGTCAGTTGCCCTTGGCTGATACGAATCAGCCCTCCAAGTACTTGATCGAGGGAGTGTCCAAAGAAACTGGAGAGTCGGTGCAGATCCCGTTCGCCGATGCGGTCTCTATCGTAAACAAGCATATAGCGATCCGTCGCTGGAAGCGTGGGTTTTCTACCCCTATAGGCGAGGCTTACGGTAATCTCGATTTCTTACGTGAGCTACCCAGTATTTTAGGTTTGGGTTGCTACCTTGTATCTCTGGACCGTAGTCGGCGTAAACTGGACCCGACGAATCACCATCGCTTTGCGGATGGTTCCCCGGCGACTCTTGATGGATCTATGGGCGATTACTTGTGGTGCTGGAACGCCCACTACTACTCATGGTGGGTAGACTCTACGTATTACTATGAGGCTGTCAGTCTAACGCCTATTCCCGGTCGTTTGAATTATTATATCCCTGCTGGCGGTACGTCCGCCTTGGGTGCTGGAGTGATCGACCGTACGACCAATACGTTAGTCTCTGTCGTGAGTAACGACGTTAGGTATCGTGGCGGAAATAATGACTCAAACAAGGATGCGGCTTATAATACGTTGCTGGGTAGGGTTGCGACCTATTTGCCAGCGGCTACTTTTGGGACTTATGCCCGTAAGAAAGGTGAGGGTTGGGAAGCCGGTTGGTTTGTTTCGAATACCGTCGTAGGTTATATCTATCGTATCATCATGGGAACCCGTCACCCTCAGTCTGCGTTGAACACGAGCAAGGACGCAAACGGTCTGTATCAAGGTGGTACCGGTATCGGTGTTACAGACGCCGGTGGATGGTGGAACACTGATTTTGGTTACTATCCGTTTTTGCCGACTTCTGTCGGTGTCGAGTTGGGTGACTCTGTCGGCGTGAGTGATTACGATGTGATAGGAAAGGATGGCACAAAGAAACAAACGATGCATATACCTTGCTTTTTCGGCTTGAAAAATCTGTACGGTCATATAGGCTTGATTGAGCGTGGCGCTCTGATGAATAAGCTAGCGGATGGAAGCGCTGATTATTATGTTGCCCCTTCCCTTTATTCCGAGTTCAATATCAACTCGATCGAAGGGTTGATAAAAGCGGCTAAAGTCCCTGCGAACTCTCCTGCCGGCTGGAAGTATATAACCGAGTTGAGTATGCAGAATCTTTGTAGCGCTCCTACTGTCGCGAGCGGAAGCTCTGAGACGTATTACGCAGACGGTTGGTATAACGACAACGCTACTTCCGGGCTTCGCTGTCCGTTCCGTCGTGGTAGTGCGTACGACGGTGCTAGTGCTGGCTTAGCGTGCCTCTATGGTTACTATGGGGTCTCGAATGCTGACGTGTACTGGTCGTCGCCCCTCTGCTATTTTGCAGAGGACGTAAGCCCGGTCCCCGTGCAGTACTAGCGTTCTTCGTGTTCGAGTGTTCTTCGTGTCCATTAGGGTGCGAAGCGCCCGAGCACCCAAGGCACGTAAGTGCCGCATCTTAGTTCTTTGAAATGTTGTTTCCATTCCTTTTTTACTCTGCTTTTGAATTTTCCGCCGTAAGGCGGTCGAACAAAAGGAATTAATCTTTACATTTGTGGCGCCTAAATGGTGGGTTGTCTTTTCTGACGTCCTGTTCCGGCCTTCGCTGTCCGTTCCGTCGTGGTAATGCGAACAACGGTGCTAATGCTGGCTTAGCGTACCTCAATGGTAACAATGGGGTCTCGAATGCTAACGTGAACTGGTCGTCGCCCCTAAGATATGCCGCTGATTTTTCAGCAATAAGAAGTGGAAAAGAGACCCTGTCACTTGACAAAAAATCAAGGCTAAAGGGCGTAGTACTGGTAGGCTTTACAGCCGACGGCTCATGGCTCGATGGCAATTGCAGACACTGGACACTTTAAGACACTAGAGACACGAAATGAGGAGAAAAGGTAACTTTTCCGGGAATATAGCCCGGAAAGATAATTATTGCAAGGCTTTTGATTATGCTAGCAAAAACAAGCATAGTAAAAAGCCCGTGCTAAAGTTCGAGGAAGATCTGGAAAAGAACCTTTCCACTCTCATGGATTCTTTCAATGACGGGACTTTCACTACTTCCCCGTATCGATTCATGACCGTTTATGAGCCTAAAGAGCGCTTGATCGGCATGCTCCCATTTTCGGATCACGTTCAGCATTGGGCGATGCTTAACGAGGTTGAGGATTTCTTCACTAGATCATTTACCGCATACACATACGGCGGGGTTAAGAACCGTGGACCACATGGTTACATGAGAATCATCAGGAAGGTTTTAAAGGATTATCCGGGGCGTACCATGGATTATCTTTTGTGCGATATCCATCATTTCTATCCGACAATCAATCATTCAATGCTGAAAGGGCTATTGAGGACCCGTATAAAGGATAATCACCTATTAGAAAGGTTTGATGAAATCATAGATAGCGTCGAGGGGGATATCGGTATGTTTCCCGGTACGAAGCTGGCGCAGTTCTTCTCGCTTGTTTATCTGTATTTTTTCGATCATGACTTGAAGCGATGTTTTTATGTTAAGGACTGCCCGGCTTTGGTTGAGTATTACACGAGAAGGTATATTGAGGAGAGGATCGTGACGGCCAAGACGGAACGTGATCATGAGGAGATATCCAAAGGGGTTCAATTTCTTTCTGATAAATTTAAGGGATATTTGGACCGATTGGATTTCTGTTATCGTCTCGCCGATGATGTCCTTATCTTGCATGAGGACACCGTTTTCCTTCATTTCGTGATAGAATGGATCGGGCTTTATTATGCTAATGAGCTTAAGATCAGTCTTAACCCGAAATGGAAAGTAGGCCATGTTGTCGAGGGTGTTGATACGGGTGGATATGTTCACTTTCCAGATTATTTTTTGGTGAGGAAACGAAATAAGGTCGCTCTTTGCAGACAGATTGCGAAATTGAGAAAAAGGGGTTTGTCGAACGAGGAGATACGAAGGAAGGCGTCGTCCCGTATGGGCTTCATTCAACATGCGAATACTGAAAATCTATTAAATAAATTAGGGATGGAAACACCAAGGAAAAGATTAGGACAGGTGATAAGGAATAAAAAAAGTCCGTGGGATGATCTACCGGCAGATCGTAAGATAAAATTTGAGGATATTCTTTATGACACTCGTTTACCAGAGGATAAACGAGGTCCGGAGGATGATAAACTCATAGAGCTGATTGATTATAAGATCGAGGATAGCAAGATCGAGAAAAACGAGGATGGGACTCCCAAAAAATGCTTGGCGATCCGCTTCCGGTGGAAAGATGAGGATCATTACGCTTTCACCGGTTCCGCAGTCTTGATCGATCAAGCCCTTACGGACTTCTCTCATGAGGACTTGCCGGTGGATACCGTGATCAAGGTCCTTACGAACAAGTATAGTAAGAAGTTTTTTAGATTCACATGATCATGTTTAGACAAATTTATACAGAGAGAAAAAAATATAGCCAGTTTGATGATAGTCATTTCATTCTTTATCTAAATGAGGAGGTGATTGAGGACTATGTACCGGAGGTCCATAATGGCGAGTTGGCCCCAGCGCCTTGTACGGCTTATGCTTATTCCGGCACCGAGAGGGATGGAGGTACGCTTATAGAGGCGGTTTCCGCAAGTTATGACGGTTTTGTCTCTGGATTGGTTCGGAGAGAGTATTCCGCCGATCGGGTAGAGGCGATAACGCTGAATAAATTGAGCTCGGATAATGAGAGAAAGGCCGAGTTTGACGCCGAGTTCTCGGAATTAGAGGACTATCGTAATTCTTGTAAGGCGCAGGCTAGAGTTATATTGGGGTAATATATTGATATTCAATTAAAGGGGAAGCGGATTTTTATCTGTTTCCCCTTTGTTATTCTTATAAAGTGTGTTTATTAGAAACACTTTTATTATTTTTGATGCGTGATGAATATGAGAGGTTGATTATGGTTATTTTTGATAAGTCTGGAACGAAGCTGTTGGAGTTAACGCCTGATGATGGTAGTTACCGGTATCGGGCGATAAAGAACGGAACGAAGGTCATTTTGTACTATTCGTTAACGTCCCATGTCGAGATACCGATTGATTCGTATATCGAGTATCAAGGGCAAAGGTATTACCTGTGGCTATCCTCTAATTTCAAGAAAAAGGGGACAAGGAATTTTGAGTATACGGTTGAGTTTGGGGGCGATGAGGGAGCACTAAGGAAATATAAGCTGAAAGATACGACCGTCACCCCCAATAGGTTGAAATTCTCGATCGTATGTACGCCGAAACAATTGTTACAATTGTTCGTCGATAATCTTAATTTGCGGGATAGTGGTTGGAAGGTCGGTAAGTGCATAGAGCTTGCGGAACGTCTATTTTCTTTTAATAACGAGTATATCATTGATGCCTTGAACCGTGTCTCGGGAGATTTGGATACGGAATATGACATAGTGAACAAGACATTGAACCTGTGGAAGATCGAGTATAATAAGGATACCCCGCTCGCTTTGTCTTATGGAAAGGGCAACGGCTTTCTTCCCGGGACTGGACGTACAAACATCGGTGATAAACAGCCTGTAAGTATCTTGTTCGTGGAGGGAGGCGAACGTAATATTGATGCCTCTAAGTATGGTAGTACCACATTGTTATTGCCAAGAAATCAAGAACTGGAATATGAGGGAAGGAAGTACCGGACCTCCGAGGATGGGACGTTCATCTATCGTGTGGACAAGGTTGTTCCCGGGGGACAGGAGGATAGCTATGACGGCTCAGCGAATTATCCTTCACGTATCGGTACGGTTAGTGAGGCCATTGTCGTGGACGAGAAAAAAAACTTCTATGACATAAAGGACTCGTCTATTCCTGCGGCACTGGATTATAGTCAATGCCGGATCGCCGGTCAAAAGGCGACGATAAAGTTTGAGAGCGGGCGATTGGCCGGACGTGAATTTGATATAGAGCAAACTGACGACGCCCTTACCGGGTATATCCATGCCGAGCGTCGTTTCAAGATAGTGCCGGCGGAGATAGAAGGACAGGTTCTTCCTAATTCTGCTTCCCGTCCGTCCGCTGGAGATAAATACGCCATTTTTGGGATAGCGTTGCCAACCGCTTATATCTGCGATAATGCCACGAAGACAGGGGCGAGTTGGGACATGTTCCGTGAGGCGGTACGTGTCTTATATGAAAAAGGGGATAACCAATTTTCCTTTACTGGGGAGCTTGACTCCAACTGGTCTAAAAAAAGGTGGTTGGAAATCGGTGGGAAGATATTGCCAGGCTCATACATCTTGTTCTCCGATACCCAATACCAGCCAGAGGGAATATCGATAAGGATAACGGGGGTCAAGGATTATATCAACAAACCCCACTCCCCGAAAATAGAGCTGTCGAATGTCCCGGTGGCTTCCGGTAAATCCTCGCAGCTAGGCAAGATTGACGCTAACGAGGTGGTTACGGACAATCAATATAAGGACGCCCTTAATTTCACTAGGCGTAGGTATAGGGATGCGATCGAGACATTGAAGATGCTTGAGAAAGCGTTTTTGAATTTCTCCACCTCGATCGATCCTATCGCCGTACATACCATGCAGCTATTGGTTGGTGATGAGAGTCTGCAATTCCGGTTTGTGAAGAGTAAGACAAATCCGGTTACTGTCGCTCACAACATCACGTATAATAACCAAACTAAGATATTGACAGCTCCGGCAGGAATCTTGCAGCACATGACAATGGGAATTAAGAATATATCGTCATCCCATAAAACGAATGAGTATAAGTTTTGGGACATGGCGTTATATAACTCGCCTCCCTTAGCTGATCCGGATAAAAGTTACTATTTGTATGCCAAGGTCAGCAAGACGAACGGCACAGGTTCGTTTACCTTGAGCGAGAGTGCGATAAAGATAGAGGGAGAAGACGGATATTATCACTTGCTTGTCGGTGTCCTTAATAGTGAGTTTGAGGATGAGAGAAGTTTCGTGGAATTGTACGGGTTCACAGAGATCACCCCGGGGAGGGTGACAACCGATCGTGTTGTCTCCGCTGATGGCCAGAACTTCATTGATTTCGTAAATAATGCGTTCCGGGTCGGGAATGACAGCGTGTTCTTTGATTTTAACACCAAAGGAGACGGGAAGATGCGCATTAAGGGAATGATAGTTCAGTCTGACAGCGGGACTGAGTCTTTCATCGGTTGTTTTCGTGGTGTCTATAATTCTACATATACGTACTACAATGGGGACGAGGTCATTTATACCTACAATGGGGGAACGTCTACCTATCGCTATATATATAGTGAACCAAAGAAAGGTTTTGCACCAACGAATACGAATTATTGGCAAATTGTTTCATCTCAAGGTTCAAATGGCATTGATGGAGATGATGGTATAGATGGTAATTACTTTGAATACCGGTATGCCGTTAATGGCTCTCGCACAGACCCGCCGTCTCTTTCTAAAACCTCGACAACCCCGGCTGGCTGGACTACTGAAATGCCTTCGGTTGGCTCGCTTCAATACTTATGGTGTACGGTAGCCAAAAAATACCCGTCTGGTGGACTTATAACTTATTGGAGCACTCCCACGAGATTGACAGGGTATGATGGTGTTGATGGTGATACAGGTCCATGTATGGTTTATCGAGGGATTTATGGTAAGGATAAGACTTATTATGGAACTTCAAAACGGGTTGATGCTGTAAAATACAATAACATATATTATGTGGCCCGTGTTGATGCCGGCAATGGCTTTTATAATCACGCACCAACTGAAACAGACTATTGGAACGAGTTCGGTAACCAGTTCGAGAATGTAGCTACCAATCTTTTGTTGGCAGAACAGGCTTCAATCGGTTCATGGTGGCATAGCGGCGGTAAGATAGTCTCTACCTTGACTGATGGCAACAAAATCACGTTAGACGCATCGGCGGCGCAGATTATCATTGAGTCGGCAAGATCCGGAGGGGAGCATTCTATGGATACCACCCAAGGGGCTATCATAAAATTAGATGCAGCAAACGGGGTTGTTGAAGCGAGAAGCAAAAAGAACAGCAGAGTTGCATATATGTCTCCTTCTGGAATATTCAGTAATAACGCCGAGACTGACGGGATGCCGACGAGTTCCGGCATTACGCATCGGGCAGCCATTGTTGGATTAGGTAATTCTACCGTGAATAAATCTACATGGTCCATGAATACAGATGAGACAATCGTTGCCGGAGTTTATGGACGTGCCAGCAATAGCGGAACAGCTCCGGCTTACGGAGGGTTTTTCTATAACCTTCGGGCGTTAGGAGTCTCTTTCGGTGTGAGGTATATTACTGATAGTAGTGATTATGATACGAGGAAACTGGGCCCGAATAACTGTATTGTCATAAGTCTTTCAAACAAGGGGAACCAGCCGGTCATATATTTGCCAAATGACGGTGTCGAAGGACGAATTATCATAGTAAAACAAATGGGGACAGGAGGGATAAGGGTTGATACGATGGGGGGCCAACATCTTCATGACGACTCAAGCGAAAATGATTATTTTGAGATTGGGGATGGTACGATGGGCGTATTTATATTTGGTAAATGGTCTGTAAATAAAGTTAATAAGGAGATATGGAGTGCTAATTTTTTCTCGTGGTGATTATGGTTGAATATGGATATATAAATGAGGGTGGTTATTTAGTGTCAAGGATGCTTAATGATGAGATTGTAAGGTCTCTGGATGAAAGCGGGGAGATAATACAGAAAATTATCAGTGTCGAAGAACAGTTATCCGGGTTAGGCGATAACTGGAAACCTGTTGAGGTATTGGACGAGAGTAAGACCGTATGCGAGAGCGGATATTTTATTCGGATAATTCCGTATGATGCCGGTGAGCGCATTTCATTTAAGTATGAGAAAGTTTTTGATCGGAAATTTATCAAGAATGAGATAAAGAGATTAAAGGAACGGTTATCATCCACTGAAAGCGATATCGGGGATTACAAGATCACGAAGTGTTACGAAGCCTCTTTGGCTGGTAAGCCGTTACCTTATGATATTATAGCGTTAAGGGAGGAAAGGCAAGGGGTTAGGGATAGAATCAATGAATTGGAGGAAACTTTATCAAATAATTAATATAAGATGAGATATGAAAGGAGTGAATGAATTATTTATCGTGGCATGGATGCTCTTTGGTATCCTGCTAACACCCTTATTCTTTATAGGCTTCGATTTCTGGGCCGGGATTCGAAAGGCGAAACAACGTAAGGAGAGAATCACGTCTGATGGATGGCAAAGGACTGTACGCAAGATAGCTCGCTACTATAACATGCTATTTGCTTTGGTTATTGTGGATTGTATGCAGATGGCTGGGGTTTGGTATTTAGATAATTACTATGAGTATCATATACCGATATTTCCATTCATCACGTTGCTTGGGGCGATGGTTGTAGGCACGATCGAGATCCGGAGCATATTCGAAAAAGCGGAGGATAAGGAGAAAAGGGAATATAAACAGGTAGCAATGTTGGCGACGGAACTAGCAAAGTTTAAGACTGATCCGGATGAATTGGTCAAGGCGTTGGCAAAATATTTAGAAAAGGAGGATGGGGCATGACAGTGAATGATTTTGTCGCTTGGGTTTATCCCGAGGCATGTAAGGGGGAGATATCCCCGGTTTTCGTGACGGCACAGGCCGCATTGGAGTCCGGTTGGGGAAAATCCGGGATAGGGAATAACCTGTTTGGTATCACCAAGGGGAGTAGTTGGACGGGGCCGGTCGAGCTGGTCACCACAACCGAGTATTTTAATCGTGATAACGTTTCGTTCAAGTTGCCCGAACGTGTCCTGTCTGTAACCGAGCTGGGTAATGGCCGTTATAAGTATAGGGTAAAACGGTTGTTCCGGCAGTATGGTACGCTCGCCGATTGCTTGACCGATCATCTGGCAATATTGAAGAAGCCCGGGTATGCAGATGCCTGGCCGTTTCGGGATAATCCGGATCTGTTTGTAGAAAAGATACAGAATTGCATAGGTTCCCGGTATGCCACGTCTCCGGATTATGTTCAGACGATGAAGAAGTTATTCCGCATGGTTGAACGCTCGGTAAAGACACAAGGCTTATGAAAAGGTTCTTGATTATACTAGGTATCTCACTTGTCTTGGTTGGGGTAATAGCGTCCCTTTCCTATTTGTTGAGGCAGGAGAGGAAGGAGGTTAGGCGTCTGTCCGGGAACCAGCGTAGCCTAATGGAAGAGGTAAAACTATACCGGACGAAAGATAGTTTATCGGCCGCAAGTGTCGAACGACTCCTGTTAACAAAAAAGGAATATGAGAAGTATTTTTCCGATCAAGTTAAGATCATTGATAATCTCAATATAAAGATCAGCCGGTTGCAATCTGTATCGGAGACAGGGATGGAAACGATGTATCCTATTAATATGCCGGTGAAGGATAGCGTGGTGATCCGGGACAGTATGGTCATGTTGAAGTGTCTGGAACTGCATACTCCATATCTCGATGTGTCCGGGTGTATAGATATGGGTAGGTTCTCCGGAAAGATAATATCTCGTGATACACTCGACCAGGCTGTACACAGGGTTCCGCATCGGTTCTGGTTTATCAAGTGGGGGACAAAGGCAATCCGGCAAGATATTGTCTGCCGGAACCCCTATAGCCAGATAACATATAGTGAGTATATAGAATTGAAATAGGTTTTGTCATACATTTAATGTTGAAAGTAGAGTTCACGGCCGTCTTGTCTGGGAAGATAAGGCGGCTTTTTTTGTAGCTAATGGCTATTAGTGAAAAAATGAGCTATTAGTTATTGTGGTTTCAAATTCTTAAATAACTTTGACGAATACTTTAAATACAAATAATTTATGTATAGTTCTAAACGTATAAGTCAATTCTATCAAATAAGAGGGCAATGGGACTCTGTAGATAAATCTTTTGTTGACTATGTTAATTCTGGTATGGCGTTGGTTCAATCAGAAAAGCGTTTTTTCGACGCAAAAAGTGAAGATGAATTGTGTGGAGATAAAGCGATTGATGTGATGTTTTTAGAAAAAGCATTTTTGAATGGTGGTCTTATATACTTGTTTTCACAGTTGGAATATTATTTGCATTTTGCTAAAAGAGAAATCTCTAGGTTATTGGGAAAAGAAGATAATACAAAATTTACTCGTAATATTATAAAGAATGAGGTTGAGCGTATTTTTTCATTTAGAGGAGAGACCATAGATTCTATCCCATCTCTTAACGAGAAGTGGAAGGTAATACTTTTATACAAAGATATAAGAAATGTTTTTGTACATGATAATGGAATCACAGACAAACCAGAGGTTTTTTACAATATTATTTTTAATAATAGAATATCTTCACTTGTAACATGTATCCTCTCTTATTATCAAAGAACCGAAATATGTATAACTAAAGACTTTGTTTTGCAAGTATGTAAGGATATAACTTTGTTCTTTAATGAACTGCTTGATCATTTTGACACCAGATGTTAGTGGCAAAATAATTAATTTTTTTTGTCAGATGTAACTTTTACTAATTCTTTATTTCACGAATTAAAATAAATGAGTGCCTGGGCTAGATTGAGTTCGGGCATTTTTCTTTTTGCTATATTTGTCCCGGTAATAGTAAATTAATGTATATATGATAAATAGATCTGGATGATAGCATAGATTTTAACCTACATATAAAAGGGGCGGAAGAAGCCCCCAGCCGTTAAGTAAAATCTCTAACCTTCCTACTTAACGCAAACACGCGACAAACCCGCATGGCCGGGGGCTAAAGCCCTCTTCCACGGGTTCGTCGCGTTTTGCTTGTAGGAAAGTTAGAGATTGCAAATGTAAGTATTAACGGTAAACTTACCAAGTATGAAGCGAAAGAATTCTGACCGTAAATTTGAGGCAAGACTCCGGTCTGGCAGAAAGGCCATTCAATATGTTCGTCGTAAAACTGAAGAAATGGAAAGGGAAATGTCTAGTTATCTAGCATTTCCGGATCTGTCTTCCCCTATGTCTTTTATCGAATCTTCATTAGAAGATCTGAAGAGTGATAATGCGTCCTCTTCAGATTTATCAGAATAGATAAATTTCAGAACCATGCTATTGGCTTCATTGATAGCTTTGAAGTCTTTTTCTATGTAGATATCTGTCACCTTCATTTCTTCGTCAACGTGATTCAGACCTTCATGTACAACGTATTTGTTAATCTTTAGAACGTTAAGAGCTATTGTTGCCCAGGAATGTCGTGCTGCGTAAAATTCCAAATCGTCAATATTCAATTGCGAGCCAATTTCTTTTAATCCTTTGTTCACAGCTTGATTAAAAGTGTTTTCATCTCGATACATTTGATAGAACCGGAATACCCGTTTACAGGTCTTATCTGCATACAGATCAAATAGCTCTTTGATTTGCTCCTGTATATCTACGATGATTTTGGCTTCATCGCTTCTCCGGCTTTTTGTCTTTTCGCGGAAATAGGTTATTCGATCATTACTTAGGATAGTGCAGTTGAATAAATCAGCCGTATTCATCCCTAACAGTCCGAATGAAAGAACGAATACATCTTTTGCCAGGTTGTACCGGCAGTTCTGGGTTACTTTCTTTCGAGCATTTTTTCTGTATTTATATGGTAGATTGATTATTGCCCGGATTTTTTCTGTTGGTAAACTTCTTTTTCTTGTCTTTTCTTCCTGCGGCACCTTGAATTTAGAAAAAGGGGACCATGGGATAGGTATTTTGCCGAACTCTTCATCATTATATTTTGCCTTCGCTTCGTTATGCAGATGACGTAGATTCCCGAGATATTGCGACAATGCCCGGTGGGAAGTTATTCGTTTCCCTTGTTTTACTTGTATTTTGTTTCTTTCTTCTTTTTCTTTAATTAGCATATTTGCAAAATCAGTAAGAAGACTGTTATTAATTTCTGATATATATAATGTGTCGCGTTTGACAAGTCGTTTGAGAGCTTTGATCGCACACTTGTAATTTTGTGCAGTACCAGTCTGTCCGTTTTGTTCCATCGTAGCAATGAATTCATTAGCAAAAGAAAAAAAGTCTATGCTATCCACCTTGGGCTTACTTCCGTTTTCCAGTTCGGAAATGAGTTCTTCCATAGGCATGTTTTTAAGTCTTAATCCGAGGTCTGCACAAATATCCTGGTATATATCTATGATCTTATCTGTTTTGTCGGTGATATTTTTTTTTAGTTTGAATGATCGGGTTATATCATCGGCTTTCGCATATATGGGGGTAGACAGGTATTTTTTCTGGCGATTATGTGTTACCCGAATTTTTACGTTCCAAGTGCCATCCGCTTTTTTTTGGTGTTTGTACACCTCCGCTTTAAAGGTTGCCATATTTCTATATTAGATTTGTGGAACAATTGTAGAACATTTCACCGCAAATATACTATTTTAGCTTGAAAAGTGAATTGGAGTTGTCACAGAAAAGTAAGTCTTTTCTGTATGAATAAAGAAAAAGACACTCTTGATTATTAGCTAATTGCATGGTAATCAAGCAGTGTCTTTTAAGGAGCGGTAGGCGAGGCTCGAACTCGTGACCCTCAGCTTGGGAAGCTGATGCTCTACCAACTGAGCTACTACCGCATTGCGAGTGCAAATGTATACAAATCTTTCTTTTTTTAGTAACTTTGGCGAGAAAATTTTATAAAAAAGAATTAAGTATGGAAAAACTAGTCTTGATAAAGGTAGGAGGGAAGATCGTTGAGGAAGAAGAAACGCTTCGTCAATTATTGAACGATTTCGCTGCTATCGAGGGATATAAGGTCTTGGTGCATGGGGGAGGACGCTCGGCTACCAAGCTTGCCGCCCAATTAGGGATCGAGAGCAAGATGGTGAACGGTCGCCGTATTACGGATGCCGAGACCTTGAAGGTCGTGACAATGGTCTATGGCGGGTTGGTGAATAAAAACATCGTAGCGGGCTTGCAGGCGTTGGGCGTAAACGCTTTAGGATTGACCGGTGCGGACATGAATTTGATGCGCTCCGACAAACGTCCCGTGGCAGAGGTGGATTATGGTTTCGTAGGCGACGTGAAAGAGGTGAATGCCGATTTGCTAGCCTCTCTTATCCATCAAGGTATCGTGCCGGTACTGGCTCCTCTTACACATGATAAACAAGGCCATATGTTGAATACGAACGCTGATACGATAGCGGGAGAAGCCGCTAAAGCGTTGGCGAAACATTTTGAGGTGACATTGATGTTCTGTTTCGAGAAAAAAGGCGTTTTGTTGGACGAGAACGATGATGAGAGCGTGATACCGGAAATCGATCGTATAGCGTTTAAGGGATATGTAGAACAGGGAATTATCCAAGGGGGCATGATCCCAAAGCTAGAAAACGCTTACCAAGCGATAGACGCCGGGGTGAAGCAGGTGATTATTACGCAAGCCTCGGAGATTCACCAAGGAAAAGGGACGAGAGTCTTTTAAATAAATGAGGGGCTGTTTATAGCCCCTCACGTACATTATATAATAGGTCTATCAAAGACTCCGAATCTTGATATTACGGAACCAGATTAATGAATCCCCATGTTTTCCTTGTAATCCGATAAATCCTTTTGTCGGTAATTCGGCGAAAGGTTTGGGCAGCCAGCTTGGGATATCGCTTCCATCCGGGTTCTTGGTGCCGGAAGTCCATTTGCTCATATCCATTTCGGTAACTTTCTTTCCGTTGAGGATAACCATGATATGTTGTCCGGCGCATTTGATACGCATATGATTCCACTCCCCGGGTTTTTTGACTACCTTGTCTTGCACGGCGCCTAGATGTCCGTAAATGGCTCCGCATTTCTCATACGGCTTGCCGTTTCCCCATTTTTCACAATGGTCGTCCGCTATCTGTATTTCTACCGAGTTGGGTATCCAATCCTTCGTGTCCGTACAGTAAACGACTACTCCGCTGTTCGTGCCCACGTCGGTCTTAAAATCAAGATCCAGCTCGAAGTTCTCATATTCATCCTTTGTCCAGATAGACTCGTCCTTCACGGCACCTAACACGCCATCAGTCTCGCTCCAAACTTCCGGATTGTAGTTGGCGTTTTCCAGATTTTTACCGAAGAGAGGCTTCCATTTATTGTTATCCGCCGCGAATGAGGAGAATGTACCTGCCACACACCATAAAGTAGCCATGGCTAAAAGAAAATGTTTCATGCTATTAGTTTTAAAGATTTACGTGAGGCAAATGTATTCATTTATTTTGGAAGAAACATAGTCTACGAAGAACGATTTTATTTACAAGTGAAAGCGAAATAGGTTGAAATGCTATGATTCTTAAGGAAATCTTCTTTTTTTTATCAAAGATCAAATAGTTTGTTAAAATGATATTAAAATCTTGTATAATCTTTATTGTTGTAAAATAGATTAACTGAAAAATACCTATTGCTTGATTGGTTTTGTGTTATTATGATATTGCTTATGTGTCAAAATATGAATTTAATAGGTCTAAAAATGACGTTGTGAAATATATTTGACTGTTTTAATGACACAAAATCATGGTGTTATTTGTTTTTAACAGAAAATATTCTTTATATTTGCAGTGTGAAGATTAGGTGTATGTGTGATTGTATGTAAAAGTAAAGTAAATATTTTAATGTAATTTTATATATATGCATGTATAATCCTGCTGTTATAAACTAAGTTCTTCGTAAACTATGGTAAGTTATGTGTGAATTTTGATTTAAATAATTAATTGTTAAATAAAAAGTGTGTTTATGAGAAGGTTGACTTTTTTGTTATTATGCTTGTTTATAGGCATAGGAGTCGCAACGGCACAGACGATGAAGATAACAGGTAATGTTATATCATCGGAAGATCAGCAACCCGTGATCGGTGCGGCTGTCGTTGTGAAAGGCACTACGATTGGTACGGTTACGGACTTTGAGGGAAACTTTAGTTTAGATGTACCGAGAGACGCTAAGATGATCTTTATTTCTTATGTAGGATTGAAAACGAAGGAAGTCCCTGTGGCATCCGTGATCAACGTTGTTTTGGACTCGGATTCAAAAGCGTTGGATGAGGTGGTTGTAACCGCTATGGGTTTGACTCGTGAGAAGAAAGCCTTGGGTTATGCCCTGCAAGAGGTGAAATCTGATGAGTTGACAAAAGCTGGCCAACAGAGCTTGGCGACCTCACTTTCCGGTAAGATCGCCGGTGTGCAGATTACTTCTCAAGGTGGACAGGTTGGTGCGTCGCAGAATATCGTGGTTCGCGGTAATTCCTCTTTTGGTAATAACCAACCGTTGATCGTCGTGGACGGTGTGCCTATCGCTAATGATAATGCGAAAGGTGCCACTGTAAACTTGGGTTCCGGCTTGAATGATATTAATCCGGAGGATATAGAGTCTATCTCTGTGTTAAAGGGTGGATCTGCCGCTTTGTATGGTATGCGTGCCGGTAATGGCGTTATCTTGGTTACTACTAAATCCGGTAAGAAAGACAAGGGTGTATCTATCTCTTATGAGGGTGATATCACGATTGACCGGGTTTATAATTTGCCTAGATTGCAGAATAAGTACGGACAAGGCTATTACGCTTCCGAGTATGATTGGAAGGAAGCGCAAGCGGGGGGATATTCTGGCGATTATCAAGCTTTTGCCTTGGAGAATGGTTACAATTATGTAGATGGTATGGGGAGTGGTATCAACGATAACGCGGATGAGTCTTGGGGACCTCGCTTGGATATCGGATTGAATTTGCCGCAATACAATAGCCCGGTGATCGATGGCGTGCGTCAGGCTACTCCTTGGGTTTCCTGCCCGGACAATATCAAGAATTTCTTCCAAACGGGTTATTCTATGAATCATACGGTGGCTTTGTCTGCCTCTACGGATAAAACGTCTACACGCGCGTCTTTATCTTTCCGTGATCAAGGCGGTACGACCCCGAACACTGATCAGAAGCGCTATGCTATGGCGGTGAACACGAAAATGACGTTTAATAAGTATATTGATTTCGACTTGTCCGCGAATTATATTCGCACGAAAAGTGCGAACTTGCCGGGTACGGGATATAACAGTACGAATGCTTTGCAGTCTATCATGCAGTGGTTTGGTCGTCAAGTTGATTTGAAGGATTTGAAGAATAATTGGGATCAAGTGGATGAGTATGGAAAATATACGCATTATAACTGGATACAGTCTTTCCATGCGAATCCGTATTGGACATTGAATAAGAATACCAATAGTTATGATCGTAATCGTTTCTATGGCAAGACCTCTTTGTATATCAAACCGACCGATTGGTTAAAGTTTGAAGGTCGTATGGGCTTGGATCATTACGATTCTAATCAGTTCTCTCGTATTTTATGGAATATCGACTATCCGAATGGATATTTCCGTAGCTTCGACCGTTCGATGACTGAGTTTAACGCAGACTTTATCGCCTACGTGAACAAGAACTTCGGTGATTGGGCCTTGAATGGTTTGGCTGGAGCCAACTATCGTGATTATCAAACAGCTATCATGGGGACAGGTGCGGACGAATTGACCGCAGAGGGGTTGTTTACCGTAGCGAACGCTCATGGAACCCCGTACACCTTGAACGACCATGAGAAACGTCGTTCAAACTCTGTATACGCTAATGCCTCTATCGGCTACAAGAATATGGCTTATGCCGAGGTCAGTGTCCGTAATGACTGGGACTCTACGATCAAGGACGCTTTCTTCTATCCTTCTTTCAGTGGTAGCTGGATCTTGACCGAGACATTCCCCGGATTGCAAAATGGCGATTATTTGAATTTCTTGAAATTACGTGGTGGTTGGGCAAAGATCGGTTCCGCAACGGACCCGTATCGTTCGAACGCTTATTATTCATTGATCAGTTCTTCGTTCAATGGTACTACATTGTTCTATAATCCGACAATCCTTCCTCCTACAAATCTTCGTCCGGAGAGCGTAAAGACTTGGGAAGTTGGTGTTGAGGCTAATTTGTTCAACAATCGTTTGCATATTGATGCCGCATATTATAATAAGGTGACGAGCGATCAGATCATGAATGCGAACGTGGCTACCTCTACTGGTTATACCTCTATGTATATCAACGCTGGAAAGATCAGCAACAAGGGTGTCGAGTTGCAGGTATCCGGTGATATCATCAAGAATCCGAAGGGATTCAACTGGACGGCTACGTTGAACTGGGCGAAGGATAAGAGCCGAATCGATGAGCTTTATACAGATCCCGTTACCGGACAGTCCTTGGACGCTTACCAAATCGGTAGTAGCTGGAGCGTGAAGAACTATGCTATGGTCGGTAAGAGCTGGGGTACTTTGGTAGGTACAGGTTACGTATATAATGAGGATGGCTCGATCTTGGTAGAGGATGGTATTCCTGTCTACGAGGCTGGAAAAGAGATCGGTGATGTTACGCCGAAGTGGTTGGCTGGTTTCAGCAATGAGTTCTCTTATAAGGATTGGAGCTTCGGTTTCTTATTGGATTTCCGTTTGGGCGGTGACGTGTATTCTGTTACACAAGCATTCGGTTCTCAGACAGGTATCTTGAAACACACAGCAGAAGGCGATTTGCGTGAGAATGGCGTCGTACTTGGCCAGAATTATATGACGGACAAGGTCTTCAAGACCGCTGATGGTAAGATTAATGATGTCGCTGTCAACGCGGAGGACTTCTTCTATAATTATTATACGATTTGTGAGATGTCGGTATTCGATGGTTCTTACTTGAAATTGCGTGAGGCTCACCTGACGTATAATTTCCCGAAATCAATTCTAGAGAAGACTAAATGTATCAAGGCCGCTCATGTATCATTGGTTGGTACGAACTTGGCGTTGCTTTGGGTGCATAAGTCAAATATCGCTCATATTGATCCGGAGTCTACAAGTACCGGTGGCGATGACCCCGAGACTACGGCTACAAGCAGAGGATTTAACTCTGGTGTAGGTTTTGAGTCCAACTCTTATCCTCCTTCTCGTAGCTTTGGTCTTAAATTAGGTGTAACATTTTAATCAACATTAATCTGAGGAATTTAATATGAAAAGATATATCAAGAATTTCATGATGGCTATGATGGTCGGTGCTACTGTATTCGGTAGCTCGTGTACCGATTCGTTTGAGGAGGTCAATACAGACCCGGATAGCCCTACGGATGTGCCTACGACGAATCTTCTGGCGTATTCTTTATATTACACATCCTATCGTCTGTATGATCGGTGGTTCGCGATGGATGAGCCGATGACTTTCTGCGGATATGCTTCGAAGATGACTTATATCGACGAGTCCCGCTATAATTTCCGTACGGGTGTACAGGATACGAACTGGGAGTATTTGTATCGTATATTGAATAACCTAAAAGATATCGAGAAGCGTGCCACGTTTAATGAGACTCCTAATATGCTGAACGTATCGAAGGTTATGCAGGTTCATTTGATGCAGGTAGCCACGGATCGTTGGCGGGATGTCCCTTATACGGATGCCGCTAAGATGACAGATGGGGTCTTGCAGCCGAAATACGATAAGCAAGAGGATATTTATCCGGGCTTATTGGCTACGTTGAAGGAAGCTGCGGATGGCTTTGCCGATGGTGGTAGTGATGACTTAGGCGAGGGAGACTTGTTATTCGGTGGTGATATCGAGAAGTGGCAGAGATATTGTAATTCTATGCGTCTTCGTTTAGCGATGCGTATCTCAGAGGTTTCCCCGGCGTTGGCTAAGGAGACCGTAGAGGAAGTCATGGGTAATCCCACTAAGTATCCGATCATGGAAAGCAACGATGATAATGCTTTCTTCTGGTGGATCGGAACAGACCCCAACTATTACGAACCGATGGCAGACGGTTATCGTACACGTAAGACGGAGTATTGTGCCGCAGACGTGATCGTGGATCATATGAATACACGTGAGGACCCTCGTTGCTCATCTTATTTCCAACCCACAAAAGAAAGTGTGGAGGCCGGTGAGCCTAAGTATGTAGGTTATACGATCGGGGCGAAAGCGAATGCGGTAGCTTCTAAATATTCCATTTGGGGAGCACGTTTCTTCACGGACTTGGCTGGTTTTTCTCCTTATATGCGTGTCGCTGAGCCTTGGTTCTGTGTCGCTGAGGCATCTATGTTGGGATGGAATACCGGAATCTCCGCAGAGGACGCATACAATAAGGCTGTTACCTATTCCATGGAAGAGAATAGCGTATCTGCCGAAGATATAGCGGATTACCTTGCGAACGCGGGTAAGTTCACGAATGATAAGAAACAGATTTATTATGAGGAATGGGTTGCCATGTTCAAGCAAGGAATGGAAGGTTGGTCATTGTATCGCCGTACAGGCGTGCCAGACAACTTGTATCCGGCTCCGGGCCGTCCGGCAAACTATTCTAATCATAACGTACCCCCGTTCCGCTCTCCGTATCCTGATAAGGAACGTAATTTGAACAATGCGAATTGCGCTCCGTTTGATGCGGAAGTCGTGGATAATTTGTGGGGTAAACAAATGTGGTGGGATACACGTACAGGCGTTCATTAACTACTAGTTAACATAGACATACCAAGTGCCTGTATACTATAGAGGGGCTGCTCGTGATGAGTGGCCCCTTTTTTTGTCATTATGCTGTCATTTTTAAATAAACTATGTACCTTTGTCCGGCTTATTTAGAAAAAAGATGGAAAAAGAAGGAATGATGGTGGTCGATATTAAGAATATCGTTACTCGTTTGCCGGAATTGCGGTTTACGACACCCGTGAATTGGAGAATTGATGAAGGGCAGCAATGGGCTGTAATCGGTCCGAATGGTGCTGGTAAAACCTTGATAGCGGATATTATGCAGCGTAAATTCGCTTTTAAGGAAGGTGAGGTCGTGTTCTCCGGGGATGGTAAGGTGAGTGACTTTATCAAGAGCATAGCGTTTAAGGATATTTATTCGTTGGCGGATTGCCGGAATTCTTATTACCAACAGCGTTGGCATTCGACAGAGACGGAGGAGATGCCTATTGTCGAGGAATTGTTGAAGGAATATGCGGGCTCTGATAATTTAGCGAAGATATTGACTCTTTTCGGTATAGAGGATTTATTGCCTAAGCGGTTGATCTTCTTATCAAGTGGTGAATTACGAAAATTCTTGATTGTCAGGACGTTGCTTAGCCGTCCTCGTGTCTTGATCTTGGATAATCCTTTTATCGGCTTAGACGCTCCTTCCCGGGATTTATTGGTAGAGATGCTGGGGCAAATGACAAAATTGAATGGTGTTCAAGTTGTCTTGTTATTATCTAACCCCAATGACATACCGGCAATGATCACGCATGTATTGCCTATCCATGATTGTACTTGCTTGCCTCCGCTGACTCGAGAGGAGTTTATGTCGGATACGGAATTAATCGCCCGTCTTTTTCCAACGGAAGGCATTCATGCATGCGAGGAAGTTGGAAAGGTTCGTTTGCCTGTGGATATGAACAAGATAGCCTCTTTACATGAGGTGACTTTACGCATGGAACATGTGAAAATACGCTATGGTAGCCGTACGATCTTGAAAGATTTGGATTGGGAAATCAAGAATGGGGAGAAGTGGGCGTTATTCGGTCCGAATGGCGCTGGTAAATCTACCTTGCTGAGTTTGGTTTACGCGGATAATCCCCAGTCGTATGCGAATACGTTGTATTTGTTTGATAGAAAGAGAGGTTCCGGGGAAAGTATTTGGGATATCAAGAAGCGTATCGGATATGTATCGCCGGAGATGCACTTATATTATAAAGAGAATGTCCCTACCTTGAATATTGTCGGTTCCGGCTTTTTCGATTCGATCGGCTTGTTTCGTAAGTGTAATGCGGAGCAAGAAACGGTAGCCTTGGAGTGGATGAAAGTTTTTGGCATCGAACATTTGAAAGACCGTTTATTCTTGACCTTATCATCGGGAGAACAACGTTTGGCTTTATTAGCGAGAGCTTTCGTGAAAGATCCCGATTTAATTATATTAGATGAGCCTCTCCACGGTCTGGATGTGAGCAATAAGAAAAAGGCGGCTGCTATTATCGAGCAATTCTGCGATCGCCCGGGAAAAACCTTGATTTACGTAACCCATTACCCGCATGAATTACCTGCTTGCGTAGACAAGCGGTTCGAGCTAGTGAAGCATGCGTAAATTATCCTTATAAGGACTTGAAAAAAACATAGTTATGATTTTTCAAAAGATAAGTATGAATTGAAAAAATCATAACTATGAATTTATAAGGTCATTTAACGGCTACCACCCGCCCACCAGACCGGTTCGCTGTATACATATTGGCCATCGCCAACAGCTTCCTTGATATTGTTATTTGCTGTTGCGTCACCAGAGCCATAAATGAAGCGTAATGGGAATTTACCTTTATTTTTTAATGTGATAAAGTCTTCACCCGCCGCTTTTAATCTACGATAATCGTTATAAGCCTCGACAGCCTCACCTGATGCGCCAAAGAAAGCAAGATATTTCTGGATCATGGTTTCTTTCAGCGGGTTAGCCTCGAATAACGGTTTTACGTTCTTATCAAAATATTCAGCGGCAACCTCTTCTGTTAGATCGGCTTTTGCTGTAGCCCCTCCATAATTTAATAAATCCGGGCAATTGATCGTTGCTTGGATAGAACGATTCATGTTATTAAATGCTACTTGTATCGCCTCTTTTAGTATTGGTTCAGCCTCGTCTTTTTTATTCAATCGACAAAGAGCTTCTGCTTTCAGGAATAATAATTCATGATAACTTAGCATCATTGTCGGAGCTAAAGAAGAGCCATAAAATATGGAAGTGTCGTATGTGAATTGCACTTGTTCAGGCTTCCCGTTTGGTGCGGCGTTAACCTCTGAAGGATCTTCACGTTGTACCCAGTCCGGGTCCATAAAGGCACGTGTTCCCCTCGGATCGTTACGTTCTACAAACTTTTCCACTATACTTTGGCTAGCGGCTAGAGCATCACGAGTAAAGCAGAACCCAAATAGAGGATTGATATTGGTGACACCATCATAGAAATTAAATTTTAACTCTTCGCTTGAAGATTCAAACGATTTAGATATGCAATCTAGGACAGTGTTCAATGAAGCGGTCTTGTCCGATGCTCTATTTAAGAGATGCATTGTTAATCGGGCTTTTAAGGCGTAAGCCGCTTTTTTCCATTTACCTCCGTTGCCCCCATAAGCCAGATCATTTGTTCCTACCGCTCCCATGGCATCTGTACCATCGAAATTACTGATAGCGTCATCTATTAATTTAAAGATGTCACTGTAAATAGATTCTTGAGAGTCTATTTTAGGCTGCATGCTAATATTCATATCGCAAGCTTCTGTCCAAGGCACATCTCCAAATAAATCGGTAAGTACCGCTAGGTTATAGGCGGCGAAAAACTGTCCGATTCCTAGCGTGATTTGGTTACCTGCTTCTTCTCCTTCTCCGGAACACTTAGCTATTACTGTTTTAGCGTTCTTTAGGTTGGTATAGGTAGAAGACCATACATTGTTATAAGTATTTGTTGAAGATGGTTCTCCATTTCGAGTCTCGGCATTGAATAACTGATTATGAATACCTGCTTCTTGCTCAATATATACAGATGCATAAGTAGAGAAATCGCCTCCTACGGTGCTGAATGCGGTAGAAGTGATCAAGTCTGTTACAATAAATTTGGCTTGTACATCCTGTGCGTGATTTTTGTCTACATTAATATCGTCCATTACGCTATCTGTACAAGAAATCATAGGAACTGCCAGCAATGCCAGAGCCAATAATCCATGCGTTAACTTATATTTATTCATATGAGTAATCATTTTAGAATTTAACATTTAGACCAAAACCGTAACTAGAAGTTGTTGGTAATGAGAAACGTTCAAAAGAACCAGCCATATTCGTGTTTCCTTGAGTGGATTCCGGGTCTATGTTAGCAAGTTCGGACCAAACCAAGATATTTCTTGCGAAAACATTCAAGTTGACTTCTAACCATTTTTTCTGGAATACAGGATAACTAACAGCTAATTCTCTTAATTTAATAAACGAGCTATTATATACGGAAGATTCATTGATATTATTGATAGTCTCATAATAATGTTGCATCTCGTTCGCTCCGGATATAGGTGTCGTGTTTTTGGAACCATCTTCCTTAACTCCTTCAACAAGGAATGATCCTTCTCGATTTTCAGTGTTTTTACTTACACCATACATGTCAAGAAGACCATTTGTACCACAATAAATCTGTCCTCCTTGCTTCCAGTCGAATACAGCGCTAATGTTGAATTTCCACAAACGTAAATTTGTATTGAAACCAAGGATGAAATCAGGAGAGACTTTACCGATTACATCATCTTTACCAGCCATGGGAACTCCATCCTCGTCGACAATCAAGTTACCGTTATCGTCTCTTGCGTAAGAGACTCCGTATATTACCGGGAATTTATCACCAATACCCGCACGTACTTGAGGAGTCGTAAATCCGCCTAAGAAGATACTTTCTACTCCGGGAGCCAATTCATCTACATAATTATCGATCTTACTCCAGTTGATCCCGATATTCCAATCTACATTCTTCAAACGGATTGGATTGATATTCACCGTTAACTCATGAGCGTTCGTGTGAATCTTTCCTCCATTTGTCATAAAACTGCTTGATCCCGTGGAAGAAGCTAATGGTACTTCGAAAATTTGATCTTTTACATTTTGGCGAGAGTAAGTGTAATTAATCGATACCAAATTGTTGAAGAAACTAATATCCGCTCCTAGTTCATAAGAACGAGTATTTTGAGGTTTCAAATTAGGGTCATACACGATCCCATATTCCGTGAAAGCATTTTGGCTATCGATAGGATACATCAAAGGTGTCCCGCTATAAAATCCTCCACCAAAAGAAGGAGTCGTATAGTAGTTCTGATAGTATTTCCCGGCTTGTCCAACCTCAGCGTACGAAGCACGTATTTTTGCGTAATTTACGATTTCATTCTTTAAAGGTTCTAATTCTGTCAATATCCAGCCTACCGATACGGAGGGGTAGAAAAATGAGCGGTTACCTGCCGGCATTGTAGATACATAGTCATTACGGCCCGTAACATTTAAATATAACATATTCTTATACGAAGCAGAAAGACTGCCAAAGAAACCTACTGTACGTTGGCTGCTCTGTTTTTCTTCATTATCTTTAGTTACGGTGTTATTGATGTGATTCCATCCCGGGAAATTATATGTACCACCATATTGCCAGTAATATTTATTATTGTCTTGTACGATCTCATTACCTAGTAAGGCATCAAAGTCCCAAGCTTCGGAGATCTTCCATGCGTAAGTCGCGGTTAATAGAGAGTTGAACGTTGTTGTTGTCCATCCCGAGTTTTCTATCTGTCCTTTTCCGTTCGCATGTCCATATCCCCAAATGTCTTGATAATGGGTAGTATAAGCATCTACCCCCATTTGATATTTTACATCTAACTTATGATTTTCGGTATTGAATTTTGTACCGAAGTTTACATATGCGTTACCAAAGAAACGATTGGTCTTTTCTGTAAATTCGTTGTTGTTGACAGACCAATAAGCAGCGTCGAATCCCCCTGTACCACGATACGTGTTTTGTTGGTATAAATTATTGGCATAATGGGATGGTATACCTGCTAAATCATAATGAGCGGGTGCGGGATATACGGTCGCCACGATACCGTCATTAGCTCCGGTCGATTTTTGGATTTTTGAATTCACGAAGTTTCCGGAAAAACCGGTAGTCCAATGCTCTTCCAATCGGGATTCCGCTGTTAATTTTACATTGTAACGATCCATACCTGTAGTTGGGACTATACCATCTTGGGTAGTACTACCCAAAGAAAAGGAATAAGAGCCTCTATCCAATGCTTGTGCGACATTTAATGAATTGTTCCAAGTCGTACCTAAATCAAAGAACTCTCCTATATTATCATAAATTTGTGGAGTAGTCCATGGATCCATTCCTGCATTGGCACGTTGAGGAACGTAATACATACCTTCATGTTTGCCCGATTGCTTGGTGTATGTATTATCTGTATTTCCTCCGTAGGTAGGATCATTGGGTAATTCTGAGATTTTAGGTCCCCAGCTAGTTGAAGCGTTAGGATTGAATTTACCGTTACTACCTTGAGCGTATATGTTCTGAAGATGAGGTTTTCTGGAAATCTTGTCAAAACTCAAGTTAGAAGAAAACGATACTTGTGGTTTCCCTTTTTTTGCCCCTTTACCACTTTTTGTTGTAATAACGATTACACCATTAGAGGCACGGATACCATACAAGGCGGAAGCTGCTTGTCCTTTCAGGATGTTAATGCTCTCGATATCGTTAGGATCGATATCGACTGCTCGGTTCGCATAATCTGCTCCGCTAACGCTATCGTAAGTACTCATGTCTGCGGCAGAAGAAATAGGCATGCCATCTACAACATATAGAGGAGAGTTATCCCCCGTAAATGAACGGGCTCCACGAATCGTTATCTGAGAAGAAGCGCCGGGCATACCGCTAGATGGCTTAATCTCTAATCCGGAGACTTTTCCTTGTAAGGCTCCCGATAGGCTGGAGTTTGCCGCTTGCGTTAATTCATCAGATTTTACATCTTGTACCGCATAACCTAAAGCTTTTTTCTCTTTGGAGATACCCATGGCCGTAATAACGACTTCACTTAGGTTCTGTGCCCCTGATTGTAGCTCCACTTTCATTACAGGCTCGATAGGAACTTCTTTCGCCACCATTCCCACATAAGAGAATACCAGAGTCTTCGCGGAACCTATGAATAATAGGTTATTTTTTATTATTACTTAGTTTTCGCGGAACCTCGTTATAGTCTGAAAATCATGATGTACGCAGGAATCGTTCGCTGTTATTTTATGTATATTTTTATCTCTCAAAGTGTTAAATATGTAATTCTTTATACTTGATGTAAGCCGTAATCTCTTGTGTATATATTATAATATTTAAATTAGGGGCTAAAAAAGTCTCCAAATTTTCTACCCCGTTTATCTTTTCTTATTATTTTATTGAAATTTTTTAATTATTTATTTGTTATAATAAATTTATTGTTACATTTGCATTTGTCCGAACCTTAATTTCCATGTTGCTATAAATCTATTGCGAATTAATTATATGTAAGTTAAACAAAAAAAGAGTGTGTCTATGAAGAAGTTGACTTATCTTTTACTTTGCCTAGTTTTAGGCATTGGATTGGCCACAGCTCAGACGAGGAAAGTGACAGGTACTGTTATTTCCGCCGAAGACAGTGAACCGATTATTGGTGCGTCTGTAATAGTCAAGGGTACTACTACAGGAACAGTAACGGATTTTGATGGTGCGTTCAGTTTGGATGTACCAAGTTCCGCGAAGACTCTGGTAATTTCTTATGTGGGTATGATTGCTCGTGAGGTTCCGGTACAAGATGTGTTGAGGGTAGTCCTTCAGTCTGGTACCCAGAATCTTGAGGAGGTTGTCGTAACTGCGATTGGTATGAAAAAGCAGGAAAAGGCGTTGGGCTATGCAGCCTCTACTGTGAAGAGTGAAGATTTGAATGCCGCTAAGTCTGGATCAGTGATGTCAGGCTTGACTGGTAAGGTTGCGGGTTTGAATATTACTAGCGGTGGTGCTACAGGCTCTTCTCAGAAAGTAATCGTGCGTGGTATCAATTCTTTCAGTGCTAATCAACCTTTGTATGTGGTGGATGGTGTGCCTATTATGAATGATTTCCAAGGTGAGGATTCTTTCTCTAACTCCGTGGATTTTGGTAACCAAGCTAATGACATTAACCCAGAGGATGTTGAGTCTGTAACAGTCTTGAAGGGTGCTTCCGCTACTGCCCTTTATGGTAGCCGGGCTGCTAATGGTGTTATCATGGTGACAACAAAACGGGCTGGGGCTGAGAAGCTTTCTGTTACGTACGATGGTTCATTTATGGGATCTAGCGTATTGCGTGTTCCTCAAACACAAGATCGTTTCGGACAAGGATGGGGATCTTTCGGACCTATGGAGAATGGTTCTTGGGGACCGGTTTTGGATGGTCGTGATCATATCTGGGGACCTTACTCAGACGGCTCAGAAGGTTTATTAACTCCGCTTTCTAAGCCTTTCTCGTATGTAAAGAACAATCTTCGTGATTTTTATGAAACTGGTTTTGAGACGAATAATAACGTCTCGATTCGTATGGGTAATGATAAACTTGGTTTTGTTGCCTCCTATGGTAATGTGAAGTCTGACGGTGTATTACCGGGTGACGCTGATTCATATGCTCGTAATACAATCTCGTTAAGAGGTAATATGAAATATAAACGTTTTTCTGCGGAATTAAACTTGAACTATGTCCGTAAAGATATCACACAAGCTGCTGCTGGCCAAGGAGATGATGGTGCAACGATGTTTTCTGAAATTTTGCAACATGCCGTGGATGTAGATATTAGCTCAATGAAAGATTATACGAATCCTTATTTTAATACGGATAACTTCTATACAGCTTATGCGGAGAATCCATATTGGGTGTTAGATCATAATCGTAATAAATATCAAGACGACCGTGTCTATGGTAAGATCGAGCTTGCTTTTGAGATTATGAAAGGTTTGAAGGCGGTTGGACGTTTAGGTGGTGACTTTACGAACGCTACTCAAAAGAGATGGAATGAAAAAGTGACTTTCGCTTCAGGGTCTTGGAGTGAATTAGGTGGTAAGAAGCAGCAGCCCGGTACTTATACGGAACGTCGTGACAAGGTGGAGCAAATTGATGCGACCGCTTTCTTAAACGCGGATTATAAAATCGGTGAGGATATCGCTTTGAATGGTATGATTGGATGGAACTTGAATCAACAAACGAGTTCTTATTTGAAATCTTATCTGTATGGTTTGGAGCAACCGGGATGGTTTAACCTAGCGAATGGTGTTGATAAGCCCATGACTACGACTTACTCTGATAGACGCCGTTTGGTTGGTTTGTTCGCTCAAGGTGAGTTTGGTTACAAGAATTTCTGGTTTGTGAATGCTTCTATTCGTAACGACTGGTCATCTACTTTACCTCAAGGAAATAATAGCTTTTTCTATGGTGGCGTGAATACTTCATTGATCATCACGGATATGTTTGAGGATTTGAAATCTGATTATCTGAATTTCTTGAAGGTTCGTGCAGCTTGGGGACAGACTGGTAACGATGCCCCGATTTACCGTACTAGCAGTTATTTTACACCGACTCAAATCAGTTTAGGTTTTGGAGATTTATATTTACCTATTAATAATACATTAGGCTTGACAGAGTATAATCGTTTGCCGAGTATGGATCTTCGTCCGGAGATCACGACAGAATGGGAGTTCGGTTTAACAACGCATCTGTTTAACAATCGCTTGGATATTGATGCTGCTTATTATAATAAGAGTACGAAAGATCAGATAATATCTGCTAGTCTGGCTCCGGAGTCTCGCTATACGTCTATGACCCGCAACGTAGGTAAGATTGCGAATCAAGGTGTCGAGTTGGCAGTGAATGGCATTCCTGTTCGTACGAAAGATTTCGAGTGGGGATTAGGTTTTACTTTCAGTAAGAACTGGAGTGAGGTGAAAGAGTTATGGGATGATGTAACTGAGTATAAATTGACAAGTTCCTATCAAGTGGATTTCGTTGCGGAAGTAGGTCAGCCTTTGGGCGTTTTCAAGGTTCCGGCTTTGGCCACGACCGATGATGGTAAGGTGATCGTTGATAATAACGGTATGCCGACAATTGATGCTAGCAAGAAAGAGATCGTAGGAACGTCTACTCCTAATTTCTTGATGGGCTTTAATACGCATTTCACATGGAAAGGGATTACTTTATCAGCGGTATTAGATTGGCGTAATGGCGGTGAGTTCTATTCATATACCTCTCAATTGCTTACATTTGCCGGAAACTCTACTTATACGGTGTTTAATAATCGTGAACCATTTGTGGTTCCTAATTCCGTGAAAGTCGTAAATGGTCAATACGTAGAGAATGATATACCTATCGTACATTGGGGAGGTGCTTCTAGCGCTGTTAATACCTACTATAATAACGCCTCCAACTACGCTCAGTATAGAAATTGGATTTTACCTAAAGATTACTTGAAATTAAGAGAGATTACACTTTCTTACTCTTTGCCGAAAGCATGGTTGAAACAAACCCCATTCTCTATGGTTCAAGTTAGTTTGATCGGACGTAATTTATTTATGTGGACCCCGAAAAAGAACAACTACGTAGATCCGGAAGGTACGAATTATGGTAATGACATCTTGTCTGAAATTGGTGAATTTGGTGCGGCTCCGACAAACCGTACGTTTGGTGGTGGTATTAAAGTCGTATTATAATAAGTAACTTTAAAAAGTAAAGATAGTATGAAAAGAAACAATTTAATATATACAGGACTGGTTAGCTGCTTGTTGATGGCGACTACAGCTTGTTCCGATTATTTGGATATTAACCAGAATCCGGAATATCCAACGGAAGCCTCTTCTTCTACTTTGCTTCCTTCTGGTATCGCAGGAGTAGCAAGTATTGTAGGTGGTACTTACGAATTATATGGTAGCATGTGGTCTCAGCAATGTACGCAGGGACATACATCCAACCAGTATAATACATTGGTTAACTATACGATAACTAACGCATCCGATTCTCGTTTGTGGTCTATACCTTATTCAATAGCACTGCCAGACTTGGATTTGGTTATCAAAAGCTCTGAATCGGCTCAAGAATGGAATTATTGGGTAATGGGTAAGACTATGACTGCCTTTATGTATCATATCCTAGTGGACTCTTATGGCTCTATTCCTTTTACAGAAGCTATTCTTGGGAATGAGAATACTACACCGAAATATGATGACAGTAAGACTGTGGTTTATCCGGGATTATTAGCGATGTTGGACGAGATTATCGCTAAAAAAGCGGAAGCTACCGCAGGTGGTTTGCCTTCGGTTACAAAACAAGACTTGGTGTTCGCTGGTGACGTGAATAAGTGGATTCAATTTGCGAAGAGTTTAAAGCTAAAATTGTTGATGCGTGATTTCGATACGAATAAAGCTGCTATCAAGGCATTGCTTGACGAAGGAGATTTGCTGAGTGTAGACGCTAAGATGGACTGTTTTCAAGATTTGGAAAATAAATCAAATCCATTGTATGAGAATGACCGTCGTAAATTGAATTCAACTGTAAATATTCGTGCGTGCGCTACGGTTTGCGATTATTTGAAAAAATATGAGGATCCTCGTTTAAATGATTTTTATTCACCTAATACGGATGGCTCCGGCGAGACAACAGCTTTGAAGTATGGTGACCGCCCAAACTCGGTAGCGGTAACAACTCGTATGATCTCTGTGGCTAAGCTAGGTCCTACGGATCCTGTTTATTTTATGTCTGCTGCTGAGGTAGCGTTCCTGCAAGCGGAAGCTTACGCTCGTTTGAATGATGTGGCTAAAGCGAAAGTGGCTTATGAGCAAGGTGTGAATTATGCGTTTGAACGTTGGGGGTATTCTGCTGCCGAGTTTATTTCGGAAGGTGCACCTTATGCTTTCAATAGTGCAGACCAAAATTCAATGCTTACCTCTATTTTGACCCAGAAGTGGATCGCTTCCACTCGCTGTCAAGCATGGGACGCATGGTTTGATATCAATCGTACCGGTATTCCTGTTTTAGGGACAAAGCATGTGGATGAGGAAGGATATATTTGGGGGCAGTTGACTCCTTGCATTGGTTCTGCGTTGGCTCCGGGTGAATATCCTCGTCGTTTATTGTATCCGAAGTCATCTTCAGACTATAACCCTAATACTCCGGCGGTAGTTCCGTTAGCGGAAAAACAATGGTGGCATAAATAAACGGGAGTTATAAATGTATATTAATCAGAAAAGCTTTTTGAATATGAAACAGATAAATAAATTACTGGTTATCTTATTAGCGTTGGTCACCTTTTCTTCTTGTGAGACTTATGGTGATTACGAGATAGAATACACGGCTATTTACCCTTTATGTGGCGAATGGGTAGTTAATGTTACAGGTGAGGATGGTGGTGTCTTGGCGGAAGGTGTGACCTGCAATACTTACAATACGACTGATGATGCCACGGATAAGATGTGGATAAAAATGAGTGTTGCCACAAACGACTGGGGAGTACGTGGCAAGATTCATTGCGATGTAGCTTCTAAATCTTTTGATGGGGATGGTATCGCTAATCTGCTCCATGCGGATGATGGTATAAATTCTACTGTAACCTTCAATATCTCTGGTAAAGTAATTGTGGATGGTTATACTACTCAAGCCAATACAAAAGTGGATGCCATTGAATTTACCTTGACTCAAAATGGAAAGTCGATGACGGTTAAAGGATTCCGTAAAACAGGTTGGGAAGGTGAGGATTATTGATATGATTTAATATCTTGAAAAGTAGGAGAGGCCTGCCATGTATTTGGCAGGCCTTTTTTATTTACTTTGATATATGGTTTTTTATTAGTTGGTAATCCGTGATAACAAACTTTTAGTTTGTAGATTGTGCTACAAAGAACTTATTATTGTTCCTTCGTGTTTACAATCAGATAATATATAAATGTATCATGGAAAAAGTAATTTACAACTTAGTGTTTAATCGAAAAAAGCAATTGAATGCGGAAGGAAAAGCTTTGATTCAAGTAGAGGCCTATTTGAATAGGCAAAAGAGGTATTTTTCAACGAAGGTTTATGTGAAACCTTGTCAATGGGACAACAAGAGACGTTCCATAAAGAATCATCCGAATATGGATGCGTTAAACCTGTATCTTCAGAACTATGTTATGGAGTTGGAGAGAGATGAGCTGGAGAAGAGACAAGCGAATAACGGTTTTTCGTTGAAGGATCTGCGTGAGGAGGCTTCTTCGACATCTACGTCTTCCTCTTTTCTTGTTTTCATGCGTGAGGAGATTTTACATAGTAATTTGAAAGAATCGACATTAAAAAACCATTTGTCCACTTTGCATGTTCTATCCTTATATAAAAAGGACGTTCTGTTTAAGGATATTAATTTCAATTTCTTATGCGATTTTGAATATTTCTTATTGAAGCAGGAGTATCATCGAAATACGATCGCTAAACATATGAAGCATTTGAAACGATATATCAACTTGGCGATTAATAAGGAGTTGTTCGAGTTGCACAAATATCCATTTCGAAAATATAAGATTAAATATCAAGAGAGTAAGCGTACTCATTTAACGCCTGAGGAGTTAGGCCGTTTGGAAAACTTAAAGCTGGACGGGCAGCGTACATTGCGCCGGTGTCTGGATATGTTTTTATTTAGTTGCTACACGGGATTACGTTTCTCAGACATAGTAAGTATAACGAAAGAGAACTTTTTGATTATTGATGATAAGGTTTGGCTGGTTTATTCATCGGTGAAGACAGACGTGAGTGTCCGTTTGCCGCTATTCCTCTTGTTCGAGGGTAAATCTTTACCTATCTATGAGCGATATAAGAATGCGCCGAGAACCCTGTTTGGTGTTCCCTTATCCTCTAATTCAAACGTGAATAAGCAATTACGCCGAATCAGCCAATTGGCAAGTATTGATAAGAAGGTCTCTTTTCATACGGCTCGGCATACGAATGCTACCTTATTATTATATAATGGAGCAAATATAACTACGGTACAAAAGTTGTTAGGGCATAAAAGCGTTCGTACTACTGAGATCTATAGCAATATCATGGATATGACGATTGTCCGCGATCTTGAGAAGATTGAGACACGATTGAAGTTCGGCTAGAGTGTGGATTTATAAGAAAGGAGAAAAATATCATTAAGATATTCTTCCCCTTTTTTGAATGTTGTCACTCGTTATGCTTTTATATATTGATTAGCGAGTTCCGCCAGCCCACCATACGTTTTCGGTAAACACATACTGACCATCGCCATAAGCAGCTTGTATATTAGGATTAGTCGTAGTATCATCATTACCATACGGACATCTTAACGGGAACTTACCCGGATTTTGCAAGCCATAAATATCCTCACCCAAGCTCTTCAAACGACGTACGTCATTATAGCACTCGGTAGACTCTCCATCTGCGTTCCAGAAAGAAATATATTTCTGAATCATCGTCTCTTTCAAAGGATTAGCATCGAATAAGGGAGCGACATTCTCATCAAAGTAAGAAGCGGCCTCCTCCGGTGTCACCTCGTTTGTTACATTCAAGAAACCTCCCCAATAATCAGAAGCGAGGGCAGACTTGATATTAACCTCCATATTAGCCATACCTGCGACAACAGCCTCTTTCAACACTGCTTTTGCCTCATCCTTACGATTTAAACGACACAAAGCCTCTGCCTTCAAGAACAATACCTCATGATAACTTAAGATGTGAGTCGGAGCGGTTTGAGCTGCACAGAACATGGAAACAGTATATTCTAACTGACTTTGCACTAAATCACCATTATGAGCAAGATTCAATAATGGATCATCCTTAGAAGCAATCATCGTTTGGCTGTTAGCCTCCACATAGCAACGTCTGATACGCGGATCATTACGCTCATTCAATTTATCAAACATACTTCGGCTGGCTACCTCACCTAAACGAGAATAGAATACTCCGAAAAATGGGTTGATATTAACACCCACACCATACATAGCATAGCTACATTGCTCGGCTGCCGAGGTGTACGACTTGGAAACATAATCCAACACCTTTTCCATATCGCTCTTAACATCAGCGCTACGTCCCATCAAGCGCATTGTATAACGAGCCTTCAAGCCATAAGCTGTCTTTAGCCAAGCCGAAGCGTCACCTTTATAAATCAAATCTTGATTAGACAGGCTCGTCAGATCTGATTTCTGAAGATCTTCAATTGCGGCATCCACATAGGCCATGATATCCTTATAAATCTCCTCTTGTTTATCGATAGCGGGAGTCATAGATACTGTATAGTCACAAGCCTCTTTCCAAGGTGTATCACCATACATATCTGTCAAGATCGCCAAATTGTAAGCTACGAAAAGTTCCGCAATGCCTTTTGTTATGAAGTTCTGCTCTTCTTCTGCGATTTTGACTGAGGTCAAAGCATCTTTCAGTGTCGAATAGGTTCCCCCCCATGAGTTATTAAAGGTAGAAGCCGATGTACAAGAAGAACGGGTTTCCGCATAGTAGAATTGATTATGCGAACCTGTCTCATGTTCCACATACATACCACCATATAAATTGAAATCGCCGCTAACCACGCTAAACGCAGTCGAAGTCATGACATCCGTAAGGATCATCTTTGCGGGAACTGCTGTGGTATGATTATGATCTTTGTTGATCTCATCCATCTTATCCTCAGAGCAAGAGACCAAGGCTGCGGTGAAAACAACTCCCGTCAATAATTTTTTTGAGATATTTTGAAGTTTCATCTTTTGTTTCCTTTATTAGAATTTCACATTTAAACCGAAGCCATAGCTCGAAGCACCCGGCATAGAAAAGCGCTCGAAGCCACCGCCCATATTATTATTACCTTGAGAAGCCTCAGGATCCAAACCTTTCAACTCAGACCAAAGAATGATATTTCTGGCAAAAACATTTAAGTTCACGTTGATTCCATTCTTATCCCATATCGGATAACTAACGGACAACTCACGTAGTTTCAAGAAACCACTGTCATAGATACCAGCTTCGGAAATAAGCGTCATGCGGTCATAATATGATAAAGCGTCTTCGCCTTTGATATCTATGTCATTAGCTACATAGGAACCATCTTCCAACTGCTTTACAGCCGGATGACTAAAACGGAAAGTCTCGGCCGTACGACTTTCAACAGACTCCATACTTGTACCATAATAGTTCAACGTGTTCAATGTACCGCTATACATCTGTCCACCACATTTCCAATCGAACGTAGCACCGATACGGAATTTGTAGATCTCAAAATTAGTATTGAAACCCAAGAGGAAATCCGGGGAAACCTTACCGATCACACCCTCACTACCGATCTGAGGCAAGCCATCTTCGTCTACGACAATGTCACCGTTGTCATTACGCAAGAAAGTCGTACCATAGATTACAGGGAATTTATCGCCAATATTCGCACGTACCTGCGGATCAACGAAACCTCCCAAGAAAATACTCTCTACACCCGGAGCCAGCTCATCTACGTAGTTATCGATCTTAGAGAAGTTAAATGCCATATCCCATTTAAAATTCTTCGTATTGATCGGATTGATTCCCAACGTAATCTCATGAGCGTTCGTATGGATAGCGCCACCATTGGTTACTAATTCTGCAGAGCCTGTAGAACCAGCCAAAGGAACCTCAAATATCTGATCTTTCACATTCTGCCGAGAGAAGGTATAGTTCAATGAGAACAGACCATTCAAGAAGGTCAAATCCACACCTAACTCATAAGACTTCGTGTTCTGAGGTTTCAAATTCGGATCATACACACGAGCATATGGAGTGAACGCCGTAATTCCACTCATAGGATATTGTATAGGAGTAGAACCATAAAAACCACCACCGTAAACAGGTGTAGTATAATAAGAATCATAATAATCTCCAGCCTGTCCTACTTCGGCGTAAGAAGCACGTAATTTACCATAAGTCAAGACATTATTCTTCAATGGTTCTAATTCTGTGAAAATCCAGCCCAAGGAAACAGATGGATAAGTGAATGAGCGGTTGTTACGAGGCATATTAGATACGATATCGTTACGAACAGTTGCGTTGAAGTAAACCATGTTAGCGTAAGACAATGAAATGCTAGCAAAGTTACCAACTGTGCGTTTCCGGCGTAATGACTCGGATGCTACCATAGTTGTAGCATTATCTATATGATTCCAACCCGGGAAGTTATAGTTCGCTCCATAAGACTCGTAAAATTTCCGCTGATTCTCTACCAATTCATTACCAACAAGGGCATCGAACAACCAATCTTCATTGATATTCCAAGTATATGCAGCGGTCAACAAAGAGTTCAACTCCGTGATTGAATATCCATAGTGATCAATCTCTCCATAACCATTTGCATGTCCATAACCCCAAGAATCCGTATAATTAGTCGTATAAGAGTCCACACCCAACTGATACTTGACATCCAATTTGTGATTATCGGTATTGAACTTCGTAGAATATTTCAAATAAGTATTTCCAAAGAAACGTTGTGAACGTTCCAAGAACTCGTTGTTATCTACCGCCCAATAAGCTCCGTCAAAACCTGATGTGCTACGGAATGTATTTTGTGTATACGGGTCACCCTCAACATGACTTGGGATACCGGCTAAATCGTAGCTAGAAGGAGCTCCGTAAACAGTAGCTAAGATTCCATTATTGGCACTAGACTGCTTGCTGATCTTCGAATTTACATAGGTACCGGTAAATCCAGTAGACCAGTTCTTGTGTAATTGAGCTTCGGCACTCATTTTTGCGTTGTATCGGTCCATGCCTGTATTTGGAATAATACCATCTTGCGTAGTATTACCGATCGAGAAGGAATAGTTACCTTTATCAAAAGCTTGAGCTACATTCACGGAGTTACTCCATGTCGTACCCACGTTGAAGAAATCCTTGATATTGTCGTAAGCTTGTGGTTGAGCCCAAGGGTCTAATCCCGCAGCGGCCCGCTGAGGTACATAATACATACCTTCATGTTTACCATATTGCTTGGTAAACTCATTATCCGTATTTCCTCCATAAGTCGGATCGTTAGGCAATTCGCTGATTAGTGGTCCCCAAGAAGTTGAAGCATACGGGCTATACTTGCCATTTGTACCTTGCGCATACACTTTTTGGTATTCAGGCATCGTTGAAACCTTATCAAAAGATAAGCTGGTATTAAAAGCGACCTGAGGTTTACCTTTACTGGCTCCCTTTCCACTTTTGGTCGTAATGACAATTACTCCATTTGTTGCACGCATACCATACAAGGCAGATGCGGCCTGTCCCTTTAATATATTAATGCTTTCAATATCGTTTGGGTCGATATCCACCGCACGAGATGCAAAGTCCGTACCGGAAACAGAACTACCGGTGTCCACATCAGCCGTTGAAGCGACAGGCATACCGTCAATCACATACAAAGGAGTATTATCCCCTGTAAAAGATCTGGAACCACGAATTGTGATCTTAGAAGAGGCACCCGGCATACCGGAAGAAGGAGAGATCTCCACTCCAGAAACCTTACCTTGTAATGCGCCAGACAAACTAGTATTAGCTCCTTTCGTCAGCTCATCCGCTTTCACATCTTGAACCGCATAACCTAAAGCTTTCTTTTCCTTTGAGATACCCATAGCCGTAACCACGACCTCATCCAAGTTCTGGGTATCGGCTAATAGTTTTACATTTACATTAGAAGTGGCCGCAACTTCTTGAGATTTCATACCGATGTATGAAATAACCAATTGTTTACCATTCGCAGGTACTTCTAGTTCAAAGTTTCCATCAAAATCCGTGACTGTTCCCACGGTTGTCCCTTTTACGATAATAGAGGCACCGATCACCGGCTCTCCATCTTCCCCAATTACCTTACCGGTAACCTTCGAGGTCTGTGCTGAAACCACACCTGCACTCAATGCAAGAAATAGTATCACAGAAGTCAACTTTTTCTTCATAAACACACTTATTTATTAACTATATACTTAAAAATGTTTTCTCTGCATTTTAATGGTTGATTAACTAAGTTCATACAGAACTACTCCATTTTATGTTTTACGACATACCTATTAAATGAAAAACGGTTGCAAAACTATAAATTATACCTGAAAAAAACAACAAATTATTATTATTGTGATATATTTCCTTTGTTTTCTTAATTGTTAAATCTGTCAATTTGCAATATAACCACTGTCTAAATCGACTCAGGTGACATGATCGTATCACAAATCAATGAGTTATCGCTGCCGATAGTTTCTTTTTGACAAATAAAAAAATTATTTTTATCTTAATTTTATCGTAACAAATAGTGAGCTTACTCTTTATAGGCATGATATTGGACTTGATATCAACTTATTCTGGATATTTTATAGCATATAGCTTATCACTAAAAATATTTACAACTTTATTTTATGTAGATATTTGTGAAAAACGGCTGGCTTTTCTTATCCTCCCAATATGGCTGATAAACAATATCTCTCAAATCCAATATATTTATTACAGAATTTTAACAGATCTAAACTTATATGATAATTTTTTTTTCATATGACTACACTAAATAAAAAATTGAAAATTGGTAGTTCTGTATGAACTTAGGTTGAATTTTAACTTAAAACCGTTTATATTTCTAATTTTATATTGTAGAACATAAAAATGAGGGGTGATTTTTTTAATTAAAATAACACTACGTAATGAATATTTCATATCTTTGCCTCCGATATGAAATGTGCTATGAATTTTGACGCTAACTAAATATAACAACTTCTACTTGGAATAAGTTCATATAGGACTCAAAATATTAGCCCATTTTTATTGAAACTTAATTGCGCCGGAACTCAAGAGTGAGTATCTGTCTGTAGATGAATTTAAGAAAAGGACAAATGTTTCGCCAAGACATTGTCTAATTATTTATCAATAAAACCATCAATTATGTTGAAAAACTTTAAACCTGTCAGCTTAATTCTATGTGCGGGTGCGTTATGCTTCTCGGGAAGTATGTATGCCAACATCGCACCTGTTGAGCAAGGTACCTCTATCTCCCAGCAAAACGGGAAAGTAACAGGTACAGTGGAAGATGATTTCGGCCCAGTGACCGGAGCGTCAGTTGTCGTGAAAGGAACGTCTAATGGAACGATTACCGATATGGACGGTAATTTCACTTTGGATGGCGTCAAGAATGGTGATGTAATCCAAATCTCATTCATTGGTTACTCCACCATGGAGCTTACGTATACCGGTAAGCCGGTAGGCGTTATCAAATTAGCGGAAGACACCCAGAAATTGGATGAGGTCGTGGTTACGGCCTTGGGTATCAAGCGTGAGAAGAAAGCGTTGGGATATGCTACGCAAGAATTGAAAGGAGACGAACTTGTAAATGCACGGGAAAGTAATATTGCGAATGCGTTATCTGGTAAAGTATCGGGTTTGCAGGTAGTTCGTTCTAGTAGTGGCCCTGGCGGTTCTTCAAAAATTGTATTGCGTGGTAATAATTCATTAACTGGATCTAATCAGCCGTTGATTGTTGTCGATGGTATTCCAATGGATAACTTTACTGGAGGAGTTGATGATGCTTGGGGTAATAGCGGCGTGGATATGGGTAATGGTTTGTCAGATATCAACCCGGAAGATATCGAATCCATGAACGTGTTGAAAGGAGCTTCAGCCGCCGCGTTATATGGTTCTCGTGCAGGTAATGGCGTAATTTTGATTACGACGAAATCGGGTAAAAAGCAAAGTGGATTAGGTATTACTGTAAATGCCGGAGTTACAGTGGAAAGCATGTTTTTGAAACCAGAATTACAGAATACGTATGGTCAGGGTACAAATGGCATATATAATGTGAAAGACCGTTCAAGCTGGGGGCCTGTTGCCGATGGTTCCGTAACAATTGATCGCTGGGATGGGCAGAAAGTCCAGATGTATACTTATGATAATATAGATGCTTATTTCCAGAAAGGAACTTCATTCAATGAAGGTGTATCTTTTCAGCAGAGCTATGATGGGACGGCGGTATTCGCCTCAATTAATCGCTCTGATGATAAGGGCATCGTTCCGGGTGCATCATTAAATAAAACGTCTCTTACTTTGCGTGGAACAAGCGAGTTCGGTCCGGATAAAAGATGGAAATTAGATGCAAAAGCCAACTATTTAAATAATAACGCAAAGAATCGTCCAATCCAAGGTATTAACCAATCGAATGCCTTTAGTACGATCTATAATTTACCACGATCGCTGGATATTAGGGATCTGGAGAACTGTTTGGACGAAAATGGAAATATGATTTGGTGGGATACCGAGAGTACTCCCCAAGAAAATCCGTATTGGATTAAAGATTATAGAACAAATCAAGACTCTCGTAATCGTTTGTTAGGTACAATTTCTCTTTCTTATAAGATAACGGACTGGTGGAACCTCGAGCTAAAAGGCGGTACGGACTATTATACGACTACGACTACAAATAAGGTATATTCTGGTGGTAATGTGAATCCGAAAGGGCGTTACTCTGAGAAGTCGGAGACTTTTTATGAGAACAACTATAGTTTCTTGACTACCTTTAAGAAAGATAACCTTTTTAGCAAGTTTGGTGGTTTTGTGACCGTGGGTGGAAACTTGATGATGCAACGCCGTAAGAAATTAGAGGCTGGTACGGGTGATTTATTGATCCCGAATCTATTTGCGATGTCTAATGCCGCTGACAAGAATAATATGACGCATACATCTGAAGATGTACAGCGCAAGATGAATTCTATTTACGGTTCTTTGCAAATGAACTGGGATGGCTGGCTGTTTATGGATATTACGGCTCGTAATGACTGGTCTTCCACTATGAGTAAAGAAAACCAATCTTATTTTTATCCTTCGGTTAGCTTATCTGGTGTTATTTCAGATATGGTGGAAAAGGTTGGCGGTACAATGCCGGAATGGATGAGTTTCGCTAAGGTTCGTGCTTCTTATGCGGAAGTAGGTAATGACCTTGATCCATATCAATTGTATACTGTATTCAAGGTTGATAAAGATCCAAATGGTAACCCAACTGCAGCTCTAGGAACTACTTTATATGATTCTTCTGTACGTTCAGAGTTGATTAAATCTTGGGAAGCCGGTATTGATTTGAAGTTTTTCAATAATCGATTAGGTATTGATGCGGCTTGGTACAAATCTAATGCTACCCGCCAATTGCTAGATTTGGCAATGGATCCATTTTCTGGTTATTCCAAACGTAAGATCAATGCAGGTAATATTCAAAATTCAGGTGTGGAATTAATGCTTTATGGTACTATTTTGCAGAATCCTAGAGGCTTAAATTGGGAAACAACATTGAATGCTTCCTTCAATAAAAATAAAATCATAGATTTGTATGAAGGAGTAAATGAATATGGCATCAAGACTTTTGATGATTTAAAGATTGTAGCCCGTACGGGTAGTTATTATGGCGATATTTATGGTAAAAAATTCCAACGTGTTGAAAGTGGGGAACATGCTGGTAAAATTATTGTAGATGCTCAAGGTTTACCATTAGTTACTTCAGATGATTATTATCTGGGGAATCAACAGCCTGATTGTATGTTGGGATGGACTAACTCGTTCTCTTATAAAAATATTTCTTTGAGCTTTTTGATTGATGCTCGTATTGGTGGAAATATTTACTCAGCGACCACTGCTAATTTGTACAAGGCAGGTAATGCCGCAGGTACCGTTATAAATGGAACCCGTGAGGAATTTGTAGTTCCGAATTCAGTGACTTCTGATGGAAATGGTGGTTATACGGCAAATTCTAATGCTGTTACTCCTGAATTGTACTGGGGACGTGCTGCCGGAGGTAATATCGGTGTGGGTGAGGCATTTTTATATGATGCTACTAATATTCGTCTACGTAATATTACCGTTGGTTATGATTTTGAGAAAAAATGGTTAGAGAAAACCCCATTACAGAAAGTACGTGTATCATTCGTGGCGAATAACGTTTGGATGATTGTAAATCATTTGGAAGGTATTGATCCGGAATCTATTTCGGCTACAAATTCCAATGCTACTGGTTTTGAGAATGGGGCAGCTCCGACTTCTCGCTCTTTCACATTTAATGTAACAGTTGGTTTCTAATAAGAAAGATGATTTTAAGTATGAAAACATTAAAAAGAACAATAATAGGGTTAGCTTCATTAGCCGTTTTATTTACTGCATGTAACGACTTTGAGGAAATAAATAAAGACCCGAATGCCGTAGATGAAAGTGCGATCAAAGTATCTTATCTACTGAATAAATCAATCATGGGGGCACAGCAGAACCCGCATATCGCAGAGCGTGTGTTCGTGTATCAATGGAAAAGTGCGGCTCGTTTTGAACGTCGTAGTGGTTTAGCTACAGGTGCGAATTATAATGATTATAATACGGACTACTTTGGCGTTGATTATGGAGTGGGATGGCTGAACAATGTTAATATGGCCGTGAAAATTGGTACGGAACGTGCCGCCAATCCGGAGTATCCTTATGAGAACAATTTGCTACAGATGTCTCGTATTTGGCGGGCTTATGTCATCTCTGAATTGGCTGATAACTTTGGTCCTGTGCCTCCGGCAAACGCTTTTGATGGTATCGTAGAATATAAGAGTATAGAAGATATTTATGATTTTATTATTTCTGAATTGAAAGATGCCGCTGGCAAGATAGATGTAAATGCGGATATGAGCGCTATTACATCAGAGAAAACGGATGCTTTCTATGATGGTGATGCCTCTAAATGGATAAAGTATGCGAACTCATTACGCTTGCGCTACGCTATGCGTTTATCTGCTGTAGATCAAGCTAAAGCAAAGGCTGCTTTTGAGGATGCCGCTTCGACGAATAATTTTATTACTACGCAAGATGAAATTGCTCAGGTGCAAGAAAAAGGCGGTTGGACTGATCTTGATGGTGTGATGTCTCGTCCTTGGAATGCCCAACCCATTTCGGTCACCATTAATAATATGATGATTGGCCTAGGAGGAATCGATTTCCAAGTTCCTGCGGCGATAAAAGAGGATGTGGTATTGAAAGATGCTCGTAATTATCTAGGCCTTCGATTAGAAAAACACTTACCGGTTTCTACGAATGATCCGGCTGCAGGCTATTTCTTTGATGCTCTTCCTTCAAAGATTGATCCTCGTGCTACTAAGTTGTTTCATATTCCGGGATATGATGATGGTACTGTTTATTTCTCTAATATCGGTTTGGCTGATAAGGCTCGTTTAGCGGATCCTGCTACTGGAAATGTTGAGGATAACAATAAGACATATTTGGAGTTGAACGTGAAATATACTTGGAATACTTGGGTTGCTGGAAAATGGGATAAATACTCAGCGCTAACCAGCGAATTGACAGGAGCAAGTAAGACTTATCCTTCTTTATCCAAGATATATCGTGAAAGTACGAATAAGCGTGTATGGTTTGGGCCGTGGGAGACGGAGTTCTTATTGGCTGAAGCTGCGTTGTATGGTTGGAACGTGTCTGGTAGTGCGAAATCTCATTATGAGGCTGGTATAGCAGCTAGCTTTGAATATCACGGTGTATCTGAGTTCTTAAATGATTATTTGAGTTCTACGGAATATAACCGTGTAGGTACTTCTGTCGCTTTTGATCATACGGCGGAAGCAAAGTCTTATACGGCTGAATATGTAGATGGTTATACTGGTGAGAAAAAGACTACTACTTATACTTATCCGAAAAATTCTATTTATAAGAATGGTACGGTCAATAATGATAAGCTGACAAAGATAATCTCGCAAAAATACTTGGCACAGGTTCCTTGGTTACCTTTAGAGGCATGGTCTGATCATCGTCGTTTAGGTTTGCCTTTCTTTGAGAATCAAGCTGTTGAGATAGATTATAACGTTTCTAGTAACGAGTTGCCTCTTACTCGTGCTAACTGTAAGGAATGTAAGTGGGAATTCTATCAAGAACGTCTGCGCTATCCAGCGAATATGGAAATCAATAGTAAGGATAGTTATATGAAAGCTGTTGAGCTATTGGGTGGAGCTGATTTAATTTCTACTCCGCTATGGTGGGCTAAACATTGATTTATATGAAAGAGGGTGTGTCAAAAGCCCCTGTTTTTGTGTATTTGTGCCGACCGCTATTATAAGCATCTAACAATGCCCATCGTAAGCCCCTGCCGACTGCGGTCGAAAGGTGCTTATGATGGGCATTCTAATAAACGTAGTATATCTTACTTGACCAACGCAGTATATATTATTGGGGCAACGCAGTATATATATTGTCCATTCCTAAAATCACTTGTCACTAAACTCACGACCTTCCTGGTTTACTGAGATACCGGAGTGATACTCATCTCTCTCCGGTTACTCTTGTATATGTTAAACTCAAAACATATCTGCCCTTTTTATGTTTATACAGGATAAATGACATTCGTTGACGCAAAAACTAAAACATTGTCTATCAAAATAAACAAAAAACAGTAGTTATGTTGAAAAGATTCAGACCAGTCAGCTTAATCCTGTTGGTAGGGGCGCTTGGGTTCTCGGGAAACTTATACGCCACGCCTATGCCCGGGATTCCGAAGGTTGACATTTCCCAGCAAAACGCAAAGGTGTCGGGAATAGTTGAGGATGCCTTAGGACCCGTTACCGGGGCGTCCGTAATCGTGAAAGGAACTACCAATGGTACTATGACCGACTTGGACGGGCATTTTACTTTGGATAACGTGAAGAAAGGGGATATCATACAGATATCGTTTATCGGTTATACCTCGCAAGACATCCCATATACCGGCCAGTCCGAGATTACGGTTAAACTCGTGGAAGATACCCAGAAACTCGATGAGGTGGTGGTGACTGCCTTGGGTATGAAACGAGATAAGAAAGCCTTGGGCTATGCCATGCAGGAGTTGAAAGGGGACGACCTCTTGGCCTCCCGTGAGCCGAATTTGGCGAACTCCCTTTCCGGTAAGGTTTCCGGTTTGCAGATCGTCCGTTCAAGCAATGGCGTAGGAGGGTCCTCTAAGATCGTACTTCGTGGTAATAACTCATTGACGGGTAGCAACCAGCCCTTGATCGTCGTAGACGGTACCCCGATGGATAACTTCACCGGTGGCGTGGATGATGTATGGGGTAACTCCGGTGCGGATATGGGTAACGGTCTTTCGGATATCAACCCGGAAGATATCGAATCCATGACGGTATTGAAGGGTGCTTCCGCCGCCGCCCTTTATGGCTCACGTGCCGGTAACGGCGTGATCTTGATCACTACCAAGTCCGGACGTAAGAACGAGGGACTCGGTATTACGATCAACGCCGGTATCACCGCCGAGACGATTTTCCTGAAACCTGATTTACAGAACGACTTCGGACAAGGCTCCGTGGGCGTTTACGATAACCAATCCCGCCTTAGCTGGGGACCGAAAGCCACGGGACAAATGGTAACCGATTGGAGAGGCAACCAAATCCCTCTGCATACATATGATAATATCGACGCTTTTTTCCGTACCGGAACCTCCTTTAACGAGGGTGTCAGCTTCCAGCAGAACATAAAGGGTACGGCGGTATTCGCCTCCGTAAACCGTTCCGACGATGCTAGCATCACCCCACGCTCAAAACTAAACAAGACGAATATTACCTTGCGTGCCACTACTTTCCTAGATGAGGCGGAAAAGTGGAAAGTAGATGCCAAGGTGAATTATATCAATCAAAACGCACATAACCGCCCGATTCAGGGCGTGAATCCCTCGAACGCTTTCAATACGATCTATAACCTGCCTCGTTCCTTGAATATCCGTGAGTTTGAGGATGACGTGGATGAGCAAGGCAATATGATTTGGTATGACGCCTCCAAGAATCCGCAGGAGAACCCTTATTGGGTGACCCGTTATCGCCAGAACGAGGATACCCGTAACCGTTTGTTAGGAAATATCTCCTTGAAATATGCCCCGACCGATTGGTTCGATATTGAGTTGAGAGGTGGTACGGATTATTATACCACGACGAAGAGCGAGAAAGTATATGCCGGTGGTAATACCAGTCCGAGAGGTCTGTATACCGAGGGATCGGAGACCTTCTATGAGAATAACTTCAGTTTCTTGGCTACGGCCCGGAAGGATAACTTGATCGATCGGCTGGGAGGCTTCGTTACTTTCGGTGGTAACTTGATGCTCCAGCAGCGTAATAAGATGAACGCTTCTGCCGGAGAGTTGTTGGTGCCGAACTTGTTCTCGCTGAATAATGGCGTGAATAAGCCAACAGTCACTTCCGAGTTGATCCGCCGTCGTATGAATTCCTTGTACGGGTCGTTGCAGTTGAACTGGGATGGTTATCTGTTCTTGGATGTTACGGCACGTAACGATTGGTCGTCTACGATGTCGAAAGCCAACCGCTCTTATTTCTATCCGTCTGTCAGCTTCTCCGCGGTGATCTCCGATATGTTGCCGAAGATTGGCGGAAGCATGCCGGATTGGTTCTCTTTCGCTAAGGTACGTGCCTCCTTCGCTGAGGTAGGTAACGACTTGGACCCGTATCAATTATATAACTTCTACTCTGTAGGCAAGGACCCCAACGGGAATACGACGGCGAAACCGGGTAAGGTACTTTACGACTCGGACGTACGTAGTGAGTTGATTAAATCATGGGAGGCCGGTTTCGATATCCGTTTCTTTAATAACCGGTTAGGCTTGGATGCCGCTTGGTATAAGTCCAACGCTACCCGCCAGTTACTGGATTTACCGATGGACCCGTTCTCCGGCTATGCTTCCCGTAAGATTAATGCGGGTAACATTCAGAACGAGGGTTTGGAGATCTCCTTGAACGGTACGATTCTAGACAATCCCGCCGGATTGAGCTGGAGCTCTACGGCGCAGTTCTCCTTGAACCGGAATAAGATCAAAGAATTATACGAGGGCGTGAATCTATATGATATAAAGACGTTCGACGCTATCCAGATCGTAGCTCCGGTAGGTGGTTATTATGGTGAGATCTACGGGCAGACCTTTATGCGTGTGACCGATGAGAATAGTCCTCACTATGGAAAGATCGTCGTAGGTGATGACGGTTTACCTTTGATCTCTACCGAGAAGTCGAAAGTAGGAAACCAGAGTCCGGATTGGATGATGGGTTGGACCAATAATTTCTCTTATAAAGGTTTTAACCTGAGCTTCTTGATAGACTTCCGTATCGGTGGTAGCATCTATTCGGCGACAGCCTCCAACCTGTATACCCGGGGTAACGCCGCCGGAACAGTGGTGAATGGTGATCGTGCCGAATTCGTGGTACCGAATACCGTGGTTCAACAGGGCAGTGGTTATGCGGAGAATACGGTCGCCGTCACTCCCCAGAACTATTGGGAGCGTATTGGGTCTACCGGAAATTATGGTTTACCAGAGGTTTATACCTATAGCGCCACCAATGTCCGTTTGCGTAATATCACCTTTGGCTACGAGTTCAATCGACAGATGTTGAAGAAAACGCCTTTCCAGCGTGTACGTCTATCCGCTACTTGTAACAATGTTTGGATGATCCATTATAACTTGCCGGGTATCGACCCCGAGTCCGTTGCCGCCACGAATACCAACGCTACCGGATTCGAGAATGGAGCCGCGCCGACCAGCCGTTCCTATACGTTTAATGTAACCGTGGGATTCTAATGGAATACATGATAATTTGAATTACGATAAAAATGATGAAGATGAAAACAAGAAATATACTTTTTACCGGACTGGTATCGGTGGCTGCTCTTCTTTCTTCCTGTAATGACTTTCAGGAGATCAATGAGGACCCGAATCTTGTGGGAGAGGATAAGGTGAAACCCCAATGGTTCCTGAATGCCTCTATCATGGGAGACCAGATGAACCCAGAGATAGCCGAGCGTATCTTTATCTTGTACTGGGACCGTGCTTCCCGTTTCAATAGGGGAAGTGGTTTTACGATCGGTACGGATAACAATGATTATAGTACTACCTACTTGAGTAACGATTACGCCGTGGGTTGGCTGAACCAAGTGACCAAAGCGATCCAGTTAGGAGAGCAGATGGTTGCCAATGGCGAGGCGGATACTTATCCTTATTATAAGAACGTGATCCAGATGTCCCGCATCTGGCGTGCTTACTTGAACTCGGAAGTAGCTGACGGTTTCGGGCCGATCCCTGCGTTAGCCGCTTTCTCCGGTGTACCGGCTGAGTACGATAGTGTAGAGGCTATCTATCAATTTATATTGAAAGAATTACGGGAAGCTGAGTCTGCGTTAGACCCCTCCTTGGATATGTCCGCTATGGCTAACGAGGATGCTTTCTATGCGGGAAATGTTGCGAAATGGAAGAAGTACGCCAACTCCTTGCGTATGCGTTTGGCGATGCGTATCTCAGCTGTCGATCCTGCCTTAGCGAAAGCGGAATTTGAGGATGCCGCCTCTAAGATATTTATTTCCGAGCCAACCGATATCGCTTCCGTGCAGGAGAAAGAGGGTTGGGATGAGCTGACGAGCGTGATGTCTCGTCCTTGGAATGGGCAGGCGATGTCCGTGACGTTTAAGAACTTGGTAGTTGGTTTGGGTGGACAGGAATTTCCGTTGCCGGACTCCTTAAAAAGCCATTTGAAGAATCCATACGATTATCAAGGTTTATATTTGAACCAGCACTTCCCGCTGACGACGAATGATCCGTGCGCCGGTTTCTATTTCGACGGTATACCTCAATATGTAGATCCCCGTGCCCCGAAGTTGTTTAGTGTAGTGGGCTGGGATGATGGTGTGGTTTATTCCGATTATATCGGTGCGGCCAGCGAGGTGAAGCCGGTTCACTTGAAGAATCCGGCGGATAATACCCAGAATATGTTGACGATCGATCCGAAATATACGTGGGGCACTTGGGTCGCCGGAGAATGGGACGTGAAAGCCGGTCTGGTAAGTGAGCTGACAGGTAAGAATTATAATTATCCCTCTATATCGAAACAATATCGAATGAGCACCAATAAGCGTGTCTTCTTCGGCCCGTGGGAAAGTTACTTCTTATTGGCGGAGGCTGCGGTGAAAGGCTGGAAAGTTCCGGGAACGGCTAAATCCAATTATGAGTCTGGTGTTACGGCTAGTTTTGAGTATCATGGCTTATTGAGCCAAGTCGGTGATTACCTATCGTCTCAGAAATACAACCGTGTAGGTACTTCCGTCGCTTTCGACCATACGACAGAGGCGAAATCGTATACGATCCGTTATACGGACCCATATACGAAGGAGGTAAAAAGCCGTACGTATGAATATCCCCATAACTCGATCTACCGGAATGGCGCTTATAATAATGACGCTCTGACGAAGATTATCACCCAGAAATATATAGCGCAAGTTCCTTGGTTGCCGGAAGAGGCTTGGAGCGATCATCGTCGTTTAGGTCTTCCTTTCTTCGAGAACCAAGCGGTAGAGAAGGATTACAACCCATTGAATCAAGTTCCTTTGACGGTCGCTACCTCTAAGGAATGCCGTTGGGATTTCTACCCGAAACGTTATCGTTATCCGGCGAATATCCAAACGAATAATCAAGTGGGTTATGCGCAAGCTCTCCAGCTTTTGGGCGGCCCGGACTTGACGACTACTCCACTTTGGTGGAACGCTAAATAGCGAACCTGCTTGGTCTGTTTTATATATACTTTTTCGGTGTCACGCATTTACTTGTGTGGCACCGTTTTTTATGGATATCCCTTCCGGTTCCTCGGCCGCTAAGGATGCGGTAGACGAATTGATCCGTCTTTATTTACCGATGGATGGTAAGGAGGCTCCTCAAATCCCGGAGATACTTGGGATTCGTTCCCCTTATTCGGGTGCGGTGAAATATTTGCGAGGCCCAATCTCTGTCTCAAACGCCAGTACGTCTTTGGCTGAATTGCTGGAAGATTGCCCGTTCACGGGAGTCTGGTTCGTGGGAGAAAGGAAGACCGATTATTTTCAAGCCTTAATTTACGTGAAAGATCAAAAAACCTTGAAACGTTGGGGTGAGAAAATATCGGCCTCTTCTTGCATTCGCAAGGGAGATGACTTTATTTATATAAAAGGAACGGAGGAGGAGACAGCGGACGAGGGTCATGGAGACTTCGGGTTTTAACCCGAGTCTCTTATTCGATCATACTTAACCATTTCTCCAATTCCTCAGTCCATAAATGCTTAAAGATAAAGCTGTCCCTGAACCCAAAACTATGGCCGCCTTTTGGGTAAATATGCAAGGAGGCGGACACCTTGTTCTTTAGCAAAGCGAGATAATAAAGCACGCTATTCTCCGGGCTAATCGCCTCGTCATCCGAAGCCAACGCTATAAAGGCGGGAGGCGTCAGTGAGTTTACGTGCAATTCCAAAGAGAAAGCTTCCTCTTCCTCATGCGTGGGATTCGCTCCTAATAGCCGTTCCCTCGATTTAAGGTGCGTTAAATGAGGTAGCATACTGATAACCGGATAAAGGAGTATTTGGAAATCCGGACGTGCGTCGTCTACCCCGAATATTGCGGCATGCCCGGCGATATAACCGCCAATGGAGGCACCCATGACACCGACCTTCGTAATCTTCCACTCTTCCGAGTAATTACGGAGGATGCGGAGACCTTGGCGAACATCGTCCAGAGGGACTTCCCTATGTCCGTTCGGCATCCGGTATTTCAATACGGCATAAGTAATACCTTGCGCATTAAACCATGCGGCCATATCACGCCCCTCATGTCCGATCGAAATCTTGGAAAGTCCGCCACCCGGACACATCAAGATCGCCTTGCCATTCGGCTTCGTCGCCGGATAAACCAATAGGGAAGGATTCGATATATTGGATATGGCATTCGGGGCATCTTCCAATTCTACGCCGGCCAATCCATTACTAGTGGGCGCTCCATCCGGCCAAAGTAGGATAATCCTATTTTTCTGTTGTACTGTTTCCATTTTCTATATTCTGAATTGTGTTTATAGTATAAAACAACGTTGGCCTTTGATTAGTTTAGCATTCAAGATCTTTTCGAATCATCATCGTATATAAAAAAGTCCGGAAAAGACGAGGGAAATCACCCTCCATCCTTTTCGGACTTTTATCCTATTACATTGAAAGGTAAATTATTGCATACCTTCCGTAGTCATTTCCTTATTAATCTTTTTAACCAATCCCTGAAGAACGGCACCCGGGCCTAACTCGATGAAATGAGTGGCACCGTCGGCGATCATGTTTTGTACGCTTTGGGTCCAACGTACTGGGGCGGTTAACTGTGCGATCAAGTTAGCCTTAATTGTTTCCGGGCAAGTCTCGGCTTTCGTGCTTACGTTCTGGTAAACCGGGCAAGAAGGTTTATTGATCGTCGTAGCCTCGATAGCGGCAGCCAACTCCGTACGAGCCGGTTCCATCAATGGAGAATGGAACGCTCCACCTACTTTCAACTTCAAGGCACGCTTAGCGCCTGCGGCCAATAACTTCTCGCAAGCCTGATCGATACCGGGGATAGAACCGGAGATTACCAATTGGCCCGGGCAATTATAGTTAGCGCAAACCACTACCTCGTCCTTGATGCTTGCGCAAATTTCCTCAACCGTCGCGTCCGGCAAGGCTAATACGGCGGCCATTGTAGAGGGAGTTGCCTCGCAAGCCTTTTGCATAGCCATGGCACGTTTGGAAACTAATACCAAGCCGTCCTCGAAAGACAATGCTCCGGCAGCTACCAAGGCAGAGAATTCTCCTAATGAGTGACCTGCGGTCATATCCGGCTGGAATTGATCACCTAATGTTTTCGCGAGAATGACAGAGTGTAAGAAGATCGCTGGTTGAGTAACCTTGGTTTGTCTCAGATCCTCGTCTGTTCCGGCAAACATTAAATCCGTGATACGGAAACCAAGGATCTCGTTAGCCATCTCAAACATCTCTTTAGCAAGAGGATTATTATCGTAGAGGTCTTTGCCCATACCTACGAACTGTGCCCCCTGACCGGGAAATACGTACGCTTTCATCTTTCTAATTTTTTTCTAATTTCAGTTTTTTAAGACGGTGCAAAGGTAATAAATTTGGAATAATGAGGCTACTATTCATTACAAATTGTATCTTTGCCCCCATAGAAACGAGAATATTAATGACTAATATTATAATATCATGAATGAATTACTATTTTTAGGAAACTTAGGTACTGGCGAGATCGTGATCATCGCCATTGTTGTGTTGTTACTTTTCGGTGGTAAGAAAATTCCTGAGCTGATGAAAGGTATCGGTAAGGGTGTGAAGAATTTCAAGGACGGTGTAAAAGGTTTGGAAGACGATATCAAATTAGACGATACGGAAAAGAAGTAAAGGAAGATGCAACAAGAAGAAATGTCATTCTGGGATCACCTAGAAGAACTTCGTTGGACTTTATTTCGTTCTGTTTTAGCGCTCTTTGTTTTTGCTATAGCCGGGTTCTCGGTAATGCCGTGGCTGTTCGATAATGTCGTGATGGCCCCGTGTAGCTCCGATTTCATCGTCTATCGGGAAATGTGTAAGATTAGTTCTCATTTTTCTTTTCTCCCGGACTTTTGTAATGATACGTTCCATGTGAACATTGTCAATATCAAACTGGCTTCCCAGTTCTTCACGCATATGACAAGTTCTTTCTGGCTGGCGTTATTATTGACTTTCCCCTATTTGATGTGGGAGATCTGGAAGTTCGTAAGTCCGGCTCTCTACGAGAATGAGAAGAAAAATGTACGTTGGGTATTCTTGTTCGGAACTATAATGTTCTTTATCGGATGCTCAGTGGGTTATTTCTTGGTGTTCCCGATGACACTACGTTTCTTGGCGACTTACGAGTTGAGTGCCGCCATTACGGAACAGGTATCCCTTGATTCTTACATGGATAACTTCTTGATGTTGATATTCGTGATGGGAATTGTATTTGAGATGCCATTGGTATCTTGGCTATTATCTCAGATAGGGTTGCTAAACCGCTCGTTCTTTCATAAATACAGACGGCATGCTGTTGTCGGCTTGTTAGTTGGTGCGGCGTTCATCACTCCAAGTAGTGATCCGTTTACGTTAAGTATCGTATTCTTACCGCTCTACGGTTTGTATGAGTTGAGTGCGTTCTTCGTGAAGAAAGCCCCAAAGGAAGAAGACGAGGAGAATGAGGAAGATAATAATGAGGAATAAACCCCGAAAGTTATAATAATGTAATATAAAAGAGGCATGATCCATAACGGATTACGCCTCTTTTTGTGTAGGCCTTGTTTATCTGTTTTTCTCTAGGCTCAATATGAACCGTACCAATTCCGGATCATAATGTGAGAAAAACAGGCTTTGGGCTTTGTCTAACTTCGCGATTTCATTCATGTCCTGTTCCGAAAGTTCAAAACTGAATACGTCGAAGTTCTCTGCCATCCGTTCTTTATGCGTGGATTTGGGGATAACGACTATGTTGCGTTGGATGAGGAAGCGCAAGGCGACTTGCGCCACGGATTTATTATATTTCTGTCCGATTCCCGTCAATATCCCGTTCGTGAAAAAGTTATTGCGCCCTTCTGCGAAAGAGGCCCATGACATGATTTGTGTACCATATTCCCGCATGATTTCCTCTGCTTTCACTTGCTGATTGAAGACGTGTGTTTCCACTTGATTCACTGCGGGTTTTATTTTTACATGTTCCGCTAGGTCGATAAAACGGTCCGGGTAAAAGTTACTTACGCCGATGGCCCGGGCTTTTCCTGCACGGTAAGCCTCTTCCATGGCACGATATGTTCCATAATAGTCGCCAAAAGGCTGGTGAATGAGCAGAAGATCAACATATTCGGTCTGTAATTTGCGCAGAGACTCATCGATGGAGGCTTTCGCCTTCTCCTCTCCGGCGTTGGTCACCCATATTTTTGTGGTGATGAACAATTCATCGCGAGGTACGCCACATTTACTTATGGCTTTGCCTACACCTTCCTCGTTATAGTACGCTTGTGCCGTGTCGATGGAGCGATAGCCTACGCTGATAGCATCCAATACGCAACGTTCACATTCCTCGGGGGCTATTTGATATACACCATAACCCAAGATCGGCATTTCTACGCCGTTGTTCAATTTTACTGTTTTGTTCATCGTAATGTTATTTTAAATTGTGGTCGCAAAGTTATGTCTGATAAGCGGATATGACGATAAATAAAAGTCGGTGCTATTTTCATTTTTTTCGGTTGTTGAGTCTCGATTTTATTTTTATATCGTGTTTTTCTGTATCTTTACTCTGTAAACAAGAGAGCTGATTATGAATACGGATATCCTATTTGCTGACAACCTCGATGATATGATTTCCGGGAGTTTTGACCGGTATTGTACACATGCGCTTTGTCGTGAGGGTGAAGCTTCATTCCTGATGACGGGCGAATGGTTTCGGATGAGGAAAGGGGATTGCGTTATATTTACTCATAATGAACTTATATCTAAGATAGAGATAAGCGACGATTTTCAGGTAACGGTACTTTATATCTCGAACAGTTTTTCATTCAAGAATATCCCTCGAAATGATTATGACGTGATAGGAAAGTTGACACTACTCCGTAACCCGATCATGTCGCTTACAGAGCGAGAACAGCGGATATTTATGGAAGATATTGAACTTATCCGCAGGCGGTTGACGGACCATACGCATCGTTTTCATGACGAACTAATCGGTTGTTTGGCTAAAACTTTCGTGCTCGACCTTTACGATTTCCATGCACGAATTTATGAATCTCCCTCTGTATCGGAACAAAATGCCGTGTTGATGGAGCGATTTATAAATCTGCTAAAAGCGGGGGATTATCGAAACCACAGGGAAGTATCCTATTACGCTTCACGGCTCTGCATTACGCCTAAATACCTTACGGAAGTTTGTAAGAAAGCAAGCGGATTTACAGCAAATTACTGGATAGACCGTTTCACCATCTCCCGGATTACCCACTTGCTTTCAGACAAGAACCTGACATTGAAAGAAATCTCAGACAATATGAATTTCTCTTCTTTGTCTTTTTTCAGCCGTTACGTGCAACGATTGCTGAAAGTCTCACCATCAGAATACCGGAACGGCAATCTGATTGCTTAAGCTTTTAACAGTGGTAATTGACTCAACATATTCCTAAGCTTAATCGCTATCCGTGGCATAGGTTCGGCGACGGTAAGTCCTACTAGATCGTATTCGGACGCAATGTCATTGATGGCACGTACTACCTCGTTTATTTTCATCCCGTTCGGTTCTATGCCGACCCCGGCTATCATATCCGCTGGATCAATGACATCTATATCGAGATGGATGACAACCTTGGAAGCACCTGTCCCTTTCAACCATTCGAGGATAAGCGAGCTATCAGCCGCCACTTCTTCCGGAGATAAACCTTTTATACCTAATTCTTTCTGCCGTTCCTTCATACCCTCGTCCCACGAGCGTAAACCTACGATTAAACTATTCGAGATCTTGAACTTTCCCGGTAATAATTGAAGAATCTCCTCATCACCCATCCCTAGACAGGCCGTAAGGGCCATCGCATGATATCCCTTATACTCGTCATACGGCAAGTTTATATCCGGATGCGCGTCTATCCAGACAATTGCGATATCATCCGGGTATTTAGCGGCCAGATAGGTGAAGGGCACGACACTCACCGAACATTCGCCCCCTAAAGTGACGATCTTTTCCGGAGTGTTTTCATGTAATAATTCAAGGGCCGCTTTTGTTTGTTTCAGAATAATCTTACGGGCGCTGACCCCTAGATCCGTTTCCCTATCGTTTATATCTAGTGAGATGGGTACTTCCACGGTTTTCTGGGGACTTGGGGGAGCGAGGATATTGAGTAATTGAGCACCAAGGTAATACCCTCTGGAAGCGTCGTCCGCAGGAAGGTCGGGCATCCAATGATTCACGATCCCACCTTGCCATTGGGGATAGATCAAACGAAGTGTCGATGTTTTATCTTCCATGTTATCGTAGTTTTTGTACAAAGTTAAAGGATTCCACCGAATTCTCGTCTTGATGAAAAAAGATTTTCTCCTTGATGAAAAAAGATTCTCATCATAATGAAAAAAGATTTTCACCCCGATGAAAATAGAAAGTTTTCCCCGTAAACTGTTTCTCTTTCGAAATAATTTATGTATGTTTGCTCAAACTCAAAACGAATTGCATAACATGAAGCACATGTCTATATTGGCGGTCTCTTTGCTGGCACTCGTGGCCTGCACGCCTGAAAAGAAACAGGAGGCGGATTACTCGCAGTATGTGAACCCCATGATCGGTACGGATTTTACCGGCAATACCTACCCGGGAGCCCAACTTCCTTTTGGTATGGTACAATTGAGCCCGGATAACGGTTTGCCGGGTTGGGATCGCATCTCGGGGTATTTCTATCCGGATACGACGATCGCCGGCTTTAGCCATACGCACCTTTCCGGTACGGGGGCAGGCGATTTATACGATATCTCTTTTATGCCCGTGACCCGTCCTTATAAAGAGGCCCCTGCGCCGTTAGGCATTTACTCCACGTTCTCGCATAATGACGAGGCGGCTTCCGCAGGATATTACCGGGTATTGCTGAAGGATTATAACATTAACGTGGAGCTTACGGCTACCGAGCGTTGCGGTATCCAGCGGTATACCTTCCCGGAGGCCGAGGCTTCGGTATTCTTGAACTTGAAGAAGGCGATGAATTGGGACTTTACCTTGGATTCCAAGATCGAGGTGGTAGACTCTACGACGATTCGTGGATACCGCCTATCCCAAGGCTGGTCTCCCTTGCAGCATGTTTATTTCGAGACCCGTTTCTCTAAGCCTTTCGTGGCTTGTCATATGGATACGACTTCTATCGTGACCAAGGAAAAAGGTTGGATCGGTACGGCCTATGTGGCCCGTTTCGATTTCAATACGAAGAAGGATGAGGAAATCCTTGTCACGACCGGAATCTCTGGTGTCAGCATGGAGGGAGCGGGAAAGAATTTGCGTGCGGAAGCCCCGAAGGATGATTTCGATTACTATCAAGCGCAGGCTAGCGCGAATTGGAACCGACAGCTTTCCAAGATTGAGGTGAAGAGCCGGAATACGGACGATATGGTGAAATTCTATACGGCCTTGTATCATTCCATGATCGCCCCGACGATCTATAGCGACGTGGATGGTTCTTATTACGGTCCGGATCAGCAAATCCATAAAGCGGACGGATGGACGAATTACTCTACTTTCTCTTTATGGGATACCTACCGTGCCTCCCATCCGTTGTTTACGTATACGGAGCCGGAACGGGCGAATGATATGATCAAGGGTTTCTTGAAGTTCTATGAGCAGAACGGGGCTTTGCCTTTATGGAACCTTTATGGCTGGGAAACGAATATGATGATCGGTTATCATGCGGTGCCCGTTATCGTAGACGCTTATCTGAAAGGTATCGGTGATTTCAATGCCGAGAAAGCGCTGGAGGCTTGTATAGCGACAGCCAACCGGGATGACTATCGGGGTATCGGCGATTATAAGAAGTTGGGCTACGTACCGGCTTATAGCGATCCGAAAAAATGGGAGAACTGGTCTTTATCGAAGACCTTGGAGTATGCCTACGATGATTATTGCATCGCTAAGATGGCCGAGAAGATGGGTAAGAAAGAGATCGCCGACGAATTCTTTAAACGTTCACAGAATTATCATAATGTGTACAATCCGGCAACTTCCTTTATGCAGCCTCGTGATGAGAAAGGAAACTTTGCCGCTAATTTCAGCCCCGATGATTATACGGAAGATATTTGCGAGAGCAATGGTTGGCAATATTTCTGGTCCGTGCCGCAAGATTTGGACGGTTTGATCGGATTGGTAGGAAGTAAGGAACGTTTCGCCGAGAAATTGGATAGTATGTTTACCTATGTCCCCAAATCGGATGAGGAATTGCCTATCTTTAGTACAGGCATGATTGGTCAATATGCGCATGGAAATGAGCCGAGCCATCATGTGATCTACTTATATAATAAGGTCGGCCAGCCTTGGAAGACCCAGAAATACGTGGCTCAGGTATTACATGATTTGTATCTGAATGCCCCGGACGGTATTTGCGGTAATGAGGACTGTGGGCAGATGTCCGCTTGGTTTGTGTTTAGCGCCATGGGATTCTACCCGGTTGATCCGATCAGTGGCCAATATGAGATCGGCTCCCCGTTGTTCCCGGAAGTGAAGATGCATGTAGGTAATGGCAAGACCTTTATGGTTTTGGCTCCCGAGGTCTCTGCGGAGAATATTTATATCCAATCCGTGAAGCTGAACGGACAACCTTATGATAAGAGTTATATCACCCACGAGCAAATCATGAGCGGGGCGACATTGGAGTTCGTCATGGGCAGCCAGCCGGGACCGATATGGTATACGAACGAATGAAATAGCTCTCTATGATATAATGAAGAGAAGTGCCGTGGTCATATCGCCACGGCACTTTTTTTAATCCGGTTCATGCGAATCTTTCCCATAAGCCTTGACAATATCCTTTACGATGTACCAGAGTACGAACACGACCATTATGCTTCCGATCAATATCTTTCCCACTCTTATGATAGAATCGATGTATTCTTCCATAATGTTATTATTTAAGAGATTACCGTTCGAGGTAAATGTACGGATAAAAATCGGGAAATAAGTCTATGTCTCTAAGATAATTCAGATATTTGTTCTATTTTTGAACATTGTATAAATGATTAAATATAATAGCATGTTAAAACAAATGATAGCCTTGACGGCTTTGATGGTGTCATCCATTGCTTTTGCGCAAGACCGGGAGTATGTAATCGTGGTACATGGTGGTGCGGGGGCGATGGCCGGATTGGAGGAAGATCCGGTTAAGTCGGCTCAATATTACGCCGCATTGGACTCCGCTTTAATGATTGGAGATAAGGTCCTTTCTGCGGGAGGCGAGGGGCCGGAAGCGGTGATGGCCGTAATCAATTACTTCGAGGGAAATCCGTTGTTTAACGCCGGAATTGGTGCTACCTGTACGGCGGAGGGAACTTTTGAGTTGGACGCTTCCATCATGGAAGGCAAGGATTTAAGCGCAGGCGCTGTAGCTGGCTTAAAACACGTGAAGCATCCGATCAATGCCGCCTATGCCGTAAAGACAAAATCTCCGCATGTCATGCTGAGCGGAGCCGGTGCTGAGGAGTTCGCCAAGGAACAAGGCTTGGAAATGGTAGAAGACAATATGTATTTCGCTACGCCCAAGACGATGGAGTGGATCGAGAAGTTAAAGCAAGAAAGTAAGAAGAACGGTACGGTAGGCTGTGTCGTTCTGGATAAGCAAGGAAACTTAACGGCCGGGACCAGTACCGGCGGTATGTTCAAGAAACGTTGGGGGCGTATCGGTGATTCGCCCGTGATCGGGGCGGGAACGTATGCGGATAATAACAGTTGCGCCGTCTCCTGTACGGGGCATGGCGAGTATTTTATCCGTCATGCGGTAGCGTTCGATGTGTGTGCCCGCTATAAATACCTTAAGGAAAGCGTAGAGAAAGCGGCAGATTATATCATCCATACGGAATTGAATACGAACGCCGGCAACGGCGGCTTGATCGCCGTGGATAAACTAGGAAATATCGCCATGCCTTATAACAGTGGCGGTATGTTCCGCGGATTCTTGTATAAGGAGAAAGGTAGCCCGGAAATTAAGAAGGGCTGCGGTATCGGAAAGAAGATCGTTGTAGTAGGGGAAAAGTAGTTTTTTGTATCTTTACGCCAAATTCAAGATAGAATGGCGAAAACAAAAACCGTATATGTCTGCTCTAACTGTGGCGCTGATTCCCCGAAATGGCTGGGTAAATGCCCGAATTGTGGGGAGTGGAACACCTATGTGGAGGAGATCGTAACGAAGGAGCCTGCCGTGAAGCGGCCAGTTCCCGGTATTATGGAGGGCAATAAGATCCGTCCGGTGTTATTGCGTGATATAACGACGGAAGAGGAGGCCCGTATCGATTTAAAAGATGATGAATTAAACAGGGTCCTCGGCGGAGGCTTGGTAAAAGGCTCTTTGGTCTTGATCGGGGGAGAGCCGGGAATCGGAAAATCCACCTTGGTCTTGCAAACCGTGTTGGGCTTGACAGGCTTGAAAACCCTATATGTCTCGGGCGAGGAGAGCAGTCGCCAGTTGAAACTCCGGGCGGACCGATTATCGCATGATAATCCGAACTGTTTCATCTTATGCGAGACACATCTGGAACAGATTTTTACGCAAGCGGCCAATATCCAGCCGGACTTGATGATCATAGATTCCATACAAACCATCTTTACGGAAGTCGTGGAATCTTCCCCCGGCAGTGTTTCCCAAGTACGCGAGTGTAGCGCCGCTATCTTGAAATACGCCAAGGAAAGCGGTGTCCCGGTCTTATTGATCGGCCATATCAATAAGGAAGGCAGTATCGCCGGTCCGAAGGTATTGGAGCATATCGTGGATACGGTGTTGCAGTTTGAGGGCGATCAGCATTATATGTATCGTATCCTGCGGAGCATCAAGAACCGTTTTGGCAGTACGGCGGAACTAGGGATTTACGAGATGCGCCAGAACGGGCTTCGTGAGGTCAGCAATCCATCCGAGTTATTATTAACCCAGAATCATGAGGGACTGAGCGGTGTCGCCATCGCCGCCGCTATCGAGGGGGTACGTCCTTTCTTGATCGAGACGCAAGCCTTGGTCAGCTCGGCGGTTTACGGTACGCCGCAACGTAGCGCCACCGGATTCGATTTACGCCGAATGAATATGTTATTGGCGGTATTGGAGAAAAGGGCGGGTTTTAAGTTGATCCAGAAAGATGTTTTCCTGAATATCGCCGGAGGTTTGAAAGTGAATGATCCGGCTATCGATTTGGCGGTAATCAGTTCCATCCTTTCCTCTAGCTTGGATATCAGCATCGAGCCGGGTATTTGTATGGCCGGAGAGGTAGGCTTGTCCGGAGAGATCCGTCCGGTCAACCGTATTGAGCAACGTATCTTGGAGGCGGAGAAGCTGGGTTTCTCCCGGATTATCATTCCGCATAATAATCTAAAAGGTTTCGATACGGCGAAAAGTAAGATCCAAATCGTACAGGTAAAGAAAGTGGAGGAAGCCTTTCGGCAACTATTCGGTTAATATATAATAAACAATGATAAAAGAATTACAACTCAGGATATTGCCGGAAGAGGCTGTTAATGAGCAATCGCTAAGGCAAGTAGTAGCCCGTGAGACGGGTGAGGCTCCGAAAAATATCCGGGCCGTACGTGTATTGAAACGTTCGATAGACGCACGCCAGCGAACGATATTTGTCAACGTGAAACTGCGTGTTTTCATGAACGAGATGCCCAGCGAGCCGGAATATCAATCGATAGAGTATAAAGATGTCTCGGCAGGGAAACCTGTGATCGTCGTAGGAGCCGGTCCGGGAGGTCTGTTCGCTGCCTTGCGCTTGATAGAGTTAGGTTTGCGCCCCATCATCGTCGAGCGAGGTAAGGACGTGCGGGAACGCAAGAAAGATATCGCCTTGATCAGTCGTGAGCATAAGGTGAACGGAGAATCAAATTATAGTTTCGGTGAGGGCGGTGCCGGCGCTTATTCTGATGGAAAGCTGTATACCCGTAGCAAGAAAAGAGGCTCGGTAGATAAGATACTGAATATCTTTTGCCAGTTTGGGGCCAGTCCCTCTATCTTGGCGGATGCCCATCCGCATATCGGAACGGATAAGCTCCCCCGTGTGATCGAGAATATCCGGGAGCAAATCAAGCGATGCGGAGGTGAGGTACATTTCGAGACCCGTATGGATGCTTTTATCATGAAAGAGAACGAGGTGATCGGCATCGAGACGAATACGGGAAAGAGCTTTTACGGGCCTGTTATCTTAGCTACCGGCCATTCCGCCCGTGATGTCTATAACTATTTATACGAACGCCAGATCCAGATCGAGGCGAAAGGGATCGCGGTCGGTGTTCGTCTGGAACATCCTCAGGAATTGATCGACCAAATCCAGTATCATCGGAAAGAAGGTCGTGGGAAATATCTTCCTGCGGCAGAGTATAGTTTTGTGACGCAAGCGAATAACCGGGGCGTCTATTCCTTCTGTATGTGTCCGGGAGGTTTCGTGGTTCCTGCGGCGAGCGGACCTAAGCAGGTCGTGGTAAATGGAATGTCGCCTTCCAACCGGGGTTCCCGCTGGTCTAACTCAGGGATGGTGGTAGAGATCCGTCCTGAAGATTATTCCGAACTGGTAGGGCAGGAGGAGCTTTATCTTCGGAATGGCGAGAAGGTAGATGCGGATTCCCCATTAGCGTTGATGGCCTTTCAAGAACGTCTGGAAGAGGTCTGCTGGCTAAACGGAGGCATGAAGCAAACGGCACCCGCCCAGCGCATGGATGATTTCATGCGGAAGAAGAACTCTTTCGATTTACCGGTTTCGTCGTATACGCCGGGTCTGCTGGCCTCTCCGTTGCATTTTTGGATGCCGGAATTTGTGACCAGTCGCCTGCGGGAAGGTTTCCGTTATTTCGGTAAGGTCTCTAGAGGCTTCTTGACCAACGAGGCAACCATGATCGGCGTAGAGACCCGTACATCCGCTCCGGTTCGTATCCTCCGTGATCGGGATACCTATCAACACGTCACGGTAAAAGGTCTTTTCCCTTGCGGTGAGGGAGCGGGGTATGCGGGAGGAATCGTATCCGCTGCCATCGACGGGGAACGTTGTGCGGAAGGAGTGGTGCAAGTCTTAAATTTAATAAAATAGAAAATGAAGTTTATCAAGAGAAGTTGGATGTCTCTTTGTTTGGGCATCTTGGTGTTATTTAATGTTAGTTGTACGGGAAAGAAAGCTGCTTCGGAGGATAAGGATGAGGTATTGTCATACAGTAATCCTTTGTCGGTCCAGTTTGGTGATCCATACGTATTGTTGGCCTCGGACGGACGTTATTATATGTATGGTACCGGTGCCGGCGCTGTAGACGGTTTTTGCGCCTATTCTTCCGATGATTTGATCCATTGGAAACCGGAAGGGCAGGTTTATCGGGGCAATACGCCCGATTCTTGGGCAATCGCTAATTTCTGGGCGCCGGAAGTGTACGAGCGTGACGGGAAGTTCTATATGTTCTTCAGTGCGGATTGGCGGAACAATCCGACCAACGAGGAGGAAAATTTCCGTATCGGCGTAGCTGTGTCGGATAAGCCGACCGGACCATTTAAGGAATTGGCCGATGCTCCTTTGTTCGATCCGGGATATCCTGTAATCGACGGAAACTTGATCGAGGATGAGGATGGCCGTACCTATCTCTATTATTCCCGTTGTTGCTATAAGCATCCGGTAGAAAGCGAGATCGCCGATGAGGCAAAGAAGAAAGGCATGTTCGACTCCGTTGAGGAAAGCTGGATTTACGGGGTGGAGGTCGCTCAGGATCTTACGCACGTAATTGGGGAACCCGTACTTCTGCTGCGTCCACCCGTAAAATTGGATGATGCGCAAAGTGAATGGGAAAGTCGCTCGGTTACCAAAGGGGAGGTCGGACGTCGTTGGACGGAAGGCTCTTTCATGCTACGTCACAACGGCTTGTATTATATGATGTATTCCGCTAATTATTTTGGCGGGGCAAATTATGCGGTGGGATATGCCGTGTCCGAACATCCGTTAGGACCGTTTGAGAAGGCATCTAATAATCCGGTGCTGGAGAAGAACGTGGAAAAAGGCGGTATCGTCACGGGTACCGGACATAATAGCGTTACTTGGTCGAAGGACGGAAAACAAATGTATTGCGTTTATCACGGGCGTACCCAGAAGACAGGGGATGAGCGGGTCGTATTCATCGATAAAATGCGAATCGATGAGAAGGGCCTTCTAGTCGTGGAAGGCCCTACCATCGATCCGCAATCAATTCAATAGTTATTTATCTCTTCCAGCAACGCCACTCGTTCCAATGAGAACGTAGTGTCGTTGCGTTGGATATATTCCAATAGCTCTTTCGCTCTTGCCCGGAGTTTTTTACCTTGCGCCTCCGGCAAAAGGAAACTTTCTTCCAGCAAGGTCTTGGCCGCCAGCTCCATGCGTTGGAGGCCGCACGAATCATCACCGTCCAGATAAGTGCGGATGCCGTCGATAGGCGTGTTCAGCAAGAAATCGTTATCCAGTTTTAAGGATGTGTAGACGGATTGGATTAACTCGGGGTTCTTGCGTGCCCCATCGTTGGAATTACGATTGAAGATGATCTGGGCGATCACTTTGCCCAGTTCCTCGATCTGTACCATGATGAAATCTCTCTTTAACATAGGAGTGGTGAATTATTCGATCGTTATACTTTGGATGCGGATGTCTTTCTTCGGACGGTCATTCTGGTCTTTCGGCTGGGTAGCGATCTGATCCAGAACGTCGAACCCCTCCGTCAGCTCCCCGAAGATCGTATAGGTGCCGTCTAGATGATGGCAACCGCCTACGGTGGTATAAGCCTTCCGTTGCTCATCCGTAAATAGCAAATGCCCGGGAGTTGCTTGAATAACGGAGTCTATCTGGGCGTTGATCATTCTCAATCGCTTCTGGTATTCCCGTTTGTTACTCATCTTTATCATATTCAACTCGGCACGGACCGGCGCGTAAAACTCCTTCAGGGCCTTTTGCCGGGCCGGATAGTTGGCGGTACGCTCTAACGTATCCAGTTCGGTTTCCCTATAGACCTTCCCCTGCACGATAAAGAATTGCGACATGTCCGATTTCTTTTGCGGGTTGACATCGTCCGGTTGGCGGGGAGCGGCCAAGGCTCCTTTCTTATGGAAATATTTCTCGTTGATCTCGGGCAGGATCTCGGCGGAGGGATCGCCAAAGCCGCATTTGGCACCGGCGGGAGCATTCTTGGAATCCGGGGCTCCTCCTTGGATCATAAACTCCGGCAGGACACGGGTGAATAAGGTCCCGTTGAAATCTCCCCGTTTCGCCCGTTCGATAAAAGTACGGGTGTGATTAGGCACATCATCGTACAGGATGGCCTTCATAGTACCTACATTGGTTTTAATAACTACCGTTTTTCCAGCTTCTTGCGCCGAGGTGGCTACCACGCAAAGGAACAGTGCTGATAAAATGTAATATATCTTTTTCATGTAATTTTAATTTGGAAGGTAAATATAGGTGTTATGTTGTAAAACACAAAGTAAATGCCTAACTTCGCGTCTTTATTAATAGGTAATAAGATTTTTAAAGATTTTAGCATGGATTGGATAAACGACTTATTATGGGGAGAAGGTATCGGGCATTCTATCCTTTTACTATCTTTCGTGATTGCCGCCGGCATTCAGTTGGGAAAGATAAAGGTGTTTGGGATTTCGCTTGGGATTACCTTGGTGTTGTTTGTAGGTATTATTTTAGGGCATTTGGGGTTTACGGTTAACCACAATGTGATTCATTTCTTTAAGGAATTTGGATTGATCTTATTTGTTTATTCGGTAGGTATGCAAGTCGGGCCGGGTTTCTTCTCGTCTTTTAGGCAGGGTGGAATCACGTTGAATATGCTTGCCTGTGGAATTGTCTTCCTTGGCGTGGCTACGGCTTTGGTATTGCATTTCGTGACAGGTATTCCGATGCCTACGATGGTGGGTATTTTATCGGGGGCGGTGACGAATACCCCCGGATTAGGTGCGGCTCAGCAGGCTTATTCCGATATGTACGGGGTTTCAGATAATACGATCGCCTTGGGTTACGCCGTGGCTTATCCGCTGGGCGTGATCGGTATTATTCTTTCGATCATTTTCGTACGTTACGTATTCCGTGTGAATTTCGATAAGGAGAATGACGATTTGAATAAGGAGGATGCCTCGCATACGAATGAGGCGAAACCGATCTCGCTGGTCGTAAAGAACCCGGCGGTTTTCGGTAAGACGGTAGGGGAGTTATCCGGTTTGATGGATCATCTGGATTTCGTGATTTCCCGTGTATGGCGTAATGATAACAAGCAGATCGAGATCGCTTCCGCCGGTACGATCTTGAATGAGGATGATAAGATTTTCGTGATCACGACAGATCAAGATGCCGAGTCCGTAAAGACATTCATCGGCGAGGAGATCGATATGGAGCGCAAGCAATGGATTCGTATGGAGAGCCAGTTTATCAACCGCCGTATCTTGATCACGAAACCGGAGTTGAACGGCAAGAAGCTGGGACAGTTGAAACTGCGTAAATTATATGGTATCAATATCACCCGTATCAACCGTGCGGGCGTGGACTTGGTAGCTACGCCGGCTCTGACGTTGCAGGTGGGCGACCGTGTGAATGTGGTGGGTACCGAGACGGCTGTCTCGAATGTAGAAAAGGTATTGGGTAACTCCTTGAAACGCTTGAACGAGCCGAACTTGATCACGATCTTTATCGGCATTGCCCTCGGTATTGTCTTGGGGAGTATTCCTATCACGTTCCCGGGCATTCCGCAACCGGTTAAGTTAGGTTTGGCGGGAGGTCCGTTGATCGTGGCGATCTTGATTAGCCGTTTTGGTTACCGTTATAAGCTGGTTACCTATACGACCCAGAGCGCTAACTTGATGTTGCGTGAGATCGGTATCACCCTCTTCCTCGCTTGTGTGGGTATCAGTGCCGGCGATGGTTTTGTGGATACGATCGTGAACAATGGTGGATTCGCTTGGATCGGTTACGGTTTCATTATCACAACGATTCCTTTGCTGATCATCGGTTGTGTAGGCCGTTATTTCTATAAGATCAATTATTTCACCTTAATGGGCTTGATCGCCGGTAGTACGACGGATCCGCCCGCTTTGGCTTACTCGAACGCTACGGCTGGAAACGACGCTCCTTCCGTAGGTTACGCTACGGTATACCCCTTGACCATGTTCTTGAGGGTACTTACGGCGCAATTATTGATCTTGTTCTTCGCTTGATGCGGTAGTTATAATGGTGCCGTCTTACACGTATATCGGCATTGCCTCACACGTATATCGACGTTGGCCTATGCGAGCGTAGGCGTGAGGCGATGTCGGTATACGTGCTGGATGGAGTTGACGCCGGGGAAAATAAAAAGCATAGATGTATTAAATTTATCAGTTTAAAAGGTGATGTTATTCGTAACATTGCCTTTTTTGTTAGCTTTGTGGGAGTATAATCTAATTAATATCGTGGAAAGAATGAGTGTAGAGAAGAAAAACGCTTATATCGGAGTGGATTTAGGGGGGACGAATATGCGTGCCGGCCGTATCGTAGGGGATCGATTAGTGGCTCAGGGGAGCGCCCCGACTCCCAAGGACGCCGCGGATTGCGAGGAGACATTGGAGGCTTTGATAGAGGTGATCCGTTCCGTGTGGGACGAGAGTGTGGTAGCTATCGGTATCGGTGTGCCGAGCGTGGTGGATCGTGAGAAGGGGATCGTATATAACGTGGTGAATATCCCGCATTGGGAGGAGGTACATTTGAAGGAGATCTTGGAGGCTTGCTTCTCCGTGCCGGTTTATGTGGATAACGACGCGAATTGCTTCGCTCTGGGTGAGCGTATCTTTGGCGAAGGAAAGACGGTTGATAACTTCGTGGGCCTCACCTTGGGTACGGGCTTGGGGGGTGGAATTATCCAGAATGGCAAGCTGTTGGCCGACGCTAATTGTGGCTCGGGAGAATTTGGCATGATTCCCTACCAAGGACAGATCTTGGAATATTTCTGTAGCGGTTCCTATTTCATGAACGTATGGGGTGTGGATGGGAAGGAGATGTACACCCGTGCGATGCGGAAGGACGAGCAGGCGCTGGAGGCTTACCGGCAGTTGGGCGTACATGTGGCCGCCGCTATCAAGATCGTGGTATTGACGGTAGATCCGGAGATGATCGTCTTCGGAGGCTCGGTGACCGCCGCCCATGAGTTGTTTGAGGAGAGCATGTATGAGGACTTGAAGGATTTCGCTTATCCGAACTCTATCAAGAACTTGAAGATACGTTTCTCTAAGCTGGAGAATCCGGGGCTATTCGGTGCCGCTTCCCTTTGTTATGATAAATAAAGACGGATAATCAATTGTTTACTTAAATCTGATTCATACCATGAGACATGTATTTTGTAGGAAGGTCGTTTTCCTTTTGGCCGCTTTACTGGTTGTATGCGGCATGTCGGCCCGTAAGCCGATCAAGACGTTATTAATAACGGGGCAGAATAACCATAATTGGCAGGTGAGCCATGTGGTGCTTAAACAGATATTGGAGAACTCGGGACGCTTCTCCGTGGATTTCGCGGTCTCTCCGGAGGCGGGGAAGGATATGTCCGGCTTTGTCTTGGATTTTAGTCCTTACGAGCTGGTGGTGCTGGATTATAATGGGGATGCTTGGCCGGAAGAGACAAACCGTCGTTTCTTGGAATATGTGCAAGGAGGTGGTGGTGTCGTGATCTATCATGCCGCTGATAACGCCTTCGTGAACTGGCCGGAATACAATAAGATTTGTGCCTTGGGCGGTTGGGAGAACCGGGATGAGAAAGCGGGACCCTATGTATATTGGAGCGATGGTAAGTTGATAAAGGATAGCTCGGCGGGCGTGGGTGGCTCTCATGGCAAGCAACATGAGTATGTGCTGAATGCCCGGAACCATGAGCATCCGATCATGAAGGGGCTGCCGAATAAATGGAAACATGCGCAGGATGAGTTATATGATCGTATGCGTGGCCCGGGAAATATAAAGGATTGCTTGTATACCGCTTATTCGGATAAGGAGACCGGAGGTTCCGGCCGTGAGGAGCCGTTGATCTTTACGGTTGATTATGGGAATGCCCGTATATTTCATACGATGTTAGGGCACGCGGGGGAAACGGTAGAGAATTGTCCGGCTATGCAATGCGCCGGCTTCCAGATTACCTTGTTAAGAGGTGCGGAATGGGCCGCTACCGGCAAGGTAACCCAAAAGGTTCCCGCTGATTTCCCGACGGAAAAACAAGTATCTAATCGGAGTAATTATAAGCGGTGATACATGGTTTATTAGAATGCCCATTGTAAGCTCCTTATGATGGGCATTCTAGCAAGCTAACAATGGGCATTCTAAGGAGCTTACGATGGGCATCGTGCTATTTTGCTGAATCCTCGTGCGATAGATAGCCGTCGCTTAATGTGAATCGGGGATCTTGATCCGCCAGAAAGCGGATGGCCGTGAGGATTTTCTCTTGAGGGAAAGGTAATTTCTCAATAAGTTCTTTCACGGGGATAGGGGATTCCCCGGCCAATATCTTTATGAGACTTTCCCGGATAGCGTTGAATTCCCAATTCATAAGCTGTGATTCATGCTTCGATAGGCATACGTCGCAACAGCCACAAGGGGCGGAATCTTCCTCGCCGAAATAGGATAGGAGCATGCGGCTACGGCATACCCGCTCCTCGTTGATATATTCCAGCACCTTCTCGATCCGTTTCCCGAAACGCTCCTTGCGTTCCTCATACGCCGAGCGGGGTATGGAAAGGTACCGCTGTTCCTCCCGGGTCTGGGTATAGATAATCAACGGGGTTTTCTTATGCGGGATGTAGTTTACGATCCGGTATCTGGATAAACCTACCAAGGTCTCATACACCTCGTGAGGTGTCACTCTCGCACGGGTGGCGATTACGCTCTCATCTATATAAACATAATCTGCGAATAACCCGGTGTAAGAACGCAAGATTGTCTGAATCACCTCATCCGTTCGCTTGTTCTCACTTAAATACCTGTAAAGCTCGTCACGGGTAGCTGTGAACATCAGGCGGGAAGCGTTGTCTACCTCCTCCGTATATTCGATATAGCCCGATAGCCCAAGGATCTTCAAGGCATGATGCGCTTGCAATAAAGAGAACTTATAAGCGGAACAGAAATCCGTCAATGAGAAATCGTGTACCGTATCTAGCCCGTACCCTACGGCGATCTGGTAATAATTACCCAACGCCTCATAGACCCGGTAGATAAACTCCTTGTCCGGAAACTCATCCGCCAGCCGTTTCTTTAGCTTGGCGCTATCCGTGGAGGAACAAAGAGCCACGGCGAAGGCTTTCTTCTCATCACGTCCCCCGCGTCCGGCCTCTTGATAATATTCCTCCAACGATCCCGGCATATCCATATGCACGACCAATCGCACGTCCGGCTTATCGATACCCATACCAAAAGCGTTGGTCGATACGATTACCCGGCACTCGTTGCTTTTCCAACGGGCCTGACGTAGTTCTTTCTCGTCACGGTTTAATCCGGCATGGAAGAAATCGGCGGAGATACCCGCCTGTTGCAGCATGACGGCGATCTCCTTGGTGCGTTTCCGGTTGCGGACATATACGATGGCCGTACCCGGAACTTTTCCCAATATATAAACGAGTGTATTTAACTTATCTTCCGTCTTCCGGACAATATAAGCCAGATTTTTGCGGGCGAAGCTCTTTTGAAATACGTTCTTCTCCTTGAACCGCAGACGCTCTTGTATGTCATTCACCACTTCCGGGGTAGCCGTGGCGGTCAAGGCCAATACCGGAACACCCGGCAATAAGTCCCGGATCTCAGCGATATTGAGGTAAGAAGGACGGAAATCATATCCCCATTGCGAGATACAGTGACTCTCGTCGATCACTAGCAGACAAACTTGCATGGCCTCCATCTTGATCCGGAAAATATCCGTACTAAGCCGCTCCGGGGAGACATACAAAAACTTATACCCTCCGAAGATACAATTCTCCAGTTGCGTGATAATCTCTTGCCGGCTCATGCCCGAATAAATAGCCGTAGCCTTGATGCCGACCCGGCGTAAGTTCTCCACTTGGTCTTTCATCAAGGCGATCAAGGGAGTGACGACGATGCAAATCCCTTCCATCGCCAAGGCCGGCACCTGAAAGGTGATGGATTTACCACCACCTGTAGGCATCAGCCCAAGCGTATCTTTTCCGGCACAGACGGAATGGATAATATCCTCCTGCAAGGGGCGAAAAGCAGGGTATCCCCAATACTTCTCTAATATCTTATGGTAGACGTCCACCTGTCCTCCTCATATATCGTCGGGTTTGATGTCTTTGATCATCAGCTGGATAGAGGTGTTGCCGTTGTAGGTATTCTCCTCCACCGTGTAGCAGATGTTGAAAGGCTTCATACTCTTGATATGGTCGTTGTGCCTGTGCATGCCGAAAGCGATGGCGTGCATGGGGGTGCTTGAGTTTCCGTCGATCAATTCCAGCTTGAGATGCTCCAGTTCCTTACCCACGAGCTTACTGGTACCGTAGTCCTTTACGCCAAGCGAGCAGAATACAGGCTTCTGGTTGTCCGGCCCGAACGGGCTCATCTTCTTTAGGTCGTTCACGAACTTCTGGTTGATCTCTTTCAAATCCAAGATAGCGTCGATATCGATCTGTGGGATCATCTGTTCCGGTATGATCTCTTCGGATGCGATCTTCAAGAAACGCTCGGTGAATGCCTCTAGGTTCTCCTCCCGAAGGGAAAGCCCGGCGGCGTAGGTATGTCCCCCGAAATTCTCCAATAAATCCCGGCAACTCTCTATCGCCTTGTAAATATCGAAACCCGTTACGGAACGTGCCGATCCGGTGATCAACTCGGACGATTTGGTAAGAACGACCGCCGGACGGTAATACTTCTCGGTCAAACGGGACGCTACGATACCGATCACGCCTTTGTGCCATCCCGGGTTATACACCACGATCGCCTTCCGGTCATCCATGTTCTCTACTTCGTCGATGACAGCGTTCGCCTCGTCGGTGATCTTCTTGTCTAATTCCCGGCGTTCCTCATTATATTGGTTGATGCTCTCGCTCTTCTCCCGGGCACTGGCGCTATCCTTGGACAGTAGCAGTTCCACCGCCTCCTTCCCGTTCATCATACGGCCGGAAGCGTTGATACGGGGACCGATCTTGAATACGATATCACTGATCGTGATCTCCTTTCCGGTCAATCCGCAGATATCGATGATCCCTTTCAGCCCGAGGCTGGGGTTGCTGTTCAATTGCTTCAGCCCGTAATAGGCGAGGATGCGGTTCTCTCCCGTAATCGGGACGATATCCGAGGCGATACTGACCGCCGTCAGTTCCAACAACTTCTCCAGATCCGAGAACGGGAAATTATTACTCTTGGCGAACGCCTGCATGAACTTGAATCCCACTCCGCAACCCGATAAATGCTCATACGGATAGATAGAATCCGAGCGCTTGGCATCCAATACGGCGACAGCGTCCGGCAAAGTGGTGTCCGGCATATGGTGGTCGCAAATAATAAAGTCGATACCTTTCTCCTTGGCGTACTCGATCTTCTCGATCGCTTTGATACCGCAATCCAGCGAGATAACCAGCGACACGCCGTTCTCGGCGGCATAATCGATACCCTTGTAAGAGATACCGTACCCCTCGTCGTATCGATCTGGGATATAGAAATCCAAGGTAGACGAGTAAGGTCTTAAATACTTGAAGACGAGCGATACCGCTGTCGTTCCATCCACGTCGTAATCGCCGTAGATCAAAATCTTTTCTTTATTCCCCAAGGCTTTGTTCAAGCGCCTCACCGCCTTATCCATATCCGGCATAAGGAACGGGTCGTGCAAATCGTTCAAGCTGGGTTTAAAGAATTTCTTCGCCTCTTCGATCGAAGTGATACCTCGTTGAACGAGCAAGAGACAGATCACCGGGCTGAATCCTAATTCAGCCACCAATTGGTCTCTCTTATGTAACTCTTCTTCTGATGGGGTTTGAAAGTTCCATTTGTTAATCATTATATATTGTTTTTTTCTTTTTTGCTTGCCTGATACTACGGATACCTTGTCATCCTTAATCTACCGTATGACAAAGGCGAGATTTCCGCAATATATTTCAACCTGTAAAGTTAGAAATTAAATATGGTATATCCGGTATGGCTTAAAGAAAATAGTTTTTTTGTTATTATTTTTTTGAAGTAGGAGAATGATTCGTACATTTGCCTAAATATTATAAAATACAATGACGGAAGATATTAAAAAAGCTTGCGAAGTAATGGCCGCAGGCGGCATAATACTTTATCCTACAGACACTATCTGGGGAATTGGTTGCGACGCTACCAATGAAAAAGCCGTACAAAGAGTGTACGAGCTAAAGCGAAGGGCAGACAATAAGGCTATGTTGGTCTTGATGGACAGCGAGGCTAAATTGGATAGGTACGTGTCGGATGTTCCCGATATCGCTTGGGATTTGATTAGCGTGTCTGATAAGCCGTTGACCATCATTTACTCAAGTGCCAAGAACTTGGCGACAAATCTATTGGGAGCCGATGGTAGCGTGGGTATCCGCATCACGAACGAGGAGTTCTCCAAGAAATTGTGCGAGCGCTTCCGTAAACCCTTGGTCTCTACTTCCGCCAACGTAAGCGGCGAGCCTTCTCCCGCTAATTTCAGCGAGGTATCGGAGGTGATCAAGGAGGGTGTGGATTATATCGTGAGTTATCGTCAGGACGATATGAGCAAGGCCGCTCCGTCCGGCATTATCAAGCTAGGAGCCGGTGGGCTTGTGCAGGTAATTAGATAAGGATGAAGAAAAGCGTACAAGCCGGAAAATATATTGTCTCGGATTTTATAGCGTCGTCGGTAGTCTGGTTATTATTTAACCTGATACGCTATGAGGAGGTGGCGGTGTATGAAGGGTTTGATACCGTCGGGGCCTTTTTGCTGCATATCCCCTCGTTGAAGGGGCAGCTATTGATCCCGTTTTTCTGGTTCGTATTATATTGGTTTTCCGGTTATTATAATAAACCGTTCGGTAAGTCGAGGCTTACTGAGTTGTTCTCTACCCTTGGGAGCGTGTCGATCGGTGTCGTGATCTTGTTTTTTGCCTTAGTGCTGAATGACTTGCCCCGTTCCTATCATGTGTATTATGATATGTTTTTCTCTTTATGGGGATTACAGTTTGTCTTGACGTATATTCCCCGGTTATTGATTACGCAGGCCGGGTTACGGAAGATAAAGTGCAGGGAATGGGCGTTGAACGTATTGATGATTGGGGCGGGGAAGAAGGCGGCGTGTATTGCCGACGACCTGTATGGGTTGGGTTATAATATCGTCGGTTTTGTCTCCGATGGTACGGAGAAAAAAGGCGGGGTCGCCGGAGATCGTGTGATCGGTAGGCTGGAATCTTTGCCGGTGATTGTAGAGGAGAAAAAGGTGGATGAGCTGGTTGTCGCCTTGGAGACGGTGGATAATAGCCGTTTGATGGATATCCTGTATTCGTTATATTGCTATAAACGGCCGATCAAGATATTGGCGGATAAATCCAGTTCATTATCGCAAGTAAAGATCAAGGCGATAAAGGGCGTTCCGCTGGTGGACGTGACGGATAACAACTTCTTGCCCATCGAGCAGAATGTAAAGCTCTTTATGGATAAGATGTTATCTCTGATTTTCTTGGTGCTCTTATCTCCCTTGTTCCTGTATATCGCTTGGCGGGTGAAGCGGGATTCCCCCGGCCCGGTGTTTTTCAGTCAGGAACGGATCGGATACATGGGCGAGCCTTTCATGATCTATAAGTTTCGTACGATGTATACGAACGCCGAGGAAGAAGGTCCGTTGCTCTCTTCCGAGGACGATTCCCGTATCACTCCCTTCGGACGGGTGATGCGGAAATACCGCTTGGACGAGTTACCGCAGTTCTGGAACGTGCTGAAAGGGGATATGTCGCTAGTTGGCCCCCGTCCGGAACGTAAATATTTCATCGAGCGGATCGTGAGGAAAGCCCCCTTCTACTATCTGCTGCATAACGTACGTCCGGGAATCACCTCGTTGGGTATGGTGAAATATGGATATGCCGGCAGTGTGGATGAGATGATCGAGCGCTTGGAATATGATATATTATACTATGAGAATATGTCCTTGATTCTGGACATAACGATTCTCATTTATACAGTTAAAACAGTGTTTACAGGTAAAGGTATTTAAAATGGCTAACGAAGGGTTATTCTATAAATTGTTGTTATGGCGGGAAAAGCGCATCAAGGAGAAGCATTTTATCCTTATTATCAGCTTTATCGTGGGAATTTGCACAGCTGCGGCCGCTATCATATTGAAACAATTGATCCATTTCATACAACATGTATTGACGGGTAATTTCAGTGCTGACGGCGTGAACTATCTCTATTTGCTTTATCCGGTGATCGGTATCTTGTTGGCCGGCTTGTTCGTGAAATATATCGTGCGTGACGATATCGGCCATGGGGTGACGAAGATCTTGTATGCCATCTCGCAACGAAAGAGCCGTATCAAGCCGCATAATACATGGACGTCTATCGTAGCCAGTTCCGTGACGATCGGCTTTGGTGGATCGGTCGGGGCGGAGGCTCCTATCGTATTGACAGGGGCGGCTATCGGTTCTAATCTGGGACGGGTGTTCAGGATGGAGCAGAAGACGTTGATGTTGCTCGTGGGATGTGGTGCCGCCGGAGCGATCGCCGGTATCTTCAAGGCGCCTATCGCCGGGTTGGTGTTCGTGATCGAGGTATTGATGCTGGACCTTACGATGACTTCCGTGCTTCCTTTGCTGATCTCGTCGGTGACGGCGGCTACGATGTCTTATATCTTTACCGGTACCGAGGCCATGTTTAAGTTTTCTCAGACCGAGGCATTCGAGATCGAGCGTATTCCTTACGTGCTCTTGCTGGGTGTTTTTTGCGGATTGGTATCCCTTTATTTTACCCGTGTGATGAACAAGGTGGAAGGGATGTACCGGAAGTTGGGTACGTATTGGAAGAAGTTCATGTTGGGCGGCGTGATGCTGAGTATCTTGATATTCCTGTTCCCCCCACTATATGGTGAGGGCTATGATACGATCGGCTCGTTGCTGAACGGGCAGTTCTCGCATATCATGGACAAGAGTTTGTTTTACGATCTGAACGATACGTATTTCGGGGTCTTGATCTTCTTGACCTTGATCTTGCTTACGAAGGTATTCGCTTCCAGCGCCACGAATGCCGGAGGGGGTTGCGGTGGTATCTTCGCTCCTAGTTTGTATCTGGGCTGTATCGCCGGTTTTATCTTTGCGCATACGTCTAATTATTTCCCGTTCACGATGTATATCTCAGAGAAGAATTTCGCTTTGCTGGGTATGGCGGGCATTATGTCCGGGGTGATGCACGCTCCTTTGACCGGGGTTTTCTTGATTGCCGAGCTGACGGGTGGGTATGATTTGTTCCTCCCCTTGATGATCGTCTCGATCAGTTCCTATATCACGATCCTTATGTTCGAGCCTCATAGCATCTACTCCATGCGTTTGGCGCAGAAAGGCGAGTTGCTGACGCACCATAAGGATAGGGCGGTGCTTACCTTGCTACGGGCGGATAGCGTGATCGAGAAAGATTTCCAGATGGTGTCTCCGGAGATGACGTTGGGCGATATGGTAAAGGTCATTTCCCGAAGCGGACGTAACACCTTTCCTGTCGTGGACGAGCGGGGCGTGTTGCTGGGTATCGTCTTGCTGGATAATATCCGGAATATCATGTTCCGTCCGGAGTTGTATAATCGTTTCCATGTATCGAAGTTCATGGTTTCCGCCCCGGCCAAGATCGTAATCAACACACCGATGGATCAGATCATGCAGACGTTTGATGATACGAAAGCGTGGAATCTTCCGGTGGTCGATGAGAATGGCCATTATATCGGCTTTATGTCGAAATCGAAGATATTTAATTCCTATCGGGAGGTATTGGTCGATAACTTTTCCGGGGACTAACTTGTTAAAAACAGATCCAATTTATTGTATATGAAGAAAGAGGATTTACGAATCGTATATATGGGCACTCCCGATTTCGCCGTGGAGAGCCTGCGTGCCTTGGTAGAAGGTGGATATAATGTGGTAGGTGTCATTACGATGCCGGATAAGCCAATGGGGCGTCATGGTAGCGTGCTTCAGCCGAGCGCTGTGAAGCAATATGCCGTATCGGTGGGTCTTCCGGTCTTGCAGCCAGAGAAATTGAAGGACGAGGCATTTTTAGAGGAACTGCGTGCCTTGCGGGCGGATTTGCAGATCGTGGTGGCGTTTCGTATGCTGCCGGAGGTGGTCTGGAATATGCCCCGTCTGGGAACTTTTAATCTGCATGCCTCCTTGCTTCCGCAATACCGGGGCGCCGCTCCGATCAACTGGGCGGTTATCAATGGTGATACGGAGACCGGCGTGACTACTTTCTTTCTTACGCATGAGATTGATACGGGTAAGATCATCCGTCAGAAACATCTGCCGATTGCTGATACCGACGATGTAGAAACCGTTCACGATGCCTTGATGGCGATGGGGGCGGGGTTGGTTACCGAGACCGTGGACTTACTGTTGGATGGAAAAACAGACGCTATCCCTCAAGAGGAGTTCTATAAGGATGCCGCCGAGTTGCGTCCGGCCCCGAAGATCTTCAAAGATACCTGTCATATCGACTGGAACCAACCGGTGAAGAAGATCTATGATTTCGTCCGTGGGCTTTCTCCTTATCCTGCCGCTTGGACGGAATTGATCTCAGCGGATGGCAAACGTATGGTCTTGAAGGTTTACCAGACGAAGAAGCGTCCGGCAACGCATAACTTCCCGGTAGGTTCTATCCATACAGATCATAAATCGTATATCGATGTGGCCGTGAAGGATGGTTTCCTTCGATTGCATTCCTTGCAACTTGCCGGAAAGAAACGGATGAATATAACGGACTTCTTGAACGGTTTCAAGCAAATCGCAGAATATACGGTTGGCTGATGAACGGGACGAGACGTATCATATACATTACGTTAGGAACGTTTTTTCTCATATTGGGAGCGATCGGCATCTTTGTCCCTTTGCTCCCGACCACTCCTTTTTGGTTACTGACTTGTTGGTTTTATGTCCGTAGCTCGGAGAGACTTTATAACCGGGTGATGAGCAATCGTTATTTCGGGCCGCATATTAAGGGCTTTGTGGAAGATAAGGCTATTCCTTTGCGTTCCAAGATTATCACGATCGCTATCATGTGGCTATCTACGATCATTACTTCCCTTTTGCTAGTCGGCTATTGGTGGGTGAAAGCTTTGTTAGGGCTTATCAGTATCGGGGTCTCATGGCATATCCTCTCTTATCCTACTAAAAAAGAATGAGATAACCCGTTCATCCATAGGATTACTGGGGTTATCCCTCTTTTATCGCTTTCTATCGTAGCCTTACTACTTTATCGGTCTTCTTTCAAGGCCTCTTCCAAGCTGATTCCTAGAGCTTCAGCTACTCCCTTACCGTAAGCAGGGTCTGCCTTGTAGCAATTGCGTACGTGGCGTTGCTTGATGAACAGTTGGGCGTTACCCATCGCACGGGCGGTATTTCCGAATAACAATTGTTGCTCTTCCGGCGGCATCAAACGGAATAAGGCACCCGGTTGGCTGTAATAATCATCATCATACTCACGCTCGTTGTAATTATAAACATCCCCGTGTACTTTCAAAGGCGGTTCCTTCTTCTCGGGAGAGTCTTTCCATTCGCCGAAGCTGTTAGGTTCGTAACCCTTTGCGGCTCCATAGTTTCCGTCTACACGCATCGCTCCGTCACGGTGATAGGCATGGAACGGACAGCGGGGCTTGTTCACCGGGATCTGCTCTAGGTTCACGCCAAGGCGGTAACGCTGGGCGTCGCCATAAGAGAATAGACGACCTTGTAACATCTTGTCTGGGGAGAAGCCGATACCTTCGACAGTATTCATCGGGTTGAATGCGGCTTGCTCCACGTCTTGGAAATAATTCTCCGGATTACGGTTCAACTCGAGGATACCGACATCCATTAACGGGAAGTCCTTATGCGGCCATACTTTCGTGAGGTCGAACGGGTTGATCGGATAGGTCTCAGCCTGCTCCTCAGTCATCAATTGGATCTGGAATTTCCATTTCGGGAAGTCCCCACGCTCGATACTCTCGAACAAATCACGCTGATGGGATTCACGATCCTTGGCGATGATCGCAGCCGCTTCCTCGTCACTCAAGTTCTTGATACCTTGCAGGGTTCTGAGATGGAACTTCACCCAGATACGTTCGTTCTTATTGTTGATAAAACTGTACGTATGGCTACCGAAACCATGCATATGTCGATAAGAGTAAGGAATGCCGCGAGAACTCATCGTAATCGTTACTTGATGCAGGGCCTCGGGAAGCAAAGTCCAGAAATCCCAGTTGTTATCCTCGCTTCGTAGATTCGTTTTCGGGTCACGTTTGACCGCATGATTCAAGTCCGGGAACTTTAGGGGATCACGCAAGAAGAATACGGGGGTGTTGTTACCTACCAAGTCCCAGTTACCCTCCTCTGTGTAGAATTTCATGGCGAATCCACGGATATCACGCTCTGCGTCGGCTGCTCCACGCTCTCCGGCTACGGTGGAGAAACGGACAAAGCAGTCAGTTTTCTTGCCTACCTCGCTGAAAATAGCCGCTTTCGTATACTTTGTGATATCATGTGTAACGGTAAAGGTACCGAATGCGCCGGAACCTTTGGCGTGCATGCGTCTTTCTGGGATCACTTCACGGTCGAAGTGCGCTAGCTTCTCAATGAACCAAGGGTCTTGTAATACCATCGGGCCACGTGGCCCCACTGTTTGTACGTTCTGATTGTCCGCAACAGGGCGCCCGTTGGCGGCAGTTAGTTTTTTGTCTTCCATAACTTTAGTTTTTATGTCGCAATAAAGAATTTTAGATAAAGTAATCTTTAAATAAAACTGTTTAGAAACAACAATTGTTTTTAACTTCCTGACAAAAATAAGATGTTGTTAGACAGTTGTCAAATAGTTAATATCTATAAATATATAGACGGGTAGTAGAAACTCAGTGGGGATAGGCGCATGAGTTATAAAAGTATCTTAGTTTCATCGCCCCATACACCTAAGATACTTCGCCAATGAACTTAGGATACTTTCTCTATGAAACTAAGATACCTTGTTTAAAAGGTATGGATACAAAAAAGCGGTTGTCTGGCAAGATGCCAAGCAACCGCGGTATGGTTTGAAAAAATCAAATGTTCACCTTCCCGGTAAAATGGGGTGTTACTTATTTATTGTAACCCCATTTCGTTAACTCCGACTGACCGATAGCAGCGAGTGATCTCAAGCAGCTATCCAAAAAATGTCTAATAAAACTTTTCATAGCTCATTTTCTTTTTAATTAATAAATCTGTGCCTTTCGACACGTTCTAAATCTCACATAACTTTTGAAGTCCGAGTAACGAATGAATTGAAAACCTAAACCTTTAACCTTTTAACCTATTACTAACCTAATCCCGGACTTCTGATAACCTTAACCTAAACCTTCCTCTTTTTCATCGTGAGGTTTACCACATGCGGTAAACCCAAATTGTCCAAGGTTGAAACCCTAGCAAATCGATGTAACGTTTAAACAATCTCTTTACCATATTTGCTTTACAATTATGTTTTACGACACAAATATACGGCGTTATTCCATACGTGGTATGTTTTATAGCATGTTTTTTGCGGATTCCTATGTTTTCTTGATCTATGATAAAAAAAGCGGGAATCAGATTCATATAATGATAGTATTTGAACGTTTGGCATGTCTATTGTGTTACCATGCCATTGCGTTTCTATTTCTATTTGCTACATTTGCGGAGCTAAATGTAAGATAATGTAATATATATGAGTAGAAAAGAGGAGTACAAAGAGAAGAATCTATTGTATTTGGACGAGATCGCTTCGGAAGAGGGAATCCGGACATTACCGTGTGGTATATTATATAAGGTAATACAAGCGGGTACAGGCAAAGTCTCTCCTAATCGGGAAAGCGTCGTTTCCGTACATTATAAAGGAACGTTGATTAACGGAAGGGAATTTGATAACTCATGGAAACGGGGTTGCCCGGAAGCCTTTCGCTTGAACCAAGTGATTGAAGGCTGGCAATTGGCTCTTCAAGAAATGCGGGTAGGGGATAGATGGATAATCTATATCCCTTACAATTTTGGTTATGGTAATCGTGCCTCGGGTCCGATCCCTGCTTTCTCCACATTAATATTTGAGGTAGAGTTGTTGGGAATCGCCTAATTCCAATCATAGAATATATAATAATGTATCTGAAGGGAGTAAAAAAGAATAGCCATGGCTAAACCCATGGCTATTCTCTTTTTGCCTCATTAGAGGATTGGAAACTTTCTATTGTTTAGGCGTAACATCCGTCTTCTTTCCTTTATCCAGCCATTTCTCTTGGATGGTCTGCATCAGTTCATAGAAGTTAGGGATGAACATCGTGGCGAATATCGTATTGATAGCCATACCGAATACTACCGCCGCACCTAAGGATATACGGCTGGCCGCTCCCGCTCCGGTAGCGAAAAGCAAAGGCATGACACCCAATACAAAGGCGAACGAGGTCATCAGGATCGGACGTAAACGAACGTGTCCGGCTTCCAAGGCGGAATCCCGTATCGGATTACCTTCCTTTCGGAAATCCCGGGCGAACTCTACGATCAAGATACCATTCTTGGCGGACAAGGCGATCAATAAGATAATACCGATCTGGGTATATACGCTTACCGGAACCCCCATCACCCAGCAGCCGATAATAGCTCCCAACAAGGCGATCGGCAAACCCATGATAGCCGCCAACGGACTTGTCCAGCTCTCATATTGAGCCGAGAGAACCAAGAAAGCGACTAGCAACGCCATGGCGAAAATAATCACCGTCGTAGATCCTGCTTTCGTCTCTTGATAAGCGACCGAGGTCCATTCATATCCAAAATTATCACCTAATTGTTCCTGTATCAGCTCCTCCATCGCTAGGATCGCTTCTCCGGAACTATATTTCGGGTTGGCGATACAAGTAATAGCCGCCGATGAATACATATTATATAGGTTGATCTGGTCTAATCCCAATTGCTCGTCTAATTCGATAAAAGAGGAGAAGGGTACCATCTCTCCTTTACTATTCGCCAGACTCAAACGGAGTACATCATCGATCACTTTCTGCGCCTCTCCGTTCGCCTCGATCTTAACTTGGTAAATACGTCCGAACTCCACGAAATCGTTCACGTACGCCGCTCCCATATAATAGCTGAGCGTGGAGAATACTTGATTCAACTGAAGACCGAGCATCTGCACCTTATCCCGGTCTATCTTCAGTAGATACTGCGGGGTATTGGCCTGATACATACAAGAAAGGTTCAGCAATTGCGGTTTCGAGCGGTAGCTGGCCAGCAATGTCTCCACGGCATGCTGCATCTCCGTCGGACCTAGGTTCTTACGATCCTCCAATTGCAGTTGCAAGCCGCCCGAAGCGCCCAACCCCGGGATAGCTGGCGGTACCATACCGAATACCTGCGCTTCTTGGATAGCCGATGCCTCCCGGTTGAAACGGTTGGTCACGGCCTCTGCCGTATGCTCCTTACCTTTACGTTCGTTCCAGTTCTTTAGGATCACGAAGAAGGTGGCCGTATTGGATTGCTCCCCTCCACCCATCACGGAGAATCCGCTAACGCTGATGAATGATTTCACCTCGGGGTATGTCTTTAGGATCTCGTCGATCTGCTTGGTGACCGCCTCCGTCCGGTTCAAGCTCGCCGCCGGGGGTAATTGGGATACGATTAGGAAATAGCCGTCATCCTCTTCGGGTATAAAGGTTGTCGGCCAACGCATAAACAAGATAACCGCTACCGCCGTGATGATACCGTAAACGATCATCGCCGCTCCCGGTCGTTTCAGCATCCGCTCCACGATCGAGTCGTACATCTTCTGAGTCTTTCCGTATACCTTATTGAATCCTTTGAAGAGGAAGAATTTCGGTTCTTCCGTATTCTTCTCTAAGAAAAGGGCGCAAAGCGAGGGCGTAAGCGTAAGCGAGTTAAATCCGCTTAATACGGTAGCGGCGGCGATTGTCAAGGCGAATTGCTTATAGAGCTGCCCGGAGATACCGCTGATAAACGTTGTCGGGATAAATACCGCCAATAATACCAATACCACGCCCACGATAGGCCCTACGATCTCATCCATGGCCTTCGATACCGCCTCGTGGGCCGTATATTTCCCGGTATCGAGGAGCCGGGTGGAGTTCTCTACCACCACGATGGCGTCGTCTACCACCACCGCTATCGCCAGAATCAAGCCGAATAAGGTCAACGTATTAATGGAGAAGCCTAAAGCCGCCATGACCGCCAGCGTACCGATCAATGAGACCGGAATCGTAATGAACGGGATGACTACCGCCCGGAAATTCTGTAAGAATAAGAAGATAACCAAGACCACCAGCAAGGTTGTCTCCAAGAACGTGATAAGCACCTCATGGATGGAGGCGTCGATCACCTCGGTCGTATCCAAGGTCACTTTGTATTCCACGCCTTCGGGTAAGGAACTGCCTAATTCTTTCATCTTGGCCTTTACCACCTTCGATACATCCAAGGAGTTGGAGCCCGGCAACTGGTAGATCGCTATCGCAGCAGTCGGCTGTCCGCTTAATTTAGAGACCACGTTGTAAGAGGAGCTACCCAACTCTATGCGGGCGATATCCTTCAATCGCAGGATCTTGCCACCTTGCCCGGTCTTAAGGACAATATTGCCGAACTCATCCGGTGTCGTCAACCGTCCTTTCACGGTCAAGGTATATTGATAGGGGTTATCCGCCCGTAGAATCGGTTGGCCTACGTAACCGGCGGATACTTGGGCGTTTTGCGTGGATATGGCTTGATAGACCATGTCCGGCGTCAAGTTACGGATACGCATCGCCTCCGGGTCTAGCCAGATACGCATGCTATAGTTTCCGGCTCCCATCACCTGTACCGAGCCTACACCCGGCAGGCGGGTTAGCTGGTCTATCATATTTAAGGTGGCGTAATTACTTAAATACAACCCGTCGTAAATGGAATCCTTGGAACTTAGGGTAAGCATCATCACGATATTGGAGGATTGCTTGCGGGTGGTGATACCCTGTACGATCACGGGTTCCGGCAAGCTACTTTGGGCGATACTCACCCGGTTTTGCACCATGACGGTCGCCATGTCGATATCCGTTCCCACAGCGAAGGTGATCGTTAGGGAGTAAGCCCCCGAACTGGAGGAGTTTGAACTCATGTAAAGCATACCGTCCACGCCGTTTACCTGTTGCTCGATCGGTAAACCTACGGTCTGCGCTACGGTCTGTGCGTCCGCCCCGGGATAAACGGCGGATACCTGTACGGTAGGCGGCGTGATCTCCGGATACTGGGCGATCGGTAATATATTGAGGGTGACCAAACCCGCTACGACGATGATCAGAGCAAGTACGGTGGCGAATATCGGTCTGTTAATAAAGAACTTTACCATAGCTTGCTTATTTTATAGGTTTGATAGTCATGCCATCTCGTACCTTAAGCAGGGCGGAGGTGACATAGGAATCTTTGGGGCTGATACCGGCGGTCACTTGGCGAAGCGTATCGTCTACCAATTGGCCCACCTCGATAGGACGGTATCGTACGACATTGGAGTCGTTCACGATATAAAGGTACTTCCCTAATTGGTCGGTACCGATCGAGGCGTCGCGAACCAAGACCGCATTCGGCTGCTCGGCATACGGCAGGGTGATGGTGACGTATAAGCCGCTCTTCAATACATGCTTCGGGTTATCCAGATTGGCACGTACGTTCAGGGTACCGGTCGATAGGTCGATATTTGGGGATAGATAATCCAGCCGGCCCGTATACGCATTGCCGCCATTCTTGCCTATGCTGACGAGGATCTCGGTCGGAAGTTTCACGGTGCTATCGTTGCGGGCGGCTTCCAGCATCATCTTCATGAACTGGTTATCCTCGATATTGAAATTGGCGAACATCAAGTCGTCCTTGTATAAGGTGGCCAAGGTAACCGGCTGGACGGCTCCGTTGATGTAATTACCTATATCGTAGCTGGCCCGGGTAACCGCACCGTCGAAAGGCGCACGGATATAGCAATAGCTCAAGTTGGTCCGTGCGGTATTCAACTCCGCCTCGGCATTCTTCACGGCAGCCTCAGACTCCGATACGGTAGCCTCCGCTTGGATCACTTGTATCTGGCTTACGGCGCCGCTCTTAGCCGCCTCCTTCATACGCTCGTAGTTACTGCGTGCATATTCCAGCTGGGCTTTGGAGGTCTTTACGGAAGCCTCGGCTTGGGTGACGTTATCTTGATAGGTGTCCGGTTCGATCACGAAGATAAGATCGCCCTTCTTCACCCGGCTTCCGGCCTTGAGGTAAGAGGTACGCAAGTATCCGTTGACACGGGCTACCAAGTCTACTTTCAGTTGTGAACTAAGGTATCCGGGGTATTCTTTCGTCAAGGTAATGTCCCTCACGATCGGCGTGGATACGCTTATGGAGGGCACGGGCGTTTCCATCGGCTTGCTTTTCCCCTTGCAAGACGCCAGTAATAAGGCGGAGGCTCCGATAATCCCTATGTAAACAAATGTCTTCATATCTTTTGTCTTTAATGATTATTTATATTATATTGTTTGAGTGGGCTTTTGTTCGATCGGATCGAACGGCCTACATAGGATTCCATCCTCCGCCCAATGACTGATAAAGCTGTATCAAGTTCAGTAGTGAGCTACCTTGAGCCTGTGTCAATTGGTTCTGGTAGGTGAGGAGGGAGCGTTGCGCGTCCAGTACGTTTTGGAAAGGGGTAAGGCCCTGCTTATAGAGGTCTAGGGAAAGATCCAAGGTCTGTTTTCCTTGGTTTACCACTTCCCGGAGGGCTACGATCTGCTTGATCGAGTTCTTGTACGAGCTCATGGCGTTATCCACTTCCTGTACGGAGGTAAGCACGGTCTGGTTGAATTGCCGGATCGACTCGTCCAACTGGGCTTTCGCCAACCGGGTAGCCTGTATCTTCTGGGTGCCTTGGAAGAAGTTCCACGTAAGGGTAGGGGCGATCTCATAGGTCAAGCTATTATGATTCGCCAGCTTGTCGAAGTCGTGGGAGGCGAAACCGATCGAACCTTTCACGAATACTTTCGGCCACCAATCGGACTTAGAGGCCCCGAGCGAGGCGGCAAGCGCATTGACCTGCCGTTCTGCCGCACGTACATCCGGACGGCGTAGCAACAGGTTTGCCGGCAGCCCTACACCGACCGGCTCGATATATTCCGGCAAGGAAGCGTCTGTCTCCATGATCTTTTGTAGATCGGAAGGGTACAGGCCTAACAGGATCGCCAAGGAGTTCGCGTATTGGATGATACCGGCCTCCAGCATCGGTAGGGAGGCTTTCGTGCTGTAGTATACGGATTGCGCCTGCGCTACGTCCAGTTTAGAGACTAGCCCGGTCTCATACCGTTTCTGGGTGATCTGTACGACGGTCTGTTGGGAGCGGCAGTTCTGTTGCGCTACCTTTACCTCTTGTTGCAGTTCCCTCATATTGATATAGGAGGAGGCTACTTGAGCGCAAAGGGAGACCATGGCGGCGTTGTATTCCTCTTTCGAGGCGGCGAAATTCTCTTTCTCCGCTTTCACCCGGTTCCGGATACTCCCGAATACGTCCACCTCCCAGTTCATATCTACGGTAGCGCTGGAATATTGGGTGATCGCCTTGGGTACCTGATTGATATTGCCGCTACTTTGTTGCCGTGTCCATCCGGCGGAAAGCCCTAGGGTGGGCGAGTAGCTTCCTTGTGCCGACCGCAGGTTGGCTTTCGCCATGGCGATCCTGTCCATCGCCATTTGCACGGAATAGTTTTGTTTCACGGCTACTTCTATCAGCGAGTCCAGCAACGGGTCCTTAAAATTTCTCCACCAATTATCTTCTACGGGAAGTGTCTGCTGGAAATCACTCCCTTCCTCAGACCATGACCCGGGTAGGGCACGGTCTAAATACGTATGCTCTGTCTGCGCCATTACCCCGATCGGTACCAGCAAGCACAACAAAGCATAACATGTCAGGCGTAAATGTTTGTGCATAAATATATATGTTTAGATTTAGCTTTTAGCAAAACAGTTAAGGGTGGGAAATGTTTGTATCTTTGTCTATTTATATATCCTAAAAACTGAAACGTATGGAAAATGGCAAGATCGTTATTTATCGGACAGCCGATGGTGAGACTTCAATTGACGTGAAATTGGAGAATGATACAGTATGGCTTACGCAAGCGCAGATGGCGGAGCTTTTTCAAAAGGATCAATCGGTAATAGCTCGGCATATCAGAAATGTTTTTAAAGAAGGAGAACTTGAGGAAATGAGTAATATGCAAATTTTGCATAATACTTTTTCCAAATACAAGCCTACTGGGGTTTATAGTCTTGATGTCATTATCTCAGTCGGCTATCGTGTCAAGTCTAAGCGTGGTACGCAATTCCGTATCTGGGCGAATAAAATCCTAAAAGAATACCTTGTCAAAGGCTACGCTGTCAATAAACAACTGACCCAACAAAAATACGACGAACTGAAGCTGCTTGTACAAGTCCTCGGTCGTACAGTTAAGGGTCAGGAGGTTCTTTCCTCGGATGAAAGCCGTACGTTACTAGATGTGGTTGTAGACTATACCTATGCCTTAGATACACTGGATAAGTATGACTATCAGCAATTGGATATTCATTCGACGACAAATGAGCAACGGTTTAAGGCTACCTATGAAAATGCGATGTTGGCTATCCAAGGATTGAAAAGTAAATTTGGTGGAAGTAATTTATTCGGAAACGAGAAAGACGGTTCTTTCAAAAGCTCTATCGGACAGATTTAAGCGTATAGCCGCAACGCTTTTCTTGTGGTTTCTCGATAATAATGGAATCTTATATAATCCGGATGGGACGAAACGTATCGCTGATAATACATTGGTCGCTTTAACCTTGATGATAGCGGAAAGCCGGACGGAGGAAAAAGATATGATGGTGAAAGTTGTGGTGAATTTGATTAATAAGGAGAATTGGTGAAATAAAGGATTATTGTAAAGAGTGATTGTATGGATATCTTATTGGTTATACTAGGCGTTATCTGTTTGTTGGTGGGATTGGCGGGGTGTTTTTTGCCGGTCTTGCCGGGGCCGCCGGTGGCGTATTTGGCTTTGTGGCTGCTGCATTTTACGGGTTATGCGGAATTTACGGTTACGGAGTTGGTCGTGTGGGGATTGCTGGTCGTGTTGGCACAGGCGATGGACTATGTTACGCCCATGCTGGGGACTAAGTATAGCGGAGGGTCCAAGTGGGGAAATTGGGGATGTGCCGTGGGAACCGTGGCCGGTATGTTCGTGTTTCCGCCTTGGGGGATCTTACTGGGTCCTTTCGTGGGGGCTTTCGTGGGGGAACTTTTGGGAGGCAAGGCGTCCGGGGATGCGTTGAAGGCTGGTTTCGGGGCGTTCGCTGGTTTTTTATTGAGTGTCGTGCTGAAGGTTACCCTTTGCGGCTATTTTATTTATAGCTTTGTGAGAGGGATAATTAATTGAAGATGGTAATTAATAAAGTAAGATATGTTTGAGAAAATTGTAGTGGTAGATTCTACCGGGTTGAATACATGGGGAGTGGAGCGTTTGAAGGAGCTTGGAAAAGAGGTTGTTTTTTATACTGGCATTCCGGAAACGGATGAGGAGATTGTGAACCGGATCGGGGACGCAGATTGTGTGCTCGTCTCTTATAATACACAGATCCGGAGGAACGTGATCGAGGCTTGCCCGAATATCAAATACATCGGGATGTGCTGTACCCTCTATAGCGAGTCTAGCGCGAATGTGGATATAGCCGCCGCACGTGAGCGGGGGATAACGGTCTTGGGTATCCGCGACTATGGCGATGAGGGAGTCGTGGAGTATGTCATTAGCGAGCTGGTCCGTTTGTTGCATGGTTTCGGCGGGAAACAGTGGAGACATAAGGCGTATGAGCTGGGCGGGCAAAAAGTAGGCATCGTGGGATTGGGTCGCACCGGGAGAATGATCGCTGACGCTCTTCGTTTCTTGGGGGCGGAGGTTCATTATTTCAGCCGTACCCGTAAGCTGGATGCCGAGGCCGCCGGTATCGCTTACCTGCCTTTGCGGGAGTTGCTGCCGGAGGTGGATATTTTATGTACTTGCTTACCTCGTAATACGATTCTTCTGGGGGCGGGTGAGTTTCGTTTGTTCGGTAATCTGAAGATATTGATCAATACGTCGGTAGGGCCTACTTTCCGTGTCCCGGATTTACAACGTTGGCTTAGCGCCCATAAGCGGAATTTCTTCTTATGCGATGAGGTAGGTATTGGGAATTATGCGGATACCTTGACGCAATTCGATAATGTCATATATACCCCGAAAGTCTCCGGCCACTCGGAGCAATGTATGGAGCGATTGTCGCAAAAGGTAATAGCGAATATCGAAAGCTATCAGAATTGATATATCCAGTTGTAGAGACGGGGCACGCCCCGTCTCACCACCGTCTGATAGTAATTTAGAATACCATTTTGCCGGGATGAGACGGGGCACGCCCTGTCTCTACAACTGGGGATAGTATTGATAGGGGATAAGCCCTATCAACCTTCTTTCTCGATCTGCTCCTGAACGATAGCGTCTACGACAGCTACGGTAGTCAGGTTCACGATATCACGGGTAGAGCTTTCTACGTCGGTGAAGTGGATCGGTTTGTTCAATCCCATCTGGATCGGGCCGATCGTCTCGGTGATACCCAGCGTATCCAATAGCTTATATGCGCTGTTGGCGGAGCTTAGGTTCGGGAAGATCAAGGTATTCACGTCTTGTCCTTTCAGCTTGTTGAACGGGTACATATCGTCGCGCAGCTTCTTGTCGAGGGCGAAGTTTACTTGCATCTCTCCGTCTACCACCATGTCTGGGTATGTCTTATGCAAGAAGTCGATCGCCTCGTGTACTTTCAGCGGACTGCCCTGCTTGTCGGAACCGAAGTTCGAGTAAGACAACATCGCCATCACCGGCTCGTGAGCGAAGAACTTCACGGCGTCGTGCGTCAGGCGGGCGATATCGATCAATACCTCGGCCGACGGATGACGGTTGATCAACGTATCGGCCATAAAGAACGTACCCTTCTTGCACGTCAGGATGTTCAAGGCGCCGAAATGCTTGTAGCTCGGACGGATACCGATGATCTGCTCCGCCATCTTGGTAACCTCCGAGTAGCGGCTGTATACACCCGTCACGAAAGCGTCGGCGTCGCCGGTAGCCACCATCATCATACCAAAGGCGTTACGGTCTACCATCTTCTCGCAAGCCTCCGAGTAGGTCACGCCCTCGCGCGCCTTCTTGTCGGTAAGGATACGGGCGTAGCGGTGGCGGCGTTCCGTCTCACGGTCGTGGCGGAGGTTGACGATCTCGATACCGTCCAGACTGATATTCTCCTCGGCGGCGATCTTGGCCAGACGCTCCTCGTTACCCAGCAAGATCGGGAAACAGATACCTTCCGCTTTCGCCTCGGCGGCGGCTTTCAGCATATTCACGTGGTTCGCCTCCGCGAATACCACCCGTTTCGGGTTCGCTTTCGCCATATCGGTGAACGAGCGCAAGAGTTTATTATCGTACCCCATCATCTCACGCAAATGGTTGGCGTAGCCCTCCCAGTCGGTGATCGTCTTGCGAGACACGCCCGAGTCGATAGCGGCTTTCGCCACGGCGCAAGATACACGGGTCAGCAAGCGGGGATCGAGCGCTTTCGGAAGGATATAGTCGCGTCCGAAAGTGGTTCGTTTCAGCTTATAGGCGGCGTTCACCACGTCGGGGACAGGCTCCTTGGCAAGGTCGGCGATGGCGTAGACGGCGGCCCGCTTCATCTCCTCGTTGATCGCCTTGGCGTGCGTATCCAAGGCGCCGCGGAAGATATAAGGGAATCCCAGCACGTTGTTGATCTGGTTCGGATAGTCGGAACGTCCGGTAGCGAAGATGATATCGTCCCGCGAGGCCATCGCATCGGCGTAGGAGATCTCCGGGTTCGGGTTCGCCAAGGCGAATACGATCGGGTCGGCGTTCATGCTACGTACCATCTCCTTGGTCAATACGTTCGCCACGGAGAGGCCCAAGAATACGTCGGCTCCCACCACGGCCTCCTGCAAGGTCTTGATCGGACGGTCGGTAGCGAACTCCCGCTTGGCGGCGTTCAAGTCCGGGCGGCTGGTAGAGATGACGCCCTTGCTGTCGCACATGACGATATTCTCCTTGCGCGCTCCCAGCATCACGTACAGTCTCGTACATGAGATAGAGGCGGCTCCGGCGCCGTTCACCACGATCTTCACGTCCTCGATCTTCTTGCCAGCGATCTCCAAGGCGTTGATCAGCCCGGCGCCGGAGATGATAGCCGTACCATGCTGGTCATCGTGCATGACGGGGATATCCAGCTCGTTCTTCAAGCGAGTCTCGATCTCGAAACACTCCGGTGCCTTGATATCCTCCAAGTTGATTCCTCCGAACGTGGGCGAGATCGCCTTCACGGTCTGGATAAACTTCTCCGGATCTTTCTCGTTTACCTCGATATCGAATACGTCGATGCCTGCGAATATCTTGAATAGCAATCCCTTGCCTTCCATCACCGGCTTACCGGCCAAGGGGCCTATATCGCCCAGCCCGAGTACGGCGGTACCGTTGGAGATTACGGCTACCAAATTACCTTTCGCCGTATATTCGTACGCGTCCAGCGGATTCTTCTCGATTTCCAGACACGGCTCGGCTACGCCCGGCGAATAAGCCAGGGATAAATCCGTTTGCGTGCTATGAGGCTTTGTCGGGATAACCTCGATTTTACCCGGTTTGCCCTCGGCATGGTACCGAAGGGCCTCCTCTTTTGTAATCTTTGCCATAGGTATGTTTATTAATTATGTTGTTCCTATTTAAAACCACCGCAAAAGTAACAAATTATTATGAGTTGGCTAGGTTTTGCTTACAAATAGTTTTTGGGAAAGCGTGAATAGTAATCCGATTCCCGCTTGTCGGAGTGAAAGTTTATTGTTACATTTGGGTGTTTAATAACTAGGGTCTCTATCCAAGAGAGGCCCATAATCTGAATGATAGTATGGCAGAACCTAAGAAAAGAAGTATCACCGGTAAGCTGGTGGAGAACAAGTTGACGGCGCGCACGGACGATTTCACGTTCAACGTCACTTACGTACAAAGTCGTTCGATCGGCGACTTATGCAAGCTGGCCGCCGCTCGGCTCGGTACGAAATATTCGGCCTCGGAGATTGAAGGTATTTACAGTGAGATCAAGGGTGTGGCCGAGGAGGAGCTGTACTCGGGCAGTACCGTGGAGTTCGGTTTCACGACGAACAGCTTGGGCGTGGAGGGCTCGTTCATCGGCCCGAAGGCGCAGTTCGACCCGGCGCGCAACAAGGTCGTGCTCCGTTCCACGCCCACGGCGGAGATTCGTTCGAAGCTGACGGACATCAGCGTGATCGTCAGCCACGTGGAGGAGGGGCTGCCTACGATCATCAGCGTGACGGACGTAGCGTCCGGTGCCGTGAATACGAAACTGACCCCGGGCGGAGGATTGACCGGCAGCGGGCAACGTATCAAGATCGCCGGCGAGACGGGAGATGCCGTGGGCTTCTTCTTCGTGAAGGACGGCTCCCAAACGTCGGTAGCCGTGCCGATGACCTCCGTGTTGCGCAACGATCCGTCGGCCTTCTCGCTTATCATCCCCGCCTTGGAGGATGGCACGTATTACTTGGAGGTGGCTACTCGCTCGAGTGGCAACAGTAAAGTCTTTTTGAAGGAAGTACGCCGGAATCGCTTCCCTTATCCATTAACCGTGGGCGGAGGTGATGGAGATAGCGAAAGCCCCGATGAGGTTTAACTTTTATTCCGGGTGTCGGAAGTTCTCGTTTCCGACACCCGGAAGCTTTCGTTTCCGATACCCGGAAGCTCTCGTTTCCGATACATGGAAACGTCCGTTTCCGGCACCCGGAAATGACAACTTGCTTCCTTCCCGCATCCTCTCCTCCTTTCTAAAGGTCTTTCCTGAGATTTTTCCCTACCTTTGGCCTCCATAAAACAAGATTACCATCATGGCATTGAAACTTATCCATACGGTCGACTGGCATCCGGGCCGGGCCTTTTTCGGCTCCGACCGGGAATCTCCGGACGAGATATAAGCCGGGATGGATGGATGATTGCGGGAGAGGTAGGCGCTGTTCTCGCGGGACTACGGTAAATTATGAGACCAAAGGTATGAATATTTATTAAACAGTCAATGAAAATCAACGATAGTCTTAATAATAAATAATAATGTTAACACGGGAGGAAGAAATAAAGCCGTCTATCACCGTAGTCCCGCGAGGACTTATAAATTTGAAGAATGATGAAGCACCTACTTTACATATTCTTGGTTTTGGCGGCTTTGTTCGCAGCGATCTATTTACTGCCCGAGCGCTCCCCCTTATTTGAGTATTACAGGCTGAGGCCTATTTTTGAGATCTCCTCTATCCTGCTGCTAATCGTTGTCTTATACCTGTACCGGCGGGAGAAGAGGCAAGTCAAGATGATCTTCTCCCGTTTGTCTCAAAAGAATTTCTTCTTGGATTTGGCCATACAGTGTGGAGGCATATACATCTGGGAATTCAAGGATGAGGAGTTCTTTTTCAAGTATCCTGTCGGTGACCAGCCGTCGCGAATCGAGTTGGAGGAGATGTGGAAATTGATACATCCCGATGATCTCATCGCTTTCAAGCTGCAGAGGCAATCCTTATGGAAGGCGGACAAGGAGGTATTCCAATGCCGTGCCCGCTTCGCCGGATCTGATTATGAATGGTGGGAATTCCGCTTTAGCGCCATGCCTGCGTTAGATAATGCGGAGGGAGGCAAAGACGTGAGTGGTATACTTATCAATATCAATGACATGAAGAAACGGGAAAAAGAGCTTATCCTCATGAGGGGATATGAGCAAAAGTTCTTGGCGAACATGAGCCATGAGATACGTACGCCGCTGAACTCTATCGTAGGCTTCTCGAACCTGCTGGCCTCGGAGAAGGACTTAGACGAGGCCGACAAGCAGCTGTTTGCCAAGACGATCAATCAGAGCTGCGATCTGCTGTTGGTGCTCATCAATGATATTCTGGAGGTTTCGAGACTTCAATCGGGACAAATGAAATTCGAGAAAGAGAGCTGCTCCGTCAAGGAGTTGGTGGACGACCTTTACCTCGCCCATCAGTTATTGGTCCCCGCCCACCTACGATTCTCGAAAGAGGCGGAGGGGGATTTGTTTATCTATACGGATAAAAAGAGACTTTCTCAAGTTATAACCAATTTCTTGACAAACGCTTGTAAATTCACGAATAGCGGATATATAAAGTTGGGATTTAAGCATCTGAGGGGCACGGATGAGGCGGCGATATTTGTCGAGGACTCCGGGATCGGTCTATCGGAGGAGGAACAAGAGAAGGTGTTCAGCCGTTTTTTCAAGCAAGATGAATTCAGCCAAGGGGCCGGTCTGGGGTTGTCTATCTGCCAAGGAATCGTACAAAACTTGGGGGGACGGATAGCGCTGAGTTCTAAGCAGGGAGAAGGAAGCCGCTTCTCGGTCGTGCTGCCGGTATATAAGGGGGGATACGCTTGATCATTCGTCTTTTTCATTCTACCAAAATCTGATATCTGAAGGGAAAGAAGTACATTTGCCGGATCAAAATAGAAGAAGATAAATGGCATTGAAACTTATCCATACGGCCGACTGGCATCTGGGCCAGACCTTTTTCGGCTACGACCGGGAGGCGGAGCACGATGCTTTCCTCGGTTTTCTGACAAATCTTTTGGTGGAGCGGCAGACGGATGTCCTGTTGATCGCCGGCGACGTGTTCGACGTGACGAACCCTTCCGCCGGGGCGCAACGTCGTTTCTATCGTTTCCTGAAAGAGGCGAATCGCCGGAATCCGGGCTTGCAGATCGTGATCATCGCCGGCAATCATGACTCCGCGATCCGTCTGGAAGCCCCGAATCCCTTGCTGGAGGAATTGAATACCTCGATTGTAGGTATCGTGGGGAGGACGGATTCCGGGGAGATCGATCTCGGATCGCTCGTTGTCCCCTTGAGGAACCGGGCGGGAGAACGGGAGGCGCTTTGTCTAGCAGTGCCTTTCCTCCGCCAAGGGGATTACCCGGCGGCGTCCGAGGGAGAGCCCGACTCGTATGTGGCGGGCATCGGCCGGATGTACCAGCGGCTCTACGCTTATGCGGATGCCCGGAGGAACCCCGGCGAGGCGATCGTAGCCTTGGGCCACCTCCACGCCACCGGAGCCGAACTATCGGACGACGACCGGAGCGAGCGTGCCATCATGGGAGGGCTGGAGTCCGTATCTGCGGATACCTTCGACGCCGGGATCGCTTATACGGCGCTAGGGCATATCCATAAAGCGCAACGGATTGGCGGGCGCGAGGCGGTACGTTACGCCGGAAGCCCGCTTCCCATGTCGTTCTCGGAGAAGAATTACCGGCATCAAGTGATAGCCGTAGCGGTCGAGGAGGGGAAGGTCGCTGGTACCGAGGCGATCGAGATCCCAAGAGTTGCGGACTTGATGCGTATACCGGATAGCCCGTTACCCCCGGAGGAGGTCTTGCGATGCCTCGCCGGGCTTCCGGAGCCGGAGGTGGTCAGCGAGGATGAGAGCCGCTGGCCTTACGTGGAGATACGGGTCCTGCTGACGGAGCCGGACCCTACGTTCCGCCATCGGGTAGAGGAGGCGTTGGTCGGGAAGGCAGTCCGCCTCACCTCCATCGTTCCTTCGTATCCCCGGCGGGAAGGAGAGGCAGAGGAGCGGGCCTTGTCGTATAATGATTTGCAAAAGATAGCCCCGCTGGATATGCTGAGACATACGTTTGCCGTGAAATACGGAGGCGAGTTGCCCGAGGAGATAGAGACATTGTTTAATGAGGTGATGAGGGAGGTTTCTTTATGAGAGTGCTGGCGATCAGAGGACGCAATCTGGCGTCGCTGGAAGGAGAGTTTTCCATTGATTTTACGGAAGAGCCTTTGGCTTCGGCGGGTATCTTCGCTATATCCGGGCCTACCGGGGCGGGAAAATCCACGTTGCTGGATGCCATGTGCCTCGCCCTTTTCTCCCGTACGCCGCGAACGGAGCTGGCGAAGGAGAATAACGTGCGGCTGAGGGACGTGCAAGAGGAGGTGTTGCCGCAAAGCGACCCCCGCTTCCTCTTGCGCCGCGGGACGGCCTCGGGCTACGCCGAGGTGGATTTCGTGGCGCTGAACGGGTGTCGGTATCGCACCCGCTGGTCCGTATCCCGGGCCCGGGAGAAGGAGAGCGGACGTTTGCAGGCCGCCCGCCTTACATTATATAATATAGATGCCGGGAAAGAGGAGCCGGGAACCAACAAGGACCTGCAAGCCCGTATCATCGAGCTGATCGGCCTGACTTTCGATCAGTTCACCCGCTCGGTGCTCTTGGCCCAGAACGATTTCTCTACCTTCCTAAAAGCGGAGCAGGGCGAGAAGGCCTCCTTGCTGGAAAAACTGACCGGTACGGAGCAATACTCGGAGATCTCCCGCCGGATCTTCGCCAAGAACGCCGAGGCGAAGGAGGCCTACGAGCGGCTATGCGCCCGCGTACAAGGCATAGAGCTTCTATCGGAGGAGGAGGTGGAAGCCTCCCAAACCCGCCTTTCGGTCTTGGAGGGGGAGCTGGCCCGTCTGGAGAAGGCGAGGGTCGAGCGGCAAAGCTTACGGGAGGCCGTGAAAGCGGCCGAGGTCCAGATCGCCTCGAAGGAAAAACAGCGGGAGGAGAACGCTCGTTTCTTGGAACGGGCGTTGGCATCGCTGGAAACCGTAAGGAAGGAGTATGAGCAAGGAGAGGTGCGATTGGCGAGGACGGATGAGGAATCTAAGCGTCTGCGACTGGAATTGCAACAGGCCCGGAAACTGGACGTGCAACTGGAATCTGCCTTGAAAGCCCGCTCCGAGGCCGATGAACGGATGAAAGACTTCTCCCGGCGGAAGCAGGAGGCGGAAGAGAAACTCAGGAAGGTGGAAGAGCGGCAGAAGAAAGCCTCGGAGGAATGGGACAAGCTGACGTCGTGGCGTGAACGTTACCGGAGCAAGGAGGGGATCGCCGAGCAACTGTCGGCCTTGTTGATTCATCTGGATACCTGCCTTACGGCTCGCCGGGCAGTCGAGCGGTCGGACAAGGCCTTGCTAGCCATCCGACAGAAAATCCAGCGGTTGGAGGTTCGGAGGCAATCCTTGCGGCGGGAGGCGGAGACGCACGCCAAGGAACAGGTAAAGATTGAGGAAGAGCGGAAGTCCGTAGCGCTTGCCCTCAAGGAATTGGAACCGGAGGCTTTGGATCGATCGATCGAGACCTGCCGTACGGAACGGGAGCGTTTATTGTTGGAGCAAGCCCAGTTCGTGACGACTGGCGATATCAAAAGCCTGCGGGACAAGCTGACCGCCGGAACGCCTTGCCCGGTCTGCGGAAGCCTTGAGCATCCTTTCGCCTCTCACGAGGCGCATGAGCGTCTGTTGGCCTTGGCGGATCACATCTCGGAAGCTACCCTGCGCCTCAAGCGGCTTCTCGACCGGAAAGAACGGCAGGAGGCCTGCGGGAAACAACTCGCCGCCCTGCAACAGAAAGAACTGGAGCTGCATAAACAACTCGCCGCGGACGAGAACGCACGGACGGAATTAAGGAATCAGCTACAATCCCTGTCCGAGCAAATCGACCGGGAAGAATTGGATAAGCGGGAGCAGCAGGAGAAGCTGTCCCAATCCCTATCCGCCGCCAACGCCCTGTTCGGGAACGACGCATGGCAGACGGGCTGGAACAAGGAGCCGGAAAGCTTCCGGGAGACCTTGACGGATTTCGCCCGGCAGTGGCAAGCCAACGGGGAACGCTTGCGGGAATTGGAACGGGAGCGGAGCGCCTATAAAGCGGAACGGGAGTCGTACGAGGCTTTCCTCCCTCCCTTGCGCAAGCAGTACGAGGACGCCGCGAAAGCCTACGACGAGAAGAATCAATCCTATACCCGTTTGCGCTCGGAACGGAATCTCCTGCTGGGAGGCCAGCCCGCCGACCAGGTGGAACGTACCTTCCACGAACGGGTGGAAGCCTTGAAGAGCCATTTGAAGGAGCTGCAAGAGAGTACGACGAAGCACGCCGGCGAGGTGGAGCAATACCGGGGGATTACGGAACAGATCAAGAAGGATCTGGTGGAGACTTCCGGCCTTCTTTCCGCACGCCGGCAAGAACTGGATAACTGGTTGGCCGCCTACCAAGAGACCTACGAAGGCAAGACGCTGGAGGAATCCCTGTCGGAAATGACGGCCCAAAAGTCTGAATGTAGTTTCCGTCTGCGTACGCACGAGGAGAATAAGCGGAAGATAGCCGGCTTCCAGCAAGAGCTCTCGGAGCGGAGGGCGATGAGCGAGCGTTGGGCGAAGCTGAATGAATTGGCAGGCTCGGCGGATGGCGCCAAGTTCCGTAGGATCGCCCAAGGCTACACCTTGGATGTCTTGTTGAGTTACGCAAATGTGCAATTGCGGCAACTATCCCAGCGTTACCGGTTGGAGCGTGTGCCGGATACCTTGGCTTTGCAGGTGATCGACCAAGATATGTGCGACGAGATCCGTACCGTGCATAGCCTTTCCGGAGGGGAATCTTTCTTGGTCTCGCTGGCCTTGGCGCTAGGCTTGTCCTCTCTCTCCTCGAACCGGATGAAGGTAGAGAGCCTGTTTATCGATGAGGGCTTCGGCTCTTTGGATGCGGAGACGTTGCGGCTCGCTATGGATGCCTTGGAGAGCCTGCGTACGCAAGGGCGCAAGATCTGCGTTATCTCGCACGTACAGGAAATGACGGAACGTATTCCCGTGCAGATCCGGGTGAACCGGGCGGGAAACGGACGGAGTTATCTGGAAGTCATATAGCTTTACCAGCCATTGTGATGGATCTGTTGGACGTTGTATTTGTTTTTGGGAGTCTCTTTCTGCATGGGGTATCCCACAGGTATGACGTTCAACGGCATGATATGATCCGGTAGCCGAAGCTCTTTCCGGACGATCTCAATCCGGTCCGGATAGGGGTAAACAGCCGTCCATACAGCTCCCAATCCCATGGATTCGGCGGCAAGTAACAGGTTTTGCGAGGCGGCGGAACAATCCAGAAACCAAGCGTTGGAGGATTTGATCGTATCGCCGCAAACGACGATCGCTTGCCTTGTCTCTTTCAGCATCCGGGCGAAGGGAAGGCCTTCGGCCATCGTATCCAAGGCTTTCCGGTCGGTTACGATAATGAATTCCCAGGGTCGCCTGTCACGGGAGGAAGGGGCGGCCATTCCGGCTCGTATCAGTTTGTCTATCTTTTCCTTTTCTACCGGGTGATCCTTATACTTACGTACGCTTTTGCGATTGAGTATCGTTTCCAAGGTCTGGTTTTCCGGTTCCTGCCGCTGGTTCCCCGTAGAGGAGCAGGCCATGAGGAAAACGGTGATCAAGAAGAAAAGACAGATTCTCATAAAGACGGGTTTATATGGTTTATAACGGATTATTTACTTAATATCAACGTAGAAGGCATCTTCTGCAAGGCTTCTTTCCGGTGCTCGGAGACATCGTTCCATGTCTTATAACTGATCAGCATGAAGTTGAAGCCGTTGAAAGACTGGGGCGTAAGGTCTTTCTCTCGTAGAAGCGTGGTCTGCTTCACGTCTTCCGTGAATCGCAGGATTCCTTCCTTGATCACCTCGTTCCCCGGGGTCGTGCTGCTGGATTTATCAAGTACGCTGGCCGAGCCGTGTGTAGACTTCAATAAGGTCTGGGCGTATCCCAACAGGAATAAATCCTCCTCGGAGTCGATGACCACGATTACGTTCGATGCCTTGACGAAATTCCGGTTCACGAATACACCTACCGGGCAATTGCTTTGCTCGATAAACATCTTCGTCTTGTCTTTCAATAAGGCACCCGGATAAAACCAGGATTCCGGAGCCTTGAAGCGTTTGAAATAACGGTTGTAGAACGAGGCCCGATAATGGCTTGCCGCTATATCGTCCGGTGTGTTGCTCATCGATATCCCGGAACCGACCAGAAGGAAATCGTACCCCTCATTGTTTACGATGCTACAAATATCCACTCCGGCGTTGTTCGATACCTCGTAGCGGGTCTGTATCTGAATGCCCAGCTTCTTGGCCCCGTAAAGGATCGGGCCGAAGCTGACTTCCTCGAAATTATCCGTGTGTAGCGGGTTTACATCCGAGCCAACCGTCAAATGCAGTGCCGTCAGCTCCAGTTTGTTTTTGCCTTGGGCGAACATCTGGTAGGCTACGTCCAGCATGATCTGTCCATTTCCGGCTCGTCCGAAGGACAACAGTACCTTGAATATCCCCTCCAATGGCATTCTCTCTTTTTGCTCCATCAGCTTGTCATGCGCTCGGTAACAGAATTTGATGAATGAGACCAACGGTGTTGTCATAAAGGTGGTGACCAGCGTCATTAGCACTAAGATCACGAATACGGAAGGCGTCAATATCCCCATCTCGTACCCGATCGTCAATACGACCAGCTCCATCAACCCGCGGGTATTCATGAGCGCCCCTATGTATAGGCTATCCTTCCAGCTCTCACCCACGAATCGGGCGGAGAACATCGCTCCCCCAAACTTTCCCGCGATGGCCACGACTATGAAGATAAGGCATAGCCACCATAACTCAGGCTTGTTTAGAAGACCTATTTCCGTACGTAATCCGGTAGATACGAAGAATAAGGGAAGAAATAGAGCAAGGGATACATCCTCTACTTTCTCGGTCATGATCTTGCGGAATTTGACATTTCCCGGCATCACCACCCCTGCGATAAAAGCGCCGAACAAGGCATGCAATCCCAATATCTCAGTCAGATAAGCCGAGGTGATCAATAGCAAGAAGATGAAAGCTACTAGCCCCTTGTCGATTACCTCCTTGTTGTGGTAAATATGTCCGATCATCCGCAGGAATGGCCGCACCGCCAAAAACATAAACACTATGTAAAGGACTGAGAATAAAATGTTGTAAACGGCACTTAGCATCGAACCCGCTTGTGCGATCGCTATGACAACCGCTAGCAAGCACCATGCGGTGATATCCCCATTCGCTGCGCTTGCCAACGAGATGGTACCCAAATGTGTCTTGGTAAGTCCTTTCTCTTGGATAATACGTGCCAATACGGGAAAGGCGGTAATACTCATGGCGATACCTATAAACAAGGCGAAAGAGAGGAAAGGCGTACTCTTATCCGCATATTTGTCGTACACGAAATAGGCGGTCAACATACCGAAAAAGAAGGGGACGATCGTACTGGTATGACTGATTAAGATCGTCTCTTTCAGCTTTTTCCTTACCTCGGAGATATTAAGTTCCATCCCGATAGCGAACATAAAGAGTATAAGTCCGAATTGACTCAGCATATTTATATTCACCAACGATTCCACAGGGAAAAGGAAGGCGGAAGCCTCCGGGAATAAATTGCCTAATACGGACGGCCCTAGCACGATTCCGGCAACGATCTCGCCGATGACGGTGGGTTGCCCGATCTTCTGGAATAACCAACCGAACAAACGGCACGTAAGCAATATCGTGATGATTTGTAAAAGCAGAATTCCTATGGAAGACTCGATATTATGTACTAATAATTGAGTAAATATGGTAAATCCCTCTTCTAAATTACTAGGTGCGTTTTGGATGGACGCAATCGAATTTTCCAGTTGCTGACTTTCCCCTTCTTTGGCGATAAAGTACATCAGCGAACCGAAAATGAGGATCATCATTAGGTAAAAGGCTATACTTTTTGTTCCTTTGCTCATCTTTGTACGGTTTACCGCGAATATAAGAAATATCCTAATATTATCAATGGGTATGTTTTTTTCTTTTATCTTTGCCGAGAACCAAATTATAATAAATCATGGAGTCTCTAAATCTGATAAAAAATGACCCGTGGCTGGCCCCTTATGAGGCGGCTATAGAAGGCCGGTATCAATACGTGATTGATAAAGAAAAGAGCCTGACGAATAATGGTAAACTAACCTTATCCGAGATGGCTTCCGGATATCTTTATTTTGGGTTACACAAAACCACGAAAGGCTGGGTGTTCCGTGAATGGGCGCCGAATGCTACCGCTATTTATTTGATTGGAACATTCAACGGATGGCAGAAAGATAATAAATACAAGCTTAAACGTAAGGCGAATGGCGTATGGGAGATCGCTTTGACCGATGCGCAGATGTGTCATGAGGACTTGTTTAAGTTGCTGGTCGAGTGGGACGGCGGTAGCGGAGAACGTATTCCCGCATGGACTCGCCGGGTGGTGCAAGATGAGCAATCTAAGATATTCAGCGCTCAAGTATGGAACCCGGAGAAACCTTATAAATTCAAGAATAAACGATTCAAACCTAAGAAGTCTCCCCTTTTGATCTACGAGTGCCATATCGGTATGAGCACCAACGAGGAGAAGGTGGGGACGTATAATGAATTCCGTCAAAATATATTACCTCGTGTAGCGAAGGATGGTTATAACGCCATTCAGATCATGGCTATACAAGAACATCCCTATTATGGATCGTTCGGCTATCACGTAAGTAGCTTCTTCGCCGCCTCTTCCCGTTTCGGTACGCCGGACGAGTTGAAACAACTGATCGATGAGGCGCACGGGATGGGTCTCGCCGTGATCATGGACATCGTACATAGCCACGCCGTAAAGAACGAGGTGGAGGGATTAGGCCGCTTTGACGGTTCGTATGACCAATATTTCCTGAGTGGCGAACGCCGTGAGCATCCGGCATGGGATTCCCTGTGCTTCAATTATGGAAAGAACGAGGTGCTTCATTTCTTATTGTCGAATTGTAAGTTCTGGCTGGAGGAGTATAAGTTCGATGGTTTCCGTTTCGATGGCGTGACCTCCATGCTTTATTACAGCCATGGCTTGGGCGAGGCTTTCTGTAATTATGGCGATTATTTTAATGGCCATCAAGATGGCGACGCTATCGCTTATTTAACCTTGGCCAATAAATTGATCCATGAGGTGAACCCGGGTGCTATAACGATCGCTGAGGAGGTGAGTGGCATGCCGGGTTTGGCTGCCAAGGTCGAAGATGGTGGTTATGGCTTTGATTATCGCATGGCTATGAACATCCCGGATTATTGGATCAAGACGATCAAGGAAAAGAAGGATGAGGATTGGCATCCGTCTTCGATCTGGTGGGAGACGACGAACCGTCGTGCCGATGAGAAGACGATCAGTTATGCCGAGAGCCACGATCAAGCCTTGGTGGGTGATAAGACGATCATCTTCCGCTTGATCGGCGCCGATATGTATTGGCATATGCAAAAAGATGACCATAATTTCATGGTAGATAGAGGTATCGCCTTGCATAAGATGATCCGTTTGGTTACGGCTTCTACCATTAATGGCGGTTATCTGAACTTCATGGGAAATGAGTTTGGGCATCCGGAATGGATCGACTTCCCAAGGGAGGGCAATGGATGGTCTTATAAATACGCTCGCCGCCAATGGAATTTGGTGGACAACTTGGATTTGAAGTACCATTTCTTGGGCGATTTCGACCGTGAGATGTTGGAATTGATCGGGGATGTGAAGAATTTCCAAGATACCCCTATCCAGAAGGTTTGGGATAATGATGGCGATCAGATATTGGCTTATATGCGTAAAGACTTGGTTTTTGTGTTCAACTTTAGCCCGACGAAATCGTTCACGGATTACGGTTTCTTAGTTCCGAAGGGAGAATATGAGGTCGTATTGAACACCGACGCTACCCGTTTCGGGGGGTTTGGCTTGGCTGATGATACCATAAGGCATTTCACGCAATTTGATCCGTTATATAAGAAAGAAAAGAAAGAATGGCTGAAACTTTATATCCCGGCACGTAGCGCCGTCGTATTAAGGAAAGTGAAGGTCAAAAAGTAAAACTCTATACACAAAACACGTTATGTTATATCCATTTACATTTAAGCCGATCCTCAAGAAGGTGATTTGGGGCGGTTCTGATATCTGCCCGTTTAAGGGCATTACTCCGGTTGAGAATGGTGTAGGCGAGAGCTGGGAGCTTTCTCATGTTGAGGGAAATTATTCTATTGTCGACAATGGTGAGCTGGAAGGTAAGTCTTTGGATGAGTTGATCCGCTCTTATGGCAAGGAATTGCTGGGAAAGAAGGTGATGGAGAGATTCGGGACGACTTTCCCGTTGCTAATCAAGTTTATCGATGCCCGTGATAATTTATCTATTCAAGTTCACCCGGACGATGAGCTGGCGAAAAAGCGCCACAACTCTTTCGGTAAGACGGAGATGTGGTATGTGATCAAGGCAGAGAAAGGCGCTGGCTTGTATTCCGGTTTCTCTGAGCAAATCGACGCAGAGGAATACGTGAAACGGGTGGAGAACAATACGATCATGGATGTGCTTCAACGTTACGACGTAAATGAAGGCGATGTATTCTTCTTGCCGGCGGGACGTGTGCATGCGATCGGAGCGGGTTGTTTTATCGCCGAGATCCAGCAGACCAGTAATATCACGTATCGTATTTACGATTACAACCGTAAAGATGTGAACGGTAATGGCCGTGAGCTGCATACGGAATTGGCGAAAGACGCTATCGATTATACGTTGTATCCGGATTACCGTACTCACTACAAAGGTCATACGAATGCCACGGTAGAGTTGGCGGACTGTAAATATTTCACGACAAACCTTTTGGATCTGGATACGATTATGGTTCGTAATTTCTCGGAACTGGATTCTTTTGTCGTTTACATCTGTATGGCAGGCAAGGCTTCCATCCGTGATAATAAAGGAAACGAGATCTTTGTTCACCAAGGTCAAACTGTCTTGATCCCTGCGGATACGGAGGTAATAACCATTTCTCCGGCTCCGGGCGCTAAGTTCATGGAGACTTATATCGGTCAATAAGATCAGCTCACTAAAATAATAATGAAGGCGGGAACATGCTGTTTCCGCCTTTTTTATTATCTTTTTCGGCAAACGCAGTCCACCAGATGATCGTTGATAAATCCCGAAGCCTGTAGGTGGGCGTAACAAATTGTAGGTCCGAAGAATTTGAATCCTCGTTTCTTCATATCCTTGCTCATGGCTTCGGATTCGGGAGATGATACCGGAATCTCACTCAATGACTGAAAGGTGTTGATAATCGGTTTTTGGTTAGGAAAGAATGATAGAGTGTAATTATAAAAGCTACCGAACTCTTTCTGTATGGAGAGAAACTGCCTTGCGTTTGTGATTGTCGATTTAATTTTCTGACGGTTTTTCACAATTCCCTCAAACTGCATCAACCGTTCAACATCTTCATCGGTCATTTGCGCCACTCTTTCGATATCAAAATCACAAAATGCCTTGCGATATCCCTCACGCTTCCTAAGGATAGTTATCCAACTTAACCCGGCTTGAGAACTTTCCAGCACAAGAAACTCGAACAGTGTTTTATCGTCAGTCACCAACTTTCCCCACTCTTGATCATGGTATCTCATATACAACTCGTCAGTTCCGCACCAACCACAACGCCCGTTTATTATATCTTGCATAATTATGATATTTCTGTTTTCTTCGGATAGGGATAAAAAGACAATCCGTTATACATAAATCGATAAGTAGGGACATCAACGCCGAGCTTCTCCGCTTGACGAATTACATATCCTGTCAATGTTTCCAACTCTGTTTTTTTCCCGGCGAGAAAATCACTATGCATGGAAGTCGTGGAGCCGGTCGGCATCATCTTTTGCGTCTCGATGGAAGTATAGACGATGTCATCGGGTAAACGGACTCCCATAGCCTCCGCTACGCTTTTTAATTCCGTACCCAAAGCGATAAACAGGTCGATATGTTGGGCTAGTACTTCATCAATGGGCTGGTTGAAGAAACTCGTAGCCGTAGCTGCCGTAGAGATCATGAAGAATTTCTTCCAGATGCGTAGGTCTATATCCGCTGGATTAAAAGCGTTTAACCGGGCATACATAAGTAATTTAAGCAACTCGGTTTGCTTATCTTTGTTTGCATCTTTGTTGCCGAAGAAAATGCGTTCTTTCAAGGAGAATTTCTCGACAACACCGGGCTCTGTCAAGCGGGAACCGATGTAAACACATCCTTTCCAGACCTCTTGTTCGGGTAGTATATTATGGATTCGTTCTTCGATATCCAATCCGTTTAGCAAGGGGATGATAACGGTCTCAGGTCCGATAACAGGCTTTAGCTGCTGGATGTTTTCTTCTAGATCGTAACTTTTTGTACAACAGAAAAGGTAGTCTACCGGCCCTATCTCGGCGGGATTATCGGTGGCTAGTGCCGGAGCCGTATGGATTGTCCGGATGCCTAGTTGCATTTGTAAACCGTTTTCACGGATAGCCTTTAGATTTTCTCCACGGGCGATAAAAAAGATATCTGCTTTTATTGTTCCTTGATAGCGGGCGGCGACCATACCTCCGTAATAACCACCCACCGCACCGATACCAGAAAACGCTATTCTTAATTTAGCCATACTATTATATTCCTTTTATTTGCAAATATGAGAAAAAAAAGGCTCTCATTTATATCAGTTTCAGTTCTTTTAGTAAATCCGGAATGGATTGTTCGAAGTTCACGCCAAAGCGATAATCCGTTTGCGCCTTGAATGTTCGAAGAATACTTTCTGTCGTGAAGCGAACGGCTATTTCCGCAGATCTCTCCAAGTTGAAATTATTTAACAAACCGGACAGTAAAGCACTTGCGAAAACATCTCCCGTACCATGATAATAACCGGGTATTTTCTCTGTTAAAACATACTCTGTCGCATTTCGTTCCATATCGAAAGTGGCGGCTCCCAGTTCTTTCTCGTCGAAATAGACACCGGTCAAGACAACTTGCTTAGGGCCTAGCTGACTTAGTTTATATAAAATACCATCGATATAAGCTTTGGTATAGGGACCTGCTTGGTAGGGTTCGCCCAACAATAATGCGGCCTCCGTCAGGTTCGGTACGATAATGTCCGCTTTTTCACAAAGGGATCTCATTCCTTTGGCGAATTTAGGGGTGAAGATCTTGTACAGTTCTCCGTTATCGCCCATGACAGGATCGACTAGAATCAGGTTATCTTCCCGCTTGAAAAGGGAGAAGAACTCTTTTACGATATCTAATTGCTCGAAAGATCCAAGAAAGCCGCTGTAGACGGCGTCGAAACGGATATCTAATTCTTTCCAATGCTTCATGAACGGACGCATATCTTCCGTCAAGTCTCTATATGTATAGCCGAGAATACCTCCTGTGTGTGTAGAAAGTATGGCCGTAGGTAAGGCGCTTGTCTCTATTCCTGCCGCCGAGAGGATCGGGAGGGCAACTGTCAATGAACATTTGCCGAATCCCGATAGGTCATGAATGGCGGCTACTCTTTTTTGTTGTTCCTTATTCATCTTGAATCGATTAAAATGTGATAGGAAAACAAGAGCGGATCGGTAAAGGTTTATTTTACTTTCCTAGAAATAGTTCCATGTCTTCGTCTACACTACCTATTCCGGCGATCCCGAAATTATCGACCAATACTTTGGCTACATTCGGCGACAAGAACGCTGGCAATGTCGGTCCTAAGTGAATGTTTTTTACGCCTAGGTAGAGTAGGGCGAGTAATACGATTACCGCTTTTTGCTCGTACCATGCGATATTGTATGCGATAGGTAATTCATTGACATCATCCAGCCCGAAGATCTCTTTTAACTTGAGGGCGATCATCACCAATGAGTAACTGTCATTACATTGTCCGGCATCTAATACCCGTGGAATACCTCTGATCTCCCCCAAAGGCAGTTTGTTGTAACGATATTTGGCACAACCGGCGGTTAATATGACGGTATCTTTCGGTAATTTCTCGGCGAATTCGGTATAGTAGCTACGGCTCTTCATTCTTCCGTCGCAACCTGCCATGACAAAGAATTTACGTATCGCTCCTGATTTTACGGCATCGATAACCTTGTCGGCTAATTGGAATACCTGCTCATGAGCGAATCCACCGATGATTTCCCCATGTTCGATTTCCGTTGGAGGGGCGCATTTCTTTGCGTGTTCGATTAACGCAGAGAAATCCTTAGAGCCTCCGGGCTTACGATCGGCGATATGTGGGAATCCTTTGAACCCGGTAGAGCCAGTCGTATAGACCCGATCGGCATAAGTGGCGGAAGAACGGGGAGGGACAAGGCAGTTGGTCGTAAACAGGATAACTCCGTTGAATGTCTCGAAATCGGATGTTTGTTTCCACCAGGCGCTACCGTAGTTTCCTACAAAATGCTTATACTTCTTGAAAGCCGGGTAATAATGTGCAGGAAGCATCTCGCCATGTGTATAGACATCTATGCCTGTACCTTCGGTTTGTTCCAGCAAGTCTTGAATGTCTCTCAAGTCGTGTCCACTGATAAGTATACCCGGGTTCTTTCCTACGCCGATATTCACTTTTGTAATTTCCGGGTTGCCATAGGTGGAAGTATTCGCTTTATCTAATAAGGCCATGGCTTTTACTCCGTATTCGCCGCAGGTGAGTACCCATCGGGTTAAATCGGCGACGGTCAGGTCCGATTGAGTCGTTGCGACCAAGGCGTCTTGGATAAAGGCATAGAGGCTGGTATCCTCGAAGCCTAGATTGTAAGCGTGTTCCACGTAGGCAGCCATACCTTTTACCCCATAAGTGAGTAATTCTCGTAGAGAGCGGATATCCTTGTTTTCTGTGGCGAGAATACCTACTTCTTTCGATTTGACCTCCATTTCCTCTACTTTGTCCGATTTCCAAGTCAGACAATCGCAGGTTAAGGATGGATGGATTCCCTGTCGATGTAGCTCGTCGAGAAGGTTCTCCCGTAGCTGATAGGCTTCTTTGATCTTTGAGACGAATCTGGATGAATCGAAATTGGCGTTTGTGATGGTCATGAAAAGTCCGTCGACGATGAACTTATTGGCCGTGGCTGATTCCACGCCTCGCTTGCGTAAAGTCGTTGTTAGTTTGGAGATTCCCTTCATTAAGTACATCAGTAAATCTTGTAATCCGGCCACTTCGGCGGTCTTACCACATACACCTTTTAATATACAGCCCTTTCCTTGGGCGGTTTCTTGACATTGATAACAGAACATAGCTTTTATTTTATAAGTTTATCGCGAATGTAGGGGATAGAAGATCGTTTAACCTGTAACAGTTGTTACACTCTTTGATTATTTTCTTTATCTTTATCCGCAAAAGGAAGTTTTATGAATCTGAGTTTGTGTCCTATTTGCGGAAAATTGTCTGAGGAAGAGCAAACCGCTCTTTTCAGTTCGTTGGATTATTCGACAAGGTCGTTTAAGAAAGGTGACTGGGTGGCTCGTCAGGGAGATGCCTTATCTTCGCTTTATCTATTGAGTAAAGGACGGGTAAAGACTGAGATGATCACCGAAAGCGGGACAATTTTGGAAGTGGAGACTTTATCGGCGCCTACTCCTTTGGCCTCCGCATTTTTGTTTGCGGAAAATAATCGCTTCCCGGTAGATGTTATCGCCTTGGAGGAATGCGAGATCATTTTAATACCTAAGAATGCGGTGATGCGTTTGCTGGCGACAAACGAGCATTTTCTTCAAAGCTATATGGCTTTTAACGCCAACCGGACACAATTTCTTTCTGAACGTCTTCAATTATTATCGATTAAGACCATTAAAGGTAAACTGGCTTACTATATACTTAAACGTATTCAAGGAGATCATTATAAGCAGGATCGTAATCAAACAGAGCTTTCGGAATATTTTGGAGTGGCCCGTCCTTCATTGGCCCGTAGTTTCTCGGAAATGATAGAGGAAGGGGCTATTTCCCGGGAAGGGAAAATAGTTGATATGAATAAGCTGAAAAGCTACGTGCTTTGAAAATCCATCTACGAATGTACTTGTTCTCGAAACAACTTCCTCTCTATATATGTTACTAGAGTAGATGATTTTTCATTCGACATGGTTATGATGATAAATGAATTAAATACAGGCTTGATTGAAGCTTTAAAAGAAAAACTTCCCCCTAAGACAAATTTGGCGAATCTGTTGATGGATACCCTTTATATTGGCAGAGAAGCTATTTATAGGCGCTTACGTGGCGAGGTTCCTTTCACCTTGGAAGAGGCAGCTCTTATCTCAAGGAAATTGGGTGTGTCATTGGATAAAATAGTAGGGGTTAGTTTTAGTGCCAATGCCGTGTTCGACTTGAATGTGGTAGATCACGATGATCCTTTTAATGCTTATTTTACGATCTTGTCTAGATATGTGAAGATCTTTAGGGCCTTTCAGGATGATCCTACTACGGCTTTGGGTACCTCTTCCAATACTATTCCTCAGACCCTTTATTTGAAGCATGACCTTTTGTCAAAGTTTCGTTTATTTAAGTGGATGTATCAGAATAAGCATATCCAATGCAATCATTTTGAGAATCTGAAGATACCGGAAAAACTGGTTGATACCCAAAGAGAATTTGTATCGTTGACACAGTATATCCATTCTACGGATTATATTTGGGATAATATGATCTTCCATCATTTGGTCAATGACATTAAATATTTCTCCGATATCCATCTTATTTCCTGTGAGGATATACAACGTATCAAAGAGGAGTTATTAGTGTTGGTGGATGAATTGGAAGAACTTGCCATGAGAGGAAAGACCGAGGCTGGCAATAGTGTACGAATTTATGTATCGCATATTAACTTTGAGGCTACGTATAGTTATCTGGAAACAAGTTCTTTGCAGTTAAGTATGATACGGGTTTACTCGATAAATTCTATTACGACACAGGATTCTGAGATGTTTAATAGCTTGAAAGACTGGATTCAATCTTTAAAAAAGTTCTCTACCATGATCTCCGAGAGTGGAGAGATGCAACGTATCCAGTTTTTCAATAGACAAAGGGAGATTATAAATACGCTTTAGGGTTTGAACCTGTTTCGATAAATGAAACAACCTAGATCTTCCGATTGCGCGATTCGAAATTTATAGGTGCTTTTTTAGTTTAATTTCGTTTTCTATCTTTTTCTGTCTGTGTTTGCTTTAATTAGAAAAGGAACAATTCTCATAGGCTTGCTTTATCGTACAAAACTATCGTTTACATGTTTTACATTTGCCAAATGTATCAAGGAATATTAATAGTTGGAAATAAGGTATAAGGCAATGAAAGATAGTGTTGTAAATGAATTGATAACCGCAATGAAAGATAGGCTTCCTCCCGGACAAAATCTTGCTAATTTCTTGACGGATACTTTATGTATCGGGAGAGAGGCGGTGTACCGCAGGCTTCGGGGAGAGGTCGCTTTTACGATTGATGAGGTTGCGCAAATTTCCTATAAGTTGGGGATCTCCATAGATCAGATCATAGGAAATCACTTGCATAATAGAGTGACTTTCGATATGAACTTGCTCCGGTCTGCCAATGCGATAGAAAGTTATTATGAGATTATTGATCGTTACTTACGGATATTTGACTATGTGAAAGGAGATAAGAGTACGGAGGTTTGTACGGCATCGAATGTTTTGCCTTTTACGCTTTATTCCTCTTTTGAATATCTGTCTAAGTTCCGTCTTTGCCGCTGGTTATATCATCATGGACAGATAAAGACTCCAAATTCTCTATATGGGATGGTGGTGGAAGAACGAATTATAAATGTACATAAAAAATTAAGTTATAGCGTAAAGAATTGTCCGAAAACCAGTTTTATCTGGGATATGAATATTTTTGTTTCTTTCGTGAAAGAGGTCCAATACTTTGCTTGCCTGAATTTGATATCGAAAGAGGATGTTCTGTGCTTGAAAGAGGAACTTTATCAATTACTTACTCATATGGAGGCTTTATCTATCACAGGAGAGTTCAGTGAGGGCCATAAGGTGTTTTTCTACTTATCAAGCATTGATTTTGAGGCAACCTATACTTATATAGAGAAGCTGGATTTCCAAATTAGTATGCTACGAGTTTATTCAATCAATTCTATGGACTCCCAAAGTCCGCAGATTTGTAAAATGCAACGAGATTGGATTCAGGCATTGAAACGCCATTCTATCCTAATATCCGAAAGTGGAGAGGCACAACGTATCGATTTTATAAAAAGACAGAGATCGGTTATTGATATATTATAATTATAGATAAGACGAAATATAACGGACCTAATTTCTACATAAATGAATATTATAAGGGATGTTTATTGAGCCTTTAAGCGATCTTTCGTTTAAGGGCTTTTTCGTGGATTCTTATTAATGTGATTTGTTTCGATAATCGGAACTGTTTGATAAGAGTCTTGCGTATAATAGAAAAATAGAGCCTTTTGATCTTGTTTTTCTGGAAACTGTAACGGCCTGAAAAATAATTGCATAATTAGATGTAAACTGTGATTCATATTGTCATTATTGGGTGCATATTTAGTTTATTGTGACTTTTTATATCGTGATATTTGCATTATAACATTAGAGCAATTTTTATGATAGTGGAAGAGTGTAAAATATATAAAGGTTTCGTGGCAGTCTTGTTATTGATAATCCTTTTCTCATGTACGGATGAGACAATGATTAGCGGTAATGTGGAAGGAGCCTATATTTCTATTAGGAATATAGATTCTCAAAATACGACTCATTCGGGTAGCGAAGAGGACTACGACGTGAATACGCTTCGTGTTTTGGCTTTCAATAAGACAACGGGAGCGTGCATATCTAATATTCACTATAGTAAGAATCAATGGATAGAAAATATCATCCGGCATCCAATCGTAGCTGGGAATTATGATTTCGTATTTTTGGCGAATGAACCGACGGATAACGTTATAACCAATAAACTGAACACTCTTTCACGTTATGACGATTTGAATCTTATCGCTTATCCCGCAAGCTCTTTTTCTTCGGAGAAATCGATCCCAATGATGCAGGAAATAAATAACGTAGAGGTTTTACCAAAAGGTAAAGGGGCTAAATTGAGTGATGGGACAACGGTTTCCTTATTACAACTGGCCCTTAATCGTCTGGGAGTTCGAGTAGATGTTGTTTTGGAGGCGGCAGATAATTTCGATGATATTTTTAATGGAGTTATATTTAGTGGTATCCCTAATTTGATCCCATTGACAGCTCAATATAGTGGCTCTACTATTGAGAGGAATGTAACACGTAATTTTACATTGAGAGAAGATGGTGATTATTTCTCCTCTGTTACTCCAAATATTCCCGGAATGAATTGGGCTCGGAAGATCACTCGTATTATTTTGCCCTCTAATGAGTTGGAGAGAAAGAACGATCCGACAAATGCGGTGGTTTTTACGGTAGATATGGAGGATAGCTATAATCCCTCCTGTGAGTTGAAAATAAACTCAGAGCCGGTTGATTATAACTTGCCTAAAAATACGAAGCTAGATCTTACCGGGATCATTAAACAACCCTTGGAGATGAATATACAAGCATCGGATTGGGATTCAATAGCAAATGATTGGAATATATCTGGTAATAGAGTGCTAAATGTGTCACATACGGAGGTCGATATTACCGATTTTAACGGGGCACGAATCTCTTTCTCGTCCAATATGCCGGTTGTGAGGATTTTTGATAAAGTAAAAGTGCTAAGTACAAACACTTATAAGGAAACGAATGAGGTGTTTAACGCTTTGTCGAGTCAAGAGTGGCAGCCGAACGCTGATGAGAGGATTTCGTATGATCCGAGTACTGGAGCGGGCTATATGGATATCTTACTTGATTTGCCAAACTATATTATAGGTAAGGAAACCTATGAGATTACATTGATGGCTGCGGAAGATTTCTCGGGGAAGAACGCTATTCGGAGAACGATAACCGTAAAGGTCAGTCAATATGGAAATCGTTATCCGTTTGATATTAATTCAACGAATCATCTATGGTCTAACCCTTATGTAGGGGCTTTCTATAAGGATGATGAAAGTGGAGAAAGGATAATTAGTGGGAACAAGTGGAGTTATTGGTATCAGTGGCGTGTGGAAGTTCCAACCGAATATCAGGATTTTATAGTGATAAGCTCGACACCTAGCTTTGATCCTAACGTTGGAACAGGTTCTCCGGGAGATCCGGAAGACTATCCGGTTATTCCTAATTCACAGAAAGGTGAGACAGGCAGTTTTGTACAAGGAAGAGGACGTGTTTACTTCCGGATAGGATTGAAGAGCAAGAATCCTAGAAAAGGAGTGCCTAGATATGGTGTCGTAAAGCTTTCTTATACGGAAAATGGGACGACTTACGAAACTGATTTATATGTCCGCCAAGGAGAGGCTCCTGATTATATAATGCGGAGGGGTACAAACGAGGGGCCGGATTTAGGTGTAAAATTTAGTGCGTACAATTTGACAGCTCGGTCATTCTTAAATGATGTTGATACAAAGGATGAATGGAGGCAGATAGATAAAAGCACTGATCAAGTTGATTTTGTTAAGTATCCGACTCAAGCCGGCGCTCATTTTCAATGGGGATTACCGGTAGCATATGCTTCTTTAGCACTTCGTGCGTATCACCCTACCAACGTGAATAATAAGAGTGCTACGTGGGAGTTATCGGAATGGCCGATAAGACGTATTGAGACTCCCACTTTTTGGGATGCTACGAGCGGGGATAAACTGAAAGATTATTACGAGATCTGTCCCCCGGGTTATCATCGTCCAAGCGACGGTCCCTTGGATAGGATTGTGTTGAATAGTTATACCTATAATGATGTATATAAATCCGAGATAAGAATGTCGTTATTCCGTAATCCAATGAAAGGGGATGGAAATTGGGTGACGGCTGAAAAACCGATTGATCCACAGAATAAACCGGAGAAATATATCCCTAAGATTCTGGAAGAGATCAAGTACGGATTCTATGCGGATGGTTTTTTCGACAGGCGTCCTATCGTGGAAAGAGATATGATCGATGGCATAGAAAGAGGTTCGGGGAAAGTCAGTAAGTATAAAGGAGTGTCTTTAGATACGACGGAAGCGGCTTATGGGGGTGTCTTGATATTTAATCCGGACAATAACGCCTCTATTTTCTTTCCGGCCGCAGGCCGAAGATGGCATACGGATGGTAGTTTGGAATATGCGAGTGAGACAGGGTATTATTGGTCTTCTTCGGCGGCTCCGGGGTGGACTGATACGTCAAGTGGAGAAGAGAAAGGTTCTGCTCACGGTAATATTTGGGGGATAGAGTATAATTATTTAGCGACAACTCCCAAGTCTTCGAGTCATCAATTTGGTTTTACAATTCGTTGCGTGAAAGAATGAGAATAATTAGTATGCATATGATCGGTTTTTGGGCTCTGTTATCCCTATTAATGCTATCTGGCTGTGAGCATGAATTTGCTTTGTCTGAACAGGTAGGAGAGGAAGAAGTCTTTTCTGAAAAAGTACAGCTGGAGATTTTCGCCCGTGCTAATTCGTACCATCTCCCGTCAACAAAAGGACTTATGGATGAGGGTACGGTGGGTAAGAACCCATGGATGTTTGTTTTCAAAGGAGAAGGGCCTAACGCTACTTTTGTGGAAGCCGTGCAAGCCTTTGAATTAGCGGGAAAAAGATATGTGATATTGACTAAACAATCGAATGACAGTAAATATCAGTTATTGATATTGGCTAATTCACCCGATAGATTTTATTATGGGGATGCGGTTACGGAATATGGATTCGATGAAACTGGATTTTCTGCCCAATTGATGCAAGGTTTGACGACATTGGCTGATTTCTGTACGAATATGCTGACGGCTCCATTGGCGGTACCTTCGGTTTCTGTCATTCCTTATAGTGGTAACGGGCAAGTGATCCCGATGAGTTATTTACTGGAAGTAGATAAGATAGATCATACAACAAAGATCGAGAATACGGACGGAACGCCCTTGATGCTTACCCGGGCGATCGCTAAAATGGTAATTGTCAATAAGGCGACGAACTTTGAGCTAAAGGGAGTTGTGGCGGTTATGAATGTACCTAGGCAAGGACCGTTTCATACGCTGGATGGTCTCATTAGGGATAATACCTCTAATTTGACTGAATACAGGAATGATGCTGCTTATTCATCCTTATTGGTTCAGGCAGATTTCATAGATGGGGGGGAGAGTACTGAGAATGATCCAGTCTATTTATATGAGTCTGATATGCGGAATAATACACACTTGATTATTCAAGGTGCGTATGGGGGACGGGATTATTTCTATAAAATGGCGATCGTCAATAAGGATGTCCAGTTAATGGATTTACAACGTAATCATTCTTATCAATTCACTATTGTTACGGCAAAAGGTCCCGGCTATGATACGGTAGAAGATGCAAAAGCCTCTAAACCTTCCAACACAGCTCTGGATTATGAGATCTCAGTTGATAATAGAGACTCATACGAAGTTGTAGCGAACAACGATTTCTTTCTGGGAGTCAGTAATTCGGTATTTATCGCCTATACGAGTGAGGGTGCCAATTTTGAGGTTTTTAAATTGATTACGGATTGCCGGACTCGTTTTCCGAATGCCTGCCGGATTAGTGATAATGGAAACGAGGTCGGCATTGGGGTACCCTTGCTGGTAAACCCATCTAATGGAGCGAGAATACCGATCGTGGATGATACGACATCAGATCCGAATATCACGGCTGTGGAAGCTCAAATATCGAATGGCTTGTTAGATCATGCGTATATCACGCTGAAATTGGGGACTCTCGAAAAGACGGTGCGTATTAGGCAAAGATATGCTATACCGGCGGCTGGAGTGACAATTAAATATATGCCGGCTGCGGATAGCAGCGATAGTTTCGATATGAACTACTATTGTCTTTCCGCATATGTGGAAGATGGGGCGGATGATCCTAAGAGCTGGATAAAGCTGCGTCCTTCCGTCGGCGCTGTACGGGAGGACACGGATAAGATCACGGTTGATGATGGGACAATTTATATTGAAGTCTTGGGGAATACAATGTCCAAACAGAGAAGTGGCATTATATACCTGACTACTATAAAAGATCCCGGTGTATCCTCGAATACTAATTCTGTACAACGTATAAAGTTAAATATTAGTCAATTATCCCAAACGGTCGTGACGGATTAAAAGATGACTAAGAGATAAAAAGTGATAAGTGTTTAGTTAGAAACAGTTTAATTGTTGTAAAATGAAAAAGAAAAGACTTTTTATGTTTGCGCTTGCGACGCTAGTGTTTGCTGCGTGTAGTGATGACCATGCTATTTCGGATGGGAATAGCGATGTAGTAACCGATCCTTCGGGCGATGCGTGGGTGGCTTTGAATATTAAGACTCCCGCCGCCGTTACCCGTGGATTGAATATCCCTAATCAAGAGAATGCGATAACAGGCGAATATGAGATTGAGGATGTTAAAGCGATTTTCTTCGATGGCGATCAAGATGCGAGTCTAGTTACAAAAGTGATAGACCTAAGTACCGGCTCCGGTGATTTGACATCTTCCGGCGCAAGCAGTAGCAGTAAGGCTTTTCAGATTCCGGCTACTTCTAAGACAATACTGATTATCGCGAATCCGGGTGCCGGTTTCTCCAGCGTCGGGGAAGGCTCTAGTTTCGTGGATGTGAACAAGGCGGTGAAGGATGAGTCGATAACAACGAGTGTCGCGAAAACAGGAACATTTTTGATGACAAACTCAAAAGGTCATCTGGAACCTTCGGATAACTCGGGAAATACGATAAACTTAACTCTTTATAAGAGCCAAGATGTCGCGGTAAAGAATCCGCTAGCGATTTATATAGATCGTGTTGTCGCTAAAGTACGTGTATATACCAGCGATGGCGCTATGGATAATAGCACGGCATCGATCTATAGCCCGAAATGGATTCTGAACGTTACTAATAAATGGTATTATCCTGTATCGAGGAGGATTAAGACTTGGAATGAAGATCCTGCCAATACTCCGGATGCTCGCGGTACTTGTGTCACTCCATTCGATAGGTATGAGATCGGTTCATACCGGGTAGACCCGAATTACAACAATACGAATATCGGTGAGTGGAACGAGGCGAATCAAGTGGCGTATACGAATAATTACAATTTTGTGTCTGCTTCGACGAACGCATCTGCCATATCTTGGAATGAGATAAGTTCAGCATCTAATCCCGTTACTGAATATTGTCTGGAGAATACACAAGAAAAAGAGTATAACAACCATGCTTATACGACCCAAGTCCTTTTACAAGCGAACTTTGCGCCGAAGAAACTGAAAAAATTAGATGGCGGTACGGTTGATGTGGGAGAGGGTGAGTCTTGGATGATCGTAAATGGCGTAAGCTATACATATGATACCTTGATGGACTGGATAGAAAATGAGTTGACAAAGAAATATAAGGATGGGAACCCTGACGGTTATCCAACCTCTATATCAACAGCCTTCAACCGGTATGTAAAATACGTGGATTCCTCCAAGGAGGTTACTATTCCAACCGGAGATGAATTTAAGCAATCCGGTCAAAGCGCAGAAACGCAGGCTGCGGCACTTAAACAGAAATTTGTAGACGCAAGGCTTGCCGTAGAGAATAAAGGGGCGGGTAGTTATGGTACGGTCTTTTATTATGATGGTGGTGTAAGTTATTACAAGATCATGATTAAACATGATGACTCGGATAAGGCGATGAATGAGTTTGGAGAGTTTGGGGTTGTGCGTAATTCCGTTTATGATATTAATATCAAGGGATTTAATAATCCGGGTTATCCTACTATTCCGGATCCGGACCCAGATACGCCAGATGAGAATGATGAGACATGGTTGTCTATCCAGATTAACGTGAACCCGTGGACTTGGTATAGCCAAGAGGAGATCTTATGATTTTAGGTTATTAGTTAGGTATCGCAGGTTAGAAAAGGGGAGTTTCCAAACAGTGTTTTTTCCTTCTGGGAACTCCCTTTAATTAGAGTAAGGATTAATTAGAAAAATAGAAAAATATGAAACAGAACCGTCTTATACGTTATACAATTTGGGGAATCCTTATTATCTGTCCGTGGATATTGACCTCTTGCGATATGTTTCATGAGGATCTTCCCGAATGTCGTTTATTTGTCAAGTTTAAGTACGACTATAATATGCTTTTCACGGATGCGTTCCATACGCAGGTGGATAAAGTGGAGCTTTATGTATTTGACAAAGACGGAAAGTTTCTGTTCAGTCAAGTAGAGGAAGGTGAAGCGTTGGCGACAGGCAATTACCAAATGGAGGTAAAGCTTCCGATAGGAGAATACCAATTTCTGGCTTGGGCCGGCGCACGTGACTCCTACGATATTTATACGCCTAGGGGAGAGAATACGATTACTGATATGAGGTTAAGGCTGAAACGTGAGGAGTCTCTTATCATCAGTAAAGAACTGGAGCCTCTTTGGTATGGTTATATCAGTGACGTTGATTTTACAGGGACCAGCCATCAGACTGAGACGATTGATTTGATAAAAGATACGAATAAGATACGGTTTGTTTTTCAAGGTTATTCCGATAGTTATATCCGGGCTACCTCCGGAGATAATTGGAATGTGAACATGAATGATTATGAATATGAGATCATCGAGTCGAATGGCCATCTGGCCTATGACAACTCGTTATTGGAGGATGATGTGTTAAGTTTCCGACCTTATTATATGGAACAAAAGTCATCATCGGCAGCAGCTGTCGAGTTGAACACGATGCGGTTGATGGAAGATCGGCCGACACGTTTTGTCGTAACGGAGAAGTCTACTGGCAAAAAGGTATTCAATATTAATTTGACAGATTTTTTAGCCTTGACTAGTATGGAGGGAAATAATATGGATGTACAAGAATATCTGGATCGCCAAGATAGATATAAGATTATCTTTTTCTTTGCTGATAATACATGGAATGCCGTACAGGTAAATATAAATGGCTGGACATGGTATCTCCAGTCCGAGGGGATATGAAGGGGCTTTACACGATAAAGGTTAAGGAACTAGCTAACTTCGCCCGGATTCTACTTAAGGATTGAGCCGTGACACCTAGATAAGAAGCTATATATTTTAGGGGGACGGATTGGATGATTTCGGGCTGCTTGTCCAATAGAATGGCGTAACGTTCAATGGCGGTTCGTTTGTAAGAACTTAACCATGAAGTCTCGATCTCAAGCATAAAATTCTCTAGAATCCTTCTTCCGATATTTGCTAATTGCACGGAGGATTGAAATAGGATTTCTAGTTTCTGTTTGGATAGGCAATACGCCTCGCTTTCCGTAACGGCTTCTATGGTATAAAGAGAAGGAGAGCCGGAAGTATATCCCCATACCGGGAGTGCGATCTCGCTCTCCACGGCGAACCAAAAGGTATCTTCCGTCCCATCATTAAATGTATAAGCCCGCCAGATTCCCTTGGATAAGATATACATATTCGTGTTTATCTCACCTTCATGTACGATTATATCTTTGGGGACAAACGACATCATCTCTGCGCTTTCCAGCAATAACTGCATGGCCTGCTCAGAGATTGAAAACCGTTCCATCACTTTCTGGCGAACTTCCTCTTTCATGCTCTTCTACGTTTCAATAGATAGTATACCACTATGATTACAAAAGTAATTAATTCCGACAAAGGTATGGCCAGCCAAATACCTTTAATTCCGCAGACAACAGGTAGGTACATGAAACTTAGGGTGATAATCACGATTCCTCGTAGAATAGTGAATAGCGTAGCGGGTTTGAAACGTTCTATGCTCTGGTAGTACCCGATACAAACGATATTGAGAGCGAAAAAGACATATCCCAAAGAAAAATAGGGAATGCCGGAGACCGCTATCTCGTAAGCGTTGCCATGATTACCGAGAAATAAGGAGGAGACTTCCGGGCAGAATAAAATAGTACCCACGCAGGCGAGTCCTCCGCACACGACAGCGCATAGCAGGGCTAACTTAAACGCCTGCCGTACTCTTTTCCACTGCTGTATGCCATAGTTGTAGCTTATGATCGGCTGGGTAGACTGGGCGATCGCATTGTTCACCATGAATACGATAGGAAAGCAATAACAGGCTACACTATAGGCGGCAACCCCGTCTTCCCCAAGGTATCTCATGAATATATAATTACCCACCAGCATCATACAAGCGATAGCTGCCTCAGTTAAGAACGCGGAAGAACCAAGCTTTACCATGTATCCGATATTGCGGATTGTCAATAAGATACTTTTAAGCGAGAATTTAGGGCGGTAAAGATGTAATACTTTAGAAAAACCTACGATATAAACCACGATCATAATACTTCCTACGATTACGGAAATAGCGGAAGCTAAAGCGGCTCCCATTAATCCCCAATGCAATGGGAAAACGAAAATATAGTCTAATGTTAGGTTTATCAGGGCCGGGATAGCGCTGCATAACATGGCGTATGTAGGTGATCCGTCTAACCGGATAATGAATAACCCGATATTCAATAACATGTAAAAGGCAAGGAACGGGGCGATCCAGTTCATATATTCCAATACGGAGGGCAATAATTGTTCGGAACTACCCAATAAAAGAGCGACCTCAGCACGGAATGTCATCACTAACAAGGAAAGCGATAACATAATACATAATGAGACCGAAAGCGCTTGCGTGATATTAATATTCGCTACCTTGACTTTCTGGTGTGAAAGGTGGATCGAGGCGACGATAGATGCGCCTACTCCGAACATAAGCCCGATTCCGGTTGCTAACATGAAAAAAGGAGCCACGATATTTACCGCAGCCAAGGCGTCACTTCCTACGCCTCTTCCTACGAATATTCCATCGGCGATATTAATAGTGGCGGAAAGGATCATACCTAATAAGGTAGGGATAAACATCATACGGAACAACTTCGGAATGTTCATTGTTCCAAAATCAATACTGTCTTGCATCATCAGTTTCTTTTCTTTTTATTTTTGCGGCACAAAAGTAGGCTTCTCCATTTAGAAAAAAGTTACCATTAGGGTAAAAAACGGAGTATTTATCAAGTTTGAATTCGATAGCTTATATTTCCTTTGTACATTTGTCCATAATTAAATATTATAGTGACATAATGAAAGACGCATTTATAAAACTGCATATATCTATTATTTTGGCAGGTGCGACGGGCATATTTGGAAAATTGATTAGCTTGAATGAAGCCCTATTGGTCTGGTATCGTATGATGCTTGCGTCTTTGTTGTTTTTACTCGTTTTATCCGTCGGCAAAAGATTGAATCGAATTTCTTTCGGGGATGCCTTGAGAATAGGGGGAGTAGGGTTATTGCTGGGATTGCATTGGGTTTTCTTTTATGGAAGTATAAAGGCTTCGAATGTGTCTATTGGAGTGGTTTGTTTTTCTCTGGTAGGTTTCTTTACGGCTTTTCTAGAACCATTGATTAATTGTCATAGAGTGTCTTTCAAGGAGGTTGTTTTTAGTTTGTTGACTTTATTCGGGGTGGTGCTGATTTTCCATTTTGATACTCGCTATCGTTTAGGAATAGGTTTGGGTATTATATCATCCGCTTTAGCGGCTTTGTTCACGATCACGAATAAGAAGATCGGAAATAATTATTCAACAAGTACCATGCTCTTGTATGAAATGGTAGGTGGCTTTATCGGGCTTTCCTGTATTTTACCGTTCTATTTGCGATATTTTCCTGTATCGACGATTGTTCCCGGGCTATTAGATTTTACTTATTTATTGCTTTTAGCTTCTGTTTGTACGATTGGTTTGTATTTACTTCAGATACAAGTCCTGAAAAAGATCTCTGCGTTCACGGTAAACTTGAGTTATAATCTGGAACCTATTTATAGCATTATCTTGGCTATGCTTCTTTTTAGTGAGGCTAAAGAGTTGAACGCCGCTTTTTATATAGGGCTAGGGGTAATAATATTGTCTGTCATCTTACAAACACTAAGTGTTATTCGATCAAACAAGAAGATTTAGTGTAGGTAACAAAAAATCTAAAAAGTCCCACAAATCGTTGGATTTATGGGACTTAACTGTTCATTGTCTGGTTAGTTCTGCGGAGAGAGCGGGATTCGAACCCGCGAAACCCTTTAGGGGTTTACACGCTTTCC